>Ga0137307_100096_pt1 | contig 134304 bp, 115 predicted proteins | sample NAcewD2O_March_2_FD_97180 | JGI IMG/M metagenome (GOLD analysis project Ga0137307, IMG submission 97180) | Mouse cecal microbial communities from Vienna, Austria - N-Acetylglucosamine amended D2O_March | ecosystem: Host-associated > Mammals > Digestive system > Large intestine > Cecum | place...
GTTCTTCCCTGCTCCAATATTTATATTACGCTTAATGACATGAACCTTTTGAAACCCGTTGATCCCTTCGCCTAGATACTGTACAATTTTATTATATCCCTCCTCGTACTTTTCACCCGGCGGAAAATCCAACCCAATATACAGATCTGTGTACTGTGCCCACGAATTTTGCTGCAAAGATTCTATTAATTCCTTTAAATGCTCATATCGATTTAACGTCGGAATGCAGACTGGTGCATATACCATGTTATGTCTCCCCCTGTCTCTTTTAGCCTTTCGGGTTATTCTTTCATATACGTTACGGCTAATGACTACCTCTCGTTCCTTTTAAGTACCTTATTTTTCAATTGCTTCCATTTAAACGCCAATTTATTGATACGTCCTGGCGAAAAAATAAAGAACAAGATAAGTGTGATCCATTTTCTCAGATTAATATTGTAGTCATCCGCCCTTCGGATAATCATATCATTTTCCCGTATGGTTTTCGCAGTCAGCAAGTCTGAAGAAACTTTCAATGAAAATGCCTTATGATCTTCCTGCATTTCCTGGTTCATATATGAATCATTGATTCCACAGTTTACCCCTGTTCCATCCCACCCGCGATTAAGGACTTTTGTTTTTGTGGGCAGTATCTTACACATGTCATTCATCTGCATATAAATATTGATAGTTGAGTCCTGAAATGGCACTTCCTTTTCTACTGATAAATACTGTATCAATTTGTATAGAGATCTTTTATATTTTATTTTGGATATTTTCCTGATATCACGAACTGCTGCTTCAAAATAGTCCCTGTTAATCTCTGCACGCATTTTCTGCCAATTCTTTTTCCAACAGGCTAACCCCCATCCATTCCCATCATGAACAGCAAATACATTTGCATGATCACTATTCACTTTTTCTTCCAACAGCATATTCGTATAGCCTCCGATTGTATTTACCCTTTCATCATCGTAAAAATATTCCAGACATTTATCCATATACTCCAAAAAATCAGTTGATACTATATTATCATCTTCAAGAAGGATAAACCGGTCAAACTGAGTAAATGCCGCCTCCAAAACTGCCCATGTATTTTCTGTCACTCCCAAATTAAAATCCTGTTTTATGATATGGACATCTCGAAACCCCTGAATTCCCTGATTTAAATATTGTTTTACTTTCTCATATCCCTCCTCATATTTTTTGCTTGGAGGAAAATCCAATCCAATATATAGATCCGTATACTGTGCCCATGGATTTTTTTGCAAAGATTCTATTAATTCTTTTAAATGTTCATACCTATCTAATGTAGGAATACAAACTGGCGCATAACACATCCCCATATGCTGCAAGTCACCCGACCTTTCATTTACTGCTTGCTTCACTATGCCAGAGTTCCACCAATCCGTTCCGGTCAATTTTGCCATTTGGATTTTTGGGCAGCTCTTTCATATACTTATATCGATTTGGAATCATATAACCTGGCAAGTATTTTTTCAACTCATTTCTCACGAAGGAATCCTCCATCTGTACATCCGCTGCTATAAATGCAATAAGCTTCGTTGTATGATTTTTTGAAACTGCATGTATCACCGCACACTGTTTTATCTCCGGAATCTTCACCAGTGCATTTTCAACCTCCTCTAACTCAATGCGATACCCCATATGTTTCACCTGATTATCTGCTCTCCCAATAAAATATAGTCTTTCATTCCTTACTTCTACTAAATCTCCCGTTCTGTACATCCTGGAGTAATAGGCACTGATCCCATTATAACGAACAAAGGATTTATTTGTTCGTTCCACATCATTATAATATCCAAGCGCCAATTGCTCCCCCATTAAACATAACTCGCCGCAATTGCCGCATTCTCCCTCTTCATTTAAAATAATATAATCAAAATTAGGCGCTATCTGTCCCAACGGTGCCAACCCATCTTCCTCTATGTCTTCTTTTTGAATTTTATACACTGAACAGATACAGGTTCCTTCAGTTGGACCATAAACGTTATAAAAATCTGCCTTTTCTCCATATATATGATACAATTTCCTAAGCAGTTCTTTAGGATAACCTTCACCGCCAAAAGAAAAAGCACGTACATTCTTTAATGTTTCTTTTGTCAGTAATTTCAAATTCGTTAGATAAATCAGCATAGATGGAACACTAAACCAAAAAGTACACCCGATATCATCAATAATTTTTAACATTTCCGCAGGTTTTTCCACTACTGTTTTTGATAGCGCCACCATAGTTATGCCATTAAATACAGAGCAGTAGAAATCAAATACAGAATTGTCAAAGTAAATCGGATTCACATTGGTCATAATATCCGTCGGGGACAACTGGTAGGTTTCCGCACCCCATTGTATGAAATTCAAAAGACTTTTTTGACTGATCAGTACTCCCTTGGGAATCCCGGTTGACCCTGAAGTGAACATGATATATGCGGGATTCATACCTGATACCGCATTCATAAGCTGTTGATCCAGGCAATCTTCTTCAGAATCCATGAAAACACCGTTTGCATTAACAGGAAAATAGCGGATATGCAGTTCTTTGCACAGGTTTTCAATAACTGTATTCTGCTCATCCGCAAAAACTAATCGTGGAGCAGCAGTACGAAAAATCTTCCTGATCCGTTCCGCGGGATTTGTATAGTCAAAATTTGTATATATAACGCCTAATTTAAGGCAGGCAATCATCATTGCAAAACCTATGGGAGATTTTTTGTTCTGGATCGCCACAACATCCATTTTTTTTATGCCCATAGAGATCAGAAAATTCGCCGCTTTATTTGACAGAATATCCAATTCCTGAAAGGTTATCTGATCCTTCCCGTCAAATATGATCGCAGTTTTATTGCCATACTGCCTGCATATATTATGAAAAGCCTGTCCTAAATTGTATGTGTACATATTCCACCTCGTATCAAATAATATTCATGTTACTTTTCTTCATGCGTCAATCACTTGTTTGACTATCAGTGTATGCCCATCCTCCTCACATGAATCAATTGCTTCCATCTATTTCTCCCTCCAGTTCTGCATAGCCAAATCCGCTTTGACCAAAACCATTGCCATTATAAAACATCAGATATTTATCCTTTGCTTTTACCACGCATGGATATGCCATCATTTTTGAATCAAATCCCTCAACGCTTTTTTCTATACCAGCGTTACTATCATCTCTATGCCAATTTTTCAAATTATCAGACCATGCATATCCTATAGAATAGGATAATTTCCCATCATGATAATCGTCTGTACCTCTGTAACAAAACCACATGTGATATTTATTACCTATTTTAACTACTGTAGGAACAGTATTTGCCTCATTTTCTATCCGGGTGGGCAGTATAGGTATTCCGTTTCTGTCATACAAATGAATTAAATCTTTTGACTTCGCCGAAACTATTTCGTAAGCGCTGTCCCACCGCTGATTCCGTTTATACCATTTTGTTCCGTTTGCATAGAAAGCATAGTATATACCGTTTTCCCTGATATACATTAGCCCTGTCCCTGATAATGTTTCATATGGTGTTCTATCCAGAATAGGCCCCTGAAACATCTTTTTAAAGCTCAATCCTCCGTCCTCACTGCAAGCAATTCCTGTCCAATTGCTATAGGGAATCGAATCCCTACGGCTCCACCCAACATAAGTCAAATATACTTTCCCATCTATTTCATCGACCCAGTTCGGCATCACTCCATGTTCATCAAACTGTCCCTCTTCGCCATGCTCCAAAACAGGTTTTTCGTATAAATGTATAATTTTTGATGGATTATTAATATCCAAATCCATCATAGCAATACAACTCTCCCCGGATTTAGGTCTCGGGGCAAAATATACCCGTAAACACTCTTCTTTTACTAAAACTTTGGGTATTTGCGCATGAGAATTAATCCATCCAAATTCTCCGCCTGCCTTAAATATCAATCCCTTTTTTATCCACTTCATCACGCCACCTTCCTTTCTTGCTTCGATTCATAATTACTCTTAAAAGAATGCGGCGTACACTTTATCTGTATAATCAGGTTTATATCTCGGCTGTGCAATACCCCCCCCCGGTATATCAAGCTCTGCATACCCTAAACCCCCCTGCCCAAATGCATTTCCACAATAGAACATGATTATCTTGTCTTCTATCTGTATAACATGCGGATAACAGATCATTTCACTATCCCAACCTTCAGAAGACAGTCCTATCCCTACACTTTTATCATTTCGGGTCCAGTTCTTTAAATCTTTGCTATACGCGTATCCGATAAGGTATCCGCGCCGCTTGTTTCGAAAATTGGTACTATGCCTATACGGAAAAAACATATGATATGTGTTCCCAATTTTTATATTACAGCAGGCGCTTTGGCTTTCGTCTTCATAAACGGTATCCACACAATAATTATCATCCCTTTTCCAGTTAATTCCATCCTCTGAAACGGCATGTCGATTAAGATACATCGATTCTGCCCGGCCATTTTCGAAAATCCATCCTGTCCCAGATCCATACAGCATATGCCAGATATCGTTCTCAATAAAAACACTTCTCGGTGCGGCTAACAAGTATGGGTCATTATAGCTTACTCCCATGATTGGTCCTTCTCCATATTTTGAAAAAGTTGTTCCCCCATCCACGCTGACTGCCAGCCCTATGCTCCAATCATAGGGAACAGACACGGTACGTTTCCACCCAGCATAATATAACCAATATTCCTTTTCTGTACGTTTTACCACAGCTCCAGGCATTATGCCAAACTCATCAAATGTACCCTGATTTCCAAAATCCAGTATTGGTTCCTCTGAAATGTTTATTACTTTTGCCAAATCATTCTTATCTAAGTCCAGATACGCAGTTACGCTTTTAAATAAACCATTGGACGGCGCAGGCCTTGTGGTAAAATATATCCGTATCTTATCGCCCATTAATACAGCATACGGATTTTGAATATGAGAATTCATCCATTCTCTCTGTCCATTGGCTTTAATAATCAATCCCTTTTTTATCCATTTCATCACGCCACCTTCTTTCTGCCACTACGATACCCTGATTCCTTTCTTTCCATCAATATGAAGCTTATCTATGTTTATCCAACGCATTACCGCCTCTTCTCTCTTTCTATATTATTTTCCTGGTTTTACAATATAAGCATTTGGCATCCAGGAATGAGGCACTGTACGGATGACCACATCCGGCAGTAATTCGTGAAGAGCGGCTGTTTCACCGGGACCAAACTCTGTGGAATATTGATCGAAAATCATAATTCCGCCCGGATTCAGCCTTTCCCAGAAGTACGGTATAGCCGCTTTCATCACATCATACATTCCCGCATCCATCATCACCAACTTGAAGCGCAGGTGATTATGTGCCTTGAAAAATTCTTCCAAATCCGTAATCAAATTTAACTTATGAATTTTAAGAATATTATCCATTTGTTGTTTTTTAATCAGCGTCACAAGTTCTTCATAGTCCGCTTTATAACTTCCCTCCGGGACTATATCAGTATCCTTTTCTGATACCTCTCCTGTTCCCTCGAACCAGTCAAACCCATGACACAATGTCAGGGATTCCGATTCAAAAATCTTTATCAGCTTTGCAAACAGAAGGCTGCTCGCACCTCTGTAAACACCCACATCCGCAATATGCCCGGCCAGACCCAGGCTCATCTTGTACAGCTCATATATTGTAAGTACTCTGTTTAGCGCCATATGTCCCACATACGCCGGAAAATGCTCCATAAATTCTCCTACGTCAGGCTCTATACCCCCCCGTTTCAAATATTCTATATACTCATAAAATCCCTCTCGTCTATGATCAAATTTTCTTCCTTCAAATTCTCTTTCCTTCGCCCATTTTTCTGCCATCACTGCATTCCCCTATATCTTTTCTATATTATAATAATCGTAAATTCCTATCATCTCAGCCCCAACCGCTTTTGCCACCGCAATGGATGCGGCATTGCTTTCGTAGATGTCTTCCGAAACCAGACGGTGCCGCCTGCTGCACTTTTGTATAAAAGCTCTTGTCAGATTTTTTGCAATCCCCTGTCCTCTAAACTGCTCCTTGACAAAAATATCTTTTTCGCAAACTCCCAACGCCTCCCCGGCGGAATAGACAACCCCGATCATTGCCCCATCAGCAGAGTATGCTGCCAGCGCATAAGACCTTTTCAGGAAATCGTCCGCACCATTATAATATCTGTGTGCCAGATCCAATCCAAAGGCGTCCTGTACAACGTCTTCTTTTGTCATTTCCTTTATTCCATAGCCTTGATAGTCAGTCATTTCGTCCGCTGTACCTGCCGCAAATCTATGAACCATATGAACCCGCTGGCTTTTCGCAGCAAATGTCCGAGAATCCAGATAGTCCCGCATATATTTTCCCGGATGGTACATCCGGAGTTTTTTGCGGTCATTCCTTTCAATATATGGCCTGATCACATACTCAAAAAATACTTCATCATACTCTTCATATACTTCCTGACAAAATCCAAATTTATTTACTATAAATGCATGCACCGGATTACTATCATCATTCATCAAGACGTTACCTTCCATATTCCGCTCAATCACACTGACAATAAGCGGAAACCACAGTTTTCCTGATGTGAACAATGCCCTCAGCTTAGCACAATTTACCCCCCCGGTACTTAATGGTAAACTTTAAAAGCTCACTATAAATATTTTTTACAACCAGTTGGTCCTCATACTGCAATAAGATTTTTCCCCATGGAGATTCAGCATACTGTTCCTTTACATAAGGGTTTTGCAGGCATACCACATTGCTGCATGAAAAAATCCTGTCATCCACATAAATTCTTGCGCCCTTATTTCCAGTGGAAAAAGCCTTTACTTTCAACTCAATACTCACAGCCGTATCTTTACCCAGATCAATATCCATATCGGCTGGCTGATATGAATAATAAATATCGGTATCACGCAGCATCTGTTTCCGTACTGGCTGGAACTGCTTATCATAAGCCGACTCAAACACATCTGCCTCTGCCATAAAGGACAACTGATACAATAACCCTGCATCCAGGTCCTCTGAATGGGGAATCTCTATCTGTGCTATAATGTCACCACTGTCAATCCCTTTGTTCATCAGATGACAGGTGGCTCCGGAATCCCTTCCATACAAAATTGCACCCGGAACCGGATCCCTCCCTCTTAAATCAGGCAGTAAAGAAGGATGAATATTTACATATTTCTTACTATCGCCGAAAATTTCTTCCGGCAGGATGACTGGCAGACCATTGCTTATAAAAAAGTCAAAATCTGTTGACTTCATATCCTTCAAAAATTTATTTTTATCCCCTATTGTGGTGTACTCAAGACCTTCCTGATCCAGATATCGTTCAAGATAAGAACCTCTGACTGCCCAGATCTTTACTATATTAAGGTCGAGCTCCCGCATTCTCTGTAACACAAATGCCCTGTTTCCGGCAAAAGCATACTTTTTATTTTTCATTTATATCGTTAATCCTCCGTCTATATGGATAACCGCCCCAGAAAGATAATCCGTCTCTATGATATATTTCACTGTAGCGACAATGTCTTCCATCTGCCCAAGCGCCCTAAGTGGAGTCTGCTTCTTCCAATGGTCTATCAGACTGTCAGAAAGAGCCGCTTTGGTGGACGGAGTCTCTATAAAACCCGGCGCGATGGCACAGGTTCGTATTTTAAACATTCCGAGTTCCTTCGCCATAACCTTTGTCAACGCTTCTATGCCAGCTTTGGCTGCGGCGTAGGCTGCCTGCCCCATATTTCCCTGCGCAGAAATGGAACTGAAATTGATGATCACCCCCCTGGTTCGGGATGCAGCCATTTTTTGCGCGGCCTGTGAACTCATAAGGAAGCAGCTGTTAAGATTGTTATTCAGAACCCTGTCCCATGAGTTTTTTGCATGCCTTTCTTTCTTCATTACATTGATCAAAGGCTCCGAATAGATCTCTCCGGCACAATTGATCAGGACATCCACTCTTTCTATTTTTTGAAGAGCCTCCTCAATTTCTGTTTCTTTCGTGACATCGACCTTAAAAGCATTTCGTTTCGGATCATCATCCTGGTCAAAAATCACTACATTAGCGCCGCATTTTTTTAACGCATCTGCTATGCCCCCGCCCAGACTGCCAAGTCCGCCTGTGATCAGAATAGTCTTACCATTAATTTCCATTTACTCTCGCCTCAACCATTTCTACAATCTTTTTGACAGATATCATTTCCATGATCTCATCCACAGTAAACTCAGTCTGATATTCGCTTTCCAGATTTGCTATTAGCTCCATATGGGTCAGACTGTCCCACGTCTCCACCTGTTCCATCACTGTGCTTTCATCGATTTCAGATTCCCGGATTCCCAACGACTCCGCCACTATCTTAATCACATTTTCCAGTACCATATCATCTTCTCCTCTTCATATATTTATCTGTTAATCAAATCGGAACATTTTCATAAACTGCGCCGCATTCAACCTATATTTTGGGGTATCTGCAACAATGTACACGGCATCATCCGGCGTGCTTTTGGTGACTACAGCATTGGCTCCAAGAAAGTTGCTGCTTCCAATGGCAACATTATGACCAATCGTACTGTTAATTCCCAGAAAACAATAATCTCCCACACTTGAATTCCCGCCAATCACGGTTCCGGATGTGATCCATACATGATTTCCGATCGTTACATGATGGGAAATGACGGCTCCCGAATAAATACAGACATTATCCCCGATCACCGAAAATGGACCGATATCCACGCCGTTCAATATCAGAACATTTTCTCCCAATTTCACTGTAGAGGGCACATTGGCACGCGAATCAATGAAGTTAACCAGTTCATAACCTTTTTGACGCGCAGCGAGACACCGCTCCTTTCGCACAGTATTCATCTGATGGTATCCGATGGCCACAAAAAAGGCCGTTTCACTGGGTGGATAGATATTTTCCACATCCTCAAATTTTACAACCGGCAGACCTTCCTTAGTGCTTTCCTGATAGTATTCCCTGTCGACACAGAACGCAGCCACCTCCAGATTCGAAGCCGGATCATCCTTCATACAGCTGTATGCGATATCCGCTACTTTACTTGTGCCAAAGATCACAACCTTTTTTTTATTCATTTAGATCATACTCCTTTAAAAAATATTGTATTTTTTCTATTGAATTGAACATCATAACATCGATTAAGGAAAGTTTTTCAACAAACGGATTGCCGAACTGCGGATATACAATATTCTCATGGCGTGTGTCCAGGAAAAACAGTTCCACATTTTTATCGTGAAAAAACTGTTTATTATAAAGTTTCCTTCCCCCTGGAGGATTGATATATGTATCAGCATTGATACACTTGCATATTTCCATAACCCGTTCCTGCCCTTTCAGGGAATTGTCTTTATCCAATGCAGATGACCGGATCACTTTCGTTGTAATACCCAGGTAAGCGGCAACACTTCTCAAGCTATACTGTATAAAATCTGTCAGATCATCCTGCGGGTTATATATTATGTCCCTGATCAGAGGATAAACTTGTGAAAATTGCGGCGCTTTTTTATATGCAAGTTCAATGCGCAACAGGAATCTCTGCTTTTCCCTCTCTTCAAGGCAAAGGGCTGTATCCATGATCTTTCTTTCCTGTGATGCGTTCTTTACCGGTATGGAAAAACGATATGCCCCGCCATTCAGAAGAATACTGTTTCTATTGATATAGCCCCTCCTGATATAATTAACATCATCCAATATCACAAAAATATCCACAGCATTTAAGAGCTGCCAATAACCTATATACGGTAAAAAATAAGGTTGTTCAACCGCTGCGATCATAATTCTGTACCGTACCTCCCTACTCTGCCACAAACTGTTCAACCAAATCTACAACCAGATCCATATCTGCTTTTTTTATTACAGCAGAAAAAGGGAGCACCAGCACACTCTCTGCCAGCTCCCTTGCACACTTCAAATGAACATGTCTATAACTCCCTTTAAAGCACTCCTGATCCGAGGTCAACGGATAAAAATACTTTCTCGAATAGATGTCGTTTTCTTTTAAATAGTCATACAGCCCGTCCCTTGTCTTTCCATATCCCTCTTCCAGTACGATCGGAAGATATCCGTAATTGCGGCTTGCCTCCCTGGATCCCTCCAGAAGACGTACTCCTTCTACTTCCCTGAGTCTCCCGGTATAATATTCATACTTCTCTCTTCTCTCTGCCAATACCGACTCATAATGCTTCAGATTGCACAATCCCATGACCGCTGCAAACTCGTTCATTTTTGCGTTCATTCCGATGTCAACAACAAGTTCTTCCCCACGAATGCCAAAATTCCGAAGATTATGTACTTTTTCTATGAATTGGCAATCAGAGCATGAGATACCCCCCCCCCTCTATTGTATTGAATGCCTTTGTTGCATGGAAACTAAAGATGGACACATCCCCATAGTTTCCGATCCCTATGTCTCTATACTTCACACCAAACGTATGCGCCGCATCATATATCACCTTCAGGCCATACCTGTCAGCAATTCTTTGGATCTCCTCGACATTACATACATTTCCATATACATGGACCGGCATTATCGCCACTGTCTTCTCAGTGATCAGTTCTTCGATCTTGCACTCATCTATGGTGCCATCCGCCGATTTTATGTCACAAAACACCGGCGTCAGTCTGTTTCTTATGATCGCGTGTGTCGTTGATATGAATGTAAACGGTGTTGTGATCACTTCTGAGCCGGCGGGAAAATCAAATGCCTGAAGCGCTATTTCCAATGCCATATGCCCGTTCACTGTCAATACAAACTGATGTACACCCAGATATTCTCTCAGCTGATTTTCCAGTTCATTGTGATACGTTCCCATATTGGTCAGCATATGCGTGTCCCACAGAGGTCTTATCATCTCGATATATTCTTCATATGGCGGCATTGTCGAACACGTTACATAAATCTTTTTATCCATCATGCCTTTATCACCTCATCCCTGTCCCTCAGAACAGCAACTCCATTTCTTACTTCATAGATCTTGTTACATTTACGAATTGTAGAAAGCCTGTGCGCAATGATGATCAATGTCTTAACTCCCTGCAGAGAATCAATTGATTCCATTACAGCGGCCTCCGTCTCATTGTCCAGAGCGGATGTAGCCTCGTCAAACACCAGGATCTCGGGATTCTCATATAGTGCCCTGGCAATTGCCACCCGCTGTCTCTGACCTCCTGAAAACTTGACTCCACGCTCACCAACAAACGTATCCAGTCCATATGGAAGACTCTCCGCAAATTCCCTGAGTTGTGCCTTCTCGAGCGCATTCCATATCTTGTCATCTGATATTTCCTTTTCATCCACTCCAAAAGCAACGTTGTTCCGCAAGGTATCATCTGTCAGAAAGACAGACTGCGGCACATAACCGATCAACCTGGCCCACTGATGCGGAATAGCAAAGATATCCTTGCCATCCATCTCGACCGTTCCTGCCTCCGGTTTCAGCAAGCCCATGATAATATCTGCAAGCGTTGTTTTCCCGGCCCCCGATGGCCCTATCAGAGCAACCGATTCTCCCTTTTTGATGTCCAGGTATAAGCCATTGATCACATATTCTTTTGAGTTGAGATACTTCCATTTTATATTCTGAATACTGAGTTTGTCCCGAAACTCGATCTCGACATCCCTGTCAAGAATCTTTCCAATATGCTTCTGTGAATACGCTCTCATCTCTGCCTCGTATTCCCGCGCTGCTTTCAGATAATCATATGTGGCATCCAGCTGTTTCTGATAAAAGACCAGACTATTGACCCGCGTAGCGATCTTGGAAACGGAAGGCAGGATCTTAAACGCCGCCATCGCGAAAGTACCCAAAACAGGAATAAAAGTATCTATATTGGTACCTACAGCGATTTTCACGCATACGATCCCAATAAACCCGCCTATACAGACACCTTCCAATATCCTGTCAGGACATGCACTCAAAAACGCATTGGTCAGTGTTGCCTTCTGGACTTTCTCAGCCGCACCTGCATATTTATCTACGAAATTCTCTATTCTGTCGGCCACTGTAATTTCCTTGATACCTGTAATAGCCTGATACGCATATCTGTTGCGCTGCATCTCTTCTTCCCTGACATCATTTCCGGCTTTTTTCATCCTTTTCTTAAAGCCAAACACAACCGCCATGAAGCATGCCAGTGCCAATGCCAGCGCACTCAGCGCCATCATTGCATCTGTCAATATCAGAAATGTCCCCAGTAAAATGATCGTCAGCATCTCTGATAAAATGGTAAACATATTGAGTATGATATGATATACACCAGCTACATCCCCTTTAATGCCACGCAATATAACACTGCTGTTCGTATTGAGAAAAAACTGATAGGGCCTTCTCAAAAAAGAATTCAGCATCAACGTTGACAATTCAAACTGAAATTTTGCAGAATATGCATTCTGCACATAAGCAGATAAGATCATAAACGCATTTTTCAATAGATAGATCAAAATGATTCCTACTCCGAAGATCAAAAGCACGCTCTTCGTCGTGATCGTCGGCCTGATATCATACAGCCAGCTGATATACCACTCCTGCTGTATTCCCTCCGGATCAAGCATCATCTGTAAAAAAGGATAGATCGAAGAAACCCCCAAAAGCTCTAATCCCGATCCAAGCAGCATGCAGAAAAACACTCCTATACTATTGTATTTCTGCTTTTTGTTTAACACATAATTCAGCTCTATAAAGATACGTTTTATCGCCCTCAAATTACTTTTCATCTATTTCGCTCCGTTATCGCTGACTGTCACTCTAAGTCTGCGCTTCTGATCGGACTCCCTTTCTCTATATTGCGCCCTGCCTTTCTGCCCACAACATCCTGATACTGTTCCGCACTCAACCCATTTAACGGTTTTTTCATACTTAACATATCTATACGAATGAGTTCTCCTTCCAGAATATCCCTTTTCGCATAGATTCCCTTGGCAAAGATTGATTTCAATTCTGTATATTTATCTTCCAGTACACATTTATTCACAGGACTGGAAAGCATACAGGTTATCGCCCTGATCCCTTCGATCATCTCCCTCAACTGTTCGATCGTGACAGAGGAGGATACATCAGGTCCAAACATGTATCTGCTCAGTGTGACATGAGTCTCGATCATGCTCGCCCCCCGGGCAACGGCTGCCAGCGCTGGATATATTGTCCCCGAATGATCAGACAACCCTATCGGGCAATCATACAAATCGTGCAGTTCATCTATCACATTTAACCCAACACTCTCAAATGGATTCGGGTAAGATGTCGTACATTGAAAAATTGCATAGGGACTGCCGCCCGCTTCTATCCGTTCCACTTGATGCCGTATGTCTTCAAAAGTACTCATTCCCGACGATATCAGGATCGGCTTCCCTGTCTCAAGCATTCGATCCAGCAAATAAGCGTTAAATACTTCTCCAGATCCCAATTTCCACGCTTCCATTCCGATCTGTTCCAACAGTTCAAATGCCTCTACCGAAAAAGCGGAGCTCAGAAATTCAATGCCGCGCTCCTGCGCATGCCGCTTTAATCCAATCCACTGTTCCCGTGTAAACTCCATCCTTTTCCAATAGTCATACCGCGTCTTATCCTCATAGCTGAACGGAACCCGGAAGGGTTCCTGCGGAGTGCTCTCCGCCTCTGCAATATGCGTCTGAAATTTGACGGCATCTGCGCCAGCCTCCGCACATGCATCGATAAATGCATGTGCCTGACCAAGGCTTCCGTCATGATTCTGCGATACCTCCGCTATTACGTATACACCTTTATCTACTTTATTTTGAAATAACTCCTTTATTTTCATATCGTATATCCTATTTACAGATCCCAGAAAACCTTTCCTACATACTCAGCAAGCTTCAGATCATCTTCTGTATTAATATCCACGGCTTCAAATTTGCTCACAATATGCATATACGGTCTGGCGCCTATCCTGCAGCGGTATTTCAGAAGGGCTTCCTTCGTTATCCCATATAATCCAGTAGTCTCCTCAATGACTGGAACCATATCCTGGCTGCGCGGCAAAATATTGGTCCTGTAATTGACCGGTTGATTATTGTACCAATAAAAAGAATGATTTTCCAATGCGGTAAAACAGGAATCATATTTCCCGCTTGTGATCAGATTCTCATAGCACTGTCTGATCGATTCCGGCTGTAAATACGGCGCTGTAGCAAACAATTGAAAATAAAAATCATACTCCGGCTTCTGCTGCACATGGTACAATAACAGATCGTTACCATTCGCAGTATTTTTCGCCAGCTCCTCCAGCCTGTCTATATATTTGATCCCTTTTTCGGATACATACTGTTTTATTTCATCACTGTTTGTATCGATATAGATATCATCAAAACAGTCCGCTTCCATTGCATGATTAATGATATATTCATACAATTTTTTGCCGTTAAGCATCCTGAAATTTTTTCCCTTCACTCTCTCCGAGTTACTTTTAATAGGTATAAAGCACGCTGTTTTCATACTAATTTCTCCCTTCATCATTGAAATAACTTTTGCTACCTGTGTCCATTGTTACATATTGCTGCCGGATCCGATTCTTATACTTTCCATCCCCGTTCAGTACACTGAAGAGGATCTCAAAGAAATCGATCTTTTCAGATTTGTTGGATTTTGGAACCGGATTTTCGATCTTCTGTTCAAACTCATCAAAAAATGTGCCTATGGTCTCCATCCCCTTCTCCTGAAACCACTGCTCCGGCAGTAGGACCCTTTTTAAATTCAGCAGTTCACTCCATTGGTTCGTCGCCGATTTCTCCATTGACACAAAAATATCCGCACAGCAAAGAATATCCCTCAGCGCCTCGTCAACGATCACAACATTGTCAGACTCCGCCAGAAATGAATAATCAGACTCTTTCATCTTAGGATGCAATGATATGAGGATCTGCGCATCCTGTCCGGCGAGCAAGGATACGATCCTGCGATGGACTTCCCTGTTATATTCCAGGGAAGTCACCCCCGCCTCATAATATGGAACTGCAGAAAAGATCATAAGCACATCTCCCTGAATATGATATTTGGCTCTAAGCTGATCTCTCAATTCCTTTCTCCTGCCTGCGCTGCTCTTGACGAGTCCCTCCTCGACATTTGTCGTATATACCAGAGAGTTTTGCGTGTACTCTTTTCCGATGATATCTTTCGTTTCATAGTACTGGTCTAAATAGGAGACAGCATTCACAGCCGGCCTGCGCTCCCCCAGCATCCATGGATTCAGATTACTCATTTTGAGAAAATAGTCTGCAAGCAATTTGTGTGCATGGTAGAAAAATACGATCTCCCCATCTGTCTCTGCTGCCCAATTCTTATTGACCTTTCTGGCAATGCTATATATGAGCGGCAGTCTTTTTCCCGTATCAAAATGCCGCCCGTTATTCGCATTGTTGAAAAACTGCCGAAAATACACGTGGGAGACCGGAGGAAACACGATCGATATCCCGCGCTTTTTTCCGATCCGCACTGCAGCCTGCTCATACCCATTCCTTCTGTCCGTATATATGATCAGACACTCTGGACGGTATTGATCCAGATACGCTGACATATGCCGAAGGTATCTCTGATCCTCTCTTACCTGTCTCACGATCATCACCGGCTGCCAAAAGAACCAGTCCGTGAAAATATGTGATACTGCATCAAGCGCCTTGTCGATCACCGAGCGCTTTTTTATCCGCCGTGCCCTGCACTCGGGCAGCTGTACAAACTCGACCAAGCCGGGGTCTACCGCATTTCTGGCAGTCAGCTCTTTGACGCGCAGGTCGCCTTCGCATAATATGACCGGACGAAATCTCTCATCCTGGCAGAGCACCCTCGCTATGATCAAAAAGCCATTCAGCGCCGTATCGCTGTTTGCCAGCATCACCACATTTTTCCTGTCCAATCCCTCACTCCTTTCCCAGCAACCATTCCACTTGTCTCATGTCAAACAAGGTGTCTATGTTGACCGAGCGCTCCTTTGGCATAACATAGACGGCAGGCGTATCGCAGATCACCAATCTGGTTCTCAGCATATATCGAACATTGGTAATAAAGATCGCGCCATTTCGCACATACAATGGCTCTATATCCTGCCTCCTCTTCCCCAGATTGTGTTCAGGATCCAACGCCTTCCCTATCATACCCGATAAATGATAGGAATTGTACTGACTTACACTTTCCTCCCTATAACAGGATACCAGGGAATCCACTTTCGCATTTTCGTATACTTCTATCGCTGCCGTAATATCCTGCGCCTGCCGCATCGGCGATGTGGGCTGTAGCAATACAACATCATCATACTCCTCTCCAATACTTTTATAGTACTGAACCGCATGGATCATACAGTCAACGCTCTTCGACTGGTCGGATGCCAGTTCATCCGGCCGCATAAACGGTACTTCGGCGCCGTATTTTAACGAGAGCTCCGCGATCTCCCGGTCCTCTGTCGATACGATCACCCGGTCAATACAGCCGCTCTTTTTCGCTTCCACCGCTGCTTCAATGGAGTACGCGATCAATGGCTTCCCATTGATCGGATAGATGTTCTTCCGCGGAATTCCCTTAGAACCGCCTCTGGCAGGTATTAATCCTAATCTCACGCAATTTCCTCCTAATATGTCATCCTCTTATGAATGGACAACTCAACTTTTGACAGATAATCTGCAATGATCTCGCCGGCATTTCCCTGCCCAAATATCGTCTGCCTCTCATATCTGCCGTGCGCTGTCTGCTTCCCGACACACATAGCGATCTGTTCCCTGCTGTAGTCGGAAAAGATCACATTGTGGCCATGTTCCCGCCCCTCCTGCCGGTCTCCGACAACCACTGTCGGCGTTCCCAGATAAGAAGCCTCCCGGATAAAAGAACTGCTATTGCCCACCGCGCACACTGCATTTGCCAGCAGCGCATTGTAGTCCTCCGGCGAAAAGTTCTTGTAGTAGGCATATCCCTCATTCGGGTTCTGCTCCCTGAAGATCCTGATCCCCCGCGATACCATGTCACTGCCCGCATCAATATTCGGCCACATGACGATCTTCTGCTCTGCCCGGTCTCTCAGTGCGTACAACGTCTCCTCGATCTGTCTTCTGCCCTCCTGCGGCGTTGTCGTGACAGGATGCTGCAACACCAAAATATACGGCTTCGTAAAATCAATCTGCTGTCCAACATAACTATATCGTTCCATCCGCTCATTGGAGATGATCAGATCCTGATGATACAGCGTATCGATGGAAGGACAGCCGCTGTTCACGATACGCCATGGCTCTTCTCCCATCCTGATCAGCCTCTCCCGGCTCTGCTCTGTAGATGGAAAATGATAGTGTGACAGTTTGGTGATCGCATGCCTCACCAGCTCGTCTATATTTCCTGTGATCTCGCCTCCCTGGATATGTCCCAGCGGAATATTCAGATAAGAAGCAGCAATCGCCGTTGCCATTGTCTCATACCTGTCTGCTACCGTTATGACCACATCAGGCTGCAAGTCCTCAAATACTGTTGAAAGCTCTATGATCCCTAACCCTGTCGATTTTGCCTGCGCTTCAAGATTTTCTCCCTCAACGACATAATACACCTTCCTGACAGGTACAAATCCATCTCTTTCTATCACCCGTATCGCATTCCCAAACCGGTCAAGCAGAACAGACGCACCTACAACCAGCTGCAGCTCCAGATCCGGATGCTTTTCGATCGCCTTTAGAACATACTTTACACGCCCATAGTTTGCCCTGCTGGCCACAACAACACATATTTTTCGTTTCATACCCTATCTCTGCTACCTTTCTAAGCATTCCTTTATTCTTCTGCCGATCGCTTCCATCTCATCATCAGACACATATTCTGTCATGAACAGCGCATCGAGTGATTCCTTATGCTTTATCCATTTACCAGAATAATCTGTATTTGGAAAAACTGCTATAACCCTGTAAAAAAGATGATACACCCAATCGATCCGCCATAGAAAACTGTTTAATCGTTTTACCAATGTTTTCGGTTTATCTGCCAGAGCATAGATTGGTTCCTTATCCTCCTGCGATATCTTATAATGTTCATCGCGGTATACCTCCTCACATACATCTGCTACCCTCATATAACTCATGCCGTCATCAGCCAGATAATAGTCATTAATATCCTGTTTTGGAATAGGAAAGACAGGATTATCCCGATAGAATGACTGATAAAACCCATCGTATCCTTTGATCGTACCTGCATGGTCAAACAGCCGGGCATTGGCCTCTTCCGGAAGTTCATACGGATATAATATAAAGCAATCCTTTCCCGAGAAATATACCTCCGCGACAGATGTACTCATCCATGTATATATCTTATCCACTGCCAGGATCCATTGCTTGACAGACAGCTCGTCGATCACGACAAACCGGTCACACCTGCGGGCAATCTGCGATACATACGCGGTATCTTCCGCCGGATGCGGCCTATAGATAAAAAACAGGTCCTCATCCGCATTCAGTGCCCTCTCTATCCACTCCAATATGGTGTCTCTGGTTTTCCTGGCGATCAGATGATGCTCCCTCCGCCACGAACCATAGATCCTGCATAGATTCTCAACCTCTCCGTCACTCAGCGTCGCAGATTTAAAGGATGCAATGAGCAGGCAGATCTTTTTGCCATCCGGTATATCATACTTCTGAAATAACTCCTCTCTGGACAGATAAAACTGCGTCAAAGGTTTTTTGAGAAAATCAAGTGTCATATTACCTGCCAATCTGACATTTTTCTCACTCACACCGGCAACCTGCACCAATCTCTTCTGGTTTTCTCTCCCCCATGAAATGTGTATTGCTTTTAAACATATTCCCGAGGGATTCTTAAAGCTCCTGGAACTTTCTTCCTGCTGCTTATAAATAGCCTGTTCCCATTGCAGATTGATCACCTTGTCAAAATCTACCGCCTGTCGGACGCACTTATAAAAAGAACTGTTGTCATAACCAAATGGCACGATCAATATTTTCGCCTTGTATTTCCTTACATACCGAAATAATCTTGGATCATAAATGCAGTATACAAACACACTGAATCCCCTGGATTCTAACTCTGCCTTCAACAGGCAGATGCTTTCGACTTCTCTGTGCTTATGCTCATACCCGATAATATAATCATATGTTTTCATTCTGCGCGCTGCTTCCCCTTCCCAAAGGTCTTTTGACATCCCACCCATACCTGCAGGAACGCCCAGATCAGATACGCGCTGTAAAAATGCCCCCTTCTCATCAGATCAATCATCCGTTTCCGGTTCTTTGACAACTCCATTTCTTTCAGTCTGACGCGCTGTAAGACTTTATTCATTGTCGGCATATCCGCCGCTATGCGCATTGTTTCTATTTTATCCCTGACTCTCTTGTTGCTTCCAAACTCCCTGTCCACATATCTATAAAATTGTCGAAACTGCTCTGTGTTCAGCGCCTTCTTCAAAACCCCGTCGCCATAATCTGCAACTCTTTCTTCCAGCCATTTGCAATAGCATTCCGCACTCACATACCACTGTGGATTGTATGAATGTGTCATTGATCCCTGATTGATCCTATACTGGTATTGATGCATTCCACTGCATACATACACAGACTCCGCCAATAGCATACATGGATATGAACACGCGCCATCTTCACCATCCTTTATTCTTTCATCAACGAGCGGCATCACCTGATCGATCAACTCCCTGCGGAACCACTTGCAGACAGCACATGGTGCAATGCCTTGTTTGAAGTTTCTTCCATTTCCAAACATCTGGTTCCTGATCAACTCTTTGAGCTGCTGCCCCTGATACAATCCCTTCTCTAACAATTCCACAGAAAGTGTCCTTTTATCAGTACGCACATATGTCAAGCCAAACAGAATAATATCTGCCTGATACGCGTCAGCTACTTTCTCAACAGAGGCACACAGATCCTCTAATATATAATCATCCCCATCAACGAATGCAATATACTCTCCCGTCGCCTGGTGCACACCGGCTTTTCTGGCGCTGACCAGACCACCATTTTGTTTGTGGATCACCTTGATCCTCTGATCGCGCTCAGCATATGCGTCGCACATCTCCCCGCATCGGTCTGGTGACCCATCATCCACTAATATGATCTCTATATTGGTATAAGTCTGATTGATAATACTGCTTATACATTCATCCAAATATTGCTCTACTTTATAAATCGGAACAATAACGCTCACAAGCGGCTTCTGAACCATTCTCAACAATCCCTCTATCACACTGGCTATTTTATCAGTCCGCATACTTAGCAAGTGTTTCCATAAACTCTTTCACATTTTTCTCTTTGTCATATTTTTGTTCCCACATCTGATACGCATTCTCCCTGAATACCTCTATCTGCTTCTCAGACGCCTCTAAAAATTTCATGACCGCGTCTGCAACTTCACCCGCCTCTGCTTCTGAAGATAACAGCATTCCATTGTAGTTGTTTTCCACCTCTTCTGCGATCCCATTAACATCCGGAGCGATAACCGGTATTCCAAAAGATAATGCCTCCATGATCGAAACCGGAAGCCCTTCATTGGATGTCGTTGTGATAAAACAGTCGATGGGCGTATGACAGTAATATTCCATGACTGTCTCATTTTGGCAGAACCCGCGAAATTCATAACTGATATCCTGCCTGTGACCCAACAGTTCTTCCGCCAGTTTCTTCACATCTTCCATAGCAGAACCATCACCAAAGTGTACCCATCGAATCTTATAACCATATGGAAGCAGCGCTAACCCCTCAATGATACGATTAACCCGCTTTAATGGAATTACATTAGAACAGCTCACCAATTCAAAGACGCCAGAAGCATTTCGTGGATTTCTATTCTCCTTACGGCTTACTCCAAGCCTCAGCACATAATAGTCGGGCATTTCCTTCCCTTGCGCAAAATGATTTAAATAATAATGATACCCTTCTTCACATATAAAAAAAATAGCCTCTGTTCTCATATCCATATATTTTTTATAAGCTTGTCTTCCGGATTCTTTAACTCTTTCATTATATAGATCATGTCCGTGGATTCGCGATACTACTTTTAAATTTGGAAATATTTCTTTCAACCAGACTAAAGACAATGTATAAGCCTTATTCCAAAATGTATATGCTATCGTTGGCTCCCCTCCAAGCAAACCTTCTTGCAGGATCATCCGACGATATCTATCCGCCAATACATGATAACGAAATGCATACATGAGCCGTGCTGCAATCTTTTTCCTAGTCTTAATAATATCCATTGCCTCCTGCCACCATGCAACACTAAACAATGCCCTTGCAGCATAGAAGCATCTTTCTCTGAATGTATTTTTAGAATTTAAAAAAAGATTATGAATGCGCGGATCTAATTGCGTAATATTGCCAGCATCCTCTTTGACCTTTATACCCGCACAGGAAACGATCGTTATCTCATACTCTTTTATTAAATACTCTAGTTCGGGGAGAATAAACGTCCTTTCATCCACGACATAAGGGAATCCATCCGTAAACAGTAATAATTTTTTCATCTGATATCCCCTCTCCACTCCTTAACCACTTGCCACATATTACTTTTCGCTTCATCCGCCATTGTTCCCGTATCATTAATTCATTGCCAACACCTCGCAAACATATCTGATATCCTCCTGCTCCATATAAGCATGCATAGGCAAAGAAAGACAATGCTCACATACATATTCTGTAACATCATATTTTAATCCAATTGAATTGTTTTTCTCAAATGCTTTTTGCAAATGCATCGGCTTTCTATAATATATTGCAGATGGTATATCGTTTTCCCTCATTACTTGTATTGCACGTTCACGTTTCTCATTGCTCTGAAAACATATTGTGTACTGCGCCCAACTTGATTGCATATCTTCCCTAACAAATGGGGTTTTAACAATATCCTGCAACTGTCTGGTATACTCGTCTGCCACTTGATTGCACAACCGAAGCTCCTCGTCAAAAAATTTCAGCTTCTCCAACAACACAGCCGCCTGCAATGTATCCAGTCTTGAGTTCATTCCGATCCGTACATTATCATACTTATCCTTGCCTTTACCATGTACCCGATAAGAACGAAGCAACTCTGCCCACTCATCACAATCTGTAAAAACTGCACCCCCGTCTCCATAACAGCCTAACGGCTTTGCCGGAAAAAAAGACGTTGTGGAAATATCTCCAAAACTGCAGGCTTTTCTATCTCCAATCCTTCCGCCAAATCCCTGTGCTGCATCCTCTAATATATAAAGATGATACTTATCTGCAATCTGTCTTATCCTCTTGAAATCTGCAGGTTGGCCAAACAGATCTACTGCCACAATTACCTTAGGATCTAGTTCCGTCTGATCTATGACATACTGTATTGCCTGTGCCAGGCTGTTCGGATTCATATTATAGGTATCTGCATCAATATCAACAAATATTGGCGTGGCTCCTACCATCGGTACAACCTCTCCACTTGAAAAAAAAGTAAAATCAGGTACAAATACTGCATCACCAACACCAATATTCCATGTCATCAATGCAAGCTGCAATGCATCTGTTCCATTTGCACAGCTAATACAATGTTTAATACCCACATATCTCGCAAGTTGCTGCTCCAAAAGCCTTACCTGACTGCCACCAATAAAATCTGCCCGAGCAATCACATTTTGTATTGCCGACTCAATATCTGTTCTGTGTAATTGGAATTGTTGTTTCAAATCCCGAAATTCCATATGTCACACCTCTCTAAATCTCAGCATCTATTTATCCTTAACAAAAATATGTTTGATCCTTCTACACAACTGATGCAAACGTTTACTGTTGGGATAATCATCCTCCGTTTTATATGGCATTTTTAAAATCATCTCCCACTCTTCCTCTGTGATATCCAGCTTCTTTAAAATATAATCCTTCTCTTCCTCCATTTCTCTTTTTGTACTTGGAGATATTTCCATTTCCCGCAGTCCTTCTTCCCTAGTCATCTCTCCACCAACAATCAAGCTTGATATATGGTCTCTTCGTTTATCCCATCCATACCTCTGCGGAAGATATGTTTCCTGAAAAAATTTCGTAAATCGGGATTCATAATGCTTCCCACCATAATACTTCCATCCAAACTCTCGCTCTAACGTATCAATTGCCATCTTTTTAGAATAATCAATAAAATTCAATGGATTAACAATCGTTACACTATTTAGTTCCCCTATAGAAATATAGCGTTTAAAAAAATTCTCATGCGGATATTTCTTTAAACTAATAATCCCTCTTCCGCACTTTTTATATATTCCTTTAATATTGATCCAATCCCCCGCAGTGTACTGATATGCCTTGGACAAAATTCCCTCTGTCGCATAGTTGTCCCCTCTAAGCACATATTTGGTATGAAATTTTTTAATCATTTGATTTGTTGCTGCTACAAAACAATGATCCTGCGGAACGTCCACCTTCGCCATACCCGAGAACATATACGCCCTTTGCAATTCTTTCATGGTAGGCCAGTCTATTACCACAGTATGCAAGTCATACCCAAGCTTGCTGCACATGCTTTCAATATTTTGAACTGCAAGCTCCGAATTCCACCCCGCATCCACATGTACCGCCAAAACTCTCAGACCATATTGTTTTGCCAAATAGGCTAGATATGAACTATCTACCCCACCAGATATCCCTAACAAGCAGTCATACTCTTTGCCCTTTCCTTCTTCCTTCATCTTATTAAAAATCGTTTCTAAATATTTTGTTCCTTGTCGTTTCTGATACTCCATTTTTTTGACTATATTATCATAATCATGACAATAATTGCAAACCCCATTCTCATCCAAAATCAAATTGGGATCACTAGTAGTATCCATAATACATCTTTTACAAATTTTATATTCACTCATCAACCTGTTCCTCAAATATGTTATTCTGGATAAGTTCTTTCTCATCCGGAAAATTTATAAGCACCGCATCTCTATTGCCAAAATATACAAATAAACTGCCTGCCGCTACTGCATGGGCTCCTGCGTCAAGTGCATTCTTCAAATCCTTCAAATCACCTGCGCCGCCACAAGCAATCACAGGTATTTGTATCCTCCTGGTAATCTCTGAAATCATCTTAATATCATATCCGTTTTTCATTCCATCATGGTCGATAGAATACAAAAGGATTTCTCCTGCACCCAATTTTTCAGCTTCCAATGACAATTCCACAGGAGTATACCTAACCTTCTGTGTTCCATCCATAATATAACAACTATTTTTTCCCAATCCTTTTTTGTAATCAACGGATGCCACTATACTCTGGCTTCCAAAATAAACTGCTGCCTTCTCAAACAAGTCAAAATTCTGTACAAAAGAAGTATTTAATACTACCTTCTCAAATCCCATATAAAATATTTCTTTCATTTGTTCAAAGGTCGTTATCCCCCCGCCATAGCTTAATGGCATAAATGCTTCCGTTGCCATATTCTTTAATAATTTCATGTCCGGCGTCTTGCTTTTCTTTGATGCTGATATATCAAGCACACACAACTCATCTACACCTTTTTCATTAAAAATCTTTATCGCATTTATTGGATCCCCCAAATAGTTAGGATTTTTAAAGTGTTTGGTCTTTACCAGGTTGCCCTCATCAATCAATAAAGTCGGAATAATCCTTGGTCTAATAATCACTATGAACATTCCTCCACGAAATTTTTTAACAGTAGCATGCCAAATTGGTGACTTTTTTCAGGATGAAATTGTACTCCATATACCTTCTCTTTTACTACAGCTGCTGCAAATGAATAACCATATTCACATGTCATTAGGATATTGTCTACATTATCACACTTTGCATGATAACTATGAACAAAATAATATCGTTGCCTCTGTTCCAAATTTTTAACAATTGGTATATTTTTATTTACTATTTCAATGTAATTCCATCCCATATGCGGAATCTTATAATTGTGATCCAATTGAAATCTTATATTATCAAACGGGATTAATCCCAGCCCTTTTTCACTTCCCTCTTCACTGCCCCGCCCCAGCAACTGCATTCCTAAACAAATGCCCAATAATGGTTTTTTCTTATTTTGTACAAAATCAATAATCGGTTCGACCAAATTATACTTTTTCAAATTATTCATTCCCGTGTCAAATGCTCCTACTCCAGGCAGAACTAACTTATCTGCTTTATCAATTGCATCTGTTTCACGGCTTATTAACACATCTTTTTGTCCTATTTTATTTAAAATATTCTGTATAGAACCCACATTTCCCATATCATAATCAAGTATTACTATCATTATTCCATCTCCGCATCGTATGTTTAACATAAACCTATGATTTCGCCTAACATCTTTCGATAATATTTCCCTGCTCGTCAACCTTTCCACAAATATGAACTGGTACGCCCATAACTAATGCGAAATCTGGTATATCTATTGTCACAACGCTACCTGCTGCCACCATGGCATATCTTCCAATAGTATGTCCACACACAATCGTTGCATTCGCTCCAATACTAGCCCCTTCCTTAATTAATGTTGTCAAGTAATTATCCTTTCCTTTAGGATATCTCGCCCTCGGAGTCAAGTCATTTGTAAATACGCATGATGGTCCTAAAAACACACCATCCTCTATAGTTACACCCTCATAAACTGATACGTTATTTTGTATTTTTACATCATTACCTATTTTAACATTATTTGATATATTTACATTCTGTCCAAGTGTACATTTTTCACCTATGTGTGCACCTGACTGAACATGACAAAAATGCCATATTTTAGTACCATCCCCTATTAACACATTGTCATCTATATAACTACTTTCATGCACAAAATAAGACATATTAAAACCTTCCCTTAAAATCAATCGTAGCACACTGACCAAGCGGAAATTTCACAATACTCCCTTCCGATGCGGATTTATAAATCGCAAGCACTACTTCCAGAGCACGCTTTCCAGCCTCCGCATCGACATAAGGTGCCCGATCCTCCTGAATCGCCTGTATGACATCTGCATACAATGGCGTATGTCCATACCCGTATACATTCGGCGGATTTTCATGAAATTGCCGCTTTACTTCGTTTGGATCATCCAGCATATCCGAGAAATTCCATTCCTCTATAACATTCACCGATGTCCCGCCTGCCTTGACCGTTCCTTTTTCTCCAAATAAATAAAGGGTCTCCTCAAGATTTTTGGGATACACATCTGTCGTTCCTTCAATGATCCCATATGCACCGTTTTTGAAATGAATCAGTGCGATTCCCAAATCTTCTGCTTCAATATAATCATGCTTCAAACGATCTGTCATTCCTACCACGCAGTCAATTTCATCCCCCAGCATCCAACGAAGCAGATCGATATTGTGAATACATTGATTCATCAGCGCACCGCCGTCCTGTTCCCAGGTCCCGCGCCATTTCGCACGGGAATAGTACTCATAGTCCCTGGTCCATCTGATATGTGCTGTTCCATAAAGCATCCTTCCAAACCGCTCCATCTCAACAGCCTCTCTGATCTTCTGAATGGACTTGTTAAAACGATTCTGATGACATGCACACACTTTCAAATCTTCTTTTCTCGCAGTTTCGATAATCTTATCTGCATCCTCTAAGGACAAAGCGATCGGTTTTTCAATTATAAGATTCGCATGTCCTATCAACATGCAATCCAACGCAATTTGCGCATGCTTTCCGCTTTCTGTTGCGATCGCTATCAAATCCAGATGTTCCTTCGCTAACATTTCCTTATAGTCGGTATAACATCTCACAGAAGTTGGCAGCCTAAACTTAATCAATTTGTCCTTCATATTACCAGGATTGACATCACAAATCGCAACCATTTCCAAATTGTTATGCTGCGCAGCCACAATATGGTTTGGAGAGATTCTTCCGCAACCGATCAATGCATACCTCATCCTTCACTTCTTACCTCCATTATATAATCTACTACTGGTTTCATAACAACAGCCATGTCCACCTTTTCCCTCGCATACATTCGGATTCTGTCCCGAAGGATTTCTCTAGTCTTATACTTATGCAGGATCCTCTCATAAAAGCGGATTACTTTTCTGATATCCACTGGTGAACCATCATTCGCAAATCCAAGATAAAAATCAACATCACTGTTTTCAAAAGAATCCTCATAAGATCCTGAAATGATAGGCAGTCCTTTTGCCAGATATTCCTTTACTTTAAGTGTACTGCTCCGCGTTGCCTTTATCTTATAGAGTCCAAATGCCCCCATCGCAATATCTGCCCTGTCATAAACAGCATCAAGTTCCTTACCTGTCTTTTTTCCATAAAAATACACGTTTTCTTCCAAATGATATTTTTTCACCAGACTTTTATATAAACCAAGCTCCTCACCTTCACCAACCATATGGAATTTCACAATTTGATGTTCAATGCTGGAATTCCCATAATAATCTGCTAATCCCTGGATACAGCGCTCATATCCATGGGCAGGAAGGCAGGCCGACACCGCGATCAGATCGATCGATGCTGTATCCTCATGCGCGGCCACAGGTGAAATCGTATCTACCAATATCCCATTCTGAATCTTAATGGTGGGCATGCCAAATATAATATCATCCCCCGTCAGTGTAACGATCCTGTCCGCAATATGTTTTAGGCCGTGCCTTCTGAATGCATCTTTAAAATAAAATGGCCACATTGTCTTATTCATCAATAATTCGCCTTTATATGGATATGTCGGAATCTCCAGCAACATCTTTACACTCGGATATTTTTCCCGTATCATTTTCAGGAATCTAAAGTACCGCCTGTCAACCGCTTTATGACGAATATACACAAAATCAGGATTATCTATCTGCGCGAAAGCCGAGTCATAATCCATAGCATAGGAACCAAATGGCAGCCTGCTCAGAACCCCCTGCAGTATATTGATCTTTTCCTTCTTCACATCGATCTCCAAAACATCAAAATACTGTCTAAGCACCGCGATCTGTCCGTCTATTTTCTGTCTGACCCCAACCTGATTCTCCCGCAGTTTTAGATGAATATAATATCCTTTCTTTTTCATAAAAACTTCCCTGCTTTGTTCCTTTCCACTTTGTACAGTATAGTCTATAACAATATTTTATTCAAGGGCTTTGCAGAAGAAGCATATACTTCAACGCACCAGACACACTCCTTGCAATATGTGCTATCCGATAACCATCCGGTATTTATTGATACATCTCTCTGTACTATAATATTCCGCCCGCTCTCTGGAAGCATGACTGTACTTCTCTCTCAGTTCATCAGACGTGAGCAATCGGATCCATGCATCCGCAAATTCTTTCTGCGTCGTCTCTTTTGAAACACGCTTTCTTGTATAGGAAGGGATCAAAATGCCGCATGATGAATAAACTGCACTCTTTATATCACTATTCAAAGGAACTGCAAGGATTTCCCGCGGCCCGGTTTTGCAGTCCGTCTGTATGACCGGAAGCCGGCATGTCATTGCTTCCACTAATGTATTTGGAAATCCTTCATGCAGCGAGCACGAAACATACAGATCACATTTACTCATATACGCAAATGGATTATCACACAAACCAAGCAGCAGAACCCTCTCTTCCAACTGTCTCTCCCTGATCATTGCTTCCAGGCCTTCTCTTGCCTCACCATCTCCCAGTATGATCAATGCAGCCTCATTGTCCTCTGCAGATACCCTTACAAATATATCAATCAAATCTTCGTATCCTTTTTCCCAGTCTAATCTTCCAACTGTAACTGCAGTCTTGTGATCTCGTATAAATTTGTCAATGTTTCCTTCAATTTCTCCGCTTGCCGATTTCTCTATTTCCATAACATCATACGGATTTTCAATAACACAAATACGCTCTTCATCAAGCTGAAGATCGTTCTTCATTTCCACACTCAGCTCCTGAGCGGCGAACACAGTTTTATCTGCCCTTTTTAATGCATTCTTTAAAAAGACATATTTTATTACTTTTTCTTTCCAGCTTCCACACAATTCTATGTTAAAATATGCCCTGATACTTGCGATCCTTTTCGCTCTCCGATTGATCAGGCAATTGATAATATTGGGCACGTCCAGAAAACTGATCACACAATCTATATCATACTTTGCAATCGCTTTGTTGATAGATAGTACTGCCCGTACCGCATTCACTACATAACGTTTACTCCCGCAGCCCAGATCCACAACCTCTCCCATACATTCGTAAAACCGGTCATTTCCATCCACCAGGAAAATGTATAATTGATATTCTTTATTCAATTCTCTGGAAATTCTTGACACTACCCGTTCCGCGCCACCACCATACAATGAACTGATAAATAATGCCACTCCTTTTTTTCTCATTCTCCGATAACCCTTACCCAGTCCTGCACGATCGACTGAATCCCCAATGTATTCCTTCTTATCTCACTCTGTTTTCTGTAATGCTGGTTTTTTTCATCGTTCTTCAACAACAGCAATATTGCTTCTGACAGCTTTATTTCCGCCGGTTCAAGCGGTTCTGCTCCCTTGTACATCGTCCCGCTGCATATCGGTGTCAGTATCCCATACTGTGCCTCTGTGATCCCCGTGATCTTTCGTCCCGTAAGCTCCATATCAGGCGCCAGTATTTCCCGTGCACCAGAGTGAAAATCTGTTGCAATACAAGGAGCTCCGCAGCATACCGCCTCTGCCAGGGCATTGGGAAACCCTTCGTACATCGACGGCAGCACAAATACTTCTGCCTGAGCATAATACCAAAATGGGTTACTCTGATATCCCAGCAGAAAAATATGCTTTTCCATATGATTCTGCTGAATCAATTTTCGGAGATATTGTTTGCACTCACCTGTACCTATTATAAGCAGGACTGCCTTCGGTTCCTGCTGCACTACCTTTGTGAACGACCTGATCAGATGCCATTGCCCTTTCTGACTGTCGAGCCGCCCCACAGTTACGACTATTTTTTTTCCTTTCGGAAGTTTCGCAGTCGTCGGCCTGCTTTGCGCATGATTGATGATCTCTGCTACATCATAACCATTCACGATCGTTGTCACACGGCGATCCGATATATGATACCGCTCCTTTATATCCTGTTCTATTTCTTTCGACACTGTCACAATCCTGTCAGCATGACCATACACAAACTTGATCAGCGGAAACGCACTGACACGATACATCAATCCTGACTTTTTCGATGTCATATTCAACCGCATAGACACGATCGTCTTGCAATAGCGCTTTCCCGAAAGCACATTCGCAATATTGGAACTGTCCAGGAAACTGACAGACGCATCATAGTGATTCGTCTTCTTAATCTTTCGCAGATAACTGGTTCTTCTAATTAATTCTTTCAAGAAATAGAATAACGTTTTCCTGTTTCTAAAGTCCGGCAGCGAGAGAGACAGAATATTCCCTTTGTATGGATATTCGATCATCCTCTCATTATTTAACAGGATATCGATCTCCCAATCCTCAGGAAAATGAGTGACAATATTCGACAACGCCCGCTCTGCGCCACCATCATATAACGATGCAATCGTAAACAATACCTTCTTCATTCTCTTCTCCTAAAACTGATCATCCCTGCCACAAATCCTCAATATACATCTGATACCACTTCTGAAACACATAAAATGACCACAGTACGGAACTGTAGATGACCTTGTCTGCCATCTGCTGTTTCGCGATCAGTTCCTGCACTGCCGACGGGACAAAGATATCCTGCCGCTGTAAGATCTCCGGATCTGCATACCGCGCGACCTCATCCTTCAGCACCGTCCGCAGCCATTTCTGCAAAGGCACCCCGAACCCTTTCTTGGGTCTGTCCAGCAACTCTCTGGGCACGTAATCATAAGTAATCTCTTTCAGGATATATTTCTTGTCAAATCTCCGGTACTTGTACTGATGCGGTATACGGAACGATTCCTCTACCACCTTATGATCCAGCAATGGGCACCGTACCTCCAGCGAGTATTTCATCGATGCACGGTCTGTCTTCGCCAAAATCTCATCCGGCAGATACGTCTGCATGTCCAGCAGCATACGCCGCTCCTGCCAGTCTCCCATTGTCAGGTATTTCTCATGAGCATGCTTTATATTATCTGCGGTTCTTCCGAGAATGGTATCCACCACCTCTCTTGTAACATCGACATAGAGCTGGGTCTTTGCAGCCGGATCCCTGTTGTTGAGAAACGCACGCAGCTCTGAAGGCAGTATTTTCCCAAGCTTTTGCATACCAGGTATATGGCCTGCAATCCCGCCCATGAAATCCACATGCTGCGCGATCCATGTCAGATCATACATTTTATATCCGCAAAACAGCTCATCCCCGCCATCACCGGACAGCGACACTGTGATATCCTGCGACGCGTACTGTGACACCAGCATCGTCGGCAGCTGCGACGCATCTGAAAAGGGTTCATCATAATAATACGGTAGATCCTGTATCATCGCAAATATGTCTTTCTCCTCCACATAATGCTCATGGTGATTCGTGCCCAGATATTTTGCGATCGCCGCAGAAAAGGGCGCCTCATCGCGCTTTTTATCATAAAATCCGATTGAGTACGAATTGATCGGGGACTCTTTGCCCTCTCTGGCGATCGCCGTCACCAGCGTCGAATCGATCCCTCCGCTCAGGAAAGTCCCTACCGGCACATCCGCAACGAGCCTTGATGTTACCGCATCCTTCAGCACTGCTTTCAGAGAATCCTTGCAGGATCCAAGATCCCGCTGCCGCTCGGATACCCCTCTGTGATATTCCTTGATGATATTCCAGTATTTTCGCTTATAGATTTCTCCGTTACAGTACTCCAATACCATTCCCGGAAGCATCTTATACGTATGTTCAAAAATGCATAATGGCGCCGACAGATACTTATTGCACAGGAAATGATTCAATACATCTTTGTTTATCCTTTTTGAAAAAAAAGGATACTGCATGATGGGTTTCAACTCCGATGCAAAGACAAAATGCCCTTGTTCAGCATAATAATACAAGGGTTTCTTACCGATGCGATCCCTTGCCAGGATCAAACGGTTTTCCTCTTTGTCATACAATGCGATCGCAAACATGCCATTGAACCGGGTAAACATATCGCTCCCCCACTCAGCGTAGGCATATAAGATAACTTCCGTATCGCAGTTTGACCGGAAATGGTATCCCTGCCGCTCCAGCGTTCTGCGGATCTCCTTGAAATTGTATATCTCTCCATTGTATACCACCACATATCTGCCATCTTCCGACAGCATAGGCTGATGGCCCAGTGCTGACAGATCCAATATAGACAGACGCCTCTGCGCGAGCCCGATCTCCACACCGCGGTTGTTGTACTGCCACACGCCGCCATCGTCCGGTCCTCTATGATACATCGTATTATTCATTTTCCACAACTGATCCTCTTCAAGCTTTTTCGGACCAATATAACCACATATACCACACATATCTATTCTCCGACACTTTCCTCTAACATTGACAGATACCGCGTTCCGATACTTTCCCATTTAAAGTAAGTCTCTATGCGGCGCAGGCTGTTTTTTCCCATAGCGATCCTGTCTTCCTCGTCTGTACACATATGGATCAATGCATCCGGCAGTGTTTTTATCGGAGCGATCATCCCATTATCCGTTACCAGCTCTTTGCTTCCCTCACAGGGAGTCATGACGATCGGGAGCCCGCTCGCCATTGCCTCCAGGACTACATTGGGCATGCCCTCAGCCAGAGAAGGCAGTACAAACAGATCCGCTGCCTGATAATACTGCCGAACCTGATCTCTATTTTTGCCGCCTTCAAAATGGACAAATCCCTGGACTTTGTTCTCCGCTGCCATCTCTTCCAGCACAGGCCGGTATGGGCCATCCCCGACGATCACCAGCTGGATCTCCCTGCCGGACTTCCGCCTTACCTCCGCCTGTATTCCTGGCAGTTCCGGTATCAGATTCTGTAAACCTTTCCTGGCAAGCAGGCGGGATACAAACAGGATCGTAATCTTATCTGTCTGTCTTTTTCCAATATCCGGCGCAAAAAACTGATTATCCACACCGTTCTCTATTATATCCACCGCATAACGATTTTCAAAATCCAGCGCCCGTTTCTGCAATCCCTCACTGTTTGCGATCAAATGACTGGCATTTTTCCAGATTTTCCGAATCGCCGGCGCTAATACCGCATATAAATATTTATACCGCTTCTGCCCCCCGGGGATATCGCCGCCGCCAAAGCGCACGACATACGGCAGATGGTATTTCTTCTTCAGATGAAGCGCAAGCGGACCGCTCGGTATGCCAAAAAATGTTAAACATATATCGAACTTTTCGTTTTTCAACAGGGCATCTGCACTGCCCCATGCCCTGATCAGATATGACAGCATCTCCGGAAAACTGCAGTTGTCCTTATCGCTCCTCCTGCAGGAGACCCTGATGATACGTACGCCGTTCTCCGTTGTCTCTTGCTGCGGCAGATCCGCGAAATGTGCCGTTATGACTGTCACATGATGTCCCTTTCCCGCAAATTCCCTTGTCAGGAAATAACAGGCGCTCGCACCGCCTCCCCCGATCGGAGGATACTCATGTGATATGATCAAGATCTTCATCATCCTGCCGCCTTTCTGATTCTCCAGAATACTCTGTAATCTCCTTGACGCTGTAAGAAGAATCCACATGAACCCCATAATATGTTTTGATCAAAATCTCGCTCATCAGTCCAAAGATAAACAACAGCATCCCTATTATGATAAAAAATATCGTCAGCAGGGGCGGAAATATATTATCAGACATTTTCCTGCCCACACAGAACAGGGCGATCGACCATATTCCGCATCCGCCCCCCGCCATGAGAAATAAAAATCCCATACCGCCGAGCAGATGCAGCGGTCTCGTCGAGTATTTATTCCAAAACCAGACAGAGATCATATCTACAAATCCCTTGATGGTTCTTTTCCAGTTATATTTTGTCTTTCCAGATGTCCTCGGTCTGTGGTTTACCACGACCTCACCGATCGAAAAACCTTTGATCTTCAGGATCGCCGGGATAAAGCGATGCTGTTCCCCATATAGATTCACATGATCAAAACATTCTCTTCTGTAGACTTTTAGAGAGCACCCGCTGTCATGAATCCCGTCATGGATCAGAATATGCCTTAAAAAATTGGCGCCTCTTGAAGTAAATTTCTTCATAACAGTGTCTTTACGGTGTTTCCGCCATCCGGAAACAACATCCAGATCGTGTTCCTCCAGATACGTGATCATCATTGGAATATCCGCAGGATCGTTCTGGCGGTCTCCGTCCATCGTCACAATATAATCATACTGCGCCTCCTTAATTCCCACGTCCATCGCCGCTGTCTGTCCAAAATTTCTGCGAAGCTTAATATATTTCAGGGGATACAGTGTCCTGCATATTTCCTCTGTGCGGTCTGAAGACCCATCATTTACAAAGATGATCTCATAAACATAATTGTTTGCCTCACATATCTGCTTGATCTCCTGATGAAGATCAGATACGTTCCCTTCCTCGTTATACACAGGAACTACGACCGATATACTCGTCATCCCAATCCCCTGCTCCCTTCTCTTTCCTCAGCAGTAATGTACTAATGTACCACCAAAACCTGACTATCTTTATTAGTATAATACAAAATCCCAGAATAATCCAGTCTTTCACAAAAACTATTCTTTCTTCTGTTTATTTATGTGACATGTTTCGACACAAAATAGACATCTGATTCATGTGTACTTCCGGCTTCTATCACTGTATAATCCCCCGATTCTGCCAGCTTTTGTATGATCTCCTGTCCTTCACCCGCTCTGATCCAGAGCAGTATATCATTGTTCCATGCACCATAATCAATATTTTCATTTGAGATAAACATAACCCTTGTATCTTCCCTGGCAAATGCGAGACATTCATACATGATCTTATCATCAAAGTGATAATCAACAACCACAGAATCAATTCCCTGATAGGACTGAATCTGCTCAACAGCCTGCTTTTCATCCTGATATAAATAATCAACACGCGGCAGATACGCAGTAAAAGCTGCCTGTCCCAGGACAATGATCCCCATAAGAACCGCTGCCAGACGCCTCCTGTCTGACTTTCCTGCCAGATACATGACAAACACACAAACACAGACTGCCAGTTCCGGGAAAATAGACGAATTGTAACGTATCACTTCCAGATCCAGGCATATCGATACCACACAATAGAAAGCACATGGGCATACCGCCAGAAAGAAAAACTTCCAGTCCGCATCCTTTGTCTTATCCCTTTTTGTATACAGGGATAAGATCAACAGGCCAGATGCCAAAAGCAGATACCCCCCTAAAACCAATATATGGCCGAACAAATACTGGCAAATCAAACGCGCCAATTCTATGCTTCGGTCCACCGCTGAACCGGGTGTCAACGCGAGAAAATTATCTAAAAGACTTTCTGTTGCAATGTTGGTGATATCTGCGTCTGCAAACTTTTCCGGATGTAAAACATATCCAATATAATCTGTTTTGAGAAGGACATACATCACCCCTCCTCCGACAACAGGAAGCCCATAAACCACCGCCTGCCTGTATCGTTTTCGCATCATTAATCCAACAAGGAACGCTCCGATCACCCCGACTCCCTGAATCACTGCAAGCGGCGAGTTTTTATACGCCAGATAGAGTATCGCCACGGCCCCAAACTCCATTACCAGATTTTTTCTGATACTGTCTTCCTGCCACATAAGCACATGCAGATACGTATACAGCGTCATCCAGAACGTGATCAGCATATAAAACCGTACATAAACAGTCATACTTGCTGCCATTCCGGAAAAACCATAGAGCATAACTGTCATTATTGCAGCCGATCTATCCTCGGAGATACGAAGTGTCAATCGATACAATATGATCTGATTCAATAAAAAAAACAATATATTGATCGATATTGCACTCCATTTACTAAGCCTTCCCTCAAAAAAGACCGCCTGTACATAATTCAGCAGAGCCATATAAGGAGACTTTGTTATCAGCATTTTCAGATTATAACCTGCGGGATCAGCAAGCAGAGATTCGTCCCTCGTGACAGTGAGTGTACTTTTTAGTTCTGAAATGTCATGCCACTCATCGTATGTAAGGAAGTCCGCATCATATAATTTTACACGCTTGGGTGTTGACTGTGACAGATAATGCGCTTTGTCAAATGTAAAAAACTCGTCCACATAATAACCGTTTTTCTGCGTTCCCCAATAAACCATGCTGATAAGCTGCATCATAATTATGATAATAAATACCATCTGTTCTTTTTTAATTGTTTTCATGAAGCTCCCCTCTGCCAGCATAAGATCTTTTGATGCCAACACATTTATCATAATAGAATTACCAATGATTTGCAAGATTATCCTCCAAAATCATCATTTCGTATTTTCCCACATTATTGCAGTCAGACAGATATCAAAAAAGCACAGATAATAAAATCTGTGCTTTTTGATATCTGTTTTATTTCATATCGGTTTTCTCTGCCTGTTTCTGCAATTGCTGTTTTCTGCGTCTTGCCCGCTTCCTGATCATAACAGCCAGAAGAACCACCACCATCACAGCCACCACGCAGCCGATAACAAATGTGAGATTCAGTGTATCCTCCGCAACACAGAAATACCCCTGTGTCCCTGTCATAACCACCTGAAGATACTGTCCTCTGCTCCTGCTCTCTACCACTATCCATTCGTCATTCTGATATGCGTAAGCCACTGCATTCTCATAAGGATTCAGTATTCTTAAGCGAAAGGAATCCGTCTCTTTGAGACCGCTGTTTTCCAGCGTCACTTCATATACGACATTCTGCTTTCCGGCTGCCTCCTCGGGCGGTGCCATGTCACTGACCCTGGCATTCAATACGGTATCCTCTGTAAAGACATCCTCGATCAGCGCATACGGCCGGTTCCACTGTCCTTCATCCACAGCGTCCGCATCACCGTCACTCCGTACTACAGTCACGTTCCCCTTGTACTCTGCCCTGACCACCATGGTACCGGTCATCGTCCTGTCCGAAACGTCGGGCCACACCCCGTAGTATCCTTCCTTTCCAGGGATCTGTGGAAAACTCAGATGATCCAGCTTCGCACCGTACTTCACTTCCTCCGATCCCAGATAGGTATCCTCTATCATGTAGATCACCTTGAGATGGCCAAACGCTGTCGGAAGCTGCTCGACTGTCAGCAGTTCCTGATAACTGATCGGTTCCGCCACGCCGATGTAGCTGATATTGTCGATGCCGTGAATGCCCTCATCCACATAATAATTGCAGGAAACCTTTGGTCCGCCTTCCTCTTCACTTCCGTCATCCGCGCCGGCGTCCACTGTGTCGTACCCGGATACCTGTCCTGCGATCGCGCCTGCCCTGCCGTTTTCAGACTGCACATCTGCCATGGAATAACAGTCTGTCAACGTATCCGCATATCCGGCGATGCCTCCCACATTCCTGTTGCCCGTGACAGCGCACAGAGCATAACATCTCTTGATGATCGTGAGCGACTCTCCGCAGATCCCTCCCACGTAATCTCCCTCTGTACTCTCCACACTGCCATAGCACTCCGAATCAACGATGATACCGTGATTCATGTATCCACAGACACCGCCCGCACCATTTTTCTTGGAAGTGACATGACCCTCGTTGACACTTCCTGTGACCAGGCACTTCGTGATAAAACGCCTGCCCAGTTCATACTCGATCGCACCTGCCGCGCTGTCCTCCGGATCCTCATCGTCGATCGACATGGATCCCGCGATGCCGCCTACGTTGATATCGCCCTTTATAACACCCTTGTTGGTGCAGGCCTCCGCCCTTCCTGTCGTTATGGAGTCAATATCATCAGCGTCTACTTCCTCATAAAGTACTGCCAGACTTAACTTCTGGACATCCGAAAGCCGGTCAGCCAGAAGGTTGAATATAATATTGATCTGATCATTCACTGCCCTCAGATCCGCATTCACCACATCCGAATAATCCGACGCGTTGTCGCTGAGCATTTTCAGGCTGTCGCTGATCCCATGAAGCTGGTTGTTGAGATTGATCCTGTTATAATCATACTCCGCGCCAAGCTTCGTAAAACTGATGGCCGGCTGTTCATTCACATAGTCGACAATGTCCCTGGTGTGTCTCGTCGCAGCTTTGACAGAATCAAGCGCACTTTTCAAGTGGTCTGATGAATTCCCGAGATTCTCGTTCACGGTCCTGAGCACATCTGCCGCCTGATCGCCATAGATCTCCGCGAGAATTTCAGTATTTTCCATAACAGTGGTCATCGCAGACAGCATTTTCTGCAGCTCTGCCACATCAATCTTATTATTGTCAGCTTCATCCCTGATTTTATTTGCTGCATCCTGCGCTTCACGGATCGCATACTTAATCTCCGTCTTTGCATTTTTTACTGCTCCTGATTTAGTCGCAGTCTTTTTAAAATTGATGTATACTTCGTATTCTTTGCCGCCTTCTACCGGAAAGGAGTAGGAATTCCCGCTGTCAGCAGTGATCCTGGATCCGTCTAATGTCACATATTCCACAGTATATCCGCCTGAGGGCTCCACCGTGACCAGCGCCCTCTTCTTGCCATCACTGCCTTCTCCTGCAGCACAGCCTGCATTTCCTGACAGGTTGGATCTGATCCTGACCACTGCATCTCCAGCCTTTGTGGTCGATCCGGGCTGCCTGACTGGTCTGGACACATTGTCGGCGTCCTCCTCACCGTCATGATCATTCTCGTTATCTTCTAAATGATTGTCCTTTGTTTCATCAATACTGCTTTCTTCACTGCTGGCTTCACCGTACAGTACAGGAACATCTGATCCAAAACCTGCCGCATCCTCCGGTGTCTCTGTCGATTCCGATGTTTCAGACTCAGCTGGCATCTCGGGTATTTCAGTTTCCTCATTATCTTCTGATGTATCTGATCCGCTGGTTTCCGGTGTCTCTGACAATTCCGGTTCACTGCTGGCTCCAGAACTCTCAGTCTCCTCCTCTTCGCTCTCAGTCGTATCACTGATTTCCTCCGATATCGTCTCCGACTCTTCCTCTGTGTCCAGCTCTGTCTCCTCCTCAGATGCTGTGCTCTCCTCATCGCTAACATCCTTTGTTACCGCATCACTCTGAATCGCTATCCCTGATACAGGCTCAAAATACACCTCAACCCGCACATTTTCAGCGGGCATTGTAAAACTGCATGATGCTGATGTCTCCTTTGCTATCTCTTCGCCGTTCGTAACCTTTATAACTTTTATCTCACTTACTCTGTACGCAGTCACATCATCCAGCTTTGCAGTGACTGTAACCTCCTCCCCCACGCCAGGATTGTAGGCATCAGAAACAACATACCCCCCAACTGTATGCAGCAGCGTGATCCTCTTATTCGCTGACGCGTCATACGGCTCGTCGCCGATGTCCGTGATCTTTCCCAGATCCTCCGAAATATTCCTGAGAGCCTGCACGGCATTGGTGAAGCTGTTCTCCGCCGCCTCAAAATCGTTGAACACATCCGGCGTCATCTCCATCACATGATCGAGACGGTCCGTGATCGCCTGGGCCTGGTCGAGGTTGTCGTCCACAAAATCACCGATCTGCTCCGCCAGCACATCCGCCGCATCCACAGCGTTGTCACTGTACTGCGTGAGCGTGTCAAAATCCCGCTTCACGCCGTCCTTGGATGCCTGCATATCACTGATCGTCTTGTCGATCAGTTCGTGCAGCTTATCGACGGCATTTCTGAGCGATTCCGCCTCGCTGATCTCGATGAACGGCTCCATCTGTCCCACAATGCCGCCGATATCCTTGCGCCCGTAAACAGTCCCATTGTTTGTGCATAGCGACACGACGCCTGACTGACGGCCTGCGATACCGCCGATATTGTATCCTGTATGCTCATAGCCGACTGTTCCCGAATTCGTGCACCTTGTGATCGTACCGTCCGAAAATCCTGCGATACCGCCTGTATCGACACCGCTGTACAGCTCGTTGTCATCATTTGAGGCGAGGCTCTCGAGGATCCCCATACCGGTTCCCATCTCGTCGTCCTCCTCAACCCATGCGCTGTTGTCATTGATCCCGGCACGGTTCGTGCAGTAATTCAGGGTGCCATGGTTGATCCCTGCAATGCCGCCTGTCGAGTAATAGCCCGTGATCCTCCCCTTGGCAGCGCTGCCGCTGATAACCCCCGTAGCGCCGTTCACGCCTACGATGCCACCGACTGTGTCACGCCCGCTGACAGTCCCCTGAAAGGTACAGTTCCTGATCGTGCCGTAATTCACACCGCTGATGCTCCCGATACATTCCTTCTGGTTCTCAGCCTCGATGTTCCCCTTCAGGGTCAGATTCTGGATGACACCGTCGCGCTCCACATAGCGGAACAGGCCGACCACATACCCGTCACCAAGATAGTCAAACCCGGAGATCGTGTGGCCCACGCCGTCAAAGATCCCATTGAACACAGGAACGATGGCGATCTTTGCCCCTGTCAGGTCGATGTCCGCCTTCAGGCTCACATATTTGTCCCGTGACCAGGAATCGATATAACATTTTGATGCAAAATCGGCAAACTCTTCCGGCGTGCTGATCTCTATGCGCTCGTATACCAGCTCCCCGTCCGGATCTGCCTGCTCCGCAGGAGCCGCCTGCGTCTTTTTCTGTGTCTCCTCTGCCGCGCAGAGCTCCTGTGCCGGAATCATGCCAAATGCCATCACTGCGGTCATTGTCAATGCCAGCAGCTTATTATGTATCCTACGCATTCTCCTCACCTTCCTCCTTCTGCATCAGTTCCTCCAGATCGCTTCCGTCGTCCTCGCGCTGCTCCAGCCTGCCCATATTGACAAACAGGCTCGCGTCGCCGCGCACCAGACCGTGCACCTCGCCGACGATCGTGCCGTTGATCTGTCCCTGCACGAGACCGTCGACGCGCATCAGGCCGCTCACGCGCTCCAGTTTTAGCGGAATAGACACCGCAAACGAAGTCCTGTCGATGATCTTCTCGCCCAGCAGCAGGATCTGCGGCAGCACGAACATGACCGTAAAGATCGAGAGGATCGTACCGCGCCCCAGACACTGCCCGATGCCGCACACCGCGCCGTCGGAGGACATCTGCCCGATGAAGATGCCCGCGAGCGCGAGCATCGTGCCGGACGTGACGATGGTCGGGAACGCGAAGTTCATCGTCTCGATGATCGCATCCTTCTTCGGCATCTTATCCTTGATCTCCAGAAACCGTCCGGAAATAACGATCGCGTAGTCGATGTTCGCACCCATCTGAATGGAGGACACGATCATCGCGCTTAGGAAGAAGACATTCTTCTGCTCCACCGACGGGAAGGAAAAATTCACCCAGATCACGCCCTGGATCACCGCGATCAGCAGCACCGGCATGCCCGCCGACATGAACGTGAACAGAAGCACGACCAGCACCGCGAGGATCGAGACCACGTTCACGACCGTGTTGTCCCGCTGGAACGTCTTGTACAGGTCATACTGGCTGGTCGATTCCCCAGGGACCAGCACCTCTGCCTTGTCGTAATATTTTCCCGCGATCTCGTGCATCTCGTCCAGAAAGGCAAACGTCTCATCGCCCTCCTCCGGCAGCGTCAGATAGATCAGCATGCGGCTGTACGCCTCGCCCTGCAGCTGGTCGAGCGCGATCTGCATCTTGGTGTGCGCGTCCTCCAGCGTCTCCATCAGGTCGTCGTCGAGCGTGACATACCCCTCGTCCACCTCGTCATACAGAAACATGAAGATATCGATCAGCGGAATGCTGTAATTGGAAAAACCGTTGATGATCTTCGCGTAGTTTTCATCATTCACCGCGTAAGCCGTGTAGAGCAGCTCCGCGATCTCATAGTCGATCTCCAGAAGCTCTGAGAAATCCCGCGCCGTCAGCTTGTCGGTGAGCATATAGCCATCCATCGCCTCCGTGTTCGCAAGCCCCTGCGAGTGGTCGATCTCCGGTCTGGCATCCAGCTCCTGCAGGAGCCTGCTCTCCTTCTCATAATTCCCTGCCGGAACGACGAGCGCCACGAAATTCTCCGCCCCGAAGCTCTCCTCGATCATCTCGTCCACGACCATGGCGTCACTCTGCACCGGCGTCTCGAGCTGTGTATAGCCATACACATACGGACAGTGCGACTGTATGATATAAGCCCCGACCAGAACTACCAGAAACAGCGGCGGTACGATATATCTTGTCTTATACGCAAACTTTCCGACAAACGGAATATCCGGGATAAAGCTCTTGTGCTTCGTCTTGTCCATCGCCTTGCCAAAGAGCATGATCAGCCCCGGCATCAGCAGAAACACTGCCAGCAGGCTCAGGACGATCGCCCTGATCAGACACAGCGCCATGTCGCTTCCGATCCCAAACTGCATGAACATCATCGCGATCAGGCCGCCCACCGTGGTGAGTGAGCTGGAAGAGATCTCGGGTATCGCCTTGCTGAGCGCCACGATATCCGCCTCCCGGATGCCGAGCTTCTGGTGCTCCTCCTTGTACCGGTTGCAGAAGATGACTGCATAGTCGACAGACAGCGCCAGCTGCAGCACGATCGTGACCGAGTCCGACACGAAGGAGATCGTCCCCATCATGAAGTTCGTTCCCTTGGTGATCAGCGCCGCCGAGCAGAATGTCAGCAGCAGGACCGGCACCTCCGCCCACGTCTGCGAGGTAAACAGCAGCACCGAGACGACCACGATCGCCACGAGCACGCTGATCACGGACATCTCCTTCGCCAGCTGCTCCGCCGACGCGTCCCCCATGGAGGTGGACACATAGATATCGTACCCGTCGAGCATCGCCCGCACCTCGTCGAGCGCTTCGAGCGCCCTGTCATCCGTCTCCTCATAGCCGAACGTGATGCTGTACAGCGCTGAAAAGTTGTTGTAGTGGCTCTTCGAGTTATCAAAGTCAAGCATGATGATGCTGTCGAGCTCCAGGAGCTCCTCGTAGATCCTGTCCGCCTCATCGTAGGGAATGTTCGTCACCATGACCTTGGCTGTGCCGTAGGTGATGAACTGTTCCTCCATGCGGTCAAGTCCCTGGCTCGTCTCCGTCGTGTCTGGCAGATAAGCCGAAAGTGCGTTTTCCACTGTTACCCAGTTCATGGACACCACTGAAAAGATCAGTGCGATGCCAAACAGCAGAAAAAACAGATTGCGCCTGTCGACGATGAAGGTGGCGACTTTGATCATAAATCCGCCGTCCTCGCCGCCTTTCTTTGGTTGTTCGTCCATAGCTTTCCCCTTTCTCTCTCATGGGCTGTCAACAATCCGGTTGTTGATCGCTCCCCACACTCAAAAGTGTTTTCAAGTTCGTAGTATAGTATAGTATATCACTTTTGTTTTTTCAATAATGACTTGTGGTCATTTTTGTTTTTTTATACTTTTTTATATATTCTAAAAAAAATATAAACAAAAAAGTAACTATTCCCAAATGACCCTGAATAGTTACTTTTATTTTATCATTTTTTTATAATTTGTTCAAGTACTCCTCCCACTCCCTGTTCACCTTGTCGGGCGCCAGCCTCTCGGTGATCCGGCAGGCATTCGCGCGCAGCTTCAGCTCGAACTCCCTGTCCTCAAAGATCCGCCGGAAGGCGTCCGCGAGCGCGAAGGCATCCCCGACCGGCACGAGCAGCCCGTTCTCGCCATGCTCGATCAGCGCCGCCGGCCCCCCGCAGGGACAGTCTGTCGCGATGACCGGGATGCCGAGCGCCATCGCCTCCATGATGGAGTTCGGCATCCCCTCCGTGTTGGAAGTCAGCGTGAAGATCCGCGCCTTGCAGATATGCGCCGCAACATCATCCACATTTCCCGGAAGAGAGATCCTGTCATCCAGTCCCTTCTCCGCGATCAGCTGCGTAAGCTGTGCGCGAAGCGCCCCCTCACCGTAGATGACAAGCCTCACCGCAGGATACTCCTCGGCGATCTTGGCAAAGGCATGGATCAGCATGGCGTGGTTCTTGTTCTCGTCGAGCCGTCCCGCCGCTACGATCAGATCCTCCCGCTGGTCAGATATGTTCCGGTTTAAGAACTGCGGGTTCAGCGGATTGGGCAGGATCACACTCTTTTTCCTGACGGACTTTGGAAAAAACGCGCGTGCTCCCTCCGTCTGGAGCACCACCCCGTCCGCAAAACGAAAGACAGACCGCGCGATCATCTGCATCAGCCGCCCCTCGTACTCCATGGTCGGCTCCCCCCTCACGGAGACTGCCACCTTCGACGGCAGAAACGCCGCTGTCGCCACAGCCATCAGATTGTTCTTTCCCAGAAAGGACAGGATCACATCCGGCTTGTACGCCTTCCAGATCTCGCGGAGCGCACCGAACCGCACACAGAAGTTCTGAAGCCTCCCGCCCTGCAGCCGGGACTCGTCCGGCTCGGAGTAGACGCGCCGTATCTCCGGCAGGATCCTGTACTCCCTTTCTTTTTGATACTGGGTCACCAGTATCACATCGTATTTCCTGTCGTGAAAATATTCCGCAAGATTTACCATGACTCGTTCAGACCCGCCTTTCTGGAGGGAACTGATAAACAAAACTATTCTCTTCATGCCGATCCGCTCCTTATGCGCCTGCAGGCATGCCCGGGGGCATGTACGTCTGATACCACTGCTGGAACACCAGAAATGCCCATGCGATCCTGGAATAATTCTCCCCCGAAGCCGGCCCCCTGTCGCCTGTTCTCAGATATCCCTCGACGAACGCATGCACATACTGCGCATCAAAGATCCCCTGCCGCCTCAGATAGGACACGCTCCCCATGTCCTGCAGCCTCTCCCTCAGCGGACCGCGCATCCACCGGTCAAGCGGGACACTGAAGCCGACCTTCGGCCTGTCAAGCAGCTCCCGCGGAATGTAATCGTAGGCGATATCCTTCAGTATTCTCTTTTTGACGCCATCCGCGTACTTGTATTCATGCGGCAGCCGGTAAGAATACTCCATCACACTGACATCGAGGATCGGGCATCTCGTCTCGATGGAGTATTTCATCGAGGCCCTGTCCACCTTGCACAGAATGTCGCCGGGCAGGTACGTCTCCTCGTCGAGCAGCATCCTGCGCGCCTGCCAGCTGTCCTCGTGATATCTGGACTCAAACGGAAACTTGAACGCCGCCGCACACTCCGGGATCATCCTCTCGATCACCCGGATATAATTTCTTCCGCCGAGCTGCGTCTGGGTCTCCCTGTCGCGGTTTTCCGCCACGACCTGCACCTGAAAAGGAAGCCTGTCCAGCAGCCTCAGTCCCCGGAAAAACGGCAGCTGACAGACACCGTATGTCATGCGCCCCAGCCCGTCCAGCCGCTGCGCCTGCGCCACCCTGTCATAGATATTGTAACCGCAGAAAAATTCGTCTCCCCCGTCCCCGGAGAGCACGACGGTCACATCCCTCGAGGCCAGCTCCGCCACCAGCATCGACGGGATCTGCGAGCTGTCCGCAAAGGGCTCGTCATAGTACTGTGGAATGCTCTCAACCATGTCAAACATGGCTTTCTCGTCGATATAGAGTTCCGTGTGCCGCGTGCCCAGATGCCGTGCGACCTCCCTGGCGTACCCGGCCTCGTCATAGCGCTCCTCGTGAAAACCGATGGAATACGTCCTCACCGGCTCACTGCCCACATCCTGTGCGAGCGCGGTGACCAGCGACGAGTCATAACCGCCGCTCAGGAAGGCGCCCACCGGAACGTCCGCGATCATTCTCCTGCGGACCGACTCCTTCAGGATCGCCTTCAGTTCCGCCTTTGCCTCCTCGTACGTGCCGGCTCCCTCGCACTTCTTTGCGTGGTACACTTTTGCGATATCCCAGTATTTGTGCTTTGATATCCTGCCACCCCTGAAGCGGATCATCTGTCCGGGCTCCACCTTGTACACATTCTCAAAGACCGAATCCGGCTCATTGACGCACTGCTGGTACAGATACCGCTTGACCACATCTGTTCTGACATGCTGCACAAATCCCGGATACTTCATGATCGGTTTCAGTTCTGAGGCAAACACCAGGTTTCCGCCGTCCAGCCAGTAATATAATGGTTTCTTACCTATCCTGTCCCGCACGAGATACAGCTCACCCTTTTCCCGGTCATACAGGGCGATCGCGAACATCCCCTGGAACCGGTCGACGCACGAGATCCCCCACTTCAGATATGCCGCCAGGATCACCTCCGTGTCGCACCTGGAACGGAACGGATAGTCCCGAAGCTCCTCCCGCAGCTCCAGAAAGTTGTAGATCTCTCCATTGTACGAGATCACCAGCCTGTCGTCGCAGGAGTGCATGGGCTGGTGCCCCAGCGCGGACAGATCCAATATCGACAGACGCCTCTGCGCGAACCCCGCGCAGTATCCGCCCTGTGCGTCAAAGATCTCCTCACCGCTGTCATCCGGCCCTCTGTGGTACATGGTGTCATTCATCGCCCTCAATTGTTCTAATGTGATGCTCTTTCTGGATATAAACCCGCATATTCCGCACACGCCTACCTGTCCTCCAGTATCTCTGTGATATAATCCTGCCACTCGCCAAAGATGACCTCCGAGGAGGCTCTCCTGCCGATCTGTGCCGCGTTCGCTCCGAGCCGCTGTGCGAACTCCCTGTCCTCGATCAGTCTGTCGATGGCTGCCGCCAGCGCCCTCTCGTCTCCCACCGGAACCAGCAGACCGTTCACCTCCGGCGTGATGACCATGCGCGGCCCGCCGGGCGGGCAGTCTGTCGCCACCACCGGAAGTCCCAGCGCCATCGCCTCCAGCGTCACATTGGGCATTCCTTCATAGTCGGATGAGTATGCTGCCGCCGCCGCATTGACCATGTCCCGCTCAAGCGTGCTGCTGCCCCCCATCAGCCGGACATACGCCTGCGCCCCCTGCTCTCTGATCAGTTCCTCAAGCTTCTGTCTCGTCCCGTCGTGCGAATCCTGCCCATATATTTTCAGAATGTGATCCGGATGCTTCTGATGCACCAGCACAAACGCCCTGACCAGCATACACTGGTTCTTGAAATGTACGAGCCTTCCGGAGTGAACCACGACCTTCTCGCGCTCTGCGGGGATGGGATTCCCGATAAACTGGTCCCCGATCGGATTCAGGATCACCCGGGATCTTCTGCGCACATACTCCGGAAAAAAATCCCGCTGGTCAGGTGTCTGGAACACACAGCCCGCCGCGCGCCGGAACAGCAGCGCGATCTGGATCCTGTCTGACAGGGCGTCATAATATCCGATGGGATTGTTGCGCACCGATATGATCACCGGCATCCGCAGCCCGATCGTCGACGTGAGCGCCCTGTAATTTGCCCGCCTCGCAAACGCGATCACGATATCCGGCCTCGTCCTCCGCAGAAAACGCCTTAAGTTCACGATCCGGTCCAGAAACTTCCGGACGCGTCCATGTCTCTCCTGCCTGCTGTCAAGACCGACATGGACACGCCTGATCCGGCTGTCGATCTCATACTCGTCCTCCCCCTGCCACTCTGTCGCGATATACACCTCATAGCCGTGCGCCGCAAACTGACCGGACAGATTCGCCACCACACGCTCCGCACCGCCCCTCTCAAGGCAGTTCAAATGAAACACTATTCTCTTCATCTCACACAACCTTTACCCGACAGATTCCACCATGCCGGTGATCTGATCCACATATCTGTCCACGCCGAAGTCCCCGGCGCGCTCCACCGCCCTTTTGCTGTACTCCCGCCGCTTCGCGTCGTCCCTCAGCAGGTCGACGATCACCTGCGCATACTGCCGTTCCTGGGCGGTGATCGAGGGCTCCAGGCTCTTCTCCCCCTCAAAGACGGGTGTCAGGATCCCATACTCCGCCTCACAGACCGCACTCAGGTCGCTGTACCGCTCATAGTCCTCTGTCAGGATCTCAGCCGGCCCCGTCTTACAGTTGACGCTCACGCAGGGCGTCCCGCACGCCATCGCCTCGATCAGCGCATTCGGAAACCCCTCGCTCTGGGAAGTCAGCGCGTACACGTCGGCCCTGGCAAGCAGCGGGAACGGATTCCTGAGCGCACCCGTAAAGCTGACCGCGTCCGCGATCCCCAGATCCCCGGCCAGTTTTCTGTACTCGGCGTAACTGCCCTCGCCGATGATCATCAGCCGCGCGTCCGCGACCGCGCCCTTTACGACAGCAAAACTCCTGATCAGATGCCAGAAGCCCTTCAGGTCGTCCTCCCTGCCCATCGACACGATCAGAGGTCCGCTTTCCGGCTCTTTTTCCATGCCTGATCTCCCTGTATCCGAGAGCGCCGCGATCTGCGCCAGGTCACAGGGGTTGTAGAGTGTTTCAGACTTTTTAGTCCCAAACACACGGTTGATCTCCGCCTCCATCGTCCTGGTACAGCTTATGACGCAGTCTGCCCTTCGGAAGATCAGCCTGGCGCCCCTGTCGCTCAGCGCGCTGTAGCCGCGTATCCCCGCCCAGGTGACATCCCTGCCCTTTGACAGCACATTGGCAATGTTCGCCGTCGTGCCAAAGCTGTAGCTGATATCGATGCACAGTTCTTTTTTCAACTGCCGCAGGCGCCTCACCCGTCTGCAGATATTCGCAAGCTTGCCCAGGCTGCCCCTGGCGGCGCCCAGCCGCAGGTCGATCAGCTGCAGCCCCTCCACGTCATAAAAGATATCCTGTGTGTTGAACACCGCCAGATAGACATCATACTGATCCTTCAACAGCTTTGCCGTGAGCACGCAGATCCGCTCAAAACCGCCCTGGTGGAGCATCGGCGTGACCAGCATGATGCGCTTTCGCCCGTTCTCTTTTCTCTCTTTTCTCTCTATTTTCAAACTGTCCTACACGCCTCCAGTCACAGATCCAGGCGGATTCTTTCCGCTGATATAAAAGGCTTCCATCTTTGACGCCTGTTCCCGCACATCAAAATGTCTCGCGGTGATCGCCGCCCTCATATCCTCCCGCCCGAGCGCCGCCTTCGCGTTCCTCATGATCTCGCCCGCCCAGTTTGCCGCCGGTTCCGTGATACTCCTGTACGTCACAAGGTCTGTCAGCGCCACCTCTTTTGTAACCTGGTCCGAGACAAGACAGCACAGCCCTGAGGCCTGCGCCTCCACCACGCTGCCCGGCAGCCCCTCGAACACGGACGGAAAGACAAAATAGTCAAATGCCTGATAATACCGCTCCACATCAAGGCAGTTTCCGAGGAAGCGGACGCGGTCCGCAAGCCCCAGCCGCTGGACCTTCGCCCTGATCTCCTCCTCGAGCTCTCCCTTTCCGATCAGCACCAGCACCGCGTCATCCCGCATCCTGCACAGCTCCGCAAATATATCAATGAGATAACCGTGGTTCTTCATAAAGCCGAATCTGCCCACATGCCCGACCACAAAATGATCGGCAAGTCCCAGCTCTGCCCGCACCTCACCGCGGACTGCGGCATCATACGCAAAACGCTGTGCATCGATCGCGTTGGGGATCGTCCACACGTGTCCCCCCGCCACCCACTGCCTGCCGTATACTGCCTCACCCGCCTCCGCAGAGCATGTAAAACAGTAATCCGCCCTGTATTTTAGCGGATAGCGTATCACTCTTGTCGCGAGCCCTCTGATCCCCCGGTCGACACCCGCACTCCTGGCGTGGGCGATCGTCACCGGGACGCCCGCCCGCTTCGCGATCGGCAGATAGATGGATGCCGTGCTGGTCATATGCCCATGCACCGCCGCAAACTCGCTGTGCTCCCCAAAAAACCTGCACAGCGCCCTCCGATATGCCAGGATATTGTAGACCCGAAACCGCGGGACATGATATATCCTGCCGCCAAGCCTGCGGATCTCCCCGCTGTACTGCCCCTCCTGGTCTGTGTGCACCAGAAAATCAAACTGCACCCGGTTCCTGTCCAATGCCCGGTAGAGCTCCATCACCCTGCTCTCCGCCCCGCCGAGATTCGTCGTGCCGAGCACGTTCAGTACCCGCACCGGATTTGTACGCGTCATTTTTTTAACCCTCTGAAACTGACCAGCAGATATTTCGTAACCGCCAGCAGATATTCCTTTCCGTTTCCGAACAGCCCCCGCCTTTCAGGTTCCACTTTCAGCAGGTCCGCATAGGAAAGCAGCCTGTCCCTGTGCGCGGCAAAGAGCTGTTCGTACCGCTCAAAATCCCCGTCGCTCATCGTGTTCGCGTGGACGACAAATGTCGTGTATCCCTTTTTTTCGATGTTTTTCAGCACACTGCCCTGCCTGTAGGAGATCGGATAAAATATCATTCCCTGCCTGATATAAGGACCGTCTCCAAAGCCGTCCGTCATCCTGCGAAATCCCAGCTTCTTCAGCGCCTTCAGTGTGTTGCGGTCAAAGGAGTGTGCCGGCGCCATAAAGATATCGGTCCGGATACCATGCCCCCGGAGCAGATCCCTGCCTCTCCTCAGCGCCTCATACTGTTCCTCATACGGGATCCCCGCAAACTCCGACAACCGGTTCAGGGGGAAACACCCCATCTTCCGGGTCGCGTACACATGTGTCACCCCATGCTGCGCAATGCACCAGCCCTCTCTCCGGAGCGTTTCCAGATACTGCCAGAAATCTTCGGCCGGCGCCGCCCCAGGCTCTGTGATGTGAAGATTCTTGTCCATATTGTCCGGCACTACCCCGATCAGCGGCCGGATCTGATACTGGTCGCAGAGCGCCTTAAACCGCATAAACTTCGCCCAGTCCATATCGGGTGTGATGTCGTCCATCCTGATACTGATCTTCATGATACTGCCCTACAGGTTTGCCCTGTACCAGTCGATGGCCAGTGCGATACCGCTCTCAAAATCATATTCCGGATCGTACCCCAAAAGTTCCCTCGCCTTTGTGATGTCGGCGTTGGAATGTTTGATGTCACCCGCGCGGTCCGGCCCGAAATGCGGTTCCACCTTCTTGCCGAGCGCCCTGCACAGATGATCGTAAATGTCGATCAGATACTCCCTGCCGCCGTAAGCGATATTGAACGCCTCTCCGGCGGCGTCTCCCGGCGCCAGACACGCCTTCAGGTTCGCCTCAATGACATTGTCGATGTAGGTGAAATCCCGCGACTGCTTCCCGTCGCCGTTGATCGTCGGAACCTCCCCGTCGAGCAGCTGCTTGATAAACTTCGGGATCACCGCCGCGTAGGCGCCGTTCGGGTCCTGCCTGCGGCCAAATACATTGAAGTAGCGCAGGCCGTAGGTGTCGAGCCCATAGAGTTTCTTGTAGAGCCTCCCGTACTCCTCATTGGTGCGTTTGGTGAGCGCGTAGGGCGACAGCAGATTCCCCTCCTGCCCCTCCTTCTTCGGAAGGACAGGGTGGTCGCCGTAGACGGATGAACTCGACGCATAGACAAACTTCTTCACGCCGTTCTGCCGTGCCGCCTCCATCATGTTCAGCGTTCCCATGATATTGTTCTGTTCGTAGAACAGCGGCATCTCGATACTTCTGGGCACCGACCCCCACGCCGCCTGATTCAGGACATAATCTGCACCCTCGCACGCCTTCATGCAGGTGTCGGGATCCTTGATGTCCCCTTTGATAAACGTGTAATTCGGCCTGTCCATGAACATCTCTACATTCTCCTTCCTGCCTGTGGAGAGATCGTCGAGACACCTCACCTGATACCCCATATCGGTCAGCGCCTCACACAGGTTCGACCCGATAAAGCCGGCGCCGCCCGTCACAAGAAACACGCTGTCCTGATCAAAACTCAATTCCTTATATCCCATATTCTCAACCCTGCCTTTCCCATTATCTCTCTTAATTCCAAAAATCCTGCCATATAAAATAACGGTAGGTTGTATATCATGTATCTGGAGATACACTGTATCATCAGTGCTGTGGCACAGACATTCCCCGCGATGGTGAGCAGTACGACCGCCATAAAGGACGCTGCCCTGCTCCCCGGATCCCGTCTCCACAGCATGACCGTCAATGCCGCAGCCGCTATATAGATCAGGACAGCATACCATGCCAGAAATGAATTCTCATACGCGACCGTCCTGATAAAGCCGAGCGCAGCCACACTGAGATAATTCCACACATATCTGCCAAGGACCTCCGGCATCAGCTCCGCGGAGAGATCCGCGGCGACCTCGTCGAGCGCGATCATCAGCTCCTGATAGCGGTCCGCGTAGATTCCCTGCTTCTCACCCACATACTGTCTGGCCGCGTCCGAAAAATAGGTGAAATTCAGCTCGTCGTGGCACTCTTCATGATGCCTTGCCCTGCCCAGAAGCCCAGGCGGCGCATACTTGTAATTCATCCGGTCCGCGTCTGCCCTGTCGTACATCTCGTAAAATACCGCACGCAGCTCATCGTCGGCGATCGCCTCACCGTCCGCCCTGTCCGCCACATACAGGACATTGGCAAACGACATGGCTTTTCCGGACGCCGTATCCACAAACAATCCCTGCTCACAGTAGTTATACACATGGATCAAAACGCTTCGGGCCGCGAACGCGATGATGAAAGCCGCCAGAATGACAACAAGCCCCTGTTTTCCGATATTTTCTGCCAGCACAAATGTATTTTTGCCGTCCCGTGTCCTGTCTGTCGCGGCAATGCCATTTTTTACCGCCAGGACATATGCCGCCAGGAACCACACGACAAACAGCACCATCATCTGCCCGCGGATCAGGGAGAGCAGCAAAAAGAATGCAAGCGTTCTAAAACCCTTTTTTCCAACAGGCTTTCCCGACCACATCATGTCCAGCAGGCTTGCAAAAGCCAGCGGATAGAGCGAGAACAGGATCCCTTCTGTCATCAGTGCGTTCGTCAGCACCAGGTGCGTGCTTGCAAACACCGGCGTCATAATGTGCGGCACAAGCAGGATCCCTGCAAAAACCAGCGACTCCCACAATTTCAGATGAAACTGTTTTCTCATAAATCCGATCACGGCGGTGTTGGCCGCTGCCGCCAGCAGATTCTGGATCAATATGATCATCTGGTAATGATACTGCGGCGATATCGCACGGCAGAGCTGGATCAGCAGCGCATACACCGGTTCCCGCATGATCATCTGGTTCTCATACTGAAACGTGTCCCCCACATACAGCGGTTCGCCCGTCACGAACAGATATCCGAAAAAGGATAAAAATAGTAATAAAAACAGTAAATCGCGCTTATCAAAGCGCCTCAAACTTTTCAAGCCCGCAATCTCCAACAATTATAATCTCCAATAAAGGTAGCCGGCATCCACATACGCCTTCTTGTCAAGGATCCCCTTGAGGTCCGTCAGCACCTTTGGCTTGCCGTGATCCGCATAGAGCGCATCCAGATCTGCCATGTCAAGGGACTTGTATGCCTCGTGGGCAACTGCGAGGATCACCGCGTCACAGTCCCTGATCTCCGCCATCGGTGTGAACGTGATCCCGTACAGGCGCTTCGCCTCGTCAGCATCCGCATTGTCATCCGCCACCTGCGCCGTGATCCCATATTCCTTCAATTCATTGTATATATCAATGATCTTGGTATTTCTCGTGTCAGGACAGTTCTCCTTGAATGTGAATCCGAGTATCGCCACCTTGGCGCTCTTTACCGGAATATCCGCCCTGATCAGGTTCTTGACAAGGTTCTCTGCCACATATTTGCCCATATCGTCATTGATGCGGCGCCCGGAGAGGATGATCTGGGAGTGGTATCCCAGCTGCTCCGCCTTGTAAGTCAGGTAATACGGGTCGACGCCGATGCAGTGTCCGCCGACAAGTCCCGGCTGGAAATTCAGGAAGTTCCATTTCGTGCCCGCTGCCGCCAGCACCGACTTCGTGTCAATCCCCATCCTGTTAAAGATAATGGACAGCTCGTTCATAAATGCTATGTTGATATCCCTCTGGCTGTTCTCGATGACCTTTGCCGCCTCCGCGACTTTGATGGACTCCGCGCGGTAGACGCCCGCCTCGACCACAAGCTCATACACATGTGCGATCTCATCGAGCGTCTCCGCGTCCATACCTGACACGATCTTGGTGATCGTCTCGAGGCGGTGCACCTTGTCGCCCGGGTTGATGCGCTCCGGCGAGTAGCCGATCTTAAAGTCGACACCGCACTTTAATCCGGACTCCTTCTCGAGGATAGGCACACAGATCTCCTCTGTGACGCCCGGATATACCGTCGATTCAAACACGACGATGGAACCCCTGGTGAGATTCTGCCCGAGGATGCGGCTCGCCCCCTCGACCGGTGTCAGATCCGGCGTGTGGTCGTCATTGACCGGCGTCGGAACGGCCACGATATGGAACTTCGCCTCCCGCAGCTTTGACGCGTCAGCGGTGAACTCCACCTTTGTGTTGCGGATCACCTCGTCGCCAACCTCCTTCGTGGGATCCACGCCCGACTTGTACAGGTCGATCTTCGCCGCATTCAGGTCGAATCCCACAACCTTGATCTTTCTGGAAAATGCGACCGCGATCGGCATTCCCACATAGCCAAGCCCCACCAGCGACAGTTTCTCTTTTCCACTCAAAATATCCTGATATAAACTCATTTCTTTCTCTCCTTTTATCAATATGATCCTGCTACAGTCCCGCAAGCTCGTCTCTGTACGCCTGCAGAACGATATTCCTGTCAAAATGGTCTTCCACCCATTTTCTGCCATCCCTTCCCATGCGCTCCCGCTCCTCACCGGACAGCGCGAGCACCTTTTCCATGGCCTGGACAAGCGCATCCGCGCTTTTTATGGCAAAGCCAAAGCCGCTCTCTCCCTCACAAAAAGTTTCCACGCAGCCGCTGATCCGGCTCGCAAGCACCGGTCTGCCGCAGGCTGCAGCCTCCAGGAGAACATTGGACAGCCCCTCGTGATAGGAAGGGTGCACGATGACATGACTCTGCGCCATGACCTCCCCCACATTGTCGATATGGCCAAAATACCGGATGATGCCGCTGTCTTCAAGCTCCCGGATCACTGGCTCATACTGTGCCCTCGACTCCTCCTCATACTCGCCGGCCAGCCAGAACCGAATCTGAACGTCCGTTTCCGCCTGCCTGCGCACCATGACCCTGGCCGCCTCAAGATACTCATCGATCCCTTTATCTCTCATGATGCGTATCACCGCCAGGAAAATGATGCCCTCCGTCTCCGGCGGATAGGGCGAGAATGTATGTTCACACAGATTGACGCCGGATCCCGGCAGCAGTCCGCTGTTGTGCACCGCGATCCCGTGGCGGTTCATGAACTCCCTGTTTTTGGCGTTCTGAAAAAAGACCCGCTCTGCTTTTTTCATCGATATCTTATAAAACCGCAGAAGGATCCTGCTGAGCGCCCCCCCGTCCTCGATGGCAGTGCCCAGTCCTGTCACATTGCACAGATACGGCACATGTCCCAGCCTGCAGGCGAGGCCGCCGTAGAGGTTTGGCTTGATCGTGTAGGTCAGCACGGCTCCCGGCTGATACTGCTTCAGAAGCCTCCGGTAATCCAGAAACAGTTTCAGGTCTCTGGCGGGATTGTTTCCCCTGCGCTCAAACGGTGTCTCGATGATCCGGACTGCCCTGCCGCCGCACCGCAGGGATCTGAGCTTGTCCACGTTCTCGTCAGGAGGCAGGGATACATACACGGTATGCCCTTCCTCCAGAAATGCCAACAGGAGCTCCTTTCGAAACAGCCAGAGTCCGTTGGCATAGTTGGTCAGAATCAGTATTTTCATCCTTCTATATTCATTTCCTTCTTATAATACTGTCATCGCCGCCTGTATGTCACTCAGCTTCCTGATCACCACGCTGTCATACATCATCATGACGATGCCCTCCTCATACCTTCCAGTATGGTCGTCATTGGCAGTTTTTTCCTTTACATTATGATAAATAAATGCGGGAAAGTCAACCCCTGATCCATACGCGTGCAGATAAGCGCCGCCAAATCTCGGATTGATCTCCGACAGATAGTACCTCCCGTCCTGATAAAACAGATCCATGTCGAGCGGTCCGTTAAACCGAAAGGCCTTCAGCGCGTCCCTCACAAACGCAAACAGCTTCTCGTCCTTGAAGGAGATGGTCTTGTTCGCCCCGCCGATCGTCGTCGAGATCTTCTTCTTCGAAAAAATGGCGACCGGCTCATGACTGACCGTATCGACATAGACGTCCGCATCCAGATCCTCGCCCGTCATCAGCTCCTGTATGATCAGCGATGTGTCAGAAGCGGTGACTTCCTCGAGCATCTCATACGTGTCCACGCGTCTGGCGCCGACACTGCCGCTGCCGGTCCGCGGCTTGACAAACACCGGAAATCCGATCCTTCCCTCATCGTACGCTGTCTTAAACTCCGCAAAACTGCCGTATGTCTGGATCGTGGGAATCCCCTTTTCAGCGAGATACCTTGCCATCTCGTACTTGTCAAAACAGAGCTCAGCCGTCTCCTTATAAGGTGCGAGCACTGTGATGCCGAGCGCCTCGAACGCCTCCCTGTTCGCCGCCAGAATGGCGATCTCCGGATCGATCAGCGTCGTGACGGCATCAATGTGCTCTTTCCTGCAGATTTCCAGGATCATCGGAATATATGCCGGATCCCTGATCAGCGGCACCTGATAGCTGACATCGGCAAACTCCAGCGCGGGCGCATACGGACTGTTGTCCGTCACGACCAGCCTGACCTTATCGCCGAGCGTTTTCCTGAAATCCTTCAATAGCTCGCAGCGCCTTCCCACGCTGCAGAATAATATATTCATAGCCTTAATCTCCTTCTGCTTTGTTCTTTGTCCCTGTAAACGCCTCCATCGTGGCATCCGTCGCACTGTTGATGTCACTGTGCCGGAGCACCACCGCGACGGTCTGGAACAATATCTTCAAGTCCATCAAAAAGGAAATATGATCTACATAGTACACGTCATATTCAAAGCGCTGTTCCCATGTGATCGCATTTCTGCCGTTCACCTGCGCCCAGCCTGTCAGCCCCGGCTTCACATCATGCCTGCGTCTCTGCGATTCATTGTACAGCGGCAGGTACTTGACTAGGAGCGGACGCGGCCCGATCAGGCTCATATCTCCTTTCAGGATGTTCCACAGCTCGGGAAGCTCATCGAGGCTTGTCGCGCGCAGCGCCTTTCCGAATCTGGTCAGCCGCACCGCGTCCGGCAGCAGTTCACCGTCAGCGCCGCGGGCATCCGTCATGGAGCGGAATTTGCAAAGCCTGAACACCTTTTCGCGATATCCCGGTCTGTCCTGGTGAAAGATCACCGGCGAGCCGAGCCTGGTGCGCACCAGCACCGCGACGACCAGCAGGACCGGGCTCAGTACGAGGAGCGCCGTGAATGATATGGCAATATCCAGCAGTCGTTTTATATATTTCTGATACATATGCCCCAACTCCCGTTATCTGTTAAAAAGTCCTCTCACGATACCGATCACCTGATCCATGTCTGCGTCCGTGTTCTTGATATCGCTCGGTAGACATACGCCGCGGGCAAAGATATCCTCACTGACGCTGACGCCGCTCTCATTGTGATTAAAGAACTCATATCCCGCAAAGACGGGCTGCAGATGCATCGGCTTCCAGATAGGACGGGACTCAATATTCTCAGCGTCGAGCGCGTCCATCACCTGGTCGGGCGTCACATCACAGCCCTCGCGGATCGTCATGCAGGACAGCCAGTTGTTGGCATCCCCTCTGGGATTTAAGGGATTCATGGAGATCTCCCTAATGTCCGAGAACGCCTCCCGATATCTCTGGTAGATCGCCTTCTTCAGTCTCAGATGCTCCTCCAGATGCATCAGCTGCCCCCTTCCGATCCCGGCGATCACATTACTCATCCGGTAATTGTAACCGATCCTGGAGTGCTGGTAATGCCTCGCCGGATCTCTCGCCTGTGTGGAGAGGATCCGCGCCTCCTGCACCAGCGCCTCCTCCCCGGAGACGAGCATTCCGCCGCCGGACGTCGTGATGATCTTGTTTCCGTTAAAAGAATAGACTCCGATGCGGCCGAAGGTTCCCGTATGCTTTCCGTCATATGTAGAACCAAGCGACTCCGCAGCATCCTCCAGGATCGGTACGTTGTGGCGCTCACATATGCGCATGATCTCGTCCATCTTCGCCGGAGTGCCGTAAAGATGCACGACTACCACCGCCTTAGGATGCGGATATTTTTCAAAAGCCTTCTCGAGAGCGGCAGGCGACATATTCCAGGTGTCCGGTTCCGAATCGATGAAAACCGGCACTGCCTTCTCGTACGCGATCGGATTGCAGCTTGCGGAGAATGTCAGCGACGACACAAACACCACATCGCCCTGTCCCACGCCCAACAGCTTCAGCCCCAGATGGATCGCCGCCGTTCCGGCGCTCAGCGCAGCCGCATAGCCGCAGCCTGTGTACGACGCCATCTCCGTCTCAAAATTGTTCACATTGGGTCCCAGCGGCGCCACCCAGTTTGTGTCAAACGCCTCCGCCACGAACCGCTGTTCATCCCCGTGCATTGTCGGGCTCGACAAATAGATCCTCTTCATAATACTCCTCCTCTATGTTCTTATCCTATTTCTATTTTCTGCCTTTATCCCTGTTTCAATACCTGTTTCTGTCAATGCCCTGTTTCCTGCGGGGCATCTGAACTCTGGGGCGAATAGGTCGGCACGATCTCCTGTATCAGCGGGCGAACGTCATCGCACTCGCTCTCGACTGCCTGTTTCAGATGATTGAGCTGCACATAGAACTGCGGTTCGTCGAACTCGATCGGCCTGCCAACATGGATCAGCTTGTTCTCCGTATCCATCAGCCCTTCCTCGCTCATCAGCAGCTCCTCATAAAGCTTTTCCCCGGGTCTCAGCCCTGTAAACTCGATCTTGATATCTTCATCAACCTTGTAGCCGGACAGCCGGATCAGGTTCTTTGCGAGATCGAGGATCCTGACAGGCTCTCCCATGTCGAGGACAAAGATCTCCCCGCCTTTGGCATACACGCCTGCCTGGAGTACCAGCGACACCGCCTCCGGTATCGTCATAAAATAACGGATGATATCAGGATGTGTGACTGTCACGGGGCCTCCCGCCGCGATCTGCTTCCTGAACAGCGGGATCACGCTGCCGTTGCTTCCCAGTACATTCCCAAAACGGACTGCCACAAACTCTGTGGGGTAGTGACGGTTGTAGGTCTGTATGATCATCTCACAGATCCGCTTGCTCGCACCCATGATATTGGTGGGGTTCACCGCCTTGTCCGTGGAGATCAGCACGAACTTCTTCACACCGTTCTGCACTGCCGCCTGCGCTGTCTTCCATGTGCCGAAGACATTGTTCTTGATCGCCTCATTCGGACTCACCTCCATCAGGGGCACATGCTTGTGTGCAGCCGCATGATAGATGATATCCGGCCGGTATTCCTCCATGATGTGATTGATGCGGTTCGTGTTCCGCACAGAGGCGATCAGCACGACCAGATCAAGTTTGGGATATTTGTGCTTCAGCTCCTGCTGGATCTCATAGGCATTGTTCTCATAGATATCCACGATGATCAGGCGCGCAGGTCTGTGTCCTGCGATCTGGCGGCAGAGCTCGCTTCCGATCGAGCCGCCTCCCCCCGTCACCATGATGGTCTGTCCCTTTACATAATTTAATATGGAATCCAGGTCGACCTTGATCGGATCGCGCCCCAGCAGATCCTCGACATCCACATTCCGAAGCTTGCTGACGTTGACCTCCCCGTTCACCAGCTGATAGATCCCGGGCAGCGTTCTGAGCTTACAGCTCGTCTCCTTGCAGATCTCGACAAGCGCCTTCATCGTCGCGCGGTTCGCCGACGGTATCGCGATAAAGATCTCGTCGATACCGTACAGCGCCGCATATTCCACGATCCTGTCACGCCCGCCGACAATCTTGATCCCCTGTATGAATCTGCCCCATTTGTGCTCGTCGTCATCGATGATGCACTTGATCGTCATCGTGCTGTAGCTGCTGTTTGTGATCTCCTTGATGACCGTGTTCCCGGCGTCCCCGGCTCCGATGATCATCACGCGCGTGCCGTTCTTCCGGTTCTGCGCCTTGTGGCGCATACCGCGTATGATCCGGTAGGAAAACCGGGTTCCGGTAGTCATCCCCGTGAGCATCAGCGCATACACAAAATAGTAGCTCCTCGGGATCGGATACCGCATAAGCTTCATTCCCACAAAATCCAGTATCGCGCTCAGGATACATGCCGCCAGGATATTCTGCACCTCCGCCGTCCCGGCAAAGGCCCACAGACTGTGATACAGCTTAAAGGCATAGAAAACGGCGAGCGTCATGATGACATTGACGACCATGAAATCCCACGCCGAGTTCAGATAGACCTCGGGAATATCCCTGTAATTCAGTTCAAAGCGGATCCACAGCGGCGCGATGCTTGCAACACATACTGTCATGATATCGAGTATCACAAGCACGATCCTCCTCTGTACAAGCTGTGGATTGATATGATTCAATAATTTCATAATACTGCGCTCCCCTATTTTCCCTGTGTGTCCGCGCGCATCAGGACCATCTGCATCAGTATAAAGCTAAAGCCCGCAGGAATACACGGATGATACGCCCACTCCGTCAGGCTGATAAATCCAAACACAATGACCATAGCAAACGGCACAAACACGATGCTGTATTTGTTCCCATAATCCAGGGCAAACCGGATCGACCGCCACAGGGTCGCCGCGCACAGGACCAGGAACAGGATCCCCGCGATCAGCCCGAAATTGTACGCCACCTGCAGATAGGAATTGTGCGCATGGGCGTACTCGTCGCCTTTTCTGTCCAGAGGTCCCATCCTTGGATGCCCGCCAAACCCGATCGCCTTTATATAATCGCCAAAAATTTCAAACCTCCCGTTCGAGATATCATGTCCATCTGCATCCTCCGCCTGATCATGGTCTTCCGAAAACGAAAGCCTGCCAAGCCCGGCCAGCCCCTCCCCCGTATAGACAAGCGTCCCGGTCTCCCGCCAGCAAAGGTTCCCTGCCTCTTGCGCGTGCGCCTGTTCCGTCGTCTGGAACCTTCCAAACAGGGTCTGAAAAAAGCGCCGCACTGTCATATATTTGTCCGAGTCGATCGGATCTCCCTCATAGACCATAAAGGATCTGTCCTGAAATTCAATATCGTAGCGCACAGGATCGTTTACAACTGCCGGAACCATGCGCACTGCCGTAAATACCATCGGGAAGCTGACAAGGCTCACTGCCGCCAGGATGACGAGTTCTGCCGCGATCCTCCTCGCAGTCTTGCGGTACACCACCGCAGCCAGCGCCGTGATCGACAGCAATGTCACCGCGGTTGTCAGAAACGCCGTCCTCGACATGGTGAGCAGGATGAACCCGACCGCGCAGACCACCGCAAAATATTCCGGAAAACAGAGGCGGAACATGCCTTTTCTGTTCTTCAGCTTTCCGTACAGCTTTGCGAGCGCAGTGCCAAAGACGACCGCAAGGTACATTCCGGTGCATGCGACCGTGTGGAATATTCCGCCATACCGGTAAAGCATCCAGTAGTGATGCGGCCTGTGCGCAAAACAAAACATAGTTACCAGCATAAAGCTTAGCAGAACGCCATTACTAAAATTCTTTAAAAATCTGCATTCCATCAAAAAAGAGTTTGGTGCAAACAGAAACGCTATGAACGGAAGTGTCGCCGTAAACACCCATACCTTCTCGTACCGGTTGACATACATTAACAGCGCAAATAACACCCACAATGTGATAAATATGATCTGTTGTCTGGAAAATGTCATTGCTCTCATCCGCAGCAGATCATACAAAATATTCAGTATCAACACCCCCCATGACACCACAACACCACAGCTGAGGCGTGCGAGGAGCAGCGTGTTCTCATCGATACCATTCTTCCTGCAGTAAAACACCGAACCAACAGCACCCAGAAAAATCCATATGCCGCTATACTTATTTATAAACTGTTTTTCGCTATAATTCATTAGCAGAGCAATTGCCAGAAAAATCAACATCCATCTGGTATTGGTGTAATGATAATAATTTCTGTCCGCATTTACATACTGACACAATGCATAAAACAACAAACCGAAGCACACTGTCTGAATATAATTTCTCCAGATCAGAGAAACCTGCCCTCTGGCAGACACCCTCGTCCTGTCTTTTTTTTTCGGATAAAGAATCGGAATCCACAATGCAGAGAACACCCACAGCAAAGCAACGATAATTCCTATCAGGAAAAAAATTCTGTCCCATAGCTCTCCGCCAAATCGATTTAATATAACAGAATAAACAATCAAAATCAGGGCTGCGAGAAAAGCAATACCGCTTATCCCCATACAAAAATACTTTCTTACATTTTCTTTGTTCCCTTCAAATCTTTGATCATATATCATCATTGCGCAATATACAAGAAAATATACAAGCAATGAAAAGCCCAAAATCAAGAGATCACATAAAAGAACACCGATGATCGTCAATGGTCTGGAGTAGTCAAAATCAGCGATCAGACTCTTATCACTATTGTAAATACCATCAATATATAAAACACCATTCTCTGTCTGTGCCAAAGTATTCCGATCTGCAATTGGAAGCTCATAAACCGCATGACTTTCCTCGGATACCAGAATCTCATAGTAATACAGTGCCCCTATATCAACGTCCATATCCGGCAATGCAGTCATTACACCTTTTTTTTCAATATGTCTGCTGTCAATGCTTTCCTCATAAATGCAAGAAAATTCATCATTGTACAAACGGAATAAAATACTCTCTGCACCAGATGCCTCATCATCTATCACACAATTCATATATAAATTTATTTGATAAATATGATCCTGCGAAAAGGTTACGGTCTGCAGCTTTTTGTCGCTGGCAGTGAAACGGTCTCCTGTCAAAAACGCTCTCTCACGTCGGCTGACAGCCTGCTGTCTGGAATAAGAATGCCTCTGTACCACATTACATGGCCACACCATTACAAGCAAAAGGAATGTCAAAGTTGCAATTGCAATCTGAACCATCATATCTCGCCTTATGCAATTCGAGTTCCCTTTTCTATGAAACAGCCTCAATATGATCTCCCCTTCTTACATAATCCCGTTCCCAAAGCTTGATCTAACACAGTATATCACAATCAATTACAGAATACAATGATATCAACTCTACACAAACCCCGTGTACTTCTCAAACACCATCGCCGCCAATACAGGATATGCAAACCAGAATATCAGCACATATCTTACCATGCAAGTCGGTCCCAGCAGAACTGTCAGCCATATCAGCAATATAATGGAAAACGTAAGCACCCTCTTATATTGCCGCCGTTTTATGAAAAAGACAATCGCAAACGCATAAAGCCAAAACATAAAACCTGGAGAGAAAAACATTGATACCACGGGAAGCTTTTGCTGGGTAATCTCCAGAGACAACCGCCTGTATGCTTCCTCAAGAAGCGCAAACCGACTCTCCCGTGTTCCTGGAGGTTCCGTCTCATATCCAAAATAACTGCTCTCACCATAGACAAACGTATGTCTCTGTATCCCATTGTACGCATCAATGATCGTGTCAGGATACCAGAAACCATAGCTTGTATATAACCACGCATTAATGTACGTGCCAATGTGGGAAATCCCCGCCCCAAACCATAATCGCCAGAATCCCATCGGATCTTCTCCGTATTTCTCATTATTGAACAGCACTTTTACAGGATCTGACAATTTTGCAGTATAGCGCTCCATCGCCTCTTCAGGCAGATACTGATATAACAGCGCCTTCTCCTCCTCGGAAAATGAACCGGCATCTGTCTCATGCACTCTGGTCAATTGCATGATCGGCACTGTCAGCATCTCCTGCTTTCCGCCAGGACTGGCATGCAGCAAGCTGGTCATGAGAGCTGTCGTACCCACACAGAGCACGACGGGCAGCGCAAAGAGGCAAGCCACCTTTCTGAATACAATCTCATGCCGCTTCCCAAACGCCCAAACCGCCAGAAAAACCATCAACACCAGATACGCATACCCCCCGTTATGCCGCAGGCTCATCATGAAGAAACCGCTTAAAACAATTCCTGCCTGCTTATGCCATGATTTCAAAAATTTCGCCGTGTCAGTCAGCAACTCATATAAGTACAGCACCAGCATCAGAAGTGCGATCGTAAACAACGTATCCTTTGTACTGCACAGAACATACATCGGAAACACCGGAAAAAAGGCAAGAAAAATCAAAACTACTATCCTGAAACCTCTGTGAACATGATGTTTTTTCAGAAAATCCATCATGTATGCAAAGCAAAGCGCCGCGATGCACATCTGAAAAGCCATATAGCACGCAATCCCCAGATTATAGGAGCCTGCTGCCTTGTGCACTGCCGCAACGATCCCTCCGAGCAGCAATACATGCAGCAGCGGGTGATGACTCGAGAAGCTGCGCGTCAGCACCTCATTGACCTCATCCTGTGCATCGTACACAAAAAAACCAGGATACGATGCCAGAAAGACAGGCATCCAGCACAACAGCAGCACAACAGCGATGACCATGAACCTTCCCCGCGAATATCCTTCCTCCAATGCAAAACTACTATTTCCCCTGTCATTGTCCATACAGCTCCAGACTTCTCTGATGATCACTGTGAGCGCCATCGCAAAACAACAGATACTCACGATCCTTCTGATATCGCCAAAGACAACATACTCCATGCTGTCAAGATCCGCCCCCACTGCCATGCACACCGAAAAAACGACTGCCAGCAGCAACGCAAGCAGATTCGCGCGCAGATCTTTCCAGTCCACACGTTCCATCCCCGTCCAGATCAGAACAGCAAGCCCGATCCATGCCACAAACAGGAAGATACTGTTTGTCAGATAGATCTCTTCTCCGGTAAAGCCCATCATCTCAGGCAACGCATATATGCATAAAAAAGATACCGCACACGATATTATCTGCTTTTTTCTTACCATGCTCATATCAATAAATCCTTACCTTAATTATTTTTCCCTCAATTCCCTGTTTTGAATCCTTCCATATCGGAACAAGTCCGCCAGTAACAGGATCAGCAGCATACCAAATACAAAATAAACAGGATATTCATACAGCTTAATGGGAACTTGATAACCAAATACCACCTGCAATGCTGAATACTGCACTTCCATATCCGCATAGACCAGGTGAAACCCCTGCTGTTCTGTCGTCGCTGCAATCCTGGAATCAACGAAAGAGACAGCTGGGCCGTTATCTAAGCAGCCGACACTTTCCAATACCAGCGTATAGACCTGTCCGAGAGACAACTGCGTATGAACAGGCACCTCTGCCCATCCAAACTGCGGCAGTTCAGAAATGGGAATTTCTGTACAAAAGACCAACGCTGAATTCTGATCCAGGATTGTAAACTGCATCACACCCTGATCCCTCGCACATCCCGACGCATCTACGTGAATCTGTATCGTATCCAACAGCTCATGCTGCGGCACAAAATCTTGTTTTAACTGATATCCAAATGCCACAGAATCTACTCTCTGTCTATATGCTGCTTTGCTCATTGATTCCACATTTCTTGTAACCCACCCAGTAATGTCTGACACGATCAGAACCATAATCAACAAAATACCCAGAGTAAGGCTCACTGATTTTTTTCCTTTTTCCAATATGATCCCATCTCCTTTTATTCCTTATGACTTATATGATACAGCTGAAATTCGTTCTGTTCGATTCCTGTCGTCATGACAAATTCTTTTTCCAGACCGCACCGTTCCAACACCTGCGAATCAAGCCATGGCGTCACACAACTGTCAAAATACCAGATGGAACCGTAATCACCCGAAAAATCCATATTGCTTAAAAACTTCACCCTGTCTGGGAAATAAATATTATATATAAAGCCATACGCTTCATAATTGTATACAATGATATCCTCCTGTCCCAAGTGTTCATCCATATAGCGGAGCAACTCATCTGTATGTGTACTATGATATTCCGTTTCATAATTTTTCTGATATGAGTTTAATACCACAAGCATCCCAAATATACCAAGTAAAATCTGAACAGATCTTTGCTCTCTATGAAAAGCCAGTGCCAGAAACAACGCAAAAAGCCCCATGCACGGCACCAGATACCTTGCGATAAAAAAAGGAGTTACCAGTACAGACACAACAATGCCGATTACCGCTGTCATCACAGGAATGGCCAGCATCAGCAGCGCCGTCCCCCCCTCAGTGTTCTCTTGTATCCCTTTCCTGCATTGCCGGATACAGATCAGCACCGCAACGCCGCACAAAATCAGATACATCACAGTAGAGCCGGGTATCCTCGATGCAAACAGATAATCAGGATAGCCGCTAATAACCTTCCAGGTCAACGGCTCAATCCAGTAATTTTCAATCCGGCTCATTGTCTGCCTGATCAAAACAGCAAGCCATGGCATATAACACACTGCCACTGCACAACCAGATACCAGACAAGAGATGATCAGGCTATGATCTTTCTTTTTTCTTCCTACAAAAAACGCATAAATACACAATATACTGTAAATGCAGACACAACTCAGCATCGCATAGGTGTGTGTGTAACATCCCAAAATGCCTGCAGCTGTCAACTGCAGGCAGCTGCTTCTTCTCATTCGGCGGGATTCTGACCGGCACATGCCATATGCGCCAAGACCTGCCCATGTGACAAAAAATAACGCCCAGCTATACATACGCATCTGCACAACATATTCAAGCATACACGGGATTGCATTGAGCATGATCAGATACAGCGTGGCTGTATTCTCTCCAAACCATGGTCTTACATGTGAAAACGCCAGCACCATCGCCAGCACCATCGGAATAACTGAAACCACCTTGTAAACCCAAAACGCATCGCCCAAGAAAAGCACGAAACATTTTACGATCAGATAATACAAAGGCGGATGCACATCATTTGCCGTATTCTGAATAATTCCCCAGAAATGATTCTCCCTCACTAATTCCATTGTATATGCTTCATCTGTCCATATATTTTTATTGAATATCAGACTGATGTACATCAATGCAAATAACACTACCAGAATAACTGACTTCTTTCTACTCACGTTTTTGCCTCCTGCCATTGCGCTGTAAAAAAAGACCTGCAATAATACCCATCATTGTCAAAGCAGAAACCAGATAAGATACCCTCCAGGATGTCGGAATCCTATATATTACACAAACTTCCCCGTGATATCCCCCCGGAATCCAAATCCGTATTCTATTGTTTGTACCCTTTTCCAAAGTCAGCAGATCACCTTGTTCCCTGTCATAAGCACAATAATTGTCATAGCAGAAGACCGGAATCTCCACGTACTTAGGCGTATCCCCCTGATTAATGCATGTAAATAACGTATCTCCCTGATCACTTTGATAATCCGTAACCTCCACTGCCTGGTCTTCCGCTATGATCTCCCTTGTCTTACAAAGTTCAAAATCAGTCCCTTCCAGCCGGTATTCACCTCCAGAAACTACTGCAACCGAAAATGCATCATCCACGGCAGCATACATTTTTGTTGTCATCGCAATATTGGGATACTGCACAAAATAGAGCCCTACATTCAATGCCAGTAACATTGCGATGGTACCGGCAGCAATAGCTCCTGATTTTTTATGTCCGCTCTCATATAATATCGAAATTCCCAACACAGCAAGAAATACGCATAATATTGTCGACACAATATGAAACCTCCATGGGAACTGGATAACACCTGCAAATCGTCCCAACATGCCAATCACTCCACTGGCAGTGACGATCGAATCCCATGGAAATGCGGAAAATGAGAACAAAACTGAAAAAACAAGTATAATAAACGCAGGCACCCCGGCTCTTAAAAGTACATTTTTCTCAAGCCCCCACTCAAACCGCCTGACAAAACACCAGCAGTAAACAGCAGCACCCACTATCAATCCAAGTCCCAGCGTATACGTCTCATCAGGATCCATAAACATACCAAACACCTGATACATGGCTGTACCGAGCTCCTGCATGTTTCCCATAGTCTTTGCATTAACTGCGATATCCATCTTCATAGACTCCAAAAGAGGCAATAAAAATCCAAGATTACATAAAAGAGTCAGTAACGCTGCTTTGGTCAATAATAAAAAGCGATGCCGCTGTAAAGTTTTTCGAAACAAGGCAATGCAGAACACTATGATCGCAAACGCTGTCAGTTCTGCCGTGAGCAAATGGCTCTGTATGATGCCAGTAAGACCCAAAATGATACACAGCGTATCCCGGATCGTCAGTTTTTCCGTTTCGAATGTGTAAATTCTATAAAATCCATACAATACCAGCGGCAGGAAAATCATTGCCGTATACTCACCCAAAGCTGCCCTTATGTAGATATCGATGATACGATAGGCACTCATCTGATAACAGTATGCACCAAATAGTGCAATTTCTTTATTCTTTGCGATAGCTTTAAAACAAAAATAACTGACAAGACAGGTTGCTATATTCACACACACAACATAAATCTGATAACATATGTGCAGCGGTATTGCCATATTGTACAAAACAGCCGGTATGTAGAGAAAGATCTGTCCGTAAAATATCGGTGCCGCATATCCATAGCCATTTGCCATATCCGCCTGAATCGGGGCAATCCATTTCCCTGAAGCAATTGATCTTCCGATCGATAGAATCCGCATCAGATGAAAGGACAGATCATGTCCCCCCATAACATAATCCTGAAAAGTCAATAGACTAGAAAACACGACCATGAACGCTAGTCCCGCCAGGATATGTTTGTCCTTGTAATCATTTCTGCGCACAAAATAAAAATAGATAAAATCCAGGACTATAAAAATCAATATCCATCTCATCACACACGTCACACGCCAGATCATCAGTTCTTCAAATACGATCTGCTCGATCTTTAATGTGCCGTACCCATTATAGTACACTTTAACGTCAAGATCCTGAATGCTGCCCAGAGAAGTGATCCACAACCTGTCTGTTTTTACACTGGCCCCATCAACAAGCTGTATCGTATTATATCCCACTTCCTTTGGATTTTTATAAGAATGAATCCTGAGCGCTCCGGCCTGATTCTCACAATTATCTGTCTGACCGTTGATTTCCGTATTGCTTTTATACCGGACCACAACCTCATAAGCCCCTCTGTCAATTTCCATTTTTGCAATACCGATCATCGCATTTTCCTGTGCTTCTCCCTCGCCGCTTTGAATCGTATAGGCGCCCTCTTCCGGTAAATAGACCACATTGTCATTGTATATTTCAAGATTCGATGAATTCAATTCATAGATCTTTTTTCCGCCGCACATGGATATCACATACACTACCATAAACAACAACTCAGCAGCCAGCAATATTTTATCATTTTTGTACAGTCTAATCTTCATCTAACTTCTCCCTGCCCGTCTCCTCCCGGATCACATACTGCGGCGAATTGTTGATGCTGATATAAATGCGCCCGATATATTCCCCGATCAGCCCCAGCATGATCATCAGCATACCGCCGATGAAGACCACTGCCGCCATGAGCGAACTGAATCCCAGCGGCACGTCCGGGTTGACAAACTTTTTCACGATCGTGTAGATCCCGTAGATGAAACCCGCGCCCGAAAAAATAACACCTGTCACAGTCGCGACCCGCAGCGGAAAGATCGAGAATGCCGTAAACCCGTTAAACCACAGCCCCAGCAGCTTTTTGATCGTATATCCCGAGGTTCCGCTCTCACGGCTTCTGTGCCGCACAGGAACGTTTGCGATATTCCTGGTGGCACGCAGCACCAGGCCGATGATATACGGATAGCTGTTCTCATATTTCAGCATACTGTCAACCACAAAGCGCCTCGCGGCAAAGTAGCTTGTCAGATGCAGGTTCTTCGGCTTTCCAAGCATCACCCTCGTCATGATATCATTCATCCAAGTGCCGAAGTTGCGGAATGCACTGTGCTTTTTGTTCTCATAGCTTGCATAGACCACGTCACTGCCGTTCTCGATCCCCGCAAGCAGTTTCCCCACCTCGTCAGCCGGCGTCTGTCCATCGTCGTCCAGGCAGACCACGATATCGCCGTCCGATCTGCGCAGTCCCGCCATCAGCGCCGCATGCTGTCCGAAGTTCTTCGCCAGGCTGATCCCCGTGATATTCCCGTTCTGTCTGCACAATGCCCTGATCACCTCGTAGGTATCATCCGGCGAGCAGTCGTTTACCAGAAAGATATCGTAGACATATTCCGGCATGGATGCCATCGTGTCCTGGATCTCCGCCACGACTCCGCTGATCGTCTTTGCACTTCGATAACATGGAATGACAAAGCTTATCTTACTCATAGTTTCCTGATCTCCTTAAACTTTCCGAAATCTTTTATCCATTAGGATTGATGGCTCCAAACAGGATCAGATCCTCATATCGTCCATCCAGAAAGAGCTCATCCCTCAAATAGGCCTCCTGCACATACCCCGCCTTCTCGTTCATGCGGACGCTTGCCCTGTTCCGCGCGAGCACGCGCGACACGACCTTGTGCATCCCGAGCGCGGTAAAGGCATAATCCAGCACCAGCTTTGCCGCCTCCGTCCCGATCCCTCTCCCGTACGCCTGCTCCTCACCCAGATAGATGCCCCACTCTGCCTTCCGGTTCTCCTCCTCAAAATTCTGAAGATAGATCGAGCCCAACGGCATATCATCCTCATTCCTGCACACGATAAACTGATGCACCAGTCCTTTCAGAACCTTGTTCACCAGCCAGTTCTCGTGGTCTGCACGGGTGACAGGTTTCCGATAGATAAAGTTTTCCACCACCACCGGCCGGTTCCGCCAGTGCACCGCCATCTCCGTGTCATCTGCCGTGATCGGCCTCAGATAGATCTGCTCTCCCTTTATCACCAAATCCTTTTTCATCGGTTCCATGCCTATTTCCCTACCCTTTCCCTGTCTGACCTACCAGTTCATATACATCAAATGCCGGTTCTGCCGATCCCGTCCGTATCTGGTCGACACGCCTCAGCTCTATCGCGATCCCCCGCTTTGCGTAGTATTGTGCGAGCCAGCCTAGATCCTTGCCCGCATCCGCTATAAAGTACGCGCCTGCCTTAGGACTGCAGAGCGCACTCTGGATATCCTTAAGATGATGCCTCTCAAGCTTCTGCCTCGCGAGCGGGCTTTTCGCCGCCCACCCTCCGCAGAGATCAAAATTCTTGTACGCGCTGCCCGCACCGGCAAACATCTTTTCCGAGTACGGAGCCCCCTGGTATGAAGTGGAGGAATACACGTCGATTATATAATAATTATTTCCATTTTTCCGGCAATAATCCATCATTGCCTCCCATCGCTCGTCCGCTGCCGCCCGCCTGCCATACTCTGTCCGCACGCTCTGCTGATTCGCCACGAGTGCGGCCAGCGCGCCAACGACGCACAGCAGACAGCTGACGGCTCCCGCCATCCGAAACCGCCTGCCCGCACAGTCCTTTGCGCTCCCCGTCACGCTGTCACAGATCAAAAAGGCGGTCAGCACGGCGAACTCCATGATCAGAAGCGGCATCGTCACCCGGTCGAGCACCCGGTCCACCATGCACAGATACAGCCATAAGATACTCCGGACCGCCAGAAGGGACACGATCTTCAGCACCGCTCCCGCACGCCGCCTGCCCTTTGCAGGCGCCACGCACAGGATCAGATACAGCAGGTACATCAGGATCACCGCCGCTCCCGCCGGCGGCAGGTTCTCCTGCAGCTGCTCCCTGTATTTCCACAGCGCCTGCTTCACACTGTTTCTGCTGACAAAGCCAAACGTATCGTGAAGTCCCCTTCCCTCCTCTGCCAGCTGCTCCTGATATGCCACGATGGCCTCCAGCCTCCATGTGTCGATCGACTCATCCAGGGCAAAATTATAATTTTCCAGGAGCGTGTAGGATTCCCGCGACAGGCCGATCGACTCATAAAAGGCTCTGTTATCCTCATAATCCGGCAGTCCATAAAAATCATACAGTTTTGTCCGCGCATCAAAAAACTTGCGGAAGCTGACCCACTCGCTTCCCCTGTACGCGACCAGATCCAGGGAATACACTGCCGCAAAGCACAGAAACGCCGTGACGATCAGCGTGATGTACTTCCTGAGATTCACCGACGTGAAAAACCGGTCCTCACCGCACCATTTCACAAGCCCTGCAAGCAGCAGAAACGGCAGCAGCATGATACACACCTCCGTCCGGATCAGAAAGGAGAGCAGGACCAGAAACAGCGGCTGCAGGTTCTGTCTGAAAAACACGGACGGCTTGTCCGCCCTGGGCGCCGTGAGGAATAAAAATACCGCACCCGCCATACAGATCCCGGAGGTGACACTGTACTGCACCACCACGAACTGCCGCAGAAACAGCCCGCACACGAAAACCGCCTCCGCGGCGAGCGCCAGGATCCCCGTCCGCAGCCTCCGCGACAGGAGGAGCAGCCTCGCTGCGATCAGAAACAGCACGCCAAACTGACACAGACACAAAAACAAGCCATACCATGGAACAGACGGAATGGCTCTGTAAAAAAGCGCAAGACACCACGCCAAGGGATACAGCATCTGTATACAGTAGCCGCTGGGGTGGCCTGTATAAGCGCCCGACACGATATCCTTGATCATGGTATCATCATTCAGATCATAATAAAAGTCAAACCGGACAATCAAAAGCAGCGCAAGCAAACAGGTAAAAACAACAGCACCACACACTTTTGCCGCTTTTACTCCTGTGTGGTCATCCATCATACGTGATAGAACTCCTTCACTTTCCCTACGATATAATCAACCTCGTCTGCCGTCAGCGTATAGAACATCGGCAGACGCACCAGCCTGTCACTTTCCCTCGTCGTATAAACATCCTCACCCGAAAACCTTCCGAACCGGAGTCCCGCCGGCGCCGAGTGGAGCGGCACATAATGAAAGACCGCCCAGATGCCGTTTTCTTTCAGAAAATCGATGAGCCGTGTCCGCTCGTCGAGATCCTTTGTCTTGATATAGTACATATGCCCGTTGTGGACACATCCCTCCGGAACATGCGGCAGCTCCAGCAGCCCGCGCTCCCGCAGCGGCTGCAACAGTGTATCATACTGATCCCACAGCGCCACACGCCTGGCTGTGATCTCCCCGATCAGTTCGATCTGTGCCCAGAGATACGCGGCGTTCATATCGCTGGGGAGATAGGACGATCCATAGTTCATCCAGCGGTACTTGTCCACCTGTCCGCGGTAATACTTTGAACGGTTTGTGCCCTTCTCACGGAGGATCTCCGCATCCTCGATATATTTCGCATCCCGGATCAGCAGCGCGCCGCCCTCACCCATGCTGAGATTCTTCGTCTCATGAAATGAATAACACCCGAAATCACCGATCGCGCCGAGCTGACGCCCCTTGTATGTCGCCGCGATCCCCTGCGCGGCATCCTCCACCACAAACAGGTCATGCCGTCTGGCTATGTCCATGATCGCATCCATCTCACAGGCAACACCCGCATAGTGGACGGGGACGATCGCCCGCGTTCTGTCCGTCACTGCCTGTTCGATCAGCGTCTCGTCAATATTCATGGTGTCCGGCCTGATGTCGACAAAAACTGCCCTGGCTCCGCGGAGAACAAAGGCATCCGCGGTGGATACAAATGTGTAAGAAGGCATGATCACCTCATCGCCCTCCCTGATATCGATCAGGAGCGCTGCAAGCTCTGTCGCCTGCGTGCAGGAGGGCGTCAGCAGGCATTTTGCCATGCCTGTATACTGCTCGATCCACTCACTGCACTTCTTCGTGAACGGACCGTCCCCGCATATCTTCTGGTTCTCGACTGCCTGTCGGATGTATGTCATCTCCCTGCCCGTAAAGGGCGGTACGTTAAAATTGATCATGCTCTGTCCACGCCTTTCTGTTTTCTGTGCGTTATCCTGTCATTATTATTCATGGAAAATATTTCCCGCTTTATTGTACTCTTTTAATATGATTTTGGCAAGGTTTTGGGATTAATATACAGCAAGTACAATATACGCATCATTCTCAAAGCAGCGCCTGTATCCATTTGCTTCCATAAAATCCAGGACCAGCTCCAGCTTCTGCCGCTCAAGGCTGTCGTGGTCCGCGATCCGCTCCACCTCTGCGCGCCCGAAGATCACGACAGGAAGCGCCTCCGGCGCTGCCCCCGACACGCGCTCCAGCTCCTGCTCCAGCACGTCCATGCCGTAGGAGTCCAGATCCGCCCATGTCGTGGATATCGCCGGTTCCATGTCGAACAGATACGCCAGAGCCGCGATCTTTCCATACAATATCACCTGTTTCTCATTCAGATCATTCTGATACAGATACCTGTCAAGCTCCTCAAGCGCGGCTTTCCTGTCCGGCGTCGTCACGAGTCCTGTGCCCGCGCCGCCGCACTGAAGCTCGATGCGGCTGTCCGCCGCGCGCGCCGTCGCGGCGCCTGCATCGTGAAACACAAAGCCGATCCCAAACAGAACACTCTGTACCACCGTGCATACGAGTACAAAGCTGAGCACCAGCCGGAACGCAGATCCCGCCGTGTCCGCCGCGCGGCATTTTCCCGACGCTGCCGACACATTGCAGAACAACACAACGGAGACCGGCATCACCAGAAACAAGTTGTTGATGATCGGGTATAACCCGTTATTGCTCCCAAGCGGCGTGACAAGGATGATAACGGGCAAAAATACCGCCCACGATCTCACTTCCCTGCCAAACTTTTTCCCATTCAATAACACCCATGCACACAGCAGGAGCGCTGTCAGCAGATAGACCGTCAGCCACTTGTACATGCTAAAGTAATCGCTGTAATCAAGGCCAAACATCCCCCTGCCGTAGCAGAACCGGAGCACGGCCAGCAGTCCCAGCGCATACAGCAGTCTGAAATAAAACAGTCTGAAATGAAACCGTCTGCCCAGGAACCGGAAAAAGAACACCCCGAATAGCAGATACACTGCAAACAGCAGCAGCCACGGACTGTACCGGATATAGTCCCCGAACATCGCCGAGACCATCGACGTCGGCTTGTAGTCCGCCGCATGGTCTGTCATCCCAAACAGGGAGGCGATCATCTGCGGATATGCCGCCACTCCATACCGCGCACAGATCACTGCCAGCGGCACGAGCAGACCCGCGAGATATCCGCCGGCACAGTACAGCGTGCGCAGTACCAGCATTCCAAACCATGTGTTTTTCCACGTCCTCCCGTTCAAATGTGCCGGCCGGTCCTGATCATCCGGATCTTTATCTGATGGCCTCACCGCACTGCCGCGGTTCCAGAAGCAGTCGCACCACACCGGCAGGATCAATGCCATGTACGTGACATTCGGCATCCGCACCGCCACACAGAGTCCTAAAATAACACCCGCCGCGACAAAATATCTCCACTTCTCACGCTCGCTCTCTTTTGTGAGCGCAGCGAACAGTATCATGACAGCGGCCGTCATCAGGAGATATCCCAGATAGTGATATAGGATAACACCTGGTGCCCAGCAGAGTGAGAGCGCCGTGATCTCCGCCACAAACAGCAGCGCGCAGAATAACTTCTGTTTTTGTCCGTAACGCCTCTGCATAAAGAGATACACGCCTGCAGCTGCCGCCCCTGTAAGCAGACCGCAGTACACGTTCATCCCGATCCAGCGGTCCCCATAGGGCAGCTTCGACAGCAGGACGCCTGTTATGTTTGCCAGATATGTCGCCAGTTTCCACATCTCATTGAGCGAGTCAAAGAAGCGGTAATTGCCAAGCGCGTACCCCGCATCCATCAGATCCAGTCCCACCGAGGCGTGGCGCAGCGGATACAGCAGCAGGATCAGCGCAGGCAGCAGGGTCATACTGCCCTTCTGCCGTATCAGTTCGATCCCGGTACAGACCAGATAGACACACAGCACACTGAGCACCATATGCGCGATGAAACCCAGGACGGAGCCCTGAAGAATGGCCTCGCTGTGAACCCAGCCCGTCCACATGGACCGGATATCAATATGCTCGTGGATCAGATAGACGCCAAACGTCGCGCCCGAGAGAAGCTCGATCGGCCTGCGGAAACGCTCCAATCCTGTATTTTCCCTCATTTTAAATAGAAGGAACAGCCCCACAGCCCCTGTATAGCAGAACAGAAAATTGTAGGTATATCCATAATTGATCAGGTCTTCCAGTCTTCCCGTTCTCAGATAAACTGCCCTGATCAGGAAAAAGGAGGCAAACACTGCCAGCACACTGCCGATATACAGCAGCCCCGCGCCCCATCTGGATCTGACCACCGCCGGCTCATACCGCCTGAGGTACGCCCCTGTCAGATACAGAACGATAAACCACAGACTGTCATATCCATACTTGTCCCACGGAAGCTGCATTGGAATGACCGTCTTTGAGATACTGAACAGCAGCAGCAGACCAGACAGCAGGTATTTCAGCTCTTTCTGGTTCATATAGGAAAGCCCTGCATTCAGAAACGGCATCAGCAGGCATAAAATAACATACGAGGTGGCAAACCAGTAATGCTCTGTTACAACCGGAAAAAGATAGGAAAAACAGTGATAAAGATCAAATTCCCGCACACCGGTAACAAGTGTGATGCAGCCAAAGAACACAGAGTAAAAAAACACCTGCTTCCAGACATTGAACGGCTTTCGGAGCACATCCCGGAATGTAACGTTCTTCCCGTTTGTCATGCTCCCCCGCGCATCCACGCCAAAATATCCGCTGATGAGCACATAGACATTGACTGCCACCAGAAAAAACGCCTCGAAAAACCACGCCGTATACCCGGCGGCCGTCATATCCGCCCTCGCCGGATCGCCCAGCAGTCCACCCTTGCCAAGATAGTGCAGGCTGACGATCATCAGCATCGCTATGATGCGGAGCAGTTCATAATTCAGTTGCCGCTTTTTCCCTGCAGCCATGGTTCATCCCTCATTTCTGGCACTCCGCCGATCCCTCTGCAAGTTTCCACAGATGCCCTGCGACGCGGCGCGCCCCTTTTCCGTCGATCAGCTCTCTCTCCTGCCGGCACAGAAGCTCCCTGTACGACCTGTCGGCAGCACACCTGTCCACTGCTGCCCTCACCCGCTCTGCCACCGCCGCACCATCCTCGGCAAAGCATCCCGCATTGACGATATCCGTGAGCCGCTCCAGTGCCTGGGCGCCCTGCCTCTGGTTCTCCGCAAAATAGAACACGATCATCGGCACGCCGAGGGAGCTGACCTCATAGATCGTACTCCCTGTCGCCGAGATCACCACATCGCACTGCAGAAGCAGACTGCACATATCTCTCACATTCTCGTGAACCAGTATGGACATTCCGCCGTCACTGCCTGCCGGATACCTGCGCTTCAGCTCGTCCGCAAACCGGTTAAAGGGACCGCTCACCAGGTGGAGACGGATCCCCAGTCCGGCAAGCGCGTCATCGCCGCGCAGCGCCTCCGCAAAAGCGGCTGTGGCAAAATACGGATCACTTCCTCCAGTCGTTATCATAACATCCGTCACTTTATCCCGGACCGCGTATTCTGCAGGCTTCTGAAAAGCCTTCCTGAGCGGCATATACCGGACGCCCAGAAGCGCCTTTGCAGGATAACGCTCCCCTGATGTGCGGCTTCCCGGACACGCTCCTCCATAATTCTCTGCCAGTCCCGGCGCGTAGATATTGTAATTGATCAGCAGATCTACCGGATAGGCCTCCCCCATGTCTTCAAAGCACGCTACGCGCACAAAGTCCCGGAGTGCCCGATAATACGCACAACCCGCCTGGTAACTGTCCACGAGCAGCACTGTACCGCCAGTGTCCTGTTCCGCCTGCAGCACCTTCCTGATCCGGGGAAGCTCGCCCATCATGTCCTTATAGTCCGTTTCCAGCACGATCACGCGAAAGCCCCTGTCCTCGATCATCGCCCGGCATCCCGCGTCTGCCGTGATAAAGACCGGCGGATGCGCGCTGTCCAGATCTGCCGCAGCCTCCGCGACAGCGAGACAGCGCATCACATGTCCCATGCCGATCTCTGTGTTGCCGTCTGCACGAATATATATCATCTCAATCCCCTGCTCCCTGATGGTCCCTCATCGTTCTGCGTATCAGCATGAACGCCTCCGCGCGCTCCATGCCCGCCGCCATGCCGCGCGTCCTCGACAGCACGTCCATCCCGTCCAGGCTCCTCGGATGCGGGAACGCGCACAGCTCCGAGACATAGCAGTTCATCGCCTGCTCCTTCCGCCGGTAATACCCTGTGATATCCACAAACACATTCGGGCAGAAGGCCGGCTGGGCGCTGTAGTCAAAATTCCACTCCGTCGAGGAGAGTGTCTCAAACGCGTAGATCTCCTCCACACAGTAGTCACCGATCGGTCTCGTCGCCGTGAGCACCGCGCGCGCCGTATACTGGTGATCCACATTCAGATCACCGCTGTAATGCGTGTAGAGAACCTGCGGCCGCAGCTCCTGTATTTTCCGCTCGACTTCCTTGACGATGTCGAGCAGGTCGGCCTCGTCAAAACGATTGTCCGGAAAATCAGCAAAAAACACTTCCCGGTATCCTACCGCCCTGGCGCTCTCCAGCGTGTTTCTGTGGAGTTCTTCCACGATCTCCCTGCCTGTATTTTCCCTGTGCGCACCGCGCGAAGTCTGTCCCTCCCCCAGGATCAGGGCATAGACAGCATCCCCCTCCGCCGCATGCCGCGCTGCCGTTCCCCCGACGCCGAGAATCTCATCGTCAGGGTGTGCCGCCACCACCAAAACTGTCTTCATCTCTTTATTGATACCTCCTCTATTTATCTGCTCTAGGACTCTGGCTGATCCGGCAGACGCCGAAAGACAACCCTCGCCGAGAGCTCCTCATTCTCGGTATCATCGCGCAGAAAGCCTGCCTGCTCAAACTCCAGCCGGTAGCCGCCAAACTCGATGTACGCCCTGGGATAGCCTTCCGCGTCGAGCATTCTGATATAGTCATAGATCTCGTCCGTTTTCATATCGGATGTTATACGCCCTTCCTCCGGCTTTCTGCGCCTGAACACCACCGGCTCCCCCGCCTGTGGCACCGGTGTTATTTTTCCTTTTCCCGCATCCAGGAACAGTGGGATCATCTCCTGAAAGATGATATCCGAACAGCGCACAAAGATCTCCTGCGCGCTGCCCTCCAGAGATAACGGATGCTTCATATAGACCGGACCGCCGTCGAGCTTCTCCGTCATTCTGATAGCCGAGATCTTCGTCTCCCTGTGACCGCGCACGATCAGATTCTGCAGCGGGCTTCCGCCGCGCCCATAGGGCAGGTCTGTCATATGAAACACCACGCATTCCCAGTGATCTGTTATTTCACGCGGCATGATGTAGGACCAGTGCGGCAGAAAGATATAGTCCGGCCGGAAATCACATACGTTATCCGATGTGAACTCCTCCCTGGCCGTATAAATAACAATCTCATGCACACCTTCATATTTTTTTTGCAGCACTTTTGCCCGCTCGATATTCCATGATTTGATCGTCGCAATGATGATCTTCATTCAATAACACCCTCTATAATATATTTTTTTCGTATTGTGCATACTCCGGAAATTCCCTTTTGAAAAAACCATTGTTCTCAAAAGCCCTGGCCGACGCACGATTTGTATGCTTCACCTGTCCAACGATCCGGGTAACACGTGGTATTCTCTCTGTTGAGAGCTGTGACAGCAGCATGCGGAGCATCTCGCTCCCGTAACCTTTTCCGCGCCGGTCAGCCGCTACGCTGTAGTCGACCAGCGCCGCATCCCCCTCCACGTTCAGGCGGATCTGCCCCACGGGCAATCCATCGTCACACAGGATATACTGGTACACGGACGCATCCGCCATCACTTTCTCAAACCATACCACATGTTTTTCATAGGGGATCTTTTCTGTGTGAAAGGCATTGGCGCGGACAGTGTCATCGTTCGCCCAGCCAAACAGCAGATCCCTGTCGGCAAAAGACGCCTTTCTCAGCTGCAGGCTCATGGCTCGAACGCCTCCATCCCGTCAACCACGTCAAACGTGAGCGGCGTGCCGCGCTTCAGGTCACACTTTGCCGTCCTGCCAAGCACATCCTTATAGTACTTTGGTTTTAATCCATACGCAGGGCGGATGCTCCTGATGTTTTCCGGCGTCAGTCTTTCGCCGGCGGCAATATCCTTCACCACAAACAGTGACCGTCGGAAGCAGGCATTGCTCTCCTCCTGCTGTGAGACGCCGTAGGTGACCGTCCCGATCGCACGCTCGACCTCGCGCACCTGATCGACCATATCGCGAAACTCGTCCGGCTCCATGGAGAAGCTCGAATCCGGGTTCTCGATCGCACGGCTGATACAGAAATGCTTTTCAATGATGCTGGCGCCCATCGCAACCGCTGTCACGGCACTGTAGGCCCCCATCGAATGGTCAGAGAGCCCCACCGGGATGTCAAAGCGCGCTCTCAGGTCACGGATCGTGCCCAGGTTCATCTCTTCCCTTTTCGCAGGGTACGCGCTCGAGCATTTCATCAGCGCGAGCTGTCTGTTCCCGGTACTGTAGATCGCGCTGACGGCCTCAGTGATCTCCTCGAGCGTCCCCATCCCGGTCGACATGACGATCGGCTTGTTTCTGGCGGCGATATATTCCAGCAGCGGGATATCCACCAGTTCAAACGAGGCGATCTTGTAAAAGCTCACGCCGAGTTTCTCCAGAAAATCGACCGAGGTACTGTCAAACGGCGTCGACAGGAAATCGATCCCCGCCTCTGCCGCCTCATCGCGGAGACACTCCTGCCACTCCCACGGCGTGTAGGCCTTCTGGTACAGAGAATACAGGTTCTCTCCCTCCCAGGTCCCCTTCCCGATCTGAAAATATTCATTGCCGCAGTCGATCGTCATCGTATCCGGCGTGTAGGTCTGTATCTTGACACAGTCCGCCCCCGCCTCCTTCGCCACATGGACCAGCTCCAGCGCACGGTCGATGCTCCCTGCGTGATTTGCGGACATCTCCGCTATGATGTAGGCGGGGTGTCCCTCCCCGACCATTCTCCCATTGATATTGATCACACTGCTCATATCGTCCTCCCCCGCATCATCTGATATTTCATCTCTGCGATCTCCCAGTCCTGCAGCGTATCGATATCCTGTACATACTTTTCATCCTGTATGAACGGAACCGCGTTCTCCATCCAGATCGCCTTCTGCTGCCTGAAGCGCCCGACATCCAGGCAGTAGAACTGACCGCAGTCATGGTACAGCGGCTCCAGATCCTGCGAGCGCTTTGCCATGTTTTCCGGCCACTTCGGCGCCAGCCTTCCCCCGCTTACCACGACGCCCCGCTGCGGCGGAAAGGAGAACTTCACCACCGGAATCACACAGTCTGCCTGCTCCTGCTCCAGAAGCCCCATGGCCTCCCTGATGGCATCAGCTGTCACAAACGGCGCTGTAGGATAGATGCAGCACGCCGCATGGAAGTCCCTGCCGATCCTCTCATAAGATGCAAGCACCTCCTCCACGACGTCTGCCGTCGTGGCAAAATCATTGGCAGTGTCCGCACTTCTGAAAAAGGGCACCTTAGCGCCCGCCTTTTCTGCGACCCGCGCGATCTCCTCATCGTCTGTCGATACCATGACCTCCTGAAACAGCCCCGCCTGCAGCGCCGCCTCGATACTGTACTCCAGGATCGGCCTGCCCAGAAACGGTCTGATATTCTTGCGCGGGATCCGCTTACTGCCGCCCCTCGCCGTTATGATCGCTATGTTGTTCCCCATGATCCGCTTTTCCCCTTTCTCCACAAATATATTGCGAAAAGTCTGGTCTTTCAACCAGACTTATATCATACTACTTTTTATAATAAGCCACGATCCTGCGCACTGCCGTGATCACATCATCGACATCCTGATCAGACAGCGTATAGTAGATCGGCAGACTCATCATCTCGCTGTAAAGCTTTTCCGCATTGGGACAGATGCCCTTCTTATAGCCGAGTTTCTGGTAATACGGATGCCAGTAGACCGGAATATAATGCACATTGCAGCAGATATTCTCCGCCGCCATCGCCTCGAAAAAGCCCCTGCGGTCGATCGTCAGCATCTCCGGCACGATCCGCAGTATGTAGAGATGCCTCGTCGTGTCAGACTCCGGGATCTCCCGCTGCACAAAGAGCTGCGGTATCTGTGAAAATGCCCTGTCGTAGCGTTCTACGATCTCCCTGCGCCGCCCGGCAAACTGTGCAAGCTTGTCGATCTGGCTCAGGATCAGTGCGCACTGGATGTCCGTAAGCCTGTAATTGTATCCCAGGTCGATCTGCTCATGATACCAGGATCCGTGGCTCTCATTCACATAATACGCCTCGTCCTTGGTAATGCCGTGGGAGCGGTAGAGCAGCAGCTTTTCGTACAGGTCCCTGCGGTTTGTGAGGACTGCACCGCCCTCTCCTCCCGTCACGGTCTTCACGGGATGGAAGCTGAATGTCGTCATGTCCGAAATACTGCCAACCGGCTTTCCTTTGTACTTTGTTCCAATGGAATGCGCGCTGTCCTCGATCAGCACGATCCCTTTTTCATGACACATCCCAAGCAGCTCATCCAGCTTCGCGGCCTGCCCTGTATAGTCCACAGCGACGACCGCCCTGGTGCGGTCTGTGATCTTCTGCCGCACACTCGCCGGATCGATATTGTAGGTATCCGGATCGATATCCGCAAAGACCGGCCTGCCCCCACAGTAGAGCGCACAGTTTGCGGACGCCGCAAAGGTGATCGGCGTTGTGATCAGCTCATCCCCCTCGCCCACGCCTGCCGCCATCGCCGCTATATGGAGCGCCGCCGTGCCGTTGCTGACAGCGACCGCATATTTTGCCCCCGTGATCTCACAGAGCTTTTCTTCGAGCGCCGCAACTTTCGGCCCGCAGGTGAGATAGTCGCTGGTGAGCACCTCCTCCACAGCCTTCACATCCGCCTTGTCGACATACTGATGACCATAATACAGTTTTGTATCCCTGACCGGAGTCCCTCCGGCAATCGCTGGTTTCTCCATCCTGACACCCATTTCCTTTCTGTTCCCGCCGCCTACTCATGCAGGTCCGTCTTCAGAAGCTCTTTGATCTGATCCACCGTGAGCCACTCACGGTTGTTTCCCGACGAGTAGTAGAAGCCGTCCTCCACCTTCCTGCCGCTCGGATTCGGGCGCTTTGACTCCTGCCAGAACATCTGCGGATAGATGATATAATTCTTGTCATATTCATAGGTCGTGATGGAGTCCTCCGCCGTGATCATCACCTCGTGAAGCTTCTCGCCGGGGCGGATGCCGACCTCGACCGTCCTCATGCCCGGCGCCATCGCCTCCGCCAGATCCGTGATCTTGAAGGAAGGGATCCTGCTGATAAAGGTCTCGCCGCCCTTTGCCTCCTCAAGCGCCTTGACCACAAGCTCCACCCCCTGCGTCAGACTGATCCAGAAGCGTGTCATGCGGTAATCCGTGATCGGAAGCTCCCTGACACCCTCGTAGATCAGCTTCTGGAAAAGCGGAATGATCGAACCGCGGCTGCCCGCCACATTTCCGTACCGCACGATAGAGAAGTTCAGATCCTTCGTGCCGCAGTACGCGTTCGCCGCGATGAACAGTTTGTCTGACACAAGCTTCGTGCCCCCGTACAGGTTCACCGGATTGACCGCCTTGTCCGTGGACAGCGCCACCACCTTCTGAACCCCCGTGTTCAGCGCGGCGTCGATGACATTCTGCGCACCGTTCACATTGGTCTTGATCGCCTCGTTGGGATTGTACTCGCACGCCGGCACCTGCTTCAGCGCCGCCGCGTGGATCACATAGTCCACCCCCTCAAACGCGCGCTTCATGCGCTCATAGTCGCGCACATCGCCGATGAAAAAGCGCAGCCTGTCCTTGTACTCTGCAAAATCGTTCGCCATCACCCACTGCTTGAACTCGTCCCTCGAATAGATAATGATCTTCTTCGGGTTGTAATGTGTCAGGGCATGCCTGGCAAAGCACCTTCCAAAAGAACCTGTACCGCCTGTGATCAGTATCGTTTTATCATCTAATATCATCATACTCCTCCAAATCTATCTGCATTATTTCTAATTCTTCCCAATTCTACCACATTTTCCCCTGTCCGTCAAAACATTACAATAGTTATTCCTGAAATGTGTAACAGTTCAGCCTTTGGCTTCCTGTTACGAACATCAAGCATGCATAATCGCTTTGCGATGGCTTGATGCATCTCAACCACTACACATTCTTACGGACTTTGCAGCATAGTGCAAAGTCCTGGCCGAACTGTTACTGAAATGTCAGATTCGCCGTGACACTGCCCAGGATCTTGTCGTACACGATGATACTCCAACGGGTACCCGCCTGGTATTGCTCCACACCGTCGATCAGGATCTGATGCAGCGCGCCGAGCTTTGACAGCACAAGCTCACTCTCCCCGATCTTCATGTGCCGGATGCCATCGTCCTGCCATATCAGATCGAGCGCGACACTGCAGTCCTGATACACCCACTGCCGCACACCGCCCTTGTTCTGCGCATCCGTCACGACCAGCACATAGTCCTTGTCATCCTGCAGCAGCTCGATACATTCCCGCGCCGTCTGCGCCCCCATGTACTCCTGCCAGCCCTTTCGGTGCCTGTAGGCACACGCTTCATCCCACGCGTTGGGTTCCGCATCGTCCCTCCTGTCCGGCAGTTCATAATTTTCCCTGATATAGCCGCCGAGATACCTGGTGACTTTTTGCGCCCCCGAATCGTTGAGGTGCTGCGAATCCCTGAAATCGGCTGCCATGTCAAGCTCGATCTTCCCGTCGCTGTACAGCTCATTGAAATCTACAAACTGCAGCCCGCGCTCACCGGCGAGCACTCTCACAGCCTCAGTCTCATAGCGGTGCCAGTTCTCCTTCGGCGATTTAAATAACAGCAGTTCTACATTTTTCTGCCTGCACAGCTGCACCATCTCATCCAGGCAGGCGACATTCTCCTCCTCGATCCACGCCTCTCCCTCAAACCCGTAGTCCGTCAGGTTGACCGCTGTCTCCGAGACAGCCTGCGTCTCCAGATACCCTTTTGTATAGTTTGTCTTATCCTTGTAAAAATATGTGTAATCTGTCTTTGAAAGCTCCTTCCAGCGGTTGTGGTAGCGGAAGACCGGAAATACGTAAGTAAAATATTCCGCATTCACTTCCCCCAGGGACTGGTATATGCACCTGAGCTTGTCCACCGAGAGCGGTATGTTCGTAAACCCCCAGCGGAGCCCCGCCTCGCCGCGGCTGCTGACACTGTCGCTCGTCATCATGTTGATCTCCAGCGCGACCACCTTTGGCTGCTGGGTTTTGAGCGCCTCCCTGAGATAGAGCACCGAGAGGTTCATCGGCTGTGATGAACTCCCAAAGTCATACGCCGCGATACCGTACTCCTCATACAGGACGATCGGGTCGACCGTGCAGAAACTGTTGCTGCTGCCGATCACGACCAGGTCAATGTCATTTCGCTTCTCCGCGTAGAAACCATCCACGATCGTCGTGGAATCCCCTATGAACTTCGCGCGGATGATCTGCCCCGTGACAGACAGCACCAGACCGATCGCCAGGATAAAGACCGCTATGGATATGATCCGCGAAAATACTGTCCTTCTTGTCATTCCGACCTCCTAAAACTGGAAATAAATAAACTGGCTGGCGTCGTACCCCTCTCCGTACACGCCAAACACGATCACCATCACGAGCAGCACCGCCACGATCACATACTGCACTGCGAGGCACTGGCTCTTCACCACGGTGTCGAACAGCACCCTTTTCCTCGCATAGCAGGCGTCGACAAGGATCAGCAGCAGGATACCGGCCCACAGGATCCCCATCTCCTTCTTGTCGAGTCCCAGATAATAGACCGACTCGTCAAACAGGGACCACACGTCGAACGTCGTGAACATCCGCTGGATATAATAGACGGCATCCTTCACCGTATCAGCCCTGAAGAACACCAGAGACAGCACGAACAGAAAAAAAGTACACAGCCCCTGAAAAAACTGGTAGCCAAACGTCTTCACGCGCACATGAAAAAAGCTGGTACACTTTGCCTTCAGCGGTCTTGTCAGATCCCCGATCACGATATACAGCCCCTGTATCGCCCCCCACACCACATAGTTCCAGCTCGCGCCATGCCAGAGTCCGCTCACGACGAACGTCACCATATTGTTAAGATATTTCCTGGGTTTCGAGCATCTCCCCCCGCCGAGCGGGATGTAGAGATAATCGCGGAACCACGAACTCAGCGATACATGCCAGCGCCGCCAGAACTCGCCGATGCTCCTCGAGAAAAACGGCGCCTCAAAGTTGGTCATCAGATCGATCCCGAGCACCTTCGCCGCCCCCATCGCGATCACCGAATAGCTCGCAAAATCACAGTAGATCTGAACGGCGAACAGCACGATCGCCAGCGTGAGCGCCACGCCGCTGAACATATAATAAATGCCAAACACCTGGTTGACGAGCACTGCGGCCCTGTCTGCGATGACCATCTTCATGAAAAATCCCCACAGGATCAGCAGCATGCCTCTCGTCGCCTTCTCAAAGCTCCATGGACCCTCGGAAAGTTTTTTGTCCGAGATCTTCTCAAGCTGCCCCAGCAGATTCCCGCTCCGCTCGATCGGCCCGGCAACAAGCTGTGGAAAGAACGACACAAACAATGCATAACGCACGAAATTTTTTTCCGCCTTCACGGTTCTCCTGTACACGTCGATCACATACCCCAGCGCCTGGAACGTGTAGAACGAGATCCCTACAGGCAGGAGGATCTCGAGCCGCGGCGCCCTGATCTGTACGCCGAACACGGAAAAGAGCGCGGCAAAAGTGTCGTGCAGGAAATAGAAATATTTGAAAAACACAAGGATCGCAAGATTACTCACGATCCCTGCCGCAAGGATCCATCTGCATGTTCTCCTACTCCCATCCTGTATCCCGACACGGTCCATCAATACCGCACACAGGTATGTAATGATCGTAGAAGCCAGTATCAGCAGCGCGTATTTTGCATTCCACCCCATATAGAAATAATAGCTTGCCAGCAAGAGCCACAGCTGGCGCAGCCGCCTGGGCATCAGATAAAACAACAGCACTACCACTGGAAAAAAGACCAGAAAATCAAAAGAAGTAAACTGCATATCCTATACCTCTCCATTTTTTGCGCCGCGGCGCAGCCATCTGCGGTAAAAACAGAGCAGCTGAAAATAGATCTTGAATCTGAGCGGCGACTGCATATGCATCGCCGCGAGCTTCTTCTGTTCCTCATCAAAAGCATTCTGATAATAAAAATTCTCCTGAAAATCGGGAAACTCCTGTCTGATCCCGTCCGCGATCTGCTTCAGAAACTTTAACTTCGGCTTCCGGACCCCGAGCATATAGGTAAAAAGGGTGTTCATATAATAGAGCTTCGAAAAGGCAAACTCAAACTCCTGCCTGTAAGACTTGTATATGCCGTACCGGCGCGCCTCCTCGATCAGCTTCTTTCCCATCGCAAGCCTCGCCTCACACTTCTCGACGCTGATCGCGTGCACCGTGGAGGTATCATGCTGATAATAGTAATACAGCGGCTCCTCGACCTTCTCAAAGTGCGTAAAATGCAGCATCCAGATCGGAGAGGCGCAGTTGTCCTCATAGAAGGTCCTCTCGGGAAAGCGCAGGTGGTAATCGTCGATCACTGCCTTGAGATACACTTTGATCACCATGCTTCCCGGATTCATGACAAGCTTTTTGTACCGTTCATGGTCGAGCACACCTGTCTGGTCCATCGTATTGTTCGGCATCAGTCTGCCGACATTCATCGTGTGCGTGTCCACCATACAATAGTCACACCCGACAACGTCCGCTCCGGTCTTTTCTGCTTTCCTGATCATCTTTTCATACATGTCCGGCGCCGCCCAGTCGTCTGAATCGACAAAGCCGACCCAGGTGCCGCGCGCGATGTCCAGTCCCTTGTTGCGCGCACCGCCCTGTTTGACATTCTCATAGGACTGCACCGCCTTGAACTTCCACGGATATCTGGATTCATACTCCCTGAGGATCTCAAACGACTCGTCCGTCGAGGCATCGTCGACTGCTATGACCTCGTAATCCGCGATCGTCTGATTGATCAGGGAATCGAGACAATACCGCAGTTTATTGTCCGACGCCATATTATATACAGGTACGATTATACTAAGCTTCATAACCGCCACTTCCCCTCCGCCGCTTTTTGCATTTGTTGTTTATCTGTCCCTCTCGATCTTACCGGACTCCACTCTGAATACCATATCACATTTTTCGATCGTCTGTAACCTGTGCGCGATGATAACGAGCGTTTTTTTACCGTGCAGTCTGTTTATGGACTCCATGATCGCCGCCTCCGTATCGTTGTCCAGCGCTGATGTCGCCTCGTCGAGAATCAGCACCTCAGGATCGTTGTAAAGTGCCCTCGCAATACCGATCCGCTGCCGCTGTCCGCCGGAAAGCCGGATGCCGCGCTCCCCGATCCCTGTGTTCACCCCGTCCGGCAGCGCCCTGACAAATTCATCCAGCTGCGCTTCCTGCAGGGCATACCAGAGCTTCCCGTCATCGATCTCCTCCTCCGGAACGCCAAAGGCGACATTCTTCCGGATATCTGCATCCAGCAGAAAGATCATCTGCGGAATATAGCCCACATTGGCAAGCCACTCCCTGTAGTGGTCCTGTATATCCACGTCATCCGCAAGCACACTGCCGCCCTGCAGTTTTAACAGCCCCAGCAGGATATCAATGATCGTCGTCTTGCCGGCGCCGCTCGTCCCCACGACGCCGATCGATCTGCCGATAGGGAAGGAGACCGTCGCGTGGTCAAAGATCAGCTTGTCCGAGCCGGGATAGTGATATGTGATATCCGACAGCCTCACCTCCCTCGTGACCGGAAGCTTCTCCTTCGCGACGACTGCGTAGGAAATATCGGTGTGCGCCTCATCCGTCTCCTCGACGAGATTATCGCTCACATTGAAGAAAAACGGCTCATTGAACGCCATGCTCGTCAGCTGGTTGTTGATGCGGCTCGCCGCAGGCAGAAGGCGCATGGCCGCGATCCCAAATGCCGCAAACAGCGAGACCATTCCGGACACATTCGCGCCTGTCACGATCAGCACCAGAATGTAACCGAGCAGTCCCGCCATGCACACTGTCTCGATCAGAAGCTTCGGGGTGTTATTGAACAGGCTGGAACGCTCCATCGCCTTCACATAGCCCTCGCCGACCTTGCAGTACTCTCCTATAAAATACTGCTCGCGCCCCGCGACCTTGATCTCCTTGATCCCCTGCACGGTCTGTGAGATCCACGCGAACATGGACGCGCCGTAGTCCTGGTTCTCTTTGCCGGTGCGGTTCATGACCGGCTTGATGATATTCTTGATGACCACCAGCGTCACGACCAGAAGCACCGCGATCACGACTGTCATGACAGGATCCTGCACGAAGAGCGCCGCCACGAGGAACACGGCGACGATCGCCTCCGACGCGATCTGCAGGACAGACATGATCAGCGCGTACATATTGCTGACATCCGCCGTGATGCTTCGTTGGATAACAGATGTTTCTGCATTGAGATAATATTCATATTCACGCCTGACAAAATTTTTCATCAGGCTCGACGCTGTCCGAAACTGGTTGCTGTACACAAACCGGTACAGATTTCTCTGCAGGAAAAACTGAAACAGGTTCTTGGCGATGTACAGCGCGATCAGAAAAAGTATCGCAAGAACAGAAAACTGCACTGTACTCTGTATGTGCAGGGTGCTGCATATCAGCTGATATTTTTCCCCCTGCTCCAATGTGACCGGATCGAGGATCAGCTGCACCACAGTCATGACCATCATCACCGCCCCCGTCTCAAGTCCCGCCGAGACCACCATCATCACAAACAGGCGCGCCATGGCGCCCTTCTGTTTTCGGTCCATCAATATATTGATCTTTTTTAATATTTTAAGCACACGTACTCCATCCCTTCTTTAAGGCTCCTTATGTCTTCTGCAGATATCGCTCTCGAAAATAGTATATGTCATATTTTCAATAAACACAACACGATCATACGCGCTCTTCCCATACCTCTGCTCTTTCCATATAGAAAAGCAGTTCTGCCGGCACTGTCGTGGTATCCGCCGGTACGGGAAAGCTCATGCCGTATCCCTTCAGTGGGAGGCCGTGACTCCCTGTCTCCTGATCCGGTTTCACACTCAGCAGGAGAAAAGAAGCGCTCCCGCTGCGGCTTTCCGGATAGGATTCCAGAAACGCCTTCGTATAAAAATGCAGGCTGATATCCCTGCTGCACTCGTATTCGATGCCGATATAGCACATGCCCTCGGGGCAGTTCTGCCGGAGCGCTTCCAGATAACTGGTCTCCATGTCCTGCAGCTGTTCCTCAGTAAAGTGTTCCCTGTATTTTGCATCGCCAAACTGTTTCCTGGCTTCCTCCCACATATCGATCAGCGTGACACGGTTGATATGGCACTGCACTTTTTCACCGTCATGCGCCGTAAACCGGAAGGACTGGGGCTTGCCGATCTCTAACGTGACCGCTTTTGCCCTTGCCAGCAGATGCTTCCTCGGATCCGGCCTGTGAAGGATCGTGATCGGCATATCCGGGGAATATCTGGGAAGACGCTTTGCGTCAGCGAATGTCAGGGTGACCAGCTGCAGCCTGTCCCAGTCCTCCTCCTTCAGCCACTCCGGGATCTGCCAGCCTGCGTCCATCATATCCAGAAACAGCTTAATCTCCTCATAATTATCAGGCCTTAAGGCACCGCCGCTCCCGTGATTGGTACACATTTTTTTGCTGCCGATCTGAAATTCGGGACACTGCATGTAGCTGTCGCCTCCGATCTCCTGCTCCTTCAGGATCATTCGCTGCGTGCAACGCTTTTTCGCATCGCGGATCTTCCGCTCCTCATAGGGCTCTATGATATAGATATTCGCCGCTTCCTCCCTCGTCATGCCGACTATGTGATACCTTTTCCCATCGCGCTCGATCGTCCTGCCGATCACCAGGATCTCTTTCCATTTTTTGCTGACACCCTCCAGCCATGAAAACTGCATACCTGTCACCCTCTCGTCTTCAAAATTATTTGTCGGCGAGCGCAAGTCCCGCCTTTTTGTTATATGCGTGCTTCTCCGGATCCTCATAGGCATCCCAGAAGGAGGCACCGAGATTGATCTTCTCCTCCACAAAGTCCATATTGTTCATCGCCGTTGTCACGATCGACACCGCGCGTTTGATGCGGAGCCCCTCAAAGAAATTGAGCACCTCGACGGGGAAGCGGCCGCGGAGCACGACCGCGTCGGGACACAGCGCCTCGTAATCGATCGTATCCCGCGGGTGTGGCTTGATCAGGACACGGTAGCCGCCGCAATACCGCTCGATCACATCGAGACAGACCCGCTTCCTCGCCTCCACGTCAACCGGGTGCGGTTCCGTCAGAAAACACGCAAACTCCTCGCCCTCATATGACGGCGCCAGCTGGCGGATCAGCCCGTCCGCGTCCTCGATAAACGCCCGGATCATCAGCCGCTTCTGTTCTGATGTCAGCGCCCGCTCCAACGGCTTTCTCGGCTCCTCGACAAAGCGCGGACAGTCGGTCGGCACCACACTCCGGTCATTGATCTCCATGTCGATACAGTACTTTCCCCAGCCGTTCATGATAAAGATCAGATTCAGACGCGAGAACAGCGTTTTCAGCTTAAAGTGCCCGTGATTGGCGACATAGGCATCGTCGAGATTCTTGAGGCAGTCAAGCCCGTCCTCCACCGCATGATAATAGAGATGCCTGTAGTTCAGATAATACCCGATCGGATCGCTGTCGCAGAACACATAGATGTCCTCATACGCCGCGAAATCGATCACCCTCATGTACGGAATCTCGCACTTTGCGAGCTTTTTCGTAAAGATCATGCGGTTCACCATGTGCCTCACGATATTGCTGTAATTTTTCCTGTACTTTGCCAGCTCCGGGAAAAAGTCCTCCCGCTTCTCGTCAAGCGCGATGACCTCATGAAAGATCCCCGTCTCTGCAAGCCTGTCCCCGAGATTCTCAAAATTGGTGGAAATGGCGCTCAGAGCGATATCTGCCTTTCTGTAATCTCCAGCAGGCGTATTCCTTGCCAGCTTCATCTCCTTAAGCACCGCCACATATACATGATAAAAAGTGTGGCAGACGTAGATCCTGGACTTTGTCTTGTTTTTCTTTCCTTTTCCTGTTTTCATTTTTTTCACTTCTTTATTACAGATTTTTCACACTGAATCTTCTTCGGCAATGTGTTGCTCAGATCATCATACTTTTACATATTTCTGATTTCGGCTGTTTGGCTTATCCGGTATCGTCATCCTGATCTTCCCCGCATCTAACAACGGTATTAGATATTTCTTTCGAAAATGATTAACATTCGCAAGCCCCAGATAATCCATCATTTCCTTCTTGCTTCTCGGTTCAACACAGAATTTAATAAGCGCAGTCATTCGTTCTGCTATGACTTGGGTGGTGACTTGGGTGGTGACCTGGTCATGAACCCCCCCAGTCTTACCGAAAGCCGGTCCAACAGTCGCGGTTGCCGCCTCGCTCAGCGGAATGACCGTGCGAAACACATCTCCCTCCACAAACTCCGGCTCTGCCCCGGAATACAGCCTCGTATATTTGTACGTATTGCGCATGCCGGAGCCAAGCTCATCAGCCAGACCGATCTCACGGAAGACTTTCGAGATCGGCGGATTAAAGTCTCCAGATCCAGGTTCCCAAAGCCATGGGAACGATCACTGTCCCCCGCTTTCCCGCCTCGTATACGCATACCCATCCCGCGGCGCGATCAGCGGCGCCCGGCTCAGCGGCCCCTCCTTCTCCGGTCTCGCTTTCCCGTTCAGCAGTCCCTCGCAGAACCGGTACAGCCTGTCCGCCGCTACCCTGGGATTCCATTCTTCAGTCATTGTCCGGTAAGCATTGATGCCAAGCGACTTTCGCAGATCCCCATCCCTGCACAGCAATAACACCTGTCTCTCAAATTCTCTGTAACACTCGTTCCTGAATACCAGCCCGTTCTGCCCATGCCGGATCAGAAAAGGCACTGCGCCGATCCCGCTTCCCGCCACGACCGCGCAGGCGCTGTTCATGGACTCGTTCAGCACTGCCCCCCAGCCCTCGAGATGATTGCTGGTAAACAGGAAGATATCCGACTCCTCCATAAAACGGCGCACATTCTGCGGCGGCTGAAATCCGTGGAAGGTGACCTTCTGCTCCAGATGCCATTTCCGGACCAGCCCTCTCAGCTGTTCCTCCAGCTCTCCGCCGCCTACCATGTTCAGATGGAAGGACACTTGCTGCTGTTCCAGATACCTTGCTGCCCTGATGGCGTACTCCGGGTGCTTTAGCTTCAGAAAACGCCCTGCCCACAGGATCCTGACTTCTGGCCTGCCGTTCTGATCATAGTGCAGTTTTCGAAAAAACAGGGTGTCGAGGTCATATGTGTTAACAGCCGGAAAATAGCCCCACATATACTTTTTGCCGGGATACGCGTGTACGATCTCAAAATCAGACGCGACATAGGCACCGTGGCACAGCAGATATACCGGCGACCTCGCATACTGCGTGTGATCCTCATACTTTTTTCTCCTGCCGCGCGGGGAGATCGATCTCCACTGTCCCTCCCGGTACAGGCGCTCGCTGGCGCGGATCACGATCCTGCCCGCCCGCAGCCTCGGCCTGATATAGCGCTCGTCCTCGACCCCGCCAAACACGACGATATCACTGTCCATGATCAGCCGGGCACAGCACTCTTCCTCCTCGTAGTAGAGCTTCAGATAAGGGATCGCCGAGACCTCGCTCCCCCATCCCATCTTTACCCTGTCCTCCTCCATCCTGGAAGTCTGTACGAAGGCAAAATCCCCGCCGAGCTTCCTGTACAGTTCATCCGACATCGGTATCTGGTGATGGTTGATATAGTTAGATACAATGGTTAATCTCATGATAAATGTCCAAAAGCCTCCTGTAATTCGTATCCGGATCATGTGTCCTGAGCGCGTGCGCCCTCGCATTGGAAGACAGCGACATCGCAAGCTTGTCGTCCTCAAAGATGCGCAGGATCGAATCCTTCATCCTTTTGGGCTTATCCTTGGGATACAGGAATCCATCCTTCCCGTCATTGACCAGATTGTGCACGCCGCCCACATTCGCCGCCACGACCGGAACGCCCAGAAGCATCGCCTCGCCGACAGAATTCGGGGAATTTTCAATGGCAGAGGGGCATAAAAATACATGTGTTTTCAGAAAGCGCGCGCACATCTGATCCGCCTGCAGCTTCCCCACAAACCGGACATGATCCTGCATCCTGCTCCGTCTGATCTGATTCAGCAGGAACCTGCCGTACCCTGACAGTTTGATCTTGTCCCTGATACTGTCGTTTGCCGTGATGACATCCCCTGCCACGTAGACGACCGTCTCCTCAAATTCCTCCACAAGCTCCGGCAGTATATCGAGTACATAGTGCAGTCCCTTAATGGGATAATTTCCCTGGCTCAAAAATATAGAATACCGCTCAACCTGGTCGATCTTCCACTCGTCACTGTAGAACTCCGTCCGCAGCGTCTCGTTCATGAAATGGTATTTCGCATCGGGCGCGAGCACCTTCGTCATCTCCCTGTCAAAATCAGTCCGCCCTGTGACATGCCCGGCCATCGAGAGCGCCTCCTTCTCGTATGTACCGCGCTTCACAAACTTCGCCTGCTGGTCAAACAACCCGTCCTTCTTCAGTATATCGCGGAATGTCTTTTTGCGCTGCACCGAGTAGGGCAGATCTGCCATATACACCTCAGCGATCGCGCTGCACAGCCCCTGGATCCCGATCAGTGTCCGCGCCGGACGGTGGAATGCTTTCACACAGGCGAGTGTATGGGGATATTCTGTCCCAAAAATGTGGATGATATCCGGTTCGAAATCCTGGATCACCGCGCCGAGGCTCTCCTCCATGCCGGCGTCGTAATGCTCCGGATGAACCGTGTCCTCCCGAAAAATGTAGTAGTCGATCCCCTGTGCCCTGTCCTTCACAAACAGCGCGGTATCGCCTTTTACAAACATGCGGCTCTCCGATTCCGGAAAGCAGATGGCAAGTGTCACGTCATTTCTCTCCTGATCTGCCATCAGCTTGCTGGCAAGACCGGAAAGCCAGCCCTCCTTGATCACGATCTTCTGCCCCAGACTCTTTGCGATAAACGGGAGCATGATATTACACAACCACAAAACCCTCATATTCAATCCCTCCATCCTGCCGGCCAGTCATACGCCTATACACGCCTTGCCCGATCCTTCACCTTATATACAGCTGTCTTCATGCCATTGTAGACCACTGATAAGTATTTGCTGTCCGCGATCGCGCTGCGAAGCGGCGCCAGGGTCAACAGCATGGCCAGACGGTACCTGTCAGCCTTCTTCCTTCCCATGTAGTGCACCGTGATCTCCCTGTGCTGGCTTTTGGAGCGTTTCCGGTTCTCCTTCGTCTCCGAATACCCTCCTCCTTCGTACGAAGCCACCACGACCGGCACATAACGGATCTCTGCCCCTCTCTCATAATAACACCACAGAAAATGCTCGTAATCTGCCCGCACATTGTACTCTGTGTTGTAGCCTCTCCCGTCGAACAGTGTGCGGCGGTAGAAGCAGGTCTGATGGCAGGGAACATTTCTATAACACGTGAAATCATTGATCTCCGGCGCCGCATAGATCACGGTATCCAGCGCCTTGTGATACATGTTCCCATAAATGATATCCGCTTTCCTGCCAGCTCTTTCCAGTCTGTGTATCTCGCATGTTATTTTATCCAGGACCTCCTCATCATAGAAGCTGTCCCCGGTGTTCATGAAGAGAAAGTATGTTCCCTTTGCCATTTTCACCGCCTGATTCATCGCGTCGTAGATCCCATTATCTTTTTGGGTATACACACGGATTCGCTCATCCTGAAAAATATTCCCAAGCATTTCGATGGATCCGTCCGACGAACCGCCATCCTTCACTACCACCTCAAAATTCTCATAGCGCTGACCAAGAATGCTTTCCACCGTATCCTGCAGCCGCTGTCCCGCGTTCAGGCAGACCACGATAATACTGTACATTCTGTTCTGTTCCATATGCCTGCGTCACCTCCCTGCACTGTTTACTAATACGTATACCGCTCCGTCTCAAAGAGCCAGCTCCTGTAAGGAAGAATCCTCACGCCATCCTCGTGTGCCTGCAGCAGAAAGACCACAAAGTACAGCACACACGCCGCAAATATAATAGCAACTGTTTTTCTGCGGACTTTTTCCTCCTTTATATTCTGTACGATCAGCGGGACCATAAAGAGCTGCGAGACACCAAAATAATAAGAAATGCGCGTCACGACCGGAAGAAAATAGAAAAATGTCCCTGTCACAAGCGCCAGCAGGTTCAGCTGGGCGTAAAACCGCAGCTCCGGATACCATTCCTGCGCCCTCAGCTCCTCCCTGGACAGGCGGCCCTGCTGCGTGCGGATGAACCACACATACAGCACAAGCACTGCCAGGGTCCTCAATATACTGATCGGACTGCCGCCAGTCTCCTCCAGGTATATTGTATTCCTGTATGACGGGTAGAGTACCAGCGCAAGCTTCAGAACCAGTCCTTTCCCCAGGAAACAGGCAGCGCTGACTGCGAGTCCTGCCGCTATCTGCCACCGCTTCCACGAGAAGGCAGCGATCCAGTACACCGGCAGGACTAACAGGACCGACTTGTGAAACAGCGCCGCCAGGACGATCCAGAACACAAATTTCAGATAGTCCTTCTCCAGCACATATTTCATGGAAAACAGCGCGACCGAGAGGGCGAAATAATACCGCACTGTATTAAAGGTCTGAAAATACAGCCCCAGCGTCATGAACAGAAAAAAGGTCTGTCCGAAGCTGACGCTCTGCCTCGCAAACGCCTTCAGGAAGATTGCCAAAGTCGCAAAAGCGAACACGGCAAACACCAGCTCATAGCACTCTCCGCCCACGATCCAGTACAAAAGGCGCACCAGCTGGTTAAACCCCCATTCTGTCACGACATATCCGCCCACATAAGCCTCGTGGGCAGTCTGCGTGTACTGCCCGTAGTCGTTTCCAATATCAAAGCGGAGCGCCGACACCCAGAAAAGGATACAGAAAATGCCCGCAGCGAGCAGCCTGTTCTGAAAGCTCCTCCTGGTCCTGCGCCCACAGTCCCACACCGGCTCACCAGCCTGACATGGATGAACTGAATACGCCATCCCGCAGGTCAGCGCCGCTATGGACAGATAAAATAAAACAGAAACGCCTCTCGTCATAACCCCTCTACCGACCTGATCCCTTTTTTCATCAGTTCCAGTGCATTCTTTCTGGGGATCGTGGTGCACATCACCTTTCCGTGCGCCATGATAAAGCGCATTGCCATCAGATACGCCATCCCGCCATACAGGAAATGGTACAGCACACCCCTGTCGATAAAAAACTTATCCGTATATCCCTGAAACCATGTCGACTCCCGCTCCTGCTCCGCCCCGATCTCGACCGGTACTGCATAGACCACAAGCCCATATTTGAGACAGTCCTTCAAAAACAGGCTGTCCTCCCCGTTGCTGTACTTTGCCCCGCCCCCAAAGAGAAGGGAAAATGTGATATGTGCCGCATGCAGCCTGGCGCGCCTCACCGCAAACGAGTATGTGGGATAACGCCCTGCATTCCATATATGGACCCTGTGGTACTCCTTTGTGTAGTAAGTGGCGCGCGCCTCCCCCACACGCAGATTGAACAGCAGAAAATCTGCTTCAGGGTGTCTGTCAAAAGCCTCCAGTACCCGCTTCTCATATCCCTTGTCGTACACGATATCCTCGTCAGCGAACAGTACGATATCCCCCTCCGCGCGCATCAGCGCATTGTTCCTGCTGAGTCCGACACCTTTCTCCATGAACTCATAACATTGGATCCGTCTGCCGTTGTGCGTGTATTCGCTGTATCCAAAGTGGTCTGTCTGGTTTACAATGATCGCATCGCTTTCCAGATGCATGCGCTCCGCCATTGTTGACACATCCTGATCCACTGCGGAGACCAGTACCTGCAGTTTCATCCCGCCTGTCACATCCTTCCTGTCTGCTATATTCCTGCATAATATATTCTCATCCAATTCCTGTCCGCCTGCGCAAGGACTGCCGCCACGACCTTCCCACCATGCATCCGGACATGATCGATCTCATCTGTTATTTTTTCCCTGTACGGCTTTCCGAACGGGATCACCGCCACGACTGCAGCTGCATCTGCCGCCGCATCTGCCGCTACATCTGTACTGTATAGCTGAAAACAGGAACCGCCGGCAGGCTCCCGGCTGCGGATGTCCTCCAGAAACGCTGCCGCCTGCTGACCGCCGCACGCATCCATCAGCAGGATCCGCGGATATCTTTCCGTCAGCATCTCCAGGTTCTCCGCCAGCATCCGTGCCTGTCTCTGCTCGATGATGCCGTCCCGTTTTCTGCCGCGCCCCTCCCGAAACGTCATCCCGCACGCAAGGATCCCAAGCCGCACGGAGATATCGCCCTTCGTGTAAAAGACCGATCCCATGCAAAAACAGAACAGGATCACAAAGACTCCGGTGCACACGGCAATGGCCGCACCCAGAAAGGCCGGACGCCACCCGAAATAAGAGATCTCCTCCTGCACGATCCCCAGATCGTCTATCTGATAGATCCTGTCGAATTCATCCATGGCCGCCCCGAGCTCTTCCATGGCTTTCTGGACTGCATTTCTGACTTCCTCCACACGCGCAGGCTCCCGCCCTCTCACGTAGATCGTCAGATAGCGGACATCCGACAGCATCTCGGCACTCAGCATCTCTTTCACCTGGTTTCTGTCGTATCCGCCGTCCAGAAACGCCATCGCTCTCCCCAGAACCAGATCGGATCCGAGCACATATTCATTCCAGGTAAAGGCATTGTAGTAATCCCTCATCTCATAGCGTCCCTCGGCAAACTCGATATAGTACTCCGTCTCCGCCACATAGCAGATATCCTTCGCTTTTGATAGCATGACGACCAGATTAAGACCGCTGCCCAACACGGCACCGGCCACTGCCAAGATCAGCAGCCTGGGCAGCCTCGTCACAAGAACCGCAAACATCGCCCTGCTGTCAATTCCCTGCTGCATCAAACCCTTCTCCTCCGTCAACCTTTTTCTTCCTCTTTCTCCACTCCACACTGTTTCATCGCCGTCGTCTGGCTCGCGTCAATCCCCTCCGTGCTCTCCGCCTGAAACAGGATCTTGAGTGTCAGAAGCATCAGCTTCAGATCCATCCACACACTGTAATTTTCAATGTAAAACAGATCCAGCTTGAGTTTGTCATACGGCGTTGTGTTATATTTCCCATACACCTGCGCGTATCCTGCGAGCCCCGCTTTCACTTTCGTTCGAAATGTAAATTCCGGCATGTCCTCCTGATACTGCCTGATGATCTCAGGACGCTCCGGACGCGGTCCGATGAAGGACATCTCGCCACTCAATATGTTAAAGAGCTGTGGAAGTTCATCGATCCGCACTTTCCTGATAAATCTTCCGATCGGTGTGATGCGGCTGTCGTTCTTGGCGGCAAGCCTTGCGACGCCATCCTTCTCGGCATCCGTGCGCATGCTCCGGAATTTCAGGATCCGGAACTCCCTCATATCCCGCGTACACCGCACCTGCCTGTACAGCACAGGCCCGCCGTCATACAGCTTGATCGCGACAGCCGTCACGATCATAAACGGCGATGCCACGACGATCAGGATCAGTGCGCACACAACGTCGATCAGCCGTTTCACGACGCGCTGCTCGATTGTCATCGCGTACTCCCTTGTGAGCAGGATCGGCGTGTCAAAGAGATGCAGCTGATCCGCCCCCTTTATCATGATATCCGGGATCTTGGGCATCATATATACCCGGATCCCCCTGCTGTAACAAAATTTCAGCAGCTTATTGCGGAGCGCCGTGTCCATGTCCCACAGCACCACGCCGTCGTAAGAGGACAGGATCTCCTGCTCCAGCGCCCCGAGTCCATCGCTCTCCGCCATACACTTAATGATATTATATTTGTCCCTGCGCGTCTCAAACTTCTTCAGAATATCCTCTGCCGGTCTGCCGCCGCTGATAAATAACAGTTGTTTTGGCGGAAAAAAGCGCTGGTACAGCTTATGGCTGATAAAAGTCCAGACTGCCGACACCACGATCTGCCCGAGCATCATCAGAAACAGCGGAGAGGGCGTGACAAGCCCCAGCGACAGCAGTGAGATCTGAAAATAAGATACGACATTGGCACACAGCAGTGAGATCACCTGGGAGAAGAACACATCCATCGGTTTCAGATACCCCACCTTGAGTCCGCCATAAGTCGCCGTAAAAAATAACAGCAATATGAAATAGACGGCTGCCAGAAGCCAGAAGCCCTTTCTGTGAAAGCTTCTCCACATGCCGCTCTGCATAATGTCATTGTACACTTTATACCAGACATAGACATACAATATCGTCTGAAAAACAAGCCCGATCAATGACATCTGTAATATAATTGTCCTTTTCGCCGCCTCTATCCGTCCCACTGTCCAGCCTCCAAACTACACCCTCCGCAAAACCGCCCTGAATGCCCAAAAGCACATACAGTACGCACTCCTTATGACTGACAGACGCTCCTGTCTGCGGTACAGATTCCATATCCTCCTGACTGCAGTCAGTTTATTTGACGATAATGTATCCGCACTTCTCCTGTAGCGGACTAGGTTTGTATCCATGCCATATGCCGCGCCATATTTTTTCAGAAGACGCCACCACGTCGCTGTATCCTCACTGGCGATACAGGGCATACAGATGTCCTCATCCGGTATCTTATTCCGGTCGATCATCACTGTCGACGTAAAAATGGTCGTATTCTTCAATGCCTGCCGGTAAGTGATCTGCTCTGGCACGTGCACGACTTTTCCAAGTCCGTTTCCTGATCCGTCCGCAAACTCATACCCCATAAACACAAATCCGGCATCAGGCGCTTTCTCTCGCTGTATATCCTGAATAAATTCCAGCTCACACTGGAGCTTATCCGGCAGCCAGATATCATCTGCGTCCAGAAAGCAGATATACTGTCCTCGCGCCTCCCCGACACCGCGGTTTCTCGCCCTCGCGGCGCCGCCATTCTTATCCGCCTTTGGCATGATAAGCCTTATGCGCGGATCCTCCGTGCTTTTCTGACAGATCAGCTCCCTGCTCATGTCGGTCGAACAGTCGTCCACCAGCAGAAGCTCCCAGTCATCATAGGTCTGTTGCTGCACGCGGCTGATCGTCTCTGTGATAAACTGCGCCGCATTGTAAACCGGCACAATGATACTCACCAGTCCGCTTCTTTTTTCCTTCATATCCGTCATACTCAAAACTCTTCCCTGACAAGGTATTTGGGTCTGTCCTTCACTTCCATATACATCTTGCTCATATACTGTCCCATGATGCCAAGGCACAGCAGCTGCACGCCGCCGATCAGCGAGATGATACACATCATGGACGGCCACCCCGCCACCGGATCGCCGTAGATCAGCGCCCTGACAAAGATAAAGATCATAAACACAAAAGCCACAAAGCAGAACAAGATCCCAAACACGGACGCGATCGACAGCGGCGCCGTTGAAAATGCCATGATCCCGTCCAGCGAATACAGAAAAAGTTTCCAGAAAGACCACTTCGTCTCGCCTGCCACCCGCTTTACATTTTCATATTCGATCCATTTCGTAGTATACCCCACCCATCCAAAGATTCCCTTGGAAAAACGGTTGTACTCTTTCATTGCCAGGATCGCATCCGTCACCTGCCTTGTCATCAGCCTGTAGTCCCTCGCGCCGTCCACGATCTCCGTCTTGGAGATCCTGCGCATCAGGCCATAAAACCGTCTCGCAAAAAAAGACCGGATCGGAGGCTCTCCCTTTCTGTCCACGCGTCTCGTCGCCACCGAGTCATACCCCTGCTCAATGTAGCTGTACATCTCCGGCAGGATCGCCGGCGGATCCTGCAGATCCGCATCCATCAATACCGTAAAATCTCCTGCTGACTTCTCCAGCCCCGCAATGATGGCAGCTTCCTTCCCAAAATTTCTTGAAAACGATACCAGATGTACGCGCTCGTCCTTTTCCCGAAGCGCCTTTACAGCTGCCACCGTGCCATCCCTCGAGCCGTCATCCACAAATATAAACTCAAACTCCACATCCTTCTCATGAAAAAATGTTTCCTGCTTCACTGCCTCTGCATAGAAATGCGGTACGCTCTCCTCCTCATTATAGCAGGGTACAATGATGCTCAAAATCTTCGTATAAGCCTTCAACTGCCTCTTCCTCCAACCGAATCTTTGGAATCCTCTATATTCTTAAAAAACCGACCATCTTTTCGATAACCTCTGTATTGGTCGGTCTGATCGTTCCGTCGCCATAGATTTCTTTAAAAAACTCTTTCAATGTCTCTGGTTCTCCATTGCTCCATGCGGTTTCGATCGCATTTCGTATCGCACGTTCCACCTGTTTGTCTGTAGTACTGAAACGCTTCGCCACTTCAGGATACAAGCGTTTCGTGACCGAAGTCAGGACTTCGGGCTCCTGATAGGCTATCCATACCGCTTCCCGCAGGTAACGATAGCCCTTCTGCCTCGCCTGAAATCCGCATCTGACCATATGGTATGTAGTTCGTTTATAGATGTTTACCCTCGAACATTCACCATCCATATTTACTTTATCACACCCTAATTCAGCCGTCCCGCATATCAAAAATATCCGTGCACGGTCCCTGATCACTCCCCCATCCTCATTATAGCCGAGCGTCCTTCACATTCTCCCGGAACCAGTCGTACGCCAGCTGCACACCCTCCTCAAGTTCTACCTTGTGGGTCCACCCGAGGTTGTGCAGCTTTGTCACGTCTGTCAGCTTCCGCGGCGTGCCGTCGGGCATATCCGGGTTCCACACGATCTCGCCCTGATAACCTACTACCCGCCGGACGGTATCAGCCAGCTCCCTGATCGTCACTTCCCTGCCGGTCCCGATGTTCACATGCTGTTCCCCGTCGTAATGCTCCAGCAGGAATACGCAGGCATCCGCCATGTCATCCACGTACAGGAACTCGCGCAGCGGCGTGCCTGTTCCCCACAGCTCCACACTTGGGACATTGTTCATCTTTGCATCGTGGAATTTGCGGATCATCGCAGGCATGACGTGGGAGCCTGACAGATCATAATTGTCATAAGGCCCGTAGAGGTTTGTCGGCATACAACTGATAAAGTCATCACCGTACTGTCTCTTGTAGAATTTGCACATCTCCAGCCCGGAGATCTTAGCGATCGCGTACGCCTCGTTCGTCTCCTCCAGCGGTCCCGTGAGCAGTGCATCCTCCGGGATCGGCTGCGGCGCCATCCTCGGATAGATGCAGGTGCTTCCGAGAAACAGCAGCTTCCTGACATGATACACATGACTGCACTGGATCACATTGCACTGGATCTGCATATTCTCGTAGGCAAATTCCGCAGGCGCCGTGTTGTTGGCGTTGATCCCGCCGACCTTCGCGGCCGCGAGGACGACCACATCCGGCCTCTCTGTCTCAAAAAATTCCCTCACGGCCTGCTGGCTTGTCAGGTCAAGTTCCCTGTGTGTTCTTCCGATCACATTGGTGTATCCTTTTTCTTCTAGATTTCTCACAATGGCAGAGCCCACAAGCCCCCTGTGCCCCGCCACATAGATTTTGTCTGACTTATTCATTGCTTCCTCCGTCCCTGCTGTTCCTGTACTGTGCGCATGACATTCCCGTGACTGCCTTCATATCCGCGTCCATCATCATGGACACCAGCCCCCTGAAATCCACTTTTCGCTTCCATCCAAGCTCCTTCTCCGCCTTCGCCGCATTTCCCCAGAGGAATTCAACCTCTGCCGGACGGTAGAACTCCGGATTGACATCGACAAGCAGCTTTCCGCTGGCGGCATCATAACCCTTCTCATGGACGCCCTCGCCCTCCCAGCGGATAGCGATGCCAAGCTCTCCAAACGCCGCCTCCACAAACTGGCGCACGGTATGCGTCTCGTTGGTCGCGAGCACATAGTCCCCGGGGGCATTCTGCTGGAGCATCAGCCACATCCCTTCGACATAATCGCCCGCAAATCCCCAGTCTCTCTTGGCATTCATGTTTCCGAGCGAAAGCTTGTCCTGCTTTCCGGCGGTCATATTCGCGATGGCGAGCGTGATCTTTCTCGTCACGAAATTCTCACCGCGCCTGGGCGACTCGTGGTTGAACAGGATGCCGTTGCATGCGAACATGTTGTAGGACTCCCTGTAATTCACCGTGATCCAGTAAGAGTACAGCTTTGCCACGCCATACGGGCTCTTGGGATAAAACGGCGTCGTCTCACTCTGCGGCGCCGTCTCCGGAAGCCCCCCGAAAAGCTCGGAGGTCGATGCCTGATAGTATCTGCAGTTGCCCCCGTTCACCCGGATCGCCTCCAGCAGCTTTAACGTGCTGACGCCTGTCGCATCCGCCGTGTACTCCGGAACTTCAAATGAGACGCCCACATGGGACTGTGCCGCGAGATTATAGACCTCCGTCGGTCTGATCTCGCCGATGATGCGCATCAGATTGGACGAATCCGTCGTATCTGCAAAATGCAGAAAAAATTTCACCTTGTAATAATCTGATCTGATCAGATGGTCGATACGCATCGTGTTCGAGATACTGTGCCGCCTGATCAGTCCGTGCACCTCATATCCCTTTGCGAGCAGAAACTCTGCCAGATAGGAGCCGTCCTGTCCCGTGATCCCAGTGATCAATGCTATATTGTTCATATCATACCTGTTTCCTTTCATTATTTCATGTCCAACTTGTCTTCCACATTATTCCATTCTTAGTATACCCATACTTTGTCAGAATGACAAGTCCTTTATATATTCTGCGATGGCCTTTTCCCAATCCGCAAACATAAAATCCGTCGTGAGCTTCAGCATATAGTTTTCAAGCACGGAGTATTTCGGCCTCGGCGCCACCACGCCTGTCACATTCCTGTCATACTGCTCTGTCGTCACCGTCTCAACCTCCGTGGATCTTCCTGCGAGCCGGTAGATCTCCCTCGTGAAATCAGCCCAGTTCGTGATCCCCTCGCAGGTTCCGTGAAACACCCCGAAATTGTCTGTCGGAAGTAGATATGCGATCGCACTGGCAAGCTCGTCCGCACTCGTCGGCGAGCCAAACTGATCCCCGACCACGGTCACTTTGTCATGCTTCTCCGACAGGGCGAGCATCGTCCTCACGAAATTCTTTCCGTCGCCGTAGAGCCACGCCGTGCGGACGATAAAATACTCCCTGGCAAATTCCTTCACAAAATCCTCACCCGCAAGCTTCGTCCTGCCATAGACCGTCTTCGGACCCGGCGTGTCAAACTCGGTATACGGCGTGCGTGCCTGTCCGTCAAACACATAATCCGTGGATACGTGCATCAGCTTTGCGTGATACCTCGCCGCCGCAATGGCCAGGTTTCTTGGTCCGACCGCATTGATCTTATATGCGTTGTCCACATCCGTCTCACACCCGTTTACATTCGTGTGCGCGGCACAGTTGATGATGGCATACGGCTTCACTTCCGCCACAAATCGGTCCACGGCGTCGACCTTCGTGATATCGAGCTCACCGACATCCGTATTCACGCACTCATACTCTGTGCTGCCCTGATATGTTTTGTTGATCGCGCGCCCGAGCTGTCCATTGCAGCCCGTGACGATTATCTTTTTTACCACACTCATCTTTTCATTTCCTTTCCTGATATTGTTAGCTTTTCTCATATAGCCGAACTCTATTCACCGCAGGTACGCCGGAAATCCCCTAACATGAAATTAGAGCGTGTCTGACGGAAAGCATTTTTCAAACACGCTCTAGCCCGAAGCTGCTTCGGACGAATTCCCTTCCTTACTCTCCCAGGCCACCTGCTATGACACTGATCATAGTAGACAGAGCCTCATTCTCATCTGAACCTTCACAAAAAACCTCTATCTCATCGCCACATTTGATGCATGCGCCCAGCACACTCAGCACACTCTTGGCATTTGCCGTATTTCCGCGGAATGTAAAGGTTATCAGCGAGTTAAACTGCATCGCTTCCTTACATAAAATTCCTGCCGGACGCAAATGCAGCCCTGTCGGGTTCTTGATAACTACCTTCTGACTAACCATTTCTCACACCTCCATTATGGTATCCCACCTTGCGCTCGCGTGCATCACAGCATTACGTTCTGTATCAGTTCGGCAAGCTCCCTCGCCTCTTTCTCGATCATCCGCTGATCCTTTCCCTCAATCATTACCCGAACCAGCGGCTCTGTACCCGAAGGTCTGATCAACACTCTGCCCTCATCTGCAAATTTCGCGCTCACCCGCTCGACCGCCTCCGCGATCTCCGCATATTCCATATAACTGTTCTTCTTGTGATTGGGAACCTTCGCCCCGACAAGCGCCTGTGGGAGCACTGTCATGATCGTCGCAAGCTCTGACAGGGATTTTCCTGTCTCTACCATCACCTGCAGTAAATGCAATGCGCTGAGCAGACCGTCACCCGTCGTATTCTCATCAAGGAAGATAATGTGTCCTGACTGCTCTCCGCCAAGATTTGCCCCGATCTCGATCATCCGCTCCAGCACATACCGGTCTCCGACCTTTGTCTGCTCGATATTGATCCCGTTCTCCTTGCCCATGAGGAAAAATCCCAAGTTGCTCATCACGGTTGCAACGATCGTATTGTCCTTCAGAGTGCCCTTTGATTTCATATGGTCACCGATGATCGCCATGATCACATCACCGTCAACCTGATTGCCGTTTTCGTCCACCGCGAGCAGTCTGTCCGCGTCACCGTCAAACGCCAGCCCCACGTCCGCCTTCTCATACACCACGCGCGCCTGCAGTTCACCCATGTGGGTAGAACCGCAGTTTGCATTGATGTTCGTCCCGTCAGGATTGTTGTGGATCGCCACGATATTCGCGCCAAGCTCCTTGAGCGTCTCCACAGATGTGTAGAAGGAAGCGCCCTCCGCACAGTCGACCACGATCTTCATGCCGCTCAGATCGACCGGAACAGCCTGCACGGAATGATTGATATACTCCTCCCGCGCATCCGTGCGATACTTGATCTTTCCCACGCTCGGTCCCGTCGGAAACTGGATATCCTTCATGCCGCTTCTGATCAGGGCCTCGATCTCATCCTCCATGGAATCCGGCAGCTTAAACCCGTTTCCGTCAAAGAACTTGATCCCGTTGAACTCAACCGGATTGTGCGAAGCCGATATCACAACACCCGCGTCCACTCTGTATTTTTTGGTCAGATAAGCGATCGCCGGCGTAGGGATCACACCCACGTACACCACATTTGCCCCCACAGAGCAGGCTCCTGCCATCAGGGCATTTGCCAGCATATCCCCGGAAATGCGCGTGTCACATCCCACCATGATCGTCGGCTTATGCGCGTTCTCCTTCGACAGGACATACGCCCCGGCCTGACCTAACTGCATGGCAAGCATCGGTGTCAGTTCATCGTTTGCCACCCCCCGCACACCATCTGTTCCAAATAATCTCGCCATCTCTTACAATCCTCCAAAATTTATTTATTCATTATTATTGCCATCAGCCTCTTCTTCTATCGCCTCGAGTACGATCGTCATCTGATACGGCTGTTCCAGTGTCACATCATCCAGAACGTCATTAAATGTAATCTCTCCCTGATAGATTCCCGGAACCCACTCCGTAAGCCCAAGTTTTTCAAGCAGCGCATTCATATCTATCACGCCGATCACATCCTCGGCATTCACCGCATCCACTGCCGCCTTTGTTCCTGATATGCGGATCGTATAGTACTCCTGGTTTTCCAGTTCCCTCAAAGTCAGCTTCAGATCATCCGGATTGCTGCCAGCCCCAAAACCCGCTGCAAAATGTCCTGATGTCGCCGGTATCCGCAGTTCCCTTGTCACGAGCTGCTCGATCCCCACCGTAACGCTCACATTGCCGCCAAAACTGCTGTCCGCAAACTGTACTCCTGTTGGCAGATACTTCCTGACATTGATCACTGCAGTCATACTTTCTGTCCGGTCCTCGACACTGAGCGCCGGATCTGATATGACGATCTTTGAAATGCCATCCAGGACACTGTTCCTGCCCGCGATCGTCACAGTCTCGGGCATGCTGAACGGCTCGCCATTGACCACATACCCGTTTGCCGGCTGATCCGGAACAACAAAGCTCAGCGGAACGATCTTTGTCCCCAGGATCGTCACGGCGACATTCACCGTCGTTATGTTCATCTTGATCGAACTGTTCTTGATCTCATTATTCTCTGCATCGTAGAGTTTCAACTCAGCGCTTGTATTGATATCCGAAGAATAATCGTCGACACTGATCACTGCGTCCACATGGTCTATCTCCTCGATCAGTGACTCCGGTCCTGAGAATCTGACAACATTCTGGCTCGGCTTCACCTCTCCGACCACATAACCCTGCGCCGGTTCCCCGGATGTCGTCACGTTGATCGGCTTCTGAACACTCCTCTTGTTCTCGATCGACAGCTTCACGCTGTCTATATTGGTCTTGAAATCAAGCTCAGAATTGCTGCGCGCACTCGACACCTTGATCCCGATCGTATTCATGAGTGTGAGCTCCGACATATCCGCAACTGCCCTGATATCCTCCTTTGAGACATACTGCAGCACAGTCTTCTTTCCTTTCACCGTGACGTTGACCACATCTGTCCCATCCAGCACGTCATAGACCTTCCCCTCATTTGTCACCAGATCCGCATTGATGATCTCGACCGGGATATTGTAATAGGTATCCGTGACAAGCGGATCGTTGCTGTTATCCACCACGATCCACAGACCGCAGGACACGATCACTGCCAGGATCTTCAGGCCAAAATTGTTTGTGATCAGCCTGACCGCTTTCTTCAATATACTATTTTTCATCTTTAGCCCTACCTTTCCAGAGCCTGCGCTTCTTATTATCCTCCACTTCCTTATTCTGAATCATGCTGATCTTCTCCCGCAGCCCGTTGGCGTCCAGATTGCGGTACAGCTTTCCCTCATATGTGACACTGACGTGCCCTGTCTCCTCCGACACAATGATCGTGAGCGCATCTGTCACTTCCGATATTCCCACGCCCGCCCGGTGCCTTGTGCCCAGCTCCTTGCTGATCTCCATATTGTCGGACAGCGGCAGATAACAGGTCGCCGAGACCACCCTGTTCCCGCGTATGACCACTGCACCATCATGAAGCGGCGTATTATGTTCAAAGATATTGATGAGCAGCTGGCTGGAGATCAGTCCGTCCACCTCAATACCTGTTCTCTCGTATTCTGTGAGCAGCACATTCTGCTCGATCACCATGAGCGCGCCAGTCTTCACCTTGCCCATCTCAAAGCTCGCCTTCACCAGGTCGTTCACCGTCTTGTCTGAAAAGCGCTCATCCGTCGCCTTCTCAAACGTGATCAGGTTCGTGACGAAGCTCTTGCGTCCAAGCTCCTCAAGCGCGTGGCGCAGCTCCGGCTGCAGGATGACGATCATCGCCGTGACCGCTATGCTCAGCACATGTTCCACGATCCATATGATCGTGTGCATCTGAAAGACTACCGCCAGCAGGATAAACGCTATGATAATGACGATCCCCTTCATGAGAAGCCACACCTTGGTATGTTTGATCCATGCCATGATCTGATACAGCAAAAAGGATATAATGATAACCTCCACTATATCCTGCCATCTGATGTTAAAACTGCGCAATGATAACGTCTCCATATAGGAACCAAGACGTTCAAGAATCATATCCATTTTGATCCATCCTTTTTATCTATCCCTCTTCTGCTCTCTGACTGCCTTTTCCGGAACCCTGATCGTCTTCACCCGCTTCTGCGGCGCTGTCACTGTATTCTTGGGAACAGCCTTCACATAATAATAATATTCGTCGTCCTCAAACTGCACATACTCCGTCCGCGAGTAGTCCACATTGAACACAAAAAACTCCAGTATCTTTGCGAGCGCCACCGACACTACGCTTCCGACGATCAGACCGGCGATCGAGAGATTTGTATTGTACATCAGATCCCCGAAGAGCATGACCAGCACATCGAGAAGCGCCCCTGTGATCATGGCAATCATCCAGGAGTAATCGACGCTGAGCCTCCTGATAAAATACACGACGATCAGCGTGGCGGTAAAAGCTGCCAGCGTCACATACATCGCCTTATTTCCGAGCATCCCGTCAATGACATACCGGAATTTCTCCAGCGCGCCGTCATCCTCAAAAGTCCCCAGCATCGACGCGTTGCCGATCATATAACTCACTGTATAATACACAACCGTCCCGCTCGCCACCGACACTGCCGAAAACGGTGTTCCCACGAGTCCCATCGCGATGGGCATTACATAGGGTATCTTCAGCATAAAGCAGAGCGGTGTCAGCAGCACGGCGATCGTGTCCTTTGACGCGAACCGAAAATAGAGGATGAACAGCAGCAGGAACACGACCAGCGCCACCAGCGCACATTCCGCCGAGAATTTGTACAGGTGTCCGAGCGTCACAGCCGCTGCCACAAACACGATGAAATTCATCGGCAGAATCGAGCACATAAGCGCCAGCACCAACACGACCACCGCTTTTTTCAGCTCACTCATGTAACCGATACTGCTGTTGATCATGATCAGCGTCACGAGCGCCAGCAAAAATTTAAAAACTGGTGTGAGATACAGCTCATACTTGCTGTAAAACTTCCTCAACTGTTCCCTAAAAACCAAAAGGTTTGTCATAATTATTTCCTCTCCAACCTTATTTACCCATCCCAAAAACTACTTTTTGGTCTCCCGCTCATACATATAAGCAAGTTTTTTGAGGTTATTGTAATATGTTTTCAGGCTTTTTCTTGCCCTTGTATACCGATAGGTATACACTCCATATGAGATCAATGCATATGCTCCCGTAAAGATCAGATAATAAATAATCACTGACTTTGCAAAACCAAACAGATCCATCTTGTAGATGTCTGCCATAAAAACTTCAAAATCGTAGAAGATAAACATTGCAAATAAAATAACATACGCAATCGTTGCGCCGATGATCGATTTGATGACCTGCAGACCGATATAATCGCCACGGAAATAATTCCCGATCGCGACGTTCTTTCTTCCCTCATCGGCCTCGTAACAGGCCATCCTGGTCATCAGCCTTATTCTCTCTTCATTCAACATAACTCTCTTCCTTATGCAATCACATTTGTGCAGTCACATCAGCCGGAAGCTACTGTCTGTCGAGGAAGCGCATCTTATTTCCAGTGGACTGCGGCTTCTTCGGCTCCACCAGCACAGCCTTTGGCTTATCCATCACGCTGGAGAGATTGTTCGTCATCTCACGCTTGCACTTCTCGCAGTATTTTCCAGACCGGATCGACGCTCCACAGTTCTCGCAGGGAATCTTTACCGGAGAGTCCTCCGTAAACTCAAGACGCTCCTCACGGATCCACTGCTGGATCTGCCCCACCTCAACCTCACAGTCCTCAGCAACCTGCTTGATGTCCGCCAGACGGTTCTCGCGGATATACTTCTTTACCGCCTGAAACTTTTCCTCAAGCTTATCCTTGCATGCCGGACAGATCGGCATCCCGGACATGTAATTAAACAGCTTCCCACATTTTCTACAGTTCCTTACATTCATTGAAAATCCCTCCATTGATCATTTTATTCCTACATCCCTTCGCCGATGCAGAGTGCTATGAAATAAACAGACTTTACCCCATGCCGCTTTAGCTCCAGGGCAACGGCATCCAATGTACTCCCTGTCGTGTATATGTCATCGACAAGAATTGTTTTATTTAATTTTACAACATTTGCGGTAATATTAAAAGCCTTTTTCAAATTATTTTGTCTTTCTTGTATGGTAAGTTCTTTCTGCGGTGTTGTTTTCCGGACCCTTTTTACCAGTCTGTCATACATTTTGATCCCTGTAAGCCTTGACAGCTCCGCCGCGACAAGCTCTGCCTGGTTGTATCCCCTGCTCCTTCTTCTCGATGCGTGGACCGGGACCGGCAGAATGGCGTCCGCCTCCATCATGCGGATCTCCTCTGACAGCCTGTCGCAGATATCCCTTGCGTAGAACGCTGCGTATTCGCACCTCTTCCCATACTTGAACCGGTAGATGCTCTTTTTCATACTCTGGTAGTCATAGAGGGCATAACCATAGTCATACACATGTTTCCTCCGCATACAGTCATGGCAGAATTCTCCCGTGCCGGACTGCCCCGGCTCCCCCACAAGCTGCTTTCCGCACCGTCTGCACCGCGGTTCCGTGATATACTGTGGTTTTGTCCTGCACCGTGTGCATATCAGTCCCTCTCCCATCGGCACAAGTCCATCGCACACCGGACACCGGCGCGGAAACACCATATTCACCAGCGCATCCTTTATTCCACATCCTGATTCATGATCTCGCATATTCTTTCCTTCAAACCTGTGTATCGTTTCTGTTCATTCTCGTTTGCGATCATCTGATTGACAGTCTCCCTGCTTCCCAGTATCGTCACACAGCTTTTCGCCCGTGTCACTCCCGTGTAGAGCAGATTCCTGTTGAACAGCATTTTCGGACCCGCTAGGAGCGGCATGATCACTGCAGGATATTCGCTTCCCTGCGACTTGTGTATCGTGACTGCATAGGCCAGCTCGATCTCGTCAAGCCCGGTGATCGGATAGGTGACCCTGCGCAGGTCGTCATACTCCACGACAACCGTCTTTGCCGTCTCGTTGATCTCCTTTATGATGCCCACGTCCCCGTTGAACACGCCCTGTCCGCTGTCCACTGCAATGCCATATTTGCTGACGATCTCCCATTCAAGCTGATAATTATTCCGGATCTGCATCACCTTGTCGCCCAGGCGGAACACCCCGTCGCCATGCGCCAGCTCCAGCTTTTCCGATGACGGCGGATTGAGATACTGCTGGAGGATCCCGTTTAATGTCTCCACCCCGAGCGCTCCCTTGCGCATCGGCGTGAGCACCTGGATATCATAGGCTCCTGATTTTACATATCCGGGCAGCTTTTCCGTGATCAGCAGGATCATATGCTTGTAGATCACATTGACATTATCGCGTTCCAGGAAAAAGAAATCCCTGCTCTTGTTGTCCAGTTTGATCGCTTTCCCTTCATTAATATAATGTGCGTTGACTACGATATCGCTCTCCCCCGCCTGCCGGAATATCTTTGACAGCACGACCGTGGCAATGCACCCGCTCTCCATCAGGTCCTTCAGCACCTGTCCCGGACCGACGGAAGGAAGCTGATTTCTGTCGCCTACCATCACGAGTCTCGTCCCCGGCGCGATCGCCTTTAGCAGCGACTGGAACAGATGGATATCCACCATCGACATCTCATCGATGATAATGACATCCGCCTCCAGTGGATTGAGTTCATTCTTCTCAAAATGCACAGCCGACGCCTGTCTGTCATCCGACATATCGCCGTTCAGCTCCAGCAGCCGGTGGATCGTCTTCGCCTCGAATCCGGTTGCCTCCGTCATGCGTTTGGCCGCTCTTCCGGTGGGCGCTGCCAGAAAGATATCCATGCCCTCCTGCTCAAAATAGCGGATGATCATATTGATCGTCGTCGTCTTGCCGGTTCCGGGACCGCCGGAAAGGATAAAAATACCATTCTGAACCGCCTCCGTCACAGCTTTGCGCTGCAGGGCATCCAGTTCCATGCAGCTGCTCTCCTCCAGTTTCCCGATCTTCCTCTCCAGCTGTTCCAGTTCCACTCTGGTAAAACGCTCCGCCCCGTCGAACGCCTGCTGAAGCTCATACAGCATTCTGGCGCAGTTCAGCTCTGCATAGTAGGCGCCCATACTGTAGACGCACACGGTCTTCTGCCCGTCCTCCAGCACTTTTTCCTTGAGCACGAGCTTTTTGTCGATCGCAAGATTGGCAATCTGCGGCTCGATCTGTTCCGGCTTCAGCCCCAGCATGTCAGCAGCCTTATCCAGCAGGATCCCTTCCGGCAGAAAGACATGCCCCTCTGTTCCCGCCTGCAGCAGTGTGTACAGGATCCCGCTTCTGATCCTGTAATCCGAGTCCGTATGGATCCCGATGCGCGACGCGATCTCATCCGCGATACGAAATCCGATACCGGACACATCCTCCGCCAGTTTATACGGATTTTCCTGCATGATCTTATAGAGCCCCATGCCGTACTGTTTATAGATCCTGAGCGCCAGCGTATTTGAGATGCCATATTTCTGCAGGAAAAGCATGGCATCCCTCGCATCCTTCTTCTCCTCCACCTGCTCCGCGATCTCTCTCGCCTTGCGCTCACTGATCCCCTTGATCTCAGCAAGCCTGTCCGGCTCCTCCTCTATGATCCGGAAGGTATCATCCCCGAAATGCCGCACGATGCGGGCAGCGAGCGCTGCGCCGACTCCCTTGATCGCACCGGAGCCAAGATAGCGCTCCACCGCCTCCCTGTCCTCCGGGGCGACCACATCAAAGCGGTCCACCCTGAACTGCTTTCCGTAAACAGCATGCTCTACATAAGTTCCCTCCGCCTCGATGCTCTCACCCTCATCAAGGTTGGTGAAGATTCCTGTACAGGTGATCTCCATCTCCCCGGCCTTGAGACTGATCACCCCGTAGCCGTTCTCGGTGTTTTTGAAAATAATGTGCTCTACATAACCCTTCAGTTTCTCCAAGACGCCTGTTCCTCCATAAACTGTCAAAAGCAGGGGAAAATCCTTTCCCCTGCTCGCGCGCCGCCAATGCACCCTATGTAATGATTCAATCCCCAGAAAGTTCCTCCGGCTGTACCACCCCTATGCCGTAGTTGCGCTTCATCTGCTCATACAGGATATTTGCCAGCCCCAGCCCATCGCCGTCCGTCACATTGTCGCACAGCTCCTGCACTGCAAAATCCTTAAAATAATCTACCATTTTTGTCGCATAGCCGTTTTCCTCATCCGAGAAAACTTTTGTGGTCTTCATCATCGCGTTAAAGACCTGCTCCACAAAATAGGACTCAAACTCCTTGCACGCCTCCCTGAGCTCTGCCTCATCCGCCGCCGCACTGCCGTTCTCCAGCTTATTCTGCAGCGTCTCAGCCTTGCTGCCGGAAGCCTGGCTTGTCATATAGTCTGCATATGCCGAACCCACTCCACCGATATTCATACCTAACTACCTCCTATCAGCGTTTCAACTGGTTTGCCTGCTGAAGCATCTCATCCGAAGTAGTGATAACCTTGGAATTCATCTCATAGGCTCTCTGTGCCACGATCAGGTTGACCATCTCATCCGCGATCTGCACGTTGGAGCCTTCCAGATAGCCCTGAATCATTTTCGTCCTGGGCAGATTATCATTCTCAGCCTCATTCATCGCCTCGCCGCTCGCCGCCGTCTCCGAGAACAGGCTGTCTCCCTCTTTGCTCAACCCTGCCGGATTGTTGAACTGCCAGAGCCCGATCTGAACGTCCAGGCTCTGCGGTACGCCGCTTTCATCGGGATAATACAGCATCCCGTCATTCCGTCCGACCGTGATCTTGCTGGTGACGATGTCGTCATCCTCGAGAATGATCGGCTCCCCTTCAGAATCCAGCACTGGAAGACCGTCTGTCGTCTCCAGCGTGATGCCCTGCGGTCCGACCGCGAACACAAAATTACCATTGCGTGTATAGTATGTATTGCCATCCGCACCCCTGATGCCGAAAAAGCCGCGTCCGTTCAGCGCAAAATTCGCTGACCCGGGAGTTTCGAGCAGGTTTCCGTCTGTAAAAATGGAAGTGATCGAAGAATTTCTGACACCCAGGCCTACCTCCGCACCGATCGGCTTGTTCGCACCGTTTGCGGTGGTGGTCCTTGTCTGTATCGTCTGATATAAAAGTGATTTGAATTCCATAACCTCCGACTTGTAACCTGTCGTATTTACATTGGCAAGGTTGTTGGCAATATTGTCTACATTTAACTGCTGCGCGATCATACCTGTCGCGCCTGTCCACAATGACCGTACCATCTATCGTTCCCCCTTATCAAACTTTGCTCAGTGACATTGTCTTCTCAAGCGTCTCATCAAAAGTCGTCAGCATCTTCTGGTTTGACTCGTACTGCCTTGATATCGTTATCATGTTTACCATCTCCTTGACGACGTTCGCGTTTGACATCTCGAGATATCCCTGACGGACATCCGGATCCTCCGCTTCTGTCTCCACTGCACCTTCCTTGACATCCCACATCGTCTCGCCGTAATGAGTCAGATAATTGGTATCTTCAAAATCTGATATTTTGAGGCTCGCCACGAGTCTGTCATCCTGATAGATATCCCCATTGCGGTCAAAGACTGTGGTGCCTGCCGTTGTCGAGAGCTGGATCCTGCCATTCTCACCGAGGACATAATCGCCATCCTTCGTCACCAGATAGCCCTCCTTCGTGATGGTAAAACCGCCGTCCCTCGTATATTTCGTAGAGGTCTCCCCGGATTTGCTGGTAAACTCAATGTTGAAAAATCCGCTTCCGCCAAGTGCGATATCATACGTATTTCCCGTATCCCTGAGCGAACCCTGCGAGAAGTCCGTGTACGTCTCCCCGATCTTCACGCCGAGGCTCATGTTCCCCAGCCTTCTGGGTGTGTTGGGATTCTCTGTCAGATCCTTGATCTTCACCGCCATCACTTCCGAGTACGCCTGACTCGTAGAACCTTCCTTCTTAAAACCAGTCGTATCCGCGTTTGCCAGATTGTTCGACATGATATCCATTCTGTACTGCTCATTCAACATACCAGTGTATGATGTGTATAGACCTCTAAGCATAAGTTCCTCCTAATCTGTTACAAAACTCCGGCTCAGCACAGGCACTGCAATTATATTTGTAGAGAGAAACGATGTCTGCCGGTCACTCGTCCCTGCTGCCCGCGAGAAATTCCACATACTTGCCCGTGCCGATCGCAACCGCAGTCATGGGATCCTCAGCAGTCATCGTGTTGATGCCCGTGCGGGACTCGATCAGATCCTCCAGCCCGCAGAGCAGACTTCCGCCTCCTGTGAGCACGATCCCCCTGTCCGCGATATCCGCCGCCAGCTCAGGCGGTGTCTTCTCGAGAACGCTGTGGATCGTATCGATGATCTGGGAGGTCGTCTCCCGCAGCGCCTCCTCCGTCTCCTCGGAGGAAACCCGGATCGTCTTGGGAAGACCTGTGACAAGGTTGCGCCCCCTCACATCCAGATAGTCGACCTCCGCCCTCTTAAATGCTGAACCTATTTTAATCTTAATGTCTTCTGCTGTTCTCTCACCGATCAAAAGATTGTGTTTCTTTCTCATATATCTGACAATGGCTTCATCAAAGTCATCGCCTGCAACCTTGATCGATGCACTGACTACCGTACCGCCGAGCGAGATCACCGCAATATCGGAAGTACCGCCCCCGATATCCACGATCATGTTCCCACAGGGTTTTGAGATGTCGATCCCCGCACCGATCGCTGCAGCGATCGGCTCCTCAATGATCTTGACATCCCTCGCGCCTGCCTGGTACGTAGCATCCTCAACCGCCTTCTTCTCCACCTCCGTAACACCGCTCGGTACGCATACCGCGATGATCGGTTTCCTGAAGGTCTTCCTGCCCAGCGCTTTCTGGATAAAGTGTTTCATCATCTGCTCCGTCACTTTATAATCAGAGATGACTCCCTGCCGGAGCGGCCTGACTGCCACGATATTTCCCGGAGTTCTTCCGAGCATCAACCGCGCATCCTCACCGATGGCTTTTATCTTCTGTGTATCCCTGTCAAAAGCAACGACGGAAGGCTCCTTCAGCACAACGCCCTTCCCTCTGATATAAACTAATATACTCGCGGTACCAAGATCGATCCCAATATCTGTGTATTGCATGGCTGTGTGCCCCTTTCTTTGAATCATATTTGTAAAATCAAGTCATTTATCATGTAGGAACTGTTCAGTTCCTTCGCTTCGTTCGCATATCAGGATGCGTCAGTGATCTTTCTGCTGATCCTAACATAGTATTCCCATTACGGTTATATCTATGAAGACATACTGTAACTAAGCCATTATAACCTAATTTAACCATTTTTCAAAGGGTTTTCACACTTTTTTTACAATAAAAATTTTGAGGCTTCAAATAGTGCCGTCAAAATGGTTTACAGTAACTATATCGGCGGTCTTTTCACAATACTTTAGTTATTTTCAAAATATTATGTAAATTCATTATATTATCTGACAATTGTTTTGTAAAGATTTTTTTATAAAAATCAAAAAACTGCCACAGATCCAAAGGATCCATGACAGCTCCCATTGCAGTCCGAACCTGCCGGACCGCACTCAGCTCCTGTACCTTATTGCGCCTCGGAGTCTGTAAACATACTCTCCGATGCTGTTGTCGACGACATCGTACACCTTCCGTCGAACGCCGCCCCCTCGTCGATGACAAGAGAACCTGCCGTGATGTTCCCGGCAATCTTACCGGTAGACAGCAGCTCCAGCTTTCCCTGGACTGTGATGTCGCCATCCACCCTCCCCGAGATGATCACGCTCTGTGCGGTGATGTTTCCCTTTACCTGTCCCTCCGCACTGAGGATCAGTTTCTTCTCGCAGGAACAGTTCCCGTTGATCACGCCGTCGATCCGGATCGTCTCCGCCGAGGTCAGATCACCGTCAAAGGTGGTCTCCTTTCCGATCAGCGTGCTGACCTTCTCCCGTCCATCATCTGCATACGCAGAGTTCTTGTTTTTTCCCAACATGACATCCTCCTTTTAACCTAACCTTTCGCTTCCAGTACCAGCAGCGGATCGATCACCTGTTCATTGTAAAGCACCTGATAATCTAACTGCGTGTCATTTCCATTGATGACGATCAGTGTGTCGCGGCTCTGCACCTGCTGCCCCATCTCCACCTGCACATCTGCCTCCTGCCGGCACATATAGCGCGATCTGTAGCCATTCCCATGATCCACTTCTATAATGATCGGATATGTATCATCTGCCCCGACTGAGGCAACAGTCCCATCTCCCGCCACTGTAATACGGTCCTCCTGCTGTGCACTGATCGAGATGTAGGGGTGCTCCTCCGAATAGGACTCCTTCAGAAGACCTCCCGCCGTACATGGATACTGGCTCGGGACAGAAGTGTCCTTCTGCGGCGCTTCCTCCGTGCTCTCTTCCACTTCAGACATCTCCGCCACCTCAGCTTTTACGATCTCTGCCTGCCTGTACAATTCGTTTTCTTCCATAAGGGCAGCATTCCGGGCATTCAGTGTCTCCTTCTCACTCTCCAGCTGTCTGACCTGCTGTTCGCTCGACGTCAGCTTCTGGCGGAGATCAGACTCTATCCTGTAATGTGTTCCTGACCGGAATATGTTCCATGCAAATGTGGCACAGACCAGCAGCATCAGGACAATGATCATCCGCAGCGTCTTTAGCGAGAGATAAAACTGCCTGGTATCTTTTCCTGTGTTGGAGACAAGAAGAAGCGAATAAGATTCCTTGCGCTTGTGTTTTTGCTGATTCATAAGAATCTCCCCTCTACAAACAATAGTGACTTCTTACATCTGCACAGACTTTTGCTGGCTTCTGAATCCCCTTTTTCGCAATCTGCGCAGAAAATGCATCATTCTATACCTGACTATTACAACTATGTTACAATTTTATCACAATCTGGCAAAATGTCAAACCTATTCTTCACAGATACGGCGCCTGATGCGGGACTGCGCCTCAGGAAACCCCTGCGGACTGTCTCTTATCAGGCAGAAATACTGCCGCAACACCGGCGGACAGAAGGCATCCCGCTGCCCCGATGCCGAAAACGAGCTGCGGGGAAAATTCCCACACCCAGCCGACAACCACAGGCATGACGATCCCGATGGCACTGCCAAACGACTCCACGACGCCGAGGATGATCGTGCCGTTGTGGTCATCAAACACGTCATAAAAATAGGCAAAGGACACGGAGGCAAAGATATCCTTCACCATGGACAGCACGATCCCGGCGATAAAAACGGGCACACTGCGCGACAGCAGAAAGATCATTGCCGGAAGCGCGTCAAATCCAATGTCAAAGACATAGAACCACTTCCTGCCCTTCACATCTCCCATATGACTGACAAAGAGCGCCCCGACTGCATTGAACAGTGTCATGAACGAGAAGATCGCCATGACATTCGACACGGAGATCCCCATAGTCAGTGCATACAGCGGCAAATATTCCATCGCCACGCCATAGATGTTCGCGAAAAATTTGACGATCATATAGGACCAGAACTTTTTATCGCCCGCGATCCTGCAGAATGAGCGCCACGTCACTTTCTCTTCAGTCTCCCCGCTCCCGTCAGGATCCGTCTTTGCCGGCTGTCCCGCGCCGCACTCCCTGCGGACCAGCAGAATCATGACAAGCGGCAGTACATACAGCGCCCCCGCCGCTATATACATGCCGCTGACATTGACAGCCCTGACCATATGTGCCCCGAGGAACAGCCCGACGGAAATACCCCCGTACAGGAACAGGTCCCGCACGGCAAAGTATTTTCCCCTGTGCTCCTCCTCGATCTCATAATTGATATCGTTTCCCAGTGAGTAATTAAAAGCTGTCCGCACACAGGCAAGCAGCACCAGTGCACCGACCAGCAGATACGCCTGGTCGATGCTCCCTGCCGCACAGCCTGTGATGACCGCCGCCAGCATCGCCACGACCGCCACGCGGTACGCATCATACTTTACTGATATGATGCTCACCATCCCCGGCACGACCACGCAGCAGGCGTTCACCAGCGCGAGCACATAGCCGTAGTAGCGTGCCGGCTGTCCTTTTTCCTCCAGCAGCACGGACATCATATTCTGCACGGGTCCGTCCACCATGAAAAAGAGCATGTACAGCAGGTATATCTTAACATATTTTCTTCCAAACATTCCCTTATAGGATCTCAATAGTGATCTCATCTTTTGTCCTTTTCCATATTGTCCTTTCCGGCTCTGTCCAGCATCCTTTTCACATAGATTCCCGTGTAGGAGTCAGGGCACCTGGCAATGTGCTCCGGCGTTCCTTCCGCGATCACCGTGCCGCCGCCGTCTCCGCCCTCCGGCCCGATATCGATGATGTAGTCCGCGGTCTTGATCACGTCCAGGTTGTGCTCGATGACGATCACCGTGTTGCCCCCCTCGGCAAGGCGCTGCAGGATCTCGACCAGCTTATGGACATCCGCAAAGTGGAGCCCTGTCGTCGGCTCGTCCAGGATGTAGATCGTCTTACCTGTGCTCCTGCGGCTCAGCTCCGTCGCAAGCTTGATGCGCTGTGCCTCTCCGCCGGAGAGCGTCGTCGAGGGCTGTCCCAGTCTGATGTAGGAGAGTCCCACATCATATAAAGTCTCGATCTTTCTCTTAATAGAAGGGACCGGATCAAAGAACGTCATCGCCTCCTCGACTGTCATATCCAGCACGTCGTAAATGCTCTTTCCCTTGTATTTCACGTCGAGCGTCTCCCGATTGTAGCGCTTTCCCTGACAGACCTCGCACGGCACATACACGTCCGGCAGGAAATGCATCTCGATCTTGATGATGCCGTCGCCGCCGCACGCCTCGCACCGCCCGCCTTTGACATTAAAGCTGAAACGCCCCTTGCTGTAGCCCTTTGCCTTCGCATCGACAGTCGAGGCAAACAGGTCGCGGATCTGGTCAAACACCCCCGTGTAAGTCGCCGGGTTCGACCGCGGCGTCCTGCCGATCGGCGACTGGTCGATGGCGATCACCTTGTCGAGCTGATCCACCCCTTCTATCTTCCTGAACTTGCCCGGAAGGGTGCGCGCCCTGTTGAGTTTTTTTGCCAGATATTTGTACAGGATCTCATTGACCAGGGAGGATTTGCCGGAACCGGACACCCCTGTCACACAGGTGAACACGCCGAGCGGAAACTTCACATCGATATTTTTGAGATTGTTCTCCGCCGCCCCCTTTACCATAAGCCAGCCCGTCGGCTTTCTCCTTGCCGCAGGCACGGGGATCTGTATCTTCCCGCTCAGATACTGTCCCGTGATGGACTCCGGCACCTGCATGATCTCCTCCGCCGTTCCCTGCGCGATCACTTCCCCGCCGTGTTCCCCGGCGCCGGGACCGATATCGATCACATGGTCCGCCGCCAGCATGGTATCCTCGTCATGCTCCACGACGAGCAGCGTATTGCCGAGTCCCTGCAGATTGCGCAGGGCAGACAGCAGCTTGTCATTGTCCCGCTGGTGCAGACCGATGCTCGGCTCGTCCAGGATATAGCACACGCCGACAAGACCTGAACCGATCTGTGTCGCCAGGCGGATCCGCTGCGCCTCACCGCCCGACAGGGACGCCGTTCCCCTGGACAGGCACAGATATTCGAGTCCGACACTTGCAAGGAATCCCACACGCGCCCGGATCTCCTTCAAAATGCGCTTTCCGATCAGCTGCTGCTGTTTCGTCAGCTCCATTGTGTCCAGAAAACTGTACAGATTGCTGATCGACATGGAGGTGATCTCATAGATGTTCTTATCGCAGACTGTCACCGCCAGGGAAGTCTTTTTCAGACGCCTTCCGCCGCACTCCTTGCAGGGCGTGATGCGCATGAACGTCTCATACTCCTGTTTGATACCTTCGGACGCGGTCTCCCGGTACCTGCGCTCCACATTTTTGAGCAGACCTTCGAATGCGACAGGATAGATCCCCTCCCCGCGCTGTCCCTTGTAATGGACAGTCACTTCCTTGCCTTTTGTCCCGTTCACCAGCACGTCTTTCACTTTGTCTGACAGCTCCTCAAACGGCGTGTCGAGAGAGAAGTCATATTCCTTGGACAGCGCCTGCAGGATCGCATTCGTAAAGCTTCCCTTGTCCGCACACGACTGCCAGCCCATGACAGTGATCGCCCCCTGGTTAATGCTGAGGCTTTTGTCCGGTATGATCAGATCGATGTCAAACTCCATCTTGTATCCAAGCCCGAAGCATTCCGGGCAGGCTCCGAACGGATTGTTGAACGAAAAGCTCCTCGGCTCCACCTCGTCAATGCTGATATTGCAGTCGGGACAGGCAAAGCTGTCGGAAAAATTCATCATCTCGCCATCGATCATGTCGACCATCAGCAACCCGTCGGAGAGTGCCATGACATTCTCGATGGAATCTGTCAGTCTCCTCTCGATACCCTCCTTCACTGTGATCCTGTCCACGATGATCTCGATATTGTGCTTAATATTTTTCTCCAGCTTGATCTCCTCGGACAGATCGTACAGATTGCCGTCGATGCGCACGCGGACGTATCCGCTCTTTTTCGCGCGGTCAAGCACCTTGGCGTGCTCGCCCTTCCTGCCGCGCACGACCGGTGCGAGCAGCTGGAGCTTCGTGCCCTGCGGCAGCTCCATGATCTGGTCTACCATCTGGTCGATCGTCTGGCGTCTGATCTCCCTCCCGCAGTTTGGGCAGTGCGGAATCCCGATGCGCGCGTACAAAAGCCTGAAATAGTCATAGATCTCCGTCACCGTTCCGACCGTCGAGCGCGGATTGCGGTTGGTGGACTTCTGATCGATCGAGATCGCCGGCGACAAGCCGTCTATGCGCTCCACATTCGGCTTTTCCATCTGTCCCAGAAACTGTCTGGCGTAGGAGGACAGCGACTCCATATACCGCCGCTGTCCCTCCGCGTAGATCGTGTCAAATGCCAGGGAGGACTTGCCGGAACCAGACAGTCCCGTCAGCACCACAAACTTGTTTCTGGGAATGTCCAGATCGATGTTTTTCAGGTTGTGTTCGTTCGCGCCGCGAATCTTGATGACCTCTCCCCTGGGAAGCATTTTCAGTTGTTCTCTGTCCATCTTCGTACCATACCTTTCCACGATTCATTTTCACTTTTTGTGTTTTCGTTTCATCTATTACCTGAATCTTCATTCATTTTTTCCAACATGCCGTCCAACCGTCCACATTTCACAACCCGCCTGTCATCTCCTGCAGCTGTTTTTTGAGCTCCATCATCTTGTCCCGCAGCTCCATCGCCGCCTCAAAGTTGAGGTCGGCCGCCGCCTTGCGCATATTTTTCTCGACGGTTTCGATCAGTTTTTTCAGTTCCTTCTCATCCATGGACTCGGGATCTTTCGCAAACTTCTGCTCTTCCTTCGCCACTGCCCTCGAGATACTGATCAGATCCCGCACCGCCTTCCTGATCGTCTGCGGCGTGATGCCGTGCTCTTCGTTATATTTCTGCTGGATCGCACGTCTTCTGGCTGTCTCGTCCAGCGTCACCTGCATGGAATCCGTGACCGTATCGGCGTACATGACCACATGCCCTTCCGCATTTCTAGCCGCCCTTCCGACGGTCTGGATCAGGGATGTCGCAGACCGCAGGAATCCCTCCTTGTCCGCATCAAGGATCGCCACGAGCGATATCTCGGGAATATCAAGTCCCTCGCGCAACAGATTGATCCCGACGAGCACATCAAACACATCAAGGCGCATGTCACGGATGATCTGGGCGCGCTCGAGCGTGTCGATGTCCGAGTGCAGATACTTCACGCGCACGCCCACCTCGGACATATATTTCGTCAGATCCTCCGCCATGCGCTTTGTCAGCGTCGTCACCAGCACCTTGTTGTGCTTTGCTGTCTCCGCGTTGATCCGCGCGATCAGGTCATCGATCTGTCCCTCCACGGGATGGATCTCGATCTCCGGGTCGAGCAGTCCTGTCGGCCGGATGATCTGCTCCGTGCGCAGCAGCTCGTGCTGTCTCTCATATTCATTGGGCGTCGCAGACACGAAGAGCATCTGATCGATCTTCTCCTCAAACTCCTCGAAGCGCAGCGGTCTGTTGTCCAATGCCGACGGAAGCCGGAAACCGTATTCTACGAGCGTGTTCTTCCGTGAGCGGTCGCCGGCATACATGCCGCGGATCTGGGGGATCGTCATGTGCGACTCGTCAATGATGATCAGGAAGTCCTCCGTAAAGAAATCCATCAGGCAGTACGGTGGTTCCCCCTCTTTTGTACCGTTCAGATGTCTTGAATAATTCTCTATCCCGGAGCAGAACCCCGTCTCCCGGAGCATCTCGATATCAAAGTTTGTCCGCTCCGAGATGCGCTGTGCCTCCAGAAGCTTGTCCTCGCTCTTAAAATAGCGCACGCGCTCCTTCATCTCCGCCTCGATGGCATCGCACGCCTTGGCGATCCGCTCCGGCGCCACAACATAGTGCGACGCCGGAAAGATCGTGGTGTGCTCCAATGTAGCGTTGACCTTGTTCGTGACGGGATCGACTTCCGCGATCCGGTCGATCTCATCACCGAAAAATTCCACCCGGATCCAGTATTCGCCCCCCTGTGCGGGGTGAATGTCGACTACATCGCCGTGCACCCGGAAACGCCCTCTGTCAAGCTCCATGTCATTGCGGTCGTACTGCATCTCGATCAGCGCCCGGATGACTTCGTCCCTGTCCTTCGTCATACCCGGTCTCAGGGAGAGCATCATACCCTGGTACTCATCCGGACTTCCCAGACCATAGATGCAGGAAACGCTGGCGACGACCACCACATCCCTGCGCTCTGTCAGCGATGCCGTCGCGGACAGCCGCAGCTTGTCGATCTCATCGTTCACGGCGGAGTCCTTCGCGATATACGTGTCCGATGACGGGATATATGCTTCCGGCTGATAATAATCATAGTAAGACACAAAATATTCTACCGCGTTCTCCGGGAAAAATTCCTTGAACTCGCCGTAGAGCTGACCCGCGAGGGTCTTATTGTGCGCGATCACCAAAGTCGGCTTCTGCAGCGCCTGTATGATGTTTGCCATCGTGAAGGTCTTGCCGGAGCCTGTGACCCCCAGCAAAGTCTGGAACTGGTTGCCTTCCTGAAAACCCTTCACGAGCTCCGCGATCGCCTCGGGCTGGTCGCCCGTCGGCTGGTATTCACTGTGCAGTTTGAACAACATAGGACAAAATCACCTCCATGATTTCAAGCCAAATAAAATATTCGAACAAATATTCGATCGGGCTCATCAGCCCCAAAAGTACTTTTGATTATAACACACGGACTTGTCTTTGTACAGAGAAAAGAAGATATTTTCGGAACTTTTGTTTGTTACCCGTTACCCACATCAAAATGGTCATAAACATAATCCATCATGTCAAGCATCGCATCGGAAGAATACTTTCCCACCTCCTGCCGCTGCACCTCGCTGTCAAAAGAATGGAAAGTCTCCTGCCTGTTCAGGCAACGAGGCAGAAACTCCTCCGCAACCGGCTCCACGATGGCGGCAAACAGCCCCTCCTTATCTTTGAAACGCACATAAATCGTGCTGGTGCCGGCATTGGCGGCAATGGTATGAAGGGATGCGTCCAAAACTCTCTTGTCAAGAGGATGGACAAATAGAAAAATCGAAATTTGAAAAGTTTGTGAAAATTTAAAGCAACAAATTGAAAAAGCCAAAATCTTTATGGTATACTCGCAAATGCCTGAACTTAGGGACTGTGAGCAAGGATTGTATTTACAGATTCGTTTTGATCTATCCAAAGATATGTCTACTCAAAAAATAAGCGGTAAAATGCACATCAAATGCCAGTCTTATTGCGGATGGCAGTTCGCATTACAAAACACTCCAAGATAACAGAATGGAGGAATAAGAAATGTTGAAAAAAAAAGTTACTCTTACAATGGCAGCACTGATGACCTGTCTGTTGGCAGCCTGTGGTTCGTCATCAGCCGGCCAATCTAAAACAGAAGATACTCCGCAGGATGGAAGTATTGTCACAAATCTGGAGAAAATAGATATGTCAAAATGGATGTACCATTCCGACGATAACGTCTATTATCAGACCGGCATACCGTATTGTGAAACGCCTGCGGACACAGCCTATGAAACACTGGCTGTTTTTGTACCGGGTGATTACTTTTCCGGAACAGATAATGGCGACGGAACGTACACCTGCAAAGTAAATTCAGATGCGAATGTGAATGGTTACACGGCCCAAAACGCTCCGATTGTCATGCCGATTGAGACGCCGGGGTATTCGGCTCAGGCTGCATTAACCGGCTATACAAGTCTCACAGAGTATATGGAGGCAGGGTTAGTGTATGTTCACGCAGGATGCCGCGGAAGGGATGCGGGCGCGCCGGCCGGTGTCACGGATCTCAAAGCCGCAATCCGTTATCTGCGGTATACAGATGAAACCACGCCCGGAGATGCGGAAAAAATCTTTGTATTCGGTATGAGCGGCGGAGGCGCACAGTCTGCCATTGTCGGTGCAGCCGGTGACAGTGCGCTCTACGATCCTTACCTTGAACAAATCGGCGCGGTACAGGGTGTCAGTGATGCCGTTTATGGTTCCATGGACTGGTGCCCGATTACCAATCTGGACAGCGCAGATGAAGCCTATGAATGGATGATGGGCGTAACAAGGAGTGGGCTTTCGGACGATGAGCAGGCAATTTCTGATGCGCTGGCAGCTTCTTTTGCTGATTATATCAATCAGGCGGGGATAAAAGACGAAGCAGGAAATGTCCTGACTCTGGAAGAATCAGCAGACGGTATTTATCAGGCAGGCAGCTATTATGATTACATATTGGGCGTGATTGAAGAGTCTTTGAACCGCTTCCTTTCCGATACGGAATTTCCGTACGATTCCTCTGCTTCCGGAGGAAAGAATGGTGGAATGGGCGGTTTTGGCGGGCCGGGAAAACCCGGTGATCTGAACGGTTTTGGCATGCAGGATGGCAAAGAAGACGGCGGCCGAAATATGGGTGAAAAAGACGGCTTTGGCGAGCCGGCGGGAGAAAATGACATAGGCGGACCGGATGGCGCAAAAGAAGGCCCTTATGAGGATTTGGATGATATAACCCGTATCGAGGCTTCAGGCGGTATTACCATCTCCGGAACCTATGAAACTGTCGACGACTATATTGACGCCCTCAATGCAGACGGCAGATGGGTTACCTATGATGCCGAAACAAATTCGGCTTCCGTTACAAGTGTCAGCGATTTCGTAAAAGCCTTTAAGGGCGTATCGAAAAATCTTGCTGCGTTTGACCAGCTGGATGCCGGACAGGGTGAAAATGTACTGTTTGGATACGGGGACGGAAATGGAGCCCATTTTGACGCTTTGCTTGCAGATATATTGAATGAACTTGACAATAGCTATGTTTCAGATTTTGAAGAGGATCTTCAAAAAACGGATATAATTGGTTATACAGTAGCGCAGAGACTGAATATGTACACTCCCCTTTATTATCTGCTGGAATCTGAGAATGGATACAGAAGCAGCACGCCTGCAAAGCATTGGAGAATCCGCACCGGCATTGCACAGAGTGACACTTCGCTTACCACAGAAGTAAACCTTGCCCTTGCGCTTCGGAATTATGACGGCGTGGAATCTGTTGATTTTGAAACCGTCTGGGGCCAGAAGCATGTCAAGGCAGAACGCACAGGAGACAGTGCCACGAATTTCATTGCGTGGGTCAATGAGTGTATGAAGCAGTAATTTACAGCGATGCAAAATGAATATTAAAGAGGTGGTTATAATGAGTGACAATTTACGTTTTGATGCAGACAAATATGAAGTGAAAACCTGTGAGCTGGATGGCAGAAGCATAATTTATCGTGCTTTTGAAGGAATTGATTATTGTGCCAATCCTGTTGACCCGATCCAGAAACTGAATCTTTTTGTACCCGAAATATATTATCGGGAATACGGACTGAATGGCTATACCCTTCAGACAGCGCCGATTTTTGTTTCTAATACAGTGGGTGGCTATATGCCCGGTCCCGCAGACATTCCGGGCAAAGATTCTAAGGGGGAGCCCAATACTGTTTTCAGGGCTCTTGAGCATGGTTATGTTGTTGCCTGCCCGGGAATCCGTGGACGCACTTCCGGCAGAAAGGGGGATGAATTTTTTGCGGGAGATACGGCAGCTTCGAATGAGGAAAAAACCGGTAAGTCTGTTGGCAAGGCACCGGCTTTGATCGTGGATATGAAAGCAGTTGTGCGTTATTTACGCCATAATAAGGGGACTATTCCCGGTGATGTTGAGCGGATTATTACAAATGGCACCAGTGCAGGCGGCGCTTTGTCTGCCCTGGCCGGGGCAACTGGAAATAGTCCTGATTATGTTCCTTACCTTACTGCAATTGGCGCTGCTGACGAAAGGGATGACATTTTTGCGGCCAACTGCTATTGTCCGATTCATAACCTTGAAAATGCCGATGCAGCTTATGAATGGTTATTTTCAGGATGTAATGAATTTAGTAGCAGGACATTTGTGAAGGCGGACGACAAGATCCTCAAAACAACAGTGACCAAAAAGCTGACAGAAAAGCAGATTGCGTTGTCAAGAGAGCTGAAAAATCTTTTCCCGACTTATCTGAATAGTCTGCATTTGACGGACAGCGCAGGAAATCCCCTGACATTAGATGAAAATGGTGAAGGCAGCTTTCAAGAGCATATCCGCAGCTATATTCTGAAATCGGCCCAAAAAGAACTGGATACTCATGATTCTGCCAACCGTCTGGGCATGCTTGCCGTGAGAGGAAGTGAAGTAGAAAAACAATCCTGCCTGACAATCGAGGATGGCAAGGTTGTTGCATTAGATTGGGATGGCTTTGTAAAGACCATTACCCGAATGAAGCCTGTTCCATCTTTTGACGCACTGGATTTGAGCAGTCCGGAAAATGAAGAATTTGGTACAGAAAAGGTCAGTGCAAAACATTTTACCGTTTTTGGACTGGAAAACAGTGAAGTTATGGGGGACTTAGCCGATGCACAGACTATCAAGTTGTTGAATCCTACTAAATATATCGGGAAAGCAGACACTGCAAAGCACTGGCGCATCCGCCATGGTGCATTTGACAGGGATACTTCACTGGCAATACCTGTAATTTTAGCTACATTATTGGAAAATAAGGGTTATGATGTGGATTTCTTTTTGCCATGGGGATTGCCTCACAGTGGCGATTATGATTTAGGTGACTTATTTGCATGGATTGATAAAATTTGCACGTAAATATGTGTAGTGACTGAATTTGATTACTTAAGGTTTAATACTCTACATCTCTGTTTCGGAGTTTTAGCATTATAGGGTCTGTCGGGAATGTTATTTCCCGACAGACCAGCTTTTTTCTATCCCGACAGCGAAGGTGAACGCCTCAACCTTCAGAAGCTCACAATGGAGTTTTCAAAACATCTTATTCCGTTCCTTCATGTCTGCTGTTACAGCAAAAAACGCTTCCACAACTGCCGGATCAAAGTGCGTGCCGGATTCCTCCCTGATGATTGCATACGCCTTTTCAAGCGGCATGGCGCTTTTATAACATCGTTTGGAAGTCAGTGCGTCAAATACGTCCGCCACCGCCATAATCCTTGCGCAGAGCGGTACTTCTTCCCCGCTGATGCCATAAGGATAGCCTTTTCCGTTCCACCACTCGTGATGATACGCCGCCATCTCCACCGCCGTATTCAGATACCCCGATTCCCCAAGCTCCGCCTTTGCATGGGTAAGCAATTCTTCCCCGGCCGTGGTGTGCGTTTTCATGATCTCAAATTCTTCTTCCGTCAGCTTTCCCGGCTTGTTCAGGACAGCATCTGGTATATGTATTTTCCCGATGTCGTGAAGCGGCGCTGCCACCACCATATCGCTTAAATATCTGTCCGTAAGAATATTACTGTATCTTCCCTGCCTTTTCAGCTCCTTTGCAATGCACTCCACATATGCCGCTGTACGCCTGATATGTCCGCCCGTATTGTCGTCCCTGTTCTCCACGACCTCCGCCATGAAAGTAATCATGCCCGACTGCATACGGGAAACCTTTTCATGATAAAAGGAACGCTTATTGCCCTGCATAATCAGCACGATAATCGTAATCGTCATAACAAAGGCGGAAACGCTGGTAATCCCGATAAACGGAGCCAGCCCCCGCCCATAGATGCTGTCCGCCGCCCGTACATTACCTCTGTCCACCGTAATCTGCCTTGTCGTATGGTTGGAAAAGAGCAGCATCAGAATCCCGATGATCCAAAGCAGATATTTTTCCGATTTCCGCAGGCTCCTGTGCTGCATATTCTCATGAAACCAACTGCGCCAGCTTTTCCCTTTCATATAGAATAAAAGAAGCAGCATAGATAATACCCAATAAAGGATAAACTGATAAATTATGGTTTCCTGTGCCGACAGCGCAAAGAAATACGGCGGGACAAGCATTGTCGGGACAAGAAGCCCGTTGATAATGCCCAGAAACGGCAGCATCTGAACCAGTCCGCACAGACGATGCTTTTTCCTGCCAAGGCAGATATTTAACCCAATTAAGAGCAGTGCTGTCATGTTCGCGGCATCTTTTCCAAAAATCAGGAACACAACGCCAATAAGGAAAAAACTGAGCAGATAAAAGAATTTCTGCTTCTTTGCCTCCATATCCGGCTCTAAAAACACATATTTCTTTATCAGGAAACCGCTGACTGTGATTGCCGTCGTTTCCAGTATTTCCAATATTACTGTTTCCATAGCTTATGCACTGTCCTTTCCGTTCTTTTTCCTGCCCCATGCACAAACATTTTCTCCTATGTTAAAAACTCATAATCCGAATAATCCACCACACCGTTTATATGGTGCAAAGCTCCTTTGACAAGTTCTTTTACCATCAGGCACTCCTTTGAGGGCAGCGACATATTTTTCCCGCCATAATACCAAAGTCAGCAGATGTCTGAAATCCACTCGACCTGTAATTCTGCGGATTCCCCTCTACAAGAACAGCCTGATATCCCATTTGGACAGCCTTTTCAAAGCCGTATTCAATAATATCTTTGGATATGTGCTGTCTTTGAAGTTCTGTCTTTACTGCAACAGGAGAAAGCAGGAGCAGCTCGTTTTCATATTTTCCTTCCAAATGAAACCTCGAAAACATGGCATAACCTAAAACACAATCCAGTTCATCGACCATAATCAGTTCCAGCTCCGGCAGATAAAACCGCTTGCTCCGTATTTCAAGGACAAGCTGTTTTACAATGCTCGCTGACTCTTTTCCCTCTGAGTCTGTAAAAACATCTTCCACAAACTGCGCTGATGTTTCTAAATACTTATTCTCCATATTTTTAATTATTCTGTTCATATCTCTTAACCCCTCTCCCTATAAACTATTAATGCCACTGCATTTTATGACTTTCCCCAGTTCGTTGATCATCTCCCGAAGCGCCTGTAATGCTCTGTCCGAATCAGTAAACATATTCTGAAATAATCTGTCCAGATTTTCTTCAAAATCCGCCGGAAGAATTTCCGCATGTTCTTTCGCATACTGCACCACCCTTTTTTCCCCAGGGTGCGTCAGCCTGTTCATCGCAAAGATAATGTCAAAGTACGATTCCAGAAAAGCCGCCGTCCTGTGGTTTATACTCACCATGTCCTTGCGGGCGAAAGCCTTTTTAATCTGCGTGTCATATGAGGGCAGGTTTCCGGTCAGCAGGCGCAGATTTTTACGGATAATATTGTCCCGCAATTTGTCCGGATATTGAATCCGATACTTATTTTGCAGCTTTTCCAGTTCCCCGTTTTTATCGCAGAGAATCCGGCTGTGTAACAGGTTATGCCACATGCAGGTCGTATAACCGTTATAGGCTGTATATTCCTCAACGACCGAGCGGATTGTCTGTGAAAAATCCCTGATATTTCTATATAAAATATCAATGTCTGTCCCATCTTTCAGCGTACAGTCATCTTCCAGTTCCCAAAAGGAGTTTCCAATCTCCATATATTTGCAGTGTTTTTCAAGAATCTGCCTCCGCACACTTTCATCTGGTATACTGGTACAGTAAATGTATAAATCGTAATCTGATTTTTCATCATAGTCCGCACCAGCTCTTGAACCACCGAGTGCAATCGCCTCTACCTCCGGGAGTGTGGCAAATTCGCCCCATAATAATTTAAAATACATATTTTCCCTCCAATCTGATACTATACGGTTCTATCTGCAAAACAGCTTATGACTCCGTGTATATCTCTAAAAACGATGTGATTTTCCCATATGTATATTCGCCCTCAATTAATCCAAACTCCGGGTCATAATACTTATTGTCATAAAGCAGCGTCCAATGCGTATATCCCGCATCTGTATGAACCGTCAGAATCGAATATTTGTAGGGAACAGGATTTTTCTTGGAAATCCGTTTATTTCTTTCGGCGTGTCTGATGCCGTAAACATCAAGTATCTCTATCAGTTGACCAATGCTCGTAGCTCCATCTGTTTTCATATCCTTTATTACTTCTTCAACATTTTTCCCTGCAATCATAGCAATACACGCCTGTCCACACGTTGAAAAAGTAGGCTGCATAATTAACTCCATCTATCATTCCTCCCCTGGCATCTTTTCCATCCCACTGCCCGTTTCCTTTTCAGACACTATTTGAAAGCCAAGACTGCGGTAAAAACCCTCCTGCCCTTTGGAAGCTCTCAGGTCTATGCAGACCTTCCAGTTTTCCTTCAAAGTGCTTTTCATAAAATTCTCCGAAAAGCGATAGAGAAAAGTTCCTATCATCTGTCCTTGAAATTCCCTGCCTACAATAAATTCCTTCATAAACCAGTGCATACCATAATCGCCAAGCCAGTTTATTGTCGCAACTGCCCTGTTTTTATAGCGTACAATAAAGGATTTTATGCTGTTCCTAATGGCTAAGTTCATCTGCTCCTGCGTAGGGCAGGCAGTTCTGTACAGCCTAATATTACAGCCTCAATACTATCTTCCTGCTGCATATGTTTTATTATTTTTTGAAAGCCCTGCAATGTTTCTTCTTTTATGACACCAAATTCTAATTCCGAAGATATTTTTAGGTCTATATATTCCATTTCTTCCGCAGTTGGTGTAATGATTTCAATATTGCTGTTGTAAAATGGCTTCTTAAAAAAATCTTCTGTCATAGTAAAAATCGTTCCAAGCAACCCCAGCTTATGCTTATTTAAGCGAATTGCTTCATTGCGTGTAGCTTCAACAATACTAACTAATGGAACCGTTGATATATTTTGCAATCTGTCAAATACAATATGTGGCGTATTTGCCGATAATGCTATAAAATCAGCTCCACTTGTTGTAAGATTCTTAATCGCTTGCATTAGATAGTCTGTTAATTCGTCATATTTTTACTCGCTGCATAACCCCAAAACATCAAATACATTTACACTCTCAATAGTTATATTCGGAAAAAACTTCTTTCCAATTTTATTTTGTACCCCCATAAACAATATCATGGTAATAAGGAATTGTTGATTCCACTCCCATTCCACCTACTAAACCTAATTTTTTCATATCGTCACCTCAAATTCTGGTTTATCTATTAACTGCCTTAACTTTCCTTAATTTTCAAGGCTTTGCGGTATGCCTGACCTCAAAATATGTATCCTTTTCCCTTGTTTTTGCCCTTATGAGCAGATTACAAGGGAAAGTTTTTGTTATTCAGTTTTCATTGATTAATTCATTCCCACAACCTTATCCAAGAGTTTAGCTGAATCCCGTTTTGCCTCCCTTGTAGCATGTGCATAGACATTCATGGTGGTGCTTACGTCTGAATGTCCTAAAAGTTCCTGCACATCTTTTGGCTGCGCCCCGTTTGATAACAGGTTT
>Ga0137307_100098_pt1 | contig 132559 bp, 111 predicted proteins | sample NAcewD2O_March_2_FD_97180 | JGI IMG/M metagenome (GOLD analysis project Ga0137307, IMG submission 97180) | Mouse cecal microbial communities from Vienna, Austria - N-Acetylglucosamine amended D2O_March | ecosystem: Host-associated > Mammals > Digestive system > Large intestine > Cecum | place...
AGATTCAACTTGCGATTTTTGCCAAATCAAGTATAATGTATTTGTGTGATTATGTCTTATGAGGAAAAATAAGGAAGGGAAGACACACATTATGATGGAAGATCAAAAAACGCAGGAAGAAATACAGGAGCAGGCTGACAATATACAAAAACAGCCGGAAAAAACACAGCAACGGTCTGACGATATGCAGGAACAGTCCGGCGAAACACAGGAACGGTCTGACGATATGCAGGAACAGTCCGGCGAAACACAGGGATGGTCTGACAATATACAGGAGCAGTCCCGGGAATCACAGCCGGAAGAACTTCCCGGAGTTTTGCCGGAAGGAGAAGCTCTTTATGAGGTGGATGTCCATGTGAATGCCTCCGCCCTTTATGATTATTTCCTGCGTCATGTATATACAACCTTTTCGGGAATGATTGGCACGATTATCGGCGTTTTCATGGTAATGGTTTATTTTATGAAGGGAATCAGCATTCTTTATTTAATATGCGGAATTATTATTATTCTGTATCTTCCATGGAGCTTGTATCTGACGGCAAAAAAGCAGTCTTTGCAGGAAACCTTCAAAAATCCTCTTCATTATGCTTTTTATGAGAATGGCGTGGAGGTTTCTCAGGGAGAAACGAGACAGATGCAGAAATGGGAGGATATGATAAAGGCTGTTTCCACCTCCAAAAGCATTATTATTTATACGGGCAAAAACTCCGCTTCCATATTTCCGCGAAAGGATTTGGGGGAAAATGCGCAGCAGTTGATCCGGATCATTTTTACCCATATGGACTCTAAAAAAGTAAAGATAAAAGCGTGATTTATATGAGAAATAAGAAAATGATTGAAACGGGCAGCGAAAAAGAAACCTTTGATTTGGGCTATTCCATAGGAAAAGAGGCGAAACCGGGAAAGGTTTACGCTCTTTTGGGAGATTTAGGAGTAGGAAAAACCGTATTTACAAAGGGAGTTGCGGCTGGACTTTCTATAAAGGAACAGGTAAACAGCCCTACCTTTACGATTGTACAGGTGTACGAAAGCGGCAGGCTTCCTTTTTACCATTTCGATGTATACCGCATCGGGGATTTGGAGGAAATGGACGAAATCGGTTATGAGGATTATTTTTTCGGGGAGGGGTTGTGCCTGGTGGAATGGGCGGATCTGATCAAAGAACTGATGCCAAAGGAAACCGTCTGGGTTACCATAGAAAAAGATTTGGAAAAGGGTTTTGATTACCGCAGGATAACCTTTCAAGAGGAATAATAAAGCAAATAGAAAAAGAGACCAGGTCAGTAAAGAAAGCATGCGTAAAAGAGTGGACTACAAAAGGCGTGCAATAAAGAAAGAATGTTATCAGTATGAAAGTATTAGCAATTGACAGTTCGGGGCTGGTGGCTACAGTGGCGGTGGCAGAGGAAGAACACCTTATTGCGGAATACACCGTCGATTATAAGAAGACCCATTCCCAGACGCTGCTTCCCATGCTTGAGGAAGTAAAGAAAATGATAAACTTAGATTTATCAACCATAGACGCCATAGGCATATCGGCGGGACCGGGGTCTTTTACCGGCCTTAGAATCGGTTCGGCAACGGTCAAGGGAATGGCCATGGCGCTGAATAAGCCCCTTGTGGAGGTTCCCACCATAGATGCAATGGCGTACAATCTTTTCGGCTTTGAAGGAATCATATGTCCGATCATGGACGCCAGAAGGAATCAGGTTTATACGGGTTTTTACACCTTTCAAATACAGGATGGCGCATATAGCTTTAAGGTATTAAAGGAGCAGTTTGCCGCAGATATGGACTCTGTGATAGAGGACTTAAACAAAATAGGCGGCTATGTTATGTTTTTAGGAGACGGGGTACCCGTTCAGAAGGCCGCGATTGAAGAAAAAATGAAGGCGCCCTTTGGGTTTGCGCCTGCTAACTGTAATAGGCAGAAGGCATCCTCCCTGGCTGTGTTGGCGCAGCAATACCTGAAGGAAGGAAAAACTGTTACGGCAGCAGCCCACAAACCGGAATATCTCAGGCTGTCCCAGGCGGAGCGGGAACGGATGGAGAAGGAAAATGCTTCAAATTGATGATATGCGTACGGAGGACCTGGAACAGGTCAGCCGGCTTGAAGCTTCATGCTTCAGTATGCCATGGTCGAAAAAGTCCTTTGAGGAAGTCATGGGCAAATCCGACGCCGTTTATGTGACGGCAAGGGAGGAAGAAAAAGTAGTGGGATACTGCGGCGCTTATGTGATTTTAGATGAGGCGGATATTAACCAGGTGGCAGTAGAGCCTTCTTGCAGAAACAAAGGAATCGGCAGGAAAATGATGGAGGTTCTTTTACAAAAACTGAAAAGAGCAGGAGCAAATGCCGTCACTTTGGAAGTGAGAAGGAGCAATGAAGCGGCAATTGCCCTTTATGAGTCTTTAGGATTTGTAACGGAAGGAATCCGCAAAAATTTTTATGAAAAGCCTGCGGAAGACGGGCTGATTATGTGGAAAAGATAGGCAGCAGTTGCAATAATTACCTCTAGGAATAAAACCACATGTTCTTATATAATGAAGTTGGTAAAACAGCCAATCGATTTGCAAAAAAACTTTTAAGAAGAGAAGGAAAGGAACGTGGAGGGTTATGAGAGAATACAAAAACGAGAAGCTTGGAAAGGTAATTTGCAACAAATGCGGTAAGGAATTGACTGTAGAAAACGGTATTTTAAAAGAAGGCTGCTTTAAAGGAAAACAGCTTTTTGATTACTTTTCCGGTAAAGACGGGGAAATTCAGGAATTTGATTTGTGTGAAGCATGTTATGATGAATGGATAAAATCCTTTCGGATTCCCGTCTCTTTACAGGAGGAAACGGAGCTTTTATAAATTATGTTAGATGTGTGTCTGTTGGGAACCGGAGGGATGATGCCCCTGCCGTACAGGTGGCTGACGTCCATGATGGCCAGATACAACGGAAAAAGTATTTTGATTGACTGTGGCGAGGGGACTCAGATTGCCATGAAGGAAAAGGGCTGGAGTCCCAAGCCCATTGATATTATCTTGTTTACTCATTATCATGCGGACCATATCAGCGGTCTTCCGGGCCTGCTCCTTACTATGGGAAATGCGGAGCGGACGGAGCCTCTCTTAATGATCGGCCCCAAGGGGCTTTCCCGGGTGGTCTCCTCTCTCAGGGTCATTGCGCCGGAGCTTCCCTTTGAGATTCAGTTTAGGGAGCTTACGGAAGCGGAGGAGAGCATTTGCTTTGACGGATTTCATATTGATGCTTTCAGAGTGAACCATAATGTGGTATGTTATGGTTATAGTCTGGTTGTAGAGCGTAAGGGCAAGTTTATGGTGGAAAAGGCAAAAGAGCTGAATATCCCCGTAAAATGCTGGAATCGTTTGCAGCACGGAGAGAGCGTGGAAACTCCGGAGGGGGTCTATACTCCCGATATGGTCATGGGAGAAAAAAGAAAGGGTATCAAGGTAACCTATTGCACGGATACCAGACCTACTCCCGCCATCTGCGAGCACGGGCGGGAAACGGATCTGCTGATCTTAGAGGGCATGTACGGAGAACCGGAGAAAAAAGCAAAGGCGCGGGAATACAAGCATATGACCTTCTATGAGGCGGCGGAAATCGGGGCAAAAGCAAATCCCAAGGTTATGTGGCTGACCCATTACAGCCCGTCCTTAACCAGGCCGGAAGAATACATGAAGGAAGTAAAGCGGATTTTTCCGAGAACCATAGCGGCCAAGGACGGTCAGACTATAGAACTGGATTTTGAAGAACAATGATCTTTTTAAGAGAGGGAAAGCCTATGAAAAGATTTAAAGGAACAAAAGGCACAATTTTGTTAATCATTCTTGCGTGTTTGGTTGTGGGGTATTATTTTTATCTCTCCAATGGCAGCAATAAAGCGGATCCGGAGCCGGTGGATGCGGAGATCATGACCATGAGTCAGAAGGTACTGTCCAGGAATCTGGAGTCTAATTATCCGCCTTCGCCCAGAGAGGTAGTTAAGTATTTCAGCGAAATTACCCAATGCTTTTATAATGAAGAGCATACAGACGAGGAATTGAAGGACTTGGCTTTGAAGATGAGGGGAATCTATGACGATGAGCTTGTCGCCAACCAGACGGAGGAAGAGTATCTGGATTTGTTGAATAAGGATGTGAATGAGTACAAGTCAAATGGCAGAAGTATTTCCGGTTATTCCCCTTCTTCCAGTATGGATGTGGAGTATTTTTCGGAAGATGGCTATGAATGGGCCAGACTCTATTGTATTTATGACGTGAAACAGAACTCCCTGATTTATAAGACGACTCTTTGTTTTATTCTGCGTAAGGATGAAAATTCCCATTACAAAATATACGGATGGGAAAAACAGGACAGTGAGTCATAAAAGAAAAACAGGGATTGCCCTTTTAACCTCCCCATAGTGGCGGTAAAAGGATTACTTGGATTGGAAGTGCAAAAGGTGACGGAAGACATTTATATATTGGGAATAGAGAGCTCCTGCGACGAAACGGCCGCCGCCGTTATAAAAAACGGCAGGGAAGTGCTCAGCAATGTGATTTCCTCTCAGATTGATTTACATACGCTCTATGGGGGCGTTGTACCGGAAATTGCATCCAGAAAACATATTGAAAAAATCAATCAGGTTGTGGAAGCCGCTTTAGAGGAAGCCGGAAAATCCTTAGAGGAGATAGACGGCATTGCGGTAACCTATGGTCCGGGTCTTGTGGGAGCGCTGCTAGTGGGCGTTTCTTTTGCAAAGGCCCTTGCTTTTGCGTTGAATAAGCCTTTAGTGGGAGTGCACCACATTGAGGGGCATATCAGCGCGAATTTTATTGAGCATAAGGATTTAGAGCCGCCCTTTGCCTGTCTGGTAGTATCTGGCGGGCACACCCATCTGGTAGTTGTAAAAGACTACGGAGAGTATGAGATTTTGGGCTGTACAAGAGACGATGCGGCGGGAGAAGCCTTTGACAAAGTGGCAAGAGCCATAGGTCTGGGATATCCGGGAGGGCCTAAAATCGATAAGGTTTCAAAGGAAGGGAATCCCGACGCCATTCATTTTCCCAGGGCAAAGGTAGAAAACAGCCGGTATGATTTCAGCTTCAGCGGCCTAAAATCATCCGTTTTGAATTACATCAATTCCTGTGAGATGAAGGGCGAAGCCGTAAACGTGCCCGATGTGGCGGCTTCTTTCCAAAAGGCGGTTGTGGATGTTCTAGTGGAGCATGCGCTTATAGCGGTAGAGGAGTTTGGATTTCACAAATTTGCCCTTGCAGGCGGAGTTGCTTCCAATTCCAGTCTCCGCAAAGCCTTTGAAGAGGCGTGTAAAAAAAGAAATATTGAATTTTATTGTCCGTCTCCCGTATTCTGCACGGATAATGCTGCGATGATCGGCGCAGCAGGCTATTACGAATATATTAAAGGAACGAGAAGCGGCTATGACTTAAATGCTGTTCCCAATTTGAAGCTGGGAGAGAGATAGGATAAAGGAAAAGCGGGTTTATTACTATTTGGGGCGTTAAGTAAAAGGCGGCGGAATGGAGATTTAAAAATGAAGACGACTGCCATTATATTAGCAGCAGGGCAGGGAAGGAGAATGGGTTCTGACGTAGCCAAGCAGTTTTTACTGCTTTCGGGCAGGCCTGTTCTTTATTATACCCTGAAAAATTTTGAAGAAAGCATAGTAGATGAGATTATCCTTGTAACAGGAGAGGGACAGGAGGAATACTGCCAAAAGGAAATTGTGGACGCCTATGGCTTTTCAAAGGTCAAAAAAATTGTGCCGGGCGGGAAAGAGCGGTATCATTCGGTGGCGAAAGGATTGGATGCCATAGATGACGATATAAGAGATACAGATATGGAAAGCAAAGAAAGCACGGGAGAGAATCAAAATCCGTCTTCCTGCCGCTATGTGCTGATTCATGACGGTGCAAGACCCTTTGCTGCTCCTGAAATGATTAAAAGAGGCATTCTTGCGGTGCAAAAATATGATGCCTGTGTTGTGGGAATGCCGGTTAAGGACACCATAAAAATCAGCGATGAAGAAGGATTTGCGGCGGATACGCCCAAAAGAAGCCTTGTGTGGCAGATTCAGACGCCGCAGGTTTTTGAGTGTTCCCTGATTAAAAAAGCTTATAAAGAATTGCTTTTGAGAGAAGAGGAACTGCTTGGTAAGGGGATTGCCATTACGGACGACGCCATGGTGGTGGAGCTGCTTTTAGGGAAGCGGGTTAAGCTGGTAGAGGGAAGCTATCACAATATTAAGCTTACCACCCCGGAGGATTTAAAAATCGCGGAAGCTCTGCTTGAATCCCTGTAAAATCCCTGTAAAAGAAGAAAAAAATGATTGACACTAAAGGAAATTCATAATATAATTATTGTTGCTGTGAGGTAAATGCTTGCAGTTCTATAAGTAAATAAATGTGCGTTTAGCTCAGCTGGATAGAGCGTTTGGCTACGGACCAAAAGGTCGGGGGTTCGAATCCTCTAACGCACACTATAAAAAGCAGATATTTTGTCCATACAAGATATCTGCTTTTTATTGTGCGCCTTGCGGCGCACGTTTCTAAAGGGTGAAAGTCCCAAATCCACCCTGGTAGTGGGAAGGATATAGCCAAGACCAAGGGGGTCCATCGTTAGGTGGAATCTGAAGGAAGGTGGCGGCAAATCTCTGGTCTGACGAACAGAAATCACATCAGGCTACAGTTAAGGATAAGGTTGCAATACAAACTGAAGTCCAATAGCTACTCGGAATTAACTGTGGTAAATGTGGCAGATAGATGGAGAGAAAGAAACGTGTGGTACCAAGGGAGGTCTCATGGGTAGGCGAAAACAGAGTATGAAGCCTATAGTAACAACGAACTATGAGAAGTCAGCAGAGGTCATAGTACCATTGTGGTTGCAAACATAATGGGAAGGACTGAACTTTAGGAGATGTGAGTAAATGAATGTAACCAATGATGGATTTAAGGACAGACAACTTCATATTGAGGACTATCTGCAAATGGTATCGACGGAATCGAAAGAGTATGCAGAAGTGTCCAAAGAACCAAAGGTTCTATGCTGTCAGAGGATTACTGAAAACAACCGCATCATCACAAACTTTCAGACGGAGGGACTGTTGGAGAAGATTTTACAACCGGCTAACCTAAACAATGCGTACAAGAAAGTGAAATCAAACAAAGGAGCAGGCGGTGTGGATGGGATGAGCGTAGATGAATTTCTGCCGTTCCTCAGAGACAACCAAGTGCAGCTAATCCAGCAGTTAAAGGATGGGAAATACAGACCCAACCCAGTCCGCAGGGTAGAGATACCCAAAGAAACAAAAGGCGAATTCCGAAAACTGGGAGTGCCGACAGTGGTTGACAGGGTAATCCAGCAGGCAATTACACAGGTGCTTTCCCCGATATATGAGGAACAGTTTTCAGAAAACAGTTTTGGCTTTCGCCCAAAGAGAGGTGCGCATGGCGCACTGAAACAATGCCAGAAGAACGTCAATGATGGATATGTGTATGCCGTGGACATGGACATGGAAAAGTTCTTTGATACGGTGTGCCAGAGTAAACTGATAGAAGTGTTATCAAGAACTATCAAAGACGGGCGGGTAATATCACTAATACACAAATATCTCAATGCAGGGATTATCAGCAGAGGGGTGTTTGAAAAGACAGAAATAGGGATGCCACAAGGCGAACCGTTAAGTCCGTTGCTTAGTAATGTCATGCTAAATGAACTGGACAGGGAACTAACACGCAGGGGGCATAGGTTTGTGCGGTATGCGGATGACTGTATGATTTTCTGTAAAAGTAGAAAGAGTGCAGAAAGAACCCTAAGAAATATCATTCCGTTTATTGAGGGGAAACTTTTTCTGAAAGTGAACCGAAAGAAAACAAGCGTGGCACATATCAGTAAAGTAAAATACCTTGGATACGCATTATATCGTTATAAGGGGAAATGCAGATTTCGGGTACATCCAAGGTCAGTGGCAAAGATGAAAGACAAAATCAGAGAACTGACAAAAAGAAGCAATGGGTGGGGAAATGAGTACAGAGTCATGAAACTGACACAGTTTGTCAGAGGATGGGTAAATTATTTCTCGCTTGCAGATATGAAAGGACTGATTGAAAAGACGGATGAGTGGCTGCGTCACAAGATAAGGGCAGTTTACTGGAAACAATGGAAGAAAGTCAAAACAAAATATCGCATGATAAAGAAATACGGATTACCGAAATGGAAAGTACACGAAATGGCGAACTGTCGAAAAGGAATATGGCGTTCTGCAATTATGTTAAACAGTGTGCTAACCAAACAGGAAATAGCCAGCCTGGGGTATATCTCCATGACTGACTATTATTTGAAAGTAAGTGAAAACTAAGGAACCGCCGTATACGGAACCGTATGTCAGACTGTCTAACAATTATGATATATGCTATAATAAAAGTACGATATCTGGTATTGGAGGTGCTTCTTTATGGCGTATATTGTTGGTATGGATAGAAATCAGGCAAGAATGATAACCACATCTTTAGATGACTTAATTGATAAAGATAATTCTGTTCGTGTTATTGATGCATATGTTGAATCTCTTGATATGCAAGAACTGGGATTTTCAGAGTATAGCGGTTTAAATAGAGGGCAGCCTCCTTATCGTCGTTCTGATTTGCTAAAACTCCATATATATGGATATCTTAATAAGATTAGGTCAAGCAGAGCTCTGGAAATTGAGGTTAAGAGAAATATAGAACTTATGTGGCTTGTTAATTGCATTGCACCAGATCACGGAACTATCGCAGGATTTGTTCAAAAGAACAAAGCTGCTTTTCATAATACATTAAGAAATTTGACTCTTATTTTAAAGGGTTGGGGATTAATTGATGGAAAACTGATTGCTATAGACGGAACAAAGATAAGAGCACAAAACAGCAGGCATAACTGTATTACTCAAAGTGGTTTGAGTAAAAAGATAGAGTATGCTGAAGCTCAGATAAATGCATATCTTATGGCAATTGAAAAAGATGATACATCAAATGATGACTTAAAGGAAAAGCTTCAGACATATCAAAACTTAAAAGAACAATACCTTAATCAGAAACAAGGATTAAAAGATGAAGGTTTAGAACAGAAAAGTTTAACTGATACTGATTCACGGCGGATGAAAAATAATGGTTCGCTAGATATCTGTTACAATGTACAGTCTGTTGTAGATTCTCAAAATCATTTCGTTATTGATATTTCAACTACAAATGATATAAATGACCAAAATCAGCTTTATGTAATGGCAAAAGATGCAACAGAGCTGTTGGATGTAGAAAATCCTACAGTAATAGCTGATACCGGTTATTACAATGGAACGGAAATAAAAAATTGTATCGATGATGGAATGAATGTATTTATCAAAAAAGCAAAAGCAAACAATAGCACCAAGGATAATGAATTTCGAAAAGAAAAATTTTTATATGACAAAGAACGTGATGTCTATGTCTGCCCTGCTGGTAACGAACTATCTTTTTTTGAAAACACTTCTAAGAACGGAATGAAGTATAGAAAATACAAATGTTCAAACTGTAATTCTTGTAAGTACAAAAAAGCATGTACATCTTCCGGGACTGGTCGCACTATACAGCGATGGGAGCATGAAGATATTTTGGAATCAGTTTACCAAGATACTTGGAATAATAATGATATATACAAGCAACGTAGATGTATTGTAGAGCATCCTTTTGGTACAGTAAAACGAACTTTGGGATATAGTTTCTTTTTACGTCGCCAGATGGACAATGTTGATGCCGAAGCAGCTTCTATGTTTATTGCTTATAACTTTAAGCGATTATTAAGTATGTTTTCAACACAAGAATTAATAAAGAAGTTCAGATAAAGAAGCTAAAAAGCTAACGTGTTTTTCAGCTTTTGAGCAAAAGTTACAAAAATAATATAAAGATAACAAAAAATACCGTGTTGTCAGACCTGAGAACCAGAATCGTTAGACAGTCTGATGTACGGTGGTGTTATTCCGAATTCGGAATAACACCACTTATCCCGAAAAGTTAATTATCCCGAAAAATCACCTTCCAAAACCTATTTTAAAGTGTTTTGTCAATAAATTTTCGGCATAATTCATGTATCCTAATGATGAAACTAATAACTGTTTTATCATTGGAGGTACATATGGAGATATGTTTATCAGAGCTTATTACGCGTGCAACACAATGTCTTGTGGAGCTTGGGTTATCTGCCGGGACTATAAGGGATTACCAGTGCTCCGCATTCCGCCCATTAGAAAGGAGGCTGAAAGATCAGGAAAACATCAATCCGGAAATCCTTCTGGCACAGGAAGAATTCTTTCTTGGGCAGTATCAGGACGGTAAAATATCCAGACATACATTTAACTGGAGGATACGCGGCATCCGTGTGCTTACAGAGGTATGCGAAACGGGGACTTTTACATGGAAAGTCTTCAGTAAGAAGGAGGCCGTACCACTGTCAGAGATGTTCGAGACTGCCCTCTGCGGTTTTATCAGTAAACAAAACTGCGGCCAGAGGCAGAAGAACTGCAGGCAGTCTATCTGCCGGAGATTTCTCAGATCACTTGAAGACAGCGGCGTTACATCTTTTGGGGATATCCGTCCGAACCATGTCAGGAGCTTCATCGTGAAGATTTCAGAGACCCGTGCCAAGAGCATGGATGATGTAGTTTATGCCCTCCCCGGCTTTTTCAGGCATCTTTGTGAGAATGGCCTGTACCATGATACGTTCTGGATGCTCCTTGCGGCTCCCCGCTGCAGGGACCACCATGTGCGTGCATGTCTGTCATCTGATGAGATTTCGCTCCTGCTTGGCAGCATCGGCAGGGGAACTGCTGATGGGAAGCGGGATTTTGCAGCAATGTCGCTGGCAGCCGTCAGCGGCCTGCGTGCAGGCGACATTGCTTCCCTGCAGCTGGATGACATCGACTGGAAAAAGCATGAGATCCGGCTGGTACAGGGGAAAACATCCGAGCCGCTTGCCATCCCGACACCCAAGGCCGGGCTCAATGCAATAGCTGACTATATACTCAACGGCCGTCCGGAAACTGCCAGCAGGAATGTTTTTGTCCGCCATTGTGCTCCGTATTCCGGATACCATGACGGTGTATCCGTTGCCTGCATCTTCCGTAAATACCAGAAAAAAGCGGGATTAAGCCATGCGGTCGGAGACGGGAATACGCTCCACGGCATGAGGCGCGGTGTCGGAACCAGGATGGCGGCAGAAGGCGTTCCGGTTGACATGGTGGCCCAAGTGCTGGGACATAAGGGAACAAAGGCAACAAAACAGTACATATCTACGGACATGCAGAATCTGTGTCGCTGCACTCTTGGCCTTGGTTCGCTGGGAGGTGGCATATGATGGACATTTCCGAATGTATCCGCGAAATGCTTGGTTATAAGGAGAGCCTCGGATTTTCAAGGAGGACTTATAAAAGTTTTTTGAATGACTTCAGAAGATATTTTTCCGGGGCTGGCCATACTGAGTTTACGGCAGGAACTGTCCTGCCCTGGTGTGAAAGGCGGGACACGGAAACCCCGGAGGGCTTCCGGCGCAGGGGCACCACGCTGCGTGAACTGTCAAAATATATGTACGCAATGGGGTATGCGGATTACGTTGTCCCCACCAGCATCTTCCCTGTCACGCATAGGAGCACACCATATATCTTTACAGACAGCGAACTGAAGGGGCTGTTTGCCGAAAGCGACCGTGAGCCATACTGCCGGGCGAGCCCGTGCCGCCACCTGATCATCCCTGTTATCTATAGGCTGATCTACTTCTGCGGCCTGCGCCCGAATGAAGGCAGGGAGCTGAAACGTTCTGATTTCTGTTATAAGAACAAGACCCTGTATATCCGGAAAAACAAAGCCCACAGGGAGCGGCTGATCCCGATGGCCGATGATGTTGCCATTATGTGCCAGGAATATCTGGAAAAGAGCATGGCAGTGTTCCCTGACACGGAATACCTGTTCCCTTCCCCCACAGGAGAACCATACCAGAAAAGATGGCTTGCGGACACTTTCCGGCGTTTGTGGGACGCATCAAAACCAGCGGGGAATAACGCAAAAGTCCGGGTGTATCTTCTCCGGCACAGATATGCGACTGCCATGTTCATGAAATGGCTGAATGAAAATGCTGACCTTAACGCGATGCTTCCCTATCTGAGCGCCTACATGGGGCATGCATGTTTCTCGGATACCGCGTATTATATACATCTGATGCCGGAAAAGCTCCTCGCCTCTGATGCTGTGGACTGGGAAAAGCTGAATGCGCTGATACCGGAGGCGGAAGATGAAGAATGACGCCATTTCCTTTTACCGGCTTGTCAGGGACTTCCTGACAGTCTACCTCCCCAAACAGCGTGGGGCAAGCCCCAATACGGCCAAATCCTATAAGGATGCCCTGAATCTTTTCATTGATTATACCAGCATGTCACAGGGCAGACCTTTGGCGGAGATCGGCTTCGGATGCATTTCAAGGGATCTGGTGGACGGCTTTCTCATGTGGCTTGAAACAGAACGAAAATATAGTGTGGGCAGCCGGAACCAAAGAATGTATGCGGTCAAGTCATTCCTCAAATATGCTGCGGAGAAGGACAAGACCGTCATGTCCGTGTATCTGGATGTGGAAGCTATACCCAAAAAGAAAGATGGCAGGGCGAAGGAGATAGAATTCTTCAGCGAATCGGCTTTGGAAGTGATCCTGGCGCAGCCGGACCGGCATAAGAAAAACGGGTATCGTGATCTGTTTTTTATGATTCTCATGTATGACACAGGTGCACGGGCGCAGGAAATCCTCGATCTGCGGCTTTGTGATATCCGGCTGGACGCAGACCGCCCTTACATCATCATAACAGGCAAGGGTGCCAAGATAAGGCATGTACCCATCATGGAAAAAACCTGCAGGCACCTGGAGGCATACCGCCGTAGGTTTCATGTTGAAGGGAAGTCGGATGAATATCTTTTTTACATTGACCGCAAAGGGAAAAGGTCCCAGATGTCCATCGACAACGTGGAAAAGTTTATTGCACGCTATGGTAAAAGTGCCCATGAAATATCGCCAGATGTGCCAGAACACTTGTATCCACATATGTGGATACACTCGCGTGCCATGCATTTATACAGGAATGGCATGCCGCTCCCATTGGTTGCTGAATGGCTCGGCCATGCAAAAATGGATACAACGAGGCGGTTTTATGCCAACGCTGATACAGCAATGAAAAGGGAAGCCATCGACAAAGCAACTTCAGACATGAATCCAATCTTTTCTAATGAATATGATGTCGATTGGGAGAATGATGAAGAGCTGCTGAAAAGACTTTATAGTCTGAAGTAATTATTATCCCGACTTTTTGCTGTGACATCTTAAAGAATATGGCATTTCAGACGATTTGTCAGAATAAATAAAAAGTCAGGATAAGTGGTGTGAGAGGTCGGCTAGTCAACTAATGACTAGCTTCCTGTTATGAAGTAACCTCCTGTCAAGAGTTTTTTAGGAAATTACCACATTTATTTTTTATTGTTCAAACACTGGCTGCATAGGTAGAGCCTTAGATCTAACAGTCCCCGGCCTTGGCCACTCTGTTATATGCGGATTGGTTACCGCAGGTCAATGGTCCACCGTGAATCTTGCTGTCTACTCGCGTGAATCAAAGTATATATACAATGTCAACATAGGAGGGTCGCAAATAATTCGGACCTAAGAGTGCTCCAAGACCCTGCCTATGCATCCAGTACTCATGCAACGTTTCCTGTCATCATTCCCCATATAAAGCATGCCAGTTCTCGTGCTATTGCTGTTGTTGCTACATTTCTTTTTACGCCTTTACTTAGCGTCATTTTATAGAATCTTCGTCTTAGTCTTTCGTTTGCTTTATCTGCATAAGCTATCACTTCAGCAGAACAACCATTTTGACGTTGTTTTAACGCTATAGATTTATGACCTATAGCACCTCTTGTATAACTTTGAGCTGTCTCAACAAGTAATCTTCTCAAGTGACTATTACCAGCTTTGGTAATACCGTATCTGTTTATATCATCAGAACTTGAAGCTTCACTAGGTACAAGTCCAAGAAAACCAGCAAATTTAGGCGCTTTTTCAAATCTATCAAAATCTCCAATCTCTACTAACATTGAAAGAGCTGTATGTGTTTTAATGCCAAGAAAACATCCCATATTCTTAACTTTTTCCTGGTATCTTTCGCCTGATGCAAGTTCCTCTATTCTTTGATCTAAACGTTCTATCTTCTCTGTAAGATATTCATAAGTAATCAGATACTCTGATAATGTTTCTTTTGTTAATCCTTCAAAATCAAGGTTTTTTAGCCATTTCAAATTTGCAATAGTCCAATAAGTCTTACCACCTTCAAACTTCTTACCTTGGCGCAGAACAAACGCAAGTATCTGTTGCTTTATCTTTTTAAGTGCAAGTTTTTGATCATCACGCATTCTGATATATTCTTTTACTGCATTATCTTCATCATCCGGAACATATACTTCACTGTAAGTGTGAAATGCAAGGCAACGGGCTACGTTTGCAGCGTCTCTCTTATCAGTCTTAACACGATTTGTATTTGTTATAGCCATTGTTGTTGGCGTAAGAATTTTACAATCAATCTCATGTTCACGAAGTTTATGGTATAAAGAATCCCCTAAGCACCCTGCTTCATACCCACAGACAAACTTTACCTCTCCTTCATATCTATCACGGACGCTCTCCATATATTTCAAAATCAGTTTGTAATCTGAAGGTATCGTCTGCTTATACTCAACTTTGTCGGTATCATAGCAATAACAACATAAAGTGTAACTTTCTTTATGGACATCCATTCCAACGTAAACTATAGTATTCATATGTGGCCTCCTTATTGTATGCGGTAATCCCTGTTACCATTAATCTCAGCAATTAATAGATTACAGGTAAATCCACGAATCTACAATCTGGAGGTCACTTCATATTGTCTACTCGATTTTTCCCTTATCAGGGTTCGTGATACCCTGTGGGAAGATATAACAAAAGGGAAATTTCAGGGAAAAGCATACCTGCGATAAACTTAGTATTTTCAAGGGTTAGTGAGGACTTTTGACAGTAGGACAGCTTTCCGGTAAGCGGTCTTTCCTCCCCGGGATTATATAAATCTGACCCGGGATTCTTCGAAGAGGCTTCGTTCTTCGAAGAGGTCGTTTTGGGGAAATCCGAAGGCGATGATGGAGTGGGGGATGATTGTGTCGGGAAGATCAAAAAGGCGGGATTGCGCTTTTACCCGTTCCATCTGGGGCCAGGTGCCAAGCCATACGCTGCCAAGGCCTAAACTGTGGGCTGCAAGCGTCATGTTCTGGGCTGCTATGGAAGCGTCGATGATCCAATAGTCGGGAGCCTGGGGCAGTGCTCTTTCCAGGTCTCCGCATACCAGAATGCCCATGGCGGCTTTTTTTAATGGTGCGGCATATATACCGTTTGCCTCGGCCATGCGGTTTAGCATTTCTTTTGATGTAACAACGATAAAATACCATTGGCGTGAATTGACGCAGGAGGGGCCGCTCATGCCGGCGGTCAGGATCTCCGAGATGTATTCCCGGGGGATTTCACGGTCAGTAAATTCCCGCGTGCTTTTTCTGGTTTTTATTGTTTTGATTGTATCCATATCTAAACATCCTTTCTGAAATGTGACATTACAACAGCGGCGCCGGAAACGGAATAGGGCACGGATGGAATAGGGAGCGCTATGATCTCGCAGCCGGGGAAAGCATGGGCGTAAAGCAATAAGTGCTGCAAACCGGTAAGAAAGGGTTCTTTGCCGGAAATTATGATCTGCAGCTTAGTTGTGGATAACCGGCTGACCATATTGCAAAGAGCGGTAATATCGTTTCCCAGGACCGCGCCCAAAAGATAGCAGGCAAGCTGTTCTTTTTTGTAATCATACAGCTTATAGAGCATCCTGGTAAGAAAACATGCTCTTCCAAAGCCGTATTTTTGATAGCTGTCATGACCCTGGCGGATATAGGATAGATAATGTGCGGGATCCTGGGGATAACCGTGATTCAATATAGGAGCCAAAATGGTGTGTTGTGTCAGAGCGGTAAGCAGTTCTCCGGTCATGGATGTAGCAGAATGGGTTATTTCATGGGGAGAGCCGGCCAGGACAAATTTTGTGTGGGTTCCGGGCAGTATAATAAGCCTCGTATGCTGTTTTGAGGAAGGAAGGGCGGATAAAATGCCCAGGGCTTCTACCTCTTCGCCTCGCATAATGTCCGAATCCAAGGGCGTTTGGGAATCCGGGGGTTGTGTCTTGATCCCCGGGATAATGTGAATAGGAAGGGGAGCGATTTCAGGCAGGCTGATACTTTCCGTATGTTTGGCCAAAAGCCGGGCATTGGCAGGCCCTTGACAGTATGGGGTCTCCTTAAGGCCCAATTCGGAACCGATCATGCCGTAGGAGACGATATAAAGAATATCGGCAAAAGTAAGGCCTGCGGATTGAAGCGCTTTTTCCAACAGGCTTTTCAGCGTCTGTTTTAATTTTTCGTTATTGCCCGTCACTGTCGTGCTGCCTGCGCCTGTGGGGGCTTTTTCACAGGCGGTCAGGGTCGAAGATTCGTCGATAATATAGACGCGGGAATTGCTTGTACCCACGTCCAGAAAAATCCTGTATTTTTTCATGGTTATGCTCCTGTCTGCTCTTGGAAGATCCGGATCATGGCGGCGTATGCGGATGCCTTTTTGTAAAGGACGCCATAATCGGAAGAATCCAGGGTCTCATGGTTTAAAAGGGCGGATCCTATCCCCGCCCCTATACAGCCGGCTTTTAGAAATGCGGTTAGATTTCCTTCATGGATACCGCCTACGGCGATTACGGGGATATGGGGAAAAGGAGCCGTGAGCTCTTTGATATATTGGGGGGACAGGGCTGAAGCGGGAAATATCTTGACAATATCCGCTCCGGCATTATGAGCGGCAAGTATTTCAGAAGGCGTAAAGGCCCCGGGAATAGAGATCAGTCCCAGCTTTTTCGTATGTTTTATAATATCGGTCTCAGTATTTGGGGAAAAAATGTACTCTGCCCCGGCATCCCGGGCAGCATCGGCCTGTTCCACAGTAAGAACGGTGCCTGCTCCGATATGGTAGGAATCCCCCCAAAAATCCCGCAGTTTTTGAATGGTACAGGCGGTTTCAGTAAGGGCGAGGGAAGAGGACATGTGAAATGCCACCTCCAGAAAACGTATGCCGCCCCGGTATAAGGCCTCTGATACGGGAATGACTTTTTCTGCCGGTACGTTACGGAGTATGCAGATGATTTTGGATCGGTTAAAATCAGAAAAAAAGGTTTGTCTGTCCATAATAGTTTCCTCCTTGGTGGGTAAAAAGTTACATCTTAAAGTTGGCGCAAACGCCATATTTCCTCGCCTAATTGTGCAAAATGGTGCGCCAGATCCCGGGATAAGGGATAGAGTCTGTCGTAAGCGGCTGCATTTTCTTCTATGGGCGTACTGATGCAGTCTGTCTTGTGGATGGTGTCGATGGGGTCGAAGGAGGACCAATATCCCAGACCATAAGCCGCCAGGGCGGCAGCGCCCAAGGAAGCGGCATTTTGGGTAATGTTGGTCCGAAGTGCAGTAAGCCTGAAGATGTCGGCTATCATCTGCATCCATACCCGGCTGTTGCTTCCGCCTCCCACCAGCAGGATTTCATCAAATGGCATGTAACATTTTTGCAGTATTTCAAGGGCATAACGAAGGTTATATGTGATTCCTTCCAATGTGGCGCGGATCAAGTCGTTTTGGGTATGGGCAAGAGTCAGTCCCACGTAACCGCCTGTGATGTGAGGGGATTCTTCGATCATGCTGCCGCCTGCCAGGCTGGGGTTAAAAAACAAGCAGTTGGATCCCACGGGGGTCACACGGATTTTTTCATCCATAAGGGCGTAAAGGTTTTGGACTCCATCGGGGGATGACAGATTCTGACACAGATGATCCCTGAGCCACTGGAAGCTGCTCCCTGAAGCAAAAATGCTGGTAGCGGAGGTATAGAGTCCGTCGACACAATGTTCGAATACAAAGGGCTTTTTTTCAAAATCCAGCAGAGGCGTTTTGGTAACGGCGGCAATCCAGGCTGATGAACCTAAGGATGCATAAACGCGGCCGGACCGGATGCCTTTTGCGCCCAGAGCCATACAGGAATTATCAACGCCGCCGCAGAATACCGTGGTTTCTTCGGAAAGCCCTAAGGCCCGGGCCGCTTCCTTGGTCAGGGTTCCCACCGGGGCATGGGAAGGGATGATCCCGGGAAAAACGGAAGGGGAAATACCGGCGGCCTGTAGATATTCTTCAATATAGGTATGGGTATGAAGATCATAAAAGCCGGAACCCGAGGCATAGGACGGATCCGTATATATATTCCCCGTCAGTTTAAAATTGATATAGTCTTTAGAACCCAGTACCTTATAGATTGAAGTAAACAGGTCAGGATCCTTTTCCTTAAGCCACATAAGTTTAAAGATAGGATAGCACTCCCGGGGAAAGCCGTTTCCGGTCCTTTCATACCATTGCCGGTAGGAGATATCCTGAAAGAAGGACTCGGCCTGGGAGACGGCCCTTTTATCCGACCAGATAGGGATGAGACGGAGCAGGAGATTTCCGTTTTTATCAATGGGGATAACGCCCAGGGAATGTCCGGAAATGGAAATGCCCCGGACCCTGTCTTTCGTAAGCCCGCTCTTTTCCAACAGGGCACGGGTTGCTTTGAGAATTGCGTCCCACCATTGCCATGGATCCTGCTCGTGATATCCCGGATGGGGATAGAAGGTAGGATATTCTTCAAAAATGTCACAGTCCGTTCTGCCTGCAGCATCGTAGAGGGAAGCCTTTAGGCCTCCGGTGCCCAGATCATATGCGATGATGTATTCCTCTTTCATAAAGCCGCCTTCCATTCGTCCATGATCTTTTTTGCGGTATCTACTCCGATCCCGATGCGGGAAACGCCCAGCTCATGAAGCCGGATGCAGTCATTAAGCGTACGGATACCGCCGGCCGCTTTGATCTTGATACGTCCTTTTGTAAAACCGGTTATTTTTTCGATCCTTGACAGATTACTGTCTCCGGGGATCCAACCGGTCCCCGTTTTGATGTAATCCGCACCTGAAGCCATAACAAGAGCGCAGGCGTCCAGCATCTCTTTATCGGAAAGACAGTTGATTTCTATGATCACTTTTTTGGTAATTTCGGAGGGCACGCAGGCAATGATTGCTTCTAGTTCGTCCTGTACCAGGGAAAACTGTCCGGATTTCAGCCTGTTGATGTTCATGACAATATCGATTTCTTTAGCGCCGTCCTCCACAAGCTGCATGGCCTCCAGGATCTTTACGGCAGTCTTGTGTCCTCCGGAAGGAAAGCCCACGGGGGCGCCGGCGTAAATATCCGGATATCCGGAAAGGCTTTTTGCAACATGCTTTGTCCAGCAGGGAAAGGTATGTACGTTAATAAAATGATATTTCATGGCGATATCAATGGCGGCGGAAACATCTTCATAGGTATTGCCGGAACGCACGGCGCTTACGTCGATCATACGCTCTAATTCAAAATTCATAGTCTGTAACCTCCTAAAATATTATTTACAAATAATTGGAACGTACCAATTTTTGATTATTATACAGGTATCCGTAAAAAAATGCAACAGGAAATAATTGTTTCCTGATTCTTTATCGTAGGATAATGGGATGTAATGTGATATAATCCATTTAATGCAAGGCAAAAAGGAAGGATAAGAAGGAGCAAGCATGGTTACGATCAAGGAAGTTGCGAAAAGGGCAGGGGTGTCCCATGGAACCGTATCGAATGTCATCAACAATTCCGGAAAGGTAAGTTCCGAAAAGATCATGAAGGTTGAAAAGGCCATGAAAGAGCTGGGCTATCAGCCCAATGTTGTGGCGAGGAGCTTAAAGGAAGAGCGGAGCAAAAAGATTGCCCTGATACTGCCAAACCTGTATTCTAAGGAGTTTTTGATCTTATTTGAGAATTTGAACAGATATGCCGCAAAGGACGGCTATTCTGTGGAGTTATTCATAACGGATGAGATCATGGCAAGGGAAAGGGAAATGCTGACAGACGCCCAGATGAAAAAAGCGGAGGCGGCAGTCATCGTGACCTGTCAGCCTGAAGAGGAGCAATTTTTTGATTCCCTGATAAAGCAGGGCATGAAACTGATCTTTGTATACAGGGAGCCGTCAAACAGAAAGTATCATTTTGTAGGCATGCATATTAAAAATGTGCTGGAGGAAAAAATAGAAGCTTATTTCAGGGAAGGACTGCAGACCGCCCTGATAGCCGGTCCCCAGTGCTATTCCATTGAACAGGAGGCGGTCAATACTTATTTCCAGACCTATTATAAACATAACAGGATCGTAAATCCTTTGTATATCGCAGCTGCCAATTATAATCGGGAAAGGGCTATGGAGGCCGCATTGCATATACTGAACCTTAATACGCCGCCGGATGTTGTGATCGTGACCAACGAGATCATGGCGGAAGGCGTCAGCACGGCTTTTTCCACCTTAAAAAGTAAAAGCAGGAGTATCAGGCTCTGTATGCTTTCGGTCAGCGACTGGACCGATCTGGAAAGAAAGGATACGGAATACCTGCATCTGGATTATTATAAAGTGGGAAAGATGGTATATGAGGATTTTGTTTCCTATGACCATAAGGAAAATCCGGGGTATGCCATGATCGAAACAAGGTGCGGCAAAGGGGGCGGCGATCCGGTTTTGCGGATAAAGGAACCGGGAGAACTGAAAATTTTATTAAACGAATGCCCCAGCAGCGAGGCTGTCCGCCTGCTGCTTCCTGATTTTGAGGATAAGACGGGAATTCATGTGCATCTGGAAACAGAGGGATATAAGGATCTGTTTCAAAGGATCAGGGAAGATGGGGAGCGGAAAGAATTTGACATATACAGCATTGACCTTCCCTGGCTGAAGGAATGTGTGGAGGATGAGGTCATCATGCCTTTGGAAGGGATGCTCTCTCCTGAGGTTCTCTCGGTCTATTCTTCGGAGATCATGGAAAAATATTCCTGCCACAACGGGATCAGATATGCCGTTCCCTACAGCTATACGATCCAGCTTTTGTTTTACAGGAAGGATCTTTTTGAAAAGCTGAGAAATAAAAGGATGTATTACGAAGCTTACAAGGAGGAACTGAAGGTTCCGCAGACGTGGAGGGAATACAATCAGATCGCAAGATTTTTTACCCAAACCTATAATGCTTTATCCGAAACAAAGTACGGGACGACCCTGGGGGGATGTGAGTCTTCAGGGGCATTCTGTGAGTTTTTGCCCAGGCTGTGGGAACAGGGAGGAAAGGTAGAAAACATTGAGGAGGAAAAATGGCAAAGGGCGGCGGCTTTGTATAAGGAGTGTGCGGGATATGCGGATCCGGCGGCGGTCAACTGGTGGTGGAATGAGCAGGTAGAGGAATTTTACAATGGCAATGCAGCTATGATGATGATGTATACGGAACATATCGGAGACAGAGAGCACAAATTGAATACGCCTGTGAACGGAAAAGTCGGGGTGGATCTTTTGCCGGGAAAGACCTCCGTTCTGGGGGGATGGTCTCTGGGTGTTAGAAAAGGATGCGGCCGTCCGGATTTATGCGGGGAATTTTTCAAGTGGATCTATACAAAGGAGCTCTGGGTGCCCAATGCCGTTTTGGGGAGGATCATGCCCTGTGAGGACGACTGGTATAAAAATATTTTAAAGGATATGTACAGATGGTTTCCGGTATCCTATGAGGGTTCTCCTTATACCAGGGCAAGGAGCAGCTGTTACGGCAGAACGGAGACGGAGATTGAAAAACTGGTAGGAAGCAATATCCATGAAATGCTATGTGAAAATATTGGCATTGATGAAATGATAAAAAAGCTTCAAAAAATATTGACACGTTCCAATTTATGAGTTATTTTAATAAAAAAAGGAGGAACGGACATGATCAAAGTTGAAGACTGGGGATATACCAATCCTATCGTATCGGATCTGTATGGTAAGCCGCCGCTTATTTGTACGGATGTGGAGGCGCACATTGTCGTCTATGAAACCGACCCGGAAAATATCGAAAAGGTAATTCCGGAGCCTTTCAAGGCAAGAACTAACAAGGTCATCGTATGGCAGTCAAAATTTGATTTGGGAACCACCCAGGGCGGATTTTGTGAAACAGCCATTTATGTTCAGGTGGAATATAATGGCTATGAAGGCGATTATCAGCCTTTTTTGTATGTGGACAACCATTTGCCCCTGACGGCGGGAAGGGAGATCTGGGGCTTTCAGAAAAAAATGGCTTCTATGGAGTTTGCAAATGAAATGGAGGCCATCCGTGCTCAAACCAACAGACTGGGGCATCAGATCATCAAGGCGCTGGTAGTGCCGAGGGCCGAGTCGGATGCATCCGAGATCCCATGGAGCAGGGACGGGGTGTTTTCCCTGAAATACATTCCGGCAGCAGAAGAGGGAAGAGAGCCTTTAAGAGAACTTGTTTTGTCCAAGGGGCGTTTTGATGCCCATAAGGGAAGGTTCTTTTCAGGGCCGGCGTCGGTGGTCTATGAGCGGAGCGAGATCGATCCAACCTATTTGCTTGAGCCTGTAAAAATATTAGGCGGATATTACGGAAAAGGCGACAGCTATATCGGGCTTGGAAAAATCGTATATGATTATAAATAAGAAAAATGTCCCCGGAGACGAAAAGTCTGGGGGCATTTTTGGCTATAATAAATAGGATAGAAGGACAGAGGAGATAAGGGAGAGTGGATGATATGGCAAAGGTGCGGGTTTTGATCGTGGATGATGAATTTTTTGTGTGCCAGCTGATCTCACACCTGGTGGAATGGGAAAAATATCATGCAAAGATAATCGGAATGATCGACAACGGGGAAGAAGCCCTGGACGTGATCATGAAGGAATGCCCGGATGTGATCATTTCCGATATCCGTATGCCGGGACTGAATGGAATAGAGCTGGTAAAAGCCGTTAAGAATCTGAAAAATCCCGCCAAGATTATATTGATCAGCGGTCACAGGTCTTTCGAATATGCCAGGGAGGCCATTAATCTGGGAGCGGATTATTATCTGCTAAAACCGATCCGGAAAAATGAATTGCTGGAGGTATTTCAGGGGATTGTGGCGGAAATAGAGAAGGAGCGCAGTCTGGCGGACAAGGAAAAGGACTATGAGGAAAAACTGTTATCCAGCAAAAATGAGCTGAGAAAGCAGTTCATGAGCAGTCTGATAGGCGGACAGATGGAAAAGGAGCTTCCGGCCGGACTGTCTGCCCTGAATGAAAAGTATCATTTTGCCTTTCAAAAGGGATGTTTTTTGCTGGGGGAATGGAAACTGGATCTGTCAGGGGAAGGCCGGAGAGCGGATATGGAGATCTTAAGACGGCAGCTGTCGAAATATCAGCACGAGTTAAACAGCTGCTGTATGGAATTTGAATTGTTTGCGGAAGAAAACGCCCTTTGGGTACTGGCAAATTACAAAAAAGGCCAGAGAGGCAATGTGATCTGGCATCTGAAAAGCATCAGGGAAACGTTGGAGGAGATCAACCGGTGTCCGGTCACGCTGGTGGCAGGGCTGGAATGGGAAGACCTTGGTAAGCTGGCCGAAAATATGGAGGAATTTAAAAAATGCGTCTACTTGAGGCTGGATGAACAGGAGAAGGTAATCCTGGAAAAAGAGGATGGCGGGAGAGATGCAGAATGCGCATCTTTGAAGCTTGGCACACTGATCAGATATATAGAGGGCAGGGACAACGCAGCTATTGTCGAATACTTTGAAAAGCTTAAGGAAGCCATGAAGGAAGAAAGGGGCGGCGCCCAATTGCTTAAGATCCACAGGATCGTCAGCACCTTTTACCAGCTCTTTGAAGAGGGAAGGTATGAAGAAGAAGGCCGGATCATAGAAGAAACCATTGAAAATATGAATTCCATAGAGGAAATCTGGAAGTATGTGACACAAAAGGCAGGAGAAGTCATAGCGGAAAATGAAAAAAGGCTGGGAGGGATCAATTCTGTTCAGATAGAGGAAACCGTGCGCTATATCAACGCCCACTATTCTGAAAATCTGAAGCTTAAGGATATGGCGGAGAGAGTTTATATCAGTCCCCAGTATTTATCGGGCCTGTTTAAAAAAGAAATGAATATGACTATCAGTGACTATATTGCAAAAATAAGGATGGAACGGGCCAAGGAGTTGCTTAAGGATACCGGCTTGAGCATTGGGGAAATCGCAGAGAAAACGGGCTATAAGGATATCCGGCATTTCAGCACCATGTTTAAACGTCTTACGGGATTGACGCCGTCGGAATTCAGGAGGATAGGAATATAGGAATGAAAAAGTATATCAGAAGATACATTGAAAATATCTTAAACAGGATGCCCCTGCTCATGGTCATAAGCGAAGGGGCCGTTGTTGTTTTCTTATCCTGCGTCTCCCTGGAAAAAAAGTCCGGCGTAGTATTTCTCCTGCTCCATTTGGCGGCTTTTTTCTATATGTTCGTCTTATATCAGACAAGATTAAAAAAAGCCATGGAACTGTTCCGGAAAAAGCTGGGAAGCAGGGAGGAGGATTATAACGACTGGGAGGAGAACATAGACAGCCGCTTGGAATCCATCAGTATGCTCCAGAAGCAGAAATACCAGATGGAGATCCTTCATAAGCAGGCTGAGATCGATGCGCTTCAATCCCAGATCAATCCCCATTTTTTGTATAATACCCTGGAATCCATCAGAGGCCTTTCCCTGATGAAGGGTGTGGAGGAAATTGCGGATATGACGGAGGCGCTGGCTGTTTTCTTCCGCTATAACATTGACAGGAAGGACAAGTTTGTGACGGTTTTGGAAGAAATGGAGAGCGTGGATAATTACATCGAGATCCAGAAGATCCGTTTTAATGACAGACTGGTTCTTTTAAAGAATTATGATGAAGAGATCATGAAATGCTACATTCCCAAGCTGACCATCCAGCCCGTCATTGAAAATGCCATCTATCATGGGTTAGAGCCCCGGAAGGGAAAGGGGAAGGTCATCATCAACGGAACGGTTACCGATAACAGGCTTTTGATCAATATCATAGACAACGGTCAGGGAATGGATGAGGAGGAAAGGGTACGGCTGAATCAAAAAATAGAGGGCGGGCTGTCGGCAGACAGTAAAAAAGGCAGCGGCATCGCCTTGGTAAACACCAATCAAAGAATCCGGTTATGCTTCGGGAAGGAATACGGGATCTATGTATACAGTACATACGGGATGGGGACGAATGTGCAGATCCATCTGCCCAGAATAACAGACAGGAAGTATTTAAAGGAAATAGAGTATGAAGAGTGAGATATTAAGACTGCAGGGGGTCTCCCTGGTCAATGAAAAGGAACTTGTTCTGGACAATGTATATATGAATGTCTTCTCGGGGGAGACCGTAGGGATCGTAGGAGCCAACGGACAGGGGAAAAACTGGCTGATCCAGATACTGTCGGGAAGAAGAAGGTGCAATAAGGGAGAAATCTGGATCAATAATGAGAAGGGGAACATAAAAAGTATTGGAGATGCGCAGAAGCAGGGCGTTTTTCTCATACATCATACGCCCGTGGTTATGCCTCATCTGACCATTGCGGAGAATGTCCAGTTATCGGTAAAGGGAAAAAGCCCGCTTCACTTTGTGGATGAAAAGGCGGTTATAGGAAAGACAAACGAAATACTGAAACGGCTGAAGCTATCTTCAAAAGCGGAGGATAAGACCTCTTCCCTGACCTTTGGCGGCAGGCATATTGTGGAAATTGTCAGGGCTATAAACGGAGGGGCAAAAGTATTGATCTTTGACGACATAGACGCAGGGTATACCGGTTATGAAAAGGAAAGGCTGCTCTCTTTAATCCGGGAGTTAAAGTCCTTAAGGGTCGCCTGTATTATTTTCAGCTATGACGCGAAACTGATCGGAAGACTGGCGGAAAGAATTTACTGTATGAAAGCAGGCCGGGTTACCAATGTCTTTTTTAAAAGGGATATTGATGTGGACGGCATCAGAAGGATCATGTCGAACCAGCTTACCAACAGGAAAATGCCGGGACAGGCAAGCCTTGCCGAGCCTGTGTTCAGAATAGAAAAAATGAATGGAAGGAAATTTAAGGGACTGCATGCGGAAATAGGAAAAGGAGAGATTGCAGGCTTGTTTTTTCATGCAGAGGGAGGTACGGATGAATTTATAAAAATGCTCTTAGAGGGGAAAAGCAGCGGAAAATTTTATATGTATGACGAGGAAATCTGTAACAAGGCATACGGGGAGCTTTTTAAAAAGGGAATTATGGTATTGCCGGACTGCTACAGTCATTACTTTTTAATGGATACCATGGGGATCTGGGAAAATCTGACCCTTGGATGTCTGAAAAAGAGGGGAAGGAGAAAAGTGTTTGTAAACCGCCGCCTGGAAAAATATTTATATGACAGTTTAAAGGAACGGATCCTGGGGGAGGACGGAGGAAAAGAAAATATACAGAAACTGTCCCTGATCGAAAAAAGGCTGCTGGTATTTTACCGGGTATATTTGACCGCTCCGGATATTTTTATTGTAGAGACCCCCGTCACAGGGCTGGACAAGGAAGGAAAAGAGCGTGTGTTTGAAGCTTTAAGGCAGATCGCTTCCAAAGGAACGGGGATTTTGCTGGTAACTTCGGATATGGAGGAGGTTACCGATCTGTGTGATAGAAAGATAGAGATTCCTGATATTGTGTAAAATAGCAAACAAAATATTAAAATCGCCGCATTGATTTCAGAAAGATTGGAACGTTATAATTTTCTTACAACCTAATGGGGTGCGCAATCCATACAAAAAACATGTAAAACCAGGAGGAAATGAATATGAAAATACGTTGGAAAAACAGAATAGCGGAAGGTTTGGCTTTATTGCTGGCGCTCTGTCTTTTGACAGGCTGTGGCGGCAGTCCGGCCGCAAATACCGGGGATAACGCAGAAAAAGCGGCGAATCAGGAAACGGAGCAGCCGGCGGAACAACCGGCCGCAGAGCCTGAAAAGAAGAGTGGGGGAGCCAATGCAGATGATTCGGCAGATAACGGAGCCACAGGCGATGAAATTCCTGCGCCTCCACGGGAAAGGCCCGCTGTATCGGCCAGTGAAGAGATACCCGTATTTATGGAAGAGGATGCAGAGCGGGACGAGATCGTGATCGGCTGCGTTTGGGCGGATTTGAGCAATGTGGCATGGGCGACAGCCTATGAAGGCATTCAGGAGAGAGCGGCGGAAAGAAATATAAAGATTCTTTCCAATGATGCAAAAAGGGATCCGGGCGCACAGGTAAACGCCATTGATAATTATGTGACCAGCGGCGTTGACGCCATTGTGCTTCAGACCATCGATCCTGCTTCCGTCAGGGATGCGGTTGCAAACGCCAGGGAAAACGGCGTATATGTTATAGCTATCGGATCTGACATTTATGAATATGACGTTTGTGTCAATGTTGACCAGTACGAGCTGGGATATCAGATCGGAACCATGGTTGCGGATTGGATCAATGAAAATCTGGACGGAAAAGCAGAGGTGGCTGTCGGAGATTACAGGATCATGCCGGATATTTTAAAACGTTCGGAAGGAATGATCAAAGCGGTAAACGATCTTTGTCCCGATGCCAAGATCGTGGCGGAAGAGACCATCGGCGTGACTTCGGAAGGCGTTGACTGGGGAGAAAATCTTCTTCAGAGCAATCCTGACATCGATGTAGTAATGGGGATCAATGACAGTGGTATGCTGGGTGTATATGAGGCATTTTCCGCAGCGGGACATACAGGGGACGGGATCGCCATTTTCGGCTGTGATGCATCTGAGGAAGGATTAAAGCTGATCGGGGAAGGAACCAGCTTCAGAGGAACTGTGGATATGAAGTATAAGGATCAGGGAACCTGGTTTGTGGATATCGCCATTGCTTTAGCCACGGGAAAGGATGTGGAGTCCTACTATTATTGTGACATGATCTCGGTTACGGAAGCAAATATTGCAGATTACAAATAGGAATTACAGGGCTGTCGCACTATGGAAACCGGCCATAGGTGCGGCAGTCTGTATCAGGAGGTAATTATGTCTGAAAAAACAATACTTTCCTTAAAACAAATCAGCAAAGCATACCCGGGCGTACAGGCTCTCGACCATATTAATCTGGATTTTTATGAAGGAGAGGTCCATGCGCTGTGTGGCGAAAACGGCGCGGGAAAATCCACCCTGATCAAGATCATCTCCGGAGCCATTAAGCCGTCGGAAGGAGAGATCGTATATCTGGGAAAGTCATACGGCAAAATGACGCCGGGGCTTTCGGAAGAATTAGGGATTCAGGTCATCTACCAGGAGCTTGTTCTCGTTCCGGCTCTGTCTGTTTCGGAAAATATGTTTTTAGGAACCAGAAAAAAGAAGAACGGCTTTGTAGATTTTCAAACCTTAAGAAGGGAAGCGGAGGAGACCTTGACAAAGATAGGAGCGGGATTTTCGCCGGATACTTTGGTAAAGGATCTGAAGGTGGCAAACCAGCAGATGGTGGAAATCGCCAAAGCGGTATGCAAAAACGCAAAATTCATTATTATGGATGAACCCACAGCCCCTTTGACGGATAAGGAAGTAACATTATTATTTGAAATAATTCGTGAATTAAAGAAGGAACGTGTAACGGTCATCTATATTTCCCACAGGCTGGATGAGATATTCCAGGTCGCTGACAGGATCACAGTCTTTCGGGACGGTAAAAAAATTGCCACCAGTTCCGTCCATGACGTTGATAAGCAGATGTTAATCAAACAGATGACGGGAAGGGAATTAAAGGAAACTTTTCCGGAAAGAGAGCTGCGCCAAAATGCGGAAGTGGTATTTGAAGGAAGAAATATATCGGGAAACGGCGTACATGACATATCCTTTAGATTACATAAGGGAGAAATACTGGGAATTGCAGGTTTGGTGGGGGCCGGGCGTACAGAGCTTGCTCATGTTCTTTTCGGAGCGGAGCCTTTAGAGGAAGGGGAACTGCTGTTAGAGGGCGAGCCCGTCTCTCTAAAGTCCACGAAAGACGCTATTGGAAAGGGTATAGGGCTGGTTCCTGAAGACAGGAAATCCCAGGGACTTTTGCTGGATATGGGAATTGATTTCAATATTGTACTGCCAAGCTTGAAAAATATCAGCAGTCATATGTTCGTAAGCAGGACCTCCGAAAAAGATATTGTAAACAGGTATAAGAATATGCTGATGATTAAAACGCCCAATATCTGCCGTCCTGCGAAGAATCTCTCCGGAGGGAACCAGCAAAAGGTGGTTCTGGCCAAATGGCTGGCAACAGATCCTAAGGTGCTGATCTTTGACGAGCCTACAAGGGGGATCGATGTAGGCGCTAAGCAGGAAATCTACAAACTGATGAATAACCTGGCGGAAAGCGGATTGGCAATCATCATGATCTCTTCGGAGATGGAAGAACTTCTTGGAATGTCGGATCGGATCATGGTACTTTGCGAAGGAAGAAAATCCGGGGAAATAGAAAAGGAAAATTTCAGCCAGGAGCTGATATTAAGTTATGCGTCAGGGATAGAGGAGGATTAGAGAAGTATGAAGGTCAATATAAAAAAATATGCCAATCAATTCAGGATGATGATCATTCTGGCGCTGTTGCTGGCTATTTTCAGCGTAACAGGAAAAGGTTTCTTTACCTTTTCCAACGGAATGAATATTTTGAGGCAGGTATCCACCATTGCCATCATGGGAGTGGGGATGACCATGGTGGTTATTTCCGGAGGAATCGACTTAAGCGTGGGGGCGCTTTTGTCCCTGGTCACGGTTTTTACGGCAACCGTTATGACAAAATGCGGGTTAAATCCCATCGTCGCTTCTCTTTTGGGGCTGGCAATGGCGACGCTTTTAGGCCTGCTTAACGGACTTGTCATTACGATTACCAAAATGCCCCCTATGGTCTGCGGTTTTGGCATGATGGCGGTCATAAAAGGCATAGCCTATCTGATCACAAACGGTATGCCGGTTTACGGGATCCCTGAAGAGTATAAAGTGATCGGTCAGGGAGCCTTATGGAAGATTCCCATTCCCGCAGTGATCATGCTGGTCATTATATTCATTGGAGCCACGATCTTAAACAAAACATATTTCGGCCGCTATATCTATGCCGTGGGAAGCAACGAGGAGGCTGCCAGATTATCGGGGATCAATGTTGCTTCTATCAGGAGAAAGGCTTATATGATCTCGGGATTTCTTTCGGGAGTTGCCGGCCTGATCATGCTGTCCCGCATCAATTCAGGACAGGCCATTGCAGGGGAAGGAAACGAAATGGACGTTTTAACGGCGGCGGTTCTTGGCGGCGTCAGCTTTAACGGCGGCCAGGGAAAGGTCGGGGGAATGCTGGTAGGCGCCCTGGTAATGGCAGTGTTAAAAACAGGACTTATGATCGTAGGCATCAGCGAATATTGGCAGCAGGTAATCAGAGGGGCCGTGCTTCTGATCGCGGTAGGCTTCGACTCATTACAAAGCAGCAGGAAAGTGAAAGCGGAAAGTTAGAAAAGGAGAGGCAAAAAAGGTGATGGACAGGAAAAGAATACGGGGGATACAGGCAATACTGCCTACCCCTTATAAGGATGATCTGGAAATAGATTATAATGATCTGGAAAAATGTGTGGAATTCTGCGCCGCCTCTTCGGTACACGGAATCGTGACTACCGTAAATGCCAGTGAATTCCAGCTGTTAAGTGAAAACGAGAGGAAAGAGGTCATAAAGACCGTGTGCAAAAGAGCGGACGGCAGGATGTCTGTCATGGCGGGGATAACGGGAAAAACAGTACAGGAAACCCTGACATATGCAAAGTGCGCAAAGGAATATGGCGCACAGTCGGTCATAGCCATGCCGCCTTATGTTTCCCATATCAAGGAAGAGGAAATCTATGAATTTTACCGGCGGCTGAATGAAGAAGCGGACATTCCCGTGGTCATTCAGAACTTTGTAGGGCCGGTGGGGACTGAGATGAGCGTCGATCTGTTGTTACGAATGACGTCTGATTTTGAAAATATCCAGTATATAAAGGAAGAAACCGAAAGGGCGCCCCAGATGATCAGTAAGATATTAGAGCGCACAAAGGAGTTTCCCGATGCCGCCCTTTCGGGAGTGCTGGGAGGAATGAGCGGACGACAGGTCATACAGGAATTTTACCGGGGCGCCTGCGGCTGTATGCCGGCCTGTCTGGTGGCGGATGTTTTGGTAAAGCTTTGGAATGCCCTGGAAAACGGGGAAAAAGACCTGGCGGAGGAATTATATGCAAAGCTTCTTCCTATTATCGTATACGACGGGGTTTATCCCATCATTGCCTATAAAGAGGTCTTAAAGAGAAGAGGCGTTATTAAGAACAGCTGTACAAGGCTTGGCGCATGGGGACGGCTCGATCAGGAAAACCACAGGGAGTTGACAAAAATTCTGGAAACCTTGGAGCCGTATTTTACCGAAAACTGGGAAAATAAATAGGACTGCTCATGGGAAAGGATAAAAAATGGAAGATCATAATAGCAGGAAAGCGAAAAAACGGGAAGAATTGAAAGCGTTTATAAACGAACACCGGGCGGCGGCAGAAATAAGGAGCAATTATCATTTTATTCCGCCCACAGGGTGGATGAACGATCCCAACGGCTTTTCGGAATATAAGGGAGAATATCATTTGTTTTATCAATATTATCCCTTTGAGCCCGTATGGGGCACGATGCATTGGGGACATGCGGTCACAAGGGACCTGCTTTGCTGGAGGGATATGGAAATTGCCCTGCTGCCGGGAGATGACTGTGATAAAGACGGCGTTTATTCCGGCACGGCATTGCAGGAAGAGGGACGGCATATTCTGATGTATACCGGCCATATATGCGAAGAAGGACAAAATGACTATCATCAGGTGCAGAATATTGCGGCAGGAGATGGGAAGGAATACAAAAAATTCGAAGGAAATCCTGTGATCACAGGAGATATGCTGCCGGATGGATGCAGCAGGAAGGATTTTCGCGATCCCAAGATTTTTAAGGAGAACGGACGGTATTTTGCACTGCTGGCCAATGCTTCTTTAAAAGGCGGAGGAAGGCTTGTATTGTTTGCTTCCGATAATCTGAAGAACTGGAGCTGTAAGGGCGTTTTAAGAAATGATTTTTCAGGGCCTGTATGTAAAATGTGGGAATGTCCGGATTATGTCAAGATAAATGACAGGGATGTTATGATTTTTTCCTTTGCAGAGGCTGAAGCGGAAGGATACAGATATGCCAACGGCTACGGCGCGGTCTATGAGATCGGAGAGTTTCAGAAAGAGGAGGCTGTTTTTTTTACCGAGTATGGAGATGAACTGGACTGCGGACTGGATTTTTATGCGCCCCAGACGCTTGCGGGAACAGATGGAAGAGTCATCATGATCGCCTGGATGCAGGTCTGGAAAAGGAATATTCCTTTGGCGGAAAAAGGGATCGCGGGTATGATGACGCTCCCGAGGGAATTAACTGTAAGGGATGGGCGTTTATATCAGACGCCGGTCCGTGAAATCAGAAGCATGAGAAAAAACGAGATTTCTCATGAGTTTGTTTTGAAGGAAAAACGTCAGGTCCAATGCTTTAAAAGAAAGAGCTTTGAGCTTTTTCTTTGTGCCCGTATCCGGGAAAATACCGTGTTTACATTGTATGTAACGGCATCAGATGATTGTGAAAAATATTGTGCCATAACCTATGACGCAAAAAGTGAGCTTTTGGGATTTGACAGGAGTAAAAGCGGCAGCAAAATTGCCGGACGCAATGAAAGGCAGGCCAGGGTGCCTTTAAAAGACGGATTTCTTGAACTGGATCTATTTCTGGATCAATACAGTGTGGAAATTTTCTGCCAAAAGGGCGCCTGCGTTTTATCCAACACCGTCTATAACGAAGAAAACAGCCTGTTTTTTGAAGCGTCCCGCGAAACGGAATTAAAGATAAAGCTGTGGGAGCTTTAAAGGGAAATTTTTCACCGGGGAGAAAATCAAAAAGAAAAATGTGATAGTTTGGAGGAAGGAAAATGGAATACAAAAAGGTAAAAACCATAAAAGAGCCCGTTTCGGTTCTTGGGATCGGCTGTTGGAACTTCGGAGGAGACTGGGATACATCGGATGAAAGGCAGGATCTGGATATTATACGGGAGGCGGTGGAGTCGGGAATCAATCTTTTTGACGTTGCGCCGGTATACGGTTTCTTTTTTGCAGAACAGCTGTTGGGAAAGGCGTTAAAGGAGATCGGAAGACATAAGGTGTTGATCGCATCCAAGGGCGGACTTTCTTGGAATCAGGATAAGACCCGTTATACACGGGATCTGTCTGCAGCCGGTTTAAGAAAGGAGATCGAAGGCAGCTTAAAGCGTCTGGGTACGGATTACATTGATATCTATCAGATGCACTGGCCCGATCATCATACGCCGGTGGAAGAAACAGCCGGCGTTTTATCGGAATTTCTCAAGGAAGGAAAAATACGGTATGTGGGCCTGTCCAATCATTCAAAGAAGGATACCGAGGAATTTTTGAAGTATTTGGAGGTCGGATCTTTGCAGGCCTTATATAATATGTTTGAAAGAAATTCGGATATCTATTTCGATAATCAGTTGGAATACCGCACGGAAAAGGAACTGTTTCCTATTGTAAAAGAGCGTGGCATGGCATTTTTCCCATATAGTCCTCTTATGCAGGGACTACTGGCGGGGAAATTTTTAGACGGGGCGGCGGTCTCCGGAAAAGATATCAGAAAAGATAACCTGAAACTGTTCGGCAGTTTAAAGCAGCCTTATTATGAAGCAGCTCTGAAAGTCCGGGATATTGCAGAGAAAATCGGACATCCCATGAATGAAGTTGCCTTAAACTGGCTGCGGCAGAAGGAGGAAGTAACTTCCATTATTGGAGGGGTTTCTTCCCTGAAACAACTGCGCGCCAATATAAAAGCCCTGGAGTGGACTCTTGAGGATGAAATTGTGAAGGAACTGGACGGAATTGGAGAGCACCTGCAAAAGATCACAGGCGCCCTTTCATGATATCCATTTTTTAAATAATATTTGTGCCCTGAATGCGATCAGAAGGGAGGTAATTCCCGAGAAAAGGATTACTAGGTATTCTCTCCCGGAAAAAAGGTCGAAGAGGATGCCGTAGAGGGCATTTCCCAAGGGCTGGGCGCAGGTGGAGAGGGTAAAGATCAGGGCGATGACTTTTCCGATAAGGCGGGAGGGGGTCTCGGCCTGGACGAGGGTCAGCATCTGTACGCTAAACAGGGTGGAAAATACGGCCATAAGAAAGAGTTTGCCATAGGAGACGAAAGGAAAAAGAGGGAGGCGCTCATGGGAAAAATGAGGAGGGCGCAGGCCATGACCAGGTTTCCTGATTTTTGGATGGTAAGTTTTTTGGCAAAGATGCCGGCGCTGATTCCGCCAATGATCCCGCCGACGGTCAGGGCACCCTGGGCATAGCCGTAGAGCCGGTTGGAGAGGGCGGCGGGAAGATTTAAGACTTCCGTTGTGAGATAGGGGAGTCCTACCATGATCATAGAGGATAAAAACAAATTAATACCGCAAATGGTAAGGAGGGTTTTTCCGATAAAGGGCTTTTCTTTTTTAATAAAGGCAAAGCTTTCGGAGAAATCCTTTTTGAGGATTTTAAAAAGATTATCTTCATGGGGCTGTTTTTCATAGGGGATTTTGATAAAAATTTCCATCAGGGAGGAAATAAAAAAGCAGGCCGCACATACATAAAGTACGGGATAGAGACCGTATGTACTGTACAGGATGCCCCCTAAAACCGGACCGATCAGGGCGGAAAAGGAACTTATGGTATTGATGACCGAATTGGCGGCCATAAAGTGTTCCTTGCTTACCAGAACGGGAATGCTGGCCTGCACCGAGGGCTGGTAAGCGCCGGCAATGCCGTATAAAAGCATCAGAACGGTTATGAGCAGGGCGATCAGGTTTAAGGAGCCCATAAGTGCCAAAAAGGTCAGAACCACGAGGGGTGTAAAAAAGTCCAGGGCGACCATGATGTTCCTTTTATTGACCCTGTCCGCGATGATACCGCCTACGGGGGTCAGAAGGATGGAGGGAATGATGGCGCATGCGGTAACGGTGCCGTAAAGGGCGGGGGAGCCGGTCACGTTCAACAAATATAGGGGGGAGCGCAAAACGGATGGCGGCGTTGCCGAAAAGGGAAATGATCTGGCCTATGACCACCAGAGTAAAGTCTTTTGTAAATAATTTTTTAGTCTGATTCATTTTTTATACCTCCGGTTGTTTTGGTTTTTTGTGAAAATGTTGTAAATTTGGGGCGTTGTCTATTTTACTTTTTCGGGGTTATGGCATGGTAATTATATAAATATGCCAAATATTTTTCATACTTGCCCGTTTTGATACCGAACGACGGTATGTATATAGCTAAAATTTATGCTTGCGTTTTTTTCACATAAAACGCAAGCTGGGTTTGTGCTGTTTCTGACCTTCTGCTATTTGTTTTTCTGATAAAGGACAGCCAGTTCCTGTAATCTTTTAAGCAGTTCATCATCTAAAACGTCCAGTCCGAAGCCCTTCATCAGCTGTCCGAATACCATGAATTTTTCATAGGCCTCTTCCGGGGTATTGTCAAAGATCATGGGGGTCATCCAGATATTTGCAGTCAGCACGATAAGTTCCGCCAGGGCTTTAGGATGCTCCGTCTGAATGGAGCCGTCTTCGATGCCCTCCATGATGATGGGCAGAATGTAGTTTGGAGCCGCTTCGTCCATGGTCTCCCTGAGAATGCTGAAAAGAAGCCTGAGATTGTCATGAAGGTCGGGAGCCACGGTAAAGATCTCGTCCTGGACCGGTCTCATAATTGAATCTTTAAAGATCTTTTTCAGCTTTTCCTGCCCGGTTAAATCCTTCCGGTCCCGAATATTCGCCAGTATATGGTTGGACTGCGAGGTCATCCTGTCCGTAACTGCCACAAGGATATCTTCCTTTGACTTAAAATGATGGTAGATGGCACCTTTACTGAGCCCCCAGGTTATCGATGATATCTTGGATGAAGGTGCGCTCGTAACCTTTTTCCATAAAAAGGCGGTAAGCCACATCCAGTATTAAGCTGACGGTTTCTTCGGGATGTTTATTCCTTGCCATAGCTGCCTCCGAAAGTCGAGTGCCTCTGCCTGGTGCCGCTGCCCGGTAAGGGATTCTCTCCCCGGGCGTTTCAAGTTAGCTGCCCCACTGTAGAAAGCAGGGACTTTGATCAATACATACCGGTAGTATGTATAAAATAACATATGAAAATACTAATGTCAAGCAGATTATTCTTCCTGCATTTTTTTCTGGATTTTTACCGGGCGCAAGCGCGCCTGTATTATATCTACAAAATAATCCCTGATTAAAATACATAAATGCAAAGATTATTTTTGATAAGGATCTTTAATGTCGGAAAGGCCTAAAAGATAGTCCGTGGAGCAATGAAAATATTTTGCCAGCTTGATCAAAACATCGGTGGGAATATCCCTTGCCCCAATTTCATAGTAGGAATATGCGACCTGGGAGCAGTTTAAATATTCTGTCACATCGGACTGCCTTAAATCCATGTCTTCCCTTAAATTCCGAATACGTTCATACAGAATATCACACCCTAAGAATTATTATGCTTAAAACAAATTGTTATATTGATTTATAAAACAAAATGTTTTAAAATGTTTAGGGAAGAAAAAATTTATCAGGTGCATAAGAGGATGATTTTGTGAAAAGAAAAGGAATTTATGGAATCTTTACAATAGCGCTTTGCTTCTTTTGTGTTTTTGGCTGTAAGGTCAAAGAGACAAATACAGAGGAAGAAGTTATGCTGCATGCAGGCAGCGGCGCATGGGAAATGAATGACCATTGCCGAGTATCTCCCTTTTGATGAGCATAGACTTCACAAGATGTTCTCCGGTATCAGTTTGTTTACAGATTAATTTGCTGTTGCTTGGAGGACGGGTAAAAAATCGGAATCTTCCCTTGGGTGCAAAAAATAACGATAGCCACTCTGAAAAACAGGCTATCGTTAAATTTTAACTATGGAATATCGAAAGTGCGGCAATTCCAACTAATAAAACGATAGCCGCCTATGCTTGGGTGCATCTGCCTTTCTGAAAAGTGTTGATTTCAGGGCGTTTGCGGTAAAAGTAAAAACGATAGCACCCAAGAAATATTTGTATCAATTTGGACACGCAATATGGTGTGAGAGGTCGGGGCTGTCGCACTAAGTGATTGGTGCGCAGCTCCTTTTCTATGCAAAAAATAACTGCCAGACCTCCAAAGAATCCGGCAGTTGGTGTAAAATTAATGTATGACCAAACACATTAACTTACAGAAAAATTATAGTCTAAATCAGAGCGGATATCAATTAAAACTTCCGCTAAATATTGAAACAATCATTCCGGAAGATGATTCTGTGCGGCTGCTAAGTCAGTTTGTGGAGGAGATGGATCTGACTGACTTATATTCTACTTATGAAAGAATAAAATCAGTATCCCCAAGAACACTTCTGAAGATTGTACTTTACTCTTACATGAATGGGGACTATTCTTCCCGTTCCATGGAACTTAACTGTAAAAGGGATATCAATTTCATGTTTCTTTTAGAAGGTGCGCCTGCTCCTGACCATGCAACATTTGCACGAATCCGGAGCATTCATTTTGCGCCTTGTTCAAAGCGGATTCTTGCTGAGATGTCTGGTGCACTTTTTGACAAGGGAGAGATCTCAGGTAAAACCATTTTTATAGACGGCACAAAAATTGAAGCGATCGCGAACAAATATACTTTTGTCTGGAAGAAAGCCGTAACAAAGAATCAGGCAAAGCTTCTCATAAAACTTGCAGATTTTGTGGCTGAATGTGAGCAGCTTTACGATTTCAGGATAGTCTATGGCAATACAATAAAGATCAGTCATGTAAAAAAACTGCGCAAAAAGCTGTATGCTTTGAAACAACGTGAGAATGTAGTTTTTGTACACGGCACCGGGAAACGGAAAACACCGCTTCAGAAAAGCATTGAAACGCTTGAAGGGTATCTGTGCAGGCTAAAAGAATACAACCAGAAGATCCATATCTGTGGAGAACGGGGCAGTTATTCCAAAACAGACCATGATGCCACTTTTATGCGGATGAAGGAAGATGCCATGGGGAATGGGCAGTTAAAGCCCGCATACAACCTCCAGCATGGTGTGGATTCCGAATATATCACATGGCTTACGGTTGGTCCCCAGCCCACAGATACCACAACCCTGATCCCATTTTTAAAAGATGCACAGGAACATCTTAAGTTTAAATATAAAAATATAACTGCGGATGCCGGATATGAAAGCGAGGAAAACTATGTGTTTCTCGAAGCTAATGGACAAATACCTTATATAAAACCGGCCAGCTATGAGATCTCAAAAACCAGAAAGTACAGAAATGACATCGGAAGAATCGAAAACATGGAGTATCATGCGGAATCTGACATCTATATATGCCGGAATGGTAAAAAACTGAAAGCAGACCATGTAAGGCACTCGAAAAGTAAAACGGGCTATGTAAGCCAAAAAACAATCTATAAATGTGAGGACTGCAGCGGCTGTCCCTATAAAAACGACTGTATCAAAGGGAATAACTCTAAGACACCTTTAGAAGAAAGAACAAAGACACTCCAGGTTGCCAAAACATTCCTGAAACACAGACAGGAAGACCTGGAACGGATCCTCTCAGATGAAGGCATCCTTTTGAGGACAAACCGGAGCATTCAGGCAGAAGGCTCCTTTGGGGATTTGAAACAGGACATGCAGTTTCGCAGATACCTGAGCAGGGGAACCTCAAATGTACTTGCGGAAAGCATCCTGCTGGCTATGGCAAAGAACATAAATAAACTCCATAACAGGATTCAAAAAGGCAGGACAGGAACTCATTTGTTTCCTGTGAAGAATGCTTAATTTTTAACATGTTAAAATAAACTTTCAAGCCATGGGACATGGCTTATTAAAGTATGCTCTTTTTATAGAATCACAGAATAATATGGAGCTTTTTCTTAAAATCACATATAAAAACAGCAAAAATGAAGCTGCCGCTTCACGAATTTTCATTCGTTAAAGCGACAGCCCCTCCTCGATTTTCAAGCCAGTGATGTGATGGGATAAAAAAGCATGATGCCAAAAGAAAGGTTTGCAGAGGAGGATTTGGGCTGGAGGAGCGGGAGTAAAAACATATTTAATTGAAGGAACCCTGCAAAGGCGTCAGCACTTAGATTGCGTATTTTGCAATCTTACGTGCTGCTACGACCTTTGCCGGAGCGCAAGCGTGTTCCTGAAATAAATATGTTTTTACTCCCGCTCCTCCAGCCCAAATCCTCCTCTGCAAACCTTCCTTTTGGCGTCACACCTTTTTCGTTCCATCACACTCCACCAATCCTCTGTTTGAATGAACGTCCTGCTGTGTTTATTTGCACAACGTGCCCGCTTTCATAATGTGCATTCTGTCATGCATAGGGCAAAAACAGGGCTGATATATGGTAAAAAAGTCATTTTTGCAGGAGAAACAAGTGGGGATGTGTTCGTTTTGATTATGAAATAAGAATGAAATAAACATAAAATGAACACAATATATGCAAAATATATGATAAAATGCATAAAAAGTAAACTGAAAATCTATTTGAAATAGGAAAAAATGACGGTAAAAAAGTGAAAAACGACAAATAATTTGCACACTATTGAAAGCAAAAAAACATCAAATTATAATTTTATTAACAAAGGGGAATGAGGTATGAGCGAATACGAAAATGGAAACCAGAACAATCATCGTCTTGTGATGATCATGGAAAAACTGAACAAATACGGCAGAGTAGATGTGCAGGAGATTGCACAGGAGCTGGATGTTTCCACGGCGACTATTCGAAGGTATTTTAATGAGCTGGAAAAACAAGGACGGCTGCGCAGAGTCCATGGCGGCGCGGTGCTATCCAATGTAAGTACGACTTTTGAATATCTCTATCATGCCAAAGTAGCGCTCCGCATGGATGAAAAGAAACGGATTGCCATACAGGCTGCCGAAGAGATTCAGGACGGAGACGCCATATTTTTAGATTCCGGGACAACTACTTATCAGATCGCAATGTGTCTTTCGGATAAAAAGGAATTGACGGTCATCACATATGATATGTCGATTGCCACAGTTCTCAATAATCATCCTTCCATTCAGGTAATTCTTACCGGAGGGATGGTAAGACAGGGCTATAACGTTTTGGTAGGATCCATTACGGAGAATTTCATCAGGAACATGATGGTGGACAAGGTTTTCTTAAGTGCGGACGCCATTCACACTGACTTTGGAATATCCAACGCTAATTACGTGGAGTCAGGCATTAAAGCATTGTTAGTAAAGGCAGGAAAGAAGGTTATTTTGGTGGCGGACCATACGAAGTTCGATAAAATTGCAGTATCCAAGTTTTGCAGCCTGTCTGAAATTGATATGTGCATAACTGACAATGAAATTTCCCGTTCCATGGCGGAAAGCATCAGAGGAAGCGGAGTGGAAATAAAATGTGTATAGCTTGCAAGGGCGGTCTTAAGCGCCGCTTGAAATAAAAATGGAGGAAAAACAGATGGAATGGACAAAAGAATTGTTCAATACAGATAAGCCGATTATTGCCATGTGCCATATCAGAGCTTTACCGGGAGATTTGGACTATGACGAAGAAAAGGGAATGGCCTATGTTGTGGAAAAGGCAAGAGAAGATTTTCTCGCTTTGCAAAAGGGCGGTGTGGATGCAGTAATGTTTTCCAACGAGTTTTCTCTCCCTTACTTAAAGAAGGTAAAGCCTGAGACAACGGCGGCTATGGCGGCGGTAATCGGAGAATTAAAATCAGAAATCAAGATTCCTTTCGGCGTCAACATTCTCTGGGACCCATATGCATCTCTTGATCTGGCGGCAGCAACCGGCGCCTGCTTTATCAGAGAGGTTATGAGCGGCGTGTATGCCGGCGATTTAGGTCTTTGGGATAATGATGCGGGGGAAATCAGCCGTCACAAAAAACGCCTGGGACTTAAGGACAAGGTAAAGCTTCTTTATAATATTTATCCGGAAGCTGCTGCTTACTTAGGAAACAGAGATATTGTGGACATTGCCAAAACCAATGTTTTCAACAATAAACCCGACGCACTTTTAGTATCAGGGGCCACAGCGGGAGCCAATACCGATACATCCATATTAAAGCGTGTAAAGGAAGCGCTTCCCGATACCAATATATTCTGCAATACAGGCTGCAAGCTGGAAACGGTGGAAACGCAGCTATCCGTATCCGACGGGGCAATTGTCGGAACTTACTTTAAGAAGGACGGAAGATTTGAAAACTTTGTGGAATATGACAGAGTGGCGAAGTTTATGGAAAAGGTAAGAAGCATACGCCAGTAGGCGGGAAAACATCAGGAGGGGAAGTAAAATGGTCAAATTTTGGAAAGACTGTATCAGCAGGGAAATCGGAGAAATGGATAAATCAAAGAGTATGGTACTGTTTCCCATCGGAGCGGTAGAACAGCATGGAAGGCATCTTCCGGTGGGAACAGATTCCATAATTTTGGAGGCCCTTTTGGAGAGATTTGTAAAAAGCGAGGCTTTTGAGGGTTACAACGTATTGATAGGCCCTCAGCTCTTTGTGGGAAAAAGCAACGAGCATATGAATTTTCCCGGCACTCTCACTTATACGGCTCATACGCTTTACGACATGATTGATGAGATGATCGGCTCTATGAGGGCGCATGGCTTTCAGAAGTTTTTGCTGACCAACAGCCATGGAGGCAATACGGATTTATTAAATCTGATTTCAAGGGATCTGAGAATTAAGTATGATATAGAAATTTTCGTGTTTGACTGGTGGTTTACGGACTTCTGGGCTGATTTAAACAAAACCTTAAAGGAATCAGAGAGTCCTTACGGCATATTCCATGCCTGTGAGCTGGAAACCTCCCTGATGATGCATATTGCGCCGGAATTGGTGGATACTTCCGCCATGGAAGATGAGACCCCTGATGAAATGTTTGAGGGCAACGAATATATTACGCTTTTTGGGCCTGTCAATATGGGCTGGAAGACAAAGGATGTTACAAAGAGCGGCGTTATCGGCTCTCCCAGCTATGCCAGCAGGGAAAAGGGCGAAAAAATGCTTGACTATGCGGTGGAAAAGCTGGAGAAAATCGTAAGGGAAATTATCAGGTTTCACTATTAACATTACACATAAAAACACAAACCAACACAACAGAAGGAGGAGTCATCATGAGAAAGAAATTAATGACTATCATTTTGAGCGTTGCCATGACCATGACATTGTTAGTGGGCTGCGGCAATGACTCAGGCAACACACAGACACCGGAGCAAAAAACGGAAGAAGATGTGGAAGCGCCTGCAGAAGCGCCGGAAGAAACACCGGAAGAAACACCGGCAGACGCAGAGGACGATGCAGAAGCCGACGGAGAAACAGCAGAGGCTAAGAGAATCGCTCTTCTGCTTTCAGGAAACCTGGGAGATATGTCTTTCCTGGATTCAGCTAACAACGGTACTTCAGAAATCGCAGCGACATACGGCGCAGAGGTAAAAGTAATCGAAATGGGTTCCGATGCAACCAAGTATGAGACAAATGTTTTAGATGCATCCGATGAAGGCTATGACATCATCATTGGTTCCGGATGGCAGTTACAGGAGCCTTTCCAGAACGTTGCACAGGATTATCCTGACATCAAATATATTATTTTTGATGCGGCGGTAGATTATACGGCAGGAGATTACTCTAACGTATATTCTATTTCCTATAAATCCAACGAAGCGGCTTACCTTGCAGGCATTATGGCTGCAAACATGAGTGAAACAGGTATTCTCGGCTTCTTGGGAGGAGCGGACGGAGCGGTAATCAACGACTTTATGATTGGTTATATTGAAGGCGCAAAGTCAGTAAATCCTGACATCAAAGTAATCTGCGGCTACGTTGATGATTACAGCGATAGCCCGAAATGTAAGGAAATGGCGCTGGCTCAGTACAACCAGGGGGCGGACTTTATCTTTACCGCAGCAGGCGCATCGGGAATCGGTACTTTGGAAGCTGCAAAGGAAACAGGAAAATACGCTATCGGCGTTGATTCCGACCAGGCAATGCTTTACAAAGACAGCGATCCTGAGCAGGCAGAGTTAATTCCGGCATCCGTAATGAAAAATGTTGACGCAACCTTAGTGCGTGCTTACGAGAAGCTTTTAGACGGAACACTTCCCTGGGGAGAAGAAGAATCCCTCGGACTTTCTGACGGAGCGGTTGGCTTAAGCGATAATGAATTTTATCAGAAGCTGGTTCCCGACGATGTAAAGAAACAAATTGAAGAAGCATCCGACGCAATCGCAAAGGGAGACATCACTGTAAAAACCGCATACGGTCTTACAACAGAAGAAGTAAGAGAGATTATTAATTCTGTAGCACCCTAAGCTTATTGTAAAAGAGATTGCTTCCATATTCCCAGATATGGGAGCAATCTTTTTATCACTTTAGTCACCAAAGGGAAGGTAGGTATAAGGTAAAATGAACGAAGATTTACTGGTAATGTCCCAGATTACAAAAATATATTCCAATGGGGTCATGGCAAACGACAAAGTGGATTTTTCGGTAAAAGCAGGGGAAATTCATGCCCTTATGGGAGAAAACGGCGCAGGAAAATCGACTTTAATGAATATCCTTTACGGAGAGCATCAGCCGGAAGAGGGGGATATTTTTTTAGAGGGTAACAAGGTGAAAATAGGCTCTCCCAATGAGGCCATAGCCCTTGGCATCGGCATGGTACACCAGCATTTTATGTTAGTGCCTTCTCTCTCAGTCGCACAAAACATATATTTGGGAATGGAGCCCAGGAAAAACGGGCTGATCGATATGAAAACCATGATCGCACAGGCGGAGGAAATTGCGGAGAAATACAATTTTAAAATACAGACCACGGCCAGAGTGGCTGACATACCTGTGGGAATGAAGCAGAAGGTGGAAATTTTAAAGGCTCTTGCAAGAGGGGCGAAGATATTGATTTTAGACGAGCCGACGGCGGTACTGACGCCTCAGGAGACCGAGGAATTGTTCCACGAGTTAATGGAATTTAAGAAAAAAGGACATACCATTATTTTTATATCACATAAACTGAAAGAAATTAAGCAGATATGCGACCGCATCACCATTATGAAAAACGGGAGAAGCATGGGAACCTATAGCATGGGAGATATGGATGAAAGAAGTATTTCCAGACTGATGGTAGGAAGGGATGTAATTAAGACCGTTGAGAAAAAGAAGGCGAATCCTACGGAAACCATTTTGGAGGTTAAAAATCTTTCCTGTATTAATGAGGATGGGAAGCATGCTGTCAATAATATAAATTTGAAAGTACGTAGAGGCGAAATTCTGGGAATTGCGGGAGTGGAAGGAAACGGACAGTCCGAGTTCGTGGAATGTATCTCCGGCATGAGAAAGGATTATAAGGGCCATGTATCCATTTTAGGACAGTGCGTGGATAAGTTGAACATTAAAAAAATCAGAAAGGCCGGTCTTTCCCATATTTCCGAGGATAGAATGTCCTACGGTGTGGCTACGGAGGCTTCTATCAGCGACAACTTGATTTCGGACAAGTTAGGAGAGAGCATGGTGGGCTGTGGTCCCATTTTAAGCAGCAAAAAGATTTCCAAATTGTCATCGGAGCTTGTGGAAAACTTTTTGATCAAATGCAGCTCCTATAAGCAGCCGGTCAGCATGCTAAGCGGCGGCAATATGCAGAAGGTAGTTGTAGCCAGGGAATTTGCCAGGGAACCGGCGGTTATGATCGCTAACCAGCCCTCCAGGGGCGTAGATGTAGGCGCCACGGAATTTATTCATAAGAAGCTGGTGGAAATACGGGATAAGGGTTCGGCAGTTTTACTGGTTTCCGCAGACTTAAATGAGGTTATGGAATTAAGCGATTCCCTTGCCGTATTTTATGGCGGAGAGGTTGTGGCATATTTTGAGGACAGCAAGAGTGTAACGGAAGAGGAGTTAGGGTATTATATGCTGGGGCTTTCGAGACAGTCTGAAGAACAGATACAAAGATTAGGATAAGAAAGCAGGTACTTTTATGAATAAGAAGAGAGAAGCGATATTTCAATTTTTAAGTGTACTGATTGCCATTGCGGTAGCGCTTATAGTAACGTTTATCATTATTCTTTGCGTAAGCGATGAGCCTGTAGAGGCCTTAAAGACTTTCATTACAGGACCGCTTTCCACAAAGAGAAGAATCGGAAATGTGATTGAAGCCATGATACCCCTTATCTTTACGGGACTGGCTGCCTGTGTGATGTTTCAGGCAAAGCAGTTCAGCCTGATTGGAGACGGCTCTTTCCTGGTAGGCGCTCTGGCTACGGCAGTACTTTTGTTAAAATGTAACATTCCCGCCGTTTTGGCTATATTCTTAGGCGTTTTAGTGGGAGGTATTGTAGGTGGAATCTGTGCCATTATTCCCGGTTTTTTAAAGGCGAAGTGGAACGCCAACGAATTTGTTGTATCCATGATGTTTAACTCCATATTGGAGTATTTCACGGTATTTGTACTGTTGAACTTTATCCGCGACCCGGGTTCCGGCTTTGTGGCGTCCTATCCTGTGCCGGAAAACGCTAAGCTTTCATCCTTTATTTCCAAAACAAATGTCCATACGGGGTTGTTTATCGCCTTGTTTATGGTAGTGATTACGGCACTGTTTATGTATAAGACCAAGTGGGGCTACAGCATCCGCATGGTAGGAAAGAACCCCAAGTTTTCAAAATATTCAGGAATCAATACCTTCATGGTAATCTTTTCCTGTCAGATCATCGGCGGATTTATAGCAGGCCTTGGGGGAAGCGTGGAGCTCCTTGGCATGTATGACAGATTCCAGTGGCAGAGTACCCCGGGATACGGCTTTGACGGAATGACGGTTGCCATCTTAGCGGCAAACAATCCGGCATTGGTGCCCATCGGCGCCCTGTTCTTAGCCTACATCAGAGTGGGAACCGACGTTATGGCAAGGGTTACCAGCGTTCCCAACGAGTCCGTAAACATTATACAGGGTATTATCATGCTTTTGATTACGGCCAGCGCGTTTTTGTCCAGAACAAAGCATAAGATGGTTATCCGCTCCGCAAAGGATGAACAGAAGAAAATGAAGGAGGTGGCTTAATATGCAGCAGTTATTTGATATTATCTTTACTACCTCTTTTGCATATTCCATTTTAAGGGTCAGCACCCCTCTTATTTTAGCCGGTATGGCGGCGTTAGTTTCTGAACGCGCCGGCGTTGCCAATATTGCCATTGAAGGTATGATGTTAATAAGCGCTTTAACAGGCGTGGTAGTTTCCGCAAAGACCCAGAGCTGCTTTTTGGGAGTTTCCGGGGGAGTCATAGCGGGAATTCTGGTATCGTTGGTATTGGCGTATTTTATCTTACAGCTTAAGGCAAACAACATTATGTGCGGCCTTGCCATCAATGCCATTGCAAAGGGCGGTACGGTTTTTGTACTCTATTTGTTGACGGGAAGCAAAGGCGCTTCCACAGCATTAAACAGCGCTACGGTGCCTAAAATCGACATTCCCCTGATTAAGGATATTCCGATTTTGGGAGAGATTATTTCGGGACAGAGCATTTTGACTTACCTTGCCATCATCATGGTTGCCCTGATGCATGTTTTCATTTTTAAAACCCGTATGGGAATCAGGATCAGTGCGGTGGGAGAAAATGAAAAAGCGGTGGATTCCGTAGGTATCAGCGTGGCAAAGACCCGTTACATTGCGCTTTTGATCAGCGGATTTTTCTCAGGCCTTGCCGGGGTATTCCTTTCCATGAGTTATATGAGCGGATTTACGGCAAACATGACCTCCGGAAGAGGCTTTATCGCTTTAGCTGCCAACTCCATGGGACAAAACACGCCATGGGGAACCTTAGCGGCGGCGTTAATCTTCGGAGCGGCGGATTCTGCAGCCAACTATTTACAGGTGCTTGCAGTGCCTGCACAGTTTATCCAGATGATTCCTTATGTGACGACTATTTTGGGAATTACCCTGTACTCTATTTACAGAGGCAGAAAAGAGAAGAAACTGAAAATGAAAATGTTAAACCATCAGGAAGAGGCGCAGAGCGCATAAAACGATACAGACATAAAAGAAGCATGTCAGAATGTGCGGAAAATAGAAATATGCAGAAGCAGAAAGGATGATAGAAGAATGAAGAAAATCCCCATCGTTATGGATTGTGACCCGGGCAGTGACGACGCCCTTGCGATTCTTATGGTGCATGCGGCGGAAAATATTGATTTAAGGGCTATTACAACCGTAGCCGGAAATCTCAACAGGGAAATAACGGCAAAGAATGCCCTGGACATTGTGGAATACTTTAATATTGGCGTGCCTGTGGCAAAGGGCAGCTATCCCATTATGAAGAAATTTGAAGCCCTTGATATTTCCATTATGGGAGCGGGCGGTCTTGGCAATGCGGTGCTTCCCGAGGCTAAGGGAGAGTACAGCCCTTACAATTCGGTGGAGCTTTTGCACAGAGAGATTCAAAAGGCTCCTGGAGAAATCGTCATTTTGGCCACAGGTCCCTTGACCAATGTGGCGCTGCTTCTGTCGGTTTATTTAGAGGACAGGGAGTTGATAAAAGAGATTGTTATAATGGGTGGAGCCGTATATGACGGGAATCATACCCCCAGAACCGAATTCAACATCTATACGGATGCGGAAGCGGCAAAAATTGTATTCCAGTCGGGGATTCCCATTAAGATGATCGGAACGGATGTAACCTATGGCACGCCTGTAACAAAAAAGGATCTGGAATGTCTTTTATCCAACGATAAACGGGTTTCCAAATTTATCGGGGATCTGATGTTTTATCCGGGAGATGAAAGCCGTCCCTTCCCTGAAGAGGGAGTATTTATTTGGGACGGACTTGCGGCGGCAGCCTTAATCTGCCCGGAATGTATGGAATACAAACATGTCTATGTGGATGTGGAGACAAGAGGAGAGCTGACCTACGGAGAAACCGTGGCGGATATGAATCATTATTTGAAGAAGGCTCCCAACACACACATTGCCATGGAGTGTAAAAAGTATATGTTTTTATCCCTGCTGCAAAAAACCATTGAAGCTATAGAATAGATACTAACAGTTGTGAAAACACACAAATAGTTGCAATAATAAACAAATAGCCTTACAAATGGATGGCCGCTGAAGAAACAAAAAGTTGTAGAACAAACAAATAGTATTAAAATTGACAGACTGGTTGTATGAAACATATACTAATTGTACTGAAAACACACTAATAGTATCAAGAACATACAATTGGCTGCAAAAACAACAAACAGTTGCGCATAAATAAAAAAGAAAAGGGGCCCTTTATATGGAACGAGCAGACCTGAAAGCAAAATTAAAGGAATATATGGAGATTCCAAGACTTTCCGGCTATGAAAGCCTGATGGCGGAACGATTCTCCGAGGATATGAAGAAATATACGGATTCGGTTGAAACTGATAAGCTGGGGAACGTGATCGCCACGTTTCCCGGTACGGATAAAAAGACGCCATCCATTATGGTGTTTGCCCATATGGATACCATCGGTTTTGTCATAACCTGTATTACTCCCGACGGCTTTTTAAAGGTCGACAGGGTAGGGGGCGTTCCCGAAAAGGTGCTTCAGGGTCTTGGCGTCAGGGTAGGAAGCGAGGATGGCAGGTATTATCCCGGCGTGTTCGGCATGAAATCCTATCATGTGCTGACGCAGGCTGATAAGGAAAAAGCGGACGGAATTTCCAGCCTCTCCATAGATATGGGGGCGGCCAGTGCAAAGGAAGTAAGAAGTCTCGGCATTCAGGTGGGATGTCCCGTAGTTTACGATACCTTTTTTAAGGAATTTCTAAATGACAGAATTTGCGGTTCTTATATGGATGATGCTTCGGGACTTACTACCCTGTGCCAGATCGGAGAGGCTTTAAGCAGTACACCCCATAAGGCTGACGTTTATCTGGTGGGAACCGTTATGGAGGAATATAATGCCAGAGGCGCCATGTTGGCCCAGAGAACGGTTCACGCGGATATGGCAATCTGTCTCTTGGGAGCAGGAGCGGGAGATACCCCGGATTTAAAGGGGACAAATAATGTTTCCCTGGGAAAGGGCGTGTCCGTTAATATGTTTAACTTCCACGGTAAGGGAACCCTAAACGGAAACATCATTCCTGCGCCTATGAGAGAGCATTTGAAGAAGGCGGCCGAAAAGACGGGCATCAATATTCAAAGACAGGCCGCAAGGGGCGCTTTAAGCGATACGGCATATTTACAGCTTGAGGACGGATATGTTCCCTGCCTGGATATGGGAACCCCTGACAGATACAGCCACAGCCCCATGGAAATGCTGGATTTAAAGGATTTGGAAAAGACCGGAGAACTGGTTACGGAATTTATTATGGGAATTGATGAAAATTTCCGGCTTGAAAGATTTTGAGATTTGTAAGCACGAGAAATTTTGAAACTTTATAGAATTTGAAACATTTTGATCTTTGACAGGAAAGGAGCGGATATTCAATGAAAAAAGTATTATTGGCAGGAGAATCATGGATGAGTTATACCACCCATGTAAAGGGCTTTGACAGCTTTTATACATCTACCTATGAAACAGGGGAAAAGTGGCTGGTTGCCGCTTTGGATAAAAAGGGCTATGAGGTTACTTTTCTCCCCAATCATCTGGCAGCAGATCAGTTTCCGTTTACCATGGAGGAACTCAAAAAATTTGATTGTGTGATTCTTTCGGATATCGGCTCCAATACCCTGCTGCTTCCTTCAGCTACCTTTTCAAAAAGCCTTAAGATGCCCGACCGCACAAAGCTGATTCGGGATTATGTGCTGGAAGGCGGTTCGCTGTTAATGATAGGCGGATATCTGACCTTTTCCGGTGTGGATGCAAAAGGAAAATGGCACGATACGCCGGTTCAGGAGGTCCTTCCCGTGGAAGTACTGACTGTGGATGACAGAATGGAACGGTGTGCAGGGGTAAAGCCTGTAACGGTTAAGGAGCATGGGGCTTTAAAGGAAATAAAGGGAGAGTGGCCCGATGTTTTGGGCTACAATAAGACTGTTGCGAAGCCCGAGGCGGAAGTAGTGGCGTTGGTGGAAGAGAATCCTTTTATCGCCCTCGGAAGCTACGGAAAAGGAAGAAGCGCGGCATTTACCACAGACTGCGCACCTCATTGGGCGCCGCCGGAATTCTGTGAATGGGAATATTACGATAAGCTTTGGCAGGGAATTGTGGACTGGCTGACTGAAAAATAAAGAGGTGCATTGGATGAAGCGGGATATTTTAGTGGGAATCGATTTGGGAACCACCAGCTTAAGAGTAGGCTTTTACGATAAAGAAGGAAATAACCACGGCTTTTCTGTGGCGGATTATGATTTAATTCATCCCCATAACACCTGGGTGGAGCAAAGAATCGAGGATTGGATGACTGCTCTTGGTACTGCCTTAAGATCCGGTATGGAAAAGTTTCATATTGCTAAAGAACAGATTCTGGGTCTTTCCATAGGTTCCACCTGCTGCAGCGTTGTGGTATGTGACAGGGAGGGAAATCCCTACAGGAACTGTATTATGTGGATGGACATCCGCGCCACAAAGGAAGCGGAAGAAATTGCGGCGCTTACAGATGAGCATTTATCGGCGGAGTGGATGCCCTGCAAGCTTTTGTGGCTGAAAAAGAATGAACCGGATATTTATGAAAAGGCGGAGGTTTTCTGCGAATGTCAGGATTACCTGACCTTTGTTCTGACGGGAAAATGGTCTGTCAATATCAATACGGCATGCAACTGGGGGTATAATGCGGATGAAAAAGGCTTTCCCCGGTGGTTCTATGATAAAATCGGACTTTCCGACGCCATAGAGCGTTTTCCGAAGGAAAATTGCTATGCGGTAGGCGACCTTATCGGAACGTTGACAGATGAATGTGCCGACAGGCTGGGACTTTTGCCTGACACTCTCGCAGCCCAGGGCGGAGTGGATTCTTCCATCGGGATTTTGGGCATGGGCGTTTATGAAGAGGGAAAAGTGGCTTTGATGACAGGCTCCTCCAATCTGACCATGCTTCTTACAAAGGAAATGATGTTTTCGGAGAGCACTATCAATGCAGGTCCCCATCATTTAATAAAAGGATTTTATACTTCTTTCAGAGGGCAGCTTTGTTCCAACTCCATTATCGAGTGGTTTCGGAAAGAAATTGCAAAGGAAACAGATTCCAAAGCCTTTTTTGCAAGAATGGAGGAAGCCGTTAAAGAAGTTCCCGTTGGCAGCAGAGGGCTTCTTACTCTGGATTATTTCCAGGGGAACCGTCATCCTCATTATGACACTCGTGTCAGAGGGATGATGTACGGACTTTCCTTAGAGCATACCCAGGCTGATATTTACCGCAGCATTTTGGAGAGCATTTCCTACGGGACGGAAAATCTTTTAGAGCAGTACCGCAAGGCAGGATTTCCCGTAAAGGAAATCAATATATCCGGAGGCACTACCAATTCCGATGTTTTCATGCAGATTCAGGCGGATGTAAGCAATGTGCGCATTAATGTGCCGCAGGACTGCCAGTCGGTATGTATGGGCGCGGCCATCTGTGTTGCCGTTGCCGCAGGGCTTTATGAGAGCCTGCAGGAGGCGGTAAAGCATATGGTGCGTTACAAAAAGGTTGTAAAACCCAATGAGGAAAACCATAAGATTTACCACGAATATTTTAAACAGTATCTTGAGATTTATCCCATGATGAAGGAATGGATGCATAAAACCTCAGATTTGAACCTGAAGCAATGAAGAAGGGCATGGCCCGGGCATTAGAACGGATGCAAAGGACATGGAAATTGATCATGAACATATAAAATACTGGAAAGATGAAGAATAAGAGGTGATACAAATAAAGATTCTTGATTTCGGATCATTAAATTATGATTATGTATACGGCGTAGAGCATATGGTAGCTCCCGGAGAGACCATTTCTTCCCTGGATATGGAAATATTCTGCGGAGGAAAGGGTTTAAACCAGGCGATAGCTGCCGCCAGAGCGGGCGCAGAGGTGTTTATGGCGGGCATGGTAGGAAAAGACGGCCAGCTTTTTATGGATATTTGTAAGGAAAACGGAATTGACTCATCTTTCATCAGACAGGTTCCGGGAAAGAGCGGCCATGCCATTATCCAGTTAGACCAAAACGGACAGAACAGCATTCTCTTATATGGCGGCAGCAACCGTCAGATGACAAAGGAATATGTGGATGAGGTTTTAAACAATTTTGAAAAAGGAGACCTGCTTCTTTTGCAGAATGAAATCAATCTGCTTTCCTATATTATTGACAAGGCCTATGAAAAAGGGATGCGTATTCTTTTAAATCCCTCTCCCTACGATGAAAAGTTAGCGGCCTGCGACCTTACAAAGGTTTCTGTCTTCCTGATCAATGAAATTGAAGGGGAACAGATGGCTGGGGAAAAGGAGCCGGACAAAATCCTTGATGCGCTGACAGAAAAATATCCTGAGGCGGAGATCATGCTGACCTTAGGTTCCAAAGGCTCCGTATACTGCCGTATGGGAGAAAGATATAAACAGGATATCTACAAGGTAAAGGCTGTGGATACCACGGCGGCAGGCGATACCTTTACCGGCTATTTTGCAGCATCCTTATTAAAGGGAATGCCAATAGAAGAGACTTTGAAAAAATGTGCCAAAGCATCGGCTGTTGCGGTTTCCAGAAAAGGAGCTGCAGATTCCATTCCAAGAGAAGAGGAAGTGGACGGCTATGAGCTCCTATAAGGTTTTGTTTATCTTAAGAATCCTGAAAAATGTATTGACCGGTTTTGTTGAAAGCTTCTTTGTATTATATTTTTTGGATGTTTCGGATAACAATATCCTGCCTTTGGGGATTTATAAGCTCATTGCGGTAACCGCCATTTACGGAGCGATTTTCTTTGTCAGGAATCTTGCCAAGTCAAAATACAGGGTGCACTTGATGAGAGTGGGTATTTTCCTGGATCTGGCTTATTTCTGTACCATTATTTTATTGAAAAACCGGCTTGTGGATTACATATATATTGTGGGCGTGCTCTACGGATTAGAGGAGGGCATATACTATTCGGTATACAATATGATTGAATCCGATGAGATTACCAATGAGGAGAGAGCCAAATTTACGGGAACCTATACGGCGGTTCAGGCCGTTTTATCCATAGCCTTTCCTCTTGTATTCGGCAGTCTGATCTATGCAAACGGGTTTATTAAGAGCCTTGCCCTCGTGGTGGCCATTGTTTTGATCAGGATTTTCTTCTCCCTGTATCTGAAGCCAAAAGGGATACCCAAGGAAAAGAAGACCAATATAAAGAAATATTTGCAAAGGACAGAGACGATCCCTTTATTTAAACAGCTGTACATAACAGAGTTCTTTTATGGCGTTATCTTTACGGAAGGCGCTTTTGCATACATTGTTACCATCTATATTGTCAGGGTGTTTTCCAACAGCTTCAGTCTCGGTATTTTTACTTCCCTGTTCAGTCTGGTTACCTGTGTCATCGGTATGCTTTTTGCAAAGTGCATGAAGAAAGAGCATTACGGGCCGGCAATCAGGATTTCCATGGTGCTTACGGTCATTTGCCTGATGGTCATGATGATGAATTGCAGGGCGGAAACCATAGTTTTGTTCAATCTGTTTTATACGGTTTCCAAAACCCTGGGAACCCTGATCAATGAAAATATACAGGCAGATTTAAGCAATTTTGAAAATATCAGGAAGGAATATAAGGTAGAGTACTGGCTTGCCAATGAAACCTGTTTTTTTGCCGCCAGACTCATAAGCAACGGGCTTTTTATCGGCATGGCCTTTGTGAACGGAAATGCCATAATCCTGATTTTTGCGGTATTTTTGCTGCTTATGGGAAGGGCCCTTGCCAATATGAATAAAATGATGGATAACATGGTTTGATGGAATATTTGTGCCGCATCCATCAGGCGGCGGAATGGAGATTTTTATGCACGTTTATCATGCGGGGGTCATTATGCATACCCCTGTGAAAGAGCAGTTTGAAATCTATGAAAATGCATATCTGTGTGTGGATGACGAAGGAAAAATAGAAGGCATTTATGAAAGACTGCCGGAAAGGATGGAAGGCTTTGAAAGAACGGATTTCGGAAACAGGATTCTGATCCCTTCTTTTGTGGACGCCCATATTCATTCCTCCCAGATAGCAAATGCGGGGCTTGGTTATGATATGCCCTTTCCGACCTGGCTGGTAAAATTGACCTATCCTACGGAAGAGAAGTATAAAAATCCCGACAATTACAGAATCATAAATAAACATCTGATTTCTGAATATTGGAAATACGGCGTTATGCACGGGGTAGTCATGTCCTCTACGGACTATGAGGCTACCGCAGATTTATTTGAACAATATAGAAACAGCGGAATGAGCGCGCTCATTGGAAAGATGAATTCGGATTTACCCACTTATGGGACGGCAGCCGAGAGTACAGAGCAGTCTATCCGGGAAACGGAAAGGCTGATCGAAAAATACGCCAACAAAACCCCTCATATTAATTATGCGATTTCCCCCGAATTCATTCCAACCTGTTCCGATGAGCTTTTGGAATATATGGGAAACGCAGCAAAAGTACATCGGCTGCCGATTATTACACATGCGGCAGAGGGAGCGGAGGATGTGGAAATCGTCAGAAAGCGTTTTCCCACCTTAAAAACCTATGGAAATGTTTTAAGGCATTTCGGTCTGTTCGGCCAAACGCCTACAGCGGGCATCCATTACAATCTTGCTACGGATGAAGAACTGGAATATATGGCAAAAAATGGTATTATCTACGTCCAGTGCCCCAATTCCGGCATGGATATGGGCACCGAAAGGCTGCTTCCCCTTAGAAGGGCCATGGATCGAGGAGTGCCCTGCGCCCTTGGCAGCGACATTGCGGGAGGACACACCTGCAATATGTTCCGGGTCATGGTATCCGCCATGCAGCTATCCAGAATCGTATCCCTTTACGAGCCATATGAGCCTTTAACTACATCCGAGGCCTTTTATCTGGCTACCAAAGGGGGAGGAAGGCTTTTTGAAAAAACAGGTTCCTTTGAAACAGGATACTTTTTTAACGCTCTTGTTTTGGATGATGCCCTTGTGGATCCTTTTGCGTTGGAAGATCCTCTTAACAGGTTCCAGAAAATCCTTTATAAGGGGGATTCTTCCTGCATCACGGAGCGGTTCTGCAGAGGGAAAAAAATTGAATATCCTATCTAATTATTTTGAAAAGGGAAAAATGATAAAGGAGAAGAGAAAATGGATTCTTATGAATTAAAGATTTGCGGATTAAAAAGAAAACTGCCCCTGATACCCATTGACGATGATATGGCCTATGCCAGCTTTGTGATTTTAGGAGATGTAAAGCTTGTGGGTCTTTCGGCGGCGGAGCTTTCAAAAAGCATTAAAGACATTGATTATATTGTGACGGCGGAAGCAAAGGGAATTCCGCTGGCCTTTGAAATTTCCAAGCTTTTAGGGCTTTCGGAATATATTGTCATCCGCAAAAGCGTAAAAACTTATATGAAGGAACCTCTCTGCGAGGTAGTGCGTTCCATCACGACCAAGGGAAGTCAGCATCTTTACTTAGACGAGGAGGATGCGGAAAAGATCAAAGGAAAAAATATCTGCATCGTGGATGATGTGATTTCCACAGGAGAATCCCTGCGGGCGATTGAGAAGCTCATGGCCAGGGCAGAAGCGGAGGTTCAGTACAAAATTGCAATTTTAGCGGAAGGAGACGCGGCGAAGCGGGACGATATTTTGTTTTTGGATAAGCTGCCCCTTTTTAAGAAAAATGATAAAGGCGAATACGAAGAAACTTAAATAGACGCGGTAAAGGAGAAAGAAAGGATTTACCCCTGGGTCCGGTAAATGAGAGGATATGCGAATTTTGTGAGAACAAAGCGGTATGTCCTTTTATTATGCCCTGAAACCTGCAGCTTTAAATTGTCGACGTAATGCTCTTGACATCAAAAGGTATTCATACTATGATAAACAAAAATGAATTGATTAATTGAATTAATAAATTAACGAAAATGAATTAATAAAAGTAAAATAATTAATTAATAAGATAAAGCAATGGAGAAATAAAGCAACGAAATAATAGCTATGAATTTCAATAACATGAATAGCGGGAGGAGTGCGCGATGCGGGGAAATCACGGTTATAATCAGGAAAGCATACAGGATATGAACAGAACGCTGTTAATCAGTCTTTTGAGAAAGGAAGGGATTTGCGCAAGGGCGCATTTGGCCAATCTCTCCATGCTGAAGCAGGCTACGGTTACAAATATCATGAATGATTTCATCAATTGGGGCGTGGTAAAGGAAGTGGGCTTCTTAGTGGGCAGCAAGGGCAGGCGGTCCATTGGAATTTCCATTAACAATGACGATTACGGGGTCATTGGAATCCGTCTGGGAAGAAAAAACTATACGGTAGGACTTTTTGATTTATCGGGAAACCTTGTGGATCACAGAAGAAGGGAAGTAGACGCGGGACCAAAGCCGAGAGCGATCTTTGATAAAATCAAAAGAGAAGCAAAGGATTTGATGCAGCTTGCCAAACAGGGAGAGAGAAAGGTTATAGCGGCAGGGATAGCCATTCCCGGACCTTACAGTGAAAGACGCGGCAGAATTGAGTTAATGACAGGAGTAAGCGGCTGGAATGAGATTTCCATACAGGAAGAGCTGACGGAGGATTTACAGCTTCCCGTTTTTGTAGAACAGGATGCCAATGCGGGAGCCTTAGCGCAATATTGGCACAAGGAAGAGGACTACAAAAATAATGTTCTTGTCTATATTGCAGACGGACAGGGAGTGGGAGCCGGCATTATTTCCAACGGGGAGCTTTTAAAGGGAAGCATCGGCGTTGCCGGGGAAATCGGACATACCTCTATTTGCTTTAACGGCCCTAAATGTGCCTGCGGCAATTTCGGCTGTCTGGAGAATTACTGTTCCTCCATTGCATTTACCAAAAAAGTAAACGAGGAATTAAAGCCGGAAAAAGAATTAAGCTTTTCTGAAACGGCAAAACTGGTTCAGGATGGAAATGAGAAAGCGGTGGATATTTTTATGGAAAGCTGCGATAATCTTTCTGTAGGCATTGTCAATGTGATTAACAGCTTCAATCCGGCGTTTATTGTCATAGGAGATGACATGGCCCATATTGCGCCGGATTTGATGCTTGAGCGCATAAAAAAGGATGTGGAGGAAAGAGTGCTGCCGGAAATCTATGCCAATATGGATATTTCCATGAGTGTGGTAAGCAGTGATTCCATGGTGCACGGAGCGGCCATTGTGGCAATTATGGATATATTCAGCCATCCGGGGAAATATTTTGAACAAGAATCAGGGTAAAAAGAAGGTCCGGTTCGGGGAATAGGAAGGATACGTAAAGGGCTACAACTGTGAAAACTGCATAGATAATTCAGCAAGCGGTCAATTTATTGACCGCTTTTTTGTGCACTTTGATGAAAATATTGAAAAGGAAGAAAATAAAAAAATACATATTGACAAATTGAAAACTATAAGATATTATAAATTCAACTTATTTATTAATTCGATTAATAAATAAAATCAAATAACAAATTATGGAAAAATGAAAACGGAGGGAATGTACATGAAGAAAAAGTTGTTAAGTGTATTGCTTAGTACGGCAATGGTTGTAACAATGTTAATGGGCTGTGGAGATTCCGGCAATGCGGACAACACACCGGCAGAGGCGCCGGCACAGGAAGAGGCAGCCAATCCGTCGGCTGATGAGGAGAAAGAGCCGGCACAGGAAACGGGAGAGAACCAGGAACTGACAGCGGAAACGTCCATGTTGGTATCTGCAACGGGAGAAGTCATTGAACCGAAAAACGGAGACCATTACAAATTCGGATTCACGGAAATGAGCGCAGGTTCTTTCTTTGACGCGGCTTATAACGGAGCGGCGGAAATCATTGAGGCAAACGGCGATGAAATCGTTCATGTGGAAGGAAAAGCGGACAGCACTTACCAGTTAGGCGTAGTGGAAGACTTTATTGCACAGGGATGCGACGCAGTATTCTATAATCCTTCCGATGCAGCAGCAAGCGCGGCGGCGGTAAAAGCTTTAAATGATGCGGGAATTCCGATTATTAACTTTGACTCTGCCGTAAGCGATCTTTCACAGGTAAACTGCTTTGTAGTAAGTGACAGCTATTCCTGCGGACAGATAGCAGGGGAAGAGCTTGTTAAGAATCATCCCGAAGGCGGAAAGGTTGCGGTTTTGGATTTCCCTGCAAGCGCAGCTGCAACAGACCGTGCCAACGGATTTATCGACGTAGTAACGGCAAACGGCTTTGAAGTGGTTGCACAGATGGATGCAGGTGCAAAACCGGAAAAAGGACTTTCTGTTATGGGAGATTTGATTCAGGCACACAGTGATCTGGTGGCGATCTTCTGCATTAATGACGAATGTGCCCAGGGCGCATATTCCGCTATTACCACAGCAGGCGAAAATATTGAGATCTACAGCGTAAACGCAGGTCCTGAGGCAAAAGCGGCAATGGCAAAGGACGGTAAGGAAGGCATCTGGAAATGTACGGCGGCACAGAGTCCTATCGGCATTGGACAACAGAGCGCAGAAACTGCATACAAGATCTTGAAAGGCGAAGAATATGAAACAAGAATCGAAATTGCTTCCTTCGCAGTAACACCTGATAATATTGATCAGTACAAAGATTCTGATTGGCAGTAGTAAAACCCCGGGTGTCGTATTTTGCAATACGGCACCCGTAAGAATTGAAATACAGGAAAGAGAGGTGCCTTTCATGAGCTCATTACTGGAAATGAAAAATATCAGTAAAAGCTTTTCCGGCAATAAGGTTCTAAGCGGGGTAAATCTTCTGGTAGAGGAAGGGGAAGTACATGCGCTTTTGGGAGAAAACGGTGCGGGAAAATCTACCCTTATGAAGATTTTAGGCGGTATCTACACAAAGGACGGCGGAACTATCAGCATAGACGGAGAAGAAGTGCAGATACACAGCGTTGACGATGCCAGAGACAAAGGCGTCAGCATCATCCATCAGGAACTGATGCTGGCAGAGCATCTGACCATTGCGGAAAATATTTTTATGGGAAGAGAAATAAAAAATAAAGCCGGAATAGTAAACCTAAAAAAACAGGAACAAATTGCCCAGGGATTTTTGGATCAATATGAGATAGGACTGGAATCAAATTTGAGGCTTGACAAGCTTACCATAGCGAAACAGCAGATGGTGGAAATCATACGGGCGGTTTCCTTTGGAGCCAAAATCATTGTTATGGATGAACCCACATCCTCTTTATCGGATGCGGAAGTGGAGATTCTTTATGAGATGATCCGGGTATTGAAAAAGAAAGCTGTGGCGGTCATTTATATTTCCCACAGGTTAAATGAATTATATGATATTACAGATAGGATTACAGTTTTAAGGGACGGCGAGTCTGTTGGAACTGTGGTCACAAAAGAAACAAAACGCCAGCAGCTGATCAGTATGATGGTAGGCCGTGATTTATCCAGCTATTACACGAAAACGGATAATGTTGTGAATGAAACAGTGTTGAAAGTGACAGACTTGTCTGATGGAAATAAAGTAAAGCGGGTTAATTTTGACTTGAAAAAAGGGGAAATACTTGGAATTGCCGGACTGGTGGGCGCGGGAAGGAGCGAAACGGTGGAATGCCTGTTCGGTCTGACGCAAAAAAAAGCCGGAACCATCGAATATAAAGGAAAAGAAGTAGCTTTTAAAAATCCAAGGGAAGCCATGGCGCAAGGGTTTGGTTTTGTGCCTGAGGACCGTAAGCAGGAAGGATTATTTCTCCAGTCAGACGTCCGGTTCAATACAACCATTAATATTGTAGAACGTTTTTTGAAGAAGCTTCTCTGGAATCGGCAGAAAGAGAATGAGATTGTTTCCGAAAAAATTGACGATATGCACATTAAGGTAACGGGAGCTTCCCAGATCGTGTCCAAGTTAAGCGGAGGAAACCAGCAGAAGGTGTTGATTGCCAGATGGCTTTGCTCCACCAGAACCGTGCTTATTTTGGACGAACCTACCAGAGGGGTGGATGTGAAAACAAAAGCGGAAATCTATGCTCTCATCGACAATCTTGCCAAGAGTGGTATGTCCATTATTATGGTTTCGTCGGAGCTGCCTGAGTTGATCAATATGAGCGACCGGGTCATGGTCATGTGCAACGGGTACAGCACGGGAATCTTGAAAAGAGACGAGCTGAGCCAGGAAAACATTATGACCTTAGCTACAACAGAAGTAGGAGCATAAGAAAAGTATAGGATAAACAGCCGCAATGCGGCAGATTGTGAGGTTATCATGGAAGCAAAGAAAACAAAAGAAAACTGGTTTGCCTCCTTTGGCAGAAGTGTTTTAGCCGGACTGAAAACGAACGGCGGCATTATTATCGGGCTGATCATTATTTGTATCATTTTGGGAATTATGACGGATTCCTTTTTAACCATAAGAAACTTTACCAATATTATGAGACAGATTTCCATTAATGTCATACTGGCATGCGGCATGACCATGGTTATTATTTTAGGAGGAATCGACCTTTCCGTAGGTTCCATCATAGCGGTTTCGGGATGCTTATGCTGCGGTTTGATCACCAATACGGGAGTACCTTCCTATGCGGCTATTCCCATTTCCATTCTGGCGGGAACGCTGGTAGGAATATTCAACGGAGCGGTCATATCAAGAACCACCATTCCGCCCTTTATCGTTACCTTGGCAATGATGAATATCGGCAGGGGCTTTGCCAGGATTTATACCAAAGCCACAACCATTTTAGTAGATGACGAGCTGTTTACATTTATCGGAAGCGGCACCGTATTAGGCGGCATTCCTATTCACATTGTTTATATGGTCATTGTCATTGCAGTGTCGGCGCTGATTTTAAACAGGACAAAGCTGGGGCGCAACATTTATGCGGTAGGGGATAATAAGCAGGCGGCAGCTTATTCAGGCATCCATGCGAAAAAGGTAACGATGACCGTTTTTGTCATTATGGGATTTTTTGCAGCATGTGCCGGAATCATTAGTTCCGCCAGAACCTTTTCCGGACAGTTTAACGTAGGAGAAGGCGCAGAGATGGACGCTATTTCCGCAGTTGTACTTGGAGGAACCAGTATGAGCGGCGGAATCGGTCATTTAAGCGGAACCATTATCGGTTGTGTTGTAATCGGTGTTTTAAACAATGGTATGAATATCCTGGGAATTGACTCTTCCTGGCAATATGTGGTAAAAGGAATTGTAGTATTACTTGCAGTATTTATTGACTACTTTAAGAAAATCAGAGAGTAACATACGGAAAGGATAACATATGTCAGTTATTTTAGGTATCGACTTAGGGACTTCCAGTGTAAAGGCGATGTTGCTAGACAGCTGTCAGGGAGTGCTGGGGGTAGAGGCCAGCAAATACGACGTTAGGATACCCGAAGAAGGATATGCGGAACAGGAGCCTTTAAAATGGTGGGAAGAAACTAAGAAAATCATTTTAAAATTAAAAGACCGTTATGGGGAAGCCTTTCAAAATATAAAAGCGGTAGGCTTTTCCGGACAGATGCATGGAATCGTTTTGACGGATGAAAAAGGCAGCCCCTTAAGGCCGGCGATTCTCTGGTTAGACCAAAGGTCTAAAAGAGAGTTGGAACAGATTCATGAAAAAATGGATTTTGATAAAATGGGCTCCATATTCAAAAACAGGGTATATACGGGATTCGGTTTTCCGTCCCTGTTGTGGATAAAGGAGCATGAACCGGAAATTCTAAGGAAAACGAAAGCGGTTATGATGCCCAAGGATTTTATCCGCTATAAGATGACGGGTAAGACAGCCTCGGATGTGACCGACGCCTCATCTACAACTGTTTTTGATACGGCCAAGAGGACCTGGGCCTATGACGTCATAGAAGAATTCGGACTGCCAAAGGATATTTTCCCGCCCTGTGGGGAACCCATGGATATTGCGGGATATGTGACAAAGGAATGCGAAAAAGAATGCGGCTTACAGGCAGGGATTCCCGTTGTATACGGTGCGGGAGACCAGCAGGCCCAGAGCATCGGAAACGGCATTTATGAGGAAGGAAAGATCATCTGCAATATCGGAACGGGAGGACAGATTTCCGCATACGTAAAAAATCCCGTCTATGACAGGCAGCTGCGAACCCATACCTTTTGTCATCCCATAGATAAGGGATATACCATTTTCGGCGCAACCCTATGCAGCGGAATGTCATTAAAATGGCTGAAGGATAAAATATTGCAGGTTGAAGACTTTGACCGCTTAAGCCGGATGGCGGGAGAAATCCTGCCGGGAAGTGAAGGCCTTATTTATCTGCCCTATCTGACGGGAGAGCGGACGCCTCATATGAACCCCTGTGCAAAAGGCATGTTTGCAGGCCTTATATTAGGACACGACAGACGCCATATGGTCAGAGCCGTTATGGAAGGCGTTACCATGAGCCTTAAGGATTCTCTCAGTATTTTTAAGGAACTGGGTATTAAATGCGATACGATCATCGCTTCCGGCGGAGGGGCCAATAGCCATGAATGGCTTCAGATGCAGGCGGATATTTTCGGAAAGAATGTAATCGTCTGCGAGGTAAGCGAACAGGCGTGCCTGGGAGCGTGTATTTTGGCAGGCGTGGGAACCGGTATCTTTGACAGCATGAAGCAGGCTATAAAGAAGTTTGTGGCGTTTAGGGATAAGGTTTATGAGCCCGATGAACAAAACCAGAGGCTTTATGAACAGCAGTATGAAAGGTTTAGGACACTATACAAAAACAATAAAGAATGGATGGTGAATTAATATGGCAAAAGAAAAAATCATTCTGGATACGGATATCGGCACAGAAGTGGATGACGCCATTACATTAGCATATCTTTTGGCCAATCCCGACGCAGAAATTCTGGGTATTACCACGGTAACAGGGGAGGCAAAGGAGCGGGCGAAGTTAGCCAGCGTTCTTTGCAAGATTGCCGGAAAGGATATTCCCATCTATCCCGGCTGTGAAAATCCTATGCTGGTGCCTCAGATTGAGCTTTATGCGCCCCAAAAGGCGGTTCTTTCCAAGTGGGATCATGATAAAGAGTTCCCCAAAAACAGGGCGGTGGCGTTTATGCAGGAAATGATTCATAAGCATCCGGGAGAAATAACTTTAATCTGCATTGCACCCCTTACCAACGTGGGACTGCTTTTTGCCATGGATCCGGAGATTCCGTCCTTGTTAAAGAGAATCGTACTGATGTGCGGTTCGCCTACCTATACCAGATATGACAATACGTCGGAAACCATGAGCGCTATGGAAAAAAGCGACGTGATTGTATTAGGAAGCAAGGGAGTCATTGAAAATAATGCCTTGATAGATCCTCATGCTACCAAAATTGTCTACGATGCAAAGGCAGGAGAGCATATTACCTGCGGACTGAATGTAACCAGCCGGCTGATCATGAAGCCTGAGGAAGCGGAAAAGATATTTCATCATCCTTTGCTCGAGCCGGTTTTGGATATTGCCAGGGAATGGTTTAAGGATGAGGAGCGGGTAACCTTCCACGATCCTTTGACCGCCGTATCTCTGTTTCATGAAGATGTATGCAGGTTTGAAAGGGGTAACCTTTCCATAGAAACGGACAGCAGGCTTTTATCGGGCTTTACCTATTGGAGGCCGGATGAGAAAGGAGCCCACAAGGTTGCCATGGATGTGAATAAAGAGCTGTTTTTTAAATATTTGTTTGAGGTTTTTGATATTCAGGGCAGCTGACAAAAATCTATAGGAGCATAGAAGCTTTTTGAAAAGCTTTTGCGGAATGAAAAAGATATTCGGAGCATGGTATAAGAAAAGAAGGGAGAACAGAAATGAAGTACGGTATTTATTTTGCTTATTGGACAAAAGAATGGTTTGCCGATTACAAAAAGTATATGGATAAGGTATCTGCCCTAGGCTTTGACGTATTGGAAATATCCTGTGCGGCTTTGAGGGACGTCTATACCACAAAGGAACAGCTCATAGAGCTTAGGGAATATGCAAAGGAGAAGAATCTGACTCTGACGGCGGGCTACGGTCCTACCAAGGCGGAAAATCTTTGTTCCGAAGACCCTGAGGCGGTAAAACGAGCCATGACCTTTTTTAAGGATTTGCTGCCCAAGCTTTCCTTGATGGATATCAAAATATTGGGAGGCGGGCTCTATTCTTACTGGCCGGTGGATTTTTCCCTGAATAATGACAAGGAAGGAGACAGGGCCAGAGCCGTTAAGAACTTAAAGGAGCTTTCCAAAACGGCGGAGGAATATGATGTGACCCTGGGAATGGAGGTTTTAAACCGCTATGAGGGTTATATCTTAAATACCTGCGACGAGGCCATTGACTTTGTAGACGAAATCGGAAGCAGTCATGTGAAAATTATGCTGGATACCTTCCATATGAATATTGAAGAGGACAATATAGCTGCTGCTATCCGCAAGGCGGGCAGCAGGCTGGGCCATCTTCATTTGGGAGAACAAAACAGAATGGTTCCCGGCAAAGGAAGTCTTCCCTGGGGAGAAATCGGACAGGCTCTTCGGGATATCCGGTATGAAGGCGCTGCGGTTATGGAGCCTTTCGTCATGAAGGGCGGCACAATCGGTAAGGAAATCAAGGTGTGGCGCGATTTGATAGATGACTTAAGTGAAGAAAGGCTGGACGAGGACGCCAAAGGAGCTTTGCATTTTGTAAGACACGTATTTGGCATTTAAACAGGAATAAAGACAGAATAGAAAATAACAAAGACGGGGCGGCCTGTATGGGAATGCCCCGTCTTCTTAAAAAATTGAAATTCCTAAATCATTTACAGGAAACTGCCGATATAATAATTGATGAATTTCATATGGAGCTATGGAGGGCGTACATATCAAAGGAATGAGGATATTAGAGCGCTCTTTTTATGTGGAAGGGATTCATCCTGCGATAAAAATCAACCGCTTGGTCCTTGGGGAAAGCGATGCAGTCCCCAAGGACGGAAGGATTGCGGAAAGGAGAAAAGGATGGCGTTAGGACCAGTACAGTCCGGATATGCAGGGACATCCTATGCATATCGGAGAACCACCGGCGTAAAGGAAGAGTCTTACAGTGATATTTTCCGTAAAGCCCAAATGAAAGAAAATGAGGATGTGGATGAAAGCCGTGATAAGAAGGAAAACGTTGATCTTATGCAGTTTATCCGGGAACGGATGGATGAAATCTTTGCTAAGGTTCAAAAGGACGATACGGAGGAAAGCTTTCAAATCGGCGGCAGTTCTTTTACCATAAAGGAATGGGAAGAATTTCTGGAAAAGTTTGATGATGCAGAGGATGCGATCAGGGAGCTGATGAAAGAGGAACAGGCGAAAAGAGCAGAAGAAGCGGAGCGGACTGAAATCATGAAAGAAATATGGGCGTCGAAAACATCGGAAGCGGCGAAAGCTGACGAAGGAACCGAGGAAAATAAGGCTTAAGAGGGGCTGTTGCAAAAGTACGATTATCCTGCATATATGGTTGTGATATCAACAATATCCACACCATATATTGCAAAAATCTGTTATTTTGCAACAGCCTCATTCTGCCCCGGGAACAACGCCCGTTATAGGCTATACCTCTTTCTGCTTTCTGATTCCGAAAAATTCATCGATATTTTTCTTAATATCTGCGTCGGGAAGCGCCTTTAGCATATACCCTTCAGGCTTTAGCTGCATAACTTTTTTGACGCTTTCCATATCTCCCCTGCCTGTCAGGAATATGACAGGAATGTTGGCGATATCCCTTTCCGAACGTATCATTTCCAAAGTCTGCCTTCCGTCGCAGACAGGCATCTCATAATCCAACAGAACCAGATCCGGCCTGTTTACCATGATCATCTTGATGGCGGATATGCTGGAGGCTGCTTCTATCACATTGTAATCTTCCGATAACAGTTTTACGATTCTGGCACGCATAAAATCGGAATCGTCCACCAGCAGGATTTGCCGCTTGGGAGCCTCTTCCTTGTTCAGGTATTCCTTGATGGAATCTATTGCATTATCCGCATTGATGGAAGGCAGGATTTTGCCCCGCATGGAATCGCTGCTAGATGCGCAAAAGGCGAAATATCCTACTCCCGTACTAAAAAGCAGACTGCAGGGAGGATGTACGCGCTCAAAGGAATTTAAAAGCTGTTCATGGGTCATCAAAGCTTCTTTCTTTAATTCGAATAAATCAAGAGACGGGAAGGTTTCCCTGAGACGCTCCAAAAACTGTCTTGATATATACCGGATAATATTGATGGCCATATCGTCTACCTTGGGATACTGCATATTCATGATCCTGCTGGCAATGTGAAGAAGAAGCTGCTCTTCAAAAACCAGGGTAATGTCCCATTTTTCCTTCTGCTTGCTGGCGTAAGTGAGGTTGCAGCATATCATTTTTCCGAAATTCTCTCCGGCATACTGCTCGCTGATAAGCCTTGCGTCCAGATGAAATATATTGCGGATCAGCTGGACAATGACCTGCTCTAAGGCATCCTTTTCCTTTTCATGGGGAATATTTGCCCATTTACTTGCGATTTTTCCCGTAATTGCAAGATCTTCCGTCTGGGTATGGGCCACCACCCAGCCGATGCAGACACCCAAAAAATGTCGAATGGACTCTACAGAATATTGCATTTCGTTCATTTCTCTTTCCAGGGCCGGAAGAGTATATTTGCGGAAATTGTCGTGAAGACGCTTATGTATTTCGTATTCGCTGTATTGAATCGAACGCATATATTCTTCCTCGTGCTCAAAATGCTGTATGGTGTGATTTTTTAAATACTTAACGCCTTCCCGACATGCCCATTCGGTTTTATCTTCCGATTCGCTGATGGTAAGCAGTTTGTTTATGGTTGAAAAAACCTGCTTGTGCTCTTTGTCGATAAAGTCTACGCCGATTTTATAATCGTCCCGCCATTTTATGTTTTCCACGTTATCCCTCCTGTTGTATGACGTATGTCTTTCTGACATTTTATAAATCTGATATTCAAAGAAAGTATAGCATATTTTTACTTCTTTTCCTATCATTTTTGTAAAGAAACCTACAGCCGTATTCAGGAATCTATATTGCGGGATAATACGGCCGGGAGTGAAAGTTTTGCCTTTTGCGGCCCGGATTTTTATCAATTTTTTTAAAATTATGGAAAGATTGTGTTACAATGACATAAAAGTATGCAAAAATGATGCAAAGAAGTGTTTTAATAGTATGAGGAACAAAGGTCAAGACCCTGCGTTGGGCAGGGGAATAAAGCATTAGGGCGCAGTGAGGAAAATGCTGATGAAAAGTACTTATATAAAGATTCTGTCAGGCTTTCTGGTTTGTCTTCTGCTTGCGGGCTGCGGACAGAGAGAGGAACGGCCAAAGGAGGCAGAGCAGGAATATATTATGCTTAGGGCGGGAGCCGCGCAAATCTTAAATGATATGCAGATTTATGAGGATGCAGACGGAGATACGGAAAATGAAGCGGAAGAGAAAGTCCGGAAGGAACGGGAATATCAGGCTCGTTTTGACGCCATAGAGCGGATAGAGGATATTGAAGCAAACAATTATGATATTATGGAGGAACAGATTTTTCCCATGGTAGTGGAATCCTTCGGAGTGGAGGAATGCACCTTTCTTCCCGCTATGGAGAAAAATTACAATCGTCTGGCGATTTTTCTGGCTGATGCAGAAGGCAATGTTATCTTTAAAACCAATCAGTTAGAGACGAACAACCGTATTCCGGGACAGTTAAAGCAGGTAACCAGAAACTTATCCGCCGTGACATTTTCGGACTTGAACAGGGATGGAAAAACGGATATCGTGCTGATTACCAAATGTGTCAACGATAGGGGCGAATATGCGGGAAAGCCCTACAAGATAGGGGATGTGCTTTTCCAGGGGGATAAAACCTTCTACAGGGATTGGCGCATATCCGATAAAATCAACCGCTTCGATATGAACAGAAGCGTTAACAGTATTATTGCTTTTGTAAGGGACGGGCAGTCCACGGAGTTTTTGTATACGGCGACCACCCTGGATGAGCTTTTGAGAAACGGTTTTATCATTATAGAGGAACAGGACTATGCCAGAAGATTTGAAAAGCTTGGAAAGCTCCAGGTAGTGCCGGGAACCTACGGCATTTCGGAATATGACATCTTTATGATTTATCTGGTGGATGAAAAGGGAAATATTGTCTGGAGTTTCCAGCCCATGGGAAGCTATGACAATTTATATACTCTGCGGGGCATAACGGGCAAGGATGTGGATGGCGACGGCATGAAGGATTTGGTAGTGTTAGCCAGATATACCTATGAAGGAGAAAACGGCGAACTGTTGATACAGACGGAATGCGCCATTTATTACCAGAGAACCGGCGGCTTTGACATTGATACCGGATTCAGCCGGAAATACAAATGTAACGAGGAAGATACCATGGAAGCGCTGATTCCCAAAATAAGGGCTTATTGGGGCTGGCAGGTGGAGGAAACGGATGAAACCGCGGAAGGCGGGGAGGAAGAGAATTGATAAAGATACTGATTGTGGATGATGAGAAACCTATTTGTGATTTGATCGACATGAATTTGTCGGCGGCAGGCTATTTTTGCAAAAGCGTCCAGGACGGAATGGATGCCATTGAGTTCATTGAGCGGGAAAAATTTGACCTGGTCTTATTGGATATCATGCTGCCGGGGGCCGACGGCTTCGACATTATGGAATATATCAGGCCCTTGCAGATTCCGGTTATTTTTATTACGGCTAAAAGCGATGTAAAGGATAAGGTAAAGGGATTAAAGCTAGGGGCGGAGGACTATCTGGCAAAGCCCTTTGACGTAGTGGAACTGGTTGCCCGGGTGGAAGTGGTGCTGCGCCGTTTCCAGAAAACCGAAAGCCTCCTTGTGGCAGGGGATATAGCGGTCGATATGGAAGCAAGAAAGGTAACAAGGGCGGGAAAGCCGGTGGTTCTTACCAATAAGGAATACGGTCTTTTGGTGTTGTTTATGCAGAATAAAAATATTGCCCTTTTTAAGGAAATGCTTTACGAGAAGGTTTGGGGAGATGAATATATTGCGGACAGTCGGACACTGGAGCTGCATGTGCAGAGACTCAGGCGCAAAATGGGCTGGGAAAAAAATCTGGTGGCGGTATATAAGGTGGGCTACAGACTGGAAGTATAGGGAAGGAGAAGACATGAAGTTCTCATACAAAATATTGTTGTGCAGTATTACGATTCTGGCTGCGGCTTTTGGATTTGGCGGATTCTTTTTTGTAAATTATGTATTTGAAAGCTCGATGGAGCGTGAGATCAGTCAGGCTATGAACGATAGCAGCATTTTGCAGTTTGCCTTGGAAACGGCGGCGTTAAACGTCCCTTCCAAATACGACGTTCTTCACGATTCCACCATCGGACAGATAGGCGCTAATCTGGAAAGCAGCCAGAACAGCAGTCTGCTTCGCATATCTGATGAAGGGCTGCAGACCTTATATGCCAGTGAAGGCTTTGTGGAGGGAACGGAGCTTCTTTCCAACATGGAGGAACAGACCAGGATTTATCGGATTATAGATTCCAATGAACGCTATTACATCCAGACGGGAATTGCGACCACAGCCATGGACAGAAGCCTGTATCTGGAAACCATGAGGGACGTGACGGATGTATTTTCCGAGCGGGACCAGGGATTTTCCGTTTACCGCCGTCTGACCTTTATCATGCTCATCTGCGGTTCGGTCGCCATGTACTTTATGTCCCACTGGCTGACAAAGCCCATACGGCTTTTGGCAAAGGCGGCGGGGCGGATGACCGAAGGGGATTATGCCTACCGGGCGGAGCAGATCAGCAGGGATGAAATGGGACAGCTTACGGGGGATTTTAACCGGATGGCCGAGGCGTTGGAGCAGACCATTCATCAGTTAGAGGATGAAGTAAGGGCAAGGGAGGATTTCATTGCCGCCTTTTCCCATGAGCTAAAAACGCCGTTAACGGCGATTATCGGTTATGCGGATGTGCTTCGGTCCAGAAAGCTGGATGAGGAAAAGCATTTTCTGTCTGCAAATTATATTTATACGGAAGGCAAACGCTTGGAAACCATGTCTTTGCGGCTTTTGGATATTATTGTTACCAAGCGGAATGAGCTGGATGCCCAGAGGATTGATGTAGCACAGTTGTTTACTTTTATCAGGGATATGTATGACGGCAAGGATGAGGTAGGGCTTAAATTCCAATATGAGCAGGGCTTTGTATGGGCGGAGCTCAATCTCATAAAAACGGTGCTTCTGAATCTGGTGGATAACGCTTATAAGGCTTCGGAGCCCGGGGGAACCATAGAGCTTTACGGAATAAAGCAGGAAGATGGGTACTGCTTCCGGGTAAAGGACTACGGAACGGGAATTCCAAAAGAGGAATGCAAAAAGATCATGGAGGCATTTTATATGGTGGATAAATCCAGAGCCCGCAGTAAAAACGGGGCGGGATTAGGGCTGGCTCTTTGTTCGGAAATTTTAAAGCTTCACGGAAGCGAGCTTATAGTGGAAAGCGAAGTGGGAGAAGGAAGCTGCTTTTATTTTCTGCTTGGCTGTGAGGAGGTAAAAAATCATGAAGCGGAAGATTAACAAAGAGAGAATGATAGTGATTCTGGCAGCGGTCGTAGTGATTTTTGCCCTTTGGGGACCGGAGGCTGTTGCCGGCTATAAAGACAGGGGACTGTTAAATCAAATTAAAGCGGAGCCCATGGAAAGCGGCAGCGAGGGCTATCGTTATTCCATGAACAGCAATGAAAAGCTCTATTTGCTGTCAAAATGTCTGGATAACCGGACGGTGCCGGAAAGCGAATTCAGCGCCCTGACCCGTGTGGAGGGAGAGGAAATTGATTATGGGGGACTGACAGGCACCTATGCTTTTGTGTTAAACCATCAGGGACCTTCCGAAAAGGAAGTGACGGAGGAACAGATTTATGATATCTGCAACAGGGAATTAGAACGGCTTCATGAGCTGGGAATTATTCCCCAAAGCGCCAGGGAGGTATCAGAGGATTCCTATACGGCAGTGCTGTATTCCGCCATTGATGTATTAGAGCCAAGGAATAACGTTGCGGTATGGAAGGTAAGTCTTTCCACCAACGTGCAGAATGCGGATAAGGCAAACCGCTTAATTGACGCTTATGTGGATGCAGGCACGGGTAAGGTTTATGAATTTTATGTGCGTACGGAAGGAACATGGGCGGACATGCAGCCGGATGCCATTGTCCAGAGCTTTAGCGATTATCTGGGATTGTACGGGGTCCAAAAATCTGAAACGACGGACACCCTGATGGAAACAACATCAAATATTGCAAAATATACGGTTCCGGGGATGACAGACGGCAATCAGAATGCGATAGGGACGACGGACGGAATGACCACCCTTACCCTGGGTTTTTATGAAGGAATCAACGAATTGTTTTTGAAGATTGAAGGCTGAAAGAAAATCTTTCAACCTTGATTTGAGGGTCAAATGAACATGCAAGCAAGTTCGCTTGACCCATGGAGACAAAAATGATGCAACTTTGATGCAAAAGTTATGGAATTAGTATGCAAAAAATATGAAAAAATGATGTTTTACTCCTTTATACTCTGATTAATGACAGAGAAATGAGGAGTGATAACCTATGCAAAGGAGAAATTTACATATCGGGTGCGTTTTGCCCGAAGGAAAAAAATACGGAAGAAGGCATGACTGCAGAAAAAAGAAAATTTTGAGGCTCTTAAGGGGCGTTGTGGTTTTTGCCGTAACAGCGGTTTTGGGCTGCTCTACAATGGTATATGCAGTATCAGATAATAATATGGAACCGGTATCCGGGAATATGGTCTCTCAAAACGAACCAGAAACCTCCTGCGAAGATGAGGGATTTGACACGGTATCGGGCAATACAAAAGATAAAGGAAATGACGGGGGAGATTCTAATCTGACGGACGATACCCTTAGGCAGCCTCAAAACATTACTATTATTTTGGACCCGGGACACGGCGGAGAAGACGAAGGGTGTTCCAGGGCGGGAGTTTTGGAAAAGGATGTAAACCTGGAAATTGCCAAAGCTGCGGGAGCAAAGCTTTCGGAGCTGGGATATAGAGTTGTGTATACAAGAGAAGGGGATGAAGGCGGCACCACGGAAGAACGTGTGGAAAAGGCAAATGCCTTAAAGGGAGATTTGTATGTCAGCATCCATCAAAACGCCTGTGAAACAACAGAGCCCTGCGGTATGGAGGTATGGTACTGCGACGACCGCTACGGAGAGGAAAGCGAAAGGCTGGCAAGGCTTTTTCAGAAATATATTGTACAGGCAACGGATGTGAAAGAGAGAGAATTAAGCGAAACAGACACCCTTTATGTGATTCGTGAAAGTGATATGCCCTCCTGTCTCATAGAAACCGGTTTTTTATCCAATGCCGCAGAGAGAAGGAAACTGACAAATCCGGCGTATCAGGACTTGATCGCGGAGGGAATTGCCAACGGAATCGACCTTTATTTCTATCCCAAAACAATGTATTTAACCTTTGACGACGGACCCAGTGAGGAAAACACCAATGCGATTTTGGATATTTTAAAAGAGAGAAATATCAAAGCAACCTTTTTTGTGGTAGGGGAAAATGTGGAAAAGCATCCGGAGATTGCAAGAAGGATTGTGGAAGAAGGACATACCATCGGCATTCATTGCAACAGGCATGTCTATGAAGAAGTCTATGCAAGCCCTGATGCTTATATGGCAGATTTTGAAGAGGCTTACCGGATCGTTTATGAAACCACAGGCGTGGAAGTGAAGCTGTTCCGCTTTCCGGGAGGCAGCCAGAACGCTTATAATAAGAAGGTTTATAAAGAAATCATCCGGCGCATGACGGAGCAGGGATTTATTTATTTTGACTGGAATGCAAGTCTGGAGGATGCCACAACCCATGCAGAGCCGGAGGCTTTAATTGAAAATGCCACATCCTCCACATTAAAAAGGAAGAAAGTGGTTATGCTCGGCCACGATACGGTTCATGCCACTGCCGTGTGCCTGGGGGATTTGATCGACAGCTTTCCGGAGTACAGGATGGAACCTCTGACGCCTGAGGTAGAGCCTATACAGTTTTAGCAGGGAGGGGTTCAAAATATGAAATGGAGAAACGGAAAACGGAATAGAAAACGGAGAACCCTTTTTGGCAGTTCATTTTGAGGGCTGGACAGAAGAGAAAGTGCAGATATTGCGTGATTAAACCAATATCTGCATTTCGTAATTCATGCCGCTCTGCGCTTTTTCATCCTTCAGCAAATCGGTTTCTATTATGGTACAGTTTTTTAAGGCGGCCTTATTCAGATGGAAATGATCGGGAGCGTATTCTATTTCGTGGGCAGCGTTCTGACGGCAGATATAGGTGCCGGAAGGAAGCGTGCGAAGACCCTCAATATGCTTTCCCCAGTTTCCGGGAACAGAGCCGTTTTCCATGGCGGCTAAAGGCGCAACGTGGATAAATACGGATTTTTCCGGTACGCCTTTATGATAATCGTAAATCAACCCTGACGGATAGGAAGCGGCCAGCCCCAGCTTTTGGGCGTTGACAAAAAGGGACAAAAGCTTGGGATTGTAGTGGGCGGCGTCTGTGTATTCGTCGAAAGGAATGGTCAGAACCGTCCGGGAGAGTAAAGTCTTTATATGACATTCTTCCGGAACGGGTATATTTGCGTGATGTTCTAACGTATTGATGGTATTCTGCAGGGTTTCGAGGGATACGTACATGGAACGGATTTTCTGTTCCGCCAGCGCTTTGGCGTGCCCCAAAAGCTTTTGCAAATCCGGCTTCCCGCTTTTGTCGCAGTAATCGGACATGCTTTTTAAGGGAATCCCAAGCTCTATGCAGAGGGAAATAGCGTCTAACAGATATAACTGGTTTTCCTTATAATACCGGTAACCGGTGGTGTGATCCGTCAGGGCCGGCTTAAAAATGCCGATTTCGTCATAGTAGCGAAGCGACTTAATGGAAACATTTTTTAATTTGGCTACTTTTCCGATCGAGAGGTATCCCTTCATTGGCGCATGCTCCTGTTCTATAGTATGTAATGATATTATTATGGCATAAAAAACGGGAGTTTGGAAGGGCTTTTAAAAGGGGAGCCATAGGTGGCGTAACGGCATGGCTGAAAGGTCACAGGAGCGTACATTGTTTAGCCAAGCCAAAGGAGCGTAAGATTTTATAATTTTATCATTTTTTATTTTATTCCTTTTGTGATAAAATGTAGTAAGCTGATGGCAGGCTTTTATCTCTTATAGGCAAGTGCAGTAAGGTTTTGTAAAGAGAAGGAATATTATGAAAAAGGAACAGATAAAAAACAGAGCCGTAAAGATCAAAAAAACCGGCTTAAATGCTTTGGTAAATTTAATATTCAGCAGGATCATGATGGTCGTTATCCTGATGCTTCTGCAGATAGCACTGATGCTCTGGGTTTTTACCATCATGGGCGAATATTCCCAGTGGGCGCTCTATTCTTTAAATATTCTGGCGGCGGTCTTAGTGGTGGTCATTATCAACAGCAATGACAATCCTGCTTTTAAACTGGCGTGGATGGTGCCTTTGTGTGTTGTTCCCGTATTTGGCGCCGTTTTATATATTATGGTAAGGATCAATCCTGCAAGCATCGGTATTAAAAAAGGACTTCACAAAAAAATTGACGAGACAAAAGAATATCTTGCGCCCAATGAAGATGTGGTGCAGAGAATGTGGGAGGAAAATGTTCCGATTACCGATCTTGCTTACTATATACAGCATATAAACGGTTTTCCTTCCTATGACAAGACAAGGGTAACCTATTTCCCGGACGGGCAAGCTAAGCTGGCTGATTTGATACCGGAACTGAAGAAGGCGGAGAAGTTCATTTTTTTAGAGTATTTTATCATCAATCCCGGACGTGTATGGGAGGAGATTTTGGCGGTCCTGGAGGAAAAAGCTGCAGAAGGCGTGGAGGTCCGCCTGATGTATGACGGATTTAATTCAATTTTAAAACTGCCCCGCAAATACCCTGAAAAGCTCAGGGAAAAGGGGATAAAGGTCAAGGTCTTCGCCCCTGTGATCCCCTTCTTTTCATCGCACCAAAACTACAGGGACCATCGAAAAATACTAATAATTGACGGAAAACTTGCATATAACGGCGGCATAAATCTTGCTGATGAATATATGAATTATATCGAGCGGTTCGGATACTGGAAGGATACGGCAGTCAAGCTTTCCGGCGATGCGGTCAAGAGCTTTACGGCTATGTTTTTACAGATGTGGAATATCTCGGATATAAAGGAAGAGGATTACGGGAAATACCTGAATGCGGACTGCGGGGCCGACGGTTCCGGGAAGAACGGGTTTGTGATCCCGTATAATGACGATCCCTGTAACGGGGAAGATGTGGCGGAAGAGGTCTATATCGATATTTTGAATAAGGCGAGGAGCTATGTTTATATTATGACTCCCTATCTGATCCCTGAAAATGAGATCATTACTGCGTTGAAATTTGCGTCCCAGAGAGGGATAGACGTGCGAATCATCATGCCTCATATACCGGATAAGAAGGTGGCTTTTGCTGTGGCGCATACTTATTATCCGAAGCTTTTGGAGGCGGGAGTAAAGATATACGAATTTACTCCGGGCTTTGTCCATGCAAAGATGTTCTTAGCGGATGATGTGAAGGCTGTGGTGGGGACGATCAATCTGGATTTCAGAAGTCTTTATCAGCATTATGAATGCGCTACTTTTATTTATGACAATCCGGTCATCGGAGATATTAAGGGAGATTTCAGAAGGACCTTTGAGCAGTGCGAGAGGTTTACGGAGGGGGATTATAAAAAGCTGCCTCTTTTGCACAGGATGTGCGGGAGGATATGCAGGTTGTTTGCACCGCTGATGTGATTGGCAGGTGGGGCAGCATCCGTTCTGCCCCTGCCTGCCGGTTGCAGAACGGATGCTGCTCTGGGGAGTGCTAGAGCGGTGGGTAGGGAATGTCGGGGCGTTTGTCAATCTGGGTTACGGGGATGTTTCTTCTTTGAAAATATTGGGTAAGGAAGTCGAAGATTTTTTTGGAGTCGTATGGACTTAAACCAAGTCTCCAGTATTTTCCGTTTTCATAATAGATATATAAAACCGCACCATAGTCGTTGGAACCGGGATATGTGTTATCATAAATGTAGCAGCCGTTGACCTGATGGGAATAGAGAGTAATGGTTTTCCTTTTGTACTGTGAGACTAATTTGATGCTTTCGCCGGAGATGTTGATGTATTCTTTGGCTTGCAGGAGAATATTAAGAACTATGACAAAAAACGCAATTATAATAATTATCCCTATGCCAAGAACTATCAGGAGACGGGTTCCGGAAGCAATCCCATATATGAAATAGATGATGAAAAAGATGAGGAAGATGATAGAATACATTTTGAGAGAAGCTTTTTTGTTATTAGTCACTGTTATGTGGTCTTCGTCGCGGATCTTGATATTTAATTCAGGTTCCATAGTTTTTCTCCTGTTCGTGAATCTGGTGTTTGGTGTGTTTTCTCTTTGATGGATAGAAAAAATAAGAGGCGGTAAGTTTGATACCGCCTCTTGTATTTTGTTTTTAGCCCATGGTCACTACTACATCATAGGTTTCTTTACCTTTTTCATAAGGAACAATGCAGCCTTCGACGAAAGCGCCGTCTACGGTCATGCTCTTAACGCCTTTTTCTACGTTGTCAGGATTTACTACCTTGATGTTGTAGGTTCCTTCGCGGAATTTACGGGTAATTTCAAAATCGCCGAATCCTTTGGGAACGCAAGGATTGATGGAAAGTCCTTTGTGGGTAGGGTATACACCCAGAATGTACTGGGAGATATTGGCAAAGGTCCATGCCGCTGTACCTGTCAGCCAGGAGTTCTTCGCTTCGCCATGGAATTTGGCGTCGCGTCCTGCAACCATCTGTGCGTATACATAAGGCTCGGTTCTGTGAATCTCGCTGAATTCCTCTACGTAAGCAGGGCAGGTCTTCTGATAAATTTCAAAAGCTCTGTCGCCCCGTCCGATGACTGTTTCCGCAATGGAAACCCAAGGATTGTTGTGGCAGAAGATACCTGCGTTCTCTTTGTATCCCGGGGGATAGGAGGTAACCTCGCCCAGCTCTAAGTGGTATTTGGTGTAAGCGGGCTGTAAGATCATGATACCGTACTGGGTATCCAGTTTTTCTTTTACGGAATCAAGGGCTTTCTTTGCTTCGCCTGTTTCTACACCGACGCCGGCAAGTACACAGAAGCCCTGGGGCTCAATGTAAATCTGTCCTTCTTCGCATTCCTTGGAACCGACTTTATTGCTGTGGGCGTCATAAGCGCGGACAAACCATTCGCCGTCCCAGCCGTCTGTTAAGAGTGCTTTTCTCATTTTCTCAACTTCGGCACGGGCGTAATCAGCTTCTGCCTGGTCGCCTTTTAATTCGCAGATTTCAGCATATTCCAGACCGTATTTTACAAACATACCGCCGATGAATACGGACTCTGCAACCGGTCCTTCGGAAGGTCCGAACGTCTGGAAGGACTCGCCGGGATGCTCGGAGAAGCAGTTTAAGTTCAGACAGTCATTCCAGTCTGCACGCCCGATCAAAGGTAAATTGTGAGGACCCTTGTGGTTTACTATGTAATCAAAGGAACGCTTTAAGTGATTTAATAAAGGAGTAGCCTTGCTCTCATCGTTATCGAAAGGAACCATTTCATCCAGAATGGACATATCGCCGCTTTCACGGATGTATGCGCTTGTTCCTGCGATTAACCATAAAGGATCGTCGTTGAAACCGGAACCGATATCCGCATTGCCCTTCTTGGTAAGGGGCTGGTACTGATGATAAGCGCTGCCGTCTTCAAACTGTGTGGAAGCGATATCGATGATACGGCCTCTTGCACGCTCGGGGATCAGATGTACGAATCCAAGCAGATCCTGACAGGAATCACGGAAGCCCATGCCGCGTCCGATACCGGATTCATAATAGGAAGCGGAACGGGACATATTGAAGGTTACCATACACTGATACTGGTTCCAGATATTAACCATGCGGTCAACCTTGTCGTTGGAGGATTTTACAGTGTATTTGGAAAGTAAACCGTTCCAGTATGACTGAAGCTCGCTGAAAGCCTTGTCCACATCTGCATCCGTCTGGTATTTTGCAAGCAGAGCATTAGCGGGAGCTTTGTTGATAATGCCGTAAGATTCCCATTTTTCCTCCTCGGGATTCTCGCAGTAGCCGAGTACAAATACAAAGGATTTGCTCTCGCCGGGAGCTAAAATGATATTAATCTGGTGGGAAGCGATGGGAGACCAGCCGCTTGCCATAGAATCCGTGGCCTGTCCCTTTTCAACAACCTCAGGGTTGTCCGCGCCGCGGTATGCGCCGAGGAAAGCGTCGCGGCTTGTGTCAAAGCCGTCTACTTTGGTATTTACAGAGTAAACAGCGTAGTGGTTACGACGTTCCCTGTATTCTGTCTTGTGATAAATGGTGGAGCCGATTACCTCGACCTCGCCTGTGCTTAAGTTTCTCTGGAAGTTACGGGAATCGTCATCCGCATTCCACAGACACCATTCTACATAAGAAAATAATTTTAATTCTTTTGCAGCGCTGCCGTTGTTGGTAACGGTCAGGCGGCTTACCTCACAGCTGTCATTCATGGGAACGAAGGTAAGCACGCTTGCTTCCACATCATTTTTTGAACCGGTAAATCTGGAATAGCCGATACCGTGGCGGCATTCGTATTTATCAAGCTCTGTCTGGGTGGGTTTCCAGCCGGGATTCCATACAGTATCGCCATCTTTAATATAGAAATATTTGCCGTTGATATCTCCCGGTACGTCGTTATAACGGTAACGGGTAATTCTTAATAACTTTGCATCCTTGTAAAAAGTGTAACCGCCGCATGTGTTGGAAATTAACGTAAAGAAATCATTGCATCCTAAATAATTAATCCAGGGAAGCGGGGTTTTGGGAGTTGTGATGACGTACTCCTTGCTGGCGTCATCAAAGTAACCAAATTTCATAATCATCCAAATTCCTTTCAATATAGTATTGTTAGGAATGCCTTAGGGGCAATCCATATGAAAATTATACAGAAACGGGTATATAAAATCAAGAGAAAACCATTGGGCGGCAGGCTTTTTTTTCCATAATTTGTGTATGAGATTGCGTGCATGGGCACGCCGAAAGAACGCATGTAAAAGAGGGAAATGCAAAATATGAAATATGAATAAATTATGAATGAAATGTGTACAAAACAACAAAATATGGATTGCTAAAACTGTGAAATAGTACCAAAAAAAGGTAAAGTGTACAAAAAATACAATAAAACGCTTGCAATTTTGGATAAAATGTAATAAAGTTAATTTCGTCGAAGGGATTTTTTATGAATATTTTGTTTCGGAAAATTCCCGCGTACATTGACAAACAGGCATTTAGTTATCCTCAAGATAACATCATATAAATGCAAACTATTAACACTTATTTCAAACAATCTTTAGAGGAGGAACAAAAAGAATGAAAAAGAAATTATTAAGTGTTTTACTTTCCACAGCAATGGTAGCTTCCTTGCTGGTAGGCTGCGGCGACAAGGCAGAAGAGCCCGCTCCTGCAGAGCCTGAAACAGAGGCACCTGCTGAAGATGAAGAGCCCGCTGATGATGAAGTAGAAGCACCCGCAGAAGATGAATCTGCAGACGCAGAAGATGAATCTGCATCCGAATGGACAGCTGATCTTTCCGCAGATACAGGTTCTGTACTGAACATCTACTGCTGGAACGAGGAGTTCAAATCTCGTGTAACAGATCACTATCCCGGATACACAGATAACGGAGACGGAACCGGAGCAATCGGCGATGTTAAAGTTAACTGGGTTATCGTACCTTCTGATGACATGGCTTATCAGAACAACTTAGACGAGACATTATTAAAACAGGCAGACGCTGCAGCCGACGATAAGATTGATATGTTCTTAATCGAAGCTGACTACGCATTAAAGTATGTAAATGCTGAAGGCGTATGTATTTCCATGGCTGATCTTGGATTAACAGATTACATGGCTGATCAGTATCAGTATACAAAAGACGTTGTTACTGATGCAAACGGCAACGTAAACGGTACTTCCTGGCAGGGATGTCCTGGTCTTTACATCTACAGACGTTCCGTAGCAAAAGAAGTATTCGGAACAGATGATCCTACAGAAGTTCAGACACACTTCTCTGATTGGGACAAATTCGCAGCATCCGCTCAGGAATTAGCAGATGCAGGCTGGAAAGTAGTTTCCGGTTATGACGATGCTTACCGTGTATTCTCCCAGAACGTATCTACTCCTTGGGTAGTTGATGGCAAAATCGTTATCGATGACAATATCATGAACTGGGTAGAGCAGACAAAAGACTTTACAGACAAAGGCTTCAACAACAAGACTTCCCTCTGGTCTGATGACTGGGCTAAGGGCGCATCTTCTTCAGGAGATGTATTCGGTTACTTCGGACCCGCTTGGTTCATCGACTTTACATTAGCTGGTTACACAATGGACGATGCTGACGGCGAAGCAGCAGTTGGCAACGGTACATGGGGTGACTGGGCAGCAATCGAAGGACCTCAGGGCTATTTCTGGGGTGGTACATGGGTATGTGCTGCACAGGGATCTGACAACCAGGGTCTTGTAGCAGACATTATGTATCAGATGACATGCAATCCTGATGTTATGAAGGAAATCGTTACAGCAGACAATGACTTCTGTAACAACCAGCCTCTTATGGAGGAAATGGCAGCAAGCGGCGTAACAAACGCATTCCTTGGCGGAGAGAACGTACTTGAGAAATTCTGTGCTGGCGTTACATCTATCAGCTTAGAAAACAGCTCCATTTATGATCAGGGTATGACAGAGCAGTTCCAGGGCGCTATGAAAGACTACTTCGACGGCAACGTTGACTTAGATACAGCTTTAGAGAACTTCTATACAAACGTAGAAACAAGATATCCTGAATTAACACACTAATAATAGGACTTAAGTTTGAGTGATTATTAGTACCTTGTACAGGGTGAGGTGCGAAAGTGCCTCATCCTGTAATACTATAAAGACCTTTCAAGGGTCAGATATGAGGTGATTGAATGACAAAAAAGAAGAGTTGTGTCAGTTATACAAAATGGGGTTATGTCTTTTTGCTGCCCTTTTTTCTCGTATATACCATTTTCAACTTGATTCCATTGGTTCAGACTTTTTATTACAGTTTCTTTGAAAACTACAGATCCGGTCTTACCACAATCGGACCTAATTTCGTAGGGTTCAGCAATTTTGTTAACATTGTCAGCAAATTCAACCTGCTGAAATTTGCCGGAAACACCTTTATCATGTGGGTTATCGGATTTATTCCGCAGATTATCATTTCCCTGCTCCTTGCAGCATGGTTCACAGATTTGAACCTAAAACTGAAAGGACAGAGATTTTTTAAGACAGTAATCTATCTGCCCAACCTGATTATGGCATCCGCTTTCTCCATGTTGTTCTTTACAATCTTTGCAGACGGCGGTCCTGTCAATGAAATTTTGATGGGAGTGGGTATTTTAGATACGCCTTTCCGCTTCTTCTCCAGTGTAGGAGGAACAAGAGGATTGGTAGGCTTGATGAACTTCCTGATGTGGTTTGGTAATACCACCATCCTTTTGATGGCAGGTATGATGGGTATCGACCCCTCACTGTTTGAAGCCGCAGAGGTTGACGGTGCAAAGCCTATGCAGATATTCCGGTTCATTACCATGCCTTTATTAAAACCGATTCTGGTTTACGTAGTTATCACTTCCTTAATCGGTGGTATTCAGATGTTCGATGTACCGCAGATTTTAACAGCAGGAGACGGTTCTCCTAACGGTTCTACCAAGACTCTGATCATGTTCTTAAATGAGCACTTATTCAGTAAGAACTATGGTATGGCGGGTGCGCTTTCCGTAATCCTGTTTATTATCACTGCAATACTCAGCATCTGCGTATACTACGCATTAACGAAACAAAACGATTAGGAGGTGCACAGATGGAAAAAACAAAAAAGAAATCAGGTAACAGTGCACTTACTGCACGACGTGTATTTTCATATATTATATTAGCTATTTTAACTGTTTTGTGCTTATTCTCCTTTTACATACTGATAGTGAATGCAACAAGAGCGCATTCCCAGATCAGTAAGGGATTTTCGGCACTTCCGGGTTCTTATGCACTCAGAAATTTCCAGAATCTGATGAGTGATGCAAACCTACCCGTATTCAGGGGCTTATTAAACAGCTTGATCGTAGCAGGATGTTCTGCAGCTTTATCCGTATATTTCTCGGCTCTGACTGCTTACGCTATCCACTGCTATGATTTCAAAGGAAAAAATATTGCATTTACTTTTATTCTTATGATCATGACAGTACCTACCCAGGTAACTGCTTTAGGTTTCATTAATTTAATGGATAAATTCCACATGATGGATACATTCTGGCCGTTGATCATTCCCAGTGTGGCTGCACCGGCAGTATTCTTCTTTATGAAGCAGTACATGGACAGTGCGCTGCCTATAGAGATCGTAGAGGCTGCACGTATTGACGGTTCCAACGAGTTTGGTACATTCAATAAGATCGTACTTCCCATTATGAAACCGGCGTTTGCGGTACAGGCAATCTTTACTTTCGTAACGTCCTGGAATAACTACTTTACTCCGGCCTTGATTTTAAAGAAAAATAATCTGAAGACATTACCTATCTTAATCGCACAGTTAAGAAGTGCAGACTTCTTAAAGTTCGATATGGGTAAGGTTTATATGATGATTCTCCTTTCAATCCTGCCTGTAGTAATTGTTTACCTGTGCTTATCCAAGTACATCATTCAGGGTGTTGCATTGGGCTCCGTTAAGGGTTAATTTTAAACAGATTATTCATACGGTAAATATGGATATTTTTAAGACCGTCCTTTTGGGCGGTCTTATTTTGTTGTTCGGTAAAAAGTACATTCCCCTATCCTGAAATGAAGTATAATAAGAATGTTATCAAAAGAATTTCTTTATTTTGGTTTGATGATAAAGAGATATAGAAAAAGGTCTGCTTTCTCTATGGAGGTAAAGGAAAATGACAATGATTATTGACGGCCGCCGACTGCGGGTTTTTGAATATTTCGGACAGTTATGTGATTATGCCGGATGGAATCAGGAAAATAAGGATTTTCTTTGGAAAAAGCTTCTGGAATATAACGGGCTTTATGAGGAATTTGTTTATTATTTAGAGCATCATGAATTTTGCGGCGGTTTGTCCTTTGGAGGATATTCCCTGATTGATTTATATGTCAGACAGATGGAACATTACAATCTGATACACGATATTGGAAAAAACACGGGAAACTGCAATAAAGAAGATATGGTCTTAAGAGCCTTTTATACTATGGCGGCATTTTTTGAAAATCCCGCATATTATGAGGAGAAGTTAAGGGAAAATCCCGGAATGGACAGAATTTAGTGCACTTTAAGATAATTTTGAACAAAAAGAAAGATAGGAATCCCTGATAAAACAGGGGATTCTATTTGCTTTAAGGGAAAAACAAATAGGAAAGTTTACAGGTATGATAAAGGAGATAAAGGATGTCTGTAAATGTTTCGGTCTGAGCGGGCGGAGACGGAACGAAGACATGAGATATTGCTTACAGGTTGCTTACAAGCAGTTTTTTTAGAGAAATTTCAGAGGTATTTCACAAAAATGGCAAAATTATGGTATAAAATAATGATGGAAGTAAAGATATTAAAGGGAAATGTTAACATGGAATGATCAGAATAAAAAGTGGAGTGTATCATGAACAAATACGAATTTATAACGAATTTACAAAGGCATCTGACAGGAAAGGTTTCCGCAGAAAAACTTCAGGAGCTTACGGCTTATTATAATGATTATATTGATGCCCAGATACGAAAGGGAAGAACTGAGGAAGAGGTGCTTTTAGAACTGGGAGATCCAAGACTTCTGGCAAAGAGTATTGTTGAAACGGAAGGAGGCGGCAGAGGAGGAGACGGCTTAAGAGCTAATACCGTGTATAAGGAAGGGGGACCGGAAGAAGGAGATCGGCAAAGCGGTTCGCTCCGTGTCAGAAGGATTGCTTTCAGGATTGCTTTGCTGCTGGTTCTTTTCCTGATATTGTATATTGTGTTTGGGGTTATCGGACTGGCATTGAACATATTCCTAAGGTTTGTTCTGCCTGTGTTGGTTCCCCTATTGATCATATATTTTATCATCAGCTTATTCAGACGTTAGTGACTAAGAAAAAATCCTTATATAAAGCGCAGGCGTTTTGTGCCCGTGAACGTGAAAAAGAAAAATAGGATAAATGAAAGATAGCCTATCAGGGGTGATAGGCTATCTTACGGGGAGTATAAATAAATATATCAGTTTGCGGCAGAATATTGGGGATTTGCTCTGCCGTATTTAAATTATATTGCATAAAAACATTTTTTTCAATAGATTTGAAAATAAAAATATAATAAAATTAAAAAAAATTAGTACTTTTTTCTTATGTAAACAAAGTATATTCCTTCTGACTTTTGAAATACTACAAATGTAACTAAAAATAATTAGGAGGAATTAATTATGGCAAAAAATGATTACAACGAACTGAACCAGTCCAGCCAGAACAGCTCAAAGGATGGTTACAACAACAGCCAGAACAATCAGCAGAACAAACAGAATAACCAGAACAAGCAGCAGAACAACGAGCAGAACAGCTCCAAGGATTCTGATAACTGTCGTTAATGAAAAAGAAAAAGGATATCCTGTTTGGATGATGCAGAAGCCGGTGTACAATAGGGTGCACCGGTTTCTGTACTGATTTGATAAAAAGTTGATTGACATAAAAAGCCTTTCAAATTAATATAAAACTATGAGAAAAATGGAATTGATCGTTCCCTGCCATTTTGGGCTGGAAACAATATTAAAAAGAGAAATTATTGATTTAGGGTATGATATTAGCAAGGTAGAAGATGGCCGCGTAACTTTTCACGGCGATGAGGATGCTGTCTGCAGGGCTAATATTTTTTTGAGGAGCGCGGAAAGAATCCTTATTAAGGTAGGAAGCTTTCATGCCGAAACCTTTGACGACCTTTTCGAGGGAACAAAGGCGCTGCCCTGGGAGGCGTTTATTCCTGCAGACGGAAAGTTCTGGGTTACGAAGGCGGCCAGTGTGAAAAGTAAATTATTCAGTCCATCCGATATCCAGTCCATTATGAAAAAAGCAATGGTGGAACGCATGAAGGAGCACTACGGCATCAGCTGGTTTGAAGAAAGCGGCGAAAGCTTTCCCGTCAGGGCGTTTTTGTATAAGGATGAGGTCACGGTAGGGTTGGATACCACGGGAGAATCTTTACATAAAAGAGGCTATCGGAAACTGACGGCAAAGGCGCCTATTGCGGAAAATCTGGCGGCGGCGCTGATCATGCTGACTCCTTGGAATAAAGACCGGATTCTTTTGGATCCTTTTTGCGGAAGCGGGACCTTTCCGATTGAAGCGGCTATGATGGCAGCAAATATAGCTCCGGGAATGAACAGGGATTTCCGGGCGTTTGATTGGAAGCATTTGATTTTGCCCAAAATGTGGTATGATTGCCTGGATGAGGCCCGAGATAGCGTGGACATGACGGTGGATACGGATATCCAGGGATATGACATCGATCCGGAAATGGTACGGATATCCAGGGAAAATGCCAGACTTGCAGGTGTGGAGAAGCTGATTCATTTTCAGGCAAGGCCCATGGAGCAGTTAAGCCACAGCAAAAAGTACGGTTTTATCATAACCAATCCTCCTTATGGAGAGAGAATTGAAGAAAAGAAGAATCTTCCGGCACTTTACCGTATGCTGGGAGAGAAATATCAGAGTTTGGATTCCTGGTCTATGTTTTTGATCACTTCTTATGAAAATGCACAAAAGGATATTGGCAGGAAAGCGGACAAGAACAGAAAATTATATAACGGTATGTTAAAAACATACTTTTATCAGTATTTGGGGCCTAAACCGCCTAAGAGAGATAAGGCATGACTGAGAAGGGTGAAAAACTGTTAATTCTGGCAGCAGGGCTGTTTCTTGCGCTGGCCGTAGGAGTTGTGACGATTCTGTACCGGATGGATGAGAGTGAATTCATGGCGGAAGGAAACAACGAAGCGGATACGGAAGAAACAATCGGCGGGGAATATTTTGAAGCGGCTGCCAATGAGGATGCGGATATCGTGATTCCGCTGCCGGAAGGAGAAGGACAATTTCATATAGAAGAGGGCGCCGCAGGGAAAAAGCTTACGGTTAAGCTTGACGAAGTGGAAGAGGATTTTTTTGCCAGAAATAAAATCAGGGGAAATGAAGAAAAAATCAGCCGGATACAGCTTATAAAGGAGCAGGAGGCAACAAGCCTGATTTTTACCTTTTATCATATCTATGAAGCGGACGCTTCCTTAGAAGAAGGAGAAGTTCATTTAAGACTTATAAGCCCTATGGCAGGGAATGAGAAGATCATAGTTGTGGATGGACTTTCGGAGGACTTCAGGAAAGAGGTGGAACAGGCCTTTGAACCTTGTGAGATCAAAGCCGTTTTTAACGGAGATATAAAGGCGGCCAATGAGCTTCGGGCGGAGTGCTTCGTTTCCATGGAGCAGGAAAGAACTGCCGTTTATGGAGCGGGCGGTTATGGAACTAGGGGAAATACCCGACGGCCCCAAACGGAAATTGTGATTTATTACAATGACGATTATTTTATTCCGGAATTTGACAGCCGCAGTCTTGCGGAAATATTTCAGGGATATTATAATGAATTTCATGACGAATGGACGGTTGTGCTGGTAAAGAGCGACGCTTTTGATTTGAAAGACGCCATGGTTCCGGCGGTAAAGATTGTATACCGGGTGCCGTATATGACATCGGAAGAAACGGCAGAAAGTGAAAGTCCTGAAGGGGAAAGCGTGGAAAGTCTGACTATAAACGCTTTGCTTCTACAGTTTGGAGGAATAGAGGAATGACAGAAATTGTTTTTGCCACCCAAAATCCGGGAAAGGCAAGAGAAGTGGCTATGATGTTTGCGGATATGGATGTCTGTGTAAAGACTTTAAAGGAAGCGGGCATTGAAGCGGCTATTGTGGAAAACGGCAGTACTTTTATGGAAAATGCCCGTATAAAGGCAGAGACAATCGCCCGGCATACGGACAAGATCGTTCTGGCGGATGATTCCGGTCTGGTAATCGATTATTTAAACGGGGAACCGGGGATTTATTCTGCAAGGTATATGGGAGAGGATACATCCTATGATATTAAGAATCAAAACATCTTAGAAAGAATGAAGGATGCTCCAGAGCAATTAAGGAGCGCACGGTTTGTATGCGCTATGGCGGCAGTAATGCCGGACGGGGAAGTAATTGAGACGGAAGGAGTTATGGAAGGGATTATCGGTTATGAAATTGCGGGAGAAAACGGATTCGGCTATGACCCAATTTTTTATCTGCCGGAATTTAAGGCGAGCAGCGCCGAGATTACGCCAGAGGAAAAAAATGCGGTAAGCCATAGAGGCAAAGCGCTGCGCCTGATGCAGGGAGAACTGCAAAAGAGGATCCGGGGATGATTTTATGAGAATTTTGATTGTCAGCGATACCCATAAGCATAATGATAATTATTTCAGGGTATTGGAAAAAGAGGGGCAAATGGATATGGTTATCCACTGCGGCGATGCAGAGGGGAGTGAATATCTGCTGCAGGAGGCGGCAGGGTGTCCGCTTCATATTGTGATGGGAAATAATGATTTTTTTTCCAATCTCCCGAGAGAAATAGAAATTGAAATAGAAAACAGAAGGGTACTCATTACCCACGGGCATTATTATTGTGTCAGCACCGGTTATGAATTGTTAATGGATGAGGCTTTATCAAAGGATTTTGATATTGTCATGTACGGACATACCCATCGGCCCGTTATTGACAAAAACGACGACATTATCGTTATAAATCCAGGGAGTCTTACATATCCGAGGCAGGAGGGAAGGCGGCCGTCTTATATCATAATGGAAACCGGTAAAAAAGGGGAACTGGGATTTACCCTAAAATATTTATAAGCAGGAATTATTTCCGTTTTTTCCCATGATTCTGAGGCGGAAACGAACTTTTACGGGTCGTAAGTTTGGGAAAATCGGGGAAATTGCAATAAAAATGGTTGACAACTAAAAAAGCGTATAATATAATATGACTTGCGTTGTGATGAAAACGTAGTAATTGCGGTGATGACGGGGTGTGGCTCAGCTTGGCTAGAGCGCCTGGTTTGGGACCAGGAGGTCGCAGGTTCGAATCCTGTCACCCCGATTGTTATGCGGGTGTAGTTCAATGGTAGAACACCAGCCTTCCAAGCTGGATACGTGGGTTCGATTCCCATCACCCGCTTTGCGGGATAACTGCAAAAGTTTCATATAATAATATATTATTATGTGTCCGTAGCTCAGCTGGATAGAGCAACGGCCTTCTAAGCCGTGGGTCGGGGGTTCGAATCCCTTCGGGCACATTTGGGAGTTCAAATTCTCCAATTGATAATATGGTGGGTATAGCGCAGTTGGTTAGCGCGCCAGATTGTGGCTCTGGAGGCCCAGGGTTCGAATCCCTGTATCCACCTTTTAAATATCATTGGGCTATCGCCAAGCGGTAAGGCACAGGACTTTGACTCCTGCATTCGCTGGTTCGAATCCAGCTAGCCCAGCTAATATGGGCCACTAGCTCAGGTGGTAGAGCACTTGACTTTTAATCAAGTTGTCCGGGGTTCGAGTCCCCGGTGGCTCACGGAGAGCGGCAGACATTCAGGTTTGCCGTTTTTTTATCGGTAACCCGAATGGAAAATAGAATATGCGGATATGGCGGAATTGGCAGACGCGCCAGATTTAGGTTCTGGTGGGAGACCGTGCAGGTTCAAGTCCTGTTATCCGCAGGGTAAAGAGCGCTTGTTTTTGGCGCTCTTTTTTATACGGCGTCTCCTTTTGCCAACATTACCTAATCTTACCTAATCTTGGATGGAAAATGCTTGTCTTACCCTTTCCAATCTGCTATAATTACTATCAATTGAGGGTTTTTGTACCGCAGGATGGCAGTTTACAAAAGCCCGCCAGTAGAAAAAGTATTTTAGAAGGAGAGAACACAATGAAAGGTAATATTGTTGTCGGACAGTCCGGCGGACCTACCGCCGTAATCAATTCATCCGTAGCCGGCGTTTATGCAGCGGCAAAAAAACTGGGTGTAAACAAAATTTATGGTATGGTGCATGGCATCGAAGGATTTTTGGAGGATAAGATCGTAGATCTGGCTCCATATCTTGACGATGAAGTGGGAATCGAAATGTTAAAGAGAACTCCCTCTGCATTCTTAGGCTCCTGCCGTTTCAAAATGCCCAAGATCGAAGGACATGAAGACGTATATGAAAAGGTTTTTGAAATCATGGAGAAGCATGATATCGAGTGTCTGTTCTATGCAGGTGGAAATGACTCCATGGATACTGTCAAGATGTTATCCGATTATGCGGCAGCTCACAACAAGCCCCAGAGATTTATGGGCGTTCCCAAGACAATAGACAACGACCTTCCTGTAACGGATCATTGTCCGGGATACGGCTCCGCAGCAAAATATATCGCAACAAGCGTAAAAGAAATCATCCGTGACAACGAGTCCTTCGGCGCCAAGAAGCCCACTGTATGTATCGTTGAGATCATGGGACGTAATGCAGGCTGGCTGACAGCGGCGGCAGCTCTTGCAAAAGGACCTGACTGCTCCGGCTGCGACGCTATTTACCTGCCTGAAAAGGTATTTGACGTAGATGCTTTTGTAGCAAAGGTAAAAGAGCTTGCCGAGACAAAGACTTCCGTAGTTATCGCAGTATCCGAAGGCGTTCATATTGCAGACGGACGTTACGTATGCGAGCTGGCAAATGAAAATGTAGCAGTAGATGCTTTCGGTCACAAACAGATGTCCGGTACGGCGGCTTATCTTGCACAGGTTGTTGCAGGAGAAACAGGCTTAAAGACAAGAGCCGTAGAGTTCTCCACATTACAAAGAGCTGCAACACATCTTGCATCCTTAACAGATATTAATGAAGCGTTCCAGGTTGGCGCTGATGCGGTTAAAGCTGCAGAAGAAGGCAAGACCGGCATGATGATCACTCTTGACAGAAACGGGGATGATCCTTACCAGTGCGGCACAAGCGCATATGATATCCATGCAATTGCCAATGTGGAAAGACCTGTACCTGCTGAATGGATCACAGAGGACGGCTGCAACTTAAACGACGGTTATGTAAAATATGCAAGACCGTTGATCATGGGCGAATTAACACCTATGTTTGTTGACGGACTTCCCCGCCACCTGGTTATGAAGGAATTATTCGAATACAGATAAAATCAGATAATATGACCTGAAATCATTCAATATTACTAAGATTTTTTCACAATATTCATAGAAAAGGACGGTTTACAAGACCGTCCTTTTGTTGTACAATTTTGTGGAAGAAAATTTCTCAGAGAAAAAATGTTTTCTAATCGTTATGGAGGAGTTCATATGTCATTGCAAAGAGAAATGATTGAAATGAAAATGGAAGATCAGTTAAAGGAAATTTTAAAAGTACGTTATAATAAAGGCATTGAGGAATGCAGCGATAAGGAATTGTATTTTGGGCTTTTACAGCTGTGTAAAGGCTTGAGCGGCGTTACGGAGACCATTTCGGGTCCTAAGAAGGTCTATTATATTTCTGCGGAATTTCTGATTGGCAAGCTGTTGTCCAACAATCTGATTAATCTGGGTGTATACGATAAATTAGAGGAAATTTTAAAGAAATACGGAAAAGATCTTGCAAAGATTGAAGATGCTGAGCCGGAGCCTTCTTTAGGCAACGGGGGCTTAGGACGTCTGGCGGCATGCTTTTTGGATTCCATTGCATCCTTGGGTCTGCCCGGGGACGGCATCGGATTGAATTATCATTTCGGCCTGTTCCGTCAGGTGTTTCAGGACAGAAAGCAGACTGCCGAAAAGAATGAATGGATAGAGCCGGACAGCTGGCTGAATAAAACGGATGTATCCTTTGAAATTCCTTTCGGGGATTTGACGGTAAAATCCAGGTTATATGACATAGACGTCATTGGCTATGACAACGGCATCAATAAACTGAGACTTTTTGATGTGGAATCGGTGGATGAAAGCATTGTGAAAAAGGGTATTGATTTCGACAAAGAGGATATTGAAAAGAACCTTACTCTGTTTTTGTATCCTGATGATTCCGATGAAGCCGGCAATCTGTTGCGTATTTACCAGCAGTATTTTATGGTAAGCAATGCCGCACAGCTGATTTTAAAGGAATTAAGAGAGAAAAAAGCGGATCTGCGCAAGATGTATGATTATGCGGTCATTCAGATTAATGATACCCATCCCACAATGGTAATTCCCGAACTGATTCGTATTCTGGTCGATGAGAAGGCGTTTACCATTGATGAAGCCATTGAGGTTGTCAGCAAGACCTGTGCCTATACCAATCATACGATTTTGGCGGAAGCATTGGAGAAATGGCCTCTAAAATATCTGGAGAAGGTAGTGCCCCGGCTAGTGCCTGTTATTAAGGAACTGGATAAGAGAGTGGCGGCAAAATATGAGGATGAAAAGGTGCAGATTATTGACGAAGACGACAGAGTACATATGGCGCACATCGACATTCATTACGGCTTTTCCGTTAACGGCGTTGCGGCAATCCATACGGAAATCTTAAAGGATACGGAGCTGCATGCTTTTTACAAGATTTATCCGGAGAAATTTAACAATAAGACGAACGGCATCACATTCAGAAGGTGGCTTCTGTCCTGTAACAGACCTCTTGCGAAGCTGATTACGGATACCATAGGAGAAGATTACAAGAAAGATGCAAAGCAGTTAGAGAAGCTGCTTTCCAAGATAAATGACGCCCATTTCTTAAACAGGATTGAGGAGATCAAGAAGGAGAAAAAAGCGGAACTGGCAGCCTATGTAAAGGAAATGGAAGGCGTTGCCCTGAATACGGATTCCATTTTCGATATTCAGATTAAAAGGCTTCATGAGTATAAGCGCCAGCAGATGAATGCGCTTTACATTATTCATAAGTATCTTGAAATCAAGGAGGGCAAAAAGACGTCTACGCCTCTGACCTTTATCTTTGGTGCAAAGGCGGCTCCTGCATATGTGATCGCCCAGGATATTATTCATCTGATTCTGTGCTTACAGGAGATTGTCAATAATGACCCGGAGGTATCGCCCTATATGCAGGTACTGATGGTGGAGAACTATAACGTAAGCTATGCGGAAAAACTGATTCCCGCCTGCGATATTTCCGAGCAGATTTCCTTGGCGAGCAAGGAGGCTTCCGGAACAGGAAATATGAAGTTTATGTTAAACGGTGCGGTTACTCTGGGAACCTCCGATGGAGCCAATGTGGAGATTCATGAACTGGTTGGGGACGACAATATTTATATTTTCGGAGAGAAGTCGGAAAAGGTTATCGCTCATTATGAAAAGGCGGACTATGTGTCCAAGAAGTATTATGAGAATGATCCCATGATTCAAAAGGCTGTAGACTTTATTATCAGCGATGAAATGCTAAAGGTGGGAGATAAGGAAAATTTAGAGCGTCTTTATAAAGAACTGATCAACAAAGACTGGTTTATGACTCTGTTAGATTTCAGGGACTATGTGGTAACGAAGGACCGCATGTTTGAAGACTATATGAACAGGGAAAAATGGAAAAAGATGATGCTCGTCAATATTGCCAAAGCAGGCTTTTTCTCATCTGACCGTACCATAGCGGAATATAACAGAGATATCTGGAAACTGAAATAGAGCTAATCATGAACCGGATCAACTGATTTAGAAAAGGGATAAGCGGAGATTAATATGAGGAAATGTGGTGTATTGTGTCCGGTGTTCAGTCTGCCGTCTCCTTACGGCATCGGGACATTCGGAAAAAGTGCATATGAATTTGTGAATCAATTGGAGAAAGCAGGGCAGAGCTATTGGCAGATTCTGCCCTTAGGACAGACTGGATACGGGGATTCCCCCTACCAGTCTTTTTCCACTTTTGCAGGAAATCCGTATTTTGTCGATTTGGATATGTTAAAGGAAGAGGGCTTGCTAGAGGATAGTGAATGCGAGCTGGTGGAGGTTTGCGAAAATCCTGCCTATATTGATTATGAAAAAATGTACCACAGCCGCTATCAGGTATTACGGCTGGCTTTTGCAAGATTTCATGCAGAACAGGAAAAGCGTTATGCCAAATTTGTAAAAAAGAACAGTCATTGGCTGGAGGATTATGCTCTTTATATGGCAGTTAAGGATTATTTTGGCGGAAAGCCTTTCACGGAATGGGACGGGGATATCCGGCTTAGGAAGAAAAAGGCAATTGCCCGGTATAAAGAGCTCCTTGCCTCAGAAATGGATTTTTACAAGTTTATGCAGTATTGTTTTTCCAGACAGTGGAAGAAATTAAAGAAGTATGCCAATAAAAAGGGAATTGAGATTATAGGGGATATTCCGATTTACGTGGCTTTTGACAGTGCGGACACCTGGGCGAATCCTCAGATGTTTCAGTTAGATGATGCAGGGCTTCCCATTGCGGTAGCGGGCTGCCCGCCGGACTGTTTTGCCCTTACAGGACAGCTTTGGGGAAATCCCTTGTATGACTGGAACTATCACAAGCAGACCGGATATGCATGGTGGATGAAACGTATTGCCCATTGTTATGAGCTCTATGACGTGGTCAGGATTGACCATTTCAGGGGTTTTGAATCCTATTATGCCATTCCCTACGGAGAACCTACGGCAGAATTCGGACATTGGGAAAAGGGCCCCGGGTATGATTTATTTGAAAAAATGAAAGAGACTTTGGGGGAGTGTAAAGTAATTGCGGAGGATTTGGGATTTTTGACGGATGAAGTCCGTGAGCTGGTAAAAAAGACCGGATATCCGGGCATGAAGATTATCGAATTTGCTTTCAGCCGGTTTGAGGACAGCGAATATCTGCCTATTAACTATAAGAGAAATTCCATTGTCTATACAGGAACCCATGATAATGAGACGGCAGCAGGCTGGCTTAAGGGATTATCCAAAGAGGATAAGAAATTTGTAAAGGAATACTGCCATTATTATAGAGATAAGGGGCTTGTGGAGGCGCTGATTCGCCTTGCCATGATGAGCGTTTCGGAAACGGCAGTTATCCCCATCCAGGATTATCTGGAGCTGGATAATGCCGCACGCATCAATACGCCCTCCACCTTGGGCGAAAATTGGAAGTGGCGTCTTCTTCCGGGACAGTTTGATGAAAACACCGTAGAAAAAATGCGTGAACTTGCAAGAATCAGTTTCCGTCTTCCAAAAAAGAAGGAACGGGATCGAAAACAGGACCGCCCTTGCTGATGTTGGAGTTGTGATATGCCCTGTTGGCGGTCACATCTTCCAGAAACCAATCCGGCATTCGGTAAGCGTTGGCTAACTCTATGGAGGGGAATTCCACCTCTGCCATAATCAGTCCCGAAGGGCTGGTAAACACATCCAATTCAATTTTTAACTGTAGATTATCCGGTATTTTACTGATTCCTAAGTCGGCAAGGGAGTCCATGTCAAATGCCGGTTTTTCTATGGGAATCAGATAGCGGTCCTTCTGGATGATGAGACCGTCGGCCTTGGTCAGAAGATGGGCATAGCCTTCGGCATGAAGGGGAAGATTGGCTTCTTCCCTTGCCAAAAGTCCTTTTCCTTTATAGGTAAGATAGTAGTTTTCATTTTCTTTGCGAATGCGAACCACAGGGTCCGTGCAAAGATATGCCTGCTCCATATGAAGGCAGGTGTAGGAGGAAAGGTTCTCGGGGAGATTCAGAACCGTAAATTTGCGTTCAATTTCCATAGCTGTAATTCCTTTCTGGGGAGGCTGGGTAATTGGGTAGTGACGGAGTGGAGGGGATTTTTATAAGCCCGTCCGCTCCGGCGCTTCTCAACTGCCTATGATTTCGCTTTTTTTATTATAATGCCCTGAAATGAAAATGGAAATACATTTTTGCGGATGTTAATAAGGATATTATGTAAGGTATACATAATTGAAATGTTTTGCTTGTCAATTTTGAAACGGTGTGTTATTCTTTTTTTACTGAAAGAATCTGTTTTCAAATCTGAATCGTTTTCTATAATCTGTTCTTATTTTCCATTGCTGTTTTCTGCTGCTATCAGGCGGATATAAATGCTCTCACAAATTCTACTACAAATCAAATCTATATTTTCAAAAGAAAGGACATATCTATGAAACAAATCACTTCTTTATCACACATGGATTCCCCCACAAGGGATTCAAAGACCATGGGTTCTAAAATTATGAGTCCTAAAACCATGGATTTTCACTTGGCAACCGGCAGACTGGAGTATACCCTGACCAATGACTTTTTGTTCAAATCTCTTTTGCAGAAAAACAAAAAGGTTTTAAAGGCTTTGGTGGCTTCTTTAATGCACCTTAGAATGGAAGATATCACATCTATTGAGATTACCAATCCCATTGAGCTGGGAAGGTCTGTAACAGACAAAACCTTTTATCTGGATGTACGGTTAGAACTGAACAAGGACACAATAATCAATCTGGAGATGCAGGTTTTAAATGAAGGGTCCTGGCCGGAGCGTTCCATCGGTTATCTTGCCAGAAACTTTGACCACTTAGAGAAGGGAGAGGACTACAGCTGTACCAAAAGGGTAATTCATATCGGGTTTCTGGATTTTGATCTGCCGGGTATCCCGCCGGAATTCTACGGCACATATAAATTGCTGAATGTTAAAAATAATGCGGAATATAGTGACAAGTTTGCCTTGTCTGTGGTAAACTTAAAGCATATAGACATGGCAACAGAGGAAGATAAAAAGTATCATATTGATAAATGGGCGGCGCTTTTTAAAGCCGCCACGTGGGAGGAAATCAAAATGATTGCAGGAAAAGATGAATATTTAAATGAAGCATCATCGGAACTTTTTAAACGTCTGGCAGATTTGACAATCCTGGAGGAATGCGAGGCAAGGGCGCGGTACTACAGAGATCAAAAGCGTTTAAGCCGGTTAGAGCAGGAAACAGCTGAAAAAGATAAGCAGCTTGCCAAGAATGAAAAAGACCTTCATGAGCTGAATGATGAAAATAAAAGGCTGCGGGAATTGCTGAAACAAAATAAGATTCCTTATTAACCCTCATTTTTCCTTTTGGTTATGATTGCAAATTTGTATAGGAATAGTATAATATCAGATAAAAGAAAAAACAGATAATTTAAGGAAGGTGGAGTTTGAAATGGCACAAATCGGCGTATTCTTGGCAACGGGATTTGAAGAATGCGAGGCGCTTCTGGTGGTAGATATCATCAGGAGAGCGGGACTTGATTTAAAAACGGCATCGGTTACGGGAGAAAAAGAGGTTACCAGTTCTCATGGAGTGACGGTAACAGCGGATTTATTGCTGCAGGATGTTGATTTTGACGGACTGGATATGATTGTTCTGCCCGGAGGAATGCCTGGTACAAAAAATCTGGAAGCATGTGAACCTTTGATGGAGCAGGTGGATTTATTCTATAAAAAAGGCAAATGTATCAGCGCTATTTGTGCAGCTCCCAGTATTTTTGGACATAAAGGATTTTTAAAAGGAAGGAATGCAACCTCTTATCCTGAATTTGAAAGCCATTTGGAAGGTGCAGAGGTTTCTCATAACAGTGTAGAGATTTCCGAACATGTAACGACCAGCAGAGGGCTGGGGACGGCAATTGATTTCGGACTTGCCATAGTGGAACGTTATAAAGGAAAAGAGGAAGCGGACAGAATCGCAAAAGCTATCGTATACCGTTAGACGTAAGTAAAGCTGCATCCGGCTGATTGCTTGACAATCTGTCTAAACAATAACCATAAAAATATAAAGCGGGAAGAATGTATTTCAATTCTTCCCGCTTTTTGGATTTCAGGTTTTACGAGCCGTTTATTACTTCATCTGCTCTTCCTGCTTTTTGATCATCCTTCTAACCATTTCACCGCCGATAGAACCAGCTTCACGGGATGTTAAATCGCCGTTGTAACCTTCTTTTAAGTTAACGCCAAGTTCGCTTGCTACCTCTGTTTTGAAACGGTCCATAGCTGTTTTTGCTTCCTTTTTGCTTGTTCCAGATGTCATTCTTTTTCACCTCCAAATTCTTTGTTTTCTTAAGATAAGTGCTTTGACACTTACCTTAAGAAAAATTTTCTTTTGGCTCGTGCCGTCAACTTATCTTGGCTTTAGTATTTGCCAAGTCATTTTTTTTATAATGGTAACTTTTGTAAGAAAATGTGATATGATGACTTTTGAAATAAAGAGGGAAAAAGGATATGCAGCGGCAGGCTGTTATTCCTTTGGGATTGCTCTCTTGACCTATGGAGGTAATAATGGAAAAAGAACCTTTATTTTATTTTGCGCCTTTAGAGGGCATTTCATGGTATGTGTACCGCAATATGCAGGCAAAGCATTTTAAAGCGGCGGATTATTATGTAACGCCTTTTATTGCTCCTAACCAGAAGCGGGAAATCAGAAATAAGGATAAACAGGATGTTTTGCCGGAAAATAATGTAGGGATGCGGATCATTCCCCAGCTGATCGGCAACCGGGCGGATGAATTCATAGATACGGCCAGACAGCTGAAGGATATGGGATATGACGAAATCAATCTAAACCTGGGATGTCCTTCCAATACGGTCGTTGCCAAGGGAAAAGGCTCCGGTTTTCTGGCAAAACTCGTGGAGCTGGAATATTTTTTGGATGAAATTTTTGACAGTCTTTCCATGGATATTTCCGTTAAAACCAGACTGGGGAGATACCACGAGGAAGAATTTTATGAAATTCTTGATTTATTTAATAGATTTCCCATAAAAAGGTTGATGATTCATCCCCGGATTCAAAAAGAATTTTATAACGGAAAGCCGCATATGGAGCAGTTTGCTCATGCTTATGAAAACAGCAAAAATCCTTTGTGCTACAACGGAGATATTTTTACGGTGGAAGATTTTAAAAAATTATCAAAAGCTTTTCCGAAGCTGGAGGCTGTTATGTTAGGACGGGGAATGTTAGCCAATCCCGCTTTGCTGGAGGAAATAAGCGGAGAAGGAAAAGCGGACAAAAAACGGATAAAGGCATTTCATGATGAGCTGTTGGCGGCTTATGAGGAAATATTGTTTGGGGAGGTAACAGTACTTCATAAAATGAAGGAGCTGTGGCATTATATGATATGTATTTTTGATCATGGAGAGAAATACGGAAAGCAGATACGCAAGGCAAAAACCCTTATGGAATACAAAGGGATTGTAAAGGGGCTGTTGGCGGAATGCCGGATTGAGGAAGGGGCAGGGTATCATATTTAAAGGCATATGCGTAAGACCTTTCAAAACAAAACCACCCACTTCGGGTGGTTTGTTTTGAGGCTTCCTGTGCTAGTATACTAATATGTGTAAAAGCTATTGAATAAATACTAAAAAGCCGTTGTTGGGGGGCGCGGCTTTTTTTGTGAGAAGAAATAGAATCATGGAAAATTCCTAAACATATTTTTCGGATTTCAAATGCCGAACATTTCTTTTATAATCTTTTTCCCGTATGTTGTTTTAAAAATTTTTTCATAGACATTTTTGCAGGACTCTTTTGAACTGTTTTCTTCCTGAAGGTTTACAAGAAAGTCCGCTTCTATCAGAATCTGGTAGTCAGGGCCGTCTATGGAGTGATATGTGTGATGATGTCCGATCAAATAGCAGATTCTTTCGACATCGGCAGGGGGAACATTCAGATTTTTTAAGAGCTTTCCGGCTTCTTTTGGGCCCAACTGTTCCTGAATTTGGCCGTCGCATCTTCCGTAGAGCCGTTCGCCTTCCCGTATGCCGATATCGTGCATCAGGGCGGCCGCTTCCAGAATAAAGAGCGTATGTGGATCTAATTGTTCAAGAGAGCCGATTAGGCGGCTGTAAGAATGAACCTTTGTAAAGTGCTGGATTCTACGGGCGTCCCCTGCCATATAAGCAATCATGGCGGAGAACAGGCCGCTTATAGTTTGTTCCATAGGTGCAGTGTGATTGGATATGATCATGCGTTTTCCTCTTTTCTCCTACAGGTATTTGATGTTTTTGACGGTCGGGTGGGTCGTCGGCCGTTTGGGGATTTTTTTCAAGTATATGTCCTGCAGTCTGCAACATAATCAGTGCTGTGGTATGTTAATGCATTCCGCTATAAGGAAGTGTACCAAAAACAGAAGGAATATACCATAGAATTTTATTAAACCATAGTGCATAGAGACAGGTAATGTGCTAAAATGTGAAATGAAAAAAGATGATTCGAAGGATACGTTCCGACGGAAAATCAGGAGGTCAAAATAATGAAAAAAAAATCTTTAAACATGATGCTGGCAGTTTTTTTGACGGCGGGAATTCTCTGCGGTTGTCAGAAAACAAACGGACAGAGTGATGCACAGGACGGACAGCCGTCAGAGGTGCAGGCGGTACAAGAAGAACTGGACCAGCCGGCTTTAGAGGAACAGAACGCACAGGAGGATGCCGGAGAAGCGGAAAAGGAAGATACATCCGATGCCAGGGAGCGGGTAACTGTCAGAATTGCTTCTTTAAAGGGCCCCACTACCATGGGATTGGTAAAGCTATGGCAGCAACAGGAGGACGGAAGTAACCAGGGGGATTATGAGTTTATGATGATGACCGGAGCGGATGAGATCATGCCGCAGATGATCAAAGGGGAAGTGGATATTGCCCTTTTGCCGGCCAATGCTGCAGCTATCCTTTATGGAAAGAGTCAGGGAGCGGTAGCGGTCATTGACATTAATACTCTTGGAGTTTTGTATCTGGTATCGGGAGATGAGACCATTGAAACCGTTGCGGATCTGGCGGGGAAAACAATTTATCTGACAGGAAAAGGAACCACACCGGATTACGGTCTTCAATATTTACTGGCGAAGCATGGAATTGATTTAAGCGAGGTTACTTTGGAATATAGATCAGAGGCCACGGAGGTGGCTGTATTATTAAAAGAGAACCCGGACAGCATCGGACTTCTGCCCCAGCCCTTTGTAACGGCGGCCTGTATGCAGAATGAGGACCTTTCCGTTGTTTTGGATATCAACGAGGAATGGGAAAACCTAAACAGCGGACGGGGAATGGTAACAGGAGTAACGGTAGTAAGAAAAGATTTTCTGAAGGAACATCCGGAAGCTGTGGATACATTTTTAAAAGAGCATGAGGCAAGCGCGCAGTTTGCAAATGATAACGTAGAAGAAGCGGCGGAAATGGTGGTAGAAAGAGGAATTGCTGAAAAAGCGCCTATAGCTGCAAAGGCTATACCTGCATGTCATATTACCTGTATTAAGGGCGAAGAAATGAAGGCGGCTCTTTCGGGATACCTGGAAACCTTATTTGAACAGGATCCGGAATTTATCGGCGGGGCTATGCCGGGAGACGATTTTTATGAGGTCAGATAATGGGAAGGTTTGCTTTGAAAGAGCTTGGGCATGATGCAAAAAACAGGGTTAAAAAAATCTGTATTCTCATTCTGTGGCTGCTTATCTGGCAGATAGCCGCCAGACTTCTGGACAACGACATTTTACTTGCGGGGCCTGTAGATGCGGGAAAAGCTTTGGGAAGGCTTTTGGCTACATGGGATTTTTATAAAATATGCCTGGCTTCCATGGGAAGGATTCTTGCAGGTTTTTTTCTGGCATTTGCATTGGGCATACCGGCAGGCGGCCTTTCTTATGGATTCCCTCTGGCAGACGAGCTGCTTAAGCCGGTGCTTTCCGTCATGAAATCAATCCCGGTTGCCAGTTTTGTGGTGCTGCTTTTAATCTGGCAGGGATCGGAACATTTATCTGTGTGGATCAGCTTTTTTGTAGTATTTCCCAATGCCTGTGTCAGCATGAAAAACGGCCTTAAGGCAGTGGATTTTCGGCTTTTGGAAATGGCGGATGTATTTCGGATACGTGGGTGGAAACGCCTTTTCTATATTTACAGGCCTTCCTTGGTGCAGTTTTTGTGTTCGGGAATGGAAATCTGCGTGGGAATGGCCTTTAAGTCCGGCGTTGCTGCAGAAGTAATCGGGGTAACGGATCTTTCCATAGGAGAGAGAATTTATATATCCAAGATTTATTTAGATACACCGGGCCTCTTTGCCTGGACCATAGCGCTGATTGTTTTAAGCTTCTGCGTTGAAAAGCTGATTTTAAAAGGAACGGCGCTTTTGTTAAATCCGGTTAAGGGATATAGAAATATATATTTGCAGAAAAAATATAAATCTGTATCAGAAGATGGAAACAGGGACACAGGTAGATATGCAGCTGAAACGGATGAAGGCGCAGCAGGCACAAATGCAGTTGTCCTTTCCCATATTTACAAATCCTTTGGGGAAAAAGAGGTTCTTTCCGATGTAAATATGGAGATTAAAAAGGGCGGACGGTATATGCTCATGGGGCCTTCGGGAAGCGGCAAGACAACCCTGCTCCGGATCATAGCGGGATTAGAACAGGCTGACAGCGGTCAAATAGAAGGGAAAACGAAAAACGCATTTCTGTTTCAGGAAGACCGGCTGCTGGAAAAAGAATTTACCATAACAAACATTATGTTGACCGACGATAAATATGGAGAAGGGCTTGGGGAGATTTTGCCGGAAAGCTGTTTTTTTCTGCCGGCATATACATTGAGCGGCGGGATGAAAAGACGGTGCGCCCTGGCCAGAGCCCTCTTTTATGAAATGGACAATGAGGATGCGGTTTGTATCCTGGACGAGCCTTTTACCGGGCTGGATGAAGAGACAAAGGCAAAAACTGCGGAATTTATTAAAAAGTATTTAATGGGGCGGACCTTGATCGTGGCAACCCATGATGAGAAGGATGCAGAGCTTTTGGGAGGCAGTATATGGAACATGAAAAAAAGCGGATTGCTTTAATCGGCATCATTGTGGAAGAAGCGGATTCCATAGAGCGGATGAACAGTATACTTCACGAAGCGGGAGAGTATATTGTGGGAAGGATGGGAATTCCCCGGGTGGAGGAAGGAATCAATGTAATCAGCGTGGTTTTGAACGCTCCGGAAGAAAAAATCAATGCCCTTTCGGGGAAGCTGGGAATGTGTAAGGGAATTTCATCTAAAGTGATTTACGGGAAGAAGAGGTAAAATAAAGGGGATATTGTAAAAAGCATAGGAAAACATGCGAAAACCCCGGGAAAAAATGCTAGTATTTTCCTTGCGTTTGTGCTATAATGCTAAAATGACTGTGAGTATGTATAGACAACCACAAATGTTTGTAGGAGGATAAATTAAGAAACATGAGCGTAAAAGTTGAAAAATTAGAGAAGAACATGGCAAAGCTTACAATTGAAGTACCTGCTGAGGAAATGGAAAAAGCCACGGAGGCTGCTTATCAGAAAAATAAAAACAGTATGAGCGTACCCGGGTTCCGTAAGGGTAAGGTTCCGAGAGCCATGATCGAAAAAATGTACGGAAAGGGCGTATTTCTTGAGGAAGCGGCTAATTCCGTCATTCCCGGCGCATACGAAAAGGCATATGACGAATGCGGCGAAGAAATTGTTTCTTCTCCGGAAATCGACGTTGTAACCTTAGAGGCAGGACAGCCCTTCGTATTTACGGCAACTGTAGCATTGAAGCCTGAAGTTACTTTGGGAAAATATAAAGGTGTAAAAATTGACAAGGTTGATGCAGAAGTGACGGAAGAGGAAATAAACGCTGTTATTGAGAAAGAAAGAGAAAATAACAGCCGCACCAAATCCGTTGAGGGCCGTCCCGTTCAGGATAAGGATACGGCAGTGATCGACTTTGAGGGATTTGTTGACGGCGAAGCATTTGAAGGCGGCAAAGGAGAAAATTATGATCTGGTTATCGGTTCCCATTCCTTCATTGATACATTTGAAGAGCAGTTGATCGGAAAAAATGCGGGAGAAGAGGTAGAGGTAAATGTTACCTTCCCCGAGGAATATCATGCCAAAGAACTGGCAGGAAAGCCCGCTTTATTTAAGGTAACCATCAAAGATATTAAGGAAAAAGAGCTGCCTGAGCTGGATGACGAGTTTGCATCTGAGGTTTCCGAATTTGATACCTTGGATGAGTATAAGGCGGATGTAAAGAAAAACCTGGTTGAGAAAAAAGAAGCTGACGCTAAAAACCAGAAGGAAATGGCTGCGATCGAAGCGGTTATCGCAGATGCGGCTATGGAAATTCCGGATGCATATGTACAGACGGTACAGAGACAGATGGTGGATGAATTTGCACAGCGTATTCAGATGCAGGGCCTTTCCATGGAGCAGTATTTAAAGCTGACAGGCTCCAATATTGCCATGATGGAAGAACAGATTAAGCCCCAGGCGTTAAAGAGAATCCAGTCCAGACTTGTTTTAGAGGCAGTTGTGGAAGCTGAAAAGATTGAGACAAGCGAAGAAGACTTCGAGAAGGAAGTTGCAAGACTTGCAGAGGCTTACAAGATGGAAACCGATCAGGTAAAAGAAATGATCGGAGAGAAGGGCAAGGAAGAAATCATGAAGGATCTGGCAGTTACAAAAGCAGCGGAATTTGTAACGGAAAATGCCAAGGAGAAGAAATAATAACAGGATTTAACATTTTAAGTATGGCAAGGAGGAATCCAAATGAGTTTAGTACCTTATGTCGTTGAACAGACCAGCCGTGGCGAGCGTTCCTACGATATCTATTCAAGACTTTTAAAGGACAGAATTATCTTTTTAGGCGAGGAAGTATCGGATACGTCTGCAAGCATTGTTGTAGCGCAGTTACTGTTTTTGGAGGCTGAAGATCCTGATAAGGATATTCATCTTTACATTAACTCCCCGGGAGGAAGCGTAACGGCGGGCATGGCAATTTATGATACCATGCAGTATTTAAAATGTGATGTCAGCACGATTTGTATCGGCATGGCGGCCAGCATGGGAGCATTTCTTTTGGCAGGCGGCACAAAAGGCAAGCGGCTGGTGCTTCCCAATGCGGAGATCATGATTCACCAGCCCTCCGGCGGTTCTCAGGGACAGGCAACGGAAATTGAAATCGCTGCAAAGCATATTTTAAAGACAAAAGATAAATTAAACCGTATTCTGGCTGAAAATACAGGGAAAGATTTGGAAGTAGTTGCGGCGGATACGGAAAGAGATAACTGGATGAGCGCAAAGGAAGCCTTGGAGTATGGTATCGTTGATAAGATCGTAACCTCCAGGGAGGCTGAAGAAGATAAAAAATAAAAAGGAAGTAGGAGCATAATAAAATGGCAGGAAGGACACCCCAGGATAAAATCAGATGTTCCTTTTGTAATAAGACTCAGGATCAGGTAAGAAAGATGATCGCGGGTCAGGACGGAGTTTATATCTGCGACGAGTGCATCGACCTCTGCTCGGAAATTATGGAAGAAGAGTTTGAGGAAATGGAAAAGGACGAGAAAATGTCCATTAATCTCTTAAAGCCTATTGAGATTAAAGAATTTCTGGATGAATACGTTATCGGGCAGGAAGATGCAAAGAAGATTCTTTCCGTTGCAGTCTATAATCATTACAAAAGGGTTACAGCAGATAAAAATCTTGATGTAGAGTTACAAAAAAGCAATATTATTATGATAGGGCCTACCGGTTCCGGTAAAACTTATCTGGCGCAATCTCTGGCAAAAATTATTAATGTACCTTTTGCCATTGCAGATGCTACGACGCTGACGGAAGCAGGCTATGTAGGAGAGGATGTGGAAAACATCCTGTTAAAGCTGATTCAGGCGGCAGATTACGATATTGAAAAGGCCCAGTACGGCATTATTTATATCGATGAAATCGATAAGATTACCAAAAAAAGTGAAAACGTATCCATTACGAGGGATGTTTCCGGCGAGGGTGTGCAACAGGCGCTCTTAAAGATCATAGAAGGCACGGTTTCAAGCGTTCCGCCTCAGGGTGGAAGAAAGCATCCGCACCAGGAGCTTTTGCAGATTGATACGACCAATATCCTCTTTATCTGTTCAGGCGCGTTTGACGGTCTTGAAAAGATCGTAGAGGCAAGACTTGACAAAAAGTCCATCGGTTTTAATGCGGAGATCGGAAGCAGGAGCGATAGGGATTTAGGAGAACTTTTCAAGGATGTTACGGCTCAGGATTTGGTAAAATACGGATTGATTCCTGAGTTTGTAGGACGTGTTCCTATTACCATTTCTTTGGACGGTCTGGACGAGGAGGCGCTGGTTAAGATTTTAACCGAGCCGAAGAACGCCTTGATCAAACAGTATCAGAAGCTGTTTGAGATGGACGAAGTGGAACTGCTCTTTGACGATGATGCAGTAAAAGAAATTGCATCTTTGGCAATGAAGAGAAAAACAGGAGCCAGGGGATTACGTTCTATTATAGAGGGAGTTATGATGGACGTTATGTACCAGATTCCTTCTGATGATACAATTGCAACATGTACTATTACAAAGGGCGCGGTTTTAGGCGAAAGTGAGCCGGAAGTTATCAGACGCGAACCGTTGAAGAAAGCAAGGTAATTTACAAAACGCCGCCGTAAGGCGGCGTTTTGTAAATACTTCTTTTTATGGATAAACAGGAGAATGGAATAAATGATAATGAAAAGCGTAAATCTGGAAACCGTCTGCGGCGTAACCAGCACCCTTCCCCAAAACTCTTTGCCGGAAATAGCCTTTGCGGGAAAGAGTAATGTGGGAAAATCCTCTTTGATCAACGGATTGATGAACCGGAAAAATTATGCAAGGACTTCGGCCCAGCCGGGAAAAACACAGACAATTAATTTTTACAATATTAATGAGGAGCTGTATTTTGTGGATCTGCCGGGATACGGCTATGCCAATGCGGCGGTAGAGGTTAAAGCAAAATGGGGGAAAATGATAGAGCGTTATCTGCATTCCTCCAAGCAGCTGAGGGCGGTCTTTTTGCTGATTGATATCAGGCATGACCCCTCGGCAAATGATAAACAGATGTATGACTGGATTGTATCTAACGGATATAATCCCATTATTATTGCGACCAAACTGGATAAGATTAAGCGTTCCCAGGTGGAAAAGCATTTGAAGGCTGTAAGGACAGGCTTAGGCGCACCGGGCACAAGTATTTTGTTACCGTATTCTGCATTGACAAAGCAGGGAAGGGACGAAATCTATGAATGCATTCAAACATTATTGTAAGATTTTTTTAAATATTTTGATTCCCTGTATCAGCTTGATTTTGCTATTCTGGCTGGGACCTAAGCTGATTTTGTTTTTTATGCCTTTTTTGCTGGGTTTTATTCTGGCAAAGCTGGCAAATCCTCTGGTGGCCTATGTTTCGGAAAAATGTAAAATCAGAAGAAAGGCGGTTTCCGTATTCGTTATCATTGCGGTTTTGGGAATCGTGGTTTTGATCATTTATGGAATAGGAAGCTTTCTGGGGAAACAGCTGGCCGGATTTATTGTGGATCTGCCTGAAATGTGGGATGCTGCGGAGGTGGAGCTTAAAAAGGCGGCGGCTCATTTTACCAAATTGTTTGCCAGGCTTCCGGCGGATTCCCAGGAAAAGTTTTTATCCCTTCAGTCTTCTTTGGATGTGTATATATCCGAGATTATTTCCAAAATCAGTACGCCAACGGTAACGGCTATCGGAAATGCGGCAAAACATATTCCCAACGCAATTATTGGGATTATTATTTGCTTCCTTTCCGCATATTTCTTTATTGCGGATAAGGATTATGCGGGAAATTTTTTGAAAAAGTATATGCCGGAATCCCTTCTGATAAAGTGGGATCTGGTGTGGGGAAGCCTGATGCGCTCTATAGGCGGTTATTTTAAAGCCCAGCTCAAAATTGAAGTCTGGATGTATCTGCTTTTGTACTTAGGATTAATGATTGCTGGGGTTAATTATGCCGCCCTTGTAGCCTTAGGTATTGCTGTTTTGGATTTTTTTCCGGTCTTCGGGACAGGAACGGTTTTGGCGCCATGGGCTGTTATCGAGCTTTTGAACGGAGATTATGTTCAGGCAATTATTTTTATTGTGCTTTGGGGAGTGGGACAGCTGCTTCGTCAGATCATCCAGCCTAAGATCATGGGGGATTCCATGGGAATGCCGCCCATACCTACTTTGTTTTTATTGTATATCGGCTGGAAAGTAAGCGGCGTCTGGGGAATGATCATTGCCCTGCCCTTGGCCATTATTATTTTGAATCTGGATGAAGCGGGAATATTCGACCAGTTTAAGATGAGTCTGAAGTATCTGGTAAGGGATGTAAACCGTTTCAGGAAATTTAATTCCGATGATGAGGATTTTGAAGCATAAAAGTATGACCGGAATGGGAAAGTTTAAAGTTTTTTGCGGGAGCGCGCAGAGGATATTCAAGAAAGAAGGATTATGATGAAAATTACAGTCTATAACTGCAGAGCCTTTGACGAGTTGGATAATTTTAAGAAAATGGAGAGGGAAACAGGAGTGGAAATTGTCTGTTGCCCCGATGCTCCGGATTTATCCAATGTTCATCTGGCAAAAGGAGCGGAGGCAATCGATATCATTACCTCCAAAATGACAAGGGAACTGATCGAGGCCTTTGCGGGAATCGGCGTAAAGTACATTGCCACCCGTACCATCGGATATGACCATATAGACAGGGAAGCCTGTGAGGAATTTGGAATCCATGTGAGCAATTCCCCATATGGCCCCAACGGAGTGGCGGATTATACTGTTATGCTGATTCTTATGTCCATCAGAAAGGCAAAGCGGATTTTGCAAAGGGGAGATTTGCAGGATTACAGCCTTATGGGGAACCTTGGAAGGGAAATGAAGGATTTGACCATAGGCGTTGTAGGAACGGGCAATATAGGTAAAACGGTTATAAAAAATTTAAGTGGATTTGGATGTAAAATCTTAGCATATGATTTATATGAAAGGGAAGAAGTAAAGGAATACGCTTCCTATGTTGATTTGGAAACAATTTTGAGAAGGTCTGATGTGATTACCTTCCACACCCCTTTAACAGATGACAATTTCCATATGATCAATAAAGAGAGCATTGGAAAAATGAAGGACGGGGTTGTTCTCATCAATACGGCAAGAGGCGGGCTGATTGATTCCGAGGCTTTGATAGAAGGCTTGGAGAGCGGGAAAATCGGCGGAGCCGGTCTGGATGTGGTGGAGAATGAATTCGGGCTTTATTATTATGACCACAAAAATGATGTGCTGGCAAACCGCAGCATCGGGATTTTGCGCGCCATGCCCAATGTGACCGTAACCCACCATATGGCTTTTTATACGGATAACTGTACGAAAACGGTAGTGGAGGATTCTGTAAAGAGCTGTATTTTATTTATGGAAGGAAAAGAAAATCCCTGGCAGGTGTATTAAGCGCATTCATAAAGAAAAGAAGGGGCTGTCTGCCGATGATAACAAAGGAAGACGGAGCTATCCGGCTGTCAGGCGGCAAGGGGTTTGGAATCGGGCAGCGTTTACATTTGCCCTATTGGTAGAAGAGAATGGAAATGGAAAGACAAAACTACAGGTTTTTGATTCAGTATGAGGGAAGCAGATATTCCGGCTGGCAGAAGCTTTCAGGAAAAGAGCAGACCATACAGGGAAAGCTTGAAAAGATTCTGGAGAGGATGACGGGGGAACCGGTAACGGTCATCGGTTCAGGAAGAACAGATGCAGGAGTTCATGCAAAGGGGCAGGTGGCCAACGCCCATCTGGCAGTTAAACGTTCAGAACAGGAAATACTGGATTATATCAATGAATATCTGCCGGGGGATATAGCAGTTTTAGAAGTGACAAAGGTGTCAGATAAGTTCCACAGCCGTCATCATGCTGTGGAAAAGTGCTATTTGTACAGGATTTCTACGGCGCAGGTTACGGATGTGTTCAAGCGTCGTTATGTATATGAATACAGAAACGGCAAAAAGAGCGGAAGAACTTTGGAAAGTGAAGGAACAACGACAAAGGGACTGACGCTTTTGTGGGTAGGGTATGACGGAGAAGACAGCAAAAAGCGGTCGTAAAATTAACTTTGTGTAAAATAAAAAATGTGGATCAAAATAATCATAGTGAAAATGTAATAGAATAAGGGATAGCAGGGGAATTGGGAAAGAAAGAACCAGACAGGGAGAAAATAATTTTCCGCATTATATTAACTATATATTTATGTGTTTTGATCAGACTGATCATTTTTAAGTATCCGATTCCGATACTGCGGGGTATTATGGATGAATGGGAACTTAGTAATGCCAAAGCGGGAGTAGCGACGGCGAATCTGACGCTTTTTAAGACGATCCGTATGTATATCAGATATTATGACCGGATTAACGGCTTTGATAATCTTTTTGGAAATGTGCTGGCATTTATGCCTTTGGGATTTCTGATACCTGTGTCATTTCCGGAGATAGACCGCTGGTGGATGATTCTGCTTCATTCCTTCTGGTTGTCACTTTGTATCGAGCTGTTTCAGCTGGTCAGTCATTTTGGTGTATTTGATGTGGATGATATTCTGCTGAATACTCTCGGAGGGCTGTTGGGATTTTTTTGCTTTGTCGTTGTACGGTTCATACATCGAAAAGTACATAAAGAGAAAGCATAGCGGAGAATGAAAGGTGCAGATAAAATGCACAAGTATAAATAAAGTGCAAAGCAGAAATAGGAATAAAAGGTAAAAGCAAAAGTGCAAGGCAGAAATAGAAACAAAAGGTAAAAGCAAAAGTGCACGGCGGAAATAGAAACAAAAGATAAAAGCAAAAGTGCAAGGCGGAAATAGAAATAAAAGGTAAAAGCAAAAATGCAAGGCAGAAATAGAAACAAAAGATAAAAGCAAAAGTGCAAGGCGGAAATAGAAATAAAAGGTAAAAGCAAAAGTGCAAGGCAGAAATAGAAACAAAAAGCAAAAAAGAACTGCAGATAAAAAGGTAAAGCAGAAAATAATTGAAAAATGGAAACGACAATAGAAAAGCAGTGCGTAATAAATAACAGAAAGTAAAAAACAGTAAAAAGACAAACGTAGTCATAAAAAAATATACTGTATCATGAGGAGAATGCTATGAAAAGCCTTCTAAAATATTTAAATAAATACAAAAAGGAAAGTATTCTGGCGCCTTTATTTAAAATGCTGGAGGCATCCTTTGAACTGTTGGTGCCTCTTGTTATGGCGGCTGTTATTGATCGGGGAATCGAAGGGAAAGATAAAAACTATATTGTGTCCATGTGTTTTGTCATGATTCTGTTAGGACTCATTGGTTTTGTCTGCTCCATAACGGCACAGTATTTTGCGGCAAAGGCGGCCACGGGATTTGCCAGAAAGCTTCGCTATGAGATGTTTTCCCATATTCAGAGGTTATCTTACTCTAAGCTGGATACGGCGGGAACTTCTACACTCATTACCCGTATGACCAGCGATGTGAACCAGGTCCAGAGCGGAGTGAATATGTTCCTCCGTTTATTTCTTCGTTCCCCCTTTATTGTAATCGGCGCCATGGTTATGGCCTTTTATGTGGATGCTCATGCAGCGATTGTTTTTGCGGTGGCGATTCCGATTCTGTCCCTGGTTGTGTTTAGCATCATATTTGCCAATATTCCCCTTTACAAAAAAGTGCAGAACCGATTGGACAAGGTTTTACTGGTTACAAGGGAAAATTTAAACGGTATCCGCGTAATCCGCGCCTTTAATCAGGAGGAGGAAGAAATTGAGGGATTTGATGAAAAAAATACTGCCCTGACTAAGATACAGCTGTTTGCCGGGCGTATTTCCGCTTTATTAAATCCTATTACCTATGTGATCATTAATCTTGCCCTGGTGGTACTCCTCTATAAAGGTGCGCTGCGGGTTGACAGCGGACATATTACCCAGGGCGATGTTATTGCTTTAATCAGCTATATGTCCCAGATTCTTGTAGAGCTTGTAAAGCTGGCGAATCTTATTGTGACCCTGACCAAGGCGGCAGCCTGTGCTTCCAGAATCCAAGGGGTTATGGAAATTCCCGAAAGAATGGAAGATGACAGTCTCAATGGCAGGGAAAAAGAGAGTGAAAAAGAAAAGAAAGGCCATTTTGGAGAAAAAGGTGCAGAAACAGAGCTTCAAGGTAAAGAAACGGAAAGCGACGTAAGTGTCAGATTTTTCCATGTAGGCTTTACTTATGAAGGAGCGGGAGGAGAAGTACTGACCGATATGGACTTCTCCGTGAAAAAGGGAGAAACCGTCGGTATTATCGGAGGTACGGGTTCCGGTAAGTCTACGCTGGTGCAGTTGATTCCCAGATTTTATGATGTAAGCGCCGGCAGTATTTATGTGGATGGAAAAGAAGTAAGAGAGTATGAAACAAAAGAACTGCGCGGCAAGGTGGGAATGGTTCCCCAAAAGGCGGCGCTTTTTAAGGGAACCATACGGGAAAACATTTTGTTTGGCAGGGAAGATGCAACGGACGGAATGATTGAGGAAGCCATTACTGTGGCGCAGGCCAAGGAATTTATAGAAGCAAAGGATGGCGGTCTTTTGTCTAAGGTAGAACAGGGCGGCAGGAATCTTTCAGGAGGTCAGAAGCAGCGTCTTACCATTGCAAGGGCTTTGGTCAGACAGCCGGAAATTCTGATTTTGGACGACAGCTGTTCCGCCTTGGATTATGCTACGGATGCGGCATTGCGGGCGGGGATTAAAGGTCTTTCCTATCATCCCACGGTATTTATCGTCTCCCAGAGAACGGCGTCCATCCAGTATGCGGATAAGATTATCGTATTGGATGACGGGGAGATTGCAGGAATCGGCACTCATGAGGAATTGTTAAAATCCTGCCAGGTGTATCAGGAGATTTACGACTCACAATATAAAAAGGAGGGTCGTTAGGATGAGAGGAAAACAAAAAGGAACCCTTTTAAAGATAGTAAACAGAATAAAGAAATACTGGTTTTATCTGGGCGTATCGCTGATTTTAACCATGGCTGCGGTAGCGGGCACCCTGTATCTTCCTATTTTGACCGGAAAAGCGGTGGACTGCATTGTAGAAAAGGGACTGGTGGATTTTGAAGGTCTTTTTGCCATATTTAAAACCATGATAATTGTCATCGGCATAACGGCCATAGCTCAGTGGCTTATGAGCCTGTGCAATAACCGCATGACCTATTGCGTGGTAAGGGATATCCGAAAGGACGCTTTTGAAAAGCTGGAGATTCTGCCTTTAAAATATGTGGATAATCATCCTACAGGGGAGATCGTCAGCAAGGTTATCGCCGATGTGGATCAGTTTGCGGACGGACTTTTGATGGGCTTTACACAGCTGTTTTCAGGGATATTGACCATAGTGGGCACTCTTGGTTTTATGCTTTCCATACATGTGGGCATTACGCTGGTGGTGGTTGTCATTACGCCGGTTTCTTTGTTTGTGGCAAGCTTTATCGCCAAAAAGACCTTTGATATGTTTAAGGAGCAGTCCATTACCAGAGGCGAACAGACTGCGCTGATAGATGAAATGATAGGCAATCAAAAGGTGGTTCAGGCATTCTCTAAGGAAGAGGATGTACTGGAGCGGTTTGAGGAGATAAACGGACGGTTGGAGAGGTGTTCTTTAAGGGCGACCTTCTTTTCTTCCATTACCAATCCCGCCACAAGGTTTGTCAACAGCCTGGTCTATACGGGAGTGGGCATTACAGGCGCTTTCGCAGTATTAAAGGGCTTTTTGACAGTGGGACAGCTATCCAGCTTTTTAAGCTATGCCAACCAGTACACAAAGCCTTTTAACGAAATTTCCGGCGTGGTAACGGAGCTGCAGAACGCTCTGGCCTGCGCAGCCAGAATTTTTGAACTGATCGAAGAAAAACCCCAGGTGCCGGATCGGAAGGACGCTGTGGTTTTGGGAGAGGTAACGGGAAAGGTAGATTTAAGGGATGTAAGCTTTTCCTATATGCCGGGAAAGAAGTTGATTCAGCATTTGAACCTGGCCGTAAAGCCGGGGCAGAGAGTTGCCATTGTAGGGCCTACAGGCTGCGGAAAGACCACAGTCATCAATCTGCTTATGCGGTTTTATGATGTGGATAAGGGCGCTATTGAAGTGATGGATCGGGATATCAGAAATATTACCAGAAAGAGTCTGCGGGCTTCTTATGGCATGGTGCTTCAGGACACGTGGTTAAAGTCGGGAACTATTTTTGAAAATATTTCCATGGGAAAACCGGATGCAACGCTTAAGGAGGTTATGGAGGCGGCAAAGGCGTCGCATGCCCACAGCTTTATAAAAAGGCTTCCGCAAGGGTATGATAGTGTTATCGGGGAAGACGGCGGAAGCTTAAGTCAGGGACAGAAGCAGCTTTTGTGCATTGCAAGGGTCATGCTTTGTCTGCCGCCTATGCTGATTTTGGATGAGGCGACTTCTTCTATTGATACGAGGACGGAGATTAAAATTCAGAATGCTTTTGCAACCATGATGAAGGGAAGAACCAGTTTTATTGTAGCGCACAGGCTTTCCACCATTAAGGAGGCGGATGTGATTCTGGTTATGAAGGACGGGAATATTATAGAGCAGGGGAACCATGGGGAGCTTTTGGAGAAGGACGGGTTTTATGCGAAGCTTTATAATAGTCAGTTTGCAGTGTAGGTAATGTTTTTGATGAAAAGGGGGACGCCGGCTTGCCGGCGTTTACCCTTTTCTCAAAGATTTATGTGTTGGGACTTAGGGCAGGTGTTTTGTAAGAAATTCTAGGAGGAGAGGGATCTATAAAGTGTCTGCGTCCGGAAGGCGATTATGAGGGAGGTTATGCCGGAGAAGATGATGACTAAGTATTCTCTGGCGGCGCATAGGTCGAACAGCACGCCGTAAAGGGCGTTTCCTAAGGGCTGGGCGCAGGTGGAGAGGGTAAAAATCAGGGCGATAACTTTGCCGATCAGGTTGGCAGGGGTTTCGGATTGGACGAAGGTCATCATCTGGACGGTAAACAGGGTGGAAAATACCATCATAATAAAACAGCAGAGGGTAATGACGGCGTAGTTTATGAGGGGAGAGGAAATAAGGAGCATGGAAAGAGCCATGGGAAAGATACAGAGGGCGCAGACCATAACCAGATTTCCGGATTTTCGGAAGGAAAGCTTTCCGGCAAAGATGCCGGCGCTGATTCCGCCGCAAAGGCCGCCGGCGGCTAAAGCGCCGGAAGCGTAGCCGTAGAGCTGGTTGGAAAGGGCGGAGGGAAGGTCTAAAACTTCCGTTATGATGTAGGGGAGGCCTACTATGATCATGGAAGATAAGAACAGGTTAATGCCGCAAATGGTAAGAAGGGTCTTTCCGATGAAAGGCTTTTCTTTTGTGATGAAAGCAAAGCTTTCGGAAAAATCCTTTTTGAGAATTGCCGACAGGCTTGTTTCTGCAGGCTGCTTTTCGTGAGGAATTTTAATAAAAATTTCCATAAGGGCCGAGAGAAAGAAGCATATCATGCAGACAACCAGTACGGGATACAAACCATTAGTGCTGTATAAAATTCCGCCGAGAACCGGGCCGATCAGGGAGGAAAAGGAGCTTATGGTGTTGATAACGGAGTTGGCGGCCATAAAATGCTCTTTGCTTACAAGGGCGGGGATGCTGGCCTGTACGGAAGGCTGGTAGGCTCCCGCAATACCGTATAGAAGCATCAGAACGGTTGTGAGTAAAACTACCAGGTTTACCGCATTCATAAGGACGGAAAAGATCAGGATGACAAAAGCGGTAAAAAAGTCAAGGGCAACCATAATATTCCGTTTGTTTACCCTGTCGGCGATGATTCCTCCCACAGGAGTCAGCAGGATGGAAGGAATGATGGCGCATGCCGTAACGGTTCCGAAAAGAGCGGAGGAGCCGGTCATATTTAAAAGGTAAAGGGGCAGGGCAAAGCGGATTGCAGCGTTGCCGAAAAGGGAAATAATCTGTCCTATGACTACAAGGGTAAAATTTTTTGAAAATAATTTTGAAGTCTGATTCATTTGTTATACCTCCAGGTTTTCGAGTTTTTTAGTAAGAATGTTATAGATCATAACGGCTATGGCGGCGAGTACAATACTCATAAGCAGCATAACCGGAACGATATAGCAGGGGAAGAGGGCAATCCAGTTGGTAATAAAGCAAATAATAACCAAAGAAGCAATGACCGTTGCGGTTTGGGATTGCTTCTGCCAGCCGGCCAGGCATGATATAATGCCAAGGGCGGAGGCGGCAGCACCTGTCAGGATGCTGGCAAGAAAAACGGTAAGAACAAAATGTTTTGTCAGCATTTGGGGCGTAATCCGAAAAAGCTTGGATGCAATATACATCATGCCCATTGTGGTTACGTTGCAAAAAAAGGCTGCCGCTATTGTGACGGTGCAGATAATCAGGCATTTTTTGTGCAGAACGGACTTCCTCTGTATAGGAAAGGTTAAAAGAACAGGGGCGTTTTTTCCGAAATATTCTCCGATTATGATTCCGGATGAAAGGCATGCGGCAAAGACGGAGTGGGTGGAAAATGTCAGGGCGCTTATAAGGGCAAAAAGGCCGTCCCACTGGGAAAATAATTCTACGCTTTCCGGATCTGCAGGGGATTCCAGCAAAAATATAAAAAGAAACAGGATGCCAAGGCACCATAGGCCGGCACAAATGCCTAATGCCGCTTTTAAGTAAGTGCTGATACGTATTTTCATCATTTCAAGTCTATACAGATTCATAAGAATTCCTCCTCATAAGTTTTATAACATAGCGTTCAAAGTCTGCGCCCCATTCCGCCGCTTTTTGCGAAGTAGAAAATTCTTCTTTCACAGAGCCGTCTGAGAGAATGCCTATGCGGTCTGACGTCTGTCTAACTTCTTCCAGAATGTGGCTTGATAATAAAATTGACATACCCTCACGGGTAAGGCTTTTGAAAAGGGTACGCACTTCGGAAATCCCTACGGGGTCAAGGCCGTTTAAGGGTTCATCCAGAATCAGGAGCTTTGGATTATGGATGATCGCACGTCCGATACCCAGCCTCTGCTTCATACCAAGAGAATATTTTGAAATCGGTTTTTTGTCCACTTCTTCCAGACCTACCATTTGAATAATTTTTTCTATATCGGCTTTTTTTCCATAATAGGAAAGCTGCATGGAGAGAAGCTCATAAGCGTTTAGATGCTCATAAAAGGAAGGCGTTTCTATCATGCTTCCGATATTTTGAAGATAACGGTAATCCTCGGAAATTTCTTTTCCGAGAATGTAAATCCGTCCGTTGTCAATTTTTTGCAGGTTAAGAATCATTTTCATCAGCGTTGTTTTTCCGGCGCCGTTAATGCCTAAAAGTCCGTATATTTCTCCTTCATACAACTGAAGGGAGCAGTGATTTAAAATCTGTGCTGTGCCATAGCTTTTTTCTACATTATCTATTTCCATAATCGTATTCATGGTTCCTCCTTTTTGATACCGCACGACGGTATGTATATGGTTGAAATTTTTGCCTGCGTTTCCGGATGGAAACGCAAGCATATTAAAAAGTTTATTAGACGATTGGTTTTAACGGATATTCCCGGCTACTTGTTTTGCTGATAGAGCTCCGCCAGCTCCTGCAGCCTTTCAAGCAGTTCATCATCTAAAATATCCAGGCCGAAGCCCTTCATCATCTGACCGAAGATCATGAATTTCTGGTAAGCCTCCTCCGGGGTGTTGTCAAAAATCATAGGGTTCATCCAGATATTTGCCGTCAGCATGATCAATTCAGCCAGAGCTCCCGGATAATCAGTCTTGATGGAGCCGTCCGCTATTCCCTGTTCAATAATGGGAAGAATATAGTTGGGAGCAGCCTCATCCATGGTTTCCCGCAGGATGGAAAATAGAAGTCTGGGGTTATTGTGCAAATCAGGCGCTACAGTAAAAATTTCATCCTGAACAGGTCTTTGAATGGAATCCTTAAAAATCTTTTTCAATTTTTCCTGTCCGTTTAAATCAGTGCGGTCCTTGATTGCGGACAACATCTGATTGGATTGGGCTGTCATCCGATCCGTAACGGCAACCAGAATCTCGTCCTTTGATTTAAAATGATGATAAATCGCGCCCTTGCTAAGCCCTCCCAGATTATTGATAATATCCTGAATGGAGGTACGCTCGTAGCCCTTTTCCATAAACAGGCGGTAAGCCACATCTAATATTAAATTTACAGTTTCTTCGGGATGTTTGTTTCTTGCCATTTGATTTTAAAATCAAGGTTAAAATCTTTTAACCTTTGCCTCCCCTTTGAATACATACCGTTGGTACGTATAAAATAACATGATGGAATAGAACTGTCAAGAGTATTATTTACAGTAAAATCTGTTTGCCATTGGCATGTCTGCATAAAGACTTTTACTGGTAAGGATTTTTAATGTCGGAAAGTCCCAAAAGGTAGTCCGTGGAGCAATGAAAATATTTTGCCAGTTTGATCAGGACATCGGTGGGAATATCCCTTGCACCGATTTCATAATAGGAATATGCTACCTGGGAACAGTTTAAATATTTCGCCACATCGGCCTGTCTTAAATCCATATCTTCCCTTAAATTCCGAATACGTTCATACATAATATCACACCCTAAGAATTATTATGCTTAAAACAAATTGTTATATTGATTTATAAAACAAAATGTTTTAAAATGTTTGTAAAAGAAAAAAATATCGGTACATAAGAGGACAATTTTGTGAAAAGAAAAGGGATTTATATCATATTTGCAATATTGCTTTGTGCAGGCTGTCTTTTTGGCTGCGGGAAAAAAGAAAAAGAGGCGGAAAAAAGGATTATTCTGCACTCAGGCGCCGGGGCATGGGAAGCGGAATATATATGGGAAGGCGCCGGAAACATTCTGTGGGAACAAAAGGATGGGGCGGGAGAAGAAATTCAGCCGGCGAGGCCGGTCAGATACATTTATGACAGCTTATCTGCGGAAGAATATTTAAAAAGAGAACCTTCCTTTGAACCGGAAATTCTCATTGCGAACAGCAGGATGGGATACAAAATCAGCCTTGGAACAGGAGAGAGTTATCGGATGAGAAGCGGGGACAGGCTGTTTTTGAAAAGGAGCAATGAGGTGGAAATCTATGCGGAAGGACTCCGGGTAGAGAGGAAAAGCTTTGAATGCAGCCAGGATATTTGCGAGGTTTACCGGGAATATGAAAGCAGGCTTATCCGGATGCTTAAGCAGGGACGGGAGCTGCTTTTTTATCAATATTCAAGGCAGAAGGGGAAATTATATATAACCTATTTTTAATTTTTTTAGAAACGTTTTAGGATTCGTCCACACTTCCGACAAAAATTTCTGGTAAAATTCTCTATATCAGGAAAAAGGAGTGAGATATTAAGTGGAGGCAGAGCAGGAAAACAGTATAGGGGCGGAGCTGATTCCCTTAAATATCCCTGATGGAGATTATGACATGCTTGTCATTCCTTATGAGGATGCCACGGCAAATCTGTTGGTCCGGCTGAATACATTAAATCAGGATTATCGGTTAAAATACAAAAATTATCCTATCCATCATATTCAAAACCGGATTAAGAATAAAAAAAGCATTGAAAAGAAGCTGATTAAAAGAAAATTATCCGTATCGGCGGAGGAAGCAAGAGAAAGCCTGACGGATATTGCAGGAGTCAGGATTATCTGTTACTTTGAGGAAGATATTTATTCCGTGGTTTCTTTGATCAAGAAGCAGTCGGATATCTTGGTGCTTATTGAAAAGGATTATATAAAAAATCCCAAGGATAACGGTTATATGAGTTATCATCTGATTATCGGGATGCCCGTATATCATACGGATGGAATGGAATATTATCCCGTGGAAATCCAGCTTAGGACCATGGCCATGGACTTGTGGGCAAGTATGGAGCACAGAATCTGCTACAAGGAGGAGGGAATCGGACCGGAAAAACAAAAAAGATTCCGGGATATCTCAGCAGAGCTTCGGATCATGGAAAATGAAATCAAAATGATGATTTCGGGGTAAATAAAAGGAAAAATGCCCCTTATTTAAAAAAAATTTCACATTTTTATAAAAAAACACCCGTTTTTACCATATATGGTAAGCATGGGCGTTTTTTTTATGCTAGAATGGCAGAAAAACGGAAAGCTATACAAAGGAGAAAAGAGATGAAAAAGAAAGCTTTAAGAGTGTTGGCAGGCGCTTTGGGACTGGGCATTGTTTTTTATGCCGCAATGGGAGCGTCAGCTTTAAAAGTGTATGCGGAAACGGAATATGAATATGATGATTTAAACCGTTTGACAAAGGAACGGCATGATGACGGAACGGTTATTTATTACAGCTATGATTCCAACGGAAATCTGCTGGATGTAAGGATTGAGGACAGCAACGATACGGAGAATGAAAACCCTGATGAAACTCCTGACAAAACTCCTGACAACGGTTCTTTCGGGAACACTGACAAAAATGCGGGAGACAAGGGAGGAACAGACTCGGAAAACAGCGGAAATAATGATGCAGAAAACAGACCCGGAACCACAGGAAATGATGAAACCGGAAAAGCGGAAAGCGATGGGGAAAATGTCGGGGGAAATGGTGGAGATAACAAAACAAAAGACTTGTCGCTAGAAGGTCAGGAAGAAAACGGTAAAAGCGGGGCGGAGGATAGTTTCGGACAGGAAAAAACAGAAGAAGGCATTTCCGGAAATGACGGAGGAAACGGGACGGCTGCCTCAAAGGCTCTGGCTGCGCTGATTGTTGTAGCAGCGGCTTTATCCGGAGGAATTTTTGCCTGGAAGAAAAAGCAAGGAAATAAGGAAGGAGAGGGAAAGAAAAGAGAATAGCTGCAGAAGACGAAGCGAAAAGATAAGAAAGAAATCAAAGCAAACAGATAGAGAAAGTTACTGAAAAACAAAAGAAAAATGAAAAAATGAGGGGCAAAATGAGAGAAATAAAAGTAAATAAGAGAAAAGCGGCGGGTGTTTTGAAAAGGATTCTGGCTTTGACGCTGGTAATCTGCTGTCTGCCTTTCGGGGATTATGTACAGGCTTTCGGGGCGGCAATGCCGGAGACGCGACAGAGTGAGTCGGCCTCTGTCAGCGGAAATTATTCGGATGTGCGAAAAGATGCGCAACAAGATGCGGGGACGAACGGACAATCCGATGAGCAAACAAACGGACAATCCGATGAGCAGACAGACGGAAAACCGCAGGCACAGGCGGAAGAAAGCGCTGACAGTCAGGTCATGGAATATGGGGACGTGACCGTTACGGAGAACCTTACCTTAGATGCCGATATGGAAACGGGTAATCTGTTTTTGATGCAGGGGGAGCTGAATCTGAACGGATATACTCTGACTGTACACGGGGATTGTATACAGCCCGGCGGCAGCATGGTCATTAACGGGGGAAAACTCATAACGGAAGGAGATTACAGGATTCAGACGAGGACGGCTGCGGAAGGTAATGCTCCGGGAGAAACAACGGATGCAGGGGAAGGCGCTTTGGGGGAAGTGCGGTATGAGTATGATTACAGCACGGGAACCCTGACCATGACTGACAGCAGGGACTATGTGCAGGTGCTGGGAGATTTTGTGACGGATTCCGATAAGAATCATGCAGGGCTGCTTCTGGATGGGGTTTTAGAGGTTCAGGGGAATTTTACACAGCTAAATACCAAAGGCAATTATAGTTTTCATGCGTTACAGAACCATAAAGTATACCTTACGGGAACAGCGGGAAGAACCGTAAGCTTGGCTTATGATCCCTACAACAGTTCGCGGTTTGCAAATCTGGAGATTGATTTGAATATGTCTCGTGAGACAGATGAAGAAATGACATCTGAGACAGGCGAAGAAACAGAAGAAAACAAGGGTAAGCCGGATTTGATATTTGTGGGAGAACCTTTTGTAGAGGGCTGTATCGTGGAGGAAGAAGTCGAAAAAAAGCCTGTAATTGAGGGATGCATCAGAATCGGAAGCAATACCAGATTCGAAACCGGATATTATTGTGGAGACATAACACTTGCATCATATTATATGAATCCAGACAACCTTATTATAGACGGAAACTTAAACTGCAATAAAAAGTCCCTTTATATTTTGTCGCAACTGACTGTAAAAGGAGACGTATCCATGTTGCCGCAGCTGAAAATGGAATCGGGAAAGTTGACAGTAGAAAAAAACCTGATGATAGAAGGCAGCAACAGAGATGATTATGGTTTGATGATGAAGAATCCGTCCGACTATATAACGGTATATGGGGATTTTATATATGGAGCAAATCCTCTAAAAAGTCGTGATTATATTACTGCAGGAACCCTGGAGGTAAAGGGGGATTTTAACTGTGAGACAAAATTTTGTGCAACGGCAGAGCACAGAGTGCTGCTTTCAGGAACAGGACTGCAAAAAATAAAGCTGACTTCTGATTCGAGATTTCATATTTTGGAACTGCAAAATAATAGTGAAGAAGGCGTTTATGCAGAGGATGCAGTTGTAAAAGATATTTTAATCAGAAATGGCTGTAGGTTTACTTATGGCAGTATGGAGGGAGAGTTTGGTTGGACTCTTACGGAAGATACGGTAATAGAGGGCGATTTCGTATTAGTGGATGATGTTTTGGATTTAAACGGATATACTCTGACTGTAAAAGGCGACTTGATTCATGCTAATGGAGAAATTTTTATTCATGGAGGCAGGCTTTTAGTTGACGGAGATTACCGTATGCAGATGAGAAAGGGAGAAGCGGATAATTACAGCTATGAAGATTCTGCCGGCATTTTAAAAATGGCGGATGAGTCGGACTATATCTTGATAGAAGGAGATATGTATGTTCAGACAAATCAGTCGCTATCCGGACTTTTAACGGCAGGGACAATTGAATTAAAAGGGGATTTTCAAGATTTTTGTCCGATGGTTCCAGATAATTTTGCGGCATCAGGGAGCCATACAATGTATTTGTCGGGAAATACTGTTCAAAGAATCAGTTTTGAAGGGTATGGTCCCTTTAACTGTATTCAGAATCTGAAGGTTGATAATGCGGTTGGCTTGATTTTGGAAACGGCTGTGGTGGTAAAGGGCAATATAGATATAACCAGCGACATACAGATTGAGGGAAGGCTTACGATTGATAAGACAACGACTTTTTCTGATGATATATATCATGGAGATGTCGCTGTAGGAAATCTGGAGTGGACATATAATTTTATAATAGACGGAAATCTGTATGTGGGACAGAACTTAACAGTTTCTTCCTGCCGATTAACGGTGGAAGGAGATGTTTTAGCTAACAATAGTGCCATCAAAATGAATAAAGGGGAACTGATTGTCGGCAACAACTTGTCCTTTCAGTGGATAAGTAATTATACTTCAAGCTATCTGGAAATGAAAAATCCGGAAGATTATATACTGGTAAACGGTAATTTCGATTATTATGCAATACGCAGCTTTATAACGGCAGGCACTTTAGAGGTAAAGGGGGATTTTACAACAAATTCATTATTTTCCGCATCAGGAACCCATAAAGTCATTTTGTCGGGAGATGAAAAGCAGACAATTACCATGGCGGATAATGCAAGGTTCCATATATTAGAACTTAAAAATTATGGTATGGAAGGCGTTTGGACGGCAAAGCCCACCCTCGACTACGATATCCTGATTTCCAACGGCTGCAAATTAAATTACGGAAATCTTCAAGGCAACAGCGGCTTTACCCTTACCCGGGATATGGTAATCGGGGAAGATTTCATTTTAACGGACGGCGTTCTTGACTTAAACGGTCATAAGTTGACAATCAAAGGGGATTTCTTACATGCAGGGGGAACAGTTAAAATAAACGGCGGAACCTTGGAGGTGCAGGGAGACTATCGGCTTCAATGGCGGGAAGAAATGGACGGAATGATAGTTTACGGCGCCGGATACGGAAAGCTCCTTATGAATTCTGATGATGACACATTTGTCATAAACAGAAACTGCATTGTGGAGCCTTCTAAGGTAACGGAAAAGGGCGGGCAGGAACCCCTTAATGCCATGGACGGATGGATAACCGGAGGAACCATTTTTATCGGCGGCGATTTGGGACAGCTTGGAAAAGAAGCCTTTATTGCCGGCGGCACAAGTACGGTCTGCCTTAACGGAAGCAGAAAGCAAAGCGTGGCGGGAGCGCAGGATTTCAGAATCGGAAATTTTGTAATAGAGAATACTTCTGTGGAGGGCGTTTTCTTCTTAACGGACGTGCAGGTGGAAGAAAGTCTCTCCGATTTGGCCGGAAAAGCATACGGACAGGGATATGCGGTAGTTTCCGGGTCGGATGCGGTACAGAACGGTATCTTCGGCGGGAACTTAAAAATTACGGAAGAGGAAAGCCTATCTCTTGATTTGGAAATCGGGGGCAGTCTGTATCTGGAGAAAGCCTTCAACCCCTGCGGACACAGCGTTTCCATAGGCGGCAGTCTGATTGTGGAAAAAACGGGAAGCCTGATCATGGAAAATACGGAGGATTGTATTACCGTAGGGAAAGATTTGGAATACGCTTCGGCAGCAGGCGGCTTTATGAACGCAGGCACATTAAAGCTTGCCGGAAATTTTACCAAAGCGGCAGGCGCAAGATTTGCGGCGGAGGGAGAGCATGTAACCGTTCTTTTAGGCAGGGAAGGCGAAGACGGAAGCATTATTCTCCAGAATATTGATTTTTCAGGCAGCGACGGCAGCAGGTTTCATAAGCTTATATTAAAACAGCCTTTTGCGGAGGGCTATGCCTTTTCGGTATCGCCGGAGCAGATAGCGGACGAGGTAATTTATGAGGGAGATGAGCTGCAAAGGCCGGGCTCGGTTGCTTCCTTAAAGGTAACGGGACAAACAGTCAATTCCATAACCATAAGCTATGAAGGCCCGGCTTCTTTTGGAGAAATTGCGGGCTACAAAATCTACCGTGACGGCAGACAGGTTGCCATGACGGAACAGACAACCTATACGGACGGCAGACTGGAAGCGGACAGGGAATACGTATATAAGGTTTATGCCGTAGATGCAAAGGGGAATATGGCAAAAACATCCCCGGAATGCAGGGGAAAAACCCTGACGGATGTTACGCCACCTTCCACGGTTTTCGGACTTACGGTGGCGGGAAGGACCGGCTCGGCTATTACCCTTTCCTGGAGTCCGGCAACGGATGACTCCAAGGTTACCGGATATAAGGTTTACCGAAACGGGGAACTGATAGCGGAAGGAATTGAAAAGACAGAATATAAAGACTGCGGATTAGCAGAAAATACATTGTATACATACACTGTTACGGCTGTTGACGGGGCGGGAAATGAATCCTTGCACTGTGAAGGGGTGGACGGTGCTGTCAGTATGCCAAAAATACTTTCCGTAACCCCCGGGGATTACGAAAGCATAGGCGGGGAAAGCGTAACTTTGCGGGTTACCTTTAAGGATGCGGGCAGCAGTACGGGAAACAGGGTGGATATTGCCTTCTATGATGAGGATAAAGATATCTGGAAAGCTGTCACAAAGGTTTCCCTGGGACAGAGCAAATTAAACGATACAACGCTTTATGCGGAAACGGAATGGGACTTAACCGCCATGGAAAAAGATGGGGATGTGGACGTAAGGTTCCGGGTAACGGACGAGGATGGAAACAGCAGGGAGCGGATCGTAACCTATTATCTGGACAGGAAAGCGCCGGAACAGGTAACGGGCATCAAGGTTTCCGATGAAGGCGGCACATTAAGGGTAAAATGGGATCGCTGTCTGTCGGCGGATACCAAGGGATATCTGGTCTACCGCATGGAAGAAGGAAGCGGAAAATATATTCTGGCGGCTGATATTGAAAACGGGGATACTACCGCATGGACCGATACGGATGTGGAAACGGGAAAAATCTATATTTATCATGTCCGTGCCTATGATGCTTACGGGCAAAAAAGCATTTTATCCGAAAGAGTCAGCGCCACGGTAGGGGCAGACAATGTGGCGCCGCAGATTCTTTCCCTTTCTCCTTCGGGCGGAAAGGTCAGCGGACAAAAACTGATACAGGTGTCAGCTTCGGATAACAGGGCGCTTTCAGAGCTTCGTCTGTATATCAGAAAAGAGGGAGAAGATGCATGGACTCTTTTGGGACGGTCTGACGTTTCTGACAGAAACAGGGAAGCAGACTGTCTCATTACGTGGAATACAAAGGCGTATCCGGACGGAAATTATGAATTAAAGGCGGAAGCCACAGATGCTTCAGGCAATGTCAATGATAAGGAATTTATCCGTTTTTATCAGGTAGATAACAGCGGCATCGGGAAAATCATCTTAGGAGAGGCTTCTTCCACAAGCACGGCGGTACAGCTGACCTGGGAGGATGTGACCGAGGAGGATTTCGGCTATTTTGCGGTAGAGCAGCTCATTGACGGAAGCTTTGTACAGGTTGCCAGGGTAACGGATAAACTGGGAGCCAACGTGGAGAACTTAAAGCCCGGTACGGAATATACCTTCCGGGTTGTGGGCTACGATGCTTTGGGAAACAGAGGAGAAGAGTCGGATGTTATTAAGGTGCGGACCACAGAGGATTTCATTGCCCCTTCCATCCGCTCCGTAGAGCCTGCACCGGGCCGTTTCGGGGAAAAGCTGTCCCTGAAAATGAAGGTTTCGGATAATGCGGCAGTGGGAAGCGGGACGTTTTCCTATTCTTTGGATAAAGAAAATTATACGGTGTTGGCAAGTTGGGACGGACAGGGAGGAAAAGAAGAGACTTTTTCTTATGAATGGGATATTTCCGCCCTTCCGGAAGGAGAAGTTTATATAAAATTTGAAGCTTGGGACGAGGCGGGAAATGCCAATGCATTAGCAGACGGGGAAGAGATTATTTGCACTTATATCATAGATCATACGCCGCCTGCAAAAATAACCGGAGCTTCTGCCCAAGGCGGAGAAGGTTTTATTCATCTGTCATGGGAGGAACCTCTTGAGGATGATATCCTGGCATTTATTGTTTATCGCGCAGGTGCGGACGGCGTTTACCGCCCCGTTCAGAAGGATTGCAGGACAAAGGATTATTATGATGTGGCATTGCAGGCGGGAGAAAGCTTTACTTACCGGATCAGTGCCGTTGATACCGCAGGCAACGAAGGAGAAAAGTCAGAGCCTGTAAGCGGTATGGCGCTGCGGGATGAGGAGGCTCCCGTTGTAACGGGAATATCCCCCGAAAAGGGAAGCAGACAGGGCGGCAATGTAGTCCTTAAGATATTTGCAAAAGATAATGCGGCTCTTTCCGCGGTTGTGGCAGAGTACAGGGAAAAGGACACAGAAGAACTGTGGCGGGAAATTGGCCGGAGCCAAGGGACGGAGCGATACATCTACAGCCGGATGGAATGGAATACGGAAGGATTGCAGGAAGACTGTGTTTATGAGGTGCGGGCAAAGGCGATGGATAAGGCCGGAAATGTCAGCGATTATGTATACAGTGAATATGACTTTGACTTGACCGCGCCCTTGGCGCCAAGGCTGCAGGCTGACAGCGGAAGCTTCCGGGTGGAATTGTCTTGGAGTGAAAATGAAGAAGGGGACTTTGATATTTATAAAATATACCGTGCGGAAGCAGGGACTAACCACTATGTCTGCATCCAGACTACGGAGGAGAATGCTTTTATTGATATGACGGTGGAACCGGATACTATGTACACCTATAAGGTAGCGGCCTGTGATATTTACGGGAATTACAGCGAAAGCAATAAGGCTTCCTCCTATGGAAACAGCATCGATACCATAGCGCCGGAAGCTGTTCTGCCGGAAAATATCATGGGCGTTTCCGGGCTGGAACTGGGATTTGACGGAACCGCATCCTATGACAATGTAAGAATTGTGACCTATGAATGGGATTTCGGGGACGGAAGCGGCAAAAAGGGGACAAGGCCCACCCATACCTATGAAAAACCGGGAACCTACACGGTTACCCTGACGGTTTCCGACGCATGGGGAAATCAGGATAAGACTACCACAAATGTGATTATCCGGGACAGGGATAATAACGGAATGATTACCATAACCATAACGGATGAAAGCGGTAATCCCCTGCCTTACGCCTATGTGTATACCCGGATCGGAAACAGTGATGAAGATATTTTAAACCTGCGGGCTGACGGCAGCGGACGGGTAAGGATTGCGGCAAAGGAAGGTATTTACCAGTATGCGGCCTATGTGGAGGAATATCTGCCTAAGGAATCCACCTTCCGAATCGATAGCGGCAGCAGCAATACGGCGGTTCTGGGTCTGGAAAAGGGCGAGGTTATGACCGGAGAGCTTAGCGTCCATAGGATGGAGCTGGAGGAACTGGTAGAGGCGGGAGTGGATTTATCGGCTCCGGAAAATTTCCATACCTTTACCTTTAAGAGTACCTTTATTTTTAAGGAAAGTCCTATTCCTGTTACGGTGGAATATGTGGGAAATATGGTAGGAGGCCGGCAGAATGTCATTAGAATCTATGAGGCGGAAGACGGTAAACACGATGGTACACTAAATATTTCCCTGATTCAGCCGGAGGAGGAAATATCCGATCCGAAAGAATATGTGCCCACTGTGGCTATTTTACGGGTAACTCAGTCCGTTTCCTGGCTGAAGGAAATGTACGGGGTCAACCTGACCATTACCAACCATTCGGGAGAGGGATTTGATATCGAGCATGCTGTGGCGGATCTTTTTCTGCCGGAGGGTGTTTCTTTAGCGGCGACAAAAACGGGTCAGACCCTGAGCCAGCCCATGGATGATATAAAGGGAGGAACAAGCCGGACTGCTAACTGGGTAGTAAAAGGAGATGTAACAGGCGAATATACCTTAAAGGCGTCCTTCCACGGGGTTCTTATGCCCTTTGAAGTAAATCTGGACGCTGATTTTGAAGCAGAAAGCGAATTTGAAGTAGAAGGCGGGAAAGGGCTTCATATTTATGTAATGCCTGAAAACGCATATTATATCGGGGAAACATATTATGTGCAGTATAAGATCGTCAATGAATCGGACAGGACATTTTATAACCTGACTACGACCTTGGGAGAATACATACAGCCTCAGGTTGTACATGAGACTCTCGTTTTAGACCCGGAGACGGGAGAAGTGACCAACAGGATTAAAAACATGGGCAGAATGACCTATCGCTCTGCGGAAGCGGCAAAGTGCAGGACAGCTCCCGTTATGTATCAGGGAGATGCCATTGAGGTAGGCGTATTTGCACCGGGAGACACTTTATACGGAACCTATTGCGGGGTGCCGGAAAGAGGCGGAGGGGTTCCGGACGAGGTGTATTACCAGCTGGTTGCTTCCTTTACGGAAATCCTGGAAGGGGAAAACCTGGGCGTGGAAGTAACGACACAGCCCATTGACAGCCACTATTCCAAAAGCAAGGCCACGGTGGCATTAGATCCTTTTGCGGGATATTACGGAGACCCCATAGATACCGTAACGGGAGCCTTTACACAGGATATGACACTACTGTCGGTGGGAGGCGGGGATACCATATCCATGGATTTATCCTACAACTCCATGCTGGCAGGGGAAAAAGGAAACTGCGGCTACGGCTTTGCCCACAGCTATGAACAATCCATTGAAGACAGGGGTAACAGTCTGGTGCTGCATATGACCCCTTATTCGCAGACCACATTTTTAAGCAAGGATGCGGCGGAAAACAAAGCTACGGGAATCTGGGACGGGGAAAAGGTCATTCTTTCAGACACTGCGGCCTACTACGGGGACTTTCTGCCCGTTACCACAGATATGGAAGGCAGCCGCATTGAGAAAAAGGAAGACGGCTATATCCTCCACATGGGAGAGGAAGGCGGAGAATTAACCTTTGATACAGAAGGCAGGATCGTGGAATTAAAGGACACCGACGAGAGGACGGTTTCCCTCATTTACGGGGATAAGACCATGACCGTTACGGAGAATGTATCGAAGGAAAGCCTTTACATTACTTATAATGAAGAAGGATTCATTACCACCGTAAGGGATGACCACGGCAGGATGAGCGTCCTTTCCTATGACGGGGAAGGAAACCTTTCCTCCTACACAGACCCCATGGGAAATACAGCCCGCTATGAATACGATTCCGCCCATCGGATGATAAAAGCCGTGGACGGGGAAGGCTGCACCTATGTCTCCAACACTTATGATGAGCAGGGAAGGATCACGGCACAGGAAGAAGCGGGGAAAGGCCCTGCCGCCGGACTTTCCTATGAAGAGGAGGGGAAAAACACAAGGATCACCATAACGGACCACAACGGGAATACTACCAGCCTTTTAAACGACGGCATGGGAAACCGTATAGAAGAAGTGAACGGTGTGGGAAGCAGGACCACCTACCTTTATGACAGGCAGGGGAACCTTTTGGATATCTGGGACCATTACCATAACAATACCGCCTATGAATATGATGAGGAAAAAAGGACCACCGCCGTCTATGACACGGCAGGGAACGTGACCCGCTACCACTATGACGAGTCGGGCAACATGACCACCCTGACGGGAGCGGATGGCAGCATGGCGCACTATTCCTATGATGCAAAGGGAAACATCACGAAGATCACGGAGCCTTCCGGGGCGGTAACAGCTTATACCTACGACGCTTTCAGCCGCGTCATCAGCGAGAGCAAAACGGACTGCGGCACCATGTACTATGAATACGATGAAAAAGGGCGCATTGCAGCCGTTACGGACTATAACGGCAACAGGAGCACCCTGGAGTATGATGAATACGGAAACATATCCCGCGCCACGGATGCCTGCGGCGGGGTAAAAACCTATGTTTATAACGCTAACGGCTGGCTTATGAGTGAAACAGATGAGGCGGGCTGTATTACGGAATACACCTATGACAGGTGCGGAAGGCAGCTTACAAAGACCCTGCGGGATGAAGGCGGCACCCAGACGGCGGTTACCCGTTATGAATATTATGAATCGGGGCTCTTAAAAAGCGAGACCGACCCGGAGGGAGGGGTTACGGCCTATGTCTATGACAATGAAGGCCATATCTTATCCGTGACCTATCCCGCAGGGACGACGGATACCTATACCTATGACGCGGCCTACCACCAGACCGGACAGAAGGACCCGGACGGGACCAAGCATGCCTATACCTATGACATGCTTGGGAATAATACCTCCGTTTCCTTAAATGACAGGACGGTGTCCTTTGAGTATTATCCGAATGGAAAAGTCAGGAAACAGACCAACGAGGACGGGACATGGCTTCTTTATACCTATGACAAGAGATGGAACTGCATCCAGGTAACGGATGAGGACGGCGTAGGCATGAGCTATGCCTATGACGGCATGGACCGCCTTGTAAGCGAGAGGGATGCCCTGGGGAATACCACCCGCTATGAATATGATACCCAGGGAAGGATCACAAAAACAACCGACCCCAACGGAAATGCCACAACCTATGAATACGACGGCAACGGAAACTGCATCCGCATGGTAAACGCCCTTTCCCAAGCGACGGAAATGGAGTATGATAAAGCTGACAGGCTGGTTTGCATCACACGGGAAACGGGTGCAGGCAGGATCAGCGCAGGCTACACCTATGACAAGGCAGGAAGGGTAACGGCCGTGACCGATGAGGAAGGCAGCACTACCCGCTATACCTATGACGTTTTCGGAAATGTGCTGACCGTGACGGACGCCATGGGCAACCCGGTGGCAGCCAATACTTATGATAAGACAGGCAACCTGCTTTCCACCACGGACGGGGAAGGGAAGGCTACGGGCTATGCCTATGACAGGGCGGGAAACCTCCTTGCCGTGGCGGAATGCTTAAACGGGGAAGAGGAGACCTCTTACACTTATGAGTATGATGAAAACCTGCGCCTTACAAAGGCAACGGACCCCGTATCGGGCACCACAAGCCGGGAGTATGACGCATACGGGAATATCGTATCCGTAACGGACGCTTCAGGAGGGACCACCCGTTATACCTATGATGAAAGAAACCGCATTACCGCAGTTCTTTCCGCCCTGGGAAATCAGGAAAGCTATACCTATAATGCACAGGGCCTTCTTTCGGAAGAAGAAAATGCAAGAGGACAGAAAGCGGCATATACCTATGACAAAGCAGGAAGGCTCATCACAAAGAAGGATGAAGCCGGAACCATTACCTATACCTATGATAACAGCGGAAACGTGCTGACCGTCACGGAAGAGGACGGGGAAGGCGGCAGGGAGACTATCAGCCGTACCTATGACGCATTAAACAGGGTAACCGGTATGACGGACTGCCGGGGAAATACGGTAAAGTACGGCTATGACGAGCTTGGAAACCGCATCAGCCTGACCTACCCCGGCGGGGAGATTGTCCGCTACAGCTACTATCAGAACGGAAACTTAAAGACTGTTACCGACTGGGAAGGAAATGTTACCTCCTATGAATATGACGGCAACGGCAGGCTTTTAAAGACTACCCGTCCCGACGGAAGCGTGGAAACGCGTACCTATAACAAGGCGGGATATCTTACGGACACTCTGGATGTTACCGCCGCCGGTAAGGAGATCAGCCATTATATCTATGGCTATGACGGACGTGGCAATATCACATCCATTGAAGGAAAAGACAACGGAAACCCGGGAATAACTGCCAGCGCGGTCATGACCTATGATGAGGACAACCGCCTGGTCAGCTATAACGGGGAAACCGTGACCTATGATGCAGACGGCAACATGCTCCACGGGCCTTTGCAGGGACAGATGGCGGACTATGCCTACGACTGCCGTAACCGGCTCATAAGCGTTACCACGGCGGACGGGAAGACGACCCGCTATGAATATGATGCGGAAAATACCAGAACCGCAGTGGAGACGGAAGGAAGAAGGGAGGAATATGTAACAGATACCGAAAGCGCTTACAGCCAGGTGCTGGAGGTTAAGGTGTATGAAAAGGCAAATGAAAAAGCCTATTCAACAATCTATGTCTACGGCCTCGGCCTCATCGGGGAAGAAGGAAAGAACGGATGGCTTTACTACCACTATGACCACTTAGGTTCCACGGCAGCCCTTACGGGAAGTGACGGGGAAGTCCGCTTAAGGTTTGCCTACAGCGCCTACGGGGAACTGAGCGGCATCACTGACGGCGCAGGCAACAGCCTTGTGAAGGAAGAAGAGGGAAAAGTAACGTCTTCCATGATTTCCGGCATAGTATCGGAAACAGGGATCCGCTTCTTATATAACGGACAGCTGGGAGTGACCACAGACGGGAACGGCCTGTACCATATGAGGGCACGGTATTACAATACGGATATCAAACGGTTCATCAACAGGGATATCTTAACGGGAGACATCACAGACAGCCAGAGCTTAAACCGCTACAGCTACGTACAGGGAAATCCCGTGAGCAGCACAGACCCTTTCGGTCTGTGCCCCTTAGGATTCTTAAACCTTGACTGGT
>Ga0137307_100099_pt1 | contig 132430 bp, 121 predicted proteins | sample NAcewD2O_March_2_FD_97180 | JGI IMG/M metagenome (GOLD analysis project Ga0137307, IMG submission 97180) | Mouse cecal microbial communities from Vienna, Austria - N-Acetylglucosamine amended D2O_March | ecosystem: Host-associated > Mammals > Digestive system > Large intestine > Cecum | place...
TCTTTGGTTTTATCCCCCGTCGGCCAAAACGGAAACCAAAGATACATATAAAATCCCCTGCTGACATTACGTCGACAGGGGTCATTTTTATATTGGGCAAAAGGGTCAGTGATATTTTGGCTTAAGGGGTCAATTCAACCTGGTCTAAGGGGTCATCCGAGCCTGGGTTTTCCACTTATCTCTTATATCTTGAAAAATCTTTTCAAGAAGAGCTACAACATCTTGAGGTCGCTGACAGATTTTGCGTATTTCTAAAAACACAAATTTATCTTTGGGAATATTCTTTCCTTTCATAAATCCTCTTTCCTTTGCATTACCCCGGTTTCTCGCCTGTCCTCATTTGGCTTCGCAAACGCCTTATTGACAGGCGTAACGAAGACATTTGTCCCTTTTTATTCGGCTTTTCCAGAGATTTTTTGTAAGTTTGTTTCTGTTATGGAAAATTTTGAATTTTGCACGCCGACGAACTATCTGTTTGGGCGAAATATGGAAGAACGCACGGGGCAGCAGACCCGTGCCATGGGATGTGAACGGGTGCTGTTGGTTTATGGAGGTGGTTCCGTGGTCCGCAGCGGCCTGCTCGACCGAGTCAAGGCGTCGCTCGATGCTGCCGGTGTGACATACCATACTCTTGGCGGGATCAGGCCGAATCCTACCGACGACCGCGTTTATGAAGGCATAGAGATGTGTCGCAGGGAGCATGTCGACGGAGTGCTGGCCGTGGGCGGCGGTTCTGTGATCGACACAGCCAAGGCAATAGCCGGAGGTGTATTGTATCATGGCGATTTCTGGGACTTCTGGGCCGGCCGGGCCGTTATGACGGAAGCTCTGCCCGTAGGTGTGGTGCTGACCATTGCCGCGTCAGGCAGCGAGGGCTCTGGCAATTCGGTGATAACTAAGTTGGACGGCATGCACAAGATTTCATTGCGCACCACTGTGCTGCGGCCGCGCTTTGCCATACTCAATCCTGAACTTACGTTTACTTTGCCGGCTTATCAGATAGCGTGTGGCGTCACTGATATGATGGCCCATATCATGGAACGGTATTTCTCCACTACCGGCGGGGTAGAAGTGACCGACAGACTTTGCGAGGGCACACTGAAAGCCATTATCGAAGAAGCGCCGAAAGCCATTGCGGATCCGACAGGCTACGATGCCATGGCAAATATCATGTGGAGCGGAACAGTGGCCCATAATGGCATCTGCGGCACCGGAAGGGTGGAGGACTGGACGTCACATGCCATGGAGCATGAGATTTCGGCTCTTTACGGCGTGGCCCACGGGGCCGGGCTGGCAGTGGTGTTTCCGGCGTGGATGACGTTTATGGCCAGCCACAATCCCTTTAAAATCGAACAATATGCACGCCGCGTGTGGGGACAGGACACCGCAATGGACGGAATTGCAGCGTTGCGCCGATTCCTTGCGTCGATCGGCATGCCGCTGACATTTGCAGATCTGGGAATCCAGAATCCCGACATTGATCTGATGGTCAGGAAACTGCATGAAAACAAAGGCCCTGTGATAGGCGGATATATGAAACTTACAGCCAAGGAAACCGCCGATATATACCGGCTGATGTTATAACTCGATCAGCTCGTCGGCCGAAAAGTCGCGCACGGCACGGGTTCCCGTCACCTCATCCCAGAGCATTGGCGAGACACCTGTGCCGGGTCGTTTTACAGCGAGATTGTCTGCTGTAAGCAATTCGCCTTTGGCTATATGGCGTGCGGCCACTATGCTGCGGCGTGCCACCGCTATGTTGGCCCGCTCGGAATCACTCACTGATTTTTTACCGGATCCTCCCAGAGCCATCTCCACATTTCGTATAGCCGATACCATGGCGGAGAGTTCCGCCGGAATTAGTGATGCCTTGTGGTCAGGTCCCGGCAGATTGACGTCGAGTGTGAAATGCTTTTCGATCACAGTCGCACCAAGGGCCGCCGCAGCTATCGGAATCTCAATGCCGGGAGTATGGTCGCTGTAGCCTACGCTGCCGCATCCGAGCGACCGCAGGGCATCCATTGCACGCAGGTTCACGTCGCGCATCGGGGTGGGGTATTGGGTGTTGCAGTGGAGCAGGGTGATCCGGTCCTTTGTCAGTCCGCCGTCACAGAGTATTTTCACCGCCTGTCTGACCTCTTCAAGAGTGCTCATGCCTGACGAAAGTATCACAGGCTGTCTCATTCCGGCCACCTCACGCAGATATGGCATATTTGTGATCTCTCCCGATGGTATTTTCCAGAAATCCATGTCGAGAGCCGACAATAGTTTTATGCTTCCTGAATCGAACGGCGATGACAGAAAGCCGATCCCGGCTGCATCGCATTCCCTCTTCAGCATGGCGAAGGCATCGGCGCTGAGTTCCAGTCCGCGGAGCATTTCCAGCTGTGTGGATCCGCATCCCGGACAATTTTTCTTCTGATACTCGGCTTTTTCTGCACAGGCCGATACCAGATCTGAAGATTTGAAGGTCTGGAATTTCACATAATCCGCTCCGGCAGCCGCAGCCGCATGCACCATTTCCAGCGCCCGGTCCACGGAGCCGTTGTGATTGACTCCGGCTTCGGCTATTATGATCACGTGATTATGATGATGGCGTTCCATGTTGTCGTCAGTATTTTTTCTATTTATTTGCGGTTCATTTTCCGGGCCGGAGTGCCTGTATATACACCTGTCTCGCAGATATTGCATGTCACAGTCGCCCCCATGCCGATCGTTGTGCCGCCGGCTATATCCACGCAGTTGCGCACTGTTGCTCCGGCTCCGATAAACACATCATCGCCCACCGACACACCGCCGCATATCACTGCTCCCGGGCCGATGAAAACGTTGCGTCCGAGTGTTACGCCATGCTCGATCACCGCCCCCGTGTTTATTATACAGAAGTCGCCCACAGATGCGCCGTTGACAATTGCTCCGTGCATCACCGCACATCCGCAGCCCAGTGATGATCCGGGCGTGACGATTGCTGTCGGTGCCACAAGTGTTGCCGCTTCAAATCCGGAATAAAGGCCTATGATGCGCCGGCGCATCTCCATGTCTGCACCGGTGCCGCTCACTACGGCCACATGTATCTTCCGCCTCCTGCTGGCGTCATGCTCCTTAACCGACCGTATGAAATCATCATCCGTTCCAAGATATGGCAGCGGCATTCCGTCGACCGGCGTACGGTCCACATATCCCACCGCTTTGACCTCGGCCGGAAGCATTTCCATAACCGACAGGGCATGCCCGCCGCCGCCTATGATAACGATTTCCGCCGATGGATTCATTGGTTATAGATTTCCGGTTTGTATCTCCGCAGATTCTCAGGATCGGTAAACCATCCGATGGTTCTGGACAGCCCTTCGCGCAACGATACTTCCGGACGCCACGGTGTCAGCGAGGTGATAAGGGTGTTGTCGCCGCACAGGCGCATCACCTCGCTGCCTTTTGGGCGCAGGCGCTGCGGGTCGACCACATAGCGCACGTCGGCTCCCATGAGTTCGGCGATCATCTCGAGAGTTTCACGCATCGATACTTCGGTTCCGGTGGCTATGTTGATTTCACGGCCGTCCACATTCTCGGCACGTGCCAGCGCAAGGAATCCCCGGCAGGTATCGTGCACGAAATTAAAATCGCGGGTAGGCGACAGATCGCCCACCTTTATCTCCCTCATGCCCGATGCTATCTGCGATATTATCGTTGGAATGATGGCGCGTGCGCTCTGTCGTGGACCGTATGTGTTGAACGGGCGGGCCACGGTGACAGGCAGCGCAAAAGCATTATAGAAACTCAGGGCTATGGCGTCCGCTCCGATTTTCGTCGCCGAATACGGACTCTGCGGCTGCTTGGGGTGTGATTCGGCTATGGGTACACTCAGCGCCGTGCCGTACACCTCGCTTGTGGAGGTCACAATGATGCGGCGTACACCGCAGTCCTTGGCGGCCTGACACATGTTGAGCGTACCCTTCACGTTGGTGTCCACATAGCTGTCGGGCGCGGAGTAGCTGTAAGGAATGGCTATGAGGGCGGCCAGATGAAACACGGTGTCACATCCGCGCGTTATCTCGCGGCAGAACGCCGGGTCCCGCACATCGCCGCTCACGACTTCTAAATTCTGATGCCGGATGCCTTCAAGCCATCCCCAGTCGTTAAACGAGTTATATTGGTTTAGAGCACGGACTCTGTAGCCCTCACTCAGCAGAAGTTCGGTCAGATGGGATCCTATGAAGCCGTTGGCTCCTGTGACTAATGCAGTGGTCATTGTTTGCGGAATTTATATGTGTAGAGCACGCCGTCGGCGGCTGAGTGATATGTCAGAGTCATTTTCGACGATGTCTGTTCGACGATGTCGAGCATCACCGGAGGATATGGCTCTCCTTCATGTTTTGCAGGGAAATGCAGTATGGCCGGGGGAGTGAACGACGGACTGATATTCTCTGGATGATCCCAGGTATAGTCGAAGTTGAGCGACAGATATGTATTGTCGTCGCTTTTCCACTGTCCCCATGTTTCCAGAGCCGAGTGATAGTCCGTCACGGTGGTGATGCCTACTATGTCGCGCTGGAACGCCCACGACATATTGCCACTATACTCCGTCAGCGGATTTCCGTCGGCAGATATTTCCGTGAGCTGCCACCGACCGAACCACAGACCTATGTCACCGTTGTTGTGGGTGCATCCGGCCATTACGGCGCACAGGCAGATTATTGCTGATGCTGTTAGAGTACGCATGGTGTATATGTGCGTGATTTGCAGTTGAATATTCCAGAATAACGTATGCCCACCAGTGCGCCTGTCTGATTGCCGTAAGGAGAGTTGCCGGAGTCAAACGCCACCTGTGCCTTCAGCGACAGACCGGGCACCTGCCTGATGCTCCAGTCGGCCTCTATCATTGCCGATACATTGTGGACAGGATTGCTGCGCGGCACGAAGTGTGTGCCGAAAAAACGTCTGTAGCTTCCCAGCACACGATATTCGAGACCGCTTGTGATCAGTCCGTTTAATCCGGCTGAAACGCCCCAGAAACGGTTGTCGACGTATGCTGTGGTGTATCCGTCGAGGTTGTATATGGGAGAGGGAAACATCGGTGATCCGATGCCCATGCCGTAGTTGGCATATCCGTTATACCATGTATTGTTATAGTAGTTGTCGGCACCGTCGGCATTGCCGTTATTCATTGTAGCTCCCGATATGTCTTCCGGATCATAGTGCAGCGGACCGCTCTGATTCATGAACGTCATGACCTCTACCACGGCGCTGCTGACCGGACCGGGTTGCGGTGCGTTCCATTCAAGTCCCCAAAGACCGTCCCATCCGTTGAGCTTGCCTATGCCGGAACCGTCTTCCCAAAGCCACTGGAAATACGCCTTGAGCTGATGTCCGGAGCTGAACAGATAGCGTGCATTGAAATCCCATGCTCCCACATGGTTACCTTTCCAATACATGTCGCCGGGGCGTATCACGAGCATGTCGACCAGATCAATTGGCTTGAACGACATGTTGTCTGTCTGATACAGTTTGCCTTTGTTGTCATACCAATATGTTATTCCTGCAAACTGTGCGGCAGCCTGCAGGCCCACGGTCACCGAAAAAGGCATTGAGGGCTTGGTGCGGAAGAAGCAACGTTTGTAATTATACCAGCCGCCGAGATTCACATGGCTGTTGTAGTATGAATAATGTGATTTCTGCCAGCCGTTGTCGGTATATTTTCCATACCCGATCTCTCCTTGTATCTGCACCCATCCGTTGGTAAAAGGAATGTTCTGAAAATCAATGAACCCGACACGCACTTCCGGAATTGGCCGTGCATTGCCGCTCTGTACGAGGTCTCCGCTGCTCAGCTCTTGGTTTAGCAGGGGTGATTCGTGTTCTTTGAGACCTACGGTCAGAAATACTCCGCGATATTTTATCTCGCCATAAAGTTGCTGAAGCCACACATGCGGCGGACGCTGGCCGTTGACGTGCCATTCTCCGGCGTCGGCATCATAGCGCATATAGTCCGTGGCATCGGTCATTCCGGCCCATCCCTCAGCGCCGAATCCCCATGAAAAGCGCCGGTCCATGTCCAGTGGCTTCCACGCTTTGAGATTCATCTGCGCGCCGTTGGCCTGAGTCAGGGTGCCGTGGCGGTTTGACGCTATGTAGTATGGCGCAAAATTTCCATGCCCGGCATTCACTTCCATTGACGCGGATGTGTTGATTGATATTTCCTCAGCGGACAATGGAGTGGATAGAATAGCCGCAGCCATGACTGCGGCGCCCGTTATTGCTGCGGCACGGTTAAATCTTGTCATTGCGGATACTGTCGAAATATTTTAGATGCCGTTTGAAATCTCTTGACGACAGATATTCCTCGATGCTGTCGGCATGGGCGTGGCGGTGCACGTCGGTGCCGATGAACTCCACCATATTATGCTCCATAAGCCATTCCGCAGCCTGTTTTTCCTCTTTGCCGTAATAGCCCGAAAGGCTTAGCAGATTTATTTGAAAATAAAGTCCGCTGGAGTGCAGGTGGTTATAGCGATCGCGATTGTATTTTGAATAATACAGATAGCGTTCCGGATGGGCCATGATGGGGGTATATCCTTTCAGTCTCAGATCAAACAGCAGATTGTCCAGATTCCACGGCTCCTGTGCAAAGGAGTTTTCCACCAGAAGCATATTGTGGGGCAGGGGACAGAGGTTGCCGGCTTCGATCTGCTCTAAAAAGAATTCGTCGATGCGGTATTCGGCGTGGCGGTGCAACTCCATGTCGATATCAGCGGCCTTGACGGCATCCTTCAGTTCTGCATACGGTCCCGCCAATGATTCAGGCGTGTTTTCAAATGTGTCCTGAGTCACATGGGGGCTGAGGAAAATTCTGTCGATACCCCATCCCTTCATACGTTCGATGATTTCCACCGAAGTCGCCGTGTCGGGAGAGCCGTCGTCCACTCCGGGCACCAGATGGCAATGGATGTCGGTGTGAAACGGTAACTGCTGCGGCTCCTTCCTGCTGCTTTTGAAAAGGCTGAAAATAGACATGTTATGAATAATATATGCAGTGTGTGTTACATAAATGACAGATATATCACGGCTGCGGGAATAACCAGCAGTATCGAGTCTATTCTGTCAAGGATTCCTCCGTGGCCGGGAATCAGATGGCCCGAGTCTTTGACTCCAAGAGTGCGTTTGATCAGGGATTCGATCAGGTCGCCGGCTGTAGCCGCGATGCTGACCACAAGTCCAAGCAACGCATATACTGCTGTCGGCATGCCGAAATAGCCTGGAAAAAGCATCGGTGTTATGCCGGCGGCTATAACCGTGAACACCATTCCGCCGATGAAGCCCTCCCATGATTTCTTGGGCGATATTCTCTCCCAGAGTCTGTGACGTCCGAGCATGCTTCCGGTGAGAAATGCGAATGTGTCGTTGATCCATACCAACACGAACATGAGCAGAAGCATCTGCGGACTGTGGCGGTAGATCACCGACATCAGGGCGACCGGCAAGGCCACATAAAGCTGGCTCATCATTGACATGGCCAGTGAAATCAATGGATTCTCGCGTGTGATCCACAGCTGCACGCTCAGACGCAGCACTATATATAGCAGAAAAGTGACAGCTGCCGGCACAAACAGCCCTCCCCACAGGGTGATCACCATTAAGCCGCCGCCCACACAATCAAGCGAGTGCAGCAGCACGGAGTTCACCGACGGCGTCCGGCGCTCGCCGCCCATATCGACTGTGATTGTGAGAAATTCATTGATCCCCAGAGTCACAAGCAGCAGCATAAGCAACAGAAACGGAAGATTTCCTCCCAGAATTCCGCCTGCTATCACTGCCACATATATTGCGCCGAAGATGGCGCGCGTAATAAGGTTTTTCATATAAAATCTTCTTCGTCGTCTTCGTCTTCTGTATGATGTATGTAATGGTTCAGAGGCCGCATGACATTGCATAGCGTTCCGCCCCAGTATTCGGCAAACTGCCGGCGCAGGTCTGTCAGATATCCGAGCGCCTGGTCAGGGTCGGCTTCTCTGACGTCTTCCACGAAATTATACAGCACCTGAAACAGATCGGCCAGCGACTCGCTGACTGTAGCGGCTATCGGGGTGTCGCTGTACTTCATATCCTCGTGAAAGGTCTCCAGATAAGTGTCGTGTTCACCCATCACCGCCGCGATATTGTCACGGATTTCATTGTAATACGTCTCATCGAGATGTATGGAGTCAAAGCCGAAATCCATATCGTTGCTGTCATCGTCGGCCGATGCCGGAATATCAGAAACAGCGATATATATGCGAGGAAGAATGCGTGTCATTTTCAACACAAATTCGCGTGGCGACACCGACGTGGCCAGCTCCAGAGCCTGACAGTATTCATTGGCAAGAGCTATTGCCGATAGGGCGTTATTGTTGAGCTTCATGTTCCGGTTTTTTATACAGACGTTCTTGTAGTATATATTGCTCCACTCCATCAGGCACCATGTGCCTTACCGGCATGTCAAGTGATATGGCCTGACGCAGAAAAGTGGACGATAGCGACACGGTCGGCGCGTCGGCATAGGCCACACCTTCCGGCAGTGTCCTGCTGTCGACAGGATAGCCGGGGCGAGGATACACTGTGACTCCGAATTCTTTTATTATCTCTTCGGCCGCATGCCAGCGGTCGAATATTTTCCAGTTGTCGGAGCCTATGATAAGTGTGAAATCACATTCAGGATATCTGTCGCGCAGAAATCTCAGGGTGTTGACCGTATATGACGGCCGCGGCATGCCAAGTTCCACATCGCAGACTTTCAGTGTGTCAGAGTTGCCGCATGCTGTGCGGAGCATTGACAGGCGGTCGGCGTCGGTCGCTCCGTCATGGCGGCGTTTCAGCGGATTCTCCGGTGAAAGCGTCAGCCAGACTTCGTCTATGTCGGTCCATCCGGCTATATACGACGCAACGATCATGTGTCCGGTGTGCACCGGATTGAATGATCCTCCGAATATTCCCACCCGTTTCCTCACTTCGAAAGGAACTGAACGATTATTGCCCGCACCTGCTCCACTGCCGAATTCAGGTCATCGTTGACCACGCGCGCGTCATATCTCGGCGCCTGGTCTATCTCATAGCGTGCGCGGTCCACTCGGGCGTCAATGCTCTCTATAGAGTCGGTGCCGCGGCTTTCCAGACGCTGTCTGAGAGTTTCGATTGTCGGCGGCTCGATGAAAATGCTGAGCGCTTCTTCTCCGAGCGCCTGCTTGACGCGCAGGCCGCCGTTCACGTCAATGTCCAGCACCACGTTGCTGCCGGCTGACGCTATGCGGTCTATCTCGCTTTTCAGAGTGCCGTAGAAGCGCCCCGGATAGACTTCCTCGTATTCAAGAAACGCATCTCGGGCAATGGCTTCGCGAAAATCGTGGTCCGACAGAAAATGGTAGTCCACTCCGTCCTGTTCGGATCCCCGTGGCGCCCTGTTGGTGGCCGATACCGAGAACTGCATGTTGATCCCGCCTTCGTTCATCAGGGCGTTGATTATCGTTGATTTACCGCATCCGCTCGGCGCTGATATTATGATGACTTTCCCTGTTGTCATGGAGTGGGGATTACATTACGTTTAAAACCTGTTCCTTTATCTGTTCAAGCTCGTCTTTCATCCTCACGACAAGCTGCTGCATCTCCGCATGATTGCTTTTGGAACCGAGAGTGTTGATCTCGCGTCCCATTTCCTGCGCTATGAAGCCGAGTTTCTTGCCCTGTCCGGGAGCGGGATGTCTGAGCGTCTCGATAAAATATGACAGATGCTGTGCCAGGCGCTGTTTTTCTTCATTGACATCAAGTTTTTCGATGTAGTAGATCAGTTCCTGTTCAAGGCGTCCGCGGTCATATTCCACTTGAGCTATCTTGCCGAGCGAGTCTTCAAGACGGCTACGTATTTTTGTCACACGTTCATGTTCCCATTTCGGCACGAGTTCGAGCATGTCGGATATGGCCTGAATTCTGGCGGTGAAAAAGACTTCCAGTTTTTCGCCTTCCTTGCGCCGGAAGTCCATCAGATGGTCCGATGCAGATTCCACTGCGCTTATTGCTGCTGCGGTATCTTCCTCAGTCAGTTCCGGCTGTGAGTCCGAACGCATTGCTTCCGGCAGGCGCAGCAGAGTGGCATACCAGTCGGCCGGAGGGTCAATGCCCAGCTCGGCGCCAAGCTGCTCGATCTGTTGCTTATATGCTTTCAACACCGGGATATTCAACGTCACTGGAGCGGCGCCGTCAAGCATCTCGACAGTGAGGATCAGATCCACTTTTCCTCTTTCCAGTTTGGACGCGAGCCGTGTCCTCAGGTCCTGCTCCAGTTCTCTGAAAAAGGAGGGAATGCGGGTCTGCATATCGAATTGCTTGCTGTTTAACGACTTGATTTCAGCCGTTATTTTTTTGTCGGGAAGCTGCACGGATGCTTTCCCGAATCCGGTCATTGAAAGTAGCATGATTTTGCTGTTTTTGTATAAATCTTCACTAAATGCAAAATTACAAAAAATCCACGGAAATTCCTCATTGCTGAAGAAAAAACCGTGGAAAAACAAGGCGGGAGACGCTTTGGGCGTCTCCCGTGATTCCTTTTACTTACGGATACCGAGCTCTTTTTGAGCGATGATGGCGCGGTAACGGTTGATGTCTTTGCGGATCAGATAATCGAGCAAACGACGGCGTTTACCTACCAGCATCTTCAGGGCGCGGGCCGTGGCATAATCTTTGTGATTTGACTTGAGGTGCTCAGTCAAATGAGCAATACGGACCGAGAATAATGCTATCTGGGCTTCAGGCGAGCCAGTATCAGTCTTACCCTTACCGTATTTCTCAAAGATTTCAACTTTTTCGTCAGAATTAAGATGCATTCTTTGGAAATTTTAGGTGGTTAATAAATATATGATTTTGCTTTTCAGCGCCGCAAAGGTACAAAAAATATTGTCTTCTACAAAATTATCCTATAAAATTATCTGTATTTTTCCACCGCGTCGGGGTTATGGTCGTGAGGATTTTAAAAATAAAGCGGTGCTGTCCGACAGATTCTACTGTTGTGGACGATATGGCATCCGTATCTTTGCGGTATAATAAAACGAGAATGCTTTATGAAGATTGATCCGAAATTTTTTGAGAGTGGTGCTGTTACCGCCATAAGCGGTGAGTTTGGCCCGATGGGAGAGTTGGCTGTGATAAAACTGCTGTGTGCCATACGTGACTCCGGCTATTATCTGGAGTGGTCCGTACAGCGAAAAATGATGATGCTGCGTATGTTGCCGGGTGTGACGTTTGATACTCTGGAGCGGATTGTGGAGCGGTTGGCTGAATACGGCTTTTTCAGTTCAAGAAAGTTGAAATCTGGAGTTCTCACATCGGCTGAAATTCAGAAGGAATATATTCGAGAGATCGGTGCGGGCAAAGCTCGCAGACGGCTCGGGTGGCCGCATCTGCTTGTGGATCTGCAGGAGTTTGGCATAATTCCTGCGGCGGATGATGCCACTGTTGGAGAAGAGCCTTATGACACGCCTTTGCGTATAGACCGCATGAAGCCATTGGCGGAACAGCCGTACATGAAAGTGCGTCTGAGGACTACGAATCCTGCCATACATATCTATCGCCGTGTGGACAACCCTGATTTCATGCACAGGACGGTATCGCATCCGCCAGGCGCCGGCATCATCAATGCGTCGAGGAGGTGACGTATGCTCGCCAGCGCTCAACCATGGCGGTAATGTCCGATGGCACCGGAGCAGTGAAGAACATTTCCTCTCCCGTTTTGGGATGACGGAAGCCCAGAGTGCGGGCATGAAGGGCCTGACGGGGGCACAGGTCGAAGCAGTTGGCCACGAATTTCCTGTAGTTGGCCGACGGGATTCCGCGTAGCACCTGATCGCCGCCATAGCGCGCGTCGGCCAGCAGCGGATGTCCTATGTGGCGCATGTGGACCCTGATCTGATGTGTCCGCCCGGTTTCAAGCACACACCTCACCACGCTGACATGGCCGAGCGTCTCGATTACCTCGTAGTGTGTCACGGCGTGTTTGCCGTTGGGATCGTCATCCGGCAATACGGTCATCTGCAGGCGGTCTTTGGGATTGCGGCCTATGTTGCCTTCGATCCTTCCTGATGCCGGCGAGGGAATACCCCATACCACGGCCATGTATTCCCGTTTGGTGGTCTTGTTGAAAAACTGTCGGCCCAGATCGGTTTTGGCGTCTGGGGTCTTGGCCACGACAAGCAGGCCTGACGTATCTTTGTCTATGCGATGCACGAGTCCGAGCCGTGGATCATTGACGTCGTATTCTGTGTCGTTGCGGAAATGATAGGCCAGAGCATTGACCAGCGTGCCCGAGTAATTGCCGTGTCCGGGGTGCACAACAAGCCCGGCAGGCTTGTTGACCACCAACACCGTGTCATCCTCATATACAATGTCAAGTGGAATATCTTCGGCTATGATCTCAAATTCATAGCGGGGACGGTCCATGACAATCTGCACGGTGTCGAGCGGTTTGACCCGGTAGTTGCTTTTTACCGGGCGGCCATTGACAAGAATACATCCGGCTTCGGCAGCCTGCTGGATGCGGTTGCGCGATGCTTTCTGCATGCGCAGTACCAGAAATTTGTCTACCCTAAGCAGCTCCTGGCCTTTGTCGGCCACAAACCTGAAATGCTCGTAGAGTTCCGTGCCGTTGTCGTCCGTGGCTACGGGAGAGGGGAGTATTTCGTCCTCTGCGGTTTCTTCTGTATCCATCATGGGATTTATTCGAAAAATTCGGTTTGTTCCCATTCTGTATTGTCGAGCGCCGACAGCGTGTCGGATTCTTCGAATCCTCCGGAGATTCCGGAACCCACTTCCACTGTCAGCCTGGCGTCGGCCGGCACCTGTGTGCCTGCGCGGAGCGACACTCCCATGCTTTTTACTCCGAGCACAAGGTCTTTATAGTCCGACGGGACAATCTCGCTGGTCACGTCGTTGAATCCGAGCGACCTCAACACCGACATGGCTTGTCGGGCCGATGATCCTGTCAGATCGGGTATGGTCAGTTGTTTTTTTGTAAAAGCATTGATGGTCAGATAAATGTCGCGACCTGGTTTTACTTTGTCGCCGGCAGGGGGGACCTGATCGACCACAGACCCGCGTGATGCCTGATCGTTGTGGACGGAATCGATCACTTCTGCATGCAGGTTGCACCGCTGTAGTGTCACCATGGCTTCTTTGAGCGACATTCCCGACACATCAGGGACTACCTGAACTTTGCCGTGTCCGGTCCATATATTCAGCCCCCACATGGCCAGCATCAGCAATATGACTGATGTGATGGCCATGAGCAATAGATTGAAAAGAACCGGATGACGCCTGAAAAAATCGACCATTGTAAGAGTTTGTTGATATTTGCGGATTTGTTTACGGCAAAGGTACTGAATTCTGTTTAATTGAGCAAAAGCTATTTTTCGCTATCCTGCGATTTCAGATATTCGGAACATGCGAGGGCAAGCTCATCGTACCAGTCTTTGCCGAACCGTTCCGTCAGCGGCTCTTTGAGAAACTCATACAGGCGTATGCCTTCGCGCCGTCCTTTGGCTCTTGCGCTTCTGCAGATGTCCCAGCGGTGATAGTTGACGGCGATGAACGAGGGATACTCCGTGAGACGCACTGGATACAGCGCGCACGACGACGGCTTGCGCCATCCGGTTTCGCCGCGTCTGTAGGCGCCCTCCAGGGCGCACAGGCACACTCCTCCGGGTCCGTAGCATGTGAAGGCACAGTTGCGGCCGTCGAGCAGGGTGGTCACCAGGTCGCCCTCTTCATCGATATAGCTTACGCCGCTGCGCTCCACTTCCTCTACCGCACGCGGAAGCATGTGGGGGATGGCGGCGGGGAGAACTTCACGGATTTTGTCACATTCGTCTTCTGTGACCGGCGCTCCGGCGTCGCCTTCTATACAGCATTGTCCTTTGCATGCGTCCAGATCGCAGCAGAAAAATTCTTCGGCGAGAGCAAGACTCACGAGGGTGTCCTGAATTTGCAGCATAACGGTTTCTTCTTTAATTGTTGCCATTTTATTTACCCGAATAAATCACAGCGGCTCCTATCAGGCGGTCGTGGCGCGACATTGGGGGCCTGTGATAGAGAAGCATCAGATATTCGTTGACGGTTTCATATTTATCGCCTTCGATGGCGGCAGTTGCGCTTTCGCCGGCGGGATATGTGAGATATTGATAGTTATAGAGTCCTTGTTTCAGAAGCATTGTCTTTACGTATGCGCCGCGGTTGCGGTCGTAGACCATACGGGAGTCGGCATCGCGTCGGCGTTGCACGAAATCACCGTCGAGATAGACCTCCATGCCGGGCATTTCCGGCGATTCAAGGGTAAAGTGCGTGATTATATAGTCCGCGTCGACTGCCGGGTAATTGGAATTGAACTCACGGATAAAATAGCGGCCGGACTGGTCTTCGTCGTATTCGTAGCGGTCGTTGGCCCTGATTTTGTCCGTGTCGATTATGGCATGGTAATACGGTTCGGCAAAATCGTAGTGGTCTATGCCGAGTCCGGGGTAATGCACGTTGACCATTTCAAAGCGCCGGTATTCGTTGCCCGCGGGAAATATCAGGGATGCGAGGTGTTCGTAGACGGCGCTTCTGTTGCCGATGCGCAGCGGCTTGTCGATGACTCTGCGGGTGTCTGGGCGTCCGTTCTGGACAACTACGAGACGCAGATCGTTGAATGGATCGCTGACGTCGGTGCCGTCCAGACCGGCATCGAGTGAGATCTGCTGATGCCGGTTGTTGTAATCGGTGTCGGTGCGGGAAGTGACGGACGATGTCATGCTGGCGGTGTTCTCGTTCAGCATGAACCGGGTCTGCAGGAGCACTTCGTCCGGATTGTCCTCGTCAAACACCTGCACCAGATAGTTGCCCGACACGGTCGGCCGCATATCTTCGTCGGGCACTGCCAGCGAGTAGTGTACGTAGTGGGCCAGAGTGGATTCCGACAGTGCGTAGTTGTCGATGTCGGCCTGGTTGAATCCGTCGAGATATTCCGTTTCCACAAGTTGGCTCGGCCGCCAGTCGGAATTGCAGTGCAGCAGTCGGTATCGCAGATACCGCGGTTCTTCAGCCATTTCGTCAAACTCCACGATGATCCTGTCTGGAGTGTACATATTGATCACAGGCGGTGCCAGAGGATTGCCCTCGACTCTCACTTGCAGGGATTTGAATCCGGGAGCGAATATGCCGTCGGCAGTGTCGGATGCGTTCAGGGCCACCGCACAGAGCAGACAGAAGGCCGTCAGATCACTCCGCCGCATCCGTGCCGGATATATGGTTGTGGAGAATGGTCACAGCGTCTTGAATCAGCAGATTGCAGGACTTGGCTCCGGGTACTCTCAGCAGGCGGCATTCGGTTATGCCGCCGTTAAGCTCGGCAAAGGACCGGGTGAGTCCCTGTACCTCTTTGTATATGGCCATTTTGTCGGCGGGCGATGTGTATCGCATGATGCCTATGGTGGAGGCCATGGCGCTGATGGCTCCGCATACATGGCCGGTGCCGCCCACACCACCGCCTAACGCTATGGAAAATGCTTCGGCAGCATCTTCCGGCATGCGGTCGGAGATTATATCGGAAAAGGCCAACATGACGCATTGGGCGCAGTTGTGGCCGCTGCGGCGCAGTGTCGCCGCGTGTTCAAGTCGTTGTTCGAGAGTGGTCATTCTGTGTGATGGTTTTGTTCACCATTGGATCGGGGTGATGCCGTGGGAGACCAGATAGTCATTGGCGCGGGAGAAATGCCGGCATCCGAAAAAGCCCCGATAGGCGCTCAGCGGCGACGGGTGCACTGTCTGCAGGATCAGATGGCGCGATGAGTCTATCATCTGCGCTTTGCGTCCGGCATGCGATCCCCACAGCATGAACACGAGATGTTCTCTCCCGGCGCTGAGACGGCGGATCGCTTCGTCGGTAACGGCTTCCCATCCGATTGAGGAATGTGAAGTGGGACGGTGGGCTTCCACCGTGAGCGAGCTGTTGAGCAAAAGCACTCCTTGCGCGGCCCAGCGCGACAGATCGCCGTCAGGCGGAATGGGAGAGCCTACGTCGTCGTGTATTTCCTTGAATATATTCACAAGCGACGGCGGCATGGCTACGCCGGGATTGACGGAAAACGACAGCCCGTTTGCCTGGCCAACGCCGTGATACGGATCCTGACCGATTATCACCACCTTGACCAGCTCGAACGGACACTGGTCCATCGCGGCAAAAATCTTGCCTGCGGGAGGGAAAATTTGTTTTGTGGCGTATTCACGGCGCACAAAATCAGCCAGAACGGCGAATTGCGGCGACTGCCACACCGTCTCCAGCTGCTTTTTCCAGCCCGGTTCAATCTTTACTTCCATAGGTATTTGCAAAGTTAGCCGTTATGGTTCAGAATGAGTGTAAAAAAGTATGAAAAAAGTTGAAATTAGATGAATAAATTTGCCTTTGGGTTGGAAAAACGGTAACTTAGCGATTAAAAATCACGCCTATATGAATTTTATCTCAATTATATGTGCGGCAGTGCTTTCTCTGTCGTCTTTCCAGTTGCCGCTGTTCGGCAAGCCCTCATTGGATAAATATCATGAGGAGATATTGGAAATGTCGGTAGAAGATAATCTTCATAGTCCTGAGGTGCCCGGCAAATATGTGGAAGTCATCAAGGACCGGCAGATGTCGATGGCCAAGTTTCTGAAAGGAAAGGGAATGAAAGTCGAGACTACGCGCGAAGGGCTTGCGGTGGTGGTGACGATTCCGGCCGCACAATTGTTTTTTCCAAATGACACCGTGTTGCGGCCTATAGCCGACAAGACTCTTGCCGTGATAGGACATTATCTCAAAACTCCTGATTTCTACAAGGTACTTGTGGTGGTACATTCTGACGACACGGGATCGGACAGCTATCTGAACGGTCTTACGGAATCGCGTTCGAATGCCGTGGTCGACTGGTTTTCGGCAAGGGATCTGCCTGTGAGCGGAGTCATACCTTACGGCTACGGAGCCGACGAACCCATAGCGTCCAATATAAGCCGCAAGGGCCGCGAGACCAACCGTCGTGTAGAATTTTATTTCATACCCGGACCGGAGATGATAAAACAGGCCAAGTCCAAGAAATTATGACCGGCGTTGCGGCCGGAACAGCACCTGAATGAGGTCCTGACGGTTAATACGGCGCAGAGAGGATATGATGTCCTTTCGCTGCGATGGGTCATACCAGAAGAAATATTTGCGCTGAGCTTGTTTCTGTACGGGGGTAGTGGCCGTGTATATACGCGTGCCTGTGTATGGATGATAACCTGTGTAATATATCTCTGTGGCCAGTGTCATAGGGGTGGGTGTGAAGTCCTGGACCTGTTCGAGATGCAGGTTCAGTGCACGTGTTTTGGCTGCCAATTCGGCCATGTCCTCTTCTCGGCATCCCGGATGGCTTGAGATAAAATACGGTATGAGCTGCTGGTTGAGTCCGTAGCGGCTGTTGGTCCGGTCAAACAGTTCCTTGAATCTGTAATACAGCTGAAAGGAGGGCTTGCGCATAAGATACAGCACGTCGTCTTCGGTATGTTCGGGGGCTACTTTAAGGCGTCCGGACACGTGTCGGGCAATGAGTTCTTCGTTGTATCGCGTATTGGCCGCGTCGATCTCCCTGTTGCTGTTTCTGTGCATTGAAAGGTCATAGCGCACACCGCTGCCGACAAATGATTTTTTCACCTCGGGGATTGCGTCTACGCTGTGGTATATGTCGAGCAGTGGACGGTGGTCATTGTTGAGATTCGGGCACGGCGACGGATGCAGGCACGAGGGGCGCAGGCATTTGACGCAGAGATCGCGGTCTTTGCCCCCCATGGCGTACATGTTGGCCGACGGACCTCCGAGATCGCTTATATAGCCTTTGAAATCAGGCATGTGTGTGACAGCCCGAACTTCGCGGAGTATTGATTCCTTGCTTCTTGAAGCTATAAATTTGCCCTGATGCGCCGATATGGTGCAGAAAGAGCAGCCGCCGAAGCAGCCGCGGTGGAGACACACGGAGTGGCGTATCATCTCGTAGGCCGGAATTCTTTTCCCCTTGTAGCGCGGATGCGGCAGACGGGTGTAGGGCAGGTCGAACGTGGCATCAGTCTCGGCAGTGGTCATAGGCGGATACATCGGGTTGACCTTGACAGCCGAACGGCCGTGCTGCTGCCAGATCACCGTGTCGGGGACCAATCGGTTGCTCTGCTGCTCTATGTGTTTGAAATTGGCGGCCTGCAGACGCTTGTCGCGCAGACATTGCTCGTATGAAGCGAGTATGATGTTACGGGAGTCGGGGGCGGGGATGTCGCTGCTCTTAAGCCTGACCACCGTCTGCGGAATGTCGGTGAGAGACGATATTTTTTCGCCCGACGCGAGATGTCGGGCAATCTCCAGCACGGCTTTTTCACCCATACCGTATATGATCATGTCGACCGGAGCGTCCGTGATGATCGACGGGCGCAGGCGGTCCTGCCAGTAGTCATAGTGGGAAAGCCGACGCATTGACGCTTCGATACCTCCGGCCACAATCGGCACTTCGGGATAGAGTCTGCGCAGTATTTCCGAATAGACTATCGTGGGATAATCGGGTCTCATGCCATGGCGGCCGTCGGGAGTGAACGCATCGTCGTTGCGCCGGCGCCGGGCCGCTGTATAGTGGTTGACCATGGAATCCATGGCTCCAGGTGATATGCCGAAAAAGAGTCTGGGCGCGCCGAATTTGCGGAAGTCACGCAGGTCGTCGCGCCAGTTGGGCTGGGGGACTATGGCCACGTTGTATCCGTGGGCCTGCAGGGTGCGGCCTATGACTGCGGCGCCGAACGACGGGTGGTCGACATAGGCGTCGCCGCTGAACAGCACCACGTCCACATGGTCCCATCCGAGCATTTCCATTTCCTTGACCGATGTGGGCAGATAGCGGTCAGTGCCTGGGGTGACATTCATTGTTGTGCGGTCTCCTCTTCTTTATGCCTGATCTGCATCAGGTCTTCCAGTTTAATCATTTCGTCTCGCAGTCTGGCCGCTTCAAGGAAATCCATTTTTTTGGCGGCGTCAAGCATCTGGGCGCGCAGACGTTCAATGGATTTTTTCATTTCCGCGGAATTCATGTACTGTACCACAGGGTCTGCGGCTATATGCACCGAACCGCTGAGTTCTGTCTCGTAATCCGGCACACGGATCTGTGACGGTGATTTGCGTTTGCCGGAGGATGTATCGCGGTTTTTGGCGTTGCCGGCAGGTGTGAGTTCCTCGATGGTGTCGCGGTCCATGCCCACGATCCTGTTGCGGGCTTTGACTATGGCCTGCGGTGTGATTCCGTGGGCTTCGTTGTAGGCCAGCTGCAACGAACGCCGCCGTTCGGTCTCCTCGATGGTAAGACGCATGGACTCCGTGATCTTGTCGGCGTACATTATGACCTGTCCGTTGAGGTTGCGCGCCGCGCGTCCCACGGTCTGGGTGAGTGAACGGTGGGATCGGAGGAATCCCTCCTTGTCGGCGTCGAGAATGGCCACAAGCGAGACTTCCGGGAGGTCGAGACCTTCGCGCAGAAGGTTGACGCCGATGAGCACGTCGATCTTTCCGGCGCGCAGATCGTCGAGAATGCTTATGCGGTCGAGCGTTTTCACGTCGGAGTGCATATACGCCGTGGAGATGTCGAATCTGGCCAGATAGTCGTTAAGCTCCTCCGCCATCCTTTTGGTGAGAGTGGTGACGAGAACGCGCTCGTTTTTTTCAACCCTTTCCTGAATTTCATTCATCAGGTCGTCTATCTGGTTGAGCGATGCGCGCACCTCTATTTTCGGGTCAAGCAGTCCGGTGGGGCGTATGATCTGTTCGACCACCACGCCTTCCGCCTGTGCCAGTTCATAGTCGGCGGGAGTGGCGCTGACGTAGATGGTCTGGGGTATCATCGACTCGAATTCGTCGAAACGAAGAGGGCGGTTGTCGAGCGCGGCAGGCAGACGGAATCCGTAGTCGACCAGATTGTTCTTGCGGGATACGTCACCTCCGTACATGGCCCGGATCTGCGGTACGGTCACATGGCTTTCGTCGATGATGGTAAGGAAATCCTTGGGAAAATAGTCCAGCAGGCAGAAAGGACGGTCGCCCGGTGAGCGTCCGTCAAAATACCGGGAATAGTTCTCGATGCCCGAGCAGTGGCCTATCTCGCGGATCATCTCCATGTCGTATGTGACTCTCTCGCGTATGCGCTGTGCTTCCAGAAGTTTGTTTTCGACAGTGAAGTCGTTGATCCTCGACTCCAGATCCATGCCTATTTGGGCGAGAGCCGCGTTCTGCCGCTCGCGCGTGGTGACAAACAGATTGGCCGGGTATATCAGGAATGAATGGTGTGATCCAAGCGATACGCCGTCGACGGGATGCACGGTCGATATGGATTCGATCTCGTCGCCCCAGAAAACCACACGCAGTGTGATTTCTTCGTAGGCAAGACGGATTTCGACCGTGTCGCCGTGTACGCGGAATGTGCCACGAGGAAGGTCTGTGACGCTTCTGGAGTAGAGCGAGTCCACCAATTTGCGGAGAAAGGCGTTGCGTGCGATTTTTTGCCCTACCTTTATGTCGACCACAGTGGCATTGAAGTCGCTGGGATTACCCATGCCGTACAGGCAGCTTACGGATGAGATCACCACCACGTCCTTGCGTCCCGACAACAGGGCCGATACGGTGGATAGTCTGAGACGTTCGATCTCGTCATTGATCATCAGATCTTTTTCGATATAACGGTCTATTCCGGGGATGTAGGCTTCGGGCTGATAGTAGTCGTAGTAGCTGACAAAATACTGTACGGAATTGTCGGGGAAAAATTGTTTGAATTCCGAATACAGCTGTGCCGCAAGCGTTTTGTTATGGCTGAGGATCAGGGTGGGGCGCTGGACCTTTTCGATCACATTGGCCATTGTGAAAGTCTTGCCGGAGCCTGTGACACCGAGAAGTACCTGCGCGACATCTCCTCTTTCAACGCCTGCTGAAAGGGCTTCGATTGCCTTTGGCTGATCGCCGGTGGGGTTATACTGTGACGAGATTTTGAATTTCATGCGGGAATGCAGGCGGAGACTGCGTTTATTTTTTTGTCACGTTTACTTTTTCTGTGGGCGGAAGCGACTCATTGCGGGAGTCGACTGCGGCCACAACATTGTCGGCAAGTTGCATGAAGGCTTCGCCTTCCACGCTGTCGGCCAATGCAATGGGGGAACCAAGGTCTGCCTGCTCGCAGATGTCGGCCACCAGCGGAATCTGTCCGAGCAGCGGCACATTGAGTTCGGATGCCAGCATTTTGGCTCCCTCGCGTCCAAAAATGTAGTAACGTTCCTGAGGGTGGGCGGCAGGGGTGAACCATGCCATATTTTCGACCAGTCCGAGCACGGGTACGTTGACTTTGTCGCCCATGAACATGGCTATGCCTTTGCGCGCATCGGCCAGTGCCACCTGCTGAGGGGTGCTTACTACAACGACTCCCGTGATGCCGAGAGTCTGTACGAGTGTGAGATGGATGTCGGATGTGCCGGGGGGCATGTCGATGAGGAAATAGTCGAGTTCTCCCCAGTCGGCCTGGGTGATGAGCTGATTGAGGGCGTTGGATGCCATTGATCCGCGCCACAGCACAGGCTTGTCGGCATCGACAAGGAAGCCTATGGAAAGCAGTCTGACTCCATATTGTTCGGCAGGAATTATGAGGTCCCGGCCTTCGCTCTCTCTCATATACAGCTGTATGCCCTCCACTCCGAACATTTTGGGCATGGACGGGCCGAAAATGTCGGCGTCAAGCAATCCGACTTTGTAGCCTTTCCTCGCAAGGGCAACGGCGAGGTTGGCGGCCACAGTGCTTTTGCCCACGCCGCCTTTGCCGGAACTGATTCCTATTATGTTTTTTACTCCGGGCAACGGATTGGCCGGTTTTTCAGGATTGTGGCGGCGTGTTTTTACCGTTATATTGCTTTTGATCTCCACATCGTCCGCCACAAAGGTGAGTATGGCCGCTTCGGCTGCTTTGACCACCGATTTGATGAACGGATCGGTGGGGCGTTCAAAAATCAGAGAGAATGAAACTTTGCGTCCGTCGATACGTATGTCGTCCTCGACCATGTCGAGGTCGACGATGTTCTGTCCGTTGCCGGGATAACGTACCTGACGCAGGGCATCAATTATCAGATTGGGGTAAAGAGTCTGTTGTCGCTGCATTTTGATTTGTCTGATTATAGTTGCGCCCGTAGCTTCTGTAGCTGTCGAGCGGAATATCGTCGGTTTCGGGTTCTTTTAACTGTGGCTGCGAGGGTAGTTCAAATGCAATGTATTTGATGGTCAGACCACGTTCGAGCCATTGGCTTTCATAATGAGTGCGAATGCCGAGAATGTCGGATAGGATTCCAGGGGTGTGGTACAGGTCGTCGGTCTCTGCAATGGTTTTCAGGCCGTTGAGATGCACAAGGCGGGAGGTGTATGTGTAGAGGAACGGGCTGTCGGTCTTCAGATTTATGATACCGTCGTCGCAGAGGATACGGCGGTATATGTCGAGGAACGTAGCTGAAGTAAGGCGTTTGCGCACTTTTTTCATCTGGGGGTCAGGGAATGTGATCCAGATTTCGGATACTTCACCGCTGCTGAAAAATTGCGGCAGTATTTCTATGTTGGTGCGCAGGAAAGCCACATTGGTCATGCCGCTCTGCATGGATTCCTTTGCACCTGCCCAGATTCTGGCTCCTTTGATGTCGACTCCTATGAAATTACGGTCGGGGAATCTGCGGGCCAGACCTACGGTGTATTCACCGCGGCCGCACCCCAGTTCCAGTACGATTGGATTTTCGTTGTGAAAAAAATCCTCACGCCACCGGCCTTTCAAAGGAAATCCTTCGGTGGCAAGCCGACCGAAAGGAAACTGCATCACATGAGGCATGGCCTCGACTTCAGCAAATTTACGAAGTTTGTTTTTTCCCATTATAGCGCGATTTTAGTTACTCCGAGGTTTGTCACTACAAGATAGATGCCTTTGGCCCATGATGACGTTTCGATCCGAACGCGGGCCTTGTGTAATTCAAAACACAGGCTGGCGGTCCGTATGCCTGCCGTGTCAAAGACAGACACTTCGCCGATGTCCGATCCGGATGAATCCACGATCAGCTCGGACCCTTCGGTATAGACGGTGAAATGCGGTTGTCCGATTTCATCACCGATCATGTCGGTGGTGCCTGTCCATTCGTCTTTGGTCCTTATGTTGAATTCCTGCCACTGTAAGGCATTCTGAAATGCTTCCTGCATGGTTTTGTCGGCAGTGACGAGGTAAACATCGGGCTTATGCACGCCGCTCCACACGTCATCGCCGAGTTCCGGCACATGCTGCAACTTCTCGGCATTGATGGAGTTGAGCGCCATCAGACCGCTCATTGCATGGCTGTCGATGTATTCGATGTCGGCGGGAAGCTGCATATCGGCGATCTGCGTGTCGGCTATCATTGCTCCGCGATTCATCCGGCGGGTGTTGTCGGGCAGAGTGATGGCTGTGAGTTCCGACATGTGGGCAAGTGACCATGGCCCTATTTCCGTGCATGCGGCCAAAGATGAGAAATCTATACGGGTCATGGACACGCAGCCTTCAAATGTGCTTTCGGGCAGAGATGTGACGCCTGAGCCGTTGAAGTTGACTGCCGCCAGGGCCGAGCAACAGGAGAACACTCCTTTGCCGAGTACGGTCAGCGACGCAGGGATTGTGACAGAAACAAGCGACTCACATCGCAGAAAAGCGTAGTCGCCGATTTCGGTTACTCCTTCCGGAATAGTCATTTCCGTCAGGCCGCAGCCGCTGAAGGCTCCGGATCCGATTGATCTCAGGGATGCGGGTAAAGACACTTTGCGCAGTTTTTTCATTCCGACAAAGGCGTAGGACGGTATGGACGCTGCTTTAGAAGAAGTCAGCCGAGAGTATGGAAGAGGATCGCCTTTATAGGCTACAATCCGGCAACCGGATATATCCAGTTCGGCAAGGTCTGACATTTTGTCCGCGATAAATGAAAAATCAGCGGCATTGAGTTCTCCGCCGGCTATGTTGAGGGATGTCGACAGGGTATCCGCGCCGACAAGCCCGGCGAGAGATCCGGCAGTGACCTTATTGATGTCGGTTGCCGCTGCGGACAGAGTAGACAGAACAGAGACCGACGCAACAAGTATCGTGTAAATTTTCATATCGTATTATTAATTAACAGCGCTGTGTGTAATTGAGGATTGCTTCCACAAGATACAGGCCGATCACTTCGTCGCGGTTGATCTCTATGTCATCGTACTCCGGATTTACGCTGTGGAGTATTATTTTTCCGGGGTCGTTGTGACGGCGGACTATTTTGACCATCCTGTAGTCTTCGAGAATCACAACATAGATCTGGCCCCAGAACAGTGTGGATGACTGCACTTCGCGCAAGGCGATGAATCCGCCGTTGGCTATGGCAGGCTCCATGCTGTCGCCTGTGACGCGGACAATGCGTACGTTGTCGGTTCTCTGAAACTGCGGCAGGTCCACGTATCCCATCACGCGGTCGTCAGTGAACATTCTGCTCAGTTCGCCGAATCCGGCGGTGACATCAAGATCGTAGACCGGCACTCCGCGCCGGCGGGCCGGGGTGGAGGGATTAACCGCCCTTTCGGGTATAAGCATGGCATGGTCACCTTCATGTTTTGCGAAAGGCAGGTCGGAGCCGTCGAGCAGCCATGTTTTCGATACTCCGAAATCGAGGGCTATGCGATTGACAAGTCCGATGGTCACAGGGAGTTTGCCGGACAGATGTTTGGACATGTTTGCCGCACTGACTTTGATGCGTGCGGCAAACTGTGCCTGCGTCATTCTCATGGTCTGCATGAGATGGCGTATGCGTTCGATTATCTCCGTCTGGTTTTCTGGATTGGCTGCCATGATGTTTTTGGGGGACCTACTCAGTCGCGGACCACGATTTTCACCGGTGCAGCGCACTTGTCGGCTGTGATAAAGTAGACTCCGACAGGCAGAAGGATTACATCATCGTTATGGGCTTCGGGTATTTCTCTGATTATGCGTCCTGTGGTGTCGATGACACGGAGTCTGGTGATGACATCTGCTCCGGCCAGACGGATTCCACCGGGCCAGTAGCGTACAGCGAGACTTTCGGTCGCGTCAATCTCCGTGACGGATCCTGTGTTGACAAAAATTACGTTGGACTGTGGCGACAGAACGTCAAGACGAACAGACTGCACCGTATAGCTCTCGGAGCCGCAGAAATCGTCGATACGGAGTGAGGTTTCCTCTGCGATGAGCTGTTCGGTGGTGGCTGTCCCTCCGATGTAGCATGTGCGGTTGACTATGTAGTAGTCGACGACTTCATTGTCGACAGGAGTCCAGTTGGCCGTGTAGCCGTCGGATGTTATGTCGGTGGCGGCTGTGGCCAACGGGGCCGTGAGCTGCGGAGTGGGGAAGCATTGTCCTTTCAGGCCGATGCCTACGGATCCTTTGATTCCGCCGCCGGAGATGACCAGGCGTGTGGAGTGGATGCCAACAGAGTCAGGGGTATAGGTGACGGTTACCCAGAGTCCATCGGCAGAATTGACCGACGACACATTGGCATTGAATTTGTTGGCTCCGTCGATTGAGAAGAGGTTGGCATCGGATGTGGAGGCATTGTCGTAGATGTTGAGCGTCACCGATTTGCCTGTGAGGTTTTCTCCTCTCAGATGCAGCCGGGCTATGGAGCTTTTGCCGAGGGCCACTTCTCCGAATTCCAGTTCCATGCCCTGGACGGGTGTGATGAGAACCGGCGTTTTGTCTTCGCCGGGATTTGACGCATCGTTGTCTTTCAGATAAAAACGGTCGCCTTTTTTGTTTCCCCATAGATATTCGGCCAGAGCGGGAAAGTCGATAAAGGGATTGCGGTTTGCCTGAATGGAGTAGATCTCTTCGTTGCGGTCGATTTCTTTCGGGCTCACAGGGTCCTCGCGGTGCCATTTCATCAGAAGTTCCTGAGACCAGTTGTTGAGAGTGGGGTAGGAATTGTTGCTGACCATGTAGGTGTATTTCCAGGTCAGATTCTGGTAGCAGGTGACCATGTAGAAATATGTGCGTGCGAAGTCGCCTTTGTATTCATCATCCGGTTCGAATACGAATTTAGCACCGCCGCCCTGGCCTGACACAGGGTAGCCGACGGTGGAAATGCCGTTGTCGAAAGACGCATGCGTGCTGCGGTCCACGATGCCGAGAGGGTAGTTGCTTTTGGCTTGGTTGGCCGCAGCTTCAGCCGGATACAGATGGTTGAGATCCACGTAAGCGGGGATTTCAGTTGAGCCGCCCCACCAGCTTTTGGGAAACGAGTGCTCGCGGTTGAGTCCTTTGAATGAAGGGATATAGAAGGGTTCGTCGGCATACATGTCCCACCACCGGCGTGTGTCGGGATATACGTCGGTGCGTTGGAAATACTGTGGCAGGGCATTGTAGCTGCTTACCTCGGTGTGGTTGTAGATTATATTGCATGCGGCCGTCTTCAGTTCTGCGCCGCTTTTGCCGTCAAGACCGTTATAGTAGCCGGATGGAATCTGCCTGTCAGAAGCGGTGGCGGAGACAGGAGCGACAAACATTGCAGTCATGGTGACCGCCATTATTTTTGTAACAATCAAAGTTCTCATATGAAATTGCGTACTAATCAAGATGCAAAATTACGAAAATTTGCTCTTTTGTGCTATTATTCCGTACTAAAAAGCATAACATATCCGTAAATTATGGAGGAAAATTACAGGTGTCGATGCAGTTTTTCAGGATGTAGGGCATCAGTAGATTGTAAGTATGACGGATATAACCGAACTTGTCAGAAGATGCCAGGCCCGCGACAGGGACGCACTGGGCATTCTGTATCAGACATACCGACAGCCTATGATGAATATTATAGGCCGATATGTGTCTGGCCGCGATGATGTGCATGATATTCTGCATGACGGTTTTGTGGTGATTTTCGGGTCACTGCCGTCGCTGAAAGATCCTGAAAAACTGGAGCAATGGATGGGACGGATAATGAGAAACCTGTCTCTGCAGTATTTGAAACAGATGTCGCATCATGCACACGTCGAGCTGATTCAGATTCAGGATGCGGACATTGCGGAACCGGAGTCTCCGCAGCCGGATGAGGAGCTGATGATGGAGGAGCTGGAAGTGCTGATCGACCGTCTGCCGGACGGCTACAGGCAGGTGTTCAGGCTGTCGATGCTCGAGAAACTGTCGCACAAGGAGATCGGTCTGATTCTAGGGATTGCGCCGCATTCGTCGTCTTCGCAGCTACTGCGGGCGAAAGTGTTGTTGCGGAAGTATATAACTGAATACAGGGCTTTATCAGGTGCGGTGTCTGTCCTTATCGCCGTGTCGCTGATATGGTCGTTGTGGCGCAGTTGGGGAATAAGCCGTGATGCGGGTCATTCACCTGGGCATTCTGCATTTATAGCTGATACAGATGGAAGAGCCGGAACTAAAGATGCGGATATGAGTGATGTCTCGGCAGAGAGGACGGAATATGCCGAAAGCAGTGTAAGGGCATCCGATGTGGTTGACGGTCAGGATGCTGAGAGCGCGGCCGGCGAGAGCGCAACGGTTGCAGAGGACAGGGCCGTCGCGCAGGAGGATTCCGTAGTCATACCTTCCGACAGTATACCGGAGCAGCCAGTATGGCGTGAGGTGCCGGACAACAGTTATTTGTACATGGCCGAGGAGGAACACAGAGGCAGGGAAAAGTCGGATATGTCGTTGATTCTTGCCTGTGCCGGCAATGTAGGCGACAGGAATTCACGTGATTATGTGTCGCGTGGGCCGGATACAGATTCGTCTTTGGCGGATATACATGAGACGACGAAACATTATATGCCGTTTTCTGTGGGACTTTCGGTGAATAAACAGTTGTCGGGAAGATGGAGTGTGGAAACAGGGCTGAGATATACGTTGCTGCGGTCGGAGGTGACGACTTGGGAAAACGGGCTATTGCGGTCGCATAGTTTCCGGCGCATGCACTATATAGGCATTCCGGTGAAGATCAATTGCCGGATTGTGAAATTCGGCGGATTTTCCGCCTACGGACATTTAGGCGTGGCGGCGGATGTGCCGTTGAAAACCGGTCCGACAAAGATGGAGGTACAGTGGTCGGCAGGATGCGGTGTGGGTGTGCAGTATGATCTGACACATTCTGTAAGCCTGTATGCGGAACCGTCGCTACAGTATTATTTTGACACTGGTTCCGAGGTGAAAACAATCAGGCAGTTGCGTCCTGTGGAGTTTTCTTTGCCGATAGGTGTCAGATTTTCGTGGTGAAATACGCGCAGGAAGAGACAGACATATTGTAATAAAACGGATTTTTTCCGTAACTTTGCAGTGCAAGTAGTACTAAATAGTCTAAACCTTATCACAAAACAAAACGAGATGAAAAAGAACTGTAGAATTACGTCCCGGAGATGGGGCGTGATTATGTCAGTGCTGATTTCCGGCTATATAGCCACTTCCGCTTATGCGAAAGATGCTTATGCCATACTCGCATTCAGTGAGGATCAGCCACAATTGATCAACCACGTCGTGACATTTCCGATTGACGGAGAAGGAGTGACGGAATATAAATCGGCCGTTCCTTTTTATCAGACATCGACGGCAGGTGCGTTTGCGGACGGCACGTATTATGTGGCATCGTCCAGAACGTCAGGGTCAACCGAAGTCGCCGACGCGCTCTATAAACTGGATCTAAGCAGCGGATCATACGAGAAAGTCGGGGCATTGACGGGATATTCGGCATTTGTCAACGACATGACGTATGACCTGTCGACCAATACTATGTATGCCATATCCAAGGCTGACGATAATTCCTCTGCTCTGATGAAGATAGACACGGCCACGGGGCGATCCACCAAAGTGGCCACGCTTGATCAGAAATATTTCACGCTCGCGGCCGACCTGAGAGGTCAGCTGTATGCGGTCAGTTTCATGGGTGATTTCTGCAAGATCGACAAAACGACAGGCGCTTCGACAGTGGTAGGCCACACGGGATTTTATCCGGAGAGTTTCCAGTCGATGGAATTCGACCACGAACATGGTGTGCTGTACTGGGCGGCGACCGTGCGTGTGCTCAACTCCTCGGGTACAATTGAAATACAGGAGACATTCATTGCCACGATCGACCCGGTCACGGGTGCGGCCACCCGCGGGATGCCGATTGGCGAGGTGCAGCTTGCCGGCCTGTATGTGCCGTATACGGTGGTGGCCGACAGCGCTCCGCGTCAGGTGGAGAACCTGACAGTGACATCTGCTCCGGAAGGCAGGCACACGGCCATTGTCAGCTGGACCAACCCGCTGAATACTTTCAGCGGGGCGCCGATCAAGGCGTTCACAAAAGTGGAAATTATGCGCGACGGCACAGTTGTGGGTAAGATAACCACTGCCGAACCGGGGAAAGAATCCACTTATACAGATGTGATAGCATCTGACGGCGGCGGTATACATACTTATACGGTTGTGCCCTACACGCTCGGCGGCGCCGGAATACCGGCCCGGGCGACAGCTTTTGTGGGCACGGACATTCCGGCGAAGGTCGAAGGACTGACCGTGAGCCGACTGAGTCCGAATTCCGCCAAAATTTCGTGGAATGCAGTCACTGCCGGCGCAAACGGCGGATGGATCGCCACGCCGACTTATAAAGTAGTGCGTATGCCGGGCAGCCAGATTATGGTCGACGGACTGACTGTGACCGAATGGCTTGAGCCAGGAGTAGAGGAGTCGGGAAGCTATAGTTATGTTGTGACGGCGACTACCGATGCTGGCACGTCGGAGCCGGCACAATCAGCCCCTATAACACTCGGACCAAAACTGGGTATTCCGTATCACTGCCCGTTTTCAGAGGAAGAATTCGATAAATGGACCATAGTGGACGCGAATGGTGACGGCGTAAGGTGGCAATGGTTCAATCTGTCGTGGGCCAAGGCCGACGGAGCTTATTTTATGGCTGATAAAACACCGGCTGACGATTACATTGTGAGCCATCCCGTGGAGTTTGAATCTGGAGCCACATATAAACTGACATTGCGCCAGATAGCAAACGGCAATCATACGCTCAAGCTGATGCTGCTTTCCGATTACGGACTGGAGGAGCCAGTGGCTCAAATAGGAGAAATCGAGGTTTCAAGAGGTTGGGAGGTCACAGAAAAAGAGTTGACGTTCACGGTGGAAAACGGCGGAGATTACAATATCGCCATACGCGACGTGGCGGAGACGGGCAGCAGCTATCTGCTCGTTGACCAGCTCAACATCGAGAAACTCGCGAAAAGAAATCTTGCCGCACTGACTATTGCGGGACAGATGCAGCCGATAACGGGCAACACATATCCTTACAGTGTGAAAATAGTGAACAAGGGAGCGGCAGATGTGTCGGCTTATACGGTGAGTCTGCTCGACCAGAACGGGGAGACGCTCGCGTCGGCCGCTGGGGCGGAAAGCATACCGGCAGGGGGCGAGACCGTGGTGCAACTTGAGTGGACCGCCACTGAAGGAGTCACGTCTCTGCGCGGCAACGTGAGAATGCAGGGAGACGAGATAGCCGACGATGACACAACCGCGCCGGCCGAAATAACAGTGATGCCCAAGGGTACGCCAGAGGAGCTGGTGATAGGCGCCAAAAGCGGCACATCGACCAACCATCCGTTCAACCAGTATTACAAATACAGTCATGTGTTCAACATCTATCATGCTTCGGAGATAGGCATCAGCCGCGGACGTATCACCGGATTGCGCTACGATTACACTACATCTTATTCCGTGCCCAAGGGTGTAGGGCTGAAAATCTATCTGGCGAATACAGACCGTCAGACAAGTGCCGACGGATGGATTGCAGAAGATGATATGACTCTCGTATATGACGGCACATCGGATTATGAAAGCGGAGAAGGTGTGCTGAAACTGGATTTCCAGCATGCGTTTGACTATGAGGGCGGCAATCTTGCCATTGTCACTATGTCTTCGCTTGAGAATGCCGGCGCATCATACTATTCCGGAGTGTACTATCCATATTATACAAGTCCAGTGGCCGGCAATTCGGCATTCGGGGCATCGGCAGACAAGGCGATAGAGTACGGACAGTCAGGCCGGGCCATGAGCGGCAGCAGTGTGGTCACCCTGATGGTGCAGTCGGGCGGCGCAAGTCTGTCTGGCAAAGTTTATGATACAGAGGGCAATGCGGTGGAAGGTGTGACCGTTGGGATAACTGAAATACACGCTACCACGCTTTCCGCACAGGATGGTTCGTATAATTTTGATTTCGTGCCAAACGGCACATATACGCTGACAGCGCAGAAGTTTGGTTTCGAGCCGTCAGACCGCAGTGGCATCACGGTAAGCGATGATGATGTTGCTGCCGATCTGACTATTAAGGCAATACCAACATACGCAGTGAGCGGAAGAGTTGTTGATCCGGAGGGCAATGCCATAGCCGGAGCCGGGATAAAGCTGGAAGGATATGCAGAGCTTTCGGCGACGGCGGACGCAAACGGTGAGTTTGTGTTTGAAAGCGTTGTGAGTCATCCGAGTAAAATAACCGTGACCAAGGACTGGATGGCACCGGAAACACGTGAGTTAGATCTGGGCGGGGATATTGCTGCCGGTGATATAGAAATGGGATATGCGCACTATTCTCCTGCCAATGTAACAGCCACGGAGACGGCAGACAACGCCGTGATGACCGTTGGATGGAGTGCGCCCGACAAGAAGGCACTGTTGCGCTACGACAGTGGCAATGCTGCAAGCCAGCTGGGTCTGACCAATGAAATAGGCACTGCAGTCATCGGCACAGTGTTCCGCACGCCCATGCAGGTGGAGAAGCTGACATGGCAAACCACCGTAGAGGGCGGTCCGCATAATACGGTCAACGTCTATGTTTATGATCTTGATGAAGAAGGGAATCCTACCGGCAATGTTCTTTACAGCATGCGCGATGTGGCCAATGCGGACGGGGAGTGGACCGAGCATGTCCCGGCAGAGCCGGTTTCGGCCCCTCACGGATGTTTTGTTGCGATAAACTATCCCGGTTTCTTGGGTATGGCTGTGGACGACAATAGCAAGGAATGGCCGTTCAGGGAGCATACATACGCATTCTCCACTGATTTCAATTCCGGCGAATTCATGTATTTCGACGAGAAAGGACTTGCTTCCAATCTGCTGCTGCGAGCCGAGGGATATGTGTATCCGGTTGAAAACACGCCCGTTGCCACAGTCGGACCCGAGCGTGATGCCCTGCCGGAATTTTACTCATATAAAGTATGGCGCGCCAAGGGTTATAATCCTGCCGAGACAGACTGGACGGAGGTGAATGGAACCGTTTCATCGACATCTATAATTGACAGTGCGTGGGGCACCCTCGCTGCCGGAGTCTACTGCTATGCCGTGGCATCGGTTTATCCCGACGGAAGCATGTCGGCACGGGCTGTTTCGCCATACATATTAAATAATGTCTATTCGACACTCAGCGTCGCAGTGACCACTAATTCATACAGTGCCGATCCTTCAGGGGCGACGGTGACTGTGACAGATCATGACGGGCGTGTGGTTGCGTCGGCTCATGTGGACGAAGAGGGGAAAGTGTCGTTTGACGGTCTTTGGAAAGACCGGTATGTCGTGTCGGTGTCGCTTGCCGGATATGAGAAAATATCCGTAGCAGCAGATATTTCCGCTACGGATAATCTTGTCCTTGACACCATAGTGCTTAAAGAAATCATAGCTAAGCCTGTGAACCTTAAAGTATATGGCAGCGCTGATGACGGATTTACTCTCACCTGGAATGAATCGGGGGAAATATTTGACGATTTCGAGAGCTATGTGCCATTTTCAGTCGCTCCCGTCGGTGAAATAGGATGGACATTTGTGGACAGAGACAGTGCACGTACTGTGGCCGAAGCAGAGTTCAGCTTCCCGGGACGCACGGAACCGATGTCGTTCATGGCCTTTAATCCTAAGGAGACCATTCCTTCGATGTTTGACGCACGCTCGGCGTCGCATCCATACAGCGGCGATCAGGCACTGGCATGCTTTGCTACATTTTATGGTAACGATGACTATTTCATTTCACCGCGTCTTAACTATTTCGAAACATTCAAATTCGGATTTCAGGCAAAGGGGTATTCGCCGACGTATCAGGAGACGATATATGTGGGCTATTCGGTAACGGACAACGATCCAGACAGTTTTAATTGGATCAGCGGCGAGATCAGTGTGTCCAAACAGCAATGGACGCCGTATGAATTCGACATTCCGGCCGAGGCGCGTTATGTGGCCATGAACTGTAATTCGGCCGACGGATTCATATTGTTTGTCGATGATGTCAGAATCAGTTCCGGCAACGGATTCGGCATGAACACGATTCCGTCGGGACCGGAAGTGAGCTATCTGGTGTCGGTTGATGGCGAGAAGCGTGATATTACCGACGAGAGCTTTTTACTTCTCGGCAATGTGGGTGAAGGAGTTCATAAAGCCACAGTAAAGGCAATATACTCTTCCGGCGAATCTGAGGAAGCCGAAATCACATTCGGACATTCGGGCCTTGTGTCGCCAACAGTCGGCAGCATACGTGTGTATCCGAATCCGGCTCCCGGATATACGGTGGTATATGGCGATTTTATCCGTGCAAGCCTGATCGGTCTTTCGGGGCAGACGATGGCTACATTCGACGGCAGTTCTTCATATCTGGATCTGTCGGCCGTCGTTCCCGGCCTGTACATTCTCGCCGTGGAAGGGACGGACGGGGCTGTCGCTTTTGTGAAGCTACAGGTCAGATAGATAAGCACTTCCTGTAGTCAGTAACAATCAAGGCGTCTGAGAGCATAATCTCAGACGCCTTTTTAATGGTATGGAATGGGAGAACAGGGCCGGGGTGTAAAACTGTTTTTTATGTTTTCCGTATTCCACTTTTTTGTCGTAACTTTGTAGCAATAATAAATAACACCATCCACACATATCAGACATAGCTATATGAGCGAAAATATCAATAACTGTGAAGAATCCGAGAAGAAAGGACTCAATTTTGTTGAACAGATAGTTTACAATGACCTTCAGGAGGGTAAGAACGGCGGCCGCTTGAATACCCGCTTTCCACCGGAGCCAAACGGTTATCTGCACATAGGACATGCGAAGGCCATCTGCATGGATTTCGGCGTTGCTGAAAAATTTGGCGGAACCTGCAATCTGCGTTTCGACGATACGAATCCCGTAAAGGAGGATGTGGAGTATGTGGACGCAATCAGGGAGGATATCCACTGGCTGGGCTTCGACTGGGGTGACCGCGAATATTATGCGTCTGATTATTTTCCTCAGTTGTTTGATCTGGCTGTGAGGATGATCAAGGAAGGCAAGGCTTATGTGGATGACCAGACTTCGGAGCAGATTGCCGCTCAGAAGGGCACACCGACTCAGCCCGGTCAGAATTCGCCGTATCGTGACAGAACTCCGGAGGAGAATCTGGATCTGTTCATGCGAATGAATGCCGGTGAGTTTCCCGACGGCGCGCGCGTGCTGCGTGCGAAAATAGATATGGCGAGCGATAATATGCATTTCCGTGATCCGGTGATGTATCGCATCATAACGAAGTATCCCCATCACCGCACAGGAACTCAGTGGAAGGTGTATCCCATGTATGATTTCGCCCATGGCCAGAGTGACTTTTTCGAGGGTGTGACGCATTCGATCTGCACATTGGAGTTTGTGCCGCACCGTCCGCTGTATGAGTATTTTGCCAAGGAACTGGCAGGGGAGGGCGACTATTGCCCTCGACAGATTGAATTCAATCGTCTGAACCTTACATATACCGTGATGTCGAAACGCAAGCTGCTGCAATTGGTGCAGGAGGGACATGTGGCCGGATGGGATGATCCGCGAATGCCGACCATAAGCGGTATGCGTCGCAGGGGTTATACGCCCGAATCCATCAGAAATTTCATTGACACGATCGGTTATACGAAATATGAGGCGCTCAACAGTGTCTCGCTGCTGGAGCATGCCGTGCGCAATGATCTGAACCGTGTGGCGACACGCGTGATGGCTGTGGTCAATCCGGTGAAACTTGTGATCACAAACTATCCGGAGGACAAGGTTGAGCAGGTGTGCATGGAAAATAATCCGGAGGATCCGGAAAGCGGTGTGCACCAGATGCCTTTCAGCCGTGAGATATACATTGAGCGCGATGACTTTATGGAGAATCCTCCCAAGAAGTTTTTCCGTCTCGCACCCGGTGGAGAAGTGCGGCTTAAAGGCGCATATATCATCAAGTGTGAGGACACGGTGAAAGATGCCGACGGCAATATCATAGAGATAAGGTGTACATACGACCCTGATACTCTGAGCGGCATGCCCGGATCCATGCGCAAAGTGAAAGGAACGCTCCATTGGGTGAGCGCACAGCATGCGGTAGATGCAACGGTGAGGATGTATGACCGTCTGTTTAATGTGGAAAATCCTGCGGCTGAGACCGAGCGTGATTTCCGAGAGTTGCTTAATCCGGATTCCATGAAGGTGGTGGAAGGTGTGAAGATTGAACCGTATCTGGCTGAAATGGCAAAAGAAGGCGCCAAATTCCAGTTCCAGCGTGTGGGCTATTTCACTCCCGACAAGGATTCGACCGACGGCAATCTGATATTCAACCGCACTATAGCACTGAAAGATACCTGGGAAAAAATCAATAAATGAGTATCGAAAAGCCCAAAGACGAGAGACGCGAACTGTATGACAAATTCCGTGCCGGACTGAAGGGTGGGGATGAGACGTCGTCGTTTTATGACGAGGATGATCTGATCGATATTTATGATCAGGCCGCTGATCTTGAGGATGAATACGTCAAGATAGAGGTGTTGTTGGCAGGCAGCCGGCTGTATCCCGACAGCGAGGCTCTGGCGGCACGTAAGGGGTATCTGTTTTTTGCATACGATCTGCAGGACGGAGTGACCGATACGATACGGAGACGCAGCACCGGCTCACTGTTGTGGAAAGTGCTGGAAATGAGAGCTGCGGAAGCCAAATCGTCAGATGAGACGGTGGCGCGTCTGCGGGAATTGCTTGAAGCTGAGAATGATCTGGATGACGAGACGGTGATTCAGGTTGTGGATCTGGCCTCGGCGGCCGGTGCATATGAGTGGCTTAAGGAAAACGAAAGTTTCCTGCGGACTAAAACCACTTATCTCCCCACGTTGCTGTATGAGCTTCATGTGGTGGCGATAATCAACGATGACCGTCCGTTTGCCATAGCCAAACTGGAAGAACTGACGGAAATAGATCCGTTTACAGCTGACTATTGGGCAATACTGGCAGAGGAGCAACTGAATTCCGATAATATAGACGCGGCAATTTCCGCAGCCGACTATGCGCTGGCGATCAGTTCGGATCATCCTGGGGCGATCATTGCCAAAGCCCGGGCATTGACTCGTACGGAATCCCGTCCGCAGGAGGTGATAGACCTGATAGAGCCGGTCATTGATGATAAACTGTCGGATCCGTCAGTAGCCGAGATGTATGTGGCCGCTCTGATTCATGTGGGCCGGCAGGATACGGCAGAGAAATTTCTGACAGAGTTTAATGATCGCAATCCATGGGACAGGAGTGCCGTGAATCTGCTGCTTCTGCTTGAGCATCCAGAAATAAGTGTGCTGCTTGACAGATATTATAGTTATGATACTGAGCATTCGGAGAGTGAATGGACCGAATGGGCTTTGACACATTATAATTCAGGTGGTTACAAACAGGCTGCAATGATATTGGGCTGCCTGTATAGGCAGCAGGGACTGTCGATCGAGAACGAGATCTTGTACTATAGCACATTGTATGCGGCGGAGTTCTATACGGCGCTGGCTGCTATGCTGGATGACATGATCGAGAATCATCTGGAAAGGCTGACTCCGGAGTTGGTGATGGCGGGTATTCTAAGTGTGTTCAGGACCAAGGGAAAAACCGCGGCAAGGCATGCTCTGGAACGGGTTATGAAAATACATCCGCTTGAACAGACATCGCGGTGGGGAATTGACAATACACTGAAAGCGATTGGTTATTCGTCGATGTTTGGAATGCTGACAAAAATATTGGAAACGTCGGACAGAGTGAATATTGACGATATAGATCCGTTTATAGCACCTAAACCTATAAGACATTAATAGCGTAATACAATGCGTAACGCGACGCGACTGCAACATCGTGCGTTACGCTTCTGTTTTTTTTATGACAGAGCCAGTATTCAGCAGTCGATGAAGTTGAATTACTATAATTTTGGATAGCATGAAAAAGGTTGTATTGTATATTGCAATGAGTCTTGACGGATATATTGCAGATTGCAAACAATCCGTGATATGATTACATATAATCATATATTATATAATAAGGTGTTGTTTTGAAAAATAACAAAACAACACCTTGACTTTTTTATTAGTTGGAATCAGAGGTTTTCGCGCAGTTTTGATACAAGGTCGTCGGCATGATGCAGACCAGATGCGCGCCATACGGGTTCGCCGTTCTTGAATATAATGAGAGTGGGGACGGATTTGATGGTATATTTGGCAGCAAGGGCTTTATTCTGGTCAACATCAATTTTAAGCACATCAGCTTCGTCACCGACAGTTGATTTGACTTTGTCCAGAATAGGGCTTTGCATTCTGCACGGACCACACCAAGTGGCAAAAAAATCCACTAACACAGGCTTGGAACCATTGATAAGTTTATTGAATTCTTCCATAATTTCTTATTGTTTGTTTACGGGTTCTTGAAAATAAGTGATTTTCTGTCAGAATAACGCTTAGGTCAAGAAAAGAGTTTATGAAATCCCATAATCTAAAGTTATGCAGAGTAAAGGTCGGTTCGAAAATGTAGATTGGGTTGCAGACTGGGTGGTTGGCTGATGGTGGTGTGTGGCATAGCAGTACTTGAAGAATGTCTGTATAGTCTCTTAAATAGGGTTTAAGAAGCGGAGTGACGTACGCAAGTTAACATAATGCCCATTATGGGCAAATGGGGTCACGGGAGGGTGATGCCGGTTTCTGTCAGTATTATCTTTTTTGATTTGTAGAGATAGCCGAGCGCTTTTTTGAAATCTTTTTTGCTGCATGCGAATGTTTTGGCAATCTCTTCTGGCGACGATTTGTCGCAGAATCCGGAGTGTCCACCGTTTTTATGCAGCAGATCTATTATTTTGTCGGCTATCTGGTGTGCGCGCTCTCCGTTGGTGTCTTTGAGCGTGAGATCTATTTTTCCATCTTCACGGATTTTTTTGACGAATGCCCTGACTGTGGATCCGATTTCCGGATGGTCTATGAGTTCATCGGTATATATCATTCCGGAAAACAGATTGTCGACGATCGCTTTATAGCCGATATCGGTGCGTTGATATACCAATGCCTGCACGCAGTCGCGGAGATTGTATTCCGGATATGTATTGCCAAGGAATTTTTCAATTTTAGAGGATGCGACTATGCGTTTGGTGCTGTAGTCGAGATAAGCATAGACAAGGTATATGTTGTCGCGGACCATTTTTTCGCGTTGCTCGTTGAACGGACACAGCAGGTCTTTGGGGAGTCCCCAGTCCATAAAGGCTCCTACACGCGGGTGTATGTCGGCCACACGCAGGAATCCGAACTGTCCAACCTGGATGTATGGGTGTTCGGTCGTTGCAATCAGTCTGTCTTCAGAGTCGGTATAGACAAACACGTCTATTTCCGACCCAATTTCAGGTACATCCGGAAGATAGCGCGACGGGATAAGAATTTCCACGCCATTGCCACCGTCGAGGTATGCTCCAAAATCAGTGAGACGATTGATTTTCAGTTTGTTGTATTGTCCTATTTTGATCATTTTGAGGTCTTGAATTTTGCGAAATAGTGGTCGAGAACATCACGGGCAGCAGTAAATGAGCTTTGCTTGTTGGCCAGCACGGCAGCTTCGCGGTCTGCGAGAAGTTGTTCTATTTCAGGATTGTAGTAAAAGTGCCGGCGGAGTTGTTCGTCAATGGTTTCTTTCATCCAGTAACGCGCCTGCTGACGACGGCGTTCATGGAAATAGCCGTTGTCGGTAACGAATTTGAAGTATCTGTCGACCATGTCCCACACTTCTGCTATGCCGATTTCATAGTAGCCTGAGTATGTGAGCACTTCTGGGGTCCATCCTGACATTGTGGGTGGAAACAGGTGTAACGCGCTGCGGAACTGGGCCTGAGCCAACTGTGCGCGGTGAATATTGTCGCCATCGGCTTTGTTGATCACGATTCCGTCGGCCATTTCCATAATGCCTCGTTTGATTCCCTGCAGTTCGTCGCCAGTGCCGGCAAGCTGGATAAGCAGGAAAAAGTCGACCATGGAGTGGACCGCAGTCTCGCTTTGCCCTACCCCGACTGTTTCTATGAATATGTTGTTGTAGCCGGCGGCTTCACACAGCACTACGGTTTCACGGGTCTTGCGCGCCACACCTCCGAGTGATCCGGCCGAAGGACTCGGGCGGATGAAAGCGCCGGGATGGGTGGAGAGTTTTTCCATGCGTGTCTTGTCGCCGAGGATACTGCCTTTAGTGCGTTCGCTGGAGGGGTCTATGGCAAGCACGGCCAGTTTGCCGCCCTGTTTCAGTACATGAAGTCCAAACACGTCGATCGATGTGCTTTTACCCGCACCGGGGACTCCGGTTATGCCGATGCGGCGTGATTGGCCGGAATAAGGGAGACATTTTTCTATGACTTCCTGAGCGACAGACTGGTGTGAGGGATTGAAGCTCTCGACCAGGGTGACCGCGCGGGAAAGAGTGGTCACGTCGCCTTTGAGGATGCCTTCGACCAGTTCGGAGACCGTGGGCATGGGTTTGCGGCGCACGCGGTTGTGAAGGTATGGGTTGACCATGGGCGGCTGAGCCACGCCGGAGTTGACGGTCAGACCTTTGTAGTCGTTATTGTTTTCAGGATGCTGCATTATGGATAACGTTGGCGTGATTGGGGAGATGTTAGTCGCGCATGAGTTCTGCCGTCACTCTTATCACAGTGAGAGGGTTGGCAGGGTCATTGGCGGTTATGCTTATGCGGGAGTTGATGATTTCGGTTCCGGTTTTCAATGGGTCGAAGATCAGTTTGAGTCTCGCGCTTTTTCCTTTCTTTATTTTATCGGATGAGAGTTCTATTTTGGTAATCGCAGGGTCTACAGCCTGAATGCGGCGGATGATCAGAGGAAGTTTTCCTTTGTTGGTGATGTTGAAGGAGACGCTGACCGGTTTGTCTGCGGAGATCGTTCCAAGATCTATTTTTTGCGTGTCAAGTGATATTTCCGGCGCGTTCATGCGTTGTCCGGGTGTGAGCTGGCTGAAGTCTTCGGAGACTATGGTAAACATGGACAGGCCGACCGTGTCTGCGTCGGTATCGGGAATGAGCGAGAAATCGGCTGTGGTGATCCCCCACTCCGTCATGCGGTTTGAGTCGAGCGTAAAGGCCAGCGACACCTGCTCGCCAGGCGGAACGGTTTCGGGCGCCACTATCACTTTCAGATAGTCGGGAAGTCCCGTGACAGAAGGCCTGACAGGTTTTTCGGTGAGATTATATCCCTGGAGATAGACAGTCTTGATTTTGCCTTTCGGGACTTCACTGAATCCCACGACAGTGTCGCGCAGTTGCAATGGACCGGCACTTATGGGGAATCGCGAGCGGATGGTGTGTGACGCTCCGATCACTGTGCCGCTGATGGTCAGCACCTGTTGCTTTGAAGGATTGTCAGAGGTGTTGACATAGATTTTTTTAGAGAATCGTCCGGGGCGTCCGGATGCGAGGTAGCTTACAGAGAGTATGGCAGTGTCGCCCGGGGCTATCGCACCTTCGGTGAATTTGGGCACCGTGCATCCGCAGTTGGCCCGTGCGTTGAGGATTGTTAGAGGTTCGTCGCCGATGTTGACCAAACGAAATTCGGCATCGACAGATCCGAGGTTTTCTGAAAACGCGCCGAAATCATGTGACAGCGTGAGCCATGACGCCACGGGTTGCGCTGACGCAGCAGACACTGATGCCAATATGGCCGCAGGGACTATTATTGATCTGAGTTTCATAAATCAATCGGCTGATGGAATGACCAGACCTTTCAGTGTGAGCAGCACTTTGCGGTCTTTGCCTTTTATGTTTGTACGCACGGTGGCCCGTTTGTCGAATTCGCCTTTGATTCCGCGGGTGGTCAGTCTGATTTTTATTTCCGAAGAGTCACCTGGAGCTATCGGTTTCGGGTCAAATTCCGGTTTTGTGCATCCGCATGACGCAGAGACCGTGACGATGACCAGAGGAGCGTCGCCGGTGTTGGTGAACCGGAAAGTGTGTTCAAGCGTCTGTTCCGACGATTTTATGTTGCCGAAATCATGTACGGTCTCTTCAAATCTGACTGCCGGCGTTTTTTTGTCGGCGGCGTATGAAACTGCTGCACCGGAAACGGCAACAAGAATCAATATGACGATGTGAAATATGCGTGTCATTTCTGATTGGAAAGGAGTGAGTTGTATTCTTGGGGAGAGTTGATGATCCTGAGGGCTTCCTTATATATTGGATTGATCGGGTTCACGATTCTCGAATAGGTGGACGGAGTGAACAGGTCGCGGCCAATGAGTCCTTTAATGACAAGTTTGAGGAAAGGAGCGCATTCGGTTATCTGGGCTGAGTCGGGTTCAACACCCAGAGATTGAGCCAGACTGCTAAAATCAGTCATCATTGAGTCGGAGACGTCGAATCTGTCAATGAACTCGTTTTCCTGAGGATATTGGCGTTGGAGTTCCTTTCGGTGGTTTTCCACATATTTCACGACATATTGATTGATGACGTTTTTTGCTCTTACCTCGCGGTAGTATTTATTGACGCCGGTGGTGTCGATTGGCACGAATACATCGGGCATGATTCCACCGCCGCCATAGACCGGACGGCCTTTGAGTGTGGTGTATTTCAGCGATTCGTCAAGACGGATCGAATCGGCCGATGAGAATTCGCCGTGTTTGTAGCGATCCATAATGTCATTGCCGTATGATCCGGTGTCGCCTTTGACGTATGGCTTCTGGATGCTGCGGCCGGAGGGGGTGTAGTAGTGGGCGGTGGTGAGCCGGATCATGGATCCGTCGGGAAACGGGAACGGCCGCTGCACAAGACCTTTGCCGAATGTGCGCCGTCCGATCACCAGTCCGCGGTCATTGTCCTGCAAAGCTCCGGACAGGATCTCGGATGCCGATGCGGAGTATTCGTTGGCCAGAACGACGATTCTGGGAGTCAGGGCCGGTTTGCGGCTGTCGGCAAAGAAGAACTGGGGTTCCTGACGGAGCCCTTCCGTATATACGATGGTAGAGCCTGAGGGCAGAAAGTGCTTGGCTATGTCGACGGATGCCGACAGATAGCCGCCGCCATTGTCCTGCAGATCTATTATAAGGTTTTTCATGCCTTTGTCGAGCAGATCATTGTATGCATCAATGAATTCCTGAGGTGTTTCCGCTCCGAATGAGGAGATGCGTATGTAGCCTGTGGTCGGATCGGCCATGTATTTAGCATCGACGGTGTGGACGGGAATGTCATCGCGTATGACGCGAAATGACAGGGTGTCGGGTTCGGAGCGTCGTACAACCTTGAGATTGGCCACGGAGCCTTTTGGGCCGCGAAGTCGCTTCATGACAGCCGACTGGGGCATTTTCACTCCGGCAATAGCAGTATCGTTTGACGCCACGATGCGGTCGCCCGGCAGAATGCCCACTTTTTCGCATGGTCCTCCTGCCACGGGCTGGATGACATAGACGGTGTCCTGCAGCATCTGGAACTGTACGCCGATGCCGGAAAAATTGCCATTGAGCGGTTCGGTGAGAGCACGCGTTTCTTCGGCTGTGGTATATGTGGAGTGAGGGTCAAGCGTTTTGAGCATGGCAACGATAGCTTCCTGCACGATAGTGTCGGCATTGACTGAATCGACATAGAAGTTTTCGATGATGGCTTCTGCAATCTGAAGTTTGCGTGCCGGCTCGAACTGCTGCTGGGCCGACGATGGGGATGATGCCGCGGCAAGTGTCAGCATGGCGGCCGCGGCCGGGAGTATCTTTTTCATATGAAGCTTAAGCTCTTTGATTCCGGTTAGTGAATGTGGGGTAAGAATTGCTCGGCGGAGTGTCCGTGGCGCATCAGGTCCCGGACCAATGACGAGCTGACGAACGCATATTCGGGGAGCGTGTATAGTAGAACGGTTTCGAGACCGGAAATGTTGCGGTTGGCGTCGGCAAGTGTGCGTTCGTATTCAAAATCGACAGACGAGCGTACTCCTCGCAGCAGATGGGTGCATCCTGTGTGTCTGGCAGTATCGGCCGTCAGCCCGGAATAGCTGATCACCCCTACCCTTGCATTGTCTTTGTAGACGGAGCGTATGTGGTCAAGCCGTTTTTCCAATGGCCAGAAGGCGTTTTTATCGGCATTTTCACCGATGGCTATGATGACACGGTCGAAAATCCGCAATGCCCGGTCAACAACGGACCAATGGCCTATGGTAAACGGGTCGAACGATCCGGCATAAAGGGCTTGAGTGTTCATAATATTTCGGAATCGTCTTCAACAACCAGATTTTCGAGAATAAACTGCTGACGGTCCGGCGTATTTTTTCCCATGTAGAATTCCAAGAGTCCGGCAACGCCGTCTTCTTTGCGTAAGGAGACGCGGTCGAGACGGATGTCCGCACCGATGAATCCTCGGAATTCGTCGGGGGAGATTTCTCCAAGGCCTTTGAATCGAGTGATTTCAGCGTTTGCGCCAAGTTTTTCAATCGCAGCAATGCGCTCATCGTCGGAATAGCAGTAGTAGACCTCTTCGGCGTCGGATGCCTTGCGGCCGCGTTTGGTCGTTTTTTTGTTGCGGACTCTGAACAGTGGTGTCTGCAATACATACACGTGACCTTTTTTGATCAGATCAGGGAAAAACTGAAGGAAGAATGTGAGCAGCAGCAGTCGTATGTGCATGCCGTCGACATCGGCGTCAGTGGCGATGATGACCTGATTGTAGCGCAGGGAATCAATGCCGTCTTCGATATTCAGCGCGGCCTGTAGGAGGTTGAACTCTTCGTTCTCATAGACCACTTTCTGTGTGAGACCGTAGGTGTTGAGCGGTTTGCCGCGCAGGGAGAATACAGCCTGAGTGTGCACGTCGCGTATCTTGGTGATGGATCCAGCCGCAGAGTCACCCTCTGTAATGAAGATCGATGTGGCCTGTTTGAGACGGTCGTCGCCTTTGGCATCATTGAAATGGATCTGACAGTCGCGGAGTTTGGGATTGTGGAGGTTGACTTTCTTGGCTCTCTCACGGGCCGCTTTTGTCACTCCGGCCATGGCTTTGCGGTCGCGTTCGCTTGTCTGCACCTTGGCCAGCATGATTTCCGCAGTGTCTTTGTTGCGGTGCAGGTAGTTGTCGAGCTCGCGTTTTATGAAGTCACCGATGAATTTAGCCACGGTGGGGCCGTCGGGACCCATGTCGCGCGAGCCGAGTTTGGTTTTTGTCTGTGACTCGAATACCGGCTCTTCGACTTTGACCGATACGGCGGCGACCATGCCGTTGCGTATGTCAGAATATTCGAAATTGCGTCCGAAGAATTCCTTGATGGTGCGTGATGATGCTTCGCGGAATGCCGACAAGTGGGTGCCGCCCTGAGTGGTGTGCTGGCCGTTGACAAATGAATAGTATTCGTCGCCGTATTGTTCGGCGTGTGTGATAACCACCTCTATATCTTCTCCTTTCAGATGGATCAGAGGATAGAGCGGCTCTTTGGTCATGTTTTCCTTGAGCAGGTCGGCAAGTCCGTTGCGTGATATGAAGCGTTTGCCGTTGAAGATTACAGCCAGTCCGGTGTTGAGGAACGTGTAGTTTTTCAGCAACGGCACAATGAATTCATCGCGGTAACGATAATCGCGGAAAATCGTGGCGTCGGGGACGAACTCGACCAGCGTGCCGTTGGGTTCGTCAGTGTCAACGATTGTACAGTCGTCGACAACCTCACCTTTGCAATATACTATCTGTTTGGCTTGCCCGTCGCGCACGCTGCGGATGGTGAACGTCTGGCTCAGGGCATTGACAGCCTTTATGCCCACGCCGTTCAGACCAACCGATTTCTTAAAAGCCTTGGAGTCATATTTGGCACCGGTGTTCATTTTGCTTGACACGTCCATGACTTTGTCCAGAGGTATGCCGCGGCCAAAATCACGTATGCTCACAGAGTGCTCCGAGACATCGACAAGCACTTGTTTGCCAAATCCCATCATGTATTCATCAATGGCATTGTCCATCACTTCTTTAAGAAGCACGTAAATGCCATCGTCGGAGGTTGTGCCGTCGCCAAGTTTGCCTATGTACATGCCCGGGCGTCGACGAATGTGCTCTTTCCAGTCAAGAGTCACAATGTCATCGCCGGTATAATTGGATTCCGTAGAGGAGACTGTCAGATCAAGTTCTTCATCTTCTGCCATAATGCCGCAAAGTTAACAAAAATCGGGGAAATCTGCAACCGGTTGCCGTCGGTGTCATTTTTGTGATAATTAAATAAATTTTTCAGTAATTGCGTTGAATATTCAGAAAAGTTGCGTAAATTTGCGGGGTGATAACGACACCTTTGGAACAATTTATTAAAACCTCATAATTAAATTCTTACATAATGAAAATCGACAACTATAACTTCGCAGGCAAAAAAGCCATTGTACGCGTTGACTTCAATGTGCCTTTGGATGAAAACGGCCATGTGACCGATGACACCCGTATTCGCGGCGCGCTCCCTACCCTCAAAAAAATCCTTGCCGACGGCGGCAGCCTTATCATCATGTCGCACATGGGCAAACCCAAAGGCAAAGTCAATCCTAAATTCTCGCTGTCGCAGATCAAGGAAGACGTGGCCAAGGCTCTGGGCACAGATGTGATTTTTGCCGATGACTGCGCGAAAGCAGCCGACAAAGCCGCAGCATTGAAACCCGGCGAAGTGCTCCTGCTCGAAAACCTCCGTTTCTATCCCGAAGAAGAAGGCAAGCCCGTGGGAATCGACAAAGAGGACCCTGCATACGATGAAGCAAAGAAAGCGATGAAAGTCGCTCAGAAGGAATTTGCCAAGACTCTGGCAAGCTATGCTGACGTTTATGTGAACGATGCTTTCGGCACAGCACACCGTAAACATGCTTCTACTGCCGTGATCGCCGATTACTTCAAACCCGAGGATAAAATGCTCGGCTATCTGATGGAGAAGGAGGTTCAGGCTGTTGACAATATTCTTTCCGATATCAAGCGTCCGTTTACCGCTATTATGGGCGGCTCGAAGGTGTCTACCAAGATCGGCATCATTGAGAATCTGATGGACAAGGTGGACAACCTGATCCTTTGTGGCGGCATGACCTATACATTCGCAAAAGCCATGGGCGGAAACATCGGCGAGAGTATCTGTGAGTCCGACAAGCTGGATCTGGCTCTGGACATCATGCAGAAAGCCAAGGACAAGGGCGTGAATCTGGTGCTCGGCACAGACTGTGTGGCCGGCGACGCTTTCAGCAACGACGCACATACTCAGATCTGCTCCGTCAAGGAAATTCCCGCAGGATGGGAAGGCATGGATGCCGGTCCCGAATCATGCAAGGCGTTCACAGCCGCTATTCTTCCTGCCAAGACCATACTCTGGAACGGTCCGGCCGGTGTGTTTGAATTCGACAATTTCACCGGTGGTTCGCGCGCAATCGCAGACGCTATTGTGAAAGCTACTAAAGACGGCGCCTTCTCTCTGGTTGGCGGCGGTGACTCTGTGGCTTGCGTCAACAAGTTCGGTCTGGCTGACGAGGTCAGCTATGTGTCTACCGGCGGCGGCGCACTGCTCGAGGCTATCGAAGGCAAGATTCTTCCCGGCATTGCAGCTGTGAAAGAATAATAACAACATACTCCTGACAAATAAATGAGACGCGACTGACCTCAGAAGGTCGCGTCTCATTTCATAAATACCAGTCGTAATGTCATATCAGAAAGTGATTTTAATAGGCAATGTGGGACGCGATCCGGCCATACGATATGTGGAAAAGCGCCCGATGGCCGCATTTTCGCTGGCCACGACCGAAACATTCATACCGTCCGGCGCCACCGAACCTGTGAAACGTACGGAATGGCACAACATAGTCATGTGGGACGCCAATGCCGACTTTGCGGAAAAATATATACGCAAAGGCTCACGACTGTTTATTGAAGGACGTCTGCGTACGCGTATGTGGGAAGACCGTGCAGCTATAAAACATTCTGTTACGGAAATTCTGGTAGATCGCTTTGAACTCCTTTCCCGAGAATTATAAACAACAATAACCAAATATCATTTAATAGATTATATAAATATGAAAGTTTACACACGTACCGGCGACGCCGGCACCACGTCCTTGGTGGGCGGCGTCAGAGTTCCGAAAGACAGCGCACGTATCGAGGCCTATGGCACCGTCGATGAACTTAACTCATATATAGGAGTGCTTACGGCATATCCCAAATGTCCGCCTGAGGAGCGCGCCCTGCTGATCTTCGTGCAGAATAAGCTTTTCAATATAGGTGCATATCTGGCCACTCCCGGCGAGAATGCCGAGACTCCTGTGAGCTTCTCTGATGTGGAACGTCTTGAAAAATCTATTGACGAGATGGAACGTATGACGCCGCCTGTGGACCAGTTTATCCTGCCCGGCGGATGCACACTGTCGGCACAGGCCCATGTGGCCCGTACTGTGGCCCGCAGAGCAGAACGCCGCATCACCGCATTTATATCCGCAGAAAAGGCATCCGTATCGCCCGTAGTCATGTCGTTCATCAACCGCCTGAGCGACTGGTTCTATGTGTTTGCACGCTATAATAACGTTATTTCAGACGCTCAAGAGACTTTTTGGAATAAAAATTGCTAAAACTTACGGTTAATTCAAATAGTTTCACTACTTTTGCAGGCTTTTCGAGTAAAACATTTAAAAACGACACATATTCAACACTATGTATTGGACTCTTGAACTGGCATCGAAACTTGAAGATGCACCTTGGCCTGCAACCAAAGACGAATTGATAGATTACGCCATGCGTTCCGGTGCGCCGCTTGAAGTAATCGAAAACCTTCAGGAAATGGAGGACGAAGGTGAAACATACGAATGTATCGAGGACATCTGGCCTGACTACCCCTCAAAAGAGGACTTTTTCTTCAACGAGGAAGAGTATTAAGCTGGATTTCAATGTAATTATTTAATAGCCAATGGTCAAACAAATATATTTGTTTGACCATTGGTGTTTTATAATCTCAAACAGGTGTTGCTTGGGAGTATTTCATAAACCGAAATTTATAATTTCAAAAACATCTCTCTATTATGATATAGGACGTGATGGTGTAAAAACGTTTATACCAGAAGATTTGTGACAAGTGTTTGCTAATTCAAATATGATGTATTCAAACACTGATGTAGCATATTCACATTGACTGTTTTGATGTTTTCACTTAAGAAATAACAAATTAAAAAAGTTTTCATAAATTTGCAATAGGAGACTATGTGCTAAGTATTTATCATTAGCTTTATTTTATATTTCTGCGTTAACAAAGTCGGTGTACAATTTTAATTAATTCTTTTTGCCATGAAGAAAGTGAAAATGTTTTTTGTCTGTCTGTTTGCTTGTTTGTCGGTGTTTGCTCAAAAATCAGAAACGGTTGTGTCTGATGTTACCACAAGTCAGGGCACATCTCCAGAGTATATTGAACCTTTCGGCCAGAGGATGTGTTACTTAAAATCGATGTGCAGGAGAATACATATAAAAAAATGCATGAGTCTAATCTTTTGTTCCGAAATTATTGTATTGAGATTAAAGTAGCATCTGAGCATATAACCAGAAGTGATATTTCACAGTCATCATTAGCGGATGATTTTGATAATTTGATCTATAAGCCATTATTTCTGACTCATGAATCAGGAAAACTGTATGCGTTGCTTTCTGATACCAACATCAATGAATTTATATTCAATGGCTTATTATCAATATTTTGTGAGCATATAGGTAAGTTGAAAATCCGAGACGTATTCGCATTGATTAAAAATAAAGAAACAAATGAACCTAAGTTATTTGAAGATGATGTATTTAATAACCTGGATGCAAAGGGAGCATTTGAGCGTTCGCTGAATAGGCTGCTGGAAGAAACAGATAGATGTTTCTATAAGGGTTTTCATATATATGGCAGAACACTTGTCATCGACAAAGAAACATTGTGGACTAATCTTATCTCTATGAGATCAGCGATAGTCACAAATGATGCTATTAATGCGTGGTTTAATTTTCCGGCTTTTATTGATATCCAGATGAAAGATATGAAAGACAATGATGATTTTATAAATAACAATGGAAAAGATCGAGTGCTTTCAATGCTGAAACCATATATAGATGTAATTAACGGTTATAAATCACAGATACATAATAAAGTAGTCATAGATGTCAAACGTCTTCTGATTATGATTATCCGTTTGGATATTGCTATAGAGAGCCAGAAAGCGATCGGCATGGTGAAGCCTGCATCTGCTGACGAGAGATTATAGGCGGGATAAATGAGAAAATCGGCATATGCCCTCTACTCTATTGTTTATATGTCAGCGGACATAGCGGATGTATTCGCCATAGCCTTCTTTTTTCATTTCGGACAATGGGATGAATCTTAATGAAGCGGAATTGATGCAGTAGCGGAGTCCGCCCTTATCACGCGGGCCGTCGTGAAATACATGGCCCAGATGAGAGTTGCCATTGGCCGAGCGGATTTCGATACGGTCCATTCCATGACTGAGATCGCGTCGTTCAGTTATAATATCGTTCTGTATCGGCTGTGTGAAACTGGGCCAACCGCAGCCGGAATCAAATTTGTCGGATGAAGAGAACAGAGGTTCTCCGGTAATGACATCCACATAAATGCCTTCGCGGTGTTCGTCCCAATACTCATTGTCAAATGGGGGTTCGGTGTCATTTTCCTGAGTGACTGCATATTGTATAGGCGTCAGTATGTGGCGCAAAGTGTCGTTATCTGACGTCCCTTTGTTATTGGCATTGCGGGCAATGTCAAATATCTCGGGATCAATATGGCAATATCCTCCGGGATTTTTTTCGAGATACTCCTGATGATAGTCTTCCGCCTTATAGAAACTGGACAATGGACCTATTTCTACAGCAAACCGATGGCCATAGCGTTTCTGATACGGTGTGACGGCTTTGTCGATTGCCGCGGCTTGATGGTTGTCGGTATAATATATTCCTGAGCGATATTGTGTGCCCTCATCGTTCCCTTGTCGGTTTACAGACGTAGGATCGATGGTCAGCATATAAAGCTCGATCAATTTATCGAGGGTTATTTGTTCCGGATCATATGTTACTTTGACGGTTTCGGCAGCATTTGTCGCACCTGTGCATACTGTACGATAATCAGGATTCGAAACTGTGGGATTGGCATATCCGACTTCAGTGTGAACCACGCCGGGTACAAGACTGAAAAAATGTTCTGTGCCCCAGAAGCAACCACCGGCAAAATAGATTTCTTTGTTGTCTGTCATAGAGTTTGAGTCCGTATAGTTTGACACAGAGGATGGATGTTTGGTGCATGACGACCTGTCGATTGTCAGAAACAGTAAACCGACAATAGTGACAATAGGTCTTTTCATATATTTCAACATCAGTGTCATGTAATGATTATAACATATATCAAAGGGCAGATGTTGTACTAAAAACTATATTTTGAGTGAGATATTAAGGCGTTTAGATAATTTGTCGTATTTTTGCGAATGACAAGGCTATAAAAATCAGACAAATGACAGTGGAAATAGCCATACAAAATGCGATATTGAAGAATGTGGATGACAGGACGCTGCAAATATCGTTGCATTTTGGCATACTTCCTCATTTTATCATTGGAGTGGCTGTTAAAAAGGATTTTTTCGTAAATCCTGCAATATTCGCGACTATGGATCAAATGGCAGCAAACGATTCATATAGAACTTTGTGCCGTTTTAGGAGAAATGTGTTGCAAAACGGGTTGTCTGTCGACCAGACGAATTTTATGGATTTTTGCAGGCAGACAAACTACAGGCGTTATTATACCGTGGACCACCGGCAATACAGTGTACACATCCTGAATCCAGACTGAGATTATAAATGAGTTCAGCCACCTGGTATTTAAACCAGATGGCTGAATTCATTTAATAATCAGTCAATAGAAGGCTATTTTATGAGACGTTTGGCTGTTTTCGTGCTGCCGTCGTCATATTTGGTCGTGATAATCACGATTGAACCGGGAGCGGGATTACTGATTATGCGTCCTGCAAGATCAGTGACGGTTTCGCTGACTGCGATACGGTCTGCTCCGGAAACTGAATCAAGACCGGCAGGCTGGCGGCCGGAAGAATTGGAAATGCCATCGACTGTATAGGTTGATTCCACTTCTACTGTGGTCCATTCAGGAACGTCATGAAGATAGATGGTGTGGAGAGATCCGTTGACATAGAAATCATAGTAGTCTGTGAACTTATAGCTGATATCGGTCATCGGTTCTGTTAGTCCGTTATAGCTTCCGGGGGTGAACCGGTAAGGTTCTCCGTCAAAGAAAACCCGGTAGGTGATATGCTCGGGGTTGATGTAGTTGCCATCGGTGTCTGTAGACGGGATGGTTATATAGAGCATATCGTTAAGGCTGTCGTGCTCAACTGTCGGCATGGCCGGCACAGCAGGTTTGTCACCACCATAAGGGAATATGTTCACCTCTTGTATTCCGGAGTAGAAATTGGAAAGAGAGTAGCCGGCTTCGACGATATATGTATCTGCAGGCGACAATGTCAGTCTGTTCCCATCATCAGTGACATCAAAGGAATATTGCATGATCATGTTCAGTGTCGGATATCCGAATTCGTCAGGTTCACCCTCCACGGCTCCGATAAGCCGGATATAATATCGCGGATTGGATGTGAGGATGTAGCCGGAATTGATTGTAAGCACACCGTTTTTAATAGTGCCGGACACATAATCCTCAGGAGCCATTTCCGACAGTCCGGCTATATAGACAGTATCACCGTCACGGGCTACGGAAACAAAACGTGCATCACCAGTTGAAGTCATGAGCCATTGTTGTACGGGAATTTCTTCAGGAGGGATGACTTTATGTATATCGCCCACCGGTTCCATTGTATAATTAAAGAAGAACATGTAGATTCCGGCGTCGTCCATAGTCTCACCGTCTTCATACACTGCGACGTAGACATTGTCGTCGGTCTGAACGATACGGTTGTCTGAAATGGTGAAATGGAATTCGTCCAAAAAAGAGTTGACTTGTCCGGAGCCATCCACGGTCACAGCCTCAAAATAAAGTTTCTGATCGAATTTTTCGTTGACATACAGCACTTGACCTGTTTTGACAGTAATGTCATTGCCGTCAACCGTTCCTTTTATCCATGAATATTCTTCGTCGTCGCTATAGCGGTTATAGCCGGGATTGAGATCCCGGAACCATATTGTCTTGCCATCATCGCTCATTCGTATGGTCATTTTATAGCCGTCCTGATCTTCCTGACCGAAAATATCGCCATATTCAGTGACATTCATTATATATGGAATCTCCGTACCCTCCGGATTGTAAACGGGATCCTGATCCATGGGTATTCCGGCTATTTTTGCCGGGATCTTCGTCATTGGCGATGATGCCGATACCGCAGCCGGCAACAGCATTATGACCGCTAAAGCTGATAGTGATTTGATGTGCATTTTGCTTTAAATAAAATGTGATTTATGTTATTCGGGAGCAAAATTACTCAAAAAGTACGACAAAATGACAAATGACACATTGAAAGTATGCTCCAGTCGCTTCAGGGTGTTGTGATGTTTGATAGTATTTCGTCTATTATACGTGGGAAATGCTCCCGTTCCAGAGAGTGGACTTTTCGTTCCACATCCTCAGGGGTGTCGGTAGCGGCAACAGGTACGTTTGTCTGGAATATGATATTGCCTTCGTCGCAACGTTCGCTCACGAAGTGAACTGTTATGCCGGTTTCGGTTTCTCCGGCAGCCACCACAGCCGCATGAACATGATGGCCATACATTCCTTTGCCGCCATATTTTGGAAGAAGCGACGGATGAATGTTTATGATTTTTTCCTGATAACGTTCGATAATGAATACAGGCATCATCAGAAGAAATCCGGCAAGTACTATCATGTCGATTGCATGTCGGTCGAGTAGCGGCAGGATGGTATCTGGGTCGTTGAGTTCCGTTTTTGTCATAACGGCAGAGGGCACACCAAATCTGTCGGCCCGCTGCAATACCATGGCATCCGGACGGTTGCACACGATGAGTGCAACTTCTCCACCACAAGATCTCTCATTGTCGTTGAAATATCGGATGATATTTTCGGCATTAGTGCCGTTGCCTGATGCGAATATAGCTATACGTTTTTTATTGCCTTGCTTTTCCATACCATAAAGATAATATAAAAGAATATAAACGGATCAAGTTATACAGAGAAAAAGGGCCGAATTATTTCGGCCCTTTTTCTCTGTATACAGTAGTGCAATACATATTGATTTACGGCTTAATTTCGTAGGCTGGAATGTCTCTGAGGTGCAACCGGAAACAGAGGGCGGAATATGGCGGAATCTTACCCACGGAACTGGAACCGTATGCAGCCTCGTAGGGTATCAGCAGTTCCACCTCATCGCCGACGTGCATCTGCTCCATGGCTATGGGCCATCCGGATATCACTGAACTGAGAGTGACATTGACTGTGCTGTCTGGCAACACCGCATACGTGGAGTCAAAAGGTTCTCCGTTATAGAGTGTGCCTTTGTATTTGACGGCAACCTGCGATGTGAGCATCGGCGTCAGATTGTCTTTTGTCGTCTCCGGATCGTTGATCCACCGCATCAGCACATAGAGATTTTTGTTCCATGTGGGCACAACTTTTGTGTACTTTCCGCTGTGTTCCTGTTCGGCAAGCCAATTCTGATTTGTCTCACGCCATTCTTTATAGTCAGACCATTGGTCGTCGGAACTGCCGCATGACCAGACGGACACTGCACCGATCACACATAGGATCACGGATGGGAGGGATTTCAACGCTTTGTTCATCATCATATACCTATTTCCCTGCTGCGGAATCAGAATTTCACGGTAGGAGCTATATCGGCTCCTTCGGATGCCTGAAAATACGGCTTGACCTTAAATCCGAAAAATGAGGCAAAAATATTGGTGGGGAAACGGCGTATCAGAGTGTTGTAGGCCTGGGCAGCATGGTTGAAGTCCTTGCGCGCTACCTGAATACGGTTTTCAGTTCCGGCCAGCTCATCCTGAAAACGCATGAAGTTTTCATTGGCTTTAAGATCGGGATAGGCTTCTGTCACGGACAGCAGCGACTTCAAAGCGGCACTCAACTGATTCTGTGCCTGTGTGTAACGCTGAAGCGATGCTTCGTCAAGCGAATCGACACTGAGGTTTATTGTTCCAACCTTGGCACGGGCTTCAGTTACGTTCTGCAGAGTCTGTGACTCATGAGTAGCGTAACCTTTGACTGTTTCTACAAGATTCGGGATAAGATCGGCGCGGCGCTGATACTGGGTGTTGACATTGGCCCATGCCTGCTCCACGTTTTCCTGTTCGGTTACCATTGTGTTGTATTTGCTGCATCCGGTGCCACAGAGCAGAAGCAGCAATACGCCCACTACAAGTAATACTATGACTGATTTTTTCATGACAGTTTGCGTAATAAGGAGTTAATGCTTACACGATCGTGAATCAGGCGGTGAAGATCGGCGATGTTGACACGGGTCTGTTCCATTGAATCGCGTTCGCGCAGAGTAACGGTGTTGTCCTCCAAGGTCTGATGGTCAACCGTGATGCAGAAAGGAGTGCCTATGGCATCCTGACGGCGGTAGCGTTTTCCAATGGAGTCCTTTTCATCATAATGTGTGGCGAAGTCAAATTTCAAATCGCTGACGATCTCACGCGCTTTTTCGGGGAGTCCGTCTTTTTTCACCAAAGGCATCACCGCGCATTTGACGGGAGCCAAGGGGGCCGGCAGATGCAGCACCACACGCTTGTCGCCACCGTCAAGCTGCTGTTCTTCATAGCTTGAGCAGAGCACGGAGAGGAACATGCGGTCTACGCCGATCGAGGTCTCGATCACGTATGGAGTATAGCTTTCGTTGAGTTCTGGATCGAAATACTGTATCTTTTTGCCTGAGAATTTCTCATGCTGGCTCAGGTCGAAGTCGGTGCGAGAGTGTATGCCCTCTACCTCCTTGAAGCCGAACGGCATGCGGAATTCGATGTCGGTGGCCGCATTGGCATAGTGAGCCAGTTTTTCATGATCATGGTAGCGGTATTTGTCGTCGCCCATGCCCAGTGCCTTGTGCCAGCGCAGACGGGCTTCCTTCCACTGTCTGAACCATTCAAGCTCCGATCCGGGACGAACGAAGAACTGCATTTCCATCTGTTCGAACTCACGCATGCGGAAAATGAACTGACGGGCCACGATCTCATTGCGGAATGCCTTGCCGATCTGAGCGATGCCGAAAGGTATGCGCATGCGGCCGGTTTTCTGAACATTGAGGAAGTTGACAAATATGCCCTGGGCGGTTTCGGGACGCAGATATACATTCATGGCGCCTTCGGCTGTGGATCCCATCTCGGTGCGGAACATGAGATTGAACTGACGCACTTCGGTCCAGTTTTTAGTGCCTGACACCGGACATACAATCTGACGGTCCACGATGATCTGACGAAGTTCTTCGAGATTGTTGTCATTCATGGCCTGACTGAAGCGCTCATGAAGTTCCTCGCGCTCTTTGGCTATGTCGGCTATGCGTGGATTGGTCTGGCGGAACAGAGCCTCATCGAAACTGTCGCCGAAACGCTTACGGGCCTTGGCAACCTCTTTTTCTATCTTGTCGTCGAGTTTGGCTATGTCTTCCTCGATCAGGACGTCGGCGCGATAGCGCTTCTTGCTGTCGCGGTTGTCGATCAGAGGATCATTGAAGGCGTCCACATGTCCGGATGCCTTCCATATAGTGGGATGCATGAAAATCGCGGAATCAATACCTACGATATTCTCATGAAGAAGGGTCATGGCGTCCCACCAATACCTTTTGATATTATTTTTCAGCTCCACGCCGTTCTGACCATAGTCATAAACGGCCGACAGACCATCGTAAATTTCGCTTGACTGGAACACGAAACCGTATTCCTTGGCATGAGAAACAATCTTTTTAAAAACGTCGTCTTGTTGTGCCATATCGGTTTTATTAGTTAAACTTAGCCGCAAATTTAGCAAAAAATCCGGAAACTCTCATCTACTTGTCCCATTTTTATGAGGGATGGCGGATGATTGCAGAATTTTTTCGTTAATTTTTGTCATTAACAATAATAACGCTAACTTTGCACAAAGCAAATCGTGACAATAAACAATTATCCTTTAACATAAACCAATAATCTTTCAACAAACTACCATGTGGTTAATTAACTCATCCATAGGCAGGAAATTCGTCATGGCCTTGACCGGAATTTGCCTTGTCCTGTTCGTCACGTTTCACGTGTTGATGAATGCAGTTGCCATCGTGTGGCCCACAGCCTACAACCAGGTGTGTCTCTTTCTCGGAGCCAACTGGTATGCGCTTATCGCCTCGATGGGTCTCGGATTGCTTTTCGTGATCCACATCATCTACGCGCTGTGTCTCACCATTCAGAACCGCAAGGCTCGCGGTAACGATGCCTACAAGGTCAACAGCCGTCCGGCTTCTGTGGAATGGTCATCGCAAAACATGCTGGTGCTCGGTATCGTAGTCGTAGCATTCCTTGGCGTGCATCTGGTGCAGTTCTGGGCCAAGATGCAGGCTCAGGAAATCTGCGGCAACTGGTATGCTTATGAAAACACCATGATTCCCGCCGGCGCAGGTACCCTGTTCCTGCAGCTCGCGTTTGAGCAGTGGTGGACTCCTGTTGTCTACATCATCGGTTTTGTGGCTCTCTGGTTCCACATGAACCATGGTTTTTGGTCAATGTGGCAGAGCATCGGCTGGAACAATGCCACATGGCTGCCCCGTCTGAAAACCATTGCATGCTGGTGGACATCGGTCGTTGTGCTGCTGTTTATCCTTCAGGCTGTTGTGTTCACCCTCCGTGCCAACGAACAGTATTACCTGACCGACGGCAAGTTGCAGCTGCAGTATGAGGAAATGTATCGCGAGCACTATCAGGAAAAGAGCAAGGACCTGCAGATCGAATACATGCAGCTTCAGAAAAGCGGCGACAATGCCAAAATGATGGAACTGCAGCAGAAGGCACAGGCTCTCGGAGCTGAATACAGCACTTCCGTTGAAAACCTGATGAATCTGGCAGACTCACGCGCGGCACAGGCTTGCGAATCTGAAGTAATTCCCGCTACCGAACTGATTCCAGCAACCCCCGTGGAAGAGATCGCAGAGGAAGAAGAGATCGTAGCATGCAGCGCCGATACCTCAATTGTTAATGAATAACCCCGCTGATTCAACAAATATGGAACTCACAAAAACTACTGACGGCCTGGTAATGCCTGCCGCCGATTCAAAAATTCCCGAAGGTCCTATTGCTGAAAAGTGGACCAATTATAAGGCACATCAGAAGCTGGTCAATCCTGCCAACAAGCGCAAACTCGACATCATCGTGGTCGGCACAGGTCTGGCCGGCGCATCTGCCGCATCGTCGCTGGCAGAGATGGGCTTCAACGTGCTCAACTTCTGCATTCAGGACTCTCCCCGTCGCGCACACTCTATCGCAGCACAGGGCGGTATAAATGCAGCAAAGAATTATCAGAACGACGGTGACTCAGTGTATCGTCTTTTCTACGACACCGTGAAAGGCGGTGACTATCGCGCACGTGAAGCCAACGTGTATCGTCTGGCTGAAGTGTCGAACAATATCATCGACCAGTGTGTGGCCCAGGGTGTACCTTTTGCACGTGAATACGGCGGCCTGCTGGCCAACCGCTCTTTCGGCGGCGCACAGGTGTCGCGCACATTCTACGCCAAAGGACAGACTGGTCAGCAGCTTCTGCTCGGTGCATACTCGTCGCTCAACCGTCAGATCGAACTCGGCAAGGTAAAGAGCTTCAACCGCTACGAGATGCACGAAGTGGTAATGATCGACGGACGTGCACGCGGCATTATAGCCAAGAACCTTGTGACCGGCAAATTCGAACGTTTTGCCGCACATGCAGTGGTTATAGCCACCGGCGGATATGGCAACGCATACTTCCTCAGCACCAACGCTATGGCAAGCAACTGCTCTGCAGCAATGGCCTGCTACCGCAAAGGCGCATATTTCGCAAATCCGGCATTCGTGCAGATCCACCCCACCTGTATCCCCGTACATGGTGACAAGCAGTCGAAACTTACCCTTATGTCGGAGTCGCTCCGCAACGACGGCCGCATCTGGGTGCCCAAAGACATCGAACTGTCCAAAAAACTGCAGAAAGGCGAGATCAAAGGCTCCGACATCCCCGAAGAAAAGCGTGACTACTATCTGGAACGCCGCTATCCCGCATTCGGCAACCTCGTGCCCCGCGACGTGGCTTCACGTGCAGCCAAAGAGCGCTGCGACAAGGGCTTCGGCGTAAACAACACCGGACTTGCCGTGTTCCTCGATTTCTCCGACGCCATCAACCGTCTTGGCAAGGATGCTGTGGGCCAGCGCTACGGCAACCTCTTCGACATGTATGAAGAGATCACCGACGTTTCTCCCTACGACGAACCGATGATGATATATCCCGCCATCCACTACACCATGGGCGGCATCTGGGTAGACTATGAACTGCAGACATCTCTGAAGGGACTTTTCGCTATCGGCGAGTGCAACTTCTCGGATCACGGCGCAAACCGTCTGGGCGCGTCAGCTCTGATGCAGGGTCTTGCCGACGGATATTTCGTTCTCCCCTACACCATCCAGAACTATCTGAGCGACCAGATCTCCGTGCCCCGCTTCTCTACCGATCTTCCCGAATTCGCAGAAGCCGAAAAGCAGTGCGCGGCACGTCAGCAGCAGCTCCTGTCGATCCAGGGCAGCCGTTCCGTCGACTCCATCCACAAGGAACTCGGCCATATCATGTGGGATCTCGTGGGCATGGCCCGTACAAAAGAGAGCCTGACCGAAGCACTCAAGCGTCTCAAAGAACTGCGTAAGACATTTGAGACGGATCTTTATGTGCCCGGTTCTTCTGAAGGCTGGAACAATGAACTCGACAAGGCTTTCCGTCTGCGTGACTTCATAACCATGGGCGAACTCATGGCCTACGACGCACTCAACCGCAATGAGAGCTGCGGCGGCCACTTCCGCGAAGAATACCAGACGGAAGAAGGTGAAGCCAAGCGTGACGACGAGCACTATTTCTATGTGGCTTGCTGGGATTATGCCGGAAACGACAACACTGCCCCCACCCTCATCAAGGAACCCCTCCACTATGAGGCTATCAAGGTACAGACCCGCAACTACAAATCATAAACAATATCTTCACCTCCATTAAATTCAAAAAAGAAAAATGGCTAAAATGACTGTAACCCTGAGGATTTGGCGTCAAGCTAACCCCAAAGCCGAAGGACGATTTGAGAATTATCAGGTGGAGACAGACACCGATACCTCATTTCTCGAGACTCTTGATATACTGAACGAGCAGCTCGTAGAGCAGAAGCAGGAACCCGTGGCATTCGACAGCGACTGCCGCGAAGGCATCTGCGGCATGTGTTCGCTTTACATCAACGGACATCCCCACGGTCCCGCGACAGGCGCAACCACCTGCCAGCTCTATATGCGCAGATTCAAGGACGGCGAAACCATCACAGTGGAGCCTTGGCGCTCTGCCGCTTTCCCCGTGATCAAAGACCTGATCGTGGACCGCAATGCTTTCGATAAGATCCAGCAGGCCGGAGGCTATGTGTCGTTCAACTGCGGCGGCGCACAGGATGCCAACGATCTGCCTATTTCGAAAGAAGCCGCTGATATGGCCATGGATTCCGCTACATGTATAGGCTGCGGCGCTTGCGTGGCAGCATGTAAAAACGGCTCTGCCATGCTCTTTGTATCCGCCAAGGTCAGCCAGTTCGCACTGCTGCCCCAGGGTCAGGTGGAGCGTGTGCGCCGTGCCCGTAAAATGGTGGCCAAAATGGACGAACTCGGTTTCGGCAACTGCACCAACACCGGAGCATGTGCGGCTGAATGTCCCAAAAATATTTCGCTGAGCAATATCGCACGTCTCAACCGCGAATTTATCTCTGCCAAGTGCAAGGAATAAAACAACGGTGACATCAATACTGAAAAAGTTCCGGTCCATATGGCCGGAGCTTTTTTGTTTGTATCTACTTAAGTGTGGAAAGATCGTGAATAAGAATGTCGGTGAATTTACGTGCGCCAACATCGGACGAAAGATGATCAGCGTCGTAGAAATCATCGGCCGTGAAGCGTTTGTCGCGCATGTAATCCAGATAATGCAGGCCGTACTGATCGCGCAACACTCCGATCAGACTGTCGGTCATCTCTGCCTGTATCGGATCAAGATTCTCATAATAACTATGCCATGCAGGAGTTGTCACCAGCACAAGTTCCAAGTGCCGCTTGCGGCAAAAATCAGCTATTTTGCGGGCATACCGGAAGTGTCCCTCCACTGCGTCGTGACCGGCTGATGTATGACGGACTGCGGTCTGCTTCCCGGTTTCCTCCCAGCCAATCTGTTTGCTGCCTGAAAGATAGTCGGTACCCATACCAAGAGAATCATACGACAGCCCCTTGCCTGAGAGCAATGATGACAATTTGCCGCTGTAGATGGCAGGGCGCGAAAGCTCAAAATTGTATTTTGAAAAGTCGGAGTGCTCGTTGACATCCATATATATCTTATAATTGACCGCATAGATCCAGTCTGTGTCGCTGTCCTCAAACTCAGGATCAAAAAATGAGAAATAGGACACAGGAAGAATCACGGTCTTCAGGCTGTCATACAGTCCGGCATACTGGGTCAGCAACACATAGTCGTAGTGAAAGATCTGTGACACATTGGCCAGATTGAAAGCCTTTGAGTCAAACAGAGCCGGGTTTATGCCGTAATATGTATGGGAGCTGCCTAAAACGAGGATTTCCACATCGCCGGCATTGCGGCTCATCCACTCGTGCTTGAATTTATACGGGTTGTCGACATATGTGCGTACCAGATATTCTCCAGCAGCCAAGGTGGTTGCCACCAGCATGCCGAATTTAAAACATTGTATCAGAAATTTTCTCATATACGCCGGCTTTTTGTCAGAATTGGAAATAGATGAAATCCTCCGGACTATGTGACCATACCAATATCAGCAGGAATACCATATAGTATACCACCCATCTGACGACCTTGTGGCGAAAGAGCCCTTTGTCGGGAAACTGCAATCCGAATTCCCGTTCACGCTGGAGCCATTCGACCGCCATCAGAATTGCCACCGACACAAGTGCTTTTTTGTACATGAGCGGCAATACAGGCTCAAATTCCGCGAACATGCGATATATATATCCCCAGGCCTGAGAAACCGTATCGGATCGGAAAATGATCCATCCGACTGTCACAAAGGCGAATGTGACCGCAATCTGCAGCAGCTCCAAGAGCGTAGGCGTTACGCGTCCGGCGGCCACAACTCCTGAAGAGTGTGTACGGTTCTTTCCTGCAATGAGCAGCGGAATAAACAGGAGTGCGTTAAACGCTCCCCACCCCACAAATGTCCAGTCCGCGCCATGCCACAGTCCGCTCAGAAGGAAAATGACCAGAACGTTACGTATGGCAATGGCCGTGCCACGGCGGCTACCGCCGAGCGGTATGTAGATATAGTCGATGAACCAGGTGTTGAGCGATATGTGCCAACGGCGCCAGAACTCGGCGATGTCGCGTGACAGATATGGGAAATTGAAATTACGCATCAGTCTGATTCCAAACAGCCGGGCCGTGCCTATGGCTATGTCTGAGTAACCGGAGAAATCCCCATATATCTGGAATGCGAAGAACACGCCGCCCCATACGAGCATTCCTCCGTCGATCGACTGGTAGCCGTCGAACACATAATTGACCACTTCCGCACAATTGTCGGCCACAACCATTTTTTTGAACAGACCCCATAATATCTGCCGCATGCCCTCCACCGCCTGCCCGTAATCAAACCTGCGCGGACCGAGGAATTGCGGCAGCAGGTTTGTGGCACGTTCGATCGGTCCGGCGACAAGCTGCGGAAAAAAGCTGATGTAGGCGAAAAAAGCCGGGACATCGTGTGTCGGCGCAATTTTTCCTCTATATACGTCGATAGTGTAACTGAGGGCCTGAAAAGTGTAAAAACTTATGCCGACAGGCAGAATCAGATCAAGAGTGACTTTGTCCAACCCGATGCCTAACGCCGCCATCATGGCCGACAGGCTCGCCGAAAAGAAATCAAAATACTTGTAGATGCAGAGCACTCCAAGGTTCAGGACAATATTTGAAATGCTGACGAGCTTGCGCAGGCCGTCTCGGCCGTCAAATCTTTCCAGAAGCAACCCGCTTGCATAACTGCATACGGTGGTGAGGGCTATCAGCAACAGAAAACGCCAGTTCCACCATCCGTAAAACAGATAGCTTGCGGCAACCACAAACAGGTTCTGCACTCTCAGTCTGTAGAATACTTTCCAATACAGCAAAAAGACAACCGGAAGGAAAAGTAGAAATTCAAATGAATTAAAAAGCACGCTGGAAAATTGACTAAATAATTATAGACACAAATTTACGTTTTTTTAAGCAAAATTTCAACCTGTATTGCAATAAATGGATGATAATTCGCGGATATTTAGTAACTTTGCATCTTGAATAATCGGCAACACAAATCATTACAATGCGCAAGTTTCTGACATATATCATATTATCCCTCACTCTCACCTCATGCGGCGAGTATCAGCGCGTACTTAAAAGCAACGATGCCAATGTGAAATACGAATATGCCAAGCGTAGTTTCGAACAAGGGAAATATGTGCAGGCCGCATCTGTGCTCGGAGAGATAGTCACTCTGTTCAAGGGTACAGAAAAAGCGGAAGAGACTCTTTTCATGCTGGCCATGTGCAACTATGAGAACAAGGATTATCTGAATTCCGGATCTTATTTCCGCACATATTATCAGCGCTACCCGAAAGGCAAATATGCCGAGGATTCCCGTTTTTTCTGCGGCTACGGCTATTATCTTGACTCTCCCGACGCTCAGCTCGACCAGAGCGGCACCGTACAGGCCATACAGGAACTGCAGAGTTTTATGGAAATGTATCCGAAGAGCGAGAAAGTGCCTGTGGCTCAGAATGCCATTTTTGAAATGCAGGACAAACTCACGCTCAAGCAGCTGCAGAATGCCCAACTTTATTACAATCTCGGCACATACGGCGGCAACAATTTCCAGTCGGCCATTATTGTGGCTCAGAACGCGATCAGAGACTATCCGTATTCCAAATACAAGGAACAGCTGGAACTGCTGGTGCTGAAAGCGCGCTTCAAGGAGGCGGAATTGTCCGTAGCCGAGAAGCAGGCCGACCGCTACCGTCAGGTTGTCGATGAATACTACTCGTTTATCAACGAATATCCCGAGAGCGCTCACCGCTCGGAAGCCGACAATATCTACAAGATTGCATCGCGCCACATCCAGCCTGATTAATCAGCACATATCAAAGATTAAAAATACAATAACTCCAAACTTATAACGTCATTTATTAGAATGGACTACAAAAAGACGAATGCCCCGATCAACACAGTGACCCGCGACATGGTCAAATTATCCGAAGACACGGGCAACGTGTATGAAACCGTGGCTATCATAGCCAAGCGTGCCAATCAGATTGCCGGCCAGATGAAACATGATCTGGAGAAAAAACTTCAGGAATTCGCGTCGATGAACGACTCGCTGGAAGAGGTTTCGGAAAACCGCGAGCAGATCGAGATTTCCCGCTATTACGAGAAATTACCCAAACCCACACTGATCGCCGCACAAGAGTATGAGGAAGGCAAAATCCACTTCCGCAATCCCGCGCGTGATCATAACTTAGACTGATACACAAGTCTGACATACTGGCATGCGCAATTTCGGACTGATAGGGTTTCCGCTCGGACACTCCTTTTCAGCTCGCTTTTTCAACGATAAATTCAAAAGCGAGAGCATTAGTGCGCATTATTCCAACTTCGAGCTCCCCGATATCGGCGACCTGACAGAATTGCTGGCAGAATATCCCGATATCGAGGGCTTTAATGTAACCATACCATACAAGGAACTTATACTTCCTTATCTATCGGATATTTCGGCCGAAGCATCGGCTATAGGTGCAGTCAACACGGTTAACGTCACGTATCCCGACGGTGACAGCGGTCCCCGTCTGTCGGGTTTCAATACTGATGCGCCTGCGTTTGCCCGGACATTGGCACCGATGCTCTCTGCCACCGATACCTCACCCTGCAAAGCTCTGGTGCTCGGCACCGGAGGGGCTGCCAAAGCGGTGAGACACGCACTCGTCTCTTTGGGTGTGACATCTGAATCTGTAAGCCGTAGCAAGGACAATGGCGATCTTACATACAACGATCTTACCGGTGATATAATAGAATCGCACCGAATCATTGTCAATGCGACACCTCTCGGCACTTTTCCCGATACCGACAGTTGTCCACCGATTCCATATCAGTTTCTCTCGGCTCGGCATATATGCTATGATCTTGTCTATAATCCGGCAGAAACACTGTTCATGCGCAATGCCGCCAAGCATGGGGCCACAGTGAAAAACGGCATGGATATGCTCAGACTTCAGGCTCTTATGTCGTGGGAGATATGGAATTCCGGCAGCAGATATTGACTCTACACAGACCTAACGGAATAACACACCACGCGTATGCTTGTAAAAGTTTTCGGAGCCGCAGTACAAGGGATTGACGCATTGCCCATCACCATCGAGGTGTCGGTGAGCAAAGGCTTCCAGTTCTCCATTGTCGGTCTGGCAGACACTGCCGTGAAAGAAAGTTACGCCAGAGTCATGAGCGCCATAGGAGAAAGCAAGATGGTGCCGCCACACAGGGAAATCCTGATAAACATGTCGCCGGCCGATGTCAGAAAAGAAGGTGCGGCCTACGATCTGCCCATAGCCATAGGAATGCTCGCGGCCGACGGTCAGATTTCGGCCGAAAGGCTCGGGCAATACATGATAATGGGAGAACTGTCGCTTGACGGCACTCTGCTTCCCATAAAAGGAGTTCTGCCTATGGCTATCAAGGCCCGGGAAATGGGGTTTGAGGGTATGATTGTACCGTCGGCCAATGTCAGCGAAGCCGCTGTGGTCAATAATCTTAAAGTTTACGGTGTGGACAGCCTGACACAGGCTGCCGGACTTGTCAACGGCACTGAAAACGTGACACCGACTGAAGTAGATACACGTGCAGAGTTTGCCAGCGCGTCTGGATCGTTTGATCTCGATTTTGCCGAAGTCAAAGGCCAGGAACTTGTGAAACGCGCCTTTGAGGTGGCATGTGCTGGCGGACATAATATATTGTTGGTCGGCCCTCCCGGCTCCGGCAAATCCATGATGGCAAAACGTCTGCCGTCGATTCTTCCTCCGCTCACGCTGAGCGAAGCACTGGAAACTACCAAAATACACTCTGTGGCTGGCAGGCTCAAAAGAGGAGCGCACCTGATGACCTCACGTCCTTTCCGCTCCCCGCATCACACCATCTCGCCTGTGGCGCTTGTGGGCGGCGGATCATCGCAGCCGATGCCGGGAGAAATATCACTTGCCCACAACGGCGTGCTTTTTCTGGATGAATTTCCGGAATTCTCCCGCTCAGTGCTGGAAGTAATGCGTCAGCCGCTCGAGGACCGTTGTATCAATATATCGCGTGCAAGATATTCGGTGGACTATCCTGCAGGATTCATGTTAGTGGCATCGATGAATCCGTGTCCGTGCGGATATTACAACCACCCTACCCGACAATGCACATGCCAGCCAGGAGCAGTCGGTAAATATATGAGCCAGATATCCGGGCCGCTGCTTGACCGAATAGACATACAGGTGGAGATTCTTCCTGTTCCCTTCGAACAGCTCTCGTCGACCAATGCCGGAGGAGAGTCAAGTGCAGAAATACGGGCACGGGTCATACGCGCCAGAGCCATACAGACGGAACGATACCGCCATGATCCAAAGGTGCACTGCAACGCGCAGATGGGACCTAAACATATGACGGAATTTGCGGCTCTGGACGATACGTGCACGGCGATTCTGCGTGATGCCATGATTCGGCTGGACATGAGTGCACGTGCTTATGACCGCATCATCAGGGTGTCACGGACCATTGCAGATATTGAAGGATCGGACCGCATACAATCCCACCACATCAGGGAAGCTATCAGTTACCGCAATCTTGACCGCTCCACCTGGGGAGCATATATGCCGGCAAACCAGTAAATGAGCGCCGGAGACATCACATCTGGATTTCAACGGCAGATGAGACGACGATATAAGTTCTGGGTATACGCCGTCTTGATCATATCGGCTGTACTGGTCTTTATCCATACCGCTCACCGCGAATGGATCGGAGATGACCTGTGCTATCGTTTCATGCTCGACGAAAATGATCTCGGAAGCGTGGAAACATCCCGTCAGCCCGAATCATTCACAGATGTGTGGGACTCCCAGATATATCACTATTGTCATGAAAACGGCCGGTTGCCGTTGCATCTGGTCATCCAGACATTTTCGAGCATTTTCGGCCAAACCGCTTTTGCCGCGGTCAATGCTGTGGTTTTTACTCTTTTCATAGTCCTGACAGTAAGATTGTGCTTTGGATCGGCTCGACGGCGCCGAAATCCGTGGGCATGGTTAGTGGTGGCCTTAACGGTCTTCTATCTGTTTCCCGGTGCCGGTGGCATCAGAATGGGTCCATGGTACGGTTTGTCCATGGCGGTGAATTATCTCTGGGTAGCAGTATTGTTTGAAAGTTTCATATTGATGTTTCGTAAGGCCAAGACTGTTGGATACGGGAAGGCAGTGACGGCGGTCTCACTGTTGCTCGGCTTTTTTACGGGATGGTCTAATGAGGCATTCTCTCTGCCGCTGTCGGGAGCAGTGTTTATTCTGTGGGTATCGGGTAAATACCGTCTCTCTTCCATGCAGAAACTTATGATGTTTGCATTGTGGACCGGCGCTGCGCTGCTTGTATTTTCTCCCGGCACGATAAGCCGGATATCACGTGGCGGAGGTCCGGGGAATGATATGTCATCGGTTTTATTGTCGGCAGCAGAGTGCTATACAGGCATCTGGATTTTCTGGATATTTTTAGCTATATGTGTGATATGGCAGTCTTTGAAACGATTCGGCATCAGAACGTCATACAGCTTCCGGGATTTCCTGACGGAAAACCGCCTTTTGCTTCTTATTCTATGTCTGGCAGTGGTGCTTTCCATTTATGCTCACAGCTACAGCCACTCGCTGACATGTATTGAACTGTTGTCAATGATCCTTGCCATACGTTTGCTCGACGCATTATCACGCACGTCATTGAGCCGACAGACGAAACTGTTGCCGATTGGCGTTGTTATGATATGCTTTGTTGCTCATCAGGCCGCTATCATACATGCCAACCACAACGCCATGGAAGAATACAGACTGATGATCGCTCGCTATAAAACATCGCCCGACGGAGTGACATGGCTGAATGTGCCCGACGAGCCTTGGTATATAAAACCATATACCGACAATTATGACATGATGCTGAATCCTGATCACTATTGTGCCGTGCCGTTTGCAGCCTTTTACGGCTTGGACAAACATACATCCATACTACCGTTTATAATTTCTCCGGCCGACTACAGCAACATAATCGGATCGCCGCAGACATTTTTCCGTGACATAAATCTGATGCCCGGTTCGGCCGGAGCATATAAAGGTGATGATTATTTTTTCATCCGACAGGTTGAAGACTCCGTGACTGCGGTTCATGATTATACAGCAGTGTTCAATGGGGCCGATTTTATGAAAACTCTGCCTGTGGAACGGCGATTGATATACAAGATGATCGGATCCCGCAAACGACCCAAACAACTTGACCACATCGTAGTTGACACGCGCCACGGTCGGATAACGGCTTTGCCGAAAATTCTCTCCACTCCATCATCAATTGAAATCAGATAAATCAACCAATAAAAGAATATGCAACAATCTTCATTTTTAAACCGCATTCCTCCGGTCACATTAAATCTGGTCATCATCAACGCTCTGGTATGGCTTGCCATGATTGTGCTGCCCGGACGCATCGGGTTCGATATTGAAAGATACGGTGGCCTGCACTATTTTCTATCTTCCGACTTTTTCGCATGGCAACCGATCTCCTACATGTTCATGCACTCCACTGCCGGGATCTCACATCTGTTCTTCAATATGTTCGGTTTGATGATGTTCGGCGCCACACTCGAACGCGTGTTCGGATCGGCAAGATTCCTGTTTTTCTACATCACCGTGGGGATCGGGGCCGCTCTGGTACAGGAAGGCGTATATGCCGTGTGGATAAACCATCTGTCATCGGGCATGACCGGAGCACAGGTTTCCGAAATCATCAGTGAAGGGGCCGAAGCTCTTCGCAAAGGGATGAATTACATGGATCCCACACTTGCCGAAATCAATATGCTGGCCAATGTGCCCACAATAGGCGCATCAGGCGCAATCTACGGTATATTGCTCGCTTTCGGCATGATTTTCCCGAATCTTCCGCTCTACATGTTTTTCATACCCATCCCTATCAAGGCAAAATGGATGGTGATAGCATACGGTGTGCTGGAGCTTACTATGGGAGTGACCGGGTGGCAGAGCGGAGTGGCTCATTTTGCCCACCTCGGCGGTATGATAGTAGCCCTGGTCCTTATAATCTACTGGCGCAAGAAAGGCACTATAAGCAATGGCCCTCTATATTGACCGGCTGAAAGGTCTGTCCGTGCCGGCACGACTGATTGCCGTCAATGTGGCGGTGTTTGTTCTGCTGCATCTCACGGTGTTGATTTTGAATGCGTGCGGAGTCGCAGATGCAGGCACATATGTGATGGGATTCGTTGAAATGCCTGCGGCTGCCATGGATCTCATGTACAGGCCATGGACAGTGGTGTCATACATGTTTGTGCACACCGGAGTGTTTCATCTGTTGTTCAACATGTTGTGGCTATACTGGTTCGGTGAATATTTCCTTACACTGGGCACAGCACGGCAACTCACAGTGCTGTATATCTATGGCGGAATTGCCGGAGCTATATTTTTCATTGTCTACTCGACAATATGGCATCATGGCGGACCGCTGATAGGTGCATCTGCCGCTATACTGGCAGTTGTTGTGGCAACAGCATGGCGTATGCCGGATTTCAAGATGAATCTGTTTTTATTCGGATCAGTAAGCCTTAAGTGGATTGCCGGAGCGCTTGTGGCAATAAGTTTGATAAGCCTGCCCGGAGAAAATTCGGGTGGCAATGTGGCACATCTCGGCGGTGTGTTGGCAGGAATAGTGTTTGCCGTAGCGATCAGACGCGGAATTGACATAACCCGTATGCCTGCGCTGTTAGGACGGCGTAAACAGAGCCAGAGCTGTCATAAACACTCTTCATTACGGGCAATGAACGATAAGGAGCGCCTTGACGCTCTCCTTGATAAAGTGCGACGGTCTGGCTATACGTCTCTGACATCTGAAGAACGCCGTCAATTAATCGAATTAAGCAACCGTTTATGAAATATCTGAAATACTTTGCGGCATCGTTAACGGGCATAAAAAAAGGTGTTCTGCCCGTATGGATAGGAATGAACGTGATGATAGCGGCCATTGCCGTATTTGCAGGCTATGCAGGGGCGATAGATCCTGAAAAAATGCCTTTTTCGGGCATAGTAGCCATGACATTTCCGGTGTGGTGGATAGCAAATGTAGCATGTCTGGTGATAAACCTCATTTTATGCCGGCGCTTGCTGCCGGTGCCCTTAGCGGCCCTGATAATATGCATTAAACCGTTTCTGGATTTCTGTCCGCTTAATTTCCGCGCACCTGAAATAACACCGGAGGAGCGGCTGAAAGAATTCAAGGTATTGTCATACAATACGCTCAGCTTTAACGATCAGGAACCTGAAAAATCGTCGGTCTACAACCGCACGATGCACACTGTACTTAATTCCGATGCCGACATCGTATGTCTGCTTGAATATGAAAATCAGGGGAAGTTGAAGAAATTTATGCCACAGTCGCAAATCGATTCACTATATATGCTCTATCCATATCAAGCAAAAGGGTATATGGGGACTGTGGCTTTCTCTCGTACGCCGATCCTGCATATTTCTTTGCCTGAAAGACGCCGTTCACGGGGGTCTGTGGAAGCCTTCAGGACATTGGTAGATGATAAGGCTATATTGGTGTTCGGAGTACACATGGAATCAATCGGACTTACCACGGAAGACAAATCTCTATACCGTAGATTAACCAGTATGGATGTATCGAAAGATGAAATGTCGGAGGTCCGCTCAAGACTCGTATCAAAGCTTTATGACGCATATAAAAACAGGGCTATGCAAGCCTTGTTTATCAAAGATTATGTCGAACAGATGGGAGGAAATGTAATCGTATGCGGCGATTTCAACGACGTGCCCGGATGTCGCGCTCTTAGAATTCTGGAGAGTGCCGGCCTTAAAGATGCTTACGCCGAACTCGGTCTCGGCCCTACAATCACATTTAATGCATCACACTTCTTTTTCCGCATAGATCATGTGTTGTATAACGGAGACTTTAAAGCTGTGAAAATCGAGCGCGGCAATGTGCCCTCATCGGACCATTACCCGTTTCTCACCACATTTGTCTGGAACAAATAGATGTATTTACACGCATAACGACGACGTATAAGTCCGGTCGCTAAAAATGATCAGCCGATAGATTTCAAAATCTATCGGCTGATCATTTTTATACTATTTTGGAAAGAGTTTATTTGGATGGATTTGATGCCGGTACAAATGACTGAAAACTGTTGTCGCTATAAAATACCATTATATTTACAATGGATTTATTGCCATCGGCAGCAATGCTGATAGGGTTAGATGCCACGGGATTTAAAGGGAGCTGAACCCCGATCGTGTTTTGATCTCCTTCGTCGAAGAGAGATGATTCTAAAATTTTTTCTGATGCAAAAACGTCATCATTTTCATGACTTTGTGATGCATTGGTAACGTTTGCTGTATCAGTGTTTTGAGGTGATGAAAAATCAATATAACCGCCATTTTGGGGTTCTGAGATTTCGTTATTTGCATTTGTGGACATAGGTCCTTCTCCAAAAAGCAGCCATAACACGCTCAGACGTGGATAGGCTTCATGAATTTTGGATATAACCTCATCGCTGATTTTTTTATTGCGTCCGCTCAGTATCTGTGACAATGTGGGACGAGGTATTTTACACGCATCTGCAAATTGAGTACTGCCGATTGATTCGGAATCCATAAACAATTTTAAGCGATTTACAATATCCATTTCTGTTTACATTTGTTGTTTACGTGATTGCAAATGTAATCATTAATTTTGTAAACTGCAAATTTTATTTTGTAAACGGAGAATAACTATATTGCATATGATCACAATTGGACATATACAGATGTGCAGATAGTGTCAGTCAAATCATTAAAGTGTTGCTTTATATATGTAATTTATAGCGCTTATGTCGTAGGGACTATATACTGATGAGTGTCTAATTTGCCTGAAAAAGTGGAAATTCGACTAATTTCAATAAACGACTTTAGATATTTAATATACTATACTGGGAATTAGTCATTTATATTAAATGTAATTATAAGTTAATTGTGGTGTTTTCTCAAATGTAATCTGGTTTTGCATTTTGGGTGCATATCTTCTGATTATGAGTTAATAGGTGTGTAAAACGGATAGTTTGCAAATGTAAAACCAGTAAATTTGATGCCGTGTGTTTACATATACGTCAGGCGTTCGATTTAACAGTTGTAAAATTCACAAATGTGAATGTATAATTGCAAACGTAAATACATTCCCTACTTAATTAATTCATTATTGTATTTGCAATAGTGAAGCGATTAGATGACAAAGTTTTAAAGCCGTAAAATACAGCCAAAATATAACCATAATCTATTTCAATCTTTGCTACTGTAGGTATTAATTCAACACAATTAGCTAATTTATACGGTATTGCACCTGCAATATGGCATTTTTCAGCCATTGAGAATTAAAAATTCAGCGTATCCCTTATAATTAATCGGATAAATCCACGTTAATTTTAATGATGAAACTGAAATCACACCTTATTATATACTCGTTTGCTTTTCCGATGCTATTATTTTCCGCACCGGAGGTCTTTGCGGCCCAAGTGAAGATTCACGGTAAAGTGACACATGGTGACGGAAGCGCAAACGAACCATTGGAATTTGTCAGCGTGCAGATAGCCGGTACAGCTATAGGCGCCCTGACGGAGTTGGATGGCACCTACTCTATTTCGGCTCCTCAGGCCGATACGATCAAAGTGACATTCCGGTGCATCGGCTTTCATGAGATCACCCGTAAACTGATCGAACCGGCAAATGACATGACATTAAACGTGAAAATGCTGCCATCCATTTCAGATCTGCAGGAAGTCACCGTGACGGACTTTCGAAAACAGATCACGTCCATGCAGACTGTAGATGCCGACGCTTACAGGCTGTCGCCGGACGTGAGCGGAGGAAGCATAGAATCGCTGCTGACCACTATGGCCGGAGTCAATTCCTCAAATGAAATGTCGAGTCAATATTCGGTGCGCGGCGGATCGTATGATGAAAATTCCGTTTATATAAACGGCGTGGAGGTATATCGTCCGCAGCTTGTCAGTTCCGGTCAGCAGGAAGGCCTGAGTATTATAAATCCGGATATGGTCAAGGAAGTCAATTTTTCGACCGGCGGTTTTTCGGCCGAGTATGGCGACAAGATGTCGTCGGTACTTGATATATCCTATCGCCAGCCTGAAGCATTTGAGGGTTCGGTTGCCGGTTCGCTTATGGGCGGATCACTTTCTATCGGTTCTGGTTCGAAACGTTTCAGTCAGTTGCATGGCGTTCGTTACAAAAGCAACAATTCTCTGTTGTCTTCGCTTGAAACACGCGGAGAATACAATCCTAAATATTTCGATTACCAGACTAATCTTAATTTTCGTATAAGCCAAAAGTGGAAGGCATCGTTTCTGGGAAACATATCGATGAATAACTATTCGTTTACGCCGGTGACGCGCGAGACAAGTTTCGGAACGATGAATGACGCCAAACAGTTCAAAGTGTATTTCGACGGCTATGAAAAAGATAAGTTCGAAACACTTTTCGGTGCGCTGATGATTAATTTCCGTCCCTCGAAAGCGTCGGATTACACACTGCTTGCATCAGGCTATCTGACCAACGAGCTGGTGAGTTATGATATATCTGGGGAATATTGGCTCGATCAGGCCGGTGCCGAGCATGGCACAATAGGCGGAGAACTTGGTGTGGGTAAATATAAGGAGCACGCGAGAAACAGGCTGAAAGCATCGGTATTCTCCTTGTCGTTGCGCGGAAACACCGGAATAAAAAATCACAACCTGTCGTATGGGGTGAGCTTCAACCGCGAGCAGATAATGGACCGTGCACGCGAATGGGAAATGCGAGACTCGGCCGGATATTCGCTGCCGTTTGACCCTGCGGCAGTGAAGGTCTACTACAATCTGTTCTCGTCGCACGATATATCATCAAACCGCATAGCGATGTTCGCACAGGATTCATACAGGGTAAACGCCGCATCCGGTTACTGGACATTCAATCTGGGTGTGCGAATGAGCTATTGGGACTTCAACCGCGAATTTCTGGTAAGCCCGCGTGCAAACGTCGGCTTCGTTCCGGAAGCCAATTCCCGCTGGGCGTTCAGATTTGCCACCGGGTTGTATTATCAGGCTCCGTTTTACAAAGAGTACCGTCGTCCCGTCGAGGATGATAACGGCAACATCGTGATCCAGCTGAACAGAGATATAAAATCACAGCGTAGCTTCCATCTTATTGCCGGGGCCGATTATACTTTCCGGTCTTTTGACCGTCCGTTTAAACTGTCGGCCGAAACTTACTACAAGGCATTAGGCAATATCATTCCGTACGAAATCGACAATCTGAAGCTGACATATTCCGGAGTGAACGGCGGTTCGGGTTATGTGACCGGATTTGATGTGAAATTGTTCGGACAGTTTGTGCCGGGATCGGACTCATGGCTCACGTTCTCGCTGATGAAAACGCAGGAAAACCTCAATGGAGTGAAAGTGCCGCGGCCTACAGACCAGCGTTATTCAGTCGGACTGTATTTCACGGATTATTTTCCTAAATTTCCTAAATTGAAATTCAGTCTCAGAGGTATTTTTTCCGACGGACTTCCCGTGACACCTCCGCGCTCCACGCGCGACAAAGGTTATTTCCGCACACCGGCCTACAAGCGTGTGGACATAGGCTTGAGCTATGCACTTCTTTCCGCTCCGAAAGACGGGCAGATAAGATCCGGAATACATAAATATCTTAAAAGCGTGTGGCTCGGATTCGATGTGTTCAATCTGCTTGACATCTCGAACGTGAGCAGTTATTACTGGGTTACGGACGTGAACGACATACAGTATGCCGTGCCCAATTACCTTACAAGACGCCAGTTTAATGTGCGCCTGTCAATTGATTTTTAAAAATTATGACAATAGCGATCGTAACCCTGTCAATACTATGTCTGGTGTTGCTGCTGACATCCATCAGACTGAATTCATCACTTTCGTCGGCGAGAGTGGACAATGCCACTGTGACGCAACAGCTTGCCGCAGCACAGGCTGATCTGGCCAGAATACAGTCTGAAACCGCCGAACGGGCACGCATTGAAGAAGAACGGTTCCGCAATCTGGCAAACGACATACTCAAGGATTCACGCTCTACCCTGCGCGACGAATCATCGCGCCAGATAGAGGAAATACTGAAACCGCTGCGCGACAATCTCAACAGCTTTAACCGCTCCGTAGAGGAAAAATACAGTCGTGAAGCCCAGGAACGATTCGCTCTGAGGGAAAAAATCGACGAGTTGCGCCTGCTGAACGACACTATCGGACGCGATGCCAGAGAATTGTCGCAGGCGTTGCGCGGCAATAGCAAGGTACAGGGAGAATGGGGCGAAATGATTCTTGAATCGCTTCTGACCAAAGCCGGATTCTGCGAAGGGCGTGAGTTTACGTTGCAGCATTCGACTACGGACGACAACGGCCGCCAGTTACGTCCGGACGTGGTGGTGAGTTTTCCGCCGGACAACTGTATAGTCATAGACAGCAAGGTGTCGCTGACGGCATACGTCAACTGGGCCAATGCAGACTCTGCGACAAATCGCGATATAGCCGGGCGCGCGCATGTGGCATCCGTGCGGAAGCACATCAATGAACTCGCCAGAAAGAATTATCAGGATTATGTCGGCTCGGCCAAGCTGGATTTCGTGATGATGTTTATTCCGAACGAAGCTGCATATCTTGCGGCCATACAATTGGAGCCCGGGCTTTGGCAGGAGGCGTACGACAGCCGCGTGCTGATCATATCGCCCACGCATCTGTTTTCGGTACTTAAACTCGTGCAGCAGATGTGGCGTCATGACGCACAGACACGGCATGCCATTGAAATAGCGACCGAAGGCGGAAAATTATATGATAAGTTTGTGGGGTTTGTGGATGATATGCTTAAGATAGAGAAAGCGATATACACATCTTCGGAAGCATGCCGGAAGGCAATCGCCAAACTATCGACGGGACCGGGTAATCTGATACGGCGTGCGGAAAACATGCGCACACTTGGCGCCAAGGCAACAAAAACTCTTCAGATCAACGACAAAGAATCCGATGAGGAACTGACCGTCGAGTGAGTTCTCCGGCATAACGTCTGAGTCTGCGTGGATCGATGTCGGCCGAAAGAATCACAGAGTCTGGAGAAAATGCATTATAACATTCAACAGCATTTCCTGTAAAGCCCCGGCATATTACCAGATAGTCCACTTCCATGGCCGGACGCTGATGGTTATCGGATACAAAACAGTATCTATTTCCGTCCACCGACAGGTAGTTTCCCCTACAGCTGACATATGGAGAGAAAAACGTGTCGGGCAACAGAACTACAGTATCAGCCGAACGGAGTGCCATGTAGTCTTTCAGTCTCGCAGAGATTCTGTCGATCACGTCATTTCGACCGGCCGGAGTCACAGCTGTGGTGTAAACATAGATTTTGTTTCTGTCTCGCACGATAAAATCAGTGCATCCGGCATCGGCGACAAGATAGTTTTCCTGTGCGGGATATGACGGTGCAAACAGACGTATCATAATAAGTGAGTCGACAAGACACAGCATTGCGATCAGAGCTACGGGCCAACGGCGGCGGTGTCCAGCATAGGCTAACAAAAGCAACGCCGTCATAACGGGGACAAGCCACCATGCCGGGAAATAGATATCGGAAACCGCTCCATATTTCAGAGACGCCACCGAATGTGCCACAGCATCGGAATATGCCGCCAAGAGATCCAGCATGTCACACAGCCATAGAGCATGAATCCCGGCCGATTCAAGAATGATCAGAAGAACTCCTAAAGCTATGAACCACGGTATGACCAACGAAACGGCAACGTTGGACATGATAAACAGCAGAGGGAAAGTATGAAAATAGTATGCCGCCGAAATACCAGTCAGGATCATGGCTGAAAGTGAAACGGCAGGAAACGACATCGCATAATACAGGTATGGGTGTGTTTTGCGGTCTACCCGATTCAGCAGCGGATAAAACAGAATTATGCCGGCAACCGCAGTGAAACTGAGCTGGAAACCTATGTCCCACAGGCATGACGGATCCACCGACAGTATGATGATGGCAGCCAGGCACAGGGAGTTCAACGCCACAGGCTTTCGTTCGAGAATGGCACCGAACATATATACAGATGCCATGATCACAGCACGGGTCACAGATGGAATGAATCCGGTAAACCAGGCATAGATCCACAGGATAACAATAGTGACGGCAAACCGCGTGCGGTTATGGCGGCCGATATACAGCGGCCATAACGCAACAGCTACAATCATGGCTATAACACCGACATGGAGACCGCTAAGGGCAAGTATGTGCGAAAGTCCGGCCAACGAATATTCACTTCTGGTATCGCGGTCTATCATACCTGTGTCGCCAACGACAAGCGCCGAAAGCATACGGCCCGTTTCGTCATTGATGCCGCTGCCGACTATAAGAGAGACTATGTTTGAGCGCAAAGCTGCGGCAAGGGACGAGTCTCTATCAATGACTTTCAGCTGCGATCCGGTCACCGAAGCCACCGCTTCGACTGACTGCATGATGCCGTCATATATTACCTCATCGGGCACTACGTGTCGAGGAGGAACGTAGGGGCCGATATCAGCAGTAAATTTGATCCGCTCTCCTCCGGAAAGTACAGGAAACGCTCCGTAAAGACGAATGCCTGCATGGATGCTGCGACATGGAGTCTCATTAAGACTGTCGATCTTGCATAGAAGCATTCGGGAGCCGGATTCTTCTTTTATGTCCAGAACTACGGCGGAAACAACAGCATCTGGCAGGGACGGAAATGCGGTGCGTGGAGCGTGTATGACCGTCAGTGTCCATCCGACAGCCATGAACAGCATAAATATGGAAACCGCATGCTTTCTAACGAAAAGAAAACATGCGGCCAGTAAAATCAGCAACAGCATCCACATCGGGGAGATAAGATCGCCATTACCCCACAGAATGCCTGATATAAGTGCTACAAGCGGAAGAAAAAGCGGAACGCGCCCCATCCTTTTCATCCACTTTATACGAGTCAGACAATCGTAGCTTCCACTACAAAGAAGCTGCTTACTCCTATTATAATCCACAGAAGTGTGGCAAGAAGCAGTGGCTTTATGCCAACTTCACGGATGCTTTTCAGCGAAAGCGATGCGCCGATAAGGAACAACGTGAGGACCATTCCTTTTTTAGACCAGAAAGTCATGGCATTGACAAATGCTTCGGGAAGATCGCAATAGGTGTTTACGATCATGGCCAATATGAAAAGGAATATAAACCAGGGAATGGATATCTTGGCAGTTTTGTCGCGGAATATGACCATGGTGACAAGTGCCAGCGGAATTATCCACAGGGCACGGGTGAGTTTGATCAGTGTGGCCACTTCAAGGGCTTTGGGACCGTAGGCATCGCCCGCACCGACCACCGACGATGTGTCGTGAATGGCTATGGCAGCCCATGTGCCGAACTGGGTTTCCGACATTCCGGCCAGATGTCCTATAGAAGGAAAGATGAAAAGCGCAAGCGCATTGAGGATAAAGATAACCCCCAGCGACACGGCCATTTCATTTTCATTGGCCTTGAGCACCGGACCCACTGCAGCTATGGCGGATCCGCCGCATATAGCAGTGCCGGCAGAGATAAGATAGGCGGTTTTTCGCTGCAGGTGCAGCCAATAGCCTATAAGCACTCCAAATACCATTACTCCGACAACTGACACAACCGTGAAGGTCATGCCCTCCTTACCGCTTGCAATGGACTGATGGAGATTCATGGAGAAGCCATAGCCCACAACTGCGGCCTGAAGTAGATATTTTGAGGTTTTCTTATTAAATTTAGGATATGGATTAGGAAATGTAAATGCAAAAAGTAATCCGATGAAAAGCGCATAGGCCGGAGTAATTACCTCGGCCCATGGCGAAATGTAGCTGACAGGAATAAGGATTAATGCTATAATGGTTATATATAACCATTTAGCCGACTGATTTTTCATAATCTCACAGATTAATAATATACAGAAGGATTAAGTGTTCTACAATTATAGCCAGATGCCATGACTTCGCCATAGGCGCCGGCAGATCTGATGGCCAGAATGTCGCCCCGGCTTACAGCTGGTAGCGAAATCGCAGTGGCAAATACATCGGACGATTCACAGACGGGACCGACAACATCATACGTGTCGATCAGGCTGTCTGCTGTATGAGCAGACAGATTCTGAATGAGATGGTGAGCACCGTAGAGTGCCGGACGGATAAGTTCTGTCATTCCGGCGTCAACAATCACGAATTTCTTTTCTACACCATGCTTTACGTACACGACTCTGGTAATCAATGATCCGCATTGCGCCACAACCGAACGGCCCAGTTCAAAATGCAGAGTCTGACCCGGATCAAGGACAATATTGTCGGTTATAGTCCGGAAATAGTCTGTAAAATCAGGAACAGGATGCAGATCCGGCTGTTCGTAATCAATACCCAAGCCGCCGCCTACATTGATAGATTGCAATGAGATGCCCTCCGATTTCAATATTTCCTGAAGCGCATTTATTCGCTGACACAACACGGCATAGGGCTTCATGTCCAGTATCTGACTGCCTATGTGGAAATGCAGTCCGATAAGGTCGACCGACGGTGACTTCGCCGCATAGCGGGCCAGTTCAGGAAGCTGGTCCATGCCGATACCGAATTTGTTTTCAGCCAGCCCCGTAGTGATATAGTGGTGCGTATGGGCATCAATATTGGGGTTGACTCTCAAAGCCACCGGTGCGACTTTGCCACATCCGGCAGCCAGACCGGCTATTACTTCGAGCTCTTCCCTTGACTCTACATTAAACACCCCGATTTCTGCTTCAAGTCCAAGAAGAATCTCCTCGTCCGTCTTGCCAACTCCTGCAAACGCGATTTTCGAAGGGTCAAAACCGGCAGCCATGGCAATTTTTATTTCTCCACCGCTGACGCAATCGGCACCAAAACCTTTTGATGCTATCTCAGAGAGTATGACGGGGCTGGCATTGGCCTTTAATGCATAGTGTACACAAGCGTTTGCCGGCACACATGCGGTTATGGCATCCAGAGTCTGCCGCAGCAACTCAAGATCATACGCATAAAACGGCGTCTTGTATCCGCTGAAATCCTGTGAAGGCAACATATATTTATACAAACAACGCTTTTTGCAAGGCGTTCATAGCGGCAATCTTGTCGCACTGACGCACAAGGATCGAGATATTATAGTTGCTGCCGCCATAAGAGATCATGCGTACGGGAATGTCACCCAAGGCATTCAGTACTCGTGTCTCAAATCCGCAGTTATGCCACTCCAGATCGCCGACAACACAGATTATGGCCATGTCATGGTCTACAGTAACCGTGCCGAATTTTTTGAGATCATCGAGAATGCGGTGAAGATTCCGCTCATTGTCAATCGACACCGACACACCTACTTCGGAGGTGGTGATCATGTCTATGGACGTCTGGTATGTTTCAAAAATCTCGAAGACTTTGCGCAGGAATCCGTATGCCAGGAGCATCCGGCCGCTTTTAATTTTTATTGCTGTGATATTGTCCTTGGCTGCCACCGCTTTGATGGATTGTGACGACGGACAGTTATATATCAGAGTGCCGTGGGCTTCGGGCTGCATGGTGTTGAGCAACCGCACCGGAATATTGTTTAATTTAGCGGGCAACACACAGGTGGGATGCAAGATTTTGGCGCCAAAATATGCAAGTTCGGCAGCTTCCTCAAAATGCAGTTCGCACACAGGACTGGTATTTTCGACATAGCGCGGGTCATTATTGTGCATTCCGTCAATGTCGGTCCAGATCTCGATTTCGTCCGCGCCAATGGCCGCACCGATCAGCGATGCAGTGTAGTCGCTTCCGCCGCGTTGCAGATTGTCCACTTCACCGTAAGCATTGCGGCAGATGTAGCCCTGTGTGAGGTAGACGGCAGCATCGGAATGTTTTTCCAGCAATGCGGTAAGACGTGTGCGGATGTATGCGGTGTCGGGTTCGGAATTTTTGTCAGTGCGCATGAAATCAAGTGCAGGCAGCAGCACCGAATCCACTCCCTGCTCATGGAAGTAGATGTTCATCAGAGTGGTGCTTATAAGTTCGCCCTGTGCCAGAATCTCACGTTCTTCAAACAGGGTGAACATATCTTTGGAGAGTGACCTTATGTAATTGAATATGGCTTTGATTTCTTTAAATGCCGCTTCACGCGATTCTTCTTTGTCGTAAAGTTCATTTATGACAGAGCGGTATTTGTTTTCCAGAGAGTTTACAATTTCCTTGGCACCGTCTACATTTTTCTTGTACAGATAATCGGATATCTCCACAAGTGTATTTGTGGTGCCTGACATAGCCGAAAGAACCACTATGTTTTTTCCTCTTTCGGCAACCAATGCTGCCACTTCCTTGATTCTGGACGCGGTGCCTACCGACGTGCCGCCAAATTTCAATACTTTCATTCGATTATTGTTGTGGTGTAGTAGTATCTGGTGATTCGTTTTGTTTCTGACCGTCATTCTGCGGCACTTCCTGCATTATTTCTTCCGGTTGATTGTCAGCTGATGTCTCCGGTATGGTTGTCGTAATGATAACTTCCCTGAGCGATTTATCCTCGCAACGGAACACTTTGGCAGGATGCTGTTCGGTGAAAGCCAGATTATGCGTTGCCATTATCACAGCCGTTCCCTGTGCCGCTATCTCATGCAACATGGAGACGATCTGCGCTGCAGTTTCCGGATCAAGATTTCCGGTAGGCTCATCGGCAAGTATCAGGCGCGGTTCGTTGAGCAACGCACGCGCTATGGCAATGCGCTGCTGTTCGCCACCAGAAAGCTCATGTGGCATTTTATATGATTTGTTGGCCATGCCTACTCTTCCTAGCACCGAATCTATACGTTGGGCAATCGCATTTTTGTCACGCCAGCCTGTGGCTCGGAGTACAAAAAGAAGATTTTCGTGAACCGACCGGTCTGTGAGTAACTGGAAATCCTGAAACACAATACCGATCTGACGACGCAGCAAATGAATATGACGGGATTTGAGCGTACACAGGTCCACATCAAACACCCGCGCTTTGCCTGAAGCTACAGGCACGTCGGCATACATGGTCTTCAGCAGACTCGATTTACCGCTTCCGACTTTTCCGATGAAATATACAAACTCTCCGGAGGCCAGTTCGAAGTTAACGTGCTTGAGCACCACAAGTTCCTTGCGGTGCACTTCAACGTCGGAGTATGATATGATGGTCTCGCCCATAAATTGCGTCATATATATGTGAATCAGTTGCCGAGCTCAGACAGGAATTTGATTCTGACAAGCCTGATTTCCTCTTCACTGTAGTCAGCGCCAAGTTCCTGAATCGCAGTGTCAATATCTCCACTTTCGCTTTCGCGGAAATAGTCGAATATCTCATTCTGGATTTCAGGATCTATGACCTGATCAAGGAAATAGTTAATGTTGATCTTGGTGCCTGAAAAAACAATGGCTTCGATTTCGTCAAGCAGTTCGTAGAAATCAAGATCCTTTGACGCAGCCAGTTCATCGAGCGGAATTTTCCTGTCAATGCCTTGGATAATCGCTATTTTCTGTTTGCTCTTGTTGGCGACACTCCGGACTCTGAGGTCCTCGGGTCGCTCTATCTCGTTTTCTTCCACATGAGTGCGGATCACGTGCAGGAAGTCCTCGCCGTAGCGTTTGGCCTTGCCTTGTCCGACGCCGGTGATATTGGCCAGTTCATCCATGGTTACCGGATATGTGGTGGCCATGGCTTCAAGCGACGGATCCTGGAAAATAACGTATGGTGGCAACTGATGCCGTTTCGCTATTTTTTTACGCAGGTCCTTAAGGATCGAATACAGTTCGGGATCCACCGCGCAGGTGGCTCCACCTTTAAGCGGCACTTCTTCCTCCTCGCCGGAAAATTCGTTATCCTCGACGATTTTAAAGGATTTGGGCTTACTCAGGAAGTCCATGCCTGATTTGGTGATTTTCAGCAATCCATAGTTTTCGATATCGCGAGCAAGATAACCTGCGATGATCGCCTGCCGTATCACAGCATTAAGCGTGCGTTCGTCGGAATGGTCAAGGCAGCCGAACTGTTCGAGTTCATTCTGACTATAGGATTTGACATCAGCCGTGGCGCGTCCAAGTGCCACATCTATTATGTGGTCGGCTTTGAATTTTTCTTTAAGAGTGGCTATGATGTCGATAATGTTAGCTAATTCTTCTTTTGCTTCCACTTTCTTTTTGGGATTTAAACAGTTGTCGCAATTCCCGCAATTCTCTTCGTGATATTCTTCGCCAAAATAATGCAAAAGCGATTTACGCCTGCACACGGACGATTCGGCATAGCTTGCGGTTTCGATGAGGAGCTGCTTGCCTATTTCCTGTTCAGCCACAGGTTTGCCCTGCATGAATTTCTCCATTTTACGCAGGTCTTTGGCTGAATAAAAGGTAATGCAGCAACCTTCGCCGCCATCTCGTCCAGCACGTCCGGTTTCCTGATAATAGCCTTCAAGCGATTTGGGCATGTCGTAATGGATGACAAAGCGCACATCCGGTTTGTCTATGCCCATGCCGAAAGCTATTGTGGCCACAATGACGTCCACTTCTTCCAGAAGGAAGGCGTCCTGATTGGCCGAACGGGTAGAGGAATCCATGCCCGCATGATAAGGACGGGCCTTGATATTGTTGACTTGCAGCATTTCTGCAAGTTCCTCTACTTTTTTGCGCGAAAGGCAGTATATGATACCGCTTTTGCCTTCGTTGGTCTTTATGTATTTGATAATCTCCCGGTCTGTGTCGGCGGTTTTCGGGCGTATTTCGTAATAGAGATTCGCACGGTTGAACGACGATTTATAGACCACGGCATCCGTCATGGCAAGGTTTTTCTGAATGTCGTGCTGTACCTTGGGCGTTGCGGTGGCGGTGAGTGCTATCACCGGACGGTTTCCGATTTCCATGATAATCGGACGAATCCTGCGGTATTCAGGGCGGAAATCGTGTCCCCACTCTGATATGCAATGAGCTTCGTCTATGGCATAGAATGAAATAGGCACGGTCTTGAGGAATTCGATATTTTCCTCCTTGGTCAAGGATTCCGGAGCGACGTAAAGCAACTTTGTTTTGCCGGAAATCACGTCGGACTTCACATGGTCAATGGCCGCGCGATTGAGCGATGAATTCAGAAAATGAGCCACCCCGTCGTCCTCGCTGAAATTACGCATGGCATCCACCTGATTTTTCATCAGAGCGATGAGCGGAGAGATGACAATGGCCGTTCCCTCCATGAGCAATGAGGGGAGCTGATAGCACAATGACTTGCCGCCACCTGTGGGCATTAGCACGAAAACATCCCGTCCGGAAAGCAAAGACGAGATAATCTCCTGTTGATTACCCTTAAAGTTATCGAAACCAAAGTGGCGCTTCAGTTCTTCGACCAAATCAGTTTTGTTTACCATGAATAATGTGCGAGTGGGGAGATGAGGGGTGAATATGATTGGCGTTTATCTTGTGTATGACTTCGCAAGAAGCTGAAATTACGTGAGAATGGGTCGGTTTGCTCTTATTGTTATTTGTCTATGTTTATTTCAAAATGAGCTTGCTGAATTTTCTCCAGGGCGTATTCGCGGGTGATGGTCAGTTCTTTTATGTCGGACGATGGTGTGTCATACATGGCGTCAACCATGATTGACTCCACTATGGAGCGGAGTCCGCGTGCGCCCAGTTTATACTCTATGGCCTTGTCGACGATCAGGTCGAGTGCGTCAGGAGCAAACACCAGATTCACGCCATCCATTCTGAACATCTTCTGATACTGGCGGGTAATGGCGTTTTTCGGCTCAGTCAGCACACGCCGCAAAGCGTCTCGGTCAAGAGGATCGAGATGGGTGAGTATGGGGAGACGTCCGATAATTTCAGGAATCAGTCCGAAGGATTTAAGATCCTGCGGAGCAACATATTGCAGATAGTTGTCGCGCTGAATCTTCTGTTTGGCCGCATCAGTGGCATATCCGACCACATGGGTGTTGAGCCTGTGGGCGATTTTGCGTTCAATGCCATCAAAAGCTCCTCCGCAAATAAACAGGATATTTTTCGTGTCGACCGGTATCATCTTCTGGTCCGGGTGTTTGCGTCCGCCTTGGGGCGGCACGTTCACTATCGAACCTTCAAGGAGCTTCAGCAGTCCCTGCTGCACTCCTTCACCGCTGACGTCACGTGTTATGGACGGATTGTCGCCTTTGCGGGCGATTTTGTCGATTTCGTCAATAAAAACAATGCCACGTTCGGCACGTGCCACATCATAGTCAGCAGCCTGAAGCAACCTTGTAAGCAGGCTTTCTATATCCTCGCCGACATATCCGGCTTCGGTGAGCACCGTTGCATCGACAATAGTGAACGGTACATCCAGCAGCCTTGAAATTGTCTTGGCAAGAAGTGTTTTCCCGGTGCCGGTAGGACCTACGATGATGATGTTGCTCTTTTCAATGTCTACGTCGCCGTCATCATCTTGTGAAGCGGTCTGCGACAAGCGTTTATAGTGATTGTAGACCGCTACCGACAGATATTTCTTGGCATCTTCCTGACCAATAACATATTGATCAAGAAATGCATTGATTTCTCTGGGTTTCGGCACTTTTTTCATGGAGACAGGGCTACCGCCGGTGCCGGCGGCATGTCCTGCTTTTTCTTCCTTCTCCATGGCTGCGATCATTTCTGCGATTCCTTTCACACAATCCGTGCATATCATCGCTCCCTGTTCTATGGGCGACGGCACAAGGGCAGCATGGGCAGAATGCGGACCGCCGCAAAAGCTACATTTATTATTGGAATGTTTCTTAGCCATCGGCTCGTATAATCAATGCTTGGATTTAATCAGCACCTTGTCAATCATGCCGTAGTCGGCGGCTTCCTGAGCAGTCATCCAATAATCGCGGTCGCTGTCGCGCTCCACTTTGTCCAACGGCTGACCGGAATGATCGGAAATGATGGTGTAGAGTTCATGTTTCAGCTTCAAGATCTCACGTGCCGTGATCTCAATGTCGCTTGCCTGGCCCTGGGCACCGCCCATGGGCTGATGAATCATGACTCTCGAATGCTTCAGCGCGAAACGTTTTCCTTTAGCTCCTGCCACCAGAAGGACAGCGGCCATGGATGCCGCCATGCCTGTGCATATTGTCGCCACATCCGACGATATATACTGCATCGTGTCATAAATTCCGAGACCTGCATAGACCGATCCGCCGGGTGAATTGATATAGATGCTCACATCCTTGCCCGGATCAGCCGAATCCAGATACAGCAACTGCGCCTGGATCACATTGGCCGAATAATCGTCGACCTGAGTGCCAAGGAATATGATTCGGTCCATCATCAGTCGCGAGAACACGTCCATCTGAGCAACATTCAGCTGACGCTCCTCAATGATCGTCGGCGAAATATAGCTAGATGTCACAGCCGCAGCATACTGGTCAAAAACCAGCGGGTTTATGCGGCAATGCTTCGTGGCAAAGTTGCGAAAGTCTGTTTGAAAATTGTTGTTCATGTCTTATTTTACCTTCTTTCTATTGATTTCAAGAACAAAGATACAGTTTTCCCGACAACCAACAAATTTTTTTCAAGTCTTTTTTATGTGTTTCCGACACAAAAATTTATATTTTTCGGCGTGGACATTCTTAGTCATGCGGTAATATTATCCTTTTAAGCAGATTTTTCGTAATTTTGCATAATTCACCAACAATATGCATCTGATGACAGAATATATAGAGTCGGACAAAATGTTCGACCTTATTGCGGATAACAATTTGCTCCTGATGGCTTTGAGCCGTTTCGACATACCTCTCGGATTCGGAGACGAAACGGTCGCCGCTGTGTGCGGGAAAAGCAACGTGGACTGCCACACTTTTTTAGCTGTGGCCAATTTTATAAGCGGGAAAAAGCCCATGCTTCCCCACCCGATCTCTCTGTCGGCCCTCATGGGATATCTGAAGCGGGCACATTCGTATTTTCTTGATTTCATATTGCCGTCTATACGCCGAAAACTCATTGAAGCTATGAATGATTCATCGGCCGACGGCAATCTGACGGTGCTGATTCTGCAGTTTTACGACGAATACGTCGAGGAGGTCAGGCGCCACATGGAGCATGAAAACAATTGTGTGTTCACATACGTTGAGGGTCTTTTGTCCGGCAAGACTGACAACGATTTTGAAATAGCGCGTTTCGAAGCCACGCACAAGCCGATCGCATCGAAACTCAAAGAACTGAAAGACATATTCATACGCCACTACCGCAACAATGGAGAGCGTATAGACATGCTTAACTCGGCGTTGTTCGACATAATCACCTGTGAGAAGGATCTTATGACACATTGCAAAGTTGAAGACTGCCTGTTTGTTCCGGCCGTGACAGAACTCGAACAATCTACAGCCGCCATGAACAGGAAATCAAGCGAAGAGACAGCAGGGGACGGCATATCGAACGATCTTACAGAACGCGAAAAAGAGATAATATGCAATGTTGCCAAAGGTTTGTCAAACAAAGAGATCGCCGACGCGCTGAATCTATCGGTGCATACTGTGGCCACACATCGACGCAACATAAGCGCCAAACTTGAGATACACTCGTCGGCCGGACTGGCAATATATGCCATCATCCATAATCTGATAGACTTGTCGGAGGTGCATCCGCAAAAATAATGTGTGAAATATTGCCGGATATGTGGATAATGACTAATTTTGTAGATTAGAAAAAACAATCAAACGACACAGACCAATTATGAAATTCAACGTGCAGAGCAAAGCGCTCTACGGCTTGGCATCAGCTGTCAGCAAAGTGATCAACTCAAAGAACCCGATGCCTATTCTCAATAATTTTTTGATCGAGCTGCGTGACGGTATGCTTCACATCACTGCTTCGGATCTTGAAAATACTCTGACGGCAAAAGTGCCGGTGCTTGAAGCTGAGGGCGAAGGAAAGTTCTGCGTTGATGCCCGCCGCCTTACTGACCTGCTTAAATCAATGCCAGACATAGGCATCACATTCAATATCGACGATGACAATCTGGCGATAGAGGTGACATACAACGGTGACAAAGGTAAATTTGATTTCATCGGTATCAACGGCAACGAATATCCGTCGACCGACGTAAAGCCGGAGGAAGGCGCCATCGCTTTTACCGTGCCCTCCAACCAGATTCTCAACGGCATAGACAACACCATGTTTGCAGTCGGCACAGACCAGCTGCGTCCGCAGATGATGGGCATATTTTGGGATGTAAAGCCCGATTCCATCACATTTGTGGCCACAGACACACGCAAATTGGTGAAATACCGTTCGACCATGTCAGAACCTGGAGTTACCGGTTCTTGCATCATGCCGGTCAAGCCGTCGGCTGTGATAAAAAATGTTTTTCCCCGCGACACTCAGGTAAAAGTGACGATAGATGCAAAGCGCGCCATGCTTGAAGCTGAAAACGTAAAATTCAGCTGCCAGCTTCTGAAAGGCAGTTTTCCGGACTATAACCGTGTGATCCCGGTCAATAATCCTTATGCCATGACGGTGGACCGCGGGACTTTCCTGTCGGCTCTGCGCCGTGTTTCCGTCTTCGGTGACCAGGGGCAGAATCAGGCCAAGTTGAAGATCAATGCCGAAGAGGTAACCATCAAGGCTGTGGACAACAACTACTGCACGCGTGCTGTGGAGACAATAAGTTGCGACTTCAACCACTCTGAAATGGTGATAGGATTCAGCGCTCCGTATGTGATGGAGATATTTTCCACGATCACTACGGACGATGTTGTGGTGACGCTGTCCGACCCGTCCCGCCCCGGAGTTTTCATGCCCTCGGAAAATGCAGAGAACTCCGAACTACTGATGCTGCTGATGCCCATGAACGTTAGTGAATTCTGATAGACGAATGGAACTGCAACTTACAAAACCTATCATATTCTTTGATCTGGAAACAACCGGTGTCAATTTCCAGAAAGACCGTATCGTGGAGATTTCCTATATCAAGGTGCATCCCAACGGCTCCGAGGAAGAACGTACATATCGCGTAAATCCCGAGTGTCCGATTCCGCCGGAATCTACAGCCATACATCATATCACGGACGAAGATGTGGCGGGAAAGCCGACGTTCAAGGAGATAGCGCGTGAAGTGGCCAGAGCGTTCACCGGCGCCGATATTGGCGGATTTAACTCAAACCGGTTCGACCTGCCGTTGCTGATGGAGGAATTCATCCGTGCAGGCGTGGATTTCGATATAAGCAAATGCCGGCTGGTGGATGTGCAGACTATTTTCCACAAGCTCGAGCAGCGTACGCTATCGGCGGCATATATGTTTTATTGCGGCAAGAATCTTGACGAGGCTCACTCGGCCAATGCGGATACACGCGCCACATATGAGGTGCTTAAAGCGCAGTTGGACAAGTATCCTGACAAACTGCAGAACTCCATAGAGTTCCTGTCGGGATTCTCCACGCAAAGACGCACGGCAGATCTGGCCGGACGAATCGTATTTGACGAAAAAGGGTGTGAAGTATTCAATTTCGGCAAGTACAAAGGCGTGGCTGTGGAGGAGGTCCTGAAAAAAGATTCAGGCTACTACGGCTGGATGATGAAAGGTGATTTTGCGGAAAACACCAAACAAGTGTTGACCCGTATATACATGAGACTCAAACGTAATGCTTGACGGCAAACACATAATACTCGGAATCACGGGTGGCATAGCCGCATATAAATCGGCTATGCTCGCCCGCCTGCTTGTCAAAGCGGGTGCGGAGGTGCAGGTGATCATGACCCCCGCCGCCAAGGAATTCATAGCCCCCCTTACCCTGTCCACGTTGACCGGTAATCCGGTGATCAGCGAATTTTTTACCGCAAATACCGGAGAATGGCACAGTCATGTGGACCTCGGACTCTGGGCAGACGCTATGGTCATAGCTCCGGCAACAGCTTCGTCCATCGGCAAAATGGCCAACGGCATAGCTGACAATATGCTGATCACCACATATCTGTCGGCCAAAGCTCCCGTGTTTGTAGCTCCGGCAATGGACCTTGACATGATGGCACATCCGTCTACAGCCCGCAACTTGTCTTACCTGCGGTCGTACGGCAACCATATCATAGAAGCTCGCTCAGGCGAATTGGCGTCGCACCTTGTGGGCAAAGGCCGCATGGAAGAGCCGGAGAATATAGTGGCATATCTTGAAGAATATTTTTCACGACACAACGACCTGACAGGAAAACATGTGATGATAACTGCCGGACCTACCTACGAAAAAATAGATCCGGTACGCTTTATCGGCAATTATTCCTCTGGGAAAATGGGCTATGCACTGGCTGAGGAAGCAGCGAAGCGCGGCGCACGCGTCACGTTGGTGAGCGGCCCAGTGAGCACATCGGTCTCCCACCCGTCCATATCTGTGGTCCGTGTAGAATCGGCTGTCCAGATGCTTGCGGCAGCGACAAAAGCGTTTGCCTATGCAGATGTGGCTATTCTTGCCGCTGCGGTGGCCGACTATGCTCCGGCAGAACCGTTGGAACATAAAATCAAACGTGAGGGCAATGAACCGCCGGAGATCCGTCTGGTAAAGAATCCAGATATTGCCGCAACCCTCGGACAGTTGAAGAAAGACGGACAGCATCTGGTAGGCTTCGCTTTAGAGACAGACAATGAAATGGCCAATGCCGCTGACAAGCTGAAACGAAAAAATCTTGACATGATCGTCCTTAACTCTTTAAAAGACGAAGGCGCAGGATTTGGCACTGACACCAACAAAATCACGATCATAGACCGTGACGGCACTGCCGTGTCGTCGTCTCTCAAATCAAAAAAGGAAGTAGCAACGGATATTTTTGACCATATAATTGCAAAATTTTAAAATGAGCCGCTCTCCTCTCATAAAAATATTTGCAGTTCTCTCTGCCTGCCTTTTTGAGCCTGCAATATACGCACAGGAACTGAACTGCACCGTGGAATTCAATACACAGCAACTGCAGAATGTGAGCACATCCGTGTTTCAGTCGCTGCAGGAAGCCGTTAATGATTACATGAACACCACTAAATTTTCGGAAGCCCAGATCGGGACAAATGAAAAGATAGAGTGCCGCATGTTTTTCACCATTTCCGAATATAATGAAGGTATTGCAAAAGGATCACTGCAGGTACAGGCTATCAGACCGGTGTACAACACATCATACACCACTACTCTTGTCAATTTCAAGGACAATAGGATAGACTTCTCATATTTCGAAGGCGAACCGCTGATTTTTTCAGAAAACACAATGGAAAATCAGCTGACGGCCATATTGAATTTCTATGCATATCTGTTTCTTGCCATGGATTTCGATTCATTCAGTCCGAATGGCGGAGAAGCGTTCTGGAACAAACTCAAACAGATCGTGCAACAGGCGCAGTCGTCGGGAGAAGTCGGCTGGAAAGCGTTTGAAGATACCAAAAACCGGTCGGCAGTGGTGAGCGCATATACGGATCCGGCCACACGTCAGTTGCGCGATCTCACCTATCGCTATCACCGCACAGGGCTTGACGAAATGGCGCAGAGTCCCGACAAAGGGCGCGCGAACATCACAGCATCGCTGGAGATATTGAAAAAGGTGTATGATGTAGCATCCATGTCAGTGGGACTGTCTATGACCAAAGACGCAAAACTGGATGAACTGGTCAACGTTTACTCCAAAGCTCCGTCCACCGAACGTGAAAGCGTATATGAGTTGTTGTATCCGCTGTATCCCACAGAAACATCACGCCTTGACGAGATCAAGAAAGGAAAAGTTAAATAGAAATGCTCCGCCAACTCCACATATCCAACTATGCGCTGATTGATTCGCTCGAGATTGACTTCACTCCGGGATTAAACATAATAACCGGAGAAACAGGCGCCGGCAAATCAATCATGCTTGGCGCCCTGAGTCTGCTTTTAGGCGCACGGGCTGATTCAAGGGCTGTAAAGTCTGAAAAAAACAAATCGGTTGTGGAAGCCACTTTTTCAGTAAACGGATATTCCGCTCTGGCTGATTACTGCATGCAGCATGACATCGAATGGGATGAGTCGTGGTGCATTATCCGCCGGGAAATTCTGCCGACGGGGCGCTCGCGGGCGTTTATCAACGATTCTCCTGTGACCATAGTTCAGCTTGAGACGGTAAGCCGGCAACTGATCGACATACATTCGCAAAATCAGAACCAGCTGCTCGCATCGGAGGATTTTCAGAGACGTGTGCTGGACAGCATGAGTGGCAATTCCTCGCTGTTGTCGCAATATGCCGGCGAATACGCTCTTTTCCGGTCGCTTAAATCGGAACTTACAGAAACGCTCAAGACCATTGAACAGAACAAACAGGACGAGGAGTTCACAAGATTCCAGCTCACACAACTCACCGATGCACGGTTGACCGAAGGTGAGCAGACGGAATTGGAGAAAGAGCGTGATATTCTGTCAAACATGACAGAGCTGAAAGAAACACTATCGGAGACGCTGGAACTGCTTACCAACGGAAGAGAGAATGTGTTGAGCCAGCTTTCTGCCGCCGTAGATTCCTGCGAGGATCTGTCTGAAGTGCTTGATGACGCGTCATCGCTTTGCGAGCGGCTTGAATCTGCCAGAGTAGAGATTCAGGATATTGCGGAGACTCTGGCCGATTACGATGCCAACCTCCATGCCGACCCTACGGAACTGGAATATATTGAACAAAGGCTTGGTCTGATCTATTCTCTCCAAAACAGATTTAAAGTCGACACTGTGGAAGCACTGATTGCCAAGCGGGACGAACTGCAGGGCAGACTGTCCATGCTTGAAGATTCTGACATGACAGTTGATGATCTGAAGAAAAAGGTGACTGCCGCTAAAAAACAGGCCGTTGCCACGGCCGCCCGTATCACAGCAATCCGAAAACAGGTTGCCGGGGAGTTTGCCCGCAGATTGGAAGAGGAAGCCAAACCGTTAGGCATGCATAATCTACGTTGTGTAGTGAATGTGTGTGAATCTGAGCTGTCACCATCAGGTGCCGACAAGGTGGAATTCCGATTTGCGTTCAATAAGAATCAGACTCCTGTGGCTGTGGGCGGTGCCGCATCAGGCGGCGAAGTGTCTCGTCTGATGCTCTGTATAAAATCAATCATAGCCGGCAAACTACAGCTTCCATCAATTATATTTGATGAAGTCGACACCGGCGTAAGCGGCGATGTGGCCAACCGTATGGGCCTTATGATGCGTGCCATCGCATCGGCGCTACAGGTCATCACCATTACCCATCTGCCGCAAGTCGCGGCCAAAGGAGCCAGCCACTATAAAGTGTATAAAGTCGACGATGATTCGGCTACACATACCAGAATACGCCGGCTGTCGGATATGGAGCGTGAAAACGAACTCGCACTTATGCTCTCGGGATCGGCATCGGATACTGCGGCATTGGCGACGGCCAGATCTTTGCTTGGCAAATAACTTGTTTAATAACCCAAATTTGAGGACAATGCAAAAAAACGACTATATTTTCGGTATCCGCGCCGTGATGGAAGCCATACAGGCCGGCAAGGACATTGACAAAATTCTGATAAAGAAAGATATTCACGGAGAGCTTATAGGAGAATTGCTTGAGCTTGTCAAGGCCCATAGAATTCTGGTGCGCCGTGTGCCGGTACAGACTATCGACAGGATCACCCGCAAGAACCACCAGGGTGTGGTGGCCGTGCTCAGCGCCGTGACATACCACAGGCTTGATCATCTGGTTCCCGAACTGTATGAGGAGGGGCGGCTGCCGTTTATTCTTGTGCTCGACGGCATAACCGACGTACGCAATTTCGGTGCCATAGCCCGCACGGCCGAATGTGTCGGGGCCGATGCTATAGTCATACCCGAGCACGGAAGTGTGAGCGTCGGAGGTGATGCCATAAAGACATCAGCCGGCGCGCTTCACCATATTCCTGTCTGTCGGGAACGGTCAGCGGCACTTGCTGTCAGATTTCTGAAAGAAAACGGATATAAGGTGGTTGCCGTGACAGAAAAAGCCGAAATCAATTACACTCAGATAGACTATACGGTTCCTGTGGCACTTGTGATGGGCGCCGAGGACGTCGGCATATCTCCGGAAGTACTAAAACTGACTGATGAAGGTGCGTCCATTCCCATGTTCGGCGAAATAGGATCGCTGAACGTATCCGTGGCCGCCGGAGTGATGATGTATGAAGTAGTCCGACAAAGACTGTTGGCAAACCTTGAGGTGATATGACCGCAAGACCGTCGTCGACATCAAAAAGCAACTCCCCGGCAACTCTCGGCACCGACTCTATCAGCCGTCTGCTGATGCAGTATTCTGTGCCGGCTATCATAGCGAGTGTAGCCACATCGCTCTACAATATCATTGACTCCATTTTCATCGGACAGGGAGTCAATGCCATGGCTATATCCGGCCTTGCCATCACATTTCCACTGATGAATCTTGTGATTGCATTCGTGATGCTCATAGCGGCAGGCGGCGCTACCATAAGTTCGATATTTTTAGGACAGAAGGATCTCGGCAGAGCTACTAACGTGGTCAACAACGTGATGATGCTCAGTCTTATACACTCTGTCATTTTCGGCGGGCTATCATTGGTTTTCCTTGACGAGATTCTCGATCTGTTCGGGGCCACACCGGAGACCATAGGCTATGCGCGCGAATTCATGACGGTGATTCTATACGGCACTCCGATATCATTTGTGTTCATCGGGCTGAACAATCTGATGCGCGCTACCGGTTATCCGAAAAAGGCCATGATCTCGGCATTGCTGTCGGTGTTGGTAAATCTGATCCTGTGTCCCCTGTTCATTTTCAAATTCAAATGGGGGATAGCCGGTGCTGCCATCGCCACTCTTTGCGGACAAAGCGTTGCATTCGTATGGGTGCTCGCGCATTTTTTATCGAAAAAAAGCTACGTGCATTTCCGCCTGTCGAACAACTGGTTGTCGCTGGCGATAGTCAAACGGATCTATGCCATAGGCCTGTCACCGTTTCTGATGAACCTGTGTGCATGCGTAGTGGTGGTGTTCATCAACAAGTCACTGCTTTATTACGGCGGAGCGGACGGTAATTTCGCCATAGGCTCTTTCGGAATCATTAACCGCACCACGATGTTTTTTGTAATGGTGGTGCTCGGCGTGACCCAAGGCATGCAGCCTATACTCGGATTCAATTACGGGGCCGGCAACTGGTCAAGAGTCAAACGCACACTGAAATTGGGAATATGGGTCGGCACATCCATCACTGCCATCGGCTGCATCATCACTGAAACCTTTCCCGATGAGGTAAGCCGCATGTTCACCACAGACTCCACTCTGATAGACATCGCCAGAAACGGATTCCGGGTATATTTTGTCTTTTTCCCCGTAGTAGGATGCCAGATCGTGATCCAGAATTATTTTCAGTCCATAGGCAAGCCGTCGTATTCCATTTTTCTGAGCATGACACGCCAGCTGATATATCTGATTCCGCTGTTGCTGATTCTCCCGCCGATGTGGGGTGTAAACGGAGTATGGGGAGCCATGGCTATAAGCGATATGCTCGCGTTCATCACCGCCATAATAACTTTATGGATAGTGATGCGGCATCTTAACAAACACTTCTCTTCTCTCAGACAATCATGAAACATCAGTTACAATTACGCCTGAAACCGGAAACGGCATACGATGACCTGCGTCTGCGGGCAGAAGTGTCGACAGCGCTCAATCTGGATATAAACCGCATCACTGGCATTCTTCCGACGCGACGCAGCATAGATGCAAGGCAGCGGCAGGTGATGGTGAATCTTTCGGTCACCGTTACTACTGACGAGCCGCCCATGCAGCCGGAGGATCTGGCTATGGAACTGCATTATCGTACGGTATCGGATGCCGACCGTCAGGTAATAGTGGTGGGTGCAGGGCCGGCCGGACTTTTTGCGGCATTGCGTCTGATCGAACTCGGCGTAAAGCCGATAGTGCTCGAACGTGGCAAGGATGTGGACAGCCGCCGTAAAGACATGGCCCGCATATCACGTGAGGGAATAGTGGATTCAGACAGCAACTATTGTTTCGGAGAAGGTGGCGCAGGAGCATATTCAGACGGGAAATTGTACACAAGAAGCAAAAAGCGCGGTTCGGTGGACAAAATCCTGTCGGTACTGTACCGCCACGGCGCATCGTCTGATATTCTTGTAGACGCCCATCCACATATCGGCACAGACCGATTGCCGGAAGTCATAAAAGCGATGCGCGTTACCATACAGAAATCAGGAGGAGAAGTGCTTTTCAACCATAAAGTTGATGGACTTGTGATGGAAAACGGCACTGTGACCGGCGTACGGACATCGGATGGCACCCGTTTTGACGGGCCTGTCATACTCGCTACCGGACACTCCGCACGCGATGTCTACAAAATGCTCAGGAACAGTGGAATCGCTCTTGAACCTAAAGGCATTGCGGTGGGGGTCAGACTGGAGCATCCGCAGGAACTCATAGACCGTATTCAGTATCATTCACCAAACGGACGTGGTAAATATCTGCCTGCGGCCGAATATTCGATGTTGACGCGTGTCGACGGGCGCGGAGTCTATAGTTTCTGCATGTGTCCGGGAGGATTTATCATTCCGGCAGCCAGCGAACCGGGCCAGATTGTGGTCAACGGGATGTCGCCATCCAACCGCGGTACCCGATGGGCCAACTCAGGCATGGTGGTTGAAGTGCTGCCGGAAGACGTTGACGGAGACGACGAACTACGCATGATGAGGTTTCAGGAAGAGATCGAACGGCGTTTTTTCATGGCAGGCAATGGCAGTCAGCAGGCTCCGGCTCAACGCATGACCGATTTCATAAACGGCAAAATGTCCGGCTCACTGCCGGAAAGTTCCTATGCTCCCGGACTGTATTCGGCCCGTATAGACCGGTTGCTTCCCCACTCCATTGCATCGCGTCTGCAACAGGCATTCATTGAATTCGGCAAAAAACAGCGCGGCTTCGTGACCGATAAAGCCGTTGTGATCGGTGACGAGACACGTACATCGGCCCCTGTGAGGATTCCACGTATGTCAGACACATTATGTCACGTGGCAGTGCCGGGATTATATCCGGCCGGCGAAGGAGCCGGTTATGCCGGAGGGATAGTAAGCGCGGCTATCGATGGCGAAAGGGTTGCCGAAGCCGTCAGCCGGCAAACAGCACCCAGATAATACGGCATAGAACAAGCCCCCATACGGTGTAGGCCGCTGCCGATATGCCGAACCGGAGCATCAGCTTGCCGTCATGCCGCTTAAAAAACGTATATATCATCCCCGACAGCAGTCCGAAAGCCACTGATGCCGCAATCCATATCCATTTACTTCCCATCTATTGTTAACTAACTTACTCTGATAGATATTACAATGAGAAATGCGGGACGGACTTTGATGCAAAGCCGTCCCGCATTCTTTGATTTTAAATCAGCGATATATCCGTCGGGGGACGATTAATTCCATGCGTCTACTATGCCCATGAAATCAGCGGCCGCCAGAGATGCGCCACCGATCAGGCCGCCATCCACGTCAGGTTTTGCAAACAGAGCCTTGGCATTAGAAGCCTTGCAGCTGCCTCCGTAAAGGATCGAGCAGTTGTCGGCAACCTCATTGCCATATTTTGCAGCGATGACTCCGCGGATGAAAGCGTGCATTTCCTGAGCCTGATCGTCAGTGGCAGTCTTGCCGGTGCCGATGGCCCATACGGGTTCGTATGCAAGGATCAGTTTGCCGAAGTCTTCAGCGCTGAGTTCAAACAGAGCTTCTTCAATCTGTGCTTTTACAACATCGAAGAATGTGCCGTTCTCACGCTGTTCGAGAACTTCACCGATGCAGAATATGGGGGTCAGATTGTTTTCAAGAGCAAGATTAACTTTGGTCTTGAGGATTTCGGAGGTCTCTCCATAGTACTGACGACGTTCGCTGTGACCAAGGATCACATAATTTGCGCCTGTGGAAGCAACCATAGGAGCGGACACTTCACCGGTATATGCACCCTTGACATGGTCAGCGCAGTTTTCAGCACCAAGACCCAATTTTGCAGAGTCTATAACAGCTGCAACAGAAGCCAAATGAGTGAAAGGCACGCAGATCACCACATCGCATTTGGGCTGACGTGACACAAGAGCTTCATTAACGTCTTTGGCCAGAGCCACGCCTTCGGCAAGAGTGGTGTTCATTTTCCAGTTGCCGGCTACAATCTTTTTTCTCATAAACAGTCGAATATGTGAGTTTTACAATATTTGTTTTGTTTTTCAATGCAAAAGTACGAAGAATTTCCGAATTGAAGTAATTTTTCTGGCAAAAGAAATCGTACGTCAGTGCTACTATCGGACAATTTTCCATACGGTCCGTTTTTAACCGATGCCAGCCTGCATGGCAAAGAAAAATCTTTTTAATACGATAAGACCACTTCCTGTTTTTAATTTCGTATCTTTGCCGCCAATATTTTTTAGTAACGACAAGTCATGATACTTCAATGCGCAGTCCTTTTCGCGTTTCTCGCGCTTGGCGAACTGACCGTGTGGCTCACGGGGGTGCCGGTTCCATCGTCAATCATAGGCATGCTTTTCCTTGCCGCATCGCTAAAAGCCGGATGGGTCCGGCTGGAGTCGGTCGATAAGGTCGCTGATTTTTTGGTCAGAAATCTGGGATTCTTTTTTGTCCCAGCGGGTGTGGGAGTGATGCGTTGCTTCGGAATCATACGCGACCAATGGATTCCGATAGTCGGCGCCACAATAATCAGCACATTCATCATCATAGCTGTGACAGGCTGGATACATCAGTTTATCCGCCGTTCACTGTCACGTAATCACTCTCAGGGACGTCATCATGGAATTCTTTCTAAATAAATATTTTCTGATAGCTTTGACATTCATCGCTTTTCTGTGCGCACAGCTGCTTCAGCGTCGCACCGGACTGTCGCTACTCAATCCTATTCTTATATCCATCACACTAATCGTGGGCTTTTTAATGCTGACCGGTGTCGACTATGACCATTATGCCGAAGGCGGATCATTTATAGAATTCTGGCTTAAACCGGCGGTGGTGGCTCTCGGCGTGCCGCTATACCGCCAGATGGAATCCATAAAAAAACAATTGCTTCCGCTTCTCATGGCCGAACTTGCCGGATGTGTAGCTGGAATAGTGTCGGTGGTCATCGTGGCCCGACTGCTCGGCGCCACATCGGAAGTGGTGCTCTCGCTGGCTCCCAAAGCCGTGACAACACCGATAGCCATGGAAGTGGCCCAGAGTGTTGGTGGCATTCCCGCTCTGACTGCGGCCGTGGTGGTGTGCACCGGCATTTTCGGCGGCATGGCCGGATTTAAAATGGTAAGTCTCAGCCGCATAAAAAGTCCTATTGCCGGCGGCCTGTCTATCGGCACGGCATCACATGCCGTTGGTACAGCCGCCGCTATCGAACGTGGCGGCATGCGTTACGGCGCATTTTCTTCTCTCGGATTGACTCTCAACGGGCTTTTCACTGCCTTACTTACTCCTTTTATACTATCACTCATGGGTTATTAAAGTCACTATGGACAATGAAGTATCAATCATAAGACGGATCACATGGATCGGATTCTATGTCAACGCCGTGCTTATGGCCATAAAAATCGTCACAGGACTATATGGTCACAGTGAGGCCCTTGTGGCCGACGGCGTACACTCCATGAGCGATTTCGCCACAGACCTCATAGTGCTGTGTTTTGTGGCTATTGCTTATAAAAGCGCGGACAGCGCCCATCCTTACGGACACGGAAAATTCGAAACTCTCGCATCGCTGATCATCGGAGTGTCGCTCATCGCAGTTGCGGCAGGCATAGGCCTGAAAGGCATAGATTCGATAATTGACGCTATGGCCGGAAACATTTTGCCAAGGCCCGATCTGTCGGTGGTTATTGTCGCCGTAGTGTCAATCGCCGCAAAGGAAATATTATACCGAATCACAGCCAATATAGGCCGACGGATCGGCTCATCCTTACTCCTTGCCAATGCCTGGCATCACCGCACTGATGCATATTCGTCGGTTGCGACTGTCATAGGTGCGTCAGCAGCTTTTTTTCTCGGACAACAGTGGAGGGTGCTTGATCCGATAGCGTCGGTATTTATCTCCGTGTTTATCGGTGTGTCGGCATTCAAGATCATATATCCCGCACTGAATGAACTATTGGAAAAATCACTGCCTGAAACGCAGGTCATCAAAATAAACGAGACAATTTCCGGGGTTCCGGGTGTCATCAGCCATCACAGACTGCGCACACGCCGCAACGGACGGTCGGCCATTATAGATGTACATATCAAAGTCAATCCTGATATTACGGTGACTGAAGGACACAATATAGCATCGGAAGTGGAAAACCGCCTGAACCAACTGCTCGGCATGGGTGTGATAGTTTACGTTCACGTAGAGCCGTTTGTATCCGGCCGCAACTCAGACGGCTTGATGCTTTAAATTTCCAATTGTCGTATTTTATCCTTAACTTTGCAATTATTAAAATAAATCAACTATAATTCGTTCAACCAAATCACAATGGATTTCATTGAAGAACTGACCTGGCGCGGCATGATCCACTCCGTAATGCCGGGAACTGAAGAAGAATTAAAGAAAGGAATGGCTACGGCATATCTCGGAATTGACCCGACAGCCGATTCCCTGCATATAGGTCACCTTGTGGGCGTGATGATGTTAAAGCATTTTCAACGCTCGGGACATAAGCCGCTTGCATTGGTAGGCGGTGCTACCGGAATGATCGGAGACCCCTCCATGAAAAGCCAGGAGCGCAAACTGATTGACGAAAAAACTCTTCGCCACAATCAGGAAGCGATCAAATCACAGTTGGCACGCTTCCTGGATTTTGATTCCGATGCGCCCAATGCGGCCGAACTGGTCAACAATTATGACTGGATGAAAGATTATGGATTTCTCAACTTCATCCGCGACATAGGCAAACATATCACTGTCAACTACATGATGGCAAAAGACTCTGTAAAAAAGCGTCTCAGCGGGGAGTCTCAGCAAGGCATGTCGTTTACGGAATTTTCATATCAGTTGCTGCAGGGATATGACTATCTGTATCTCTACCGCAACAAAAACTGCCGTCTGCAATTGGGCGGATCCGACCAGTGGGGCAACATCACCACAGGCACTGAACTCATACGGCGCACAGAGGGGGGCGAAGCATACGCGCTGACATGTCCTCTCATCACCAAAGCCGACGGTGGCAAATTCGGCAAGACAGAAAGCGGAAACGTATGGCTTGACCGCCGCTACACCTCTCCCTACAAATTCTATCAGTTCTGGCTCAATGTCACTGATGCTGATGCCGAAAAATATATCAAGATATTCACCACCCTCACCCGCGAGGAAGTGGAGGATCTCGTTAAGGCCCAGCAGGCCGACCCAGGCCAGCGTCCGCTGCAGAAGCGTCTTGCTCAGGAGATCACCACAATGGTACACTCCGAAGCCGACTATCTCGCGGCCGTGGAAGCATCACAGATACTTTTTAATCCCAAAGCTACAGAAGCGCTCCGCAAGCTTGACGAAACCACTCTTCTTGAGGTGATGGACGGTGTGCCCCGTTTCACAGTCAGTCGTCAGGACATCATATCCAGCCAGACCAGACTGGCCGACCTGCTTACAGAGCCTGTTGCCGCAGTGTTCCCAAGCAAAGGAGAATTCCGTAAAATGGTACAGGGAGGCGGTGTCAGCATCAATAAAGAAAAAGTAGCCGATCCCAATGCGATGGCAACGGCTGAAATGCTTCTTGATGATAAATATATATTGGTACAACGCGGCAAGAAAAACTTTTTCCTGCTGATAGCCGAATAAAAAAGCTAATTTTACGGCGAAGTTCTTGCAAATGTCAAAACTTCGCCGTAACTTTGCACCGTTCAAAACCACAGTAGGGTTCCTTGGCCGAGTGGTTAGGCACCGGTCTGCAAAACCGTTTACAGCAGTTCGAATCTGCTAGGGACCTCAACAAAACTCCGGAATAGCTTGCATAAGGCATTTCCGGAGTTTTTCTATAACATTCTAAAACCATGCTATTTGACAGAGACTACACAAAATTGACAGACGAATTACGGCGTCGATCGTTATAAAGATCAGGAATTCTGGTAATGCATTATGACAATCTGATCGATCAATACAGTTTATTTAGTTTCAAGGCTTTCACATAATAAGAGAACCCACCGCTCAATCGGAGGAGAGAGAGGTGTAACAGCATAGCGTCCGGGAATGTTTTATGTATCGGTATTTTTTGCTACATTTGCCATAAAGAAAAAAGATATACCGAAGAGATAAGAACAATGAAATTTTCAGATATTCCAGGACATGAGACTGCAAAACAACGCATGCGGACAATGGTTGCCACAGGCCACGTGCCGCATGCACTATTGCTGATCGCTCCGGAAGGATCAGGGGAGATGATGCTGGCGCGTGCATTCGTGCAATATCTCCATTGTATGTCCCCTACCCCCGACGGTGACAGCTGCGGTCTTTGCCCTGCATGTCTGCAACATGCGTCATTCAATCATGTCGACACACACTTTATATTTCCGGTATTGAAAAAAAAATCGGGCGGCATAACAATATCCGATGATTTTTTGCCTGAATGGCGATCGTTTCTGACAGATGATCCATGGATGGATTTCCAACGGTGGCCAGCCATATTAGGCAAACCGGACGGGCAGCCGCGCATCTATGTGGACGACGCAGATGAACTGCGCCGCAAACTCAGTTATACAGCACGTACATCGCCAAAGAAAGTGGCTCTGGTGTGGTTGCCTGAGCGGATGATGGAAGCAGCAGCCAACAAACTGCTGAAACTTCTGGAAGAACCTTCCGATGACACTGTATTCGTGATGGTGACCAATTCTCCGGCTGAAATCCTGCCGACAATCTTTTCACGCACACAGCGGATTGAGCTTAAACGGCTGCCGGACGAAACACTGGCACGCATGCTGATGGAGGATAATGGTGTCAATCATGCCGATGCCCTGGCGGCCGCCCACAACGCTGAAGGAAATTTTCCGGCAGCACGCGCTGCGATAAAATCATCGGGAGTATCAAAGAAATTTTTAGAGTTGTTCGTGTGGCTTATGAGGTCGGCCTACACCCGAAAGATTGCGGATCTTAAACTATGGTCAGAGAAAGTGGCGGATCTCGGTCGGGACTCCGAATGTCGTTTCCTCTCATACTGCCAACGTATGGTGAGGGAAAATTTCATATTAAATCTGCAACGTCAGGAATTAAACTATCTGGATTCAGGCGAACAAGCCTTCAGCAGTAAATTCTATCCGTTTATCAATGAACGCAACGTAGAGCAACTGATCAACGAGTTCAATCAGGCGAAAATTGATATAGAAGGTAATGGAAACGCTAAAATCATATTTTTTGATCTGGCCATAAAAATCATTATCCTCATAAAGGCATAAATGGAACAGCGATTCCTATATCAGGTAGCGCAGAAATATTTCGAGCACCATGAATGGCATCTGAACTCCGTCACATTCGTGGTGCCGAACAAACGCAGTGCATTTTTTCTCAGGGAACATGTCGGAGAACTGATGAAAAAAGATCCTTCGCTCGGCAATCCGGTGGTCATGACCATGACAGAACTGATGGAAAAGACGGCAGGACAGAAAAGAGCGTCATCATTGCGACTGCTGGTGATGCTCTATTCCGCATACCTGAATGTGTTGCAGAAAAGACCGGGAAGATCCAAGCCGCTGCCGGAAGAATTTGACCGGTTCCGTTTCTGGGGCGAGATGATTCTGCGCGATTTCGACGAAACAGACAGATACATGGCCGATCCCGGCCAACTTTTCCGGAACGTAAAGGATTTTAAGGAAATACAATCTACTTATCTCACAGAGGAACATAGGGAAATCATACGTACATACTGGGGAGAGGATCCATATTACGGGGCGGACAGCTCGCCTGACCTATTCTGGACTCATATACACCAGGAAGGAGAAGATTCTCCGGCGCGCAAATTTGTGTTGTTGTGGGAAATACTACATGAACTCTACACCGAGTTCAACCGCCTGCTCACCGAACATGGAGAGACATATACCGGACGCGCATATCGTCGAGCCGCATCTCTTGTCAAGGAAAACGCCAATCTGCGTTCGCTGCCGGCACTGAAGTATGTGTTCGTGGGTTTCAACCGCCTGTCCATAGCAGAACATCTGGTCATGGAGAAGCTACATGAGCGTGGCCGCGCAGATTTTTACTGGGACTACAGTCCGGAGCTGATGGATCCTGATACAGGAAATAAATCCGGACGTTTCATCTCGGAATATATCAAGCGATTTCCGTCTCACTATACTCTGGACGATTTCCGTCCGAAAAAACATATAGTGGAAATAGTGGGAATTCCATCAAACATAGGTCAGGTAAAATTCGCGTCGACAATACTTTCAGCACAGTCCGCTCTGGTGCTCCCGTCGGAAGATCTCCTACCGCCTGTACTGGCATCATTGCCGGCGACAATACCGTCGGTCAACGTCACCATGGGGTATCCTCTGAAGAATTCCTCACTGGCGTCTTTCTTTTCGTGTGCGGTGAAACTGCAACTGCGCATGATTGTCAGGTCGACGGGTCATACAGAGTTTTTCCGCGATGATGTCCAGACGGTCATCTCTCATCCGATCATCTCTGACAGATACCCAGAAGAGTGTCAGGCTATAGTAGACTATATGGCCGCCGAGCATGTGTTCAACCTGCCGGACACGGCATTTGATTCGCCTGAATGCCGTTTTGCCGCATTACGCCCCGTGTTCACTCCCGTAAAAGATTCTGATGGAATGGATGCTGTCGCATCTTACACGCTGAGACTGCTCGATCTGCTCACAGAGTCCGGTCTGCTGCCTATAGAAAAAATGTTTGCCGAAACTATCAGAACAGAGGTCGAGGAACTCAACAGACAGGCGACGGCATTCAATGTCAGGATGCGGCGGCACACATTTTTCAGATTACTGGAAAACGCCCTTTTCAAGAAGTCAATCAATCTTGAGGGCAACGGAGCTACAGGCCTGCAGGTGATGGGTGTGCTTGAAACCCGTGCGCTAAGTTTCCGTGAAGTGGTGATGATGTCAATGACAGACAGAGTGTTTCCGGGGCGTCTGACATCACGGTCGTTTATCCCCGACACACTGCGCCGGGCCTTCGGACTCCCGACCGCTGAACATCAGGAATCGTCCATGGCCTACTATTTCTATCGTCTGCTGTCGCACACCGAGAAAATGTGGCTGCTGTTTGACGCCCGCACAGGAGGGCTGCGCTCAGGAGAAATGTCACGTTACCTGTATCAGTTACGTTTTCTTAATTTTTCGGGAATTGAAATCCGATACCGGCAGGCCACATACAATGTCAGGCCGTCGGCCGTCACAGAAGTTCTTCCGGCCGACATATCGCTCGGCATCAGAAAGACGCCTGAGATAATGGCCGATGTGGAGCGTTTGCGCGACAGATCTCGACTCGACACCAATGCTCTTTCCGCCAGCTCGCTCAAACTGTATATAAACTGCCCTCTGGCGTTCTACCTCGAGCATGTGGCTGAAATAAAGGTGCCGGACCCTTTCAAGAATTATATAGACGACGCAACTTACGGTACCATCATACATGAAGTGGCCCAACGCGTCTATGAGCAGATCCGCGACCGCCACACGTATGTGATAACGCAGAAAGATCTGGACTCGCTTACGGGAAACACAATTGTGGATGACCAGATACGCCGAGCCATAAATCTGCATTATCGAAAATTTCCGGCCAAAATACTCTCGGATAACAATGGCCTGCAGCAAGAGATCCCCAATCCGGCATTATATGAATATCCGCTTGAAGGCGAAGCAAAATTCATTGCAAAAGCCATGCGACACATTTTCTTTGAAATGGTCAGACATGAGCATGTGCCTTTCACGTTCATCCGTGGAGAAGCGCGCAGCAAATTCCAATGGAGCATACTTCCTGACGTGACAGTCAATTTCACCATGAGTATAGACCGCATAGACAAGATTTCAGACGGCACTAACGGTGAAATCGTCAGGCTTATAGACTATAAAAGCGGTTCGGATGCTACGGAATTCCCTTCGTTGGAAAGTCTGTTTGACTTCAGCGGCACAAAGAATACCAAAGGGATATTTCAGCTGATGACATATTGCTGTGCCTATGCCGACGAACACCGGCTTCCGGAGGAAACACCGTTACGTCCGCTCATATACCCTCTGCGCACAGTCGCGACAGAAGGTATTCCTCCACTGCTCTACAACAAGAAAGAATTTAACAATTTTAGAGAAATCGAGTCAGGCTTCCGTGCGAGACTGGCTGAAAAAGTAGCCGAAATTTTTAATCCGTCAGTTCCGTTCTACCGGTCGGCCGACGATCATGGCTGCAAATTCTGCAAATACAAACGTCTTTGCGGTGTGAAACCGGCCGATGAGGAGTAAATCACACAATCATTATTTTAATGGCAGGCCTATACATACATATACCTTTTTGCCGCGCCAAATGCGCATATTGCGACTTTTATTCAGGGCCGATGCAATACCCGTCGCCAACAGAATATATGGCCGCGGTGTTACAAGAATATGAAGCCCGGCGAGACGAAATTACAACAGAATCTTTTGCTACCATATATGCCGGAGGCGGCACTCCGTCGCTGCTGCCGCCCGAACTGTTTTCACCTCTGATATCACTGGCAGATACAGGTGCCGAAATAACAATTGAAGCCAATCCGGAAGACGTGACAGAGGAATGGACAGACAGGATACTGTCTGCAGGATTCAACCGTGTGAGTATGGGTGTGCAGTCTCTTATCGACGAGGAGCTCACGGCTGTAGGACGACGGCACACTGCTGCACAGGCGCTCCGGGCCATATCAGTGCTGCGCAGCCACGGCATCTCCAACATCAGCTGTGACCTGATCTACGGTTTGCCGGAGCAAACTCTGGAGTCATGGGACTATTCTCTCCAGACCATGCTTGAACTCGATCTGCCGCATCTTTCGGCATATCTGCTCAGCTATGAGCCTGGCACGCGGCTTACAGCACGTCTGAACACCGGCAAAATCAGTGAAACGCCGGAAGATGTTATCGAGCGGATGTATTCATCCCTGTGCTCACTGACCCGACAGGCAGGAATGAATCATTATGAAATATCCAATTTTTGTAAAGACGGCATGCACTCCCGGCATAATTCCTCATATTGGGATTTTACTCCATATCTCGGTCTGGGTCCGGGAGCGCACAGTTTTGACGGACGATCAAGGCGATTCAACCCTTCCAGACTGAAAGAATACATGATTTCACCTGACAAATTTACGATTCAGGAGGATTTGTCACCACATGACGAACATAATGACAGGGTGATAACAGCCCTGCGCACATCACGCGGCATCTCGCCGTCATTTCTCAACGAAAACGAGCAGCGCGAAGCCATCCGTCTTCTCGAGCAGACAGCGGACGGTTATTTCCGCATACCAGAAAGCGCATGGCTTATGTCGAACGCACTGATGGAGCCTTTTATCCGCATCTGAAGAATTTTGGCGTGACGGAAACTATCAGCTGGAAGTTAATGCCGGGCATTGGTCGCGCCAGTTCCGATTTATAACGTGTGTTCAACAGGTTGTGTATAACACCCTTTATCATGAAATCACAGGGCCTGAATGTAAATCCACGCCCTAATGACAACTCGCTCATATAATACGGTTTAAGCACTCCATGTGGATCTATCTGTTCGGTAGTCTGAGTGAAACGCCGGCTGTAATGCAGCCATTTGTATGTCATCTGCCACTGATGCCATTTCACATCTGCCACCACCGATGCCGAATATCTCGGAGTGTACGGCAGTTGGCGTCCCTGTGACATATCGGCATAACCGAACGACCGGTCGCTGCGCACTGAAGGCGTCCAGCTGAAATTACCAGACAGATTCAGAGTCCATCCGCGACCCGGCATGATCATGACCGATGCCCGGCTTTCAATTCCGTATGCATGGACACGTCCTACATTTCGCGGAGAATAAAAACCGCGTGATGACGGGAGCCATTGTATCCATCTATCTATTCTCGAGTCAAACCACGATGCGTCCAACGACACCAACGCAGTCTCCTCGACCTTCCAGCATCCAGACACACCCGCATCGTATGTGAAGCCGCGTTCCGACTTCAGATCCGGATTACCGCCAGGCAGGAAATACAGGTCATTGAGAGTAGGATGGCAGTAGTTGCGGCTTACAGACGCCTTTAATGTCAGTTCGCCCCAATCAATAAAGTTATATTCGGCAAGCAGTGCCGGTATGGGTGCTGTGAAATTTTTACCATATGATTCCTCGCGGATTATCAGCTGTGTCCCTACCCTTGTGAGTGGCCGCCACCGCACGGCCAAGGCGGCAGAGGTCTGCAGTTCTTTAACATCAAAACCCGGAGAATTGATGTTGCTGCTGTGCAACCAATGACACGTACCGGACCATGACAACTCCACATGCAGGTTGCTGACCGCCGACCATGTTGCCTTGACCTGCCCTATGAGGGAGTTGAGTCTGGTTCTTGACGCTGTAAGCCGGCTCATGATGCCGGAGCCGGCATCAATACTGTAGTCATAAGCCATAAAAGAGTTCACATAGCCGGCCCGGGCTTCAAAGTTCCACGGGCGCGATCCATGATTCCATGATGCGGACACACGCGCCGTACGCTCCATGGTTACATTCTCAAAATCCGATGGGGCGGCATAGTCCACCGTGAGCATGGGAAGTTCACGGCGGCTATCGTAATACCAGGCATTCAAAGCCAGCCTATGTGATGCCGCCGGAAAAAACTCAATATCCTGAAGCACATGCACATCACGCCACGCCCCTGAACGGTTTCGCTCCTTGGGATAATACTGACTTATGATCTGGTGATTGTCGTCATAGATGTTTTCCTTTTTATCATAATTGATATAAGGAAAATCATTGTCGGAAGTAGATACCGATGCACGTGTGGAGCTGCTCCAGCGTCCGCAGCCGTAATCCACACGCAGAAATTCATCAAACGTTTTGTATGAGCCTATACCCTGTATATAATTAACACGCCATCCGTCCAGAAACGGATCGGCAGACGACGACAATGACACCACTCCGCCAAGGCCGCCACCGGCCTGAACCACCGACGATGATCCGTGCAGCAGTGACGCATGATCGACAAGATGGGACGGAATTGTGGAAAAATCCGTCATGCCCACCATGGGAGAATTCACTGATATGCCATTCCACAGAACCTTGGTATGCGATGGCGACGTGCCCCTGAAAGTGACTGTAGACAATGAAGCGCGACCATGATTTTTTACAAAAACGCCTGCATTGTAGGCCATCACGTCAGCCAATGAAATCGACGGACTTTCCCTCAAGGCCAAGGAGTCGAATTCAGTACTGTGGACTGCAATACGCGCGGCGGATCCGCCGGAAGATGCCACAGATGTGACAGGCCGGAGACTCACCTGCGAACGACAGATGAAGCCTCCGGCCATAAGAAGTGCCACAAATATCGGCCTTAAATTCATTTCCAGCAGAACGACGACGGACAGATACCCACCCGGAATTCGTCCATAAGCACTTTGCCGTCAGCGCTGAATCTGTAGACCATACCCTGCTGGGAATAATCTACCGCATCAGCTACATATATCTGTGAATTTACAGGGTCAACAGTAAGACCGTATGTATCCTGACATGCGTTTTCGATCAAAACTTTTCGGGAGTCGATATCGTCCACCGACATCGACCAGATATCAGAACCGTTATACCAGTACAGAGTGTCACCGGCAGCATTTATACACAGACCTCCGGCCGACGTATATTCCGACGCTCTCGGCAAACCGGTTTTAGACAGAATGTTCAGATTCTCATCAAGACACACCAGCGTCGGTTCTTCATATCCGGCAGGATTGCCTTCCCAACCGCCGTCGGTTATCACCCACAGACGGTCGTTGCCGTCGGCCACGATATATTTGGGCTGAACTCCGACTTCAACTTCCTTGTCCACATTATCAGACTCAGTGTTGATTCTCACGACCTTGTTGCCATAGCTCCAGCATGTAACGTAAAGATTATCGCCGATCTGCGCCATATTTTCCGCATATCCGGGCACGGGAATAGATGATGTCACAGTGTAGGATTCAGGATCCAGCACTGCAATCTCATTTTTGGCAAGCTGTGACACATAGGCCTTCTGACCGGATACAAAATGTAAGTAACGGGGAGAGGATATTCCGTCAGTCACACGGCCGACTTCTTTCGCCGTATTGGGGTCTATGGCAAATATCACGTTGGATCTGTTGACTACAATCCATCCTTTGCCATTATGAATGGTCATGGACTGGGCCACATCACCAAGAAGCGCTCCGTTGGCGTCCTTGAACACATTGCTGTGTATCTGGCGCGAACCTACATCGTACAATGCCAGCGAGGCGTTTCCGCTGCCGAACCCACCCTCACATACCACAAATAGCCCCTGCCCGTCAACCGGGGGCAGAGGAACAATGTTTCCTTCCGGATCATCATTCGAACACGAAACGACAGATGCGGCAAGCAAAGCCATGCCACTTACACATCCAAAGAATCTCAGATTTACCATATATATCTACACTTTTTTAATAAAAGACGTCTCAAGGGAATCCCCTGAGACGTCTGTGGTGGCGGAGACAGGACTCGAACCTGTGACCTTTGGGTTATGAGCCCAACGAGCTACCACTGCTCCACTCCGCGATGTTTTGTGAGTGCAAAGGTATGACTCTTTTTTGAAATCACCAAATTTTATGCCTTATTTTAGTGTTAAAAAATGTTGACCGCTTGTGGTGCGGTTAAAAATGGGTAAATTTGCAATCAATATGAAGCATAATAAAAACAGACCATCACATTTTATATTACCATTAACAACAATAGTCATGTTGTGGATGACGTACGGTTGTACGGTCCAGAAAGGCTATCCCCCGCAAGACAGACAGCCGGCCACATACATCAATACCAAAAACGCCCATACCACATATAAAAACAGCTCCAAACCGAAACCGGAAAAAGGCCGACCGTATAATAAAGCAGAACAAAAAACGACACATGCGGCTCATGACACAAACATAGTCAAAGAAGCCCGCAAATGGATAGGCACACCATATCGTTATGCGGGCAACAACAGATCCGGCACGGACTGTTCGGGCCTGACAATGGAATTGTACCGTAATGTATATGGAATAAAGCTCCCGCGTTCTTCTGCCGGCCAACAGGAATTCTGCAAACATATCAGCAGGGATCAGCTGGAGCCGGGAGATCTGGTTTTTTTTGCCACATCCGGCAATCGCTCAAGGGTTTCTCATGTGGCTCTGTATATAGGAAACGGACGTATCATACACGCATCACCGACATACGGAGTGGTGGAAGCCAATATGAACGACGCATATTTCGAGCGTACATATCATTCTGCCGGAAAAGTAGTCACTGCCGGCTCTCATGCCGACAACAATATTACGCCGTCTACAATATCCCCCACAGTGAATCCCAGGGTCATATCCATTGACTCACTTGACCAAATCATAGACTCAATATATGCTACTGAGCCAAACTTCTTTGACTGACAAACGTCCCATAGAACTGTTGGCGCCCGCCAAAAACGCAACCATAGCGATTGAAGCGGTGAAACATGGTGCTGATGCCGTGTACATGGGAGCATCAAGCCACGGAGCACGTTCAGCGGCATCCAATTCAATTGCTGAAGTAGCTGCCGCCGTAGAATTCGCCCATCAGTTCAGAGCCAAGGTATATGTGACAGTCAATACTCTCATATATGAAAACGAGTTGAAGAAAGTAGAGCGTCTGATATCGGATCTGTATAAGGCAGGAGTAGACGCTCTGATCGTACAGGATCTCGGAGTGTTAAGACTGGATATTCCTCCTATAGCCCTACATGCGTCCACTCAATGCGACATACGCACACCGGAGACAGCGCGTTTTCTGCAAGATCTCGGATTTTCACAGCTTGTACTGCCACGCGAGTTGACGCTGGATGAAATCAGAGCAATGAAAGCGGCCACCAATGTCCCGCTTGAAGCGTTCGTACACGGGGCGCTTTGTGTGAGCTACAGCGGAGACTGCTATGCGAGTCTGATGCACACCGGCCGAAGTGCCAACCGCGGAGAATGCGCCCAGCTATGCCGCCTGCCGTACGATCTGACGGATGCCGACAGTCGAATACTGTCAACCGGCAAGCATCTGCTGTCTCTGCGCGATCTTAACCGCCTGAACGATCTGTCGACCATGATAGAAGCCGGTATATCGTCATTTAAAATCGAAGGTCGGCTCAAAGAGATGCCATACGTGAAGAATGTAGTGACAGCCTACAATGCCGAGCTGACAAGACTTGGAGTGCCGCGCACGTCAGACGGCATATCCGAAGCCAGATTTGTGGCGGACGTAAGCAAAAGTTTCAACAGGGGCTTCACATCGTATTTTCTTCACACACACTCGCCGAAGTCAATCGCATCGGTTGATTCCCCGAAAAGCATCGGACATCCGATAGCGACAGTGAAAGCCGTTAAAGGCCGACAGATCGAGATGGTCCGCTGTCGCGAGGTTCTCCACAACGGAGACGGCCTGACATATTTCTTAAAATCAGGCGCTGTGTCAGGACTAAGGGTAAACCGTGTGGACAGCGCCACATCATTCAGTGTGAATGAGTCTCCCAAAGGCCTTGCCGAAGGATCCACTCTATACCGCAACTTTGACAAGGAATTTGACGACACCCTTTCCGGAGAAACAGCCACAAGGTATATTCCTCTGGATATAACCGTCAGACGGGCCGGGCCGCTGCTTTGTATGGACGCATCGGGAGTGACAGTGACGATTGAATATCCAGACATACAGACAGCCAGAACCCCACAGCATGAAGCACGTTCAAGAACTATAGGCAAACTTGGGAACACCATATACAGGCTCCGGTCTCTGGACGACCGACTGGATGACGAGTTTGTGGCGGCATCTGCGTTGACGGACCTGCGGCGCAAACTCACCGACAAACTCGCTGAAGCCAATCGCGCGACATATCCGTATGATTACCGGAAAACGGAACAGAGGGCGGCTACTGCTCCGTCATCAGAATTGTCATATCACGCCAATGTGGCCAATTCTCTGGCCAAAACAGTCTATCGGTCACACGGCGTGAATGGAGACATTGACGATGCCCCTGAAGTATGCAAACCTAATGGTGAAGTCTGCGTGATGCACACACGCTACTGTCTGCGCCGTGAACTCGGACACTGCCTGCTTTCACCGGCCGGCCGGGAATGGAAAGAGCCGTTAAGACTAACGGCTCCGGGAATAGAGTTCACCCTGCAGTTCGATTGCAGGAATTGCAGAATGAAAGTAATGATGTATCATCAATCAAGATAGCGGGAGACGATTCCCCCGTAGGCATCTATACGACGGTCGCGTAAAAACGGCCACCACCTCCGTACCTGTTCCGAACGGTGCATGTCGACTTCAACGACCGTACAGTCTTCGGCATCGTCGGGCGAAAGATGCAAAAATTCGCCCTGCGGCCCGGCCACAAAACTGCTTCCCCAGAACCGGATGCCGTTTGTCGCTCCCGACGGATCGGGTTCATGCCCTACCCTGTTGACTGTAATCACCGGAAGTCCGTTGGCCACAGCATGCGCACGCTGGACGGTGATCCATGCTTCGCGCTGCCGTTTCTGCTCTTCCGGGGTGTCTGAGCTTTCCCAGCCGATAGCAGTGGGATAAATCAGGAGCTCGGCTCCGCGCAGGGCCATGAGTCTGGCTGCTTCCGGATACCATTGGTCCCAACACACCAAAACGCCAAGACGTCCGACAGAAGTATCGATTGGTTCAAATCCGAGATCCCCCGGAGTAAAATAAAATTTTTCGTAATACGCCGGATCGTCCGGGATATGCATCTTGCGGTATTTGCCCGCCACAGAGCCGTCGCGCTCAAACACCACTGCCGTATTATGATACAGTCCGGGAGCGCGTTTCTCAAACAGAGATGTGACGATAACGGTATTTGTCTGACGGGCCAGATCCGAATAAAACGAAGTCACTTCAGAGGGTAAAGGCGTGGCAAGGGAACAGAGATCAACATTTTCCGTCTGGCAGAAATACAGTGAGTCATGAAGCTCACGATTCACTATCAGTTGGGCGCCCTCGGCGGCCAATAGCCTGATCTGTTCGGCTATTCGTGCTCTGTTGTCTGCAATATCGGCAGAATTATGCTGCTGAATGATACCTATTTTCATATAAATGTGATAATTTCAGAAGGAATTTGCATAGTGGCACAATGAAGCGATCCGTGTTGACGCACAAGGGCGCAACAATCAATCATGCGTATCTCACGACCTGGAAAAGCCACCCGCAGAGTGTCGGCGGCAAGTTTATCCTTGGCGGGCTGACCGTATGTGGGCATTAAAACCGATCCATTAAGCACCAGATAGTTGGCATAAGTAGCTGGAAGTCTGTCCCCGTCTTCATCAAATATGGCGTCAGGCAGCGGCAGTTCGATCAGATTGTACGGCTCTCCGTCGGCATTTGAAAACGAGCGTAACTGAGATGCCATTGCTGCGAGATCGGCATAATGCTCGTCATTGCTGTCAGAACAGCCAGTATATATTATGGTGTTGTGCGGTGCAAGACGGCACAAAGTGTCGATATGACCGTCAGTATCATCACCGGTCAGCGAACCATGGTCAAGCCACAGTAGTTTGCGGGCGCCAAGCCGACGCAGTATCTCGCTCTGTATCTCCTCACGTGTCAGCGGCTGGTTGCGATTGGGAGCCATCAGGCAACATGACGTCGTCAGAATAGTGCCGCAACCGTCGCTCTCAATAGAACCACCCTCCAGCACAATATCCTCGCAACATTCATAGTCACCAGAAAAAATCCTCTCTTCCATAAGCCTTGCTGTGGCTCGATTGTCATGACATGCCGCAAATTTCAGCCCCCATCCGTTAAACCTGAAGTCAAGAATAAGCGGCTTTCCGTCAGCGGTCTGTGCCGTCAGCGGACCATAGTCGCGCGTCCATGTATCATTAGTTGGCATTTCCACCACAGTCACACCGGCAGGCATTTCCCCGACTTCGGAAGCATCTGGAGCGAGCAATATCACGTGCTCTTCCTTTACGATCTCGGCAATTATATTTCTGTAGCATTGCCGCACCTCATCAAGCATATATGCCCAGTCTGTGTGACAATGAGGCCATGCCATCAATATGGCTCCATGGCGTTCCCACTCGGCCGGCAACCGCCGGCTTATTTTTTCATCAAATCTATTGAGAATCATAATCTGTCAATGAATCCCATACGGAATCCTGTGAATCAAGGTACTCGTCAGCATAGTCCATAAATCCGCAACGTTCGGTATGTCCTGTCTCCAGGCACCATTGTCTGTAATCGGCACGAAGATCGGCATCATCGGCAATCATTCTTTTGAATTCCGCCTCTGCGATGTCTATGCTTCCACAATTGTGAAGCAAACTATCAAAAAGATCTGTAAAGTTATCCATAACGATAGGGTGTTTCACATATAACACCTCAAATTTAAGAAAATATTTCGGAATACGCCTAATTAATTTAATAACTTAACTTAAATTGGATGGTGTCCTTATAAAAAATAATATGGTGTTATCGTAGGATAACACCATATTATTTTTGCAGATATGTTTGTATTGTATATCGCGCAATTACATGCTCTCGATACGCTTGAGATTTTCAGCGTCGTTGAGGTTATAATAGATATTGCGCAGAATCGGGAGTGCATTATGTGTGTGATCCGGATCAAGCTGGATGCCTTTTTCCAGATAAATCACAGCTTCCTTGAACAAAGGAAGCACCTGCTCCTCACGCATCTTATTATAGGCGGCATTATCGAGATTGGATGACGCGTCATTGATACGATATGCCTTGTTTGCTATCACACGGCCGTAATGATACTGGTAGACACCATTGTCAGGGGCAAGTTCAGCAGCTTTCTTATAATATCCGAAAGCATCATCATTAAGCGCCTGCGCTTTAGCGGCATCCATGTCCTCGGTCACCTGGCTTTCCAGAAGAATACCTTTGGCATTGTAGAGCTGGGCATTGTCGGGAGCGGCTGCGATGGCCTTGTCTAGCATTTCAAGAGCAGCGGTGTACTGCTTGCGGTCAATATAGCCGTTTATCAGCTCGCCGATATATGCAGGATTGTCATTGCCGCGTTTTTCAAAAGCCATGTGCGCGATTTCAAAAGCACGGTCTTTGTTGCCGGCCATATTGGCACATGCGATGGCATTGTCGAAAGCATCGTTTCCGGGATAGTCATATTCTGTTGCCTTAACAAACGCTTCAGTAGCCTCAGGATACATTTTTGCCGTATATGCAAAGATACCCATGTTGTAGAAATTCTGCGCCATGACAGTGTCTTCCGGAGCAGCAGGAGCGTCCTTGCCCAACTGTGTCATGAAAGGTATATCGGAATATATCTTCCACGCTTCATAAGCACCGGCAGCATCCTGCGCTTCCCAAAGGAGAGCACCGGCGTTGTAATAGTTGGCATAGTTGGACGCAATGGTCTTGAGCATCTCTTTGGAGTATTTGGTCTTGATCTTAACCTTGCCCTTAGACTCTTCCCTTATTGTGTCCATAGGAAGTGCCTTGAGGTAATATCCGTAGGCATCGATCAGCGAACGGCCCATATCCTTTTTGTCCGCATCCTTGCCCAAGGTAAGATTTTGATACAGATCATTCCAGTTGCCAAACTCGTTTTTGCCGGCGAGATACCAAGTTTTCACGTCGTTTGCCGTTTCGGCATTGGTCATGGCGCCTTTGAGCATGGCGCGGATGTCGTGACGCTTGGGGCCTTCTGATTTCATGGCGCGGTCAGCGTCTTTGAGCACTTGCTGCTGAGCAACGGCACCAAAGGCGGTGGCCACACAGCATGCCAGAATCATTAACTTTTTCATAGCTGTTTGAAAAATGTTGTTATAGGTGATGTTGTTTTACTTATTCTTCGGTTTCTGATTCTTCAGTTTCGGTCTCGATGTCATCAGTAACGGGAAGCGAATCCAATACTTCGCCGTCGGTCTCAACCTCATCTGTGGGTTCATCGGGATCGGAATCTACGGCACATACGGATGCGATAACATCATTACGTTTTCCGAGATTGATCAGGCGCACACCCTGAGTGGCACGTCCCATCACACGAATGTCGGCAACGTTCAGACGCAACGTGATGCCGCTGCGGTTTATTATCACCAGGTCATTCTGATCGTCAACACTCTTGATAGCTACAAGCTTGCCGGTCTTCTCAGTGATGTTGATTGTCTTGACGCCTTTTCCTCCGCGGTTGGTGATACGATAGTCCTCGATGTCGGAGCGTTTTCCGAATCCAGTCTCGGAGATGACCATAACGGTTTTATCCGTTCCGGGCTCCATGCAGATCATACCAACAACTTCGTCAGAGGGATCGTCGGCATCAAGGCTCATGCCGCGCACGCCGGTGGACATGCGTCCCATCTCACGGACCTTGCTTTCGTGGAAGCGGATCGCACGGCCATTGCGGTTGGCCATGAGTATCTCGCTGTTGCCATCGGTCAGCTCAACCTGCAGCAGTTCATCGTCTTCGCGTATGATAATGGCGTTCACACCGTTTGCACGCGGACGTGAATATGCTTCAAGAGAGGTTTTCTTTATCACGCCTTTCTTTGTGCAGAACACAAGATTGTGCGAATTGACGAATTCAGAATTATTCAGCTGGCGGATGCTTATATATGCTTTGACGGAATCACCGCTCTCGATGCTGAGAAGATTCTGAATAGCACGTCCCTTCTGGTTTTTTGCCCCTTCGGGAATGTTGTACACCTTGAGCCAGTAGCAACGGCCGCGCTCTGTGAAGAAGAGCATGTAGGAACGGTTGTTGGCCGTGTAGATATGCTCTATAAAGTCTTCGTTGCGAGTAGAGCTGCCTTTCGCTCCTACACCTCCGCGGTTCTGGGCGCGGAATTCGGTGAGCGGTGTGCGCTTGATATAGCCGAGATGGCTGATGGTGATGACCATTTCGTCGTCACTATAGAATTCATCATCATCAAAAGCGCCACCGGCACGGTCAATGCGCGTGCGACGCTCATCGCCGAACTTATCGCGTACCTCAACGAGTTCGTCCTTGATCAGCTGACGGCATACTTCCGGATCCTCAAGAATAAGATGGAAACGTTCGATCTGTGCTTTCACCTCATCATAGTTCTGACGCAATTCGTCCTGAGCAAGTCCCGTGAGCTGACGCAACCGCATTTCAACGATTGCCTGAGTCTGGGCTTCACTGAGTCCGAAACGCTCGCTCAGTGCCTGACGGGCAGCTTCCGTGTTGGCTGATTCCTTGATGATCCGGATTACTTCGTCAATATTCTGCGATGCGACAATAAGTCCTTCAAGAATATGAGCCCGTTCTTCAGCCTTGCGGAGTTCATAGCGGGTGCGGCGTATCACCACGTCGTGGCGATGGTCAACAAATGCCGACAATATTTCCTTCAGGCTGAGTGTCTTCGGACGGCCATTGACAAGGGCTACGTTATTGACGCTGAACGAGGTCTGCAAAGCAGTCATCTTAAACAGCTTGTTGACAACCACAAGCGGATTGGCATCGGCGCGCAGATTGATCACAATCCGTTGCACGAGGTTGCTGTTTGATTCATCGCCCACGCCAGTGATCCCTTCGATTCTCTTTTCAGCGGCAAGCTGTCCGATGTGTGCCACCAGTTCAGAGCGATTGACACCGTAAGGAATCTCTGTAATTATGATGTTGGAGTGGTTGGCTTCATTTTCAATGTGATAATCACCGCGTATGATAATGCGTCCGCGACCTGTCTCATAGGCATCACGCACACCGTTGACACCATAGATTATACCTCCCGTAGGAAAGTCGGGGGCGGGAATGTATTCCATCAACTCGTCAACCGTAAGGTCGGGATTATCGAGAAGCGCAATCGCAGCATTGACTGATTCCGCAAGGTTGTGCGTAGGCATATTCGTGGCCATGCCCACTGCTATACCGCTGGCGCCATTGACCAGCAGATTAGGCACACGCGCGGGCAACACCACAGGTTCGTCGCGGGTGTTATCGTAGTTACGCTGCATATCGACGGTCTCACACTCAATATCCTTGAGCATTACCTCTCCAAGTTTGGCAAGACGAACTTCCGTATAACGCATTGCTGCAGCGCCATCACCGTCGATAGAACCGAAGTTGCCGTGACCGTCGACCAATATATTGCGCATCGCCCAGTCCTGAGCCATGCGGACCACAGTGCCATAGATAGACGAGTCACCATGAGGGTGATATTTACCCATGACATAACCGACCGAATTGGCCGATTTCTGATGAGCCTTGTCTGATGTATTGCCCATTTCATTCATGCCGTAAAGCACACGGCGGTGCACGGGTTTCATGCCATCGCGCACGTCAGGAAGGGCTCGCGACACTATCACCGACATGGAGTAGTCGATGTAGGCCGATTTCATTTCATTTTCAATGTTGATCTTAAGAATTCGATCGTCGATCATTGCTGTATTTTATATATAGTTCTTGCGTGAGTATCCGATACAGGCGCGTGTACGCCCGCAAAATACCATACAAAGGTACTTATTTTTTTGCAAACATACAACATCACGCATACGATTACGCACATCTGACGCACATTAAACAGACTTGCCTGTTGAGAGTAGGCATGTCCCGTATTGAAGTCCTCACGATGACAGAATACGCAATATATATTGCTTATATCATGGCATTTCCCTACTTTTGTAATTTAGAATTGTAATGAAAATGGAAAAAGAATCTCTTGGAATTCATTCGGAGTACGCATGCCATGATGTTTACGGCGCATTGAACATGCCTGTGTATCACACGCTTGCCTATGAATTTAAAGATGCAAAATCAATGTCTGATGCTTTTTGCGGACGCACTGATGTGCCAGACTATTCACGAATAACCAACCCGACTGTCATCAATTTCAAACGTATAGTAAGATCTTTGACCGGATCTCGCGACGTAATCGCTTTCAACTCCGGAATGGCGGCGATTTCAAACGCCGTCATGGCTCTGGCACAAAGCGGGCAAAAGATTGTCACTTCACGACATCTGTTCGGCAACACATTCTTATTGTTCACGGACGTGCTCCGGCGATTCGGGGTGGGTACGGAATTTTGCGACCTTACGGATATAACGGCCCTCAAGGAGTCTATTGATGCCGACACCTGTTGCATATTCCTGGAAATAATGACAAATCCTCAAATGGAAGTGGCCGATATACGTGCGATAGCCGATGTGGCACATGCGGCAAATATTCCTGTCATCGCAGACACCACAATGATACCGTTCACTCATTTCAACGCCGCATCACTCGGTATAGACGTCGAAGTCCTGTCAAGTACGAAATATTTTGCCGGAGGTGGCACGTCGCTCGGAGGATTAGTGATTGATTACGGCACAATAGAAGGATTTGACAACCGGATGCGACGCGAGATGCTGATGAATCTCGGAGCATACATGAATCCGCATGCAGCATATATGCAGACACTTGGCATAGAAACTATCCACGCAAGATACGGCACACAACAGCGCAATGCGACAGCTGTGGCCGAGGCATTGTCGTCGATTCCCGGCATAACGGTCAATTATCCGGGACTTGCCACAAACAGGTATCATGATATATGCGTCAGGCAGTTTAATGGCAATTTTGGCGCGATGATCACATTTGAACTTCCGTCCGAGGAGAGTTGCTTTAAATTCATAGATTCTCTGAAAATGATACATCGGGCCACAAATCTGTTTGATAACAGATCGCTGGCCATTCATCCAGCCAGCACTATTTTCGGCACTCTCTCTCAGAAGCAGCGCGATGAAATGGACATATCCCCTACCCTGATCAGGCTGTCGATCGGTCTGGAACACACATCGGATATAATCAATGATCTTTACCAAGCCATCAAAGCGGCAATATAATCAAGCATGAATATCGCAGAATACATTCGCCAGAATACAGGTAATCCTATTTTTTCCTTTGAGGTGCTTCCTCCGCTCAAAGGAAACAGCATAGATCGCGTATACAGAATAATAGACAAGCTCCGGGAATTCAATCCCGGATATATAAATATCACATCGCATCACAGCGAAAGCATCTATGTGCCACAGGCCGACGGATCACACAAAAAAATAACAGTGCGCAAACGTCCTGGCACTGTAGCTATAGCAGCGGCTATTCAGAACCGTTACGGTATCACCACCGTGCCGCATATAATATGCAAGGGTTTCACGAAGGAGGAGACCGAATATGCGTTGCTCGACCTCAATTTTTTAGGAATAAGCAATCTCCTTCTGCTTCGCGGCGACACGAAATCATTGGACACAATGCGTCAGAATCCGTCATTGTTTCATGAACATGCGTCAGACCTTCAGCAACAGGTGAATGCTTTTAATCGCGGAGTATCGCTTGACGGATCACAGCTGGAAGGCATTGAAACTCCTTTTTCATACGGAATGGCGTGCTATCCGGAAAAGCATGAAGAAGCTCCTAACATGGAATCAGACATCAGGTATGCCAAAGAAAAAGTAGACAATGGCGCACAGTATCTCGTCACTCAGATGTTTTTCAATAATGAGAAATATTTTTCATTTGTGGACAGATGCCGCGCCGCAGGAATCAATGTGCCCATAATTCCGGGAATCAAACCAGTGGTCCAACTTAGCCAACTCTCAGTGCTTCCTCGAGTATTCCGATCAGAAATACCAGAAGAGTTTGCCAGCGAGCTTCGTAAAGCCAAGACCGACGATGAAGCCGCCGAAATAGGTATAGAATGGAGTATTGCGCAATGCCGCGAACTTATCAGGCACAGTGTTCCCGGACTGCATTTCTATACCCTGCTGGCATCCGACAGCGTACGCAAAATAGCAAAAGAAATTTTCTGATGCGCAATTCATTATCAGAGGAATTACAGCGCCGGGTGCTCGTGCTTGACGGAGCAATGGGCACAATGATCCAGCGACTTGAGTTGGACGAGTCCGATTTTCGGGGAAAAGAATTCACCGGATGGCACACGGCACTCAAAGGGTGCAATGACCTGCTGTGTATCACACAACCCGACGAAATCAGACGCATTCATAGCGCCTATGTCGACGCAGGAGCGGATATCATAGAAACCAACACCTTTAATGCGAATGCCATATCGCTCAAAGATTATGGCCTTCAGGATTATGTCGAGCGGATCAACATGGCAGGAGCCGAAATTGCCCGTCAGGCTGCAGGCGACAGCAGATTTGTGGTAGGCAGCATGGGGCCCACCAATGTGTCCTTGTCTATGCCCACCGGCCACAATGAATCCTTTGATTCTCTTGCCGAAGCATTCCATAGACAAGCCTTGGCTTTGATATGCGGAGGTGTCGATGCGCTACTGATCGAAACCGCATTTGACACGCTCAATGCCAAAGCGGCTATATGCGGCGCCAGACATGCCATGCGGGAAGCAGGCCGGAATGTCCCGCTTATGATTTCAGCAACCCTTACCGATAGCGGAAGATTGCTTTCCGGACAGACGCTTGAATCGTTTGTGATCGCAGTATCACACGCCGATCCTATATCCATCGGGCTCAATTGCGGATTCGGAGCAGACAGCATGTTGGAATTTCTACCTGTACTTCAAAATACTCCTTATTATATAAGTGCACATCCTAATGCAGGATTGCCTGATGAAATGGGGAAATATGTAGAGACTCCCGACAAAATGGCCGCTTATATAAGCCGGATGCTGGATAAAAAACTGGTAAACATAATAGGCGGATGCTGCGGCACCACACCTGATCATATCCGCAAGATAGCCGAACTTGCAAACCAAGCCCGGCCGCGTGTTCCAGAACAACCCGACTGCAATACACTGCGATTATGCGGATTAGAAATAATGAAACCGCAGGAATTCATCAAAGTCGGTGAAAGATGCAATGTGGCCGGCAGCCGGAAATTTTTAAGGCTGATTGAAGAGGGCAACATTGACGAAGCGGTCACAATAGCAGCATCTCAGATAGACCGTGGAGCCGCTATTCTGGACGTGAATATGGATGACGGTATGCTGGACACAGCCGCTGAAATGGAGCGTTTTGTGACTCAACTCGGACTTGACAGCCGTACCGCCGGAACTCCGCTGATGATTGACTCGTCTGACTTCTCTGTTATCACTAATGCGCTCAAACGCATACAAGGCAAACCGATAGTCAATTCAATCAGTCTGAAAGAAGGTGACCAGATTTTCCTTGAACACGCATCGGAGATAAAAGATCTTGGAGCCGCTGTGGTAGTGATGGCTTTTGACGAAACAGGACAAGCAACATCATACGAGCGCCGTATAGAAATTTGCGGCCGCGCATACAGACTTCTCACCGAACAAGCCGGATTTTCCGGCAATGACATCGTATTTGATCCAAACGTTCTCACGGTAGCCACTGGCATCGAAGAGCACCAAAACTATGCTTTGGATTTCTTACGGGCCGTTAAATGGATAAAGGCAAATTGTCCAGGAGCAAAAGTGAGCGGCGGAGTGAGCAACCTGTCGTTCTCATTCAGGGGAAACAATGCTATACGCGAAGCCATGCACTCGGTTTTTCTGTCACATGGACGACGGCGTGGCATGGACATGGCCATTGTAAATCCGTCTACCCCGATTTCAGATGAACATTTGTCTGTGCAGATAAAAGAAGCGATTGAGGATGTTTTGCTCAACCGCCAGACCGATGCGACATCACGGCTGATAGAGACCGCGTCGGCCATGTTTGAAAACCATGTAGCACATCAGACCGCGAAACCACAAAAAACGCCGGCGGTATCCAAACCACAGGATACCAGCTCCACTCTCGCGGATATGATTGAACATGGGGTTACGGAAGGACTGAAAAACGCCATCGACACCGCTCTTAAAGCTGAAGGTTCCGCAATAGCCGTGATCAACAGCAGGCTCATGCCGGGCATGAACCATGTAGGAGAGTTGTTCGGCGCCGGCAAAATGTTTCTTCCTCAGGTAGTACGCAGTGCATCTGTCATGAAACACGCGGTAGAATACCTCACTCCGTTGATTGAAGCCGAAGCCGCTGCCAAAATCGGCAGTTCCCACTCATCAGTACGCCCTAAAATGGTGATAGCGACCGTAAAAGGCGACGTACATGATATCGGGAAGAATATCGTGGCCGTGATCATGCGTTGCAGCGGTTTTGAAATGATTGATCTCGGAGTCATGGTTCCGGCAAAAGAGATCATTGCGAAAGCGAAAGAAATCCATGCAGATCTTATAGGCCTTAGCGGACTGATCACTCCATCTTTACACGAGATGACTGAAGTGGCTCGCCTAATGAAAAAGGAGGGTATGGATATTCCGCTATTCATAGGCGGAGCCACCACATCGGCCATACATACTGCTGTAAAAATCGCACCTGAATATGACGGACCGGTGATTCATACCTCAGATGCCGCATCACTTCCGAAAATCGCCAACGAACTCACGGCATCGGAATTGTCCAGACTCCATGCAATTCAAAAAATCAAACAGGAACAATCTCTGTTGCGTCAAAAGCATCTGCAGGCCAAATTCTGTACACCGCTTGGCCTGAATGATGCCAGAAAACGTCATTGTGGAGTTAAATTTCCATCACCGGTTCCTAAACAGACCGGAGTATATACCATTGAGATATATTCAAGCCAAATAGTCCATCTGATAAACTGGCGCGAATTTTTATGGGAATGGGGACTTAATCCTAATGGCACCGGAATTGAAGCAGAACGCTTGATCAATGACGCCAAACGTCTGATGGACGGAGATATGGCCAACGCCCTCATCACTGCACGCATAGCCCTGCTGCCTGCCGTGCGTCAAAATGATGACATTATAATAAATAACACCTATAGGCTCCCTACCCTGCGGAGCCAGACCCCGAACCCTGTGACACAGTCATGCCCGAGCATTGCCGACTTCATTGCGGAAGCAGATGACCATATAGGACTATTTGCCGTCACAGTCAATTCCCCAAAATCAGCAGATACAGAATACAAGGATATGCTGAGACAGACAATAGCACACCGTTTTGCCGAAGCCGCAACAGAATATATTCATCAATATGCTTGCGTCAGCCTGTGGGGATTGGACAAAAAATGCGGCATACGTCCGGCAATAGGCTATTCGTCCCTACCCGACCAATCACTGATATTCGAACTTGACCGCTTTTTGAAATTCGATGAAATCGGCATAAAGTTAACGGAAAACGGCGCCATGTCCCCCTCGGCATCCACAGCAGGTCTGGTCATTGTCAATAATTCGGCAAGGTACTTTGAGATCGGCATGATAACGGATGAACAGTGCAATGATTACTGCGTCAGACGCAACATCACCCTTGCTGATCTGAACCGCTTTCTACGATAGAGGACAACGCAGCACATACATCCCTGTGGCATCATATCGCGGAAGAGCGATGATCTGAACATCCGAAAGATGTTCATTGGTGCCATCACCAACGACAATATCCGCATGAGCGGCTGTCAATGCCCTGCGATGTGCAGACAGCGCTATGTCCGGTGTATTATTATCTTTGCTCAGATGGCACAGAAACACGTATCTTAAATGAGGGCCATATATGCCTGCAATAAATCTGGCAGAATCCTCATTGTCAAGATGTCCGTTATCATAGCGTATTCTTGCTTTCAGATGATCAAGATACGGCCCGGTCAACAGCATGTTCAGATCATAGTTGCTCTCTATCACCACAAAATGAGCCTGACTCATATAATGCTCAACGCGTGGGGTGATACGACCGAGATCCGTAGCCACAGCCATATTGGCCCGTCCGTGATTGATAAAAAAGCCACAATTATCCGTACCGTCATGCAAAACCTCAAACGGAGTAATCACAAAATTTCCGATCGAAAAGTCAAATTCCTTATATACCGCACGATGATAATCTTTAATACGACGAGACAGACTATGACGTCGCAACATCCCATTCAGTATTTTAGGTGTGCAATACAGCTTCATGTGTCTGTGGTTCCTCAATATGGAATACACATAGCGCACATGATCGCCGTGATCATGAGTAAGACATATACCCCTTACACGATCCATTGAAATCCCATGCTCAGCCAGAGTTTGTTCGACTTTTTTACCATCGATACCCGCATCAATCAAAAAACCGGAACGACGGTCGCCCACATACGAACAGTTGCCACTACTGCCACTGCCGAAACTTATAAAGAAAACCGGATCTTCAACATTGTCAGACGCAACATAAAAATCCGACTCATCAATGCAAGAGGACTCGTCGTCAGCCGACGGCAAATTGTCCTGCGGAACGCGCAGATCATCCTCATTCAGCATTGAACTGCTGAAAAGGCCCGGTTGCTCAGGCTCGTATTTTTTAGGAGATCTGTATGCCATCAGCTATATAATAGAAAAATCGTTGGAATTTTATTATAATCATATTTCGCCTTTGCCCATTTGTTCAGCGGCATCGTGACTATACTTTGCGAAGGGCCCGTGATATCCGATGCCACACACAGCAACATATCGCCAGGCAGACGCGACACAAGTTCCGCAATCAACTTATTATTGCGGTAAGGAGTCTCAATAAAAATCTGCGTCTGACGCTCTGCCACTACTCTGCGCTGCATATCTTTCAATCTTCTTACACGTGCAGATTCATCAATTGGCAAATAACCCATAAATGCAAAACTCTGCCCGTTAAACCCAGATCCCATTAATGACAGCAAAATACTTGAAGGCCCGACTAAAGGCACTACTTTATAGCCACGTCGCTGAGCTGCAGCCACCAAGTCAGACCCTGGATCGGCAACTGCCGGACAACCAGCTTCAGACAATAACCCGACAGACTCTCCATGGGACAATGGTGCAAGCATATCGGGAATATCGCCAACATCCGTGTGTTCACTTAATTCAGTAAACTCAATCGCATTTACATCAATAGACTTATCTACCGACTTCAAAAAGCGCCTTGCCGTCCTGATATTCTCCACTACTAGATAACGCATCTCCCGCAACAGTTCAAGATTATGTTGCGGAAGTACATTATCTGGTAATGTATCACTCAATCCTACTGGAAAAAGATATAATGCGGCATCATTCATATTGTCTAATTCTCGTTCTTTGACTACAAAATTAATAAAAATGCACCCATTTTCCAAAAAAAATCCCAAAACTCTTGCACAATTCAAAAATACTCCCTACCTTTGCAGCGCAAATGAGAACAAGATTCGCTAGCTCAGCTGGTAGAGCACAACACTTTTAATGTTGGGGTCCTGGGTTCGAGCCCCAGGCGGATCACTAAAGGGTCACTTTTCAGTGGCCCTTTTTTCGTGTCCGTAAGTGACTGATGTGCAAGTGTTAGCAATTTTATAAAATCTTGATTTAGAAAGATTTAGCACAAACCGTATTTCCTGCCGATAGCCAAAGTTAGCATTTGTTAGTTCGGAATTAGCACATTATCTTTGGTACAGATTTCGTGAATGTACCACAAAAAAGTACCACAAATGTACCAGCTTTTCCAACAAATATCAGCCGTTGTCTCCTGCCCCGGTCTTGCCATAGCGACCGGAGCCTGTTTAGAGTGCCAACTCTCTGATATTTGCTATTTTGTGCTAAATGTTTCCAAAAGATTCGGGGCGTGCAACAGCCTCGTTGTTGGATGCGTTGAAATGGTATGTGGTACACGTGTGGTACATTTCCCGGAATTTGTGGTACACGCTTTTTCGTGTACCACATCACGAGAAATTTGAATGTATCATTCTTAAAATCTTTTACTTATGGCAGGAATACCACAGATCAAGATTGTTTTCGACCGCCGCAAGAAGGCATCGGCCGTCAACCCCGGCACCGTGGAGATTGAGGTGTCGTACAACCGTGAGCGCGTCCGTCTCTCCACCGGCGTGGCTGTACTCAAGCAGCAGTGGAACGGCAAGGAGGTGGTCAACCACCCTCAGGCCGACCATCTGAACGAGCAGATACGCCGTGTCTATGACGGTCTGCATGAGAAGATGTCGTCCATAGCCTCGACAAAGGGCGAATACGACCTGTCGCTTCTCAAAAAGGTCAAGAAAACGAAGTTGCAGGGTTCGTCGGCAAGTTTTCTCGACTGGCTGGAGGAACGTATCGACATGCGCCCGGTCACGGAGTCAACACGCAAGCAGCACAAGGTGATGCTCAAATGCCTGCGCGACTTCGGGCTGATACGCTTCTTCAGCGACCTCACCCCAAAGAACATCAGATTATGGGACGATTTCATACGCAAGCGTGTGACAGCCCAGGCATCGGTTCACGGCTATCACAAACGCCTCAAACCCTATATCGTGGAGGCGATACAGTTTGAGAAGCTGGAGTCCAACCCATACGACGGCATGAGGATTTCGCGTGGAAAATCGGAGGGCATAAAATTCCTTACCGAAGAGGAACGTGATCGCGTGGAAGCCCTTGAACTCTACGGCATGACCGAGAAAGTGCGCGATATGTTTATCTTCTCATGCTACACAGGGCTGGCGTACTCCGACCTTGTGAAGATCAAGAAGTCGGACGTGTTCAGGCAGGGCGAGGACTACTGCATACGAGACAAGCGTATGAAAACCGGTATGCCCTATACGATTGTGCTGTTGCCTAAGGCGATAGCCATATTGAAAAAGTACAACTACAACCTCAATCTGATGAGCAACCAGAAATGCAACGACCAGTTGAAGATAATCGCCAACCTTGCCAGTCTGCACATCAACCTGACAATGCACGTAGGCCGCCACACGTTTGCAACGTGGGCGTTGACAAAAGGCGTGGGTATCGAGACTGTGAGCAAGATGCTCGCCCACTCCAACGTGGCAATGACCGAGAAATACGCCCATGTGCTTCAGACGAGCGTCATACAGGGCTTCGGTAAACTTAAATAATCTCTACCTTAACATGGGTGCAGCCGTCACTTCTTCCGGGAGGTGGCGGCTTTCTCTTTTGCAGACAGTTCAGAGCGTAGCCGTTCTATCTCCTTCGCCTGTTCATCAATCCTCTTTTCCAGACGTTCAAGCCGGTTATTCATCGGCCCCATGAAGGCCGTCATGTTCTTTATGATCTCAGCCATGTCAGCGAGGATATATGAGAAGCGGTCCATCTGCGGCGGCTCCGGATCCGCTTCCGGCTGTCGTGGAACTGTCTCCTGTATCATGTTCCCATTCCCGTTCCATATCCAATCGAAACTCAGGGGCTGGTATATGCTGCACAGGCTTTTGACAAAGCGTTCCGTCACTTTGGATTTGCCGGTTATCACCTGTGACACGACACTGGGATTGTAGCCCATCTTTTCCGCAATGACACGGTTGGAGTTGAACAGCCTGTTGTCTTTCAGCCATTCCATCGCCTGTCTCACCCTATTTCTTATGTTGTCCATAAACTCATGTTTATATTTTATAATAAATTTGATTAGGTATTTCCAATAATAACACTTCAAACAATCATTTAGTACAATTAGTTTGTTAGTGTTAATGCAACTACCTAATTTAGATTAATTATTTCTAATTGCAAAGATAATCATTTTTCTAAACATAGCTAATGGTTGCTAAAAGAAAAAATGTCAAACAGCTTATAAAACGGATACGACTATGAGTGAAGACAGACGCATAACAATGAGGCTCACAAGGATTGAGAACACCCTTGAAGAGATAAAGCGGAACATCACCGCACCGGTGCCTCCCGACAGAAAGATAACCGTGCGTGAGGCGGCGGAGATCATGCACTGTTCAGACCAGCGTGTACGCGACGCGATACATGACGGCTCCCTGAAAGCGGAGCGTAACGGGCGGCGTTTTTTCCTCTCTCTTTACGATGTGAGGGAGCGTGCCGGATACGCAACACTTGAAAAAAAACGGCAGACCTGATTCATTTAATCTTAAAGGACGAAATTATGACTACACAACAGATCAAAGAGATTGACTCCAAGTGTCTTAACGACTATCTCGCCACGCTACCCCATACTGACCACCGTTTTTTCGTGACAGCGGTAGTAAGAGCCTGCGGAGAAGGCATCAAACGCAAGACATTCTATAACTGGAAAGCCGGATGCTGCTGCATACCCTCCTTCTGCAAGAAAGAGATAGAGAGGATTGCCGGATGTGTGGTGTTCCCGAAGGAACTATATGTGACAGACCGCGATGTTGACACTCCAAGCGGAAAAGCCTGAGGCATACGCACAACTCCAATATATATGTACCCCAAGAATATAAACAGCCGAAATGAACCGTTCATGGATACCCGTAATGCACTATCTCCGCGACGTGGAATGGCTCTACTCCGAGAGCCGGATGGTACATCTCTGGCTGGAGATACTTTTCCGCGTGCATAGAGCCAAAGGCACATATCCCATAAAAGGCACGACAATAGACATCCTGCCCGGTCAGTTCGTGGCCTCGACACGAAAACTGGCCGCCTCAATCGGAGCGGACAAAGATACAGTAGGAAGATACATGAGGATTTTTGAGGCGCAGAAGTGGATACGGCGACTTGAAATAGGCAACGCGACATTATACACGGTGCTTGTCATGGATCAGATACCCGGCTTTTCAATCATGGCTCCATCGGATACAACGGCTATCGGGGCTTCTTCAGAAGCTCAATCCCCCACAAATGGGGACACTTCTTCCGACACTGTTGGGGACACCTTTGGGGACATATATTATATAGATAATAATATAAATAAAAATTCTCTCTCCCCCGCGCGTGAAGGAGAAGTTTTTGAAATTTTTTCAAAGGATACGGCTTCGCTCGACGAAATAGCCGGAGCCTTGCACTGCGAAAGGAAGATACTTGAAAATATGCTTCCTGACTTTTTTCAGGAGTGCAGGATCAAGAAAAAGAATCATCAGACCGTGCAGGAGTGCAAGGATCATTTTTTCAACTGGGCCCGCGCCCGATTAGAACGAGAACGGAACAATGGCATACCCAAAGAAAATAAACCCGGCGGAAGCCGTCAGGGAAATCAGAGAGGCCGCAGAACGCCGATCAAACCGAACTGTGGACTTATCGAGGATTAGCGAATACAAGACACTTTTCATGCAGTGTGCCGTTGCTGTCTGCCCGGGCTTCACAGTGAGGGAAGAAATGAAACCGGCATACAACGACATCGTTCACTGGGCGGTGATGGACTATGACGGCAACCTTGATCCGGACAAGGGGCTTCTTATTTGGGGCGACATAGGTACGGGCAAATCCACCATGCTGAAAATCATCAGGGAGTTCTGCTCCCTTGTGAGGCCGCACATCGAGGGCAACCGGTATTATTTCCGGATAGACAACGTGATTGATGTATGCGCCGCTTACGCCGATGAGTCAATATACGGAGGCTACCGGGGCATCAGGCAGTATATCGACAGTCCAAGACAGGCGTTTGACGAACTTGGCAGCGAGACATTGCCGACAGGAAGGTACGGCAACTTCGAGAATGTTATGCAGTACATCTTCCAGTCACGCTACGACAACCGCTACCACCAGTTCACCCATGCCACCACCAACTTCACAATCGACCAGATACAGGAGGCCTATGGCGAGAGGATATATGACCGCTTCAAGGAGATGTTCAATTTCGTCGCCTTGCGAGGAAAGACATTCAGGATAAACACTCAAAAGAACATGGAAAAATGAAAGACAACGTACAACCTACACCCATAGATTGGGAACAGCGGAAATATGACCTTGCGGTCGCGCTGTATTATCACGACATTCGGTTGTCGGATGTCGTGACTCCGGAGAACCGTCTTACAAGGTGGCCAGCGCATATCAGCCTCTCCGCAGAGATGGCAGTGGAAGCCGCCGAAGTTTTCATAAACGCATACCGCCGGCAGGCGGTGATGGAAAGTGGGGAGAAAAGCCATGCGCCCTGATTTTCACAGGATAGTCCCCGATTTGCTATATTCGGTGATGGCGGCAAGAAAATTGCTCGGCATAAGCCATACAACGATTTACGAATACATGAGGCAATCGCCCCCGGTACTCCCATACCGCCGCTCGGAAAACGGCTGGCACAGGCTGATACTCGGAAGCGACATAATTTTCCTGCTCGACCACCCGCAGGTCAAGCGGGGAAGAAAACGGAAGAACCGATAAAACGGCACTGTCAGTTCCAGAGATACCACGGCGAGGGGCGCGGAGCGGCGAAGGCTTCGGAGAGGTCGATGGCGAGTAGCCATGCCCGGGTGCGTATGCCGTCCATGTCGGAGAGTGTTTGGGCATATCGGCTCTCTCCGGCACCCGAAATCCGGCACCACTGCCGCGCGAAGATGTCGGGTTGGAAAGCGTCGATGAACGACAGTATGTCGTCCACCAGCGAAGTCGGTTTGCTACCGGTCATGTCGGCTGAGAAGCAGAACGGCACTCCGCTCTCGGTATTCCGCCGGAAATCGAAAGAGGTGATGTTTCCGTCTCTCACATTGGCGGTCACAC